>OCPR01000005.1_pt1 | contig 552435 bp, 484 predicted proteins | sample 1538611 | NCBI WGS metagenome assembly OCPR01 (sample SAMN04571711, study PRJEB22368) | human gut metagenome | biome: human gut; material: stool | host: Homo sapiens | place: Luxembourg | collected 2012-09-28
GACCTGCGCGGACCGGAGTGGAACGTAGAACCACGAGACGCAAAGCTTTTCTACGGAATTACGGAAAATAAATAAAGTGGCAGCAAACACTTGACACAAGCACACACATACTACTCTTTTTAATATCTTTATATATTTTATATAATTTTACTAAGAAAAATAAAAAAATATTGAAATAGTTATCTAATAGTGATATAATCATGACAAAATATTGCATAAAGAAAGAAAATAAACTATATGAAAAAAGTAATCGTTATAGGGGCGGGCCCGGCAGGACTTACGGCGGCGTATGAGATACTAAACCGGACGGATTCCTGCCAGGTGCTTGTATTAGAGGAAAAAAATCAAATAGGTGGATTAGCAAAAACGGTAGACTTCCAAGATTATCGAATGGACTTGGGAGGACATCGTTTTCTTATGGTGAATGAAAAAGTTTTAGATTGGTGGAATCAATTTTTGCCTTCAAGAGGAGTAAACTATATCAAGCGTATGTTTCAGAGAAAACAAAAATTAAAACTGTATTATAAGGGGAATTATGTTAGTCATCCGATTTTGTTTGACCGAAGATTCAGAAATCAGGTTGGCAGCTTTTGCACTTTAAAATGTATATGTGGCTTAATAAAAAGTAAAATAAAGAAGAGGAAAGAACATACATTAGAAGACTACTACATGAATCGGTTTGGACAAACTATTTATCAAACCTTTCTGCAGGATTATATGGAAAAATGCTGGGGAGAGTCTCTAAGAAATCTTTCCTGTGAGCAGGGAACAATGCATGGGGAAAATCGAGTTCAGACAGAATATTTTCTCTATCCCAAATTGGGAGCCGGTCAAATGTGGCAGGAGGTTGCAGAGAAGATAAAAAAAAGAGGTGGAATTATTGAATTGGGAGCAATGGTAGACTCACTTGTTTTAGATAATAATATGCTGAAAAAAATCAGTTATATAAAATCAAATGGAAAACGAGTATTTGAGGAGGCGGATGTTGTCATTTCAACGATGCCGTTAAGTTCATTGTTTGCCAATATGACGGGAAGTGTTCCAATCTCTTTGCGGATGATTGCCAACGGATTAAAATACCGAGACTGTGTGATTATGGGACTGTGTATTAAGTGGCCGGAACTATCGAATGGAGCAGTTTCCATTGAAAATTTTCCGGAGTGCATGATTTATGTGCAGGATCCGAAAATAAAACTTGCCAGAATTCAAGTATATAATAATTGGTCGCCATATCTTGTAAAAAAGAAAAATGAGTTATGGATGGGGCTTGAATTTTTCTGCAAAGAGGGGGACAACTTCTGGAATTTGTCGGAAGATGAGTGCGCAAAAATCGCTGTGTCCGAACTGAAAAAAATCGGCTTTATTGAATCAGGCAGAGAAGTAGTCTGCTATCATAGAGAGTATGTTCCGAAAGCTTATCCGGCGTATGCCGGCAGCTACGAAAAGAAGGGAGAATTACTTTCTTTTGTTGATGGAATAAAAAATTTATATACGATTGGCAGAAACGGTTCTCATTATTGCTACAAAATGGATGAGACCGTTCTTAATGCGATGCAGGCGGTAGATAAAATCTTTGCCGAACATCAGAAATAATGATAGCGGGAGCGCTTTTTAATGATGCAGATGGCAGTGACGACTAAGGTAAGCAGTTCTGCTAAAAGAACCGATGACCAGATACCGTCAATCGCAAAGAAAATGGGCAGAATCAGGACAGCGCTGACTTGGAATACAAGGGTTCGCAAAAAAGAAATCAGCGCCGATAATAGTCCATTATTTAAGGCTGTGAAAAATGAGGAGCCGTAAATATTAAGTCCACACACAAGAAATGTTGTGCAGTAAATTCGAAAGCCATGTCTGGTTAATTCAAACAAATCCACATCATATCCAACAAAAATGCGGGCAAGGGGTGTCGCAATCAACTGGGCGAGTATGAACATGAAAATGCCACAGATACCGGTAAAACGCAGACTTTTATTCAACAAATTCTTTAATTCTTTGTGATTTTGTGCGCCATAGTGGTAACTGACAATAGGAGCACTGCCGATGGAATATCCAAAATAAATCGCAACAAAAATAAAATTAACATACATAATTGTTCCGTAAGCAGCTACGCCGTTTTCGCCGACAAAGTGCATAAGCTGGAAATTGAATAAGGTGTTTACGATAGAACTGGATAAGTTTGTCATCAATTCCGAGGAGCCGTTGGTACAAGTCTTTTTTAAGATAAAAGGATACCATTTGGTTTTTCCTAAGCGAAACGGACTTGAATTTTTGGCAGCAAAATAAATTAATGGTACAAAGCCGCCGATACATTCGCCACAGACGGTTGCAATGGCGGCACCGACAAGTCCCATGCCAAACACGGCGATAAACAGGTAGTCCAGCACCATATTCGTAACACCGGCAAGAACAACGACGAGTAAACCAAGTTTTGGTTTTTCCGCCGTGACAAAAAAGCACTGAAATACATTTTGCAGCATAAACGGTGTTAACGATAAAAATGTAATGCGCCCATACAGAGTACAATAGTCTAAAAGGTCTCCGGAGGCGCCAAGTGCGATGCTGACCGGTCTTGCAAGTAAAATTCCAAGGATACTTAAAACGATGCCGCCCAAAATTGTCAGATAAATAAGCATGGAAAAATATCGATTGGCCTCTTTTTCTTTGCCTTCACCAAGAGTTTTTGCCACAATGGCACTGCCACCGGTTCCGACCATGAAACCAAGGGCGGAGAGTGCCATAATAAACGGCATAATGAGGTTGATTGCGGCAAACGCTGTCTTTCCGGCATAATTGGACACAAAAAGACCATCCACTACGCCATAGATAGATGTGAAAATCATCATGACAATGGAAGGAAAGACAAAACGTAATAATTTATGATAAGTAAAATGTTCGGATAACTTAATTTTCATACTAAACTCCTTAAATCAAATCGTATTGCTTACTGTAACATACAAATCAGTCTTTTGTCAAACATTGGTATTGATTTCTTTGCACAAATGGGGAAAGCTGTGCTATAATACTGATTTGTAAGAAAAATCAGAAAAAATACATTGGAAATGGAGCAAATCATGAAACAGCATCGCAAGATGTTCCAGTATGTGGAAGAAATGCTTTACAGCTATGACCGCAGAAAGGGCGATAAGAGTAAGAACAAAATTGAATATGACCGATACGCCCATACACTGCGGGTTTATCAGTGGATGCTCCGCATTACGAGAGAGTTAAAGGATGACAGTTTAGATGTTGAATCCTTAAAGATTGCAACAATTTTCCATGATGTAGGATATGCCGTGCAGGGAGATGAAGGACACGCCAAAGAAAGTGCCGCTATTTGCAGGGATTACTTGGAACGGCGTCCGTATACGCCCGAACAGATTGATTTTATCTGTTATTTGATTTTAGAACACCCAAATAAGCGGCTTTTGCATGAGAAAACAACGCCACTGGAGCTGGTTGTTCTGATGGAAGCGGATATGTTAGATGATACCGGAGCAATGGGAATTGTGCTCGATTCGTGGATTACGTCCAAAGAAGAAAATCCATCGTTTAATGAGGTTTGCAGGCATTTTGAAAAATATACCTACCGTCATATGAAACAGATGGATTTTGTGACAGCACCCGGCAAGCGCTTCTGGCACGAAAAGAGAACGCTTGTGTATGAATTTTTGAGGCAGTACCGCAGGGATTTAGGACTGATGGACTAGTCAAGCGGCTCGTTACTTTTAAGTGTCGTGTGAAACCGTTTGTGAAGTGGTTTTCCCTGCGTCACACTTTTGTGAAAATCCAAAATCAATTCATTGGCTAAAGGAATTGATTTTTTATAATATTTTAAGAGGGCGGCGTTGGTGTATTTTGCGTAGGATTTGGCACAGAGTGTCATCATGTGTCCCTCAAGCTGTTTGTAGTGGAATGTGATTTTCATAAGCAGACGAATCACAAACCGTTTCAAAGAGCAGCCACAGGTTAGAAGCTTCTTATAAAAACGCATACCGGAAAGAGCCCGTTTGATTTTATGTTTTGATAGAGCAAATGGGCGGTATACTTCGTAAATGGCATGGATGGTGGCTTTGTCTTTTGGAATCATGTGCCAGATAGGATAGGAGATGGCGTTGTAACCATCTTTTTTCAGCAGAAACCGGTCAAACTCATTTTCCATTACCAGATGATTTTTTCCGGCTTCCGTAGATTTTGGAATGATATAGGTATGACATTCGCTGTCGAGCACAAAATGACAGATATAGCCGAGCAAATAGGCATAGGCGGCAGAGTCTGTTCCAAGTTTTCGGATGATGGGCAGTTCGTAAGCAAGAAAGGCATCGAACGCATGACTGTGCTGGTGATAGCCTAATTGGTTGGTTTTACATTTTAATAAGGGATGATAAAAAAATAAAAAATCCGGTCCCTGCAATCCGATACGGAAAGCGGCAGGGTGTCGGCGAATGGTATTTTTAAGTGGTTTGGGAAGCATTTTTTGTACTTCTTTGCCAAAGGAATTATGGGCATAAATACAAGGCATATTAAAAATCTCCTTTCCATGTATGAAATTAGGATTACAAATTTCACTTATAAGTATACCAGACAGGAGGAAAATATGTGCGAAAAAATGATAAAAAATGAAAAAAATGGTGTGGTATATTTGACGTTCCCTCTTTTTGAGAAGGCGGGAATCAAACACGGTTTTTCTACGAAATTAGGCGGTGTCAGTGTGGGAGACTGTGCGACTATGAATTTAAGTTTTACAAGAGGCGATGATGAGAAAGCCGTGCTTGAAAACCATAGAAGATTTGCAAAAGCCGTCGGTTATCCGGTGGAAAATGTGGTGCTTAGTAATCAGGTACACGAGACAAAAATTTTACGCGTTGATGAAAAAGACTGTGGTAAAGGTGTTGTCAGAGAATCGGATATCATTGGCATCGACGGATTGATTACGAATGATAAAAAAGTAGTTTTGATGACTTTTTTTGCGGACTGTGTGCCGTTGTTTTTCTATGACCCGGTAAAAAAAGCAATTGGGGCAAGTCATTCCGGCTGGCGGGGAAGTGTAAAGCGAATCGGAGAAAAAACGGTGCGCCGCATGGAAGAGGAATTTGGCTCCAATCCCAAAGATATCCTTGCGGTAATCGGACCATCGATTTGCAAAGACTGCTACGAAGTGAGCGAAGATGTTGCGGCTGCTTTTCAGAAAGAATTTAAAGAGGAGCAGTGGCAGGAGATTTTAGAAGAGAAACCGGCACATAAATATCAGCTCGATTTATGGCGGGCAAATGAAATTATATTAGAAGAAGCCGGTATCCCGAAAGAACAGATTGAGGTGAGTGGCGTATGCACCTGCTGTCATTTCGACTGGCTGTTTTCCCACCGTGCGACCGGTGGCAGACGGGGAAATTTAGCAGGCGTCATAACTTTAATGGAAGGAGAATGAGACCTTGAACCGCAGAAATTATCAGAAAGAACTGGATGAATTATTGGCATCGTTTTCAGAAAAAAAACGATTATTTCTTCATTGCTGCTGTGCACCATGCAGCAGTTATGTATTAGAATATCTGCATGATTTTTTTGATATTACGGTATTTTTTTATAATCCGAATATCTCGGAAGCGTGTGAGTATCAAAAAAGAAAAGAGGAGTTAAAGCGTTTTTTGCAGACAGCGCCTTTTGGAAAAGAAATTCATATGCAGGATGCCGATTATGAACCGGAGCTTTTTGAAAAAATGGCAAAAGGGCATGAGAATGATCCGGAGCGGGGGCCAAGATGTGCAAAGTGTTTCAGACTCCGGTTGGAGGAAACCGCAAAATACGCAAAAGAGGGTACGTATGACTATTTTTGTACGACACTTTCTATCAGCCCTCACAAAAATGCGGATTTGTTAATGCAGATTGGAGAAGAACTTTCTGAAAACTACGGTGTCTACTACCTGCCATCGGATTTTAAGAAGAAAAATGGGTATAAAAGAAGTATTGAACTGTCAAGAGAATATGATTTGTACCGGCAGGATTTTTGTGGCTGTCGTTTTTCAAAAAAGGAAAAGGAGGACATGCGATGCGAGTGAAACAATGGATTTCTCTTTTTTTGTGTGTCATCATTCTTCTTCCCGGATGTGCAGCTTCTGAGGAAAAGAAGACAGAGCGTGAAATTTTTGCCATGGACACGATTATGAATCTGACTTTTTACGGAGAAAACGGAGAACAGGCGATGACAGCGGCTGTTTCCGAAATTCAGCAGTTAGAGAAAACTTTATCCGTTACCAAAGCAGACAGTGAGATTTCAAAGATTAATGCTGCAGGTGGGAAAAAAGTCACAGTTTCGAAGGAAACATATGACTTACTTTCTGCTTGTATTCAATATGGAAATGATACGGATGGGTTGTTTGATATTTCAATTTACCCGCTTGTGAAGTTATGGGGATTTACGACAGAGAAATATCATGTGCCGGACAAAGCCGAAAGAGATGCTGTTATAAAAAAGATTGATTATAAAAAGATAGAACTTCTTTCGGATTGTCAGGTGAGGATTCCATCCGGCATGGCAATTGATTTGGGAGCGGCGGCAAAAGGCTATCTGTCCCAGAAAATTATTGATCTTTGCAAAGAGAAAAAAGTTACTTCCTGTATTCTTTCCTTAGGTGGAAATGTGCAGACAATCGGCATGAAACCGGATGACACGGAATACACGGTAGGAATTACGGACCCATCCGATGGAAGCAGTATTTATGGCACAGTAAAGGTAAAGGATAAGGCGGTTATTACCAGTGGAATTTATCAGAGAAATTTCAAAAAAGACGGAAAACTGTATCATCATATCATGGATAAAAGAACCGGTATGCCGGCAGATAATAATCTGGCATCGGTTACGGTAATTGCGGAAAATGGGGCGATGGCGGATGCGTATGCGACCGCACTTTCAGTTATGGGAGAAGAAAAGGCAATTGCTTTTCAAAAAAAACACCCGCAGATTCAGATTATTTTGATACGCAAAGACGGTACCTTTTACCAATCTGAAAAAGCGGGAATGATAAAATCCTAGATAAAGTGGTAAATAATAGCGGCAACAATAATTCCGATGATACTGCCAATGGTGAATTTGATTGTCAGTCCGAAAGTCAGAACCAATACGCCTAAGTTTAAGGTAAGTGGTTTTGCTAATCCGAAACTTTTTCCAAAATTCAGCCACGACAGGCCGGCAACTCCGCTTGTCAGCTGGCTGATAAAGCTGCCAAGAACAACACCTGCTAAAATCAGTAAAAAGAGTGCCCAACCGTTTTTTCCTGCTCCTCTTGCCATGATGCACCTCCTTATGTAATCGAAATCTATCTTTTAGCATACACCATTTTTTAGAAATCTGCAAAAACTTTTTAAGAAAAAAAAGGAAATAAAATCCTTATGTTGTAATTTTCCTAATGTAGTTGTTTTTTGCTTAATCCCGAAAGGCAGGAAAGAGTGGATATGACAATACGTGAAAATTTAGAAAAAAGAGAACATGACATACTAAGTCCATATGCGGCATTTAGTGATGAGTCTAAGGGGCGCGATACATACGAAGAGCAATGTGACCTGCGTCCGGTTTATCAAAGAGACCGTGACCGGATTCTTCATTCCAAATCGTTTCGGCGGTTAAAGGGGAAAACGCAGGTATTTCTTGCACCGGAAGGAGACCATTACCGCACACGAATGACGCATACTTTAGAAGTGTCGCAGAATGCGAGAACGGTTGCAAAAGCACTTCGTCTGAATGAAGATTTGACGGAGGCAATCGCACTTGGACATGATTTGGGACACACACCGTTTGGACATGCCGGTGAGCGGATTCTGAATGAAATATATTCCGAGGGATTTCGTCATCAGGAGCAGAGTGTCCGCGTGGTGGAGTGCCTTGAAAAGGATGGCGAGGGATTAAATCTTACGGTTGAAGTAAGGGATGGCATCCGTAATCATTCGACTTCCGGAAATCCATCGACACTGGAAGGAAAAATTGTGAGACTCTGTGATAAGATTGCGTATGTCAATTCAGATATTGACGATGCAATCCGGGGAAAGGTCATTAAAGAAGAGGATATTCCCCGTGAATATACCGAGATTTTGGGAAATACTCTTAGAGAGCGTCTCAATACGCTGATACACGATTTGATTCGTAACAGCATGGATAAAAATGATATTATTCAATCGGACACAATGCGGGAAGCGCTGACCGGTCTCCGTGCTTTTATGTTTGAAAATGTGTATGTCAATTCCGTTGCAAAAGCGGAAGAGGGAAAAGCCGAGTATATGATTGGCCAGTTATATAAATACTATATTGACCATGTGGAAAAACTCCCGGAAGAATATGGCAAGATGTTAAAATCCGGAGAGGCATCCGTTGAGCGTGTGGTCTGTGATTTTATCGCAGGAATGACCGACCGGTATGCGGTAGCGACATACCAGAGTTTGACAATTCCTCGCACATGGTCTGTGTTGTAGGGAAGAAAAGTAACGGAGTGATGGGCATGTATTACGAAGAAGATTTTGTGGAAGAAGTGAGACAAAGAAGTGATGTTGTTGATATTATTTCTTCCTATGTAAATCTGAAACGGACCGGCAGCAATTATGTTGGTCTTTGTCCGTTTCATAATGAAAAGACAGCATCCTTTTCCGTGAGCCCGTCAAAGCAGATGTATTACTGTTTTGGATGTGGTGCCGGCGGCAATGTATTTACTTTTTTAATGGAATATGAAAACCTTACGTTTGTGGAAGCTTTAGAGCGGCTTGCCGAGCAGGCAGGGATGGAACTTCCGGAAAAAGGCAATTCGGAAAACGACAGAAAACGCCGGGATTTGCGGGATTCGATACTGGAAGTCAACAAGTTAGCAGCCAATTATTATTTTGCCTGTTTGAAAAGTGAGCAGGGAAAGATTGGTTATGAATATCTGACAAAACGTGAGTTAAAGCCGGAGACTATTGTGCGGTTTGGACTTGGATTTGCAGGAAAAGGTGGAAGTCCTCTTTACCAGTATGTAAAATCCAAAGGCTATCCGGATTCGGTTCTCAAAGAAACCGGACTTTTCACTTATGATGAAAAGCGTGGCGTGTATGATAAGTTCTGGAACCGAGTGATGTTTCCTATTTTAGATAGGAATAACCGCGTGATTGCTTTTGGCGGCCGAGTGATGGGGGATGCCAAACCAAAGTACCTAAATTCGCCGGAAACAATGGTTTTTGATAAAAGCCGAAATTTGTATGGGTTAAATTTTGTGCACGGCAAGCAGGGTGAAGGCATGATTATTTGTGAAGGCTATATGGATGTGATTGCACTTCATCAGGCAGGATTCACAAATGCGGTGGCAAGCCTTGGTACGGCATTTACGAGTCAGCACTGTAGTTTGTTAAAGCGGTATACGGATTTGGTATATCTGTGCTACGATAGTGACGGCGCCGGGGTGAAAGCGGCGATGCGTGCGATTCCGATGCTGAAAGAAGCGGGGATTCGTGTCAAGGTAATCAATATGCGTCCGTATAAAGATCCGGATGAATTTATGAAAGGTCTTTCGCCGGAGGCGTTTAAGGAGAGGATTGAACAGGCAAAATCGAGTTTCTTTTATGAGGTGGACAACTTGATGAAAGAATATGACATGAATGATCCGGAATCCAAAACGTCATTTATGAATGAAGTGGCAAAAAAATGTTTAACCTTTGATAATGAAATCGAGCGGACGAATTACATGGAGGCATTTTGCAGAGAATATAGCGTAAGAACCGAGGATTTCAAAAAACTGGTTGCCTATCACAGTGCCAGAATGGTTGGCATTGATTATGAGAAGAGGCGGCAGGAGCGCATGGTGAAAACGGCAAGACAAAAGGAAGACGGCATTGCAAAAAGCCAAGGTGTATTTCTTACATGGCTTAGTAATGACCCGGTTTTGTTTGAAAAGACAAAAGGAATTTTATCCGCCGAAGATTTTGTGGATGAGCCGTATCACGAAGTGGCGCAGATGATTTATGAGCAGTATGAAACTACCGGCAAAGTAGAGCCGGCCATGATTATCAGTAAATTCCAAAGCAAAGAGGAGCAGTCTCTGGTAGCCGGAATTTTTAATAAAGAATTAAAAGAAATCAGTAAAGATACCGAACAGCAGAAAGCACTGAATGAAGTTGTGCACAGTATCAAAAAGTACAGTCTGGAATACCGGAGCAGGCATGTGACGGACATGAAAGAACTACAGACTCTTATGGAAGAGAAAAGAAAGTTACAAACATTACAGATTTCATTTTAAAAGAGCCGTTGTTTGACAACAGAAATGGAGGAAAAGATGGATAAGGAAAATACAAATGTAGACGAACAGCAGAAAATGCTGACAATTATGAATGAGCTTGTTGAATTGGGCAAGAAAAAGGAAAATGTACTGGAACTCAGTGAAATTGAGAAGGTGTTCGCAGACCAGGGAATGGAGCTTGATGATGACAAGACCGAAAAAATTTTCGAGTATTTGGAAAATAAAGGAATTGTTGCAATGGTGCCGGAAAGTGACACTGAGGATGACATTATTCTGGATGTTGAAGATGAGCCAACCGAGGAAGAACTGGAAAATATCGAAATGGCAGTTCCGGATGGTGTCAGCATTGAGGACCCGGTTCGTATGTATCTGAAAGAAATCGGTAAAGTGCCGCTTTTGACCGCCGAGGAGGAAAAAGAACTGGCAATGAAAATGGAAGCCGGTGATATGGAGGCAAAAAAACGTTTGGCAGAGGCAAACCTGCGTCTGGTTGTCAGCATCGCCAAACGTTATGTCGGACGTGGTATGCTGTTTTTGGATTTGATTCAGGAGGGAAACTTAGGACTGATTAAAGCGGTTGAAAAGTTTGATTACCGCAAAGGTTACAAATTCAGTACCTATGCTACCTGGTGGATTCGTCAGGCGATTACAAGAGCGATTGCCGACCAGGCAAGAACGATTCGTATTCCGGTTCATATGGTGGAGACAATTAATAAATTAATCCGTGTTCAGCGCCAGCTTTTGCAGGAATTGGGACGTGAGCCGTATCCGGAAGAAATTGCGGAAAAGATGGGACTTCCGGTTGAGCGCGTGCGTGAGATTCAGAAGATTTCACAGGAGCCGGTTTCTCTTGAGACACCAATCGGTGAAGAGGAAGACAGTCATCTGGGTGACTTTATTCAGGATGATAATGTACCGGTGCCGGCAGAAGCAGCAGCCTTTACTCTTTTGAAAGAGCAGCTTGTGGAGGTTCTTGGAACGTTAACTGAGAGAGAGCAGAAAGTTCTGTGTCTACGTTTTGGCTTAGAGGATGGACGTGCCCGTACACTTGAAGAAGTCGGCAAAGAATTTGACGTAACAAGAGAGCGTATCCGCCAAATTGAGGCGAAGGCACTCCGTAAACTCCGTCATCCGAGCCGCAGCCGTAAATTAAAGGATTATTTGGACTAATGCAGCATACAATAGAATTGTCTGCCCGCATGGCAATGAATGCTTCGCTTGTACCGGATGGAGCAAAAGTGGCGGATGTCGGCTGTGACCATGGTTATGTTTCTCTTTATCTTGCTTCAAAAAAAGCATGTAAAAAAGTTATTGCCATGGATATCAATGAGGGACCACTTTCTCATGCAAGAAAAAATATTGAAAAGGCAGGTCTTAGTGATTGCATTGACTGCCGTTTGAGTGATGGCATGCAGGCGTTAAATCAAGGAGAAGTCGATACCGTTTTGATTGCCGGTATGGGCGGTATGTTAGTCTGCCGGATTCTTGAGCAGTCGCCGGAAGTTATACAGGAGGTTTCCACGCTTGTAATTCAGGCGCAGTCCGATTTATGCGAAGTCAGAAAGATGATTCATAAGATAGGCTTTTTCATTGAAAAGGAAAAGTTTTGTATGGATGCCGGAAAACCGTATCTTGTGATGCGTGCAGTAAGAGGAGAAGAAAAAACTCCTTATGAGCCGGCTGAGTATGAATACGGACGGCTTTTGCCGGAAGCGAGTGATGCTGCTTATCGCAGTTATTTGCTGGATGAACGGGATAAAAAAATGAAATTGCAGGAAACATTAAAAATGCAAAAGACATCCGGGGCCGGTGCCCGTGTGGAAGAATTGACAGAAGAGATTACAGGGCTTAACTGGATTTTAAACAAATTCTAATTTGTTTTCCTAACGGAAGGGAGGAATTGCCATGGAAATTACATGGAGAGATAAAACTATAACATGCGAAGAAGGAACTACGCTGTTTGATATAAGTAAACAGGTGGAAAAAGAATATGAGTTTCCAATTATTGTTGCAAAAGTGGATGGTGTGATTCAGGAATTATACCATGAAGTGATTGATGGAACGACGGTTTCTTTTTGTACAACAAAAGACAGTGATGGCAAGCGTGCTTACATACGTGGGATGTCAATGCTTTTGCTGAAGGCAATTCAGGAAGAAAAGGCATTTAAGGAAGAGGACCGGATAACGATTGATTTTTGTTTAGACAGTGGTTATTACTGCCATTTAAATTCAAAAGAAAAACCGACAAAGGAACTGATTGATCGTTTGGAAAAACGGATGCGTGAGGATGTAAAAAAAGATATCCGTTTTGAAAAAGTTGTGATGCGCACCAGAGATGCCAGACAGATGTTTGAAAAAAAGCATATGTCAGATAAGAGCAATCTGTTAAAATACCGCAGAAATTCACGCATGACGGTATATCATTTAGGCGATTTTACAGATTATTATTATGGTGCCATGCCATACAGTACCGGTATTTTGACTCATTTTCGTCTGGAACTTTTTGAAGATGGTTTTGTCTTTGTGGTTCCGAAAAAAGAGGCACCTGTTACAATGCCTGAATTTAAACCAAGCATAAAACAGTACCACACGATGCAGATGGCAAATGAGTGGAGTGAAAAAATGCAGGTTTCTACAGTTGGCGAGTTAAATGAAATCATTGTGAATGGTGGTTTTCAGGAGTTGATGCTGACACAGGAGGCACTGCACGAAAAACGGATTGGAGATATTGCGGTGCAGATTGCGGAGCGCGGCTGCCGTATCGTGACAATCGCAGGACCTTCGTCATCCGGTAAAACAACATTTTCTTATCGTTTGTCGACTCAGCTTCGCACCCTTGGTCTGAAACCTCATCCGATTGGTTTAGACGATTATTTTGTAAATCGTGAAGATACACCAAGAGATGCCAACGGAAAATACGACTATGAGTGCCTTGGTGCCATTGATACGAAGCAGTTTAATGAAGATTTGACAAATCTTTTAGCCGGCAAACCGGTTCAGCTGCCAACATATAATTTTATCAGCGGTATGAGAGAATACGATAAACCGATTATGCAGCTTGGCAGTGAGGATATCCTTGTTATAGAGGGAATCCATGGCTTGAATGACAAACTGACATATTCGATTCCGAAAAAGGATAAATACAAGATTTATATCAGTGCACTGACGACATTAAATATCGATCACCACAATCGGATTCCAACGACGGAAGGACGGCTTTTACGCCGAATTATCAGAGACGCAAGAACCCGTGGCAATACAGCCCAGAAAACCATTTCTATGTGGGATTCCGTCCGCCGCGGCGAGAGCCGGAATATTTTCCCTTATCAGGAAGAGGCAGACGCGATGTTTAACTCGGCACTGATTTATGAGCTGGCTGCTATGAAACTTTATGCAGACCCGTTATTGTTCCAGGTGACTAAGGATTGTCCGGAATATGCGGAGGCACAGCGTCTGCTTAAGTTTTTGGATTATTTCTTGCCAATTGACCCACATGATGTTCCACTGAATTCCATCTTGCGCGAATTTATCGGTGGTGGTATATTATTAGGGTAATTTCATTATGAGCAGCACAAGTGACCGCGCCCATTCAGACGAAAGGGAATGGGTGAGGAAAGTCCGAGCTTCACAGGGCAGGATGCCGGATAACGTCCGGTGGAGGCGACTCCCAGGCTAGTGCAACAGAAATATACCGCCACGGCTTTGTCCGTGGTAAGGTTGGAATGGCGAGGTAAGAGCTCACCGCCTCTCTGGTAACAGGGAGGGCATATGTAAACCCCATCCGAAGCAAGACCGAACAGGAAGCAATACGGCGGCCCGTCGTGTTTCCGGGTAGGTCGCTAGAGCCTGTTGGCAACAGCAGGTCCAGATAGATGGTCACTCAACGACAGAACTCGGCTTATCGTGCTGCTCATATGAATTGAATCAATGGATTTGAAGGTAGATGGAGAGCACCCGGAAGGGTGCTTTTTTATTGCAAAAATAATTGAAATTTTCCAAAGATATTTCACAAGAAAGAAGTTATACTTTTTATTATAAAATTAATGATGAGGAGGATTCAGATTATGAAATATTTTCGAGGAGGATTAATTGCACTGGCTCTAATTTTTATGTTAGTACCAGTTCCTTCAAAAGCAAACAATAACCATTATTATTATGCAGGCAAATACAAAAAAGGTGAACTTAGTGTAAAGGTGTACAAGAATAGCCAAAAGAAGGCATTTAAAAAAGGTGAAGAATGTGGCTACATACAAATTCGCGGAAAAGATTGGGGGAATTGTTATCTTTTCAATCTGCATAAATTGTCGGGCAATACATTTTTAGCAAAAGATTGTGAGCAATTTGATTCCTATGTAAAATTCAAAGTAAGTATTTCTGGTAATACTCTTAAGATGGTATCCTGCAATAAAAAAACAACAATGGGATTTGAAGATTGGTGTTTGAAATACACGAAAACTAAAAATACAGAGTATAAGGTAAAAGGCTTATATAAGTTTGGTACAGTAAAATTCAAAATAAAGACAAATGCTAATTCTTCTAAAGCAAAGGAAGGGAAAGAATGTGGAACATTTGTCATTAGGGACTATATGTACAAGGGGAAATTAGATGGTGGAGTTTTATATAAGTGGGGGAAAAACAAATATCGCACTGACCCGACTAAGTATATTAATGCAAATGGAGAATTTGCAATACATACAAGACTTTATATTACAGTAGGAAAAAATTATATTGTTGTAAGATCAGATAAAAAATCGGTTCGAAAGTCGGATCCGGTATTTGATAATAAAAAGTATAAACTGGTTAAGAGATGATAAGATAAATTGTTTAATTATAGCTATTATTGAGGAGGATTCAGATTATGAAATTAGGTAAGAAAAAATTAATTGTTGGCATGATATGCTTAATTTTATGTTTTTCTATGACTGCTTGTTCGGAGGAGACGGCAAAAAATTTAGCACAAGATATTGATGATCAGGTTTCCAATTTGAAAGACATTGATGAAAGTCATGTGGTAAGTGTAAGAACAGGATGTCCGGTTCTTTATCCTAATATCAGTTATGGGGATGCATTTACAGAATTCTTTGATGATCCGACATGGAAGTATTTTAAAGCGGATACAGGAGAAGATGTTGTCGAGTTTACCGGATATTGTATGTATCGGGAAAAGAAGGTGAAGGCAAGATTGCAATTCATTTTGAACGAAAAAGACAACACGTTTACACAGGGAGCATTAAGTTTTAATGATGTACCACAAACTAGTATTATTACCAGTGTTATGATATGTAAAGCGTTTGATGAATATGCAGAAAAACACAAGATTGAGAATAATACAGATACTTCGGAAGAAGATGCTATGGGAAGTGGAACGGAAACTCAAATGAATAGCGGTTCAGAAAGCCAGACACAGGCTCCGCAAACAGAAGCACCAACAGAGGATGAAACAGTAACGGATGAAGCCGATAGCACAGATGAATCGGTATCAAATGATGATGAGACTACTGAGGATAATAGTGATGATGAGTATATAATACCGGATTCAGACTCGAAAAAGCTTACAAAAGCAGATTTAAAAGGATTTTCAAAAAAAGAATTACGATATGCTAGAAATGAAATTTATGCAAGACATGGCAGAATCTTTAACGATGATGAACTGCAGGCATATTTTGAAGGAAAATCATGGTATGTCGGAACTCAGATTGCAGAAGAATTTGATGAGAGCGAACTGAGTAAAGTAGAAAAAGCGAATGTAAGGTTGATTCAGAAATATGAGAATAAGTAAGAAAAGGAGTTGATTACTATGTTAAAAAAGATGATAAGTACTGTATTAGTTTTTGTAATGATGCTTTCTATTATCCCTATTATGGATAGTAAAAAGAGTGAAGCAATCAGCAAAGAGGAAGTTCCTGACGGTTATACACCTATATATGATGAGGCAGATTTAGCAGGGATTAATAATAATCCTGAAGGAAAATACATTCTTATGAATGATATTGATTTATCAGAGACGAAAAAGGGCGGAAAATTAGATGCTGGAAATGGATGGAAACCGCTTGATGAGTTTTATGGTGAGTTAGATGGTAATGGTCATTATATAGAAAATATGCATATTTATGGCACATTAAAAGCAAGTTATTACGGACTCTTTGAGTCACTAAGTGGAACAGTAAAAAAACTTGGTATGAAAAATGTAAATATAGAAATAAACAATATTCAAAGTGAAAATAATATATATGCTGGCGCAATTGCGGGAATTTGTTATGATGGACAGATTGAACAATGTTTTGTCACAGGTGCGGTTTCAGGTGAAACAGAGTTTTTATCAGATGATTCTAATTTTTTGAAAGTAGGCTGCTTTTGTGGAACAAGTGGTCAGTATAGCCATATAAAGGACTGTTATAATGGTGCTGATATAACAATTGTTAAAGACGAAAAAAATTTTTTGGGTGCTTTTTCTAGTAATGGAGGCGGCCATATAACAAATTGCTACAATGTTGGAAATATAGCCAATGGAAAAGGTGCGTTGTTTGACGATTTTGGATGGTCTGTGACAAATTGTTTTTATTTACAAGGAAGTGGCGTCGGAGAAGAACAAGGTTCTCCATTAGCTGAATCACAAATGAAAAAGAAACAGTATTATACAAAATTCGATTTTGATAATGTTTGGGAAATTGACGCTTATCACAAATATCAATACCCACAGCTTAAAGAGTGCATACAGCAAAGGGTAAAAGAACTTAAAATTGAAAAATTACCATCTAAGACTGTGTATTATCAAGGTGATAAATTAATATTGACAGGTAGTAAAATAAACATTACATACGAAGATGACTATGAAATAACAACTTCGATAACAGATGATATGCTTGGAAAATACGACATGATGAAATTAGGAAAAGTTAACATTCCAATTGTAAAGGGAGGTAAAACGATATCATTTACTGTAACAGTAAAGCCAATTGAAGTTAGTAATGTTTCATTGAATAAAACAAAATTGTCACTAAACCCTAAAGATGAGTACCAATTGTCTGCGAGTGTTTCGCCTACAAATGCAACGAATCAATTAATTAGTTGGAATTCTTCAAACGACAATGTGGCAACAGTGGATCAAAGAGGATATGTAAAAGCATTAAAATATGGCACAACAATAATAACAGCAAAAGCATCAAATGGGATAAAAGCGCAATGCACAATTGTTGTTGAGACACCTTTAACATCGATAGAAATTAGACATGCTGATAACGATCAAACATTTTGGAACAACGGATACCAAACGTCGTATGATAATGTTATAATTTTAAATGAAGGACAAAATTATCAGTGCGCCCTTGATAAATATCCAAGTAATTCTTCTGACACTGTAAATTGGCAGTCAAATAATTCAAATATTGCTCAAGTGACAGCAGGTGGATTGATTCAAGCAAAATCAATGGGAAATACAACCATTACTGTTACCGCAAAGAGTGGAGTACGTTCTAGTGTTGCTGTATTTGTTAAAAGAGATATTAGTAAATGTAATGCTGACTCCATAGCCGAACAAGATTATTCAGAAGATGGCTGCTATCCTGCAATTGTTTTACGGGATGGAGATACTGTTCTAAACGGCGAAGGTTATAACCGAAATTATGATATAGAGTTTGAGAATAATGATAAGCCGGGACAAGCTACAGTGCGAATTACTGCAGCTGATAGTGGTTATTATTATGGTGAGAAAATAATTAATTTTACAATTAAAGAACCTGTTGTAGTACCAACGAAGCAGCCTGTAAAAGTAAATGATTCGATAACGCAAAAGAGTAGTCAACAAAAAGGAAGTGCAACTACTGCAACATTACAAAAAGTTTCGAAGGGTAAGATAAAGTCAGTTAAAAACTTGAAAGGTAAAAAAATAAAAGTTGTTTGGAAAAAAATAAATGGGGCCGATGGATATGAAATTGAAATAGCCAGAAATCGTAAAATGACTAAAAACTGTTGGTCTAAGGATACAAGTAAGACTTCGGTGATTTGCAAAAAACGGAAAAAGAAAAAATATTATTATGTAAGGGTTAGAGCTTATTATGAAACAGAAGATGAAATAATAGAAGGTGCTTGGAGTACAGTAAAGAGAGTTAAAGTCACTAAATAAATATTTTAGAAAATCACAAGTAAGAAAGAAGCGGTGCCGCAAGCACCGCTTCTCTCTTAATCGTGGGCGAAGAATAGAAAAGGAAAAAAACTTTGTAATTTTCCAATGATATTTCATGGGTGCTATTATAAACTTAAAAAGTGTTTTGAAAATACAATAGTTGAGAGGGTTCTTACTATGTTATGTAAAAATTGTGGTGCCAATATAACTACGGGAATGATTGAATGTGAATTCTGTGGTTCTCGTGTTGATATGATGAAAATGGGTAATTCACAGCTACAAAAGCAGAAACAAAAATTAAAAGCTGCAAATGCTTGCGATTTAGAAAATAAAATAGCTAGTTTATCCTCGAATAATGTACTTTATTTTGATATTTGTGAAGATGGGGCTGAAAAAGTAAGAAGAGGTGCTCAAAGGAAGTATTTAGATAAACTGGGCTATTCGTATAATGAAAAAATATTACTGATGTATGATAATGCAATTTTAAAAACGGGAGAGAGTGGGTTTACTATTACCGATAGAGGTCTGTATTCATCGGGCTTTTTTTGGGGAGATAAAGAATTTTTTGTCCCATTGAAAGAGATTAAATCTGTAAAAATTGAGGAAAACTCACTGGTGGTTAATGAGAAGAGCATAAATATTGTGTTAGTTGATACGAACGATCGTCAAACTTTAAGGACGATAGTTTTAAAAATAGTTGCTTTAAATAAATAATATGCGAAAGAAGGTTGAATAAATATGGCAATAGTAGATGTAGTTAAGTACAATGGTGGTCCTGACGTATTCGCTTGGAAATTTCCAAATAGTGAATTAGGAACATGGACACAGCTGATTGTAAATGAGTCACAAGAGGCAATTTTACTTAAGGGAGGTCAGATTTGTGATGTGTTTGGAGCAGGAAGACATACACTAGAAACTGCAAATATTCCGATATTGAACAAATTGATTAATCTTCCATTTGGTGGGCGGTCTCCGTTTAGTGCCGAAGTTTGGTATATTAACAAGGTCTTTTCGTTGGATGTGAAGTGGGGAACTTCTTCGCCAATTCAGTTGCAGGATCCGAAGTATAAAGTGTTTATTCCTGTCAGAGCATTTGGGCAGTTTGGTATTCAGATTGAAGATTCAAAGAGATTTTTACTTAAGCTTGTTGGAACAATATCGCAGTTTGATAAGAATTCATTAGTCAAATATTTTAGAGGAGTATATCTTACAAAGGCAAAGGATATTATTTCATCTTATCTTATACATAAGGGAATAAGTGTTTTGGAAATAAATGCTTACCTTGATGAAATATCAACATATTTGCAAGAAAGGATTTCGCCAACATTTGATGAATATGGTATTAAGTTGGTTTCATTCTTTGTTAATGACATTAATGTTCCAGAGGACGATTCTGCCGTTGTTCAGCTTAAGAAGGCATTGGCAAAAAGGGCAGAAATGGATATTGTTGGCTACAGTTATCAACAAGAGCGATCGTTTGATACACTTGAGGGCGCAGCAACAAATCCAAATGCGATGCAAGGAGGTCTTATGGGGGCTGGAATTGGATTGGGTATGGGGGTAGGCGTAGGAGGTAATATAGGACAACAATTTGGTAGTCTTGCTAGTAATTTGAACACATCGGAAATAAAGGAATGCCCGAATTGTAAAGCTCAAATTGGCATGAATGAAAGATTTTGCAATCACTGTGGTTTTGATACAAGCGCACCCCAAATGCAACAGGAAAAAACAGAACAAAATGAAGAAAAAGAAGAGGCAATAATGAGCCAAAACAATATTGTTTGTGCATCATGTGGTCAGAAATTGACTACGACATCTAAGTTTTGTCCTGAGTGTGGAAAGAAGTATAATCCTTGTGCTAAATGTGGAGCAGACCTTTTGGATGATGCGACCGTATGTCCGGTGTGTGGAGCAAAAGTGCCTAAAGTCTGTCCACAATGTAAAACGTTGATTATGGATGACAGTAAGTTTTGTCCGGAATGTGGATATTCATTAATAAAGGTTTGTAAAAAATGTGGTGTACAGTTGTCGGACACTGTTAAATTCTGTCCAGAATGTGGAACAGTAGTTGAAGATGATTGAGGGAGGTGAGAAAATTTATGAAGAAGTCAAGATATATTGCGTTGATTTGCGGTGGTGTATCAATAGTGGTAACGGTAATGTTTTATTTAATGACATTTGACAATATTTTTATGGCTCCGATGAGATGGATATCGTTATTATTTTTAATTATATCGGAAGTTATTTTTATTATCAAAGCGTTTAATCTAAAAAAAGCGATATTTGCCCTTTCCGGTATTGTAACCAGCTGTTTACATATTGCTCTTGTTTTAACGATGTCAATTGTTTTTGTGGATATTCTTCCGTTATTTATAAAGCAGTATGTATTACTAAATATAATGGCATTAGGTGTATTGCTTATTGTGGATGTTTTAATAACATATTTTGGCAAACGTGTTTCAATTCAGAATGTTAAACTTTCAGCAAGTCAATCGGCTATGCAACGTTGTTTAAAAAAAGCAGATGCATTATGCGTTAAATACAATAATTCTGACTACCAAAAGAAGTTGCAGGAAATTGCTGAGTTATTAAAGTATTCAGACAACAGTTGTTTATCGGGTGATGAAAAGATAATTATGAAAAAGCTTGATGAAGTTGATGGGTTGCTGTCTGGAAATAAAGATGGCATTGATAAAAAACTTAATGAAATTAAAAATATGATCGATTTGCGTTCGGTAAAGGTAGCCGGAGCAAAAAGAGGAAAATATTAAATACTTGCATATTAGGAGGAAATGAAAATGAATGAAAATGGAAATGTAGGATGTTTGTGTTCGTGGCCAATTATTATTATTGCTTTAATTTTATTTTGGCCGGTTGGAATACTTTTAATTGTCTGGCGCGCAACGAAAGATAGAAAGACAGCAATGAGGGCTGGAAAACTACTTAGTGTGCTCGGATTCGTATCATATGTTTTTGCTGCAATTATGGTTATTGGTGGAATTGCAGATGGCTTTGATGGTAGTGTTTTTGCTTGTATGATATTCTTTATAGTAGCAGGCCTTGTTTTGCAATATGTTGGTAAGCGTATTAAAAGAAGTGCGGAAGATATAAGAAAATATTTGGCAGTTATTATTAATGGTAATGAAAGACAACTGGAATCGATTGCTGCATCAACAGGTAAAACTTATGAAGTGGTACATGATGATATTAAGAAAATGATTAATAAAGGATATTTTAAAGATGCATATATTGATGAAGGTTTAAGAGAACTTGTACTACCGGAAAAAACACCAGAATCTCAAAATACATCAACAACTGATAAAACTATGAATCAGAATAATGTTAAGGTTGTTGCATGTTCGTGTTGTGGTGCAAATAATACGGTATATGGAACAGTAGGAGAATGTGAGTACTGTGGGGCACCGTTAAAGTAAGAAATATTAATTAAAATGCAAGGAGAAAGTGGTAACGAATATGGAACTAGAAGAATCAGTAATAGAATCAACTTTTGCTTTTTCCAGATTTGCATCGTTAATGCTAGTTTTAGCAATTGTTTTTATTGTTATTTCTTTAATTCAATATAAAATAAAAAAGAAAAGAACAAAAGTATTATCGGTGATTTCAGGAATCTTAGTTTTAGTGGCAATTGTATTTTTTATACTAGGTCATTTTTTTGGTATTGAATCAGAAAAAATTGACTTGAATCAAATAAAGGAACAAGCTAGAATAGCAGAAAACATACAAAACAATAAAGTTGACCATGTGCTTGAGGATATTGATAAACTTTATCCGAAGGATGAAGTGAAAGGAATGGACGCAAGTAATCGTTTTGTACTTCTATGGAATTATTATAAAAAGATTGGTGATACAAGGAAGGCAAAAGAATTAATTAATGAAGCTAAAAACAATCCTGAAATTGATAAAGAAGATGAACCTGTAAAAAGCATTATTAAAGGTGAGGCAGTGCAGTAATAGAAAGAGAGGAAGCAACCCCGCAAGGCGCTTCCTCTTTTATTATTGAAGTTCGTTCAATCGGTTCTCTACGATTTTTTTAATCACTTCATCACTCATCATGGATGTGTCTTTTTTGGTTTCCTCAAGCAACTGTTTTTCTTTCTTTGTATCACCGGTTTTTTCGTAATACAAACGAAGAAGAATAAAGCGATTGTCTTGTCTGGTAGAATCCAAATTTTTCGTAGGTGGAAACAGCATATCAATGTCAGAAAGAATATGGTCAAATTTACCATTGTTTATGGCAGTAGATATACGGAAAAATTCCGTTTGCTCTTTCTGACTGATTTTATTTGATTGCGTATCTTCTGGCAAGAAACAGGAAACTGCCAAAAGAACTAGTGTCAAAATACCGGTACCCCACACAATTATGCGAAGTGGTTTTGAAATGTTTTTTTTCCGTTTGTGACGGAACAAGTAAATGATCATTAAGATAAGAAAAATTGTAAATGATATGAAACAATAAATCCACATCATAATTTTGAATCCTCCTTAATTAATTGTCTCAACCGGCGCTCAGTATATCCGTATTTCTTCGCCAAATCAGAGAGTGAATGAGTGCCGAGCTGCCGTTCCACTTCTTTTACGACATATTGAACAGAATATAGACGCTGGGGAAGTGTGATTTGCTGACCGCGATAGTGCTTATGTAATAAAATCGTATTTTCAATTCCGATGATTTCGGCGATACACGCATAATCGCCGGCAAGGTCATTTGGTGTAATTTCGCTCGTCTCATCAGAAATTGCTTCTGCTGCATACTCCATTTTTTTCCCTTCCTTGTAATAAATTTTTCTTTTATAGTATATCATGGTCATACTGCCAATTTTCCATAAATTGACCAGCCACATCTTTCTTTTCTAAAGAATGTAAAAAAGAAAAATAATATGGAAGATTGGTTACCTTGAAAAATACAACATAAATTTCCTTGCAAAGAACCATGTATTTTACAAGAATAAGGATATGAAATTTTCTTTCATCTGTGGTGTCCTGACAGTCGACTTTTATTAGGCAAGTGCTAAAAAGGCGAGCAGGGCAAAAAGATAGAGGCACACTGCCAGAATCATTTTCCACAAAGTAGCGCTGCGAAATCCCGGAATTTTTCTGAGAAAACGGATGTCAGCAGGGGTGTCTTCCGGTAAAACGGCATCGAGTTGTTTGTAAATCTGATGACAGTTTAAATATCGTTTTTCGGCAGAAATCTGTGTGCACTTGGTTACAATTTTTCGCAGACGTCTGTCTTTTGGAAGCGCCTCTTTTGGCATTTTTCCGGTTGTCATCTGATTGATGAGTACACCGAGTGCGTAGATGTCGGTCCGAGCGTCGGATTGCGTAAACCCGAACTGCCCCGGTGCAGCGTAGCCGGGTGTTCCAAGAATCTGGGTGTCATTTGTCTGATTTTTCTTTACCTCGCGTAAAATTCCGGGGTCAACCAGATACGCTTTTTTCTCCTCGGAAATAATAACATTGGCGGGGGTGACATCACGGTGAATCATATTGTGCTTGTGAAACCATTGCAAACCTTGGCATAAATCCATTGCATAACGGATTACTTCATCTTTTGAAAATGGACCTTGCAGATAAAGGTGTTCCTCAACGCTTTCCCCACGAATCCATTCTTCATTGATATAAAAGTGTCCTTCTTTTTCGTAGACGGAGTAAATTGTAACAATGGCAGGAGAGGGGGATTGCTGCTGGTACTCATAGAACTGTTTTATGACCGGATACTGCTCTCGCGTAATTTCTTTCCGCACAAAGTAGAAACCGTCCTGCTCCACAAGTTCGGTAAGTCGGTCCGGCGAGGTATTCAATTTTGCAAGAATTGTCTCTTTTGTTTCCATAAAAAACTCCCTATTGTCGTATTTGTATTATTTTATTCAGCTCTTGTATTATCTCATAATTTGCAGGAACACGTCAATCAATGATTGCAAAAATCGAGTGTAAATGGTTTAATTAGTTCAGATGATAAATGAGGTATGTGAAATGAAAAATAATTATAAAATGACAATGTATGCCTGCCGTTATGGTTTATGCCATCGGTGGCGGTTTGATTGAAGTTTTGATTAGTCCGGTTCTTGAGGCGTGTCCGACGGATAATAAAGAATCAGCCATGAGTTTGTTACATTCATTTTACTGTTGGGGATGTACCGGTGTTGTTTTGGTGTCCACACTTTTTTTTGCTGCGTTTGGAACATCGCATTGGAAGATTCTTGCCCTAATCTGGGTGATTTTGCCGGCAGCTAATTTAATTTTGTTTACGAAAGTTCCTATTTACAGCCTTCATGAAGAAGGGGAGAGTGGGATGTCAATTTCTGAACTGTTTCGAGTAAAGGTGTTTTGGCTTTTGATGGCGATGATGCTCTGCGCCGGTGCGTCGGAACAGGCAGTGAGCCAGTGGGCATCCACATTTGCTGAAAAAGGACTTCATATCCAGAAGACAGTGGGGGATTTGGTCGGACCGATGATGTTTTCTGTTTTGATGGGATTGTCGCGTTTGATTTATGGAAAGTAAGGCATCGGCAGCTATAAAAAGAGGAGGGACGGTACTGTTTGCAATGCTTGCACTTGCCGGAGACTTAGGATGCTCCGGAGGACCGACCCTCGTTGGATTTGTTTCCAGTGCGTTTTCTGGTAATCTGCGCTTGGGAATATTAACTGCTATTGTTTTTCCGGTATTATTACTTGCCGGATTATGTACTTTTTCACGGTTAGTCGTTAAAAATGTTGATTAACTCAGAGAATGTGTCTGTGATTCCCTGAACGGATTCTTCAATGTTATTGTAAATGGCAGCGGACTGTTCGGCTAAATCCTGCATGCTGTTTGCAACAACGGCAAATCCGGCACCAGCTTCACCATTTCTGGCAGCTTCAATACTTGCATTCAGAGAAAGCATACGCTGTTTGCTGGAAATTGCTTTCAACTGGCTGGTGTCCTTGTTAATGACATCGACAAAGGAGGCAGATTCCTGCGTTTTTTTCTGCAATGCATGCAGCATGGAAGTATTTGTGTATTTGTAGTATTCCAAATTGACTAACTGGTTTACAATTAATTCTAAAAGATTGGTGGCAGCTCGGACTTTTTCCTCAGAACTGATTGTCACTTTATTAAGTGCGGCGATATACTCGTCCTCATCAATGCCAAGTTCTTTTGCTGTTTTGCGGAAAGATTCCTCATCCGGGGTTTCCGGAAGAATCTGTCCTCCGATAATTGCGCCCACTTTTTCATCGCCTACTTTAATATCGACTGAGAAGTCCATAAGTCCTGCATGGCAGAGGTAAGTTCCACTGCCTTCGTTGTCACACTTGACACAGCGACGGTTTCCTTCTTTTGAACCACGTGTGTACTTCATGCAGAAATCAGTAAAATTGCTGCCCTCTGTTAAATATTGTCCGTCATTTCCGACAGCAATTGCAGCAAGGCCGGTAGCGTCGGAAAAATTGTCCTGAATTTTTTGCAGTTTGGATATGTCCATAAATTCTTTAAGTTCCATAAAAACCATTCCCTTCATTTCATTACTTTAAAAATTTATATATATTTTACCACAAAAAACACATTTCGGCAAAAAAAAATTCTAACTATAGACTATTTCTTGTTTGTGTACTATAATTTGTTTGTTAAATTGTGGAAGAATTGGGGAGAATACCAAGGTGAAATCGAAGAAATCGACAGGAGAACTGTTACATGAAATTGCGACGACGAAACAGGATTTTGAGTCGTTTGCCAATGAAAACAAGGATGAGTTTGACGAGTTTGACAGCAGAGACTATTTGAATCGTCTTTTGAACACGAAAAATTTACAGCCCACGGATATTATCAGGCGGAGTGGTTTGGAACGCTCTTATGTGTACCATATTTTAAATGGTGAGCGGAAAAATCCGTCGCAGGGCAAAGTGATAGCACTCTGCATTGCATTTGAACTTACCGTGGAGCAGACGCAGAGGCTGCTTCGGTCATGGAAACTGCCGGTTCTGTATCCGCGTAATCAGCGGGACAGCATTATTTTATACGGAATCAGCAGAAAAATGAGCGTTATGGAAATTAATGAGCATTTGCTGAATTTGAATTTTGAATTATTGGAATAAAGGAGAATAAAAAGATGGAGCGATACGAACTTGCAAAAAATCGTATTATGGAACTGGAGACGGAGATTGACGGCGCATTTGGCGATTATATCAAGGAAGCGGCACATTTATTTGTGACGATTTTTCATGTAATGGATGGTACAGAAGACGCAAAACAGCGAAAAGAATGGATAGGCAATCTTTACGAAGAAATAGCGGGGGATAATTATGAAACTTCGTACGCAAATCCGGCATATTGTGTTAAGAAATTCGGTGAAAAGACCGGACAGTATTTGTGCTGGTTTTATGCCAGATTCCGTGACAGTATTGTAGCGGCGTTTGAAGAGGACGAAGAAGAAGTAACAAGATGCATGGAGTTGTTTTTGCAGGTGGTTTCTGTATTATCTTTGGAGGAGGAAATCGAGCGCTACCTGAAAGAGACAATTTACTACGATGTTCATGATTATGCAGAGGACCGCATTGAGAAAAACATTCATGATTTGCTTTGCCCGGAGGAAACTCTGATTTACAATATTGTGATGAAAAGTGATTTTGCAAATACCGATTATTTGTACCGCTATGGGGAATACGTTACGGAGAATGAAATTCGGATGGCGGAGTTCTTAGGGAAAATGCCAATCGAAAAACTTTCAGCCATGGCGTCTACTTATACGGAAGGCTATCGCAAGGGCTTTGAAATTGCGGGGATTGATTTGATGAAGAAAAAGACCGTGCAGATTCGTTATCATATTGGTTTTGAGCCAATGGTAAGACAGGCGGTTTTACAGTTTGAGAAAATGGGATTAAAGCCGGTATTTACAAGAAAGACAAATACGCAGGCTGTTGGTGTTGTCAGCACATCGCCGAATAAACAGTATCAGTATGATCATCGTTTTGACGATGCTTTGTATCTGAATCATGCACTGGTGCAGGAAAGATTAAAAATCTCTGAGAAAGTATTTGAATCGTATCGGGAAGAGGCTTCTTTGTATGCCGGACCGGCAGTGATTGAAGTGTTTGGGGAGAAATTATTTTCTCCGAAAGTGAAAAAAGAAAGTCCGGCGTATAAAAAAGAGCAGGAGGAGCTTTCGGTTTCTTACCGCAGAGATTATTCTTTGCTCCAAAACCGGTATATTCCTCAAGACTCTTACAGCTTCACGATTATCGCCTATCCGATTCCGGAAATTGGTGAGGATTTCGAAGATATTTTTGAGGAAACAGTAAAGGTCAATACACTGGACATGGAAGAATACAAACAAATTCAGCAGCACTTAATTGATGCACTGGATTTGGGCGAAAAAGTTCATGTGACAGGACGAGGTAAAAACCACACGGATATTTGGATTCGTCTGCACGAATTGACGGAGCCTGCGAAACAGACGAATTTTGAAAATTGTCTGGCAGATGTTAATATTCCGGTTGGTGAGGTGTTTACTTCTCCGAAACTGACGGGAACGAATGGCGTGCTTCATGTGACACAGGTTTATCTAAATGAACTGTGTTATGAAAATCTGGAATTTTCCTTTACGGATGGTATGGTTACCTCTTATTCCTGCTCCAATTATGAAAAGGAAGAGGAAGGAAGAAAATATATCAAGGAAAATATTCTTCATAACCGTGAGACACTGCCAATTGGCGAGTTTGCCATTGGTACGAATACGACAGCCTATGTGATGGGAAGAAAGTTTGGCATAGAGGCAAAACTGCCGATTTTGATTGCAGAAAAGACAGGACCGCATTTTGCTCTTGGTGATACCTGTTATTCTATGAGTGAAGATGTGGTTTTGCACAACCCGGACGGAAAAGAAATTATTGCAAAAGAAAACGAGTGCTCGGCTCTCAGAAATACGGATATTTCCAAGGCATATTTTAACTGCCACACAGATGTTACGATTCCGTATGATGAACTTGGTGATATAATTGTCTTTACAAAAACGGGTAAAACCGTTACACTGATAAGGAATGGACGGTTTGTTCTTCCGGGAACAGAACGTCTGAATGAAGTTTTAGATTAAAATGAATGAATGCAGGAGGAATTGCAAGATGGCAAAAGTAGGTATCTTAATGGGAAGTGATTCAGACCTTCCGGTTATGAAAAAAGCAGCAGATATGCTTGAGAAATTTGGAATTGAATATGAGATGACGATTATTTCGGCTCACCGTATGCCGGATGTATTTGTTGACTACGCAACAAAAGCAGAAGAGCGTGGCGTTGAAGTGATTATCGCAGGAGCCGGTGGTGCTGCTCATCTTCCGGGTATGTGTGCGGCGTTATTTGACCTTCCGGTTATTGGTATCCCGATTCATACAAAGAGCCTTGGCGGTGTCGACAGTTTGTATTCGATTGTACAGATGCCATCCGGTATTCCGGTTGCTACTGTCGCTATCGATGGAGCAGCAAATGCCGCTATTTTAGCAGCTAAAATGCTTTCGATTTCGGATAAAGACTTGCGGGGTAAGTTAAAAGATTATAAGAAAGAAATGAAAGATGGCGTTATGGCAAAGGCAGAGAAACTGGATAAACTTGGCCATGACAAATATATTGAGCAGATGTAGGAAAATGTATGAGGCAGATAGGTGAGATGAGAAAGAATACTCGTAGAGAATATAATGAGTATTGTTGATTTTATCGCAGTAGTAAGCTTTGGTTTAACCTGCTAGAAAAATAAAGAAATCAATTTGTAGGAGACTATAACGTGAAGCGTTATCCCGTCTCTCACAAATTGATTCCTTTTTTCCATCATCCCGCCATCAGCAGCCGGTCAAGTGTCATCAATAAATAGTCGGTGTAGCCGGCTTTTTTTATGTCCTGCATAGCAAGGAGGGGAACTTTGCCAAGCGTTTTTCTCTGATAGGAATAAGTGATAAATCCCACGGCAGTTCCTTTTTTGATTGGAGCCTTTAATTCCTGATATGTTATCTTCTTCTTGATTTTATTTTTTTCATAAGCAGCGGTAAAAGTATGTGAAAATGATTTTTTTGGATACACCGTTAATTTTTCAGGGATTCCACCACGGACAGAAGGATAGTCAAACTTCATGCCGGAATAATCGTCCTGATAGAGAGAACAGTTGGCAAATCCATAATCTAATAATGCCTGGGCTTCTGAAAAACGGACTTTATGGTCCGGTGCAGCCATTACAACAGCAATCAGATTTAATCCATTTCGCTTTGCTGTTGCGCTGAGACAGTATTTTGCTTTGCTGGTTGATCCGGTTTTTAATCCTGTTATTCCATCATAAAAACGTACAAGTTTGTTCGTATTTGTTAAACCAAACTGCGATTCACCCTTTTTGGTTTTGTGGATAATTGTGTCCATCCATACGGTTGAATATTTGGAAATGCCGGGATGTTTCATAATTAACTCGCGGGACATAAGACCTACGTCATAGGCACTGGAAAAATGCCCGGATTTGATATCGTCATCGAGACCGGTACAGTTTTTGAATTGTGTGTGTTTCATGCCAAGTTCTTTTGCTTTTTCATTCATTTTCTTTACAAAATTTGGCTCTGAACCGGCAATTTTTTCTGCCATGGCAACAGCGGCATCATTTGCGCTGGCGATGCTGATGCATTTAATCATGGTGTCTACTGTCTGGGTTTCATTTGGTTCTAAAAATACTTGTGAGCCACCCATGCTGGCAGCATATTCGCTTACACTGACAGAATCGGTGAGTTGAATTTTTCCTTCTTCCAAAGCTTCCATAATCAAGGTCAACGTCATAATCTTTGTGATGCTGGCTGGTACAAGCTCGGTATCCTTATTTTTTTCCAGAATGATTTCTCCGGAATTTCCTTCAATCAAAACAGCTGCTTTTGCAGTAAGATTTACAGCTTGACCACTGGAAGATTTGGCGTTCCCGGCAGGAGCTTTAGACTGGGCATAGGAAAATGGAGCCGCAAAAAATAGTGATAAAACTGCCAATATAAAAATTCCCAAAAGTTGTTTCATGTTGTTTTTCATCCTGTCTTCAAAGAATCTGTTACATCCTATGGCGTGGAAGGAAAAAATATGACTATAGTTTGAAACTATATAAAAGCGCTGGTTTTCGGTATTATACAAACAAAATATGAGAGGTTATAATGAATTTAAATTCTAGGATAAAAAAATGATTTGAAGGAGGATATTATGAAAACAGCCGTTATTGGATTCCCAAGGATTGGGGCATTGCGCGAATTAAAATTTTCATCGGAAAAATATTTCCGGAATGAAATTACAGAAGAAGAATTGTTAGAAACAGGGAGAACCTTGCGAAAAACACACTGGAAAATACAAAAAGAGGCAGGAATTGATTTTATTTCCTGCAATGATTTTTCCTATTATGATGGTATCTTGGATGCCGCTGTTATGTGCGGAATTATCCCAAAGCGTTATCAGGAGTTGAATTTGTCAGAACTTGACACATATTTTGCTATGGCACGTGGCTATCAGGGGGAAGCGGGAGATGTAAAGGCACTGGCAATGAAAAAATGGTTTAATACAAATTACCATTATATTGTTCCGGAGGTTGAGGATGATACGGTCATTTCTTTTTCCGGGAAAAAACTTCTAAGTGAGTTTGAGGAAGCAAAAGAACTCGGAATTTTGGTAAAACCGGTTGTGCCGGGAGCATATACCTTGTTGAAATTATGCCGTTATACCGGTACAAAAACGGCAGAGGATTTTGTCGATGATGTCATTTTGGCATATAAGGAATTGCTGAAACTTTGCGATAAAAATGAGGTTTCGTGGATTCAGTTCGATGAGCCGTCCTTGGTTTTTGATATGACAGAACAGGATTTAGCACTGTTTCGTAAGATTTATTCTGAAATTCTGCCATCGGCACAGTCCTGTCAGGTATTGGTACAGACCTATTTTGGTGATGTCCGTGATGTATATCAGGATTTGATTCAATTGCCGTTTGCAGGAGTTGGTCTGGACTTTGTAGAAGGAAAACAGACGAAAAAATTGATTGAACAGTATGGATTTCCAAAGGATAAAATATTGTTTGCCGGATTTGTTAATGGTAAAAATATTTGGAAAAATCATTATAAAGAAACACTTCAGGCACTGCAAGAGTTGAAGGAAAAAGGGATTCACACGGTGTTGTCGACTTCATGTTCTTTACTTCATGTTCCTTACACAATAGAACAGGAGAAAGAATTGTCTGATGAATATAAAAAGCACTTTGCTTTTGCAAAAGAAAAATTGTCGGAACTGCGTGATTTAAAGGCACTTGCAGAGGATGAGAACTTTCTTTCCTCCGTTTTGTTAAAGGCAAATGAAAGTCTGTTTTTGGAAGGAAGAGACTGCGTAAAGGAAGAAGTGAAAAATCGACTAAAACAAGTGAAGGATGAAGATTATGTGAGAACGCCTGCGAGAAAGGAACGTCAGAAGAGACAGAAAGAGGTTCTCGGCCTTCCGATTTTCCCAACGACAACAATTGGTTCTTTCCCGCAGACCAAAGATGTAAAAGCAAACCGTTCGGCTTACCGTAGAGGTGAGAAAACGAAAGAAGAATATGTAGCATTTAACCGTGAAAAAATTTCAGAATGTATTCGCTGGCAGGAAGAGATTGGATTGGATGTACTTGTCCATGGTGAATATGAAAGAAATGACATGGTGGAATACTTTGGTGAGTCTTTAGGGGGATTTTTGTTTACCAAACTCGGATGGGTGCAGTCATACGGCACACGCTGTGTAAAACCGCCGATTATCTGGGGCGATGTGTACCGCGACGAACCGATAACCGTGGACTGGTCCGTATTTGCACAGTCACAGACCGATAAAATTATGAAAGGAATGTTGACCGGACCTGTTACGATTTTAAATTGGTCCTTCCCTAGAGAAGATATTTCCATCGAAGAATCCATGATGCAGATTGCCTTTATAATCCGGGATGAAGTGCTTGATTTGGAGAAGAATGGTATTCGTATGATTCAGATTGATGAGGCAGCTCTTCGTGAAAAACTGCCGCTTCGCAAATCGGATTGGTACTCGGAATATCTGGATTTTGCAATCCCTGCTTTTCGTCTCACGCACAGCGGTGTGAAACCGGAAACACAGATTCATACACATATGTGCTATAGTGAGTTTAATGATATTATCAAGGCGATTGACGATATGGATGCGGACGTGATTACATTTGAGGCATCCCGGTCAGATTTGCAGATTTTGGATGCTCTCCGTGACAATCATTTTGAAACAGAGGTTGGACCGGGCGTATACGATATCCATTCAGCACGTGTACCGTCAGTCGAAGAAATTGTGACAGCATTAAAAGGAATGCTTGAAAAGATTGAGCCGGATAAACTCTGGGTAAATCCGGATTGTGGTTTGAAAACCAGAGGTGTCAAAGAAACAGATGCCAGCCTGCGGAACATGGTAGCCGCTGCGAAAGAAATCAGGAGATTGGCAAACTAGAATAGTAAGAAAAAAGAAAAAGAAATTCATTCGTATCGAGACGGGATAACGCTTCGCGTTATAGTCTCTCGCGAATTGAATTTCTTTTCCTTTTTTTACTTTCTAAGTGCCAATCACTTCCAGATATGTTATAATATCATTAAAAAAGATGTCGGGGGCAGTTGTATGCTAACAGTTATCATGATTTTTCTAGGTATAGCAGTTCTTTTATTATTCGACGGTGTTTTGGAAAATTATTTTCCGACAACGAAAGAGTATTCGATTCAATCACCAAAAATAAAAGAAGAGAAAAAAGTGGTTTTGCTTACGGATTTACACGCTTGTTGTGTGGGAGGCAAAAAGGATAAATATTTGCAAATGATACAAAAACAGAATCCTGACATTCTCTTGCTCGCGGGAGATATGACGGTGAAAAACGGAAAACGAACAGATTGTGTAATCGAGTTTTTAAAAGGGATTCGTTCGATTGCGCCGGTTTATTATGCGCCCGGTAATCATGAGATTCGCATGCCGGAGTATGAGTCTTTTATCCGGGCGGTTCAAAATTTAGGGATTCATTATCTTTCAAATGCAACAGAAAAACTGGACGAAATGGATATTTATGGGCTGGATTTGCCGGAATATTGGTATCATAAATTTTGGGAGAAGCGGAATTTTTCAAAAGAGGAAGTAGAAAAACTTTTGGGAAGTCCGAAAAAGGATACATTTTCTATTTTGATTGCACACAACCCAGAGTATTTTCCTTATTATGCTGCGTGGGGAGCTGACCTTACGGTAAGCGGACATATCCATGGCGGCATTATGAGGCTGCCGTGGATTGGCGGCGTGATTTCGCCGAGCCTTCGACTTTTTCCAAAGTATGATTCCGGTGAGTTTGAGGAAAACGGGAAAAAGATGATACTCAGCCGGGGGATGGGACTTCACCATATTAAACTTCGTTTTTTTAATCGCCCGGAGATAAGCGTCATAAAAATCACTTGCCAAGATAAGTCTAAATAGGGTATTATAGATAGGTAACGCTAAAAAAAGTGTACATTTGCTAAGGGGGCAAAACAGATGGAACTGCAAGTAAAGTTAGAAGTGTTTGATGGTCCGTTGGACTTACTTCTTCACTTGATTGAAAAGAATAAAGTAGATATTTTCGACATTCCGATTGTTCTTATTACGGAGCAGTATCTTGATTATGTCAGAAAAATGGACACCAAAGATATGGATGTCATGAGCGAGTTCCTTGTGATGGCGGCGACGCTTGTAAAAATCAAATCCAAGATGCTTTTGCCTGCAGAAGAAGAGGAACAGGAAGAGGAAGAAGATCCAAGACAAGAACTTGTGGAACGGCTCTTAGAATATAAAATGTACAAATATGCATCCTTTGAATTAAAGGACAGACAGGTAGATGCCGGAAAAGTGTTTTTTAAAGAACCTTCGATTCCGGACGAGATAAAAAACTATAAAGATGAAGTCGATTATGAGGAATTGCTTTCCGATGTAACGCTTCGCAAACTGCAAACCATTTTTGATTCCGTGATGCAGAAGCAGGTGGACAAAATCGATCCAATCCGAAGTGAGTTTGGCAAGATTGAAAAAGAAGAAATTAACATAGAAGACCACATGATTTTTTTGGAGGAATATGCGATGCTGCATAAAAAATTCAGCTTTCGTAAAGTGCTGGAAAACGGCTCCGGAAAAAGTTATGTGATTGTCACATTTCTAGGTATATTGGAAATGATGAAAACCGGGAAGTTTACGATTGAACAGGACAAGTTATTTGATGACATTATCATTACATATAATCCCGGCAAGGAGCAGGAGGAAGAACAGTGAATATAAAAAAGTTAGAAGCCGTTGTGGAGGCAATATTATTTTCCATGGGAGAGGCTGTCGAGATTGAACGTCTGGCTGCTGCCGTAGACCATGATGAAGATACCGTGCGCAAAATTATCCGCAGTATGATGACCAGGTATGATGAAGAAGACAGAGGAATTCATCTCATTGAGTTAGATGGTTCTTTCCAGTTGTGTACAAAGCCGGAAATGTATGAGTATCTGATTAAGGTGGCTCATATTCCGAAAAAACATGTTTTGACGGATGTGCTTTTGGAAACGTTATCCATTGTTGCCTATAAGCAGCCGATTACCCGCTTGGAAATTGAAAAAATCCGCGGGGTATCGTGCAGTCATGCGGTAAATAAATTAGTAGAATATGGCTTGATTGCAGAAGCCGGAAGACTGGATGCACCGGGAAAGCCGATTTTATTTGGTACGACAGAAGAATTTCTTCGCTACTTCAGCTTGGAATCACTGGATGATCTGCCAATTTTAAATCAGGAAACAATCGAGACCTTTAAGGACGAAGCGGAAAAAGAAGTGATGCAGGAACTGGAAGAAGAACAAGGTGAATAAACGTTTTTCGGTTATTTACTGCTTATTGAAAAATTTTTCTTGCGTTTTTACTTTTACTGTTATATAATGTGAAAAGACAAAGGCGTCAAAAGAGTATTGAACTATACTCTTTTGACGCCTTTTGTAGTCAAAAAATATTTTTGACAGACGGGAACATGAGTGACTATTCCATACGTCAAATACAAGGAGGAATTTCGATGAGTGAATATGTAGAAGAATGTAAACGGAAACCGATTGGCTTGTATGACCCTCGGTTTGAACATGATAACTGCGGTATTGGCGCAATTGTCAATATTAAAGGAAAGAAAACGCATAGTACCGTAAAAAATGCGTTAGAGATTGTTGCCAATCTTGAACACCGCGCAGGAAAAGACGGCGAAGGAAAAACAGGAGATGGTGTTGGTATTCTCTTACAGATTTCTCATAAGTTTTTCCGTAAAGTAGCAGAAAAGCTTAGTATTGACATCGGAGAAGAGCGTGAATATGGTGTCGGTATGTTCTTTTTCCCACAGGATGAGTTAAAAAGAAATCAGGCAAAGAAAATGTTTGAAAACATCATTGCCAAAGAGGGAATGGAATTTCTTGCATGGCGTGAAGTACCGATTGCACCGGATATTCTTGGAAAACGTGCCGTGGAATGTATGCCGTATATCATGCAGTGTTTCGTAAAGAAACCAAAGAAAGTTGAAAAGGGACTGGATTTTGACCGTAAATTATACATTGCAAGACGTGTCTTTGAGCAGTCCAATGAAAATACTTATGTGGTTTCACTTTCTTCCCGTACAATTGTATATAAAGGAATGTTTTTGGTTTCACAGCTTCGCTTATTCTTCGATGATTTGCAGGATGTCGATTATGAATCCGCGATTGCGATTGTACATTCCCGTTTCTCGACAAACACACAGCCGAGCTGGCAGCGTGCTCATCCAAACCGATTTATTGTACACAACGGTGAGATTAACACCATTCTTGGTAATGCAGATAAGATGCTTGCCCGTGAGGAAACGATGGAATCTGAGCAGTTAAAAGGAGAACTTCACAAAGTACTTCCGGTTATCAATGCCAGCGGTTCAGACTCAGCAATGCTTGATAATACACTGGAATTTCTGGTAATGAGTGGTATGGAACTGCCACTTGCCGTAATGATTACAATTCCGGAGCCTTGGGCAAACAACCGTTATATCAGTGAAAAGAAAAAAGACTTTTATCAATATTATGCAACGATGATGGAGCCATGGGATGGCCCGGCCTCCATTTTGTTCTCAGATGGCGATTTGGTTGGTGCCGTGCTTGACCGAAACGGTCTGCGTCCTTCCCGTTATTATATTACGGATGAGGATGAATTGATTCTTTCTTCCGAGGTCGGTGTTATGCCAATCAGTGAAGAACATGTCATTAAAAAGGACCGTTTAAGACCGGGCAAAATGCTTTTGGTTGATACGGTAAAAGGAGAATTGGTGGATGATGATGTTTTGAAAGAGACATATGCATCCCGTCGTCCTTATGGTGAGTGGTTAGACAGCAATCTGGTAGAATTAAAAGACATTCACATTCCGAACCACCGCGTGGAGCACTACAGCAATGAGGAGCGGAGAAAACTTCAGAAAGCATTCGGTTACACATATGAAGAAGTGAAAAATTCCATTCTTCCAATGGCTCAAAATGGTGGCGAGCCGATTGCAGCCATGGGACATGACACACCACTTCCGATGCTTAGCAAACAGCCACAGCCGTTGTTTAACTATTTCAGACAGCGTTTCGCACAGGTAACAAACCCACCAATTGATGCGATTCGTGAGGAAGTAGTAACATCAACTTCAACTTATATTGGAGAGGACGGAAACCTGTTACATGAGCAGCCGGAAAACTGCCGTGTGCTTCGTATTAAGAATCCGATTTTGACCGATACGGATTTGCTGAAAATTAAAAACATGGATGTGCCGGGATTCAAAGTTGGTGTTATTCCGATTACTTATTATAAAAATACTTCTTTGAAAAAGGCAATTGACCGACTGTTTTTGGAAGCAGACAGAGCTTACAAAGATGGTGTTAATGTGTTGATTCTTTCAGACCGTGGTGTCGATGAAAACCATGTGGCAATTCCTTCTTTGTTGGCGGTGTCCGCAATGCAGCAGCATTTGGTACGCACAAAGAAAAGAACGAGTGTTGCCATGATTTTAGAGAGTGCAGAGCCAAGAGAAGTTCATCACTTTGCCACCTTATTAGGTTATGGTGCCTGCGCCGTAAACCCATATCTGGCGCTGGATACCATCAAACGCCTGATTGACTGCAACATGCTTGACAAAGATTATTATGCTGCCGTAGATGATTATAATTCAGCCATCCTTCACGGTATTGTAAAAATTGCATCGAAAATGGGTATCTCGACGATTCAGTCCTATCAGGGTTCCAAGATTTTTGAGGCGATTGGCATCTCCAAGGAAGTGACAGATGTGTACTTTACCGATACGGTATCCAGAATCGGTGGTATTTCGCTTCAGGACATTGAGACACAGGTAGAAAACCTTCATACACGTGCTTTTGACCCATTGGATCTTGGTAACGATACAACACTTGACAGTCTGGGTATGCACAAGTTACGCAGTGGAAAAGAAGATCATCTTTATAATCCAAAGACGATTCATCTTTTACAGCAGGCAACTTGGCAGAAAGACTATAAATTATTTAAAGAATATTCAAGAGAAATTGATAATGAAGACCGCTTCATGAATTTGAGAAGTTTGTTAGACTTCAAATTCCCGAAAAAGGGAATTCCGCTTTCTCAGGTTGAGCCGGTTGAAAGCATTGTCAAACGATTCAAAACCGGTGCGATGTCTTATGGTTCTATTTCACAGGAAGCACATGAGACGTTAGCCATTGCGATGAACCGCTTACACGGTAAATCCAACAGTGGTGAGGGCGGTGAGAGTTTAGAGCGTCTATCCATTGGAAAAGACGGCTTGAACCGCTGCTCCGCAATTAAACAGGTGGCAAGCGGACGATTTGGTGTTACCTCACATTATTTAGTAAGTGCAAAAGAAATTCAGATTAAGATGGCACAGGGAGCAAAACCGGGTGAAGGCGGACATCTGCCGGGTGGAAAAGTTTATCCTTGGATTGCAAAAACAAGACTTTCAACACCGGGTGTATCCCTTATTTCCCCGCCGCCTCATCATGATATTTACTCGATTGAGGATTTGGCACAGTTGATTTACGACTTGAAATGTGCAAATACCAATGCCAGAATTTCCGTAAAACTGGTATCGGAAGCAGGTGTTGGTACAGTCGCTGCCGGCGTAGCAAAAGCCGGTGCAGGCGTCATCCTGATTTCCGGTTACGATGGTGGTACCGGTGCAGCTCCAGCAAGTTCGATTCACAATGCCGGACTTCCTTGGGAGCTTGGTCTTGCCGAGACACACCAGACACTGATGATGAACGGACTCCGCTCAAAAGTTGTGATTGAGACAGATGGTAAACTGATGACCGGCCGTGATGTTATGGTAGCAGCATTGCTTGGTGCTGAAGAGTATGGTTTTGCAACCGCACCGCTTGTTACGATGGGATGCGTGATGATGCGTGTATGTAATCTGGATACCTGCCCGGTTGGTGTGGCAACCCAGAATCCGGAACTGAGAAAACGATTCAAAGGAAAACCGGAATACGTTGAAAACTTCATGTGTTTTATCGCAGAAGAAGTTCGTGAGCTGATGGCAAAACTTGGAGTAAGACAGCTTGATGAGTTAATTGGACGTACGGATTTATTGAAAGTGCGTGATGACATTCAGGATGATGAGAGAACGAAGAAACTGGATTTGTCCGCAATTATTGATAATCCATTTGCAAAAGATAAAAAACATTTATATAATCCGAAAGATGCGTATGATTTTAAATTGTCAAGGACAATGGATGAGAAAGTATTCTTAAAGAAATTTAAGCATGCGCTGGAAACCGGAGAAAAGACAAAAATTAGTGCAAGAATCAGCAATGTGGATCGTGCACTTGGTACAATTCTTGGTTCTGAAATCACAAAGAACTTAGGAGATGATGTACCGGCCGATACCTTTACGGTAGAATGTATCGGAAGCGGCGGACAAAGTTTTGGTGCCTTTATTCCAAAAGGACTTACGCTGACATTGGAAGGTGACAGTAACGATTACTTCGGAAAAGGACTTTCCGGTGGTAAACTGGTTGTCTTTCCACCGGAAAATGTACAGTACAAAGCAGAAGATAACATTATCATCGGTAACGTTGCTTTGTATGGTGCGACAAGCGGTGAGGCTTATATCAACGGTATGGCAGGCGAGCGTTTCTGTGTCAGAAACTCCGGTGCACACGCTGTTGTAGAAGGTGTTGGCGACCACGGCTGTGAATATATGACAGGCGGCTGTGTCGTTGTCTTAGGTCCGACCGGAAAGAACTTTGCAGCCGGTATGAGCGGTGGTATCGCTTATGTACTGGATGAAAATAGTGACTTGTATCTCAAACTGAATAAAGAGCTGGTATCATCCAATGCAGTAACGGATAAATACGACGTTATGCAGTTGAAAGATATGATTCGTGAGCATGTAGAAGCAACCGATTCGGAACGTGGTAAAGAAATTTTAGCAAACTTTAGTGAGTACCTGCCAAAATTCAAGAAAATCATTCCTCATGATTATCAGGCAATGTTACAGGCAATTGCCCAGATGGAAGAAAAGGGACTGAGCAATGAGCAGGCACAGATTGAAGCATTTTACCAGTTGAAAAAAGCACGCTAAGATTTTTTGAAAACGAAGAAAGAAAGGATGATTACAATGGGTAAACCAACCGGATTTATGGAATATAAACGAGAGAACAACCTTGAGATAAAGCCACTTGAACGCATTAAAAACTTCAATGAATTTCATGTGCCGATGAGTGAAGAGGAGCGCAGTGTGCAGGCTTCCAGATGTATGGACTGCGGTGTTCCGTTCTGTCAGTCGGGCATGATGATTGGCGGTATGGCAAGCGGCTGTCCGTTAAACAACTTAATTCCTGAGTGGAATGATATGGTTTATCGTAACGGATACGAACAGGCACTTGGCAGACTGCTTAAGACAAATAATTTTCCGGAATTTACTTCCCGTGTCTGTCCATCTCCTTGTGAGGCTGCATGTACCTGTGGATTGAATGATTCACCGGTAACGATTAAGGAAAATGAAAATGCCATTATCGAATATGGTTATGAACACGGATTGATGGGACCAAAACCTCCAAAAGTCCGTACAGGCAAAAAAGTAGCGATTGTAGGTTCCGGTCCATCCGGACTTGCGGCTGCTGACCAGTTGAATAAACGTGGACACAGCGTGACCGTATTTGAACGCGAGGATTATCCGGGCGGACTTTTGATGTATGGAATCCCGAATATGAAACTTGACAAATCGGTAATAGAACGTAAAATAGAAGTAATGAAAGCAGAAGGGGTTGTTTTCCGTACCGGTGTCAATGTCGGTGTGGATGTAAAAGCCGATGAGCTGAAAAAAGAATTTGACCGCATCATTTTGACTTGTGGTGCTTCAAACCCTCGTAACATCAATGCTCCCGGCAGAGATGCCAAAGGTATTTATTTTGCCGTTGATTATTTGAAACGAGTAACCAAGCATTTACGCAATCCGCAGTATACGGATTATATCAATGCCAAAGATAAAAATGTACTCGTTATCGGAGGCGGTGATACCGGAAATGACTGCGTTGGTTCCTCGATTCGTCAGGGGGCTAAAAGTGTCGTTCAGCTGGAAATGATGCCAAAACCGCCGGTTTGCCGTTTGGCAAGCAATCCTTGGCCGGAGTGGCCGAAAATTCTTAAGACCGATTACGGCCAGCAGGAAGCAATCGCTGTCTTTGGCAGTGACCCGCGAATCTATGAGACCACGGTAAAAGAATTTATCAAGGATAATAAAGGTGATTTGAAACAGGTTAAAATCGTGAAACTGAACTGGCAGAAAGATGAAAAGACCGGACGGATGCAGATGAGCGAAATTCCGGGAAGTGAACAGATTTTAGATGTTGACCTCGTCTTTATTGCGGCAGGATTTTTAGGCTCTGAGGAGTATGTTACAAAAGAATTTGCCGTAAAATGTACGGACCGCACAAATGTGCAGACGAAGCAGGGCGAATACAGCACCAGTCAGAAAGGAATCTTTACAGCGGGTGATATGCACCGAGGACAGTCCTTGGTTGTCTGGGCAATCCGCGAGGGAAGAGAGGCAGCCCGTGAAGTTGATAAAGATTTGATGGGTTATACCAACCTCAATTAAAGGGTACAATTATCCGGTGGCAGAGGACTGCTGCCGGATTTCATATGGAAAGGAGAATAAACTATGTCGCATTACACAAAGGAAGATATCATTCGTATTGTAGAAGAGGAGGATGTAGAATTTATCCGTCTGCAATTTGTGGATATTTTTGGAATTTTGAAAAACATGGCAGTAACAGCCAAACAGTTGGACTCTATTTTGAATAACCGATGTACGTTTGATGCCGCTGCAATTAATGGGTTTGATACGATGCATGTGGATGAACTTGTTTTAGTCCCGGATTTGGATACTTTTACAATCTTCCCTTGGAGACCGCAGAGAGGCCGTGTAGCACGTTTTATTTGTGATGTGCGTCATACGGATGGAACTCCTTTCATGGGAGATTCCCGTTATATTTTAAAACAAGTAATCGAAGAAGCGGCAAAAGACGGCTATACGTTAAATGTCGGACCGGAATCGGAATTTTTCCTCTTTGATATGTCGGAAGATGGACAACCAACGACAAACACCAGTGAAAAAGGTGGATTTTTTGACATCGGACCGGTGGATGCCGGAGAAAATGCAAGACGTGATATCGTGCTTTCGCTGTCCGAGATGGGATTTGAGATGGAATCTTCGTATCACTCCAATGAAGTATGCCAGCATCATATCGATTTTAAATTTGATGATGGAATTCAGACAGCCGATAATATTATGACATTTAAACTTACCGTTCGTACCGTAGCAAAGAGACATGGACTTCATGCTACGTTTATGCCAAAGCCAAATTATGGGAAAAAAGGTTCTGCGATGTTCTTTAACATGTTCTTGAGCAAAGATGGTGAGAACATTTTCAGTGACCCGGATGAAGAGTATGGTCTGAGCAAAACAGCATACTATTTCATGGGTGGAATTATGCGCCATATTAAAGGGCTTACTTTAATTAACAATCCGATTATCAATTCTTACAAACGTTTGGTGCCGGGATACAATGCACCGGTTAATATTACATGGTCACGTAAAAACCGTACTCCGCTTATGCGTATGACGAGTACCGGTGAGATGGGACCGCGTGTAGCATTGAGAAGTCCGGATGGCTCCTGTAATCCATATTTGGTTTTAGCAGGATGTTTAGCTGCCGGATTAGATGGCATCCGCAATAAAATTGAGCCACCAACCTGTATTGATGATTTAGAGGAGGCACAGGAATTTGATATTCTGCCAAGAACTTTGATTGAAGCGGTACAGGCATTTGAAAAAGACGAATTTTTCCATAAAGTATATGGAGAAGAGTTGTCACGCATAATCATCCAGAAGAAAAAACAGGAATGGGATGAATTTTGCGAACAGGTAACCGCATGGGAAGTTGAGAAGTATCTGGACCGAATTTAGTCCGGATACCGCTTATTTTGATACTTTTCTACGGGGAGGTGTGAACGATTCTGCACATTATAGTAGCGTTTCCTAAGCTGGATGATGCGAAAAAAATAAAAAATGTTTTGAATCGGAGCGGATATGATGATATACTAGCATTTAATAGTGCATCGCAAGTGATTGCAGCCGCCAATGAATGTGACGGCGGTATTGTGTTGTGCGGATATCGTTTAACAGACATGCATTACAGTGAATTGTATGGCTATCTGCCGCGGGAATTTCAGATGCTTTTAGTAGCATCGCCTGCCAAATTGCAGGAATGCTCAATTGGCAGCATTATGTGTTTGTCTATGCCGATTCATTCGCATGAATTAGTAAGTACCATTGAAACAATGGCAATGGAACTTTACGCAGCGGAGAAAAGGAAGAGAAGATACCAGCCAAGGAAACGATCCGAAAAAGAACAAAAATCAATTGATGATGCCAAGGCCCTTCTGATGGAGCGAAACCATTTGTCTGAAGAAGAGGCCCATAAATATATCCAGAAACTTAGTATGGACAGCGGAAACAATCTTGTGGAAACTGCGGAGATGATTCTGGCATTCGATTAAAGGAGGATAACATGAACGCATATCTGATACTGGAAGACGGAACTGTGTTTACCGGAAAAAGCATAGGCAGTAAAAAAGAAGTCATTAGCGAAATTGTTTTTAATACGTCAATGACAGGATATCTTGAAGTGCTCACGGACCCAAGTTATGCCGGACAGGCAGTAGTAATGACCTATCCGTTAATTGGTAATTATGGTATTTGTAATCAAGACAAAGAGGCGAAAAAGTCAAATACCGATGCTTTTATTGTAAGAGAACTGGCAAGACTTGGAAGCAACTTCAGAAAAGAAGAAAGTATTCAGCAGTTTCTTGTAGAGCAGGACATTCCGGGAATTGAAGGAATTGATACAAGAGCCCTCACCAAACGACTCAGAGAAAATGGAACAATGAATGGCATGATTACCACAGAAAAACCTGAGGATTTATCTGCCGTTCTTGAAAAAATTAAAAAATATTCCGTTCGCGGTGTAGTTGACAAAGTAACTACAAAGGAAATTGTTTCCTATAAACCGGGCGATTTAGATACCGATAGCAACATTTCTATTACAAAGAAGGTTGCTATTCTTGACGTTGGAACGAAATTTAACATTGCCAGATGTTTGTTAAAACGTGGCTGTGAAGTTACAATTTACCCGGCAAAAACGAAAGCAGAAACGATTCTTGCTTCCCATCCGGACGGCATTATGCTGACGAATGGACCGGGGGATCCGAAAGAATGCACAGAAGTCATTGAAGAGTTGAAAAAACTGTATGCATCGGATATTCCGATTTTTGCAATTTGCTTGGGACATCAGTTAATGGCACTTGCCTGTGGCTGTGACACGGAGAAAATGAAGTATGGCCACCGCGGAGCAAATCATCCGGTCAAGGACTTAAAAACCGGACGCGTATACATTTCTTCCCAGAACCATGGCTACATGGTAAAAGAATCTTCGGTGCCAAAAGAGATTGCCGAGGTTGCCTTTGTAAATGTCAACGATGGCACAGTTGAAGGACTTCGTTATTTACAGAAAAATATCTTCACGGTTCAGTTTCATCCGGAAGCTTGTGCCGGACCGAAGGATTCGGAAGTTTTGTTTGATGAATTTATCAAGATGATGGAAGAGTAAGGAGGATACATACAATGCCAAAAATGGATGAAATCAAAAAAGTTTTAGTAATCGGTTCAGGTCCAATCGTTATTGGACAGGCTGCCGAATTTGATTATGCCGGTACGCAGGCTTGTCGTTCTCTGAAAGAAGAAGGAATGGAAGTAGTGCTTATTAATTCCAATCCTGCTACCATTATGACCGATAAAGATATTGCTGACCGTGTTTACATTGAGCCATTGACCGTTGAAGTGGTTCAGAAACTGATTCGCAAAGAAAGACCGGACAGCGTGCTCCCGACACTGGGTGGACAGGCTGCGTTAAATATTGCGATGGAATTAGAGGAATCCGGCTTTTTAAAGCAGGAAAATGTTCGCCTGATTGGTACGACTGCACAGACAATTAAGCGTGCAGAAGACCGTTTGGAATTTAAAGAGACAATGGAAAAAATCCACGAGCCGATTGCTGCAAGTATTGTCGTGGAACATGTGGATGATGCGATTGCATTTGCCAATGAAATCGGTTATCCGGTTGTTATCCGCCCGGCATATACCCTTGGCGGAAGCGGTGGTGGTATCGCACATAACGAAGAAGAACTGCACGATATCTGCTCCAATGGTCTTCGTCTGAGCCGTGTCGGACAGTGTTTGATTGAGCGCTGCATCGCCGGATGGAAAGAGATTGAGTATGAGGTAATGCGTGATGCGGCAGGAAACTGTATTACGGTTTGTAACATGGAAAATATTGACCCGGTTGGTGTGCATACCGGTGACAGTATTGTAGTAGCACCGTCTCAGACATTAGGTGATAAAGAGTATCAGATGCTTCGTACTTCAGCATTAAATATTATTACAGAACTTGGTATTACCGGTGGATGTAATGTGCAGTTTGCACTTCATCCGGACAGTTTTGAATATTGTGTTATCGAGGTAAACCCTCGTGTCAGCCGTTCTTCCGCACTTGCTTCTAAGGCGACCGGATATCCGATTGCAAAAGTAGCAGCAAAGATTGCGTTAGGATATACACTGGATGAAATTCCAAATGCTATTACGAAGAAAACCTTTGCAAGTTTTGAGCCGGCACTGGATTACTGTGTTGTAAAAATTCCGAGACTACCATTTGATAAATTTATCAAGGCAAAACGTACTTTGACGACACAGATGAAAGCAACCGGAGAGGTTATGAGTATCTGTGATAACTTTGAAGGTGCGTTGATGAAAGCACTCCGTTCACTGGAGCAGCACATTGACAGTCTGGATATCGGGCGTTACAGTGACCGCTCCAAAGAAGAACTGCTAGAGCGTATCCACATTGTTGATGACCGCCGTATCTTTATTATTGCCGAGCTGATTCGCAAGGGTGCTACCTATGAAGAAATTCATGACATTACAAAAATCGATTTGTGGTTCATTGATAAAATTGCCCATCTGGTAGAGATGGAGCAGACTTTGAAAAACGAAACATTGACACCGGAAATTTTGGCAGAAGCAAAACGAATGGAATTCCCGGATGCTGTTATTGCTAACTATACCGGCATGACAGAGCGTGAGATTCACGATATGCGCCATGAAAATGGAATTGTTGCTTCGTTTAAGATGGTTGATACCTGTGCGGCTGAGTTTGAGGCAAGTACGCCATATTATTACAGCGTGTTTGGCAGCGAAACGGAAGTTTCCAAAGATAAGGACAGAAAACGAATCATGGTTCTTGGTTCCGGTCCAATCCGAATCGGTCAGGGTATCGAGTTTGACTTCTGTTCGGTTCACAGTGTGTGGTCACTGGCACAGAGCGGCTATGAGACAATTATTGTAAATAACAATCCGGAGACGGTAAGTACGGACTTTGATGTGGCAGATAAATTGTATTTTGAGCCATTGACATCGGAAGATGTAGAAAATATCGTGGATATTGAGAAACCGGATGGTGCGGTTGTCCAGTTTGGTGGACAGACAGCAATCAAACTGACAGAAGCACTTCTCAAAATGGGAGTTCCGATTTTGGGAACAAGTGCAGAGAATGTAGATGCGGCCGAAGACCGTGAGCTGTTTGATGAAATCTTAGAGCAGTGTAAGATTCCGAGACCGGCAGGAAAAACCGTATTTACAACAGAAGAGGCATTAGCGGCAGCAAATGAACTTGGGTATCCGGTTCTTGTCCGCCCATCTTATGTACTTGGTGGACAGGGCATGCAGATTGCGATTAATGATGATGATATTCGTGAATTTATGTCAATTATCAACCGCCATGTGCAGGAACATCCAATTCTTGTTGATAAGTACCTTATGGGTAAAGAGGTTGAGGTTGATGCGGTATGTGATGGCGAGAATATTCTGATTCCTGGTATTATGGAACACGTAGAGCGTGCCGGTATTCATTCCGGTGACAGTATCTCGGTTTATCCTGCCATGAGCATTAAACCTGAAGTTCAGGAAGTTTTAGTCGATTACACAGCAAAACTCGCAAAATCCCTCCATGTAATTGGCTTGATTAACATTCAGTTTATTGTTTATAACGATGAAGTTTTTGTTATTGAAGTAAATCCTCGTTCGTCAAGAACGGTACCATATATCAGCAAAGTAACCGGAATTCCGATTGTGAAACTGGCTTCCCGCGTAATCCTTGGTGAAAAAATCACGGATATGGGTTACACACCGGGACTTGCGAAAAAATCGGATTACATCGCAATTAAGATGCCGGTATTCTCCTTTGAGAAACTGCGCGGTGCAGAAATCAGCTTAGGACCTGAGATGAAGTCAACCGGTGAGTGCTTAGGTATCGCAAAAACATTTAATGAGGCACTTCACAAAGCCTTTATGGGAGCCGGAATCAATCTTCCGAAATACAAGAAGATGATTCTTACGGTAAATGATAACTCGAAAGACGAAGCAATTTCCGTTGCTAAACGTTTCCAGGCACTTGGCTATGAAATCTATGCGACACGCGGAACAGCTAAGTTCTTAGGCGAGAATGGCGTTTCGGTTATCGGTGTCAACAAGATTGAGCAGGAATCCCCGACACTGATGGATTTGCTGCTTGGCCATGAGATTGATTTGGTAATTGATATTCCAAAACAGGGTGAACATTCCCACGACGGTTTCCTCATCCGCCGTACTTCTATTGAGACCGGTGTTACCTGTCTGACTTCTTTAGATACGGCAAATGCACTTTTAACTGCGTTAGAGGATTCTGAGAAAAATGAATTGACATTAGTAGATATTGCTACGATTGACACGAAATAAAGGTTTACAACGAACTTAAATTGTGTTATGATAGCAAATAGCCATTACTCAGATTACGGAAACTCCGACCGGATCTTAGTAAATGGTGATAAGAAAATATTTAGGAGGTATGTCACAATGATGACTACAGAAAAGAAAAAAGAAATTATTGCAGCTTATGGAAGAACACCGGATGATACAGGTTCACCGGAAGTTCAGGTAGCGCTTCTTACTGAGCGTATCAATACTTTGACAGAGCACTTGAAAGAGAATAAGAAAGATCATCATTCTCGTCGTGGTATGTACAAAATGATTGGTAAGAGAAGAGGCCTTTTGGATTATCTGAAGAAGACAGATTTGGAAGGTTATCGTGCGCTGATTGAAAAACTTGGTTTGCGTAAATAATTTGTATGAGTTGAGTGCTTTCGTCAAATGGATACTGTTTGATTGAAGGCACTCTTTCTATGAAAAAAATTTTTCTTAAAAAGGTGAGAAAATGAAACGAAATCGCAGTCAGGCTATGGTTTGCCGGGATGGCAAATTACTGCTTGTAGAACACAGAATGAAAGGAAGAGATTTCTTTAATCTGCCAGGCGGCGGAATTGAGGAAAATGAGACACCGGAAGAAGCAGCTTTGCGTGAGTTAAACGAAGAAGCAGGCGTGAGTGGAAAAATTGTGCGTCCGCTTGCCATTGAATATAAACCGGATTTGGAAAGTCGGATTTTTACATTTTTGGTAGAAATTCCGGATGACGCGGTTCCACACAAGGGAATTGACCCGGAATTATCGGAGTCGGAACAAACGATTGTCGGTGTGACATGGCGTACATTAGAAGAGATTGCGGAGCGTGACCGTGCGTACTTATTTGGAGCCGGTCTGATGCGTGTGCCACTGTTTCACGATGAGGTTTTAAAGTGGCCCGATGACGCTATCAGTTATCCGGAATAAGGAAAGTTGCTTTTTTTGCAAAGATTGTGTATAATAAATTTTGTATGTAAATTGAGATGACACCGAGACTTCTGAAAAACTCATTGATACAGTGGTTTTTTCAGTGGTTTCGGCATCTCGAAATAAAAATAAAGGAGAAAAAGTATGTACAAGACATTTTCAATGGAGCTTGCAGGACGTACTTTGTCAGTTGACATTGGACGTGTAGCTGCTCAGGCAAATGGCGCTGCGTTTATGCGCTATGGTGATACAGTTGTCCTTTCTACGGCAACAGCATCCGAGAAACCAAGAGAGGGAATTGATTTCTTCCCATTAAGCGTAGAATATCATGAAAAGATGTATTCCATCGGAAAAATTCCGGGAGGATTTACAAGACGTGAAGGTAAACCAAGCGATAACTCAATTTTGACTTGTCGTGTAATTGACCGCCCGATGCGTCCATTGTTCCCAAAAGATTATCGAAATGATGTAACACTGGAAAACTTAGTTATGGATGTTGACCAGGATTGTGCACCGGAGCTTGTTGCTATGCTTGGTTCTGCACTGGCTACCAGTATTTCGGATATTCCGTTTGATGGTCCGACCGCAGCAACACAGGTTGGTTTGGTTGACGGTGAACTTGTTTACAATCCGACAAGCGCACAGCGTGAGGTTTCTGATTTAGCACTTACCGTTGCTTCTACAAGAGATAAAGTTATCATGATTGAAGCCGGTGCAAACGAAGTTGATGAAGCTACGATGATTCAGGCAATTTATGGTGCCCATGAGTTGAATGGACAGATTATCGAGTTCTTTGACAAGATTGTTGCTGAGTGTGGTAAAGAAAAACACGAGTATGAGCATTTCGATATTCCGGAAGATATGTGGAATGACATGGTTAATTTCATTACACCGGAAGCTATGGAAGAAGCTGTATTTACTGACGTAAAACAGGTTCGTGAAGAAAATATCCGCGGTATCAAAGACCGTTTGGAAGAGCGTTATGCAGAGGAGCATGAGGACTGGATTTCCTTTATTGATGAGGCTGTTTATAAATTCCAGAAAGTTACAGTCCGCAAGATGATTCTGAAAGATCACAAACGTCCGGATGGCCGTGAGGTAAAACAGATTCGTCCACTTCATGCTGAAGTTGATGTACTTCCTACAGTACATGGTTCCGGTTTGTTCTCTCGTGGACAGACACAGGTGTTGAATGTTACAACATTGGCTCCACTTTCAGAGAAACAGAAATTAGATGGTTTGGATATTACAAAGACATCCAAGAGATATATGCATCACTACAACTTCCCATCATGGTCCGTTGGTGAGACAAGACCATCCAGAGGACCGGGACGTCGTGAAATCGGACATGGTGCTTTGGCAGAGCGTGCTTTGGTTCCTGTTCTTCCTAGTGAAGAAGAGTTCCCATATGCAATCCGTACCGTATCCGAAATTTTGGAATCCAACGGTTCTACATCTCAGGGTAGTATTTGTGCATCTACATTGTCATTGATGGCTGCCGGTGTTCCGATTAAGGCACCAGTTGCTGGTATTTCCGTTGGTTTGGTAACCGGTGATACCGATGATGATTACTTGATTTTGACAGATATTCAGGGTCTTGAAGATTTCTTCGGCGATATGGACTTTAAAGTTGCCGGTACGAAAAAAGGTATTACTGCCATCCAGATGGATATTAAGATTCATGGTTTGACAAGAGAAATCGTGGAGCAGGCTATTGCAAGAACAAGAGAAGCCCGCCTTTACATCTTGGATGAGGTTATGGCAAAAGCAATTGCAGAGCCTAGAAAAGAAGTAAATGCTTACGCTCCAAAGATTAAACAGATTATGATTGATCCGGCTAAGATTGGTGAAGTTGTTGGTCAGAGAGGTAAGACAATCAACGCATTGATTGAGCGCACCGGTGTTAAAATCGACATTACCGATGATGGTGCTGTTTCCGTTTGCGGAACGGACAAAGAAGCAATGGACGAAGCACTCCGTCTCATCGAAATCATCGTAACTGATTTTGAAAAAGGTCAGATTCTTGAGGGAACGGTTGTCAGCATTAAAGACTTTGGTGCTTTCATCGAGTTTGCTCCCGGTAAAGAGGGAATGGTTCACATTTCAAACATTGCAAAACGCCGCATCAATCATGTAGAGGACGAGCTTACACTTGGTGATAAAGTGAAAGTTATCTGCCTTGGCAAAGATAAAATGGGACGTATCAGCTTTAGTATTAAGGATGTTCCGGAAGAATAAGATAAGAAATATTAGGTATTGTAAGCTGCAAGCTGGTGAAAGCCAGCTTGTGACTTTTTTTGAATTAATTTAAAAGGAGCCAGATTTCTCCGACTCCTTTAAATATGTGTCCGCAAACACATACCCCAATTACTATATATAATATTGACATTAAATATCATGAAGCGAGGAGGAAGATTATGTTATGTCCAAAGTGCAACAAAGAAATACTGGATAATGAAACTTTCTGCAATTACTGCGGAAAAGAAATTGCTAAGAAAGAGTCGAATAAACTGTTTTTTGTTGTAATAGCGATTGTTATTGTTTTAGTAATGTCGGTTGCTGTTTTTTTTGGATACCGTCTTTTTAATCACAGAACCCTTGATTTTTCATCTATTGAAATTGTGCGCTACTTGAATAAGTCCTCACTTTCACTTCACATGGATGATATAACTAACAAGGGAATTGTGGTGGAGCCTTCTTATGGTAATACAACAGTAACCACATGGATAGATGATTCCGGGGAAGCAGATTCAAACAAATGCATTTCCTTTAGTTCTGACCGTAATGCAAAGAAATATTGTGAAGATTCTGAACCATCTTCTTATCGTTTACAATATGGTAATATTGTACTTGAATTATCTTCTAAAATAAAAGACGATACTTTTGCGGATTATAAGAATGAAATGGCAGACTTAGAAAAAAACAAGGATAGTGAATACACAAAAAAGAGGATGATACAAAATCAGCCAAGTTCTTTTGCTGATTTTGACCCTTTTATGAAAAAAGTTGAAGAAACAGCTACTGCGCTTACGAAATATTGTACATTCGAGGAACAAACCATTGATTATATTTCAAATGATGGCATCTATAAAAATTTATATTATTTTAACGGAGAGTCGTATACTGAAAGAGCAGGTATGTATGTTGAATATAATGAAGGCAACAAAATAACTGAAATTTTTGTATCAGGCGATTTGGGAGAAAACGTCAACACGTATGTGGCTGCTGTAACCACCGTTTTTCATGCACTTAATATCAATGAGAATGATAGTAAGTCAATTGTTTCTCATTTAATTGACAAAGAGTATGAGATTACAATTGATAATTACTCTATCAGTACATATTGTGATGAAGATGGTCATTACTCTTATATGGTTATAGAAAAAGCCTCAAAATGATAAGTGTTTTAAGTGCTTTTTGGATTGTAACTTCAAAGTGTGAGTTTTGTAATTAGCTATTAATTAATATTATATGAGGAGGATTTTATTATGAAAAAGATTTTTTATGCAGTTTTAGTTGTTATGATGGTTACGATGTTTGGATGTTCGCAAAATACATCTGGTAATTTAGAGCAATCGAATGATAAGACGCAAATAAAATTGCAGACATCAAAACCATTACCGAAGAATACCGATAATGAAACGGAAACAAACAGTCTTAACAAAAATGATATAAAAGTTGTAGATGAATATTACATGGAAAACAGTATTGGTGATACGGAATATTATCTAGTAATTAAGAATGAAAGTAATCAAACAGTTGCTGTGGAATCTTCAGCAATTGCATTGAATAAGGCAGGGGAGGAAATTGGAGCAGCAGATGGTGAAATTGAGGATTTACCAAGCAAATGTGAATCAATCATTAGTTTTTATTTTTCATCAACAAAAGATGTCAGTAAATTTAAATATAATTTGAACATAAATCAAGAGGAATATTATAAGCCAGCAATTCAGAATATTCATGTAACATCAAAAGTTATGAAGGATAAGGTTATGGTAAAATGTAAAAATAATGGTATTGATGACGTGGAATTTCTGAAAGCATATGTTTTGTTCTTTAAGGGGAAGAAACTTGTGAACAGTGATAGTGATTATTTTACAAATGATGATTCAGTTATTCCTGCAAAAGAAACGATAACGAAACAAATCGAATCCTATGAAAAATTTGATTCTGTAAAGATATATTTGTCAGGAAGAAAAGAATAGAAACAAAACATGAAAAAGCCCCCTTTGCCCCTTCTCCAAACCTATGTTATACTGGGAGAAGACAAAGGGGGCTTTTTATGTCTAAAAAAATTGCGCTTACAAACATGGACATTGTCTGGGAAGATAAAGAAGCAAATAAGATTCAATGCGAGGAAATGATAAAGGAGGCAGCGGATGAACACGCTGACATCATTTTGTTTCCGGAGATGACATTGACAGGATTTTCTCTCCGAGTTAAAGAGATGGCAGATTACCATGAGGAGACAATTACATATTTTTCGGCTCTTGCTGCAAAATATTCTATAATGATTGGTTTTGGTTATATTACCATGCCGGATGAGTTTGGGCGAAATCATTTTTGTTTCGTTGATGAAAATGGGAGTGTGCTTGCTGACTATGAGAAAATCCATCCATTTACGCATGGTGGTGAGACAAAGGCGTATCGAGGGGGCGGTGAAATCTGTCATATTTCCGTGGACGAAATGTGCCTTGGTATGGCAATCTGCTACGATTTGCGTTTTCCTGAAATGTTTCAGCAGATGCCGCTTGACACAAATGTTATCTTTTTGATTGCAAACTGGCCGGAGAGCCGCATCAGGCAGTGGCATTCTCTGCTTACGGCGAGAGCGATTGAAATGTCCTCATATGTGGTAGGCGTAAATCGAACGGGGGAGGGAGATGGAATCCAATATACAAAAAGTTCGGCTGCCTATGCACCGGATGGAAGCATGATTTTGCCGGACTCTAAAAAATGGAATGACTATGTAACGCTTGACTTTTCAAAAGAGGTATTTCAAAAAACGATTTTTTCAAGAAGTGACAGACGACCGGAAATTTATCAGGGATAAAAGCATATAGAAATCTAACTACAAATCAGAAATAATCTGTCTGTTCGTTCTTTATTATTGACATTATATTTGCTTGTGTTTATAAAAATGAACATAAAAATAAAGAGGTGAGGTGTATATAAATGAGAAAAGCAGTTTATAATATATTGCCAGCAACAGAAAATATTTTGGAGACAATGGGAGAACAAATAAAGTTAGCAAGATTAAGACGGGATTTGTCTGCTGAATTAGTGACAGAACGAGCCGGAATTAGCAGAACATCGTTATGGAAGGTTGAGTCAGGAAGTCCTGCCGTAGCAATTGGCATTTATGCTGCTGTTTTACATGCATTAGGGGGAATGGATACAGATTTACTTCTTATAGCCAAGGATGATGAGCTGGGAAGACAAATGCAGGACCTTAATTTATTGACTGGAAAGCGTGCATCAAGGAGGAAAAAATGATATTTCACGCGGTCAAATAGAAGCTATGAGGCCTGCATTTGATGAATGCTATCATGGTATAAAATAGACGACCGGAAATTTATCAGGGATAAATTTTTATGATTTAGGAAATACTGTTTCATATCAAATGGAAGTCATAAAAATGACAGGAAAGATGAGGGCGAAACAGATGGAACAGGATGCAGTAAAGGAATATGGCATGGTAATGAATGAAGGAATCTTGACGTTATCTATTATTGGGGAGATTGAGGGACATGACTGCTTATCACAAAATGCCAAAACAACCAAATATGAGCACATTCTGCCGATTTTAGCAAGAGCAGAGCAGGACGAAAAGGTAAAGGGAATTTTATTTCTTATGAATACCGTCGGTGGTGATGTTTCATGCGGACTTGCATTGGCGGAAATGGTTCACTCCTTAAGCATGCCAACGGTTTCCTTAGTCATTGGGGACAGTCATTCGATTGCCGTTCCGCTTACTGTGGCGGCAGATTATTCTTTTATTGTTCCATCGGCAACGATGATTATTCACCCGGTACGAATGAGTGGTATGGTACTGGGAACACCACAGACGTATCGTCAGTTTCAACAGATTCAAGACAGAATTATTTGTTTCGTGGCAGAGCATAGCCGCATTTCCAAAGAAAATTTAGAAAAATTAATGATGAATACGAGTATGCTGTCCAAAGATTTAGGAACCGTTTTGGTTGGAGAGGATGCGGTGACGGCCGGACTTGTTAATGAGGTTGGAGGAATTGATAAGGCTTATCAGAAGTTGCGGGGGCTGATGAGCTATTAAAAATATTGAAAAAAATTATACTTTGTTATACAAATAAAGTTGTAATTGACACGTGTAATATATGGTGTTATACTCGTATCAATTAATTTTTATTGATTAGAACTATATAGAGGGGGAATTGAATATGGATGACACTCAAAGTACGAGAAACGTGTCTGTAATCAAAGATGCAGATAATAATAGTATTGTTATGATTCTAGATTTGCGTTGCCGGTATACGGAGATGATGGTGAGATTGAAAGATATAATGTTTTTCATGCATCAATGTTAATAAGGTGTGCAAGCGATGAAAAAATGTACTTGTATGATATAATAGACATAAAAAAAGAAACGAGCAACTCTTTCGACTAAAAGTCTACCAGACAAAAAACCCATTTCTTAAATTCGATTATAACAAGTGAATTAATAAATGTCAACAAAAAATTAGCGATGATGATACAGATGATACAGAACAAATGCAAGAACTTGCGTTCGATAAAACACTTGCGGGAAAAAGCGATTCAGTGTATAATATAATTTCAGTACGCTGCGAATCAATTAGCAGATATCGTACATGTTAGTTGTGTCTGGGGAGGATTTTATGGCTACAAAGAAAACAACAAAAAATACGAAGAAGCGTGGACGTCCGGCGTCGAAATCAAGTACGAAACGGACGGCTTCTTCGAGAAAGAATACATCGAAAAAGACAAAGCAGGCAAGCCCATTGGCAAGAGAGATTGTGTTTCTTGCTCTTTTTGTGTTTGCCATTTTGTCACTGCTTAGTTTGTTCCAAATGTGCGGCGTGTTTGGCAAAGGGTTAAGTGCCTTGCTGTTTGGACTGCTGGGAGCACTGGCGTATGTTTTCCCGGTTTATCTGGTTGTGACTGCAGGTTTGTATCTGGCAAATGCGAAGAATCAAAGACTGCGCCACAAGGTCTGGTATAGTGCCGGCATTTACTGGAGTGTGTGCGGATTATTTCAGTGGGTGGTAAATGACCCTGTGCAGAATGTATGGGAAGTCTATACCGTCTGTGCTGAAAATCACGGTGGTGGTGGTTTCTTCGGTGGAATTTTATCTTTTGAACTGGCACGTGTGCTCGGAAGAGCAGGTTCTTTTATTGTGATACTGGCGCTGTTTTTACTGTTCTTTATGCTGTTAAGTAAGAAACTTATTTTTTCTTCCATTCAGCAGATGTATAAAGAGCGTGAGACGGATGAAGATTATTATTATGAGGAACCGGAACCGGTGTATTCTCGTGGAAGACAGATGAGCACCTATACATTTGATAAAGAAGAAACGTCAAAAGCAAAGCCAAAGAAAGAGACGAGAAAGAAACGGGCAAAGAAAGCAGAAGCAGAAATTCAGGAAGATAAGAATAAACTTCCTCAAAAAGAACTTAAACCGGAAGCACAGATGGAAGAAGTGGTACCGGAAGTACAGGATTTGTCGGAAATCAATATTATCCGTGGCGGAGAAGAGCCGGTTAGAGAATCAAGTGTTTACGAAAAAGAATTAGAAGAAAAATTTGGTGCATCAAAGAAAATACAGAGCGAACCAAAAACACCTACAAAAACAGATACGGTGGATGAGCCGGTGAAACAAAAGAAAGAACCGGTTAAGATAACCAAAGAAGAAAAAAAAGAAATGGATGCGGTACATAAGGACTTATCAAAGGCTGCGACGGAACAGATTCCGTATCGGTTTCCTTCGCTTGATTTGCTGAACAAGCCAAAGAGCAATGGCAAACGTATGGACAATTCCGAACTTCGCGCGACGGCGGCTAAATTGCAGTCAACGTTAGATAGTTTTGGTGTGCGTGTCAAGATGGGAGACATCAGCCTTGGACCAAGTGTAACTCGTTATGAACTGATTCCGGAACAAGGGGTTAAAGTCAGCCGCATTACCGGATTGAGTGATGATATTAAACTGAGTCTGGCGGCATCGGATATTCGTATTGAAGCACCGATTCCCGGAAAAGCGGCAGTTGGTATCGAGGTGCCGAATCCGGCGAGGGAAATGATCACGTTGCGTGAGTTATTAGAGAGCAGTGAGTTTACGAAGGCGAAATCCAAAGTCACATTTGCCGTTGGTAAAGATATCAGCGGAAAAACAATTGTTACGGATATTGCAAAAATGCCGCATTTATTGATTGCCGGTGCGACTGGTTCCGGTAAATCGGTTTTGATTAATACGCTGATTATGAGTATTATTTATAAAGCGGATCCGAATGAAGTAAAAATGATTATGGTTGACCCAAAGATGGTGGAACTGACTGCATACGAAGATATTCCACATTTGATGATTCCGGTTGTGAAAGATCCGAAGAAGGCATCGGCAGCACTTGGCTGGGCGGTGGCAGAGATGACCGGAAGATATCAGAAATTTGCCGATGCAGGTGTTCGTGATATCAAATCCTATAATGCGAAAATGGACAAACTGACAAACAAAGATGACCCGGATTATCAGAAGATGCCACAGATTGTTATTATTGTGGACGAGTTCGCGGATTTGATGATGGTTGCACCGGGAGAAGTAGAGGATTCCGTGTGTCGTTTGGCGCAGCTTGCCCGTGCAGCAGGAATTCATCTGGTTTTAGCAACACAGCGTCCATCGGTTAATGTTATTACCGGGTTAATTAAGGCGAATATACCATCACGAATCGCTTTGTCGGTTTCTTCCGCCGTGGATTCACGAACTATTATTGATTCGGCAGGCGCAGAAAAACTGTTAGGAAATGGTGATATGCTGTTTGCACCGCAAAATCTGCCAAAACCAATTCGTGTACAGGGAGCATTTGTTTCCGATGAAGAAAGAGATTCCGTTGTCAGCTTCTTAAAAGAGCAGAGTAACGGTCCATCCTATAATGAAGAAGTAACAAAGCATATCGACACGGCACCGGTACCGGGAGCAAAGAACGATTCTAATACTGCCCATGGTGGTGCACCGGAACAAGACGAATTATTTGTCGAGGCCGCCAGATTTATCATTGAAAAAGATAAGGCATCCATTGGTCTTTTGCAGCGCATGTTCCGAATTGGATTTAACCGTGCGGCACGAATTATGGACCAGCTTTCGGATGCGGGTGTTGTCGGACCGGAAGAAGGTACCAAACCGAGACAGATTTTGATGTCGATTGAACAATTTGAAAATTATCTTGAGGAGAATGGCTGATGAATGGCTTGCTGATTATCAATGGATTTTTACACACCAAAAAGTTTTCTGAACTGACAGATTTATTTTTGCTTGCGGCGAAACGGTGCGGTGTGTCACTAACCGTTTATACAAACTGTGAAATTCTTGTAGATGTGCAGGAAAAGATAAAAGAAAAACCGGATTTTGTTTTGTTTTGGGATAAAGATATTTTACTTGCAAAATTTTTAGAAAATCAGAAAATTCCGGTCTATAATAGCAGTGAGGCAATTAGAATCTGCGATGATAAGCGGTTAACTTATCTGGCATTACAGGAGAAAAAACTGCCGATTCCACAGACGATATTTGCGCCGATGACATATTCGACCATTGGATTTAATCAGTATGATTTTCTTAGTGTGGCAGAAGAAAAACTCACATATCCGTTTGTGGCAAAAGAGGCATTTGGCTCCTTTGGTGAGCAGGTGTACTTGGTGAAAAATAGAGACGAACTTTTAGCGGTGATGAAACAGTCGGATTCGGTAGAATTTTTGTTTCAGGAAATGATAGAAAACAGCATCGGAAGAGATGTCAGACTTCAAGTTGTTGGTGATGAAGTAGCAGCGTCCATGTACCGGTACTCGGAAAATGATTTTCGTGCCAACATAACCGCCGGAGGTAAGATGAAAGATTACACACCGTCAAAGGAAGAATGTGAACTTGCGGTTAAAGCATCTCATGCAGTAGGGACTTCTTTTGCAGGAGTTGACCTTTTGTTTGGCAAAGACGGTCCGATTGTTTGTGAAGTAAATTCGAATGCACATTTTAAAAATATACAAACCTGCACCGGTGTGGCGGTTGCGGATAAAATCGTGGAATGGATCATAAAGGATGTTAGAAAATGACAAAACGATGGAATGGTTTACTAGTCTATGATAAAGAGGGCGCAAAAAGAAATGCTTCCTACATAAAAATGCATGAAGAAGTGGGTAAAAAACTAAATATGCCGATTCATTTTTTATATGACGAAGATGTGATGGAATATTTGGAGATAAATCGGGAATCGGTTGATTTTTGTATGGTTCGCACAATTTCCCCTGCCTTAACAAAGCAAATTGAGGCGAGGGGGCTTCCCTGCTTTAATTCTTCTTTTGTGTCAGAAATCTGCAATCATAAAGGAAAAACCTATGATTATATTTTGAAAAACTGCGAAATCCCGCTGGTAAGAACAAAGACGTTTCAAAATATCGAATTATCCGAAAAATTATTAAAGGAGTATCCGGATTATGTAATAAAAGCGGTGGATGGACACGGTGGAAAACAGGTTTTTTTGACAAACGAATCCTTTGATTTGATTCAAACAGGAATCGCCGGTTCGGATTTTATCTTACAGCCATTTGTCAAAGGTCCCGGCGTGGACTTACGTGTGTACATCATTGGCAAGAAAATTGTGGGTGCCATAAAACGTCAGGCAAACAACAGCTTCCGGGCAAATTTTTCTTTGGGTGGAAGTGTTACGTCATACCAATGCGATAAAGAAATTCTTGATTATGTAAATCAGGTTGTTCAGGTGTTTGATTTTGGTATGGTTGGTATTGATTTTATTTTAGATGAAAAGAATCACTGGCTTTTAAATGAAATTGAGGATGTTGTCGGTGCCAGGATGTTATATCAGTGCCAGCCGGATGTTCATTTGTTGGAACAATATTTTGCATTTGTTTCTGATAAATTATTGCATTAGAACAAGATAGTGTGTATAATACAAGTTATGTTAACAGATATTGTGCTTTGAAAAATGGAGGTAGAATATGAAATCAGATATTGAAATTGCAAGAGAGGCGAATATGCAGCCGATTCAGACAGTAGCAGAGAAATTAGATATCACTGCGGATGAATTGGATTTATATGGAAAATATAAAGCAAAATTGACGGACGAACTCTGGGAGCGAATTAAAGACCGCCCGGATGGTAAACTTGTCCTCGTGACAGCGATTAATCCAACACCGGCCGGTGAAGGAAAGACAACAACGACGGTTGGACTTGGACAGGCGATGGATAAGATTGGGAAAAAGGCAATTATTGCTTTGCGTGAGCCATCGTTAGGCCCTTGCTTTGGATTAAAAGGTGGTGCTGCCGGCGGCGGTTATGCACAGGTTGTACCGATGGATGATTTGAATCTTCATTTCACGGGAGATTTTCATGCGATTACTTCGGCAAATAACCTTCTTGCGGCAATGCTTGATAATCATATTCAACAGGGAAATAAACTTAACATTGATCCAAAACAGATTGTATGGAAACGCTGCGTTGATATGAATGACCGTGTACTTCGTAATATTACGGTAGGACTCGGACGCAAGGTGGATGGTGTGACAAGAGAAGATCATTTCATCATCACAGTAGCATCCGAAATCATGGCGATTCTTTGTCTTGCAGACAACATGAAAGATTTGAAAGAACGTTTGGGAAGAATTATTGTTGCTTATACTTATGAAGGAAAACCGGTTACGGCAAAAGAAATTAAGGCAGTAGGCGCGATGGCTGCACTTTTGAAAGACGCTATTCGTCCGAATATGATTCAGACTTTGGAGAATACACCGGCACTTGTGCATGGTGGTCCATTTGCTAATATTGCTCACGGCTGTAATAGTGTTCGTGCGACAAAGACAGCTTTGAAATTAGCAGATTACACAATTACGGAGGCTGGTTTTGGCGCTGACTTAGGGGCAGAAAAATTCTTAGATATCAAATGTCGTATGGCAGATTTGAAACCGGATGCCGTTGTACTTGTTGCTACGGTTCGTGCCCTCAAATACAATGGCGGTGTTAAAAAAGAAGATTTATCGGAAGAAAATCTTGATGCATTGAAAGCCGGTATTGTAAATCTGGAAAAACATATTGAAAACATTGCTAAATTTGGTGTGCCATGTGTTGTTACATTGAATCAGTTTGTAACTGACAGCGAAGCAGAACTTGCATACGTTAAGGAGTTCTGTGAGGCGAGAGGCTGTGAGTTCGCACTTTCCAAGGTTTGGGAAAAAGGTGGCGAAGGCGGCATTGAGTTAGCACAAAAAGTAATTGACACAATTGAGAATAAAGAGAGTAATTTCCATTATCTCTATGAAAATGATTTGTCGATTGTTGAAAAAATTGAGACAATTGCAAAAGAAATTTATGGAGCAGGAGAAGTTATCATTGAGCCGGCAGCAAAACAACAGATTGCACGGATTGAGTCGCTTGGGTTTGGCTCTATGCCGGTATGTATGGCGAAAAATCAGTATTCTTTGTCGGATGATAAAACAATCCTTGGCAGACCGGAAGGCTTCCCAATCCATATCCGTGATGTCTATGTTTCTGCCGGAGCAGGATTTGTCGTTGCCATTACTGGCACAATTATGACTATGCCGGGATTGCCAAAAGTGCCGGCTGCCGAAGGAATTGATGTAAATGACGATGGACAGATTACCGGTTTGTTCTAATTGTCCTTTTTATCGGAGCAGAAACGTGCAAATTCTTTTGGAGAAATTTTCTCCATTTTGAGAAAGGCACGGTAAAAAGTAGAATAATCACGAAATCCTACATCTTGGTATACAACAGAGGGGAGCATCCCCTCTGTTATTTTTTGTTTTGCTATGCTGATTCGTTTTAGGATGATATAATTATGCACGGTTCGGTCGGTCTGTTCTTTGAATAATTTTGCCAGCGTAAATTTATTCAGATAAAAGTGACCGGCTAACTGCTCCAGTGATAAATCCTCTTTGTAATGTTCATTGATATAAGACAGTACCTTATCAATCAAAGGATTCACGTGTGTCGCTTTTCTTGGCTTCATATCTAAAAGAATGTGTTTGTTTAGCAGTGTAACAGCCTCTAAAATATGAGCACGGTTTAACATTTCTTTTTCGCGGAATTCTCTCTTTGAATTCTGGTAAATCCCCATAAAACACTGAAATATGCGCTCAAAATCATCAGAATCGGCAATATTAAAATGATACCGTTTGTTTTCTTTTGCCAGTTCAATCGGCTCTAATAGAGTGTATTCATTAAACCCGAAGGAGGATAGGCAGGCAGGGGTAATATACATATAGGTGCGGTCATATTCATCATTTAGTTGTTCTTCTGAAGTGAGAAGAAGCTGGTGAATTGTATAGGGAGGAATAACCATAATGTCTCCACGTTTTACTTTATATATGCGGCCTTCAATAAACAGCATAACAGAGCCACTGAGATAGATATAAATTTCATAATAATCATGCGTATGGGCAGGAATTATTGGAAAATGGTCGTTTGTTGTCTTTCGACATTCATAATAGTAATCGGTTGAAATCGGATGGTCCGATTCATGAAGTAAATAGCGCATAAACAAATCCTCCTCGTCATCATTCTTTTCTCTGATTATAGATTTAACTCATGTTTTTTGTCAAGATATACAATTTTTTCAATCTAAAACACATTTTTTGCAATCGGAATTGTATATTTTGTGATATATAATAAAATCACTATATAACGATAAGGAGTTGGTATATGTGAAAAAGAACACAAAGATGTTCCAAAGAAGTTTGACAGCATTTTTAACAGCTGCGTTGGTTACAACTTCTTTTGGGGGACAAGGAATCGTTTTTGCAAAGGCAAAGAAGAAGGCTTCGCCTTCTGTGAGTCTTACAGTGACGAATCCGGCAATTTCTATGCTTTCGCTGAAAAAAGGTGAAACTTTTCAGTTGAAAGTAAAGGTGACGCCGAAAAAAAAGGCAAAAAAGGTAACATTTCGCTCAACGAAATCCTCGATTGTTTCGGTAAACAAAAAGGGAAAATGTAAGGCGAAAAAGGCAGGTAAAGCAAAGGTTATCGTTTCTTGCGGAAAGAAAAAAACAGTGATTTCTGTTATGGTAACAAAGAAGCTTAAAAAAGTAAAGAAAGTAACACTTAGTAAAAAAAGTGCCAGTTTATTTTGTGGCAGTTCGCTGAAATTAACAGCAAAACTGACACCGGCAAAAGCAACAAAAAAAGGTGTTGTTTACCGTTCATCAAAATCATCCGTTGCATCGGTAAGCAAAAAAGGAGTTGTTATGGCGAAGAAGAAAGGTACCGCTGTGATTACTGCTTATGCAAAGGATGGACGCGGGGCGAAGGCAGTGTGTAAGATTACAGTGAAGGAAAAAAGTGCGGTAACAAAAGCTCCGGCAGTTAATACAAGTAAACCACAGCCGACAAAAGACCCGCTGATTACTGAACAGAAGGCAGGTTACTTTACAATTGCAGCAAAGGATTCTGCAGCAAGTCTGTACTTAGATGCCAAAGGAGAAGATTACGATGGATTATCACTGATTGCAGCTTCCGTTGCCAAAGACATTTCTCTTGTTACAAAAGAGAAAGCAAAGGCAAATGTCATTACTAAGACAGAATCATTGAAGGAATATGCAATTATTGCCGGCTCCATCGGAAACAATGCGGTAATTGATTCCTTGATTGAGCAGGGAAAAGTAGATGCCTCCCAGATAAAAGGAAAGCGCGAAGTTTACCGCATTCAGGTGGTAGAAAATCCGGTAGCTAATGTAAAAAAGGCAATTGTCGTTATCGGAAGTGATAAGCGTGGAACGATTTACGGTCTTTATCATATTTCTGAGAAAATGGGTGTTTCTCCATGGGTTTACTGGGGCGATGCTACACCGGTTGCCAAAGATGTAGTTCAGATTCCGGAAAAGGAATTAACGGTTACATCCAAAGAACCATCCGTAAAATATCGTGGTATTTTCCTAAATGATGAAGCTCCATCACTGACTAGTTATGCAAAGAAAAAATTTGGCGGATATAATCAGTATTTTTATGAAAATGTCTATGAATTAATTTTACGCTGTAAAGGAAATTATTTGTGGCCGGCGATGTGGTCAAATACTTTTAGCGAGGACGGTAAGGGAACGAATAAGTTAGCCAATGCAGAACTCGCCGACAAATACGGTATTGTTATGGGAACCTCTCATCATGAGCCACTTTGCCGTGCCGGTGTGGAATGGCAGAACAAATATCGTCAGTATGGCACAAGTAACGCTTGGGACTTTAATACGAACGAAACTGCCATCACAAAATTCTGGGAAGACGGTGTGGCAAGAAATAAAAATTTTGAAAATGTTTATACCCTTGGCATGCGTGGTGAGTCGGATTCTTCTTTGTCAGGAACAAAAGAAGAAAATATTGCTCTTTTGAAAAAAGTAATTACGGCGCAGAAAGATATTTTGAAAAAGAATAATTTATCAGATGCTCCTCAGGTTCTTACTGTTTATAAAGAAGTAGAGGACTACTGGCATGGTACAGATAAAGCAGAAGGATTAAAAAAATGGAATGTTTTAGATGATGTAACCATTATGCTCTGCGATGATAACTTTGGAAATATGCGTACACTTCCAACAAAGGAGGATAAAAATCGAAAAGGCGGTTATGGTATGTATTATCACTTTGATTACCATGGCGGTCCGACTTCCTATGAATGGGTAAATACAGTTCCTCTTACTAAAACTTGGGAACAGATGAATATGGCATATGAGCATGGCATTGATAATATCTGGATTGTTAATGTTGGTGATTTGAAGCCGATGGAGATGAATATTTCCTATTTCCTTGATATGGCATATGATTATGATACATGGGGAACAAATGGAAAAGATAAAATTACTGAATATCGTAAAAACTGGGTAAAACAGCAGTTTGGTGAAAATACATCGGATTCTCTTGTGAATGAGATGGAGAAGCTGTTAGATGATTATACATGGTTAAATGGTTCCGGCAAACCGGAATCCATCAATTCGGCAACTTATGATTCAGTAAATTATAATGAAGGCAGAGAAATGCTTGTCAAAGTGGATGATATGATACGAAGAGCGAAAGCGTGTCAGAAAGAGATTCCATCGGATTGGCAGGCGGCATACTTTGAACTTGTCTATTTCCCGGTTGTTGCATCGGCAAATGTGACAAAAATGCAGATATTAAGCGGCATCAATAAATATCTGGCGAAAAATAACAGTGTGGCAGCAAATTTATATGCGGCTGAGCTGGAACAAGCGGTGGCACTGGATAAGGAATTACAGAAAACGTATAACAAAAATATGCCGGGAGTTGGTGACAAGTGGGATGGTATGATGAGTTCTCCTCATGTCGGCTTTGTAACTTGGAATTCAACCGGGTGGAGTTATCCAAAAGCAGTCTGGGTGAAACCGGCAGCTGATGGTAAAATGATGGTTACGATGGAAAATGAAGAACAGGCTGTCGAGGCATCAGAAAGTGGTACATTATCCGATTTTACAAATCTGAATCAGGAATCTTATACGGTAACTGTTTCCAATCAGGAAGCGAACAGTTTTGCTTATACGATAACTCCTTCGGAGGACTGGATTGTTGTAAGTAAGAAATCCGGCACAGTAAAATCACAGGATGCGTTTGAGGTATCGGTTGATTTTTCAAAGGTCAAAAAAGATACTTCCGGCTGCGTTAAGATTCAAAGCGGCAGCCAGACTATTACACTTAATGTCAATGCAAAGGTATATGATACATCTTCCTATGCAGACAAGACATATATTTACACAAATGGATATGCCTCTATCCTTCCGGAAAATTACGTAACGGCAAAAGAAGGTGGCAATAATACAGCATTCCATGTTTTTGACGGTTATGGAAAAACCGGGCAGTCAATGAAAATTCTTCCGACAAATGCGGATAAGACAAAGACGATGGAAGAAGCTGCCTATGCAGAATATGCAGTATGTGTTCCAAACGAAGGGGATTATAAATTTACTGTTTATACAGCACCTTCCAATAATCTGGAGCGTGATAAGGTTTGTATATCGTATGGTTATTCGATTAACGGGGAAACATTAGTTGAAAAAAACACGGTAGATGCAGATACGTTTTTGGCTGGAGAATACAGTGGTTCATGGGCAAATGATGTGAAAGTAAATGGCAGAAAGCAGGAGAATAATATCCACCTAAATGCTGGCGTGAATACGATTCGTATATATTCTGATGACCCTGCATTCCTGCTTCAGAAATTGGTTGTTTCTGAAAAATCGGTCAAAAGCTCTAATGCCGGGCCGAAAGAAAGTTATTATGTTGGTAAAAAACAGACAAAAGAAACAACGCTTGCAGGTGTTCTTGCAGATGAAAATGTACTTCCGGGAACAATTACCACGGAAAAAACAACATATCAGGCAGGTGAAACCTTTAGTGCCAGGGGAATTGTATCAGAATCGGAAAGTTATTTTGCCGGTTTAGATGCAAAATCGGACAATGCAGCAAAGGTAAAAATTTCATGTGGAGACCGGATGTTTGGTACCGTAACAATTGGTAAAGAGCAGGCACTGTATGAGGCGGCAGATATGGCAAAACTGGATGCCGGCAGCCAGACGTTTACAATGACCGTCGTATCCGGTAATGTCAGCGTGAGCGGAGTAACCGTCCGCACTCGTGATTATGCGAAAGTTCCGGGAAGTATTCCGGCTTCTGATTATGAAGGAGTTAAGGCAGCCCATACTAATTTACAGGCAAAAAAGGACATGACATATTCTTATCTTGCGCAGGTTGAAAAAGATGATTTGTTTGTATTTTACCTGAAAGGAAAGTCCGATGGAAAAGCTTTTGTAACACTTAAATGGAATGACCAGACAATTGGAGAAGTTCAGTTATCAGATACCATGCAAGAGTATATGTTAGATGGTACAATGGATTTGACGCCGGGGCTTGGTACCATCACAATGGAAGTGACGAGAGCGGATGCGGTAATTGAATCGCTGTCTTCTAAAGTGTATGAAGATGAAGAAAGTCTGCCGGTTTCCATTACGGCAACGAGTGAAGAAACTTCAAATGCAGCAGAAAATGTATATGATAAGGATGAAAAAACAACATGGAAGCCACAATCAACGGATGCAAATCCTATGCTTACATTTGACTTTAAGGATTCTTATCAGTACGACCGATTTATGATTCAGACAAAGGATTCATCGCTTGGCAGTTATGAGGTTCAGGTAAAACAGTCAGATGATACATGGAAGACGATATATACCGGAAAAGCAGGCGATGACGGAAAGACCATTTTTGTTCAGGGCAAAGAAGCAATTGAAAGCACACAGGTACGGTTTGTTTTTGCAGATACGAACGTAGAAGTTTCAGAAATAACTTTGACGCCGTATGTCAACTGGGCAATGAAAGATGCAGTAAAACTTGCCGGACAGAAGAAAAGTGGTGGTGATTCTTTCGCCGTTCCAAACTCTGTCGTGGATGGAGATCGAATTACGAAAGGTTTGGAAACTGGTGTTGGAGGAAGCAGTGATACAGACCGTCATGAAGTTACGATGACGTTTAGTGAGCCCAAAAGTATCAATGTGGTTCGTCTCTTTACTTTGCAGGAAAGCGAGTTTGCGAGTGCAGGAACCGGTGTGATACCTGATTTGACAATGACATCTGAAAAAGCGCAGTATTCATACCGTATTTCCTATTATGAGAACGGAAAATGGACCGAGATGGGAGCTACTGTGAGACCGGATGCAGGAACAAATCCGAAAGTAACAACGGAAGTTTCATTGAAACGAAAAGTAAAAGCATCCAAAATCAAAGTGGAGATTTATACAAGCCACTGGATTCGAATTAATGAATTAGAAGCTGTGGAAACACATCAGTTTTCTGCGGTAAAGTAGAATGTAATCGGAACTTTTAAAATTGTATTTATAAAGGTTTTATGTTACAATAGTATTATATAATTTTGCATGAGGAGGGATGATATGCTTGAAAATAAATTAGGTCTTACAAGTTCTGCTGAACTTGCTCGTATGGAGGAGCAGTTAAGTAAGAAAAAAGCAGTTTTATTATTTGAAAAGGGCATTTTAGACTCCCTCCCGGCAGGTAAGTTTTCTACTTTGCAGGCAATCCACCGGTATTTGTTTGAAGATATTTATGAATTTGCCGGAGAGATTCGCAAGGTAAATATGGCAAAAGGAAATTTTCGTTTTGCACCGCTGATGTATTTAGATGCAGCACTTGAAAATATTGATAAAATGCCACAGTCTGATTTTGACGAAATTATAGAAAAATATGTGGAAATGAATATTGCGCATCCATTCAGGGAAGGAAACGGACGGAGTGCACGCATTTGGCTTGACCATATGTTAAAACAGAAAATTGGCAAAGTAATTGATTGGAGTAAAGTCGATAAAGAAGATTATTTACTTGCGATGGAACGAAGTCCGGTTAAGGATATCGAAATAAAATATCTTTTAAAGAATGCATTGACCGATGAGGTTGACAGCCGAGAAGTATATATGAAAGGCATAGACCACAGTTATTATTATGAAGGTTACACAACGTTCAAGACAGAAGAACTGTAAGTTTGTGAAAAGTAGGCGGTAAAACTTTTTAACTTATTTTATTTTAAATGAAAATTGATATTGTTTTTCACTATGAAGGACGTTGAACACCGTCGGTGCCTAGAGGACGTATTCTGTCCTCAGGCACCGTTACGAGTGTTCATTAAGCGGGAGCGGTCCTGAATAGGAAAAACAATATCAATTTTTGTATTACAATTAAATTATTTTACCATCTTTTATCGTCTTCTCGAAAACTTCTGCTCACAGTACATGCAGCGGTAAATCCGGTTTTCGCGGTCTGTCAGTTTAAAACGGTGTGGTAATTCCTGCTCAACGGAAGTAATGCATCGAGGGTTTTTGCACTTGATTACATTTGTTACCGTTTCCGGCAGTGTGAGAACACGTTTTTCTACAATTTCGTTATTTTTTATAACATTAATGGTGATATTTTCATCGAGAACACCGAGAATGTCCAAGTTTACCGTAATCGGTCCCTCGATTTTGATAATATCTTTTTTCCCCATTTTACTGCTTTTTGCGTTTTTAATAATAGCAACGGAGCAGTCTAATTTTTCTAATTCAAGATAGTGATAAATTTCCATGGAGCCGCCAGCCTTAATGTGGTCAATGACAACTCCTTCTTGTAATCCACCAATATTTAACATTCCGGAATCACCTCCAATAAAGTCATAATTAACGCCATTCGTATGTAAACACCATATTGTGCCTGCTTAAAGTAAACAGCACGTGGGTCATCATCCACATCGGTTGCAATTTCATTTACACGTGGAAGAGGGTGGAGAACTAACATATCTTTTGGTGCCAGTTTCATTTTCTTGCTGTCAAGGATGAAGCTGTCCTTCAAGCGGATGTAATCTTCCTCGTTAAAGAAACGTTCACGCTGAACACGTGTCATATATAACAAATCAAGTTCCGGTAAAACATCTTCCAATACGTTTACTTCTTTATATTCAATGCCATTGGCATCTAACGTGTCTTTTCTAATATAATCCGGAATCTTTAATTCCTCCGGTGAAATCATAACAAATTTAACGTTAGGATAACGAACCATGGCACCAATTAAAGAGTGAACGGTACGTCCGAATTTTAAGTCACCACACAATCCGATTGTCAGATTGTCAAGGCGTCCCTTTAAATTTTTAATTGTCAATAAATCGGTTAATGTCTGGGTCGGATGATTGTGACCGCCATCACCGGCGTTGATAACTGGAATTTTTGAATGAAGAGAGGCGACGTATGGTGCACCTTCTTTTGGGTGACGCATCGCACAGATATCTGCATAACTGGAAATGACACGAATGGTATCGGCCACGCTTTCGCCTTTTGATGCAGAACTAGAATCAGCAGATGAGAAACCAAGAACTTGTCCACCTAAATTCAACATTGCCGATTCAAAACTTAAACGGGTTCTTGTGCTTGGTTCATAAAAACAAGTTGCAAGTTTTTTTCCTTTACACACTTCTGAAAATCGTGCCGGATCCTGAATGATTTTTTCAGCTAATACAATCAAATCATGAATCTCATCCACGGTCAGGTCAAGTGCATTCATTAAATGACGCATAATGCCTCCTATCTGCCATGTTTTCATGGCTTGCCGTATTTCAACTTATTCTACCTCATTTTAGTACGGATGACAATAGAAAAATCGAGCAAAAAAGCAAAAAATAATTTGCATTATAAAGAAAAAGCAAGTATACTATTATAGGAAAAATTTTCACTTCGGTGTTAAAAAATATGAAGGAGGCTGCAAATGGTAACATTATATGATGGTGGCGCATATCTTTTGAATGGTACGGAACTGATTCCGGACAATGCAGAGGCAATCGCGGCACTGGAAAGCAAAGCAGGAATTAAGACAACAAAAGAAGAGGCGGTTAAGGGAACGATGGCATACCATATTTTGTCATCCCATAATACTTCCGGCAATATGGAAAACTTGAAAATCAAGTTTGATAAATTGACTTCCCATGATATCACATTTGTTGGAATTTTACAGACCGCAAGAGCATCCGGACTTGAGAAGTTCCCGGTTCCTTATGTACTTACTAACTGCCATAACAGTTTATGTGCGGTAGGCGGAACAATTAACGAAGATGATCATGTGTTTGGTCTTTCCTGTGCAAAAAAATATGGTGGTATCTATGTACCTCCTCATCAGGCAGTTATTCATCAGTTTGCCCGCGAGATGTTAGCGGCAGGCGGTGCTATGATTCTTGGTTCAGACAGCCATACAAGATATGGTGCACTTGGTACGATGGCAGTCGGCGAAGGCGGACCGGAAATCGTAAAACAGCTTTTGGAGCAGACTTATGATATTCCAATGCCTGGTGTTGTGGCAATTCATCTGACCGGCAAACCGCAGAAAGGTGTTGGTCCACAGGATATTGCACTTGCGATTATCGGTGCTGTATTTAAAAATGGTTATGTAAATAATAAAGTAATGGAATTTGTCGGCGAGGGCATTGATAACTTAAGTGTTGATTTCCGTATTGGTATTGATGTTATGACGACAGAGACCACATGTCTTTCTTCCATCTGGCGCACAGATGATGCCGTAAAAGAATTTTATGAGATTCACGGAAGAAAAGAAGATTATAAAGAAATGGCACCGGAAAAAGTTGCTTACTATGACGGTGTGGTTGAAGTTGACTTGTCAACAATCAAACCGATGATTGCGATGCCATTCCACCCAAGTAATGTGTACACAATCGAAGAGTTGAACAATAACCTTGAGGATATCCTTCGTGATGTAGAGAAGAAGGCGCTTGTAAGCCTTGATAACAATAACATTGACTTTAAGTTAACGGATAAGATTCATGATGGCAGATTGTATGTAGAGCAGGGTGTTATTGCCGGATGTGCCGGTGGTGGCTTTGAGAACTTATGTGATGCCGCTGACATTCTACGCGGTAAAAACATTGGTGCCGATGAATTCTCGTTAAGCGTTTATCCGGCATCCCAGCCGATTTTCATGGAACTTGTGAAAAATGGACGCATTGCTGATTTGATGGAAGCAGGAGCTACCGTTCGTACCGCTTTCTGCGGTCCATGTTTTGGTGCCGGCGATGTGCCAAGCAACAAGGGACTTAGTATCCGTCATTCGACAAGAAACTTCCCGAACCGCGAGGGATCGAAAGTTACGAATGGACAGATTGCTTCTGTTGCACTTATGGATGCTCGTTCGATTGCGGCAACGGCTGCGAATAAGGGATATTTGACGGCAGCAACAGATATTGATGCAGACTTTACAAAACCGAAATACTATTTTGATCATACCATTTATGATAACCGTGTCTTTAATGGTGTCGGCAAGGCAGATCCTTCGGTTGAAATTAAATTTGGACCAAACATTGTAGACTGGCCGAAAATGCATGCACTTACGGATAATGTACTTTTGAAAGTGGTATCGATGATTCATGATCCGGTTACGACAACGGATGAATTGATTCCATCCGGTGAGACAAGTTCTTACCGCTCAAATCCGCTTGGTCTTGCTGAATTTACTCTTTCAAGAAAAGACCCTGCTTATGTAGGAAAAGCAAAAGAAGTACAGAAGGTAGAGAAGGCACGTATCGCAGGCGAAGATATTTATGCCGAAGATGCAAACTTAAAAGATGTCTATGAGGCGATTTCTAAACAGTTTGATGTAAAACCGGAAGAGACAGAAGTCGGAAGCGTGATTTTTGCCGTAAAACCGGGTGACGGTTCTGCCCGTGAGCAGGCAGCAAGCTGTCAGCGTGTGCTTGGCGGTATGGCTAACATTGCCCGTGAGTATGCAACAAAGAGATACCGTTCCAACCTGATTAACTGGGGTATGCTTCCATTTGTTTTCGATGGTGACCTTGTTTTTGATAAAGATGATTATATTTTTGTAAAAGATATCAAGAAAGCCATTGAAACAAAAGAAGATACGATTCATGCTTATGTAGTAAACCAGGGAATGAAAGAGATTGAACTTCATCTTGGTAATCTGACAGACGATGAAAGAGAAATTATTTTGAAAGGCTGCCTGATTAACTACAACAAAAAGAATTAGTTCTTTGGGGAGGACTTTTATGTTCCGCATATGGGGAAAAATATTCAAAGACAATCATTTAGTTCGTGATATGGTTTATGAAAATGGTGACACGGATATCAACCGGACTAAAAAAGTATTTGCCGGTATTCACGCATTTGCTGAAGCCTTTGATTTGCAACAGCCAATTTGGCTTGACAAAAACATTAATGAATTCAAGCGGGTTGACAAAACCCGCTTTGAACAAGATAATTTCATCGAGCAAATCGACTTCGACTACCTCGAAATCGAAGTAATCGAAGAATAGCAAACCAAAGAGCAGAAACATAAACAACAGAAAACTCAAAATTCCAAAGAGGTAAATTAATTTCGCTAAACAATTAAAAAGGAATCTATAAAATTTCACCATGAGGAACTATGAACACCATAGGTGTTCATCAAGCGAAGCGGTTCCGAATGGGAAACTTTGTAGATTCCTTTTTACTTTTACTTAGCGAAAACAATTCACCCTTCATCAACTTCAATCGCCATAGTCGGGCAGTTTTCAGCGGCAGTCCGGCAGTTATCTTCATATTCTGCAGGAATTATTCCTTCAACAGCCTCTGCTTTTCCTTCTTCATTAAAATGGTAAACATCCTCACAGGTGGACACGCATAAACCGCAGGCAATGCAGGCGTCCTGGTCAACAAAACTTTTCATTACAAAAAATTCTCCCTTCGTTTTTTTAGTAGCGTTCCCGTTTCGTTTGACTTTATTCATTTTTTGCTTATAATAGATAATGTATGCATATGTATAATGAGTATGTAGCAAGTACAGGGGTTAAAGATTGGAGAAGAACAATGCTTGATGAAGAATTACATACATCGTATCTGAAACAACTGCATCTGCCAAAAGATATGGACAATCTTTTTGAGTCTGATGCCAAAGAATTTCAGAAAATGATGATGATGTACAGTTGTGCAATCAAAGAAGTAAAAACAAAATTACAAGTTTTAAACGATGAATTTTCGATGACAAAAAATCGAAATCCAATTGAATTTATTAAAACAAGAATCAAACAGCCGGACAGCATCGCAACCAAATTGAAAAAGAAAGGCTATCCGATTACGGTTGAATCGGTCAGGCAGCATTTGAACGATGTGGCGGGCGTGCGCGTAATCTGCGCTTTTATTGACGATATTTACAAAGTGGCGGATATGCTTTCGGCACAGGATGATGTTGTTTTAATAAAAACAAAAGATTATATCAAAAAGCCGAAAATGAATGGCTACCGGAGTCTGCATTTAATTGTGGAAGTCCCAGTATTCTTTTCGGACCATAAAGAAAATATGCGTGTCGAAGTCCAGATTCGTACGATTGCGATGGACTTTTGGGCAAGCTTAGAGCATCAGGTAAAATACAAAAAAGATATCAAAGATGCAGAAAATATTGTTTACGAATTGCGTGCTTGTGCGGATGTAATAAATAGGACGGATTTTCATATGCAGGCAATCCGCGACAATATAGTAGAAATAGATTAAAAAGGAGATAACAGTATGGCAGTTTTAATTGATGGCAAAAAAATCTCAGCACAGGTAAAGGACGAGTGCAAAGAACGCGTGGCAAAGGAAAATATGGATGTTACACTTGCGGTAATCCAGGTTGGAAATGATCCCGCATCTACCGTATATGTAGGAAACAAAAAGAAGGCCTGCGAATATGTGGGAATTCATTCCCTTTCTTACGAATTGTCGGAAGAGACAACAGAAGAAGAATTACTGGCACTTGTTGAAAAACTCAATGCAGATGATACCGTAAACGGTATTTTGGTACAATTACCGCTGCCTTCCCATATTAATGAGGATAAAGTGATTCAGACCATTTTCCCGAAAAAAGATGTGGATGGATTTCATCCGCAGAGCGTTGGTGCGTTAAGTATTGGTCAGCCGGGCTTTGTGTCCTGTACGCCGGCGGGCATCATTCAGCTCTTAAAGAGAAGTGGTGTAGTAATTGACGGAAAAGAGTGCGTTATTGTAGGCAGAAGTAATATTGTCGGAAAGCCAATGGCAATGCTTATGCTTCGTGAGAATGCTACGGTTACTGTTTGCCACAGTCATACAAAAGATTTAAAAGAAGTAACAAAAAGAGCAGATATTCTGATTGTAGCAATTGGAAAGCCGAAAATGATTACCGCAGATTATGTGAAAGAAGGTGCTGTTGTCATTGATGTCGGAATTCACAGACCGGAAGGCGGTAAACTTTGCGGTGATGTGGACTTTGATTCCGTGGAAAAAACAGCGTCGGCAATTACGCCGGTACCGGGCGGTGTCGGACCGATGACAATTGCGATGTTGATGAATAATTGTGTGGAAGCGAAAGGAATTCAGAAAGCATGAATTTGTTCTTTGTATCATTAGGATGTGATAAAAATTTAGTTGACAGTGAAAAAATGATTGCACTGTTAGCTTCGCAGAATATTTCGGTGACAAGTACACCGGAGGATGCAGAAATCATTATTGTGAATACTTGTGGCTTTATTCATGATGCAAAAGAGGAAAGTATTGAGACAATTCTTGAAATGGCAGAATACAAAAAGACCGGCAAGTGTGTCTCGCTCATTATGACAGGATGTTTAGCGCAGCGCTACGCCGACGACATCCAAAAAGAAATTCCCGAAGTAGATGCGGTTGTTGGAACAACGGCATATGATAGAATATTTGAAGTAGTAAAAGATACGTTACAGGGAAAAAAAGAATGTGCGTTAAATGATTTGGACTATCTCCCGAAGAATTTAACAAACAGAGTTCATACGTCCTCCGGCTATTCCTCATATCTTAAAATTGCAGAGGGATGTAGCAAACACTGCACATACTGCATTATTCCGAAACTGCGCGGTAATTACCGCAGCGTTCCGATGGAAGAATTGTTAGTGGAAGCGGAACAATTGTCAAAAGAAGGAACCAAGGAACTGATTGTGATTGCACAGGAAACAACGGTTTACGGTGTTGATTTATATGGTGAAAAACGACTGCCTAAACTTTTACATGAACTCTGTAAAATTGATGGAATTGAGTGGGTTCGGCTGCTGTACTGTTATCCGGAAGAAATTACCGAGGAACTGGTACAGACGATTAAGACAGAGAAAAAAATCTGTCATTATCTCGATTTGCCGATTCAGCACTGTAACGACGATATATTAAAAAGAATGGGACGAAAGACCACACAGGCGGATCTGCGTGAGAAGATTTCCATGCTTCGTAAAGAGATTCCGGATATTGCACTCCGTACAACATTAATCAGCGGATTTCCGGGAGAGACAAACGAAAACCATGAGGAATGTGTGGATTTTGTTGCCAACATGAAATTTGAACGATTAGGAGTATTTCCTTATTCGCCGGAAGAAGGAACACCGGCGGCAGGATATGACAGACAGCTTCCGGAGGAGATTAAACAGGAATGGGCAGATGAAATTATGCAGACAGAGCAGAATGTGATTTTTGCCCAAAATGAAGAAATGATTGGCAGAAGACTTTCCGTGATTGTGGATGGATATCTGCCGGAAGATGGCGTTTATGTCGGACGTACTTACCGTGATGCGCCGGAGATTGATGGGTGTCTGTTTTTTGAAGCACCGTACGAAATCATATCAGGCACCATATTACCTGTTTTGGTAACGGATGCAAACGGCTATGATTTGATTGGAGAAATTTTACCGGAGGAGGATGATTAAATGAATGTACCAAATCGATTGACAATTTTGCGTGTTGCCATGATTCCTCTTTTTGTAATTGCGATGCTATGGCAGCAATTGCCGTATTCGGATTATATTGCCGGCGGTCTATTTATTGCGGCCTGTATTACCGATTTTTTTGACGGATATCTGGCAAGAAAATACAATCAGGTTACAACCTTTGGTAAATTTATGGACCCATTGGCGGATAAGTTATTAGTCTGTGCAGCACTCATCTGTTTTTTGGCTGACCCGCAGACAAATATGCCGGCATGGGTAGTTATTATCATTATCAGCAGAGAGTTCATTATCAGCGGTTTTCGTCTGGTGGCTGCTGAAAAAGGAGTTACCATTGCAGCAAGTTACTGGGGCAAAGTCAAAACTTTTGTCCAGATGGCAATGTCAATTTTTTTAGTATTTCATTTTCAGGCAGAAGTGTTCCGCATCATTGAGAGTATATTAATTTATGCTTCGGTGATACTAACGATAATTTCTCTCGTCGATTATATTTATAAAAACCGAGGGGTTATGAAGGATGTGCGATAATGAAAGAAAATGCAAAAGAAAATGAGCTTGTCAAGAAACTGACAAACAAACACTATACGATAACAACAGCTGAATCATGTACCGGCGGTTTACTATCGGCAACAATTATTAACGTTTCCGGTGCGTCGGATGTTATCAACTGTGCTTATGTGACTTATGCAAACGAAGCAAAAGAAAATCTGGTTTCCGTAAGTCATGAAACATTGGAAACAAAAGGTGCTGTCAGCAAAGAGACAGCAGCCGAAATGTGTGTTGGCTGTGCAAAGGCAGCGAAAGCAGACATGGGACTTTCTACAACCGGCATTGCGGGACCGGGCGGTGGTACAAAAGAAAAGCCTGTTGGGCTTGTGTATCTGGGCTGTTCACTGCATGAGCAGGTTACAGTAGAACGTCATGTGTTTTCCGGTGACAGAGAACAGGTAAGAAAGCAGGCAGTGGATGCAGCTCTTGATTTGGCAATACGATGTTTAGACAAGGAGTAATAAAATTGAAATTCAAAATAATGGCAATACTTATGGTGGGTTTGTTATTATTAAATGGTTGTGGGGAAGCGTCTGAGATACCGGCAAAAACAGCCCCTTCGACGCCCAAAAGCACGATGAAGACACTTACGATTTACTCCATTGATTCCGATACAATGAGTCTGATTCCGGTTGTTGTTAAAAAAGAGGAAAAAACATTGACAGCAGAGTATATCACTTATCTGGTAACACAGAATTTAGAAGATGAAGATGTGCGTGTTGACCATGTAGAGCAGCAGAAAAATGTCGTTGTGGTTTCATTTGATTCGAAAGCAAAACCGGTAAAGCGTTGTTCTAAGCAGATGGAAACATTAATATTAAACTGTTTTGCCAGCAGTCTGTTGGATAATGTAAAAGATTGTAAAAAAATTATTTACCGATGCAAAAACAAACGATACAAAAGTTCTCATCGGTCTTTTGGATTTAATGAAGTTTATGCATCGGCATAAATACATCGGAGAAGAAAATGAAAAAAGTAATCATAATCGGTGGCGGTCCTGCCGGCATGATGGCGGCGATTCAAAGTGCCTCATACGGATGTGACGTCACTATTGTTGAAAAAAATGAAAAATTAGGAAAAAAACTTTTTATCACAGGAAAAGGCAGGTGCAACCTGACCAATGCCTGTGATATTTCCGATTTGCTTTCTAACGTAATTTCAAATCCTAAGTTTCTCTACAGTGCGTTTTATTCCTTTACCAATGAACAGGTCGTTGATTTTTTTAATAAGCATGGTCTGCCTACAAAAGTGGAGCGTGGAAAGCGCGTTTTTCCGGCATCGGATAAATCTTCTGATGTCATCCGAACATTGGAGAAGGAGTGTAAAAGACTTGGTGTAGCTGTACTTCTTCATACAGAGGTAAAAAAACTTCAAATCAAAGAAAGTGAAGTGACGGGAGTTGTTCTGAAAAATCAGCATACTCTGCCGGCGGACAAAGTGATTGTGGCAACCGGCGGCTGTTCTTATGTAAGTACCGGTTCAACGGGAGATGGCTATGAATTTGCAAAAGAGGCAGGGCATACCGTAACGGCAATTCGTCCGGGATTAACCGGAATTGTTACGGCAGATAACATTGGGAAACAATTGCAGGGGCTGACGCTGAAAAATTGTCAGGTATCGATTCAGAGAGAGTCCGGCAAGCAGAAATCGCTCTATGACGGATTCGGCGAAGTCCTGTTTACACATTATGGAGTGAGCGGGCCACTTATGCTGAGCGCAAGCAGCATCGTTGGTGACAAGCTTCAAAAAGAGCCGCTGATACTGCATATTGACTTAAAACCGGCATTGTCAATCGAGCAGTTAGATAAACGGATTGTGAAAGATTTTTCGGAACGCATGAATTTATCGTTGAAAAATGCCTGCAGAAATCTTCTTCCTGCCAGCATGGTAACAGAAGTGTTGTCCCGTGCCGGCTTGGATGTTGACAGCAAAGTGAATCAGCTTGACAAAAAAAATCGGTTGAAATTAGTTGACAGCATAAAGGATTTTACGGTAACATTAAAAGGATTGAGAGATATCAACGAAGCGATTATTACGCGCGGGGGTGTAAAAGTTTCGGAAATTGATCCATCAACGATGGAATCGAAACTAATACAGGGATTATTCTTTGCCGGTGAGGTGTTAGATTTGGATGCTTTAACCGGAGGTTTTAATCTTCAGATTGCATGGTCAACCGGGTATTTAGCTGGCAGGGAAGAATCGAATTAGAAGGAGGCGTTACGAATGAATATTGCAATTGATGGACCGGCAGGAGCCGGAAAAAGCTCAATCGCAAAGCTAGTAGCAAAAAAACTGAATTATGTTTATGTAGACACAGGTGCTATGTTCCGCACGATGGCATATTATTTTTTGACAAACGGCATTGATACAACAGATGAAAATGCGGTAAATGAAAAATGTCAGGCAATTGATATTACGATTCAGTATGAAAACGGCGAGCAGCATATTTTCTTAAATGGTGCGGATGTCAGCAAAGAAATCCGTAAAGAAGAAGTTGGAAAAAATGCTTCGGTAGTTGCAAAATATCCAAAGGTTCGCGAAAAATTATTAGAATTGCAGAGAAATTTGGCGGCTGCCAATGATGTCATTATGGATGGCAGAGATATTGGAACCGTTGTTTTGCCAAATGCTGAGTGCAAAATTTATCTGACGGCAAGTTCTTTTGTGCGCGCAAACCGCCGTTACAAAGAATTGACCGAAAAAGGAGAAACCTGCGATTTGGCACAAATTGAGAAGGATATCATTGCTAGGGATGAACAGGATATGAACCGTGAAATTGCGCCGTTAAAGCAGGCAGAAGATGCAGTATATCTGGATTCCTCTGATTTAACAATCGATGAAGTGGTAAATAAAATTATTGAAATACAAGGAGCATCGGCTCATGACAATTAAATGTGCAGACAGCGCGGGGTTCTGCTTTGGAGTAAAGCGGGCCGTTGATACGGTATATGATTTATTGGCAAAAGAAAATCATAAAGTTTATACACTCGGACCGATTATTCATAACGAGCAGGTTGTAGAGGATTTAGCATCGCAGGGGGTACAGGTGATTGAACACCCGGATGAAATTGCAAAAGAAGACAGGAGTCAGGCGATTTTAGTGATTCGTTCGCACGGTGTACCGGAATCCGTCATCCACACGCTCAAGGAGGAAAAAATTTCATTTGAGGATGCAACGTGTCCATTTGTGAAAAAAATTCATAAAACCGTTGCTGAATATAGTGAAAAAGGATATGAAATTGTTATCATCGGTTCGGCAAAACATCCGGAGGTGCAAGGGATTCTCGGGTGGGCAAAAAACGGTGGAACCGTCGTAGAATCGAAGGAAGATGCCCTTTTGTTTAAGCCGTCAAAAAGGGAAAAACCGATATGCGTGGTAGCACAAACGACATTTAATTACAAAAAATTTCAAGAATTAGTTGAAATTTTTTCAAAAAAAGGTTATGATATACTTGCTGTGAATACAATTTGTAATGCTACGTCTACACGTCAGACGGAGGCAGAGTCTTTAGCAAAGGATTCTGACGCTATGATTGTGATAGGTGGAACACATTCATCCAATTCACGCAAGTTATATGAAATATGTAAAAATCAGTGTGAAAACACTTTTTTTATACAGACAGCAGAAGATTTACCGGATATCCCGGTCTCATCTTTTGCAAGCCTAGGTATTACTGCCGGGGCATCGACCCCAAATACTATTATACAGGAGGTTCTTAAGGCATGTCAGAAGCAAGTTTCGCAGAATTATTAGAGGATTCATTAGTCACAATCCACAATGGTGAGATTGTAGAAGGGACAGTTATCGGAGTTAAAGACAATGAGATTATCTTAAACATTGGATATAAAGCAGATGGTATTTTAACGAAGAATGAATACAGTAACAATACTGATGTTGACTTGACCTCCGAAGTAAAACCAGGAGATACGATGACTGTTAAAGTTTTGAAAGTCAACGATGGTGAGGGACAGGTTCTTCTTACTTATAAGAGACTTCAGCAGGACAAGATGAATGAACGTTTTCAGGAAGCATTTGAAAATCAGGAAGTACTTACCGGAAAAGTTTCCATGGTACTCAAAGGCGGTTTGAGTGTTTCTTATGGTGAAGGCCGTGTGTTTATCCCGGCTAGTTTGGTATCCGATATGTATGAGAGAGATTTATCCAAATATCAGGATCAGGAAGTTGAATTCGTTCTTACTGAAGTTAATCCACGTAAGAGAAGAATTATTGGCGACCGCAAACAGTTAATCGTTGCCAAGAAGAAAAAAATGCAGGAAGAATTGCTTTCCCGTATTAAAGTTGGCATGATGGTAGAAGGTACTGTTAAAAACCTTACCGATTTTGGTGCATTCATCGACTTGGGCGGAGCAGATGGACTTCTTCACATCTCCGAGATGTCATGGGGACGTGTTGCAGATCCTAAAAAGCTGTTCAAAGTTGGCGATAAAGTAAATGTCATGATTAAAGATATTCAAGACACAAAGATTGCACTTACTCTTAAACTGGAAGAGAACAATCCATGGAAAAATGCAGCAGAGAAGTATCAGATTGGTACAGTCGTAACCGGTAAGGTTGCCCGCATGACTGATTTTGGTGCATTTATTGAGTTGGAAGAAGGAATTGACGCATTGCTTCATGTTTCTCAGATTGCTATTGAGCATGTAGAAAAACCTTCCGATGTTTTGAAAGTAGGTCAGGAAATTACTGCTAAAATCGTTGATTTCAATGAAGAAACAAAGAAAATCAGCTTAAGTGTAAAAGCGCTTGAGATTGAGAAACGCAACGAAGCAGCAGATGTTGAAGATTCCGAAGAAGAATAATGGGTCTTTACGATTACGAATGGTTTAAAAGCGGATTCCTTTCAATGTCAGGAATTGATTTAAATTCCTACAAAGAAGGGCAGATGAAGCGGCGGATTGATAATTTTTTAAAAAAACATCAAGTAGATGATTATAACACTTTTTTGTCATTACTTAGACAGGATACAGAAATTCATGATAGTTTTATTACATATTTGACTATCAATGTATCAGAGTTTTACCGAAATCCTCTGCAATGGCAGACCTTGGAAAAGGATATCATTCCACTGCTTTTGAAACGCTTTCCAAAACCTTTGCGCATTTGGAGTGCAGCCTGTTCAACAGGTGATGAGCCATATTCGCTGGCGATGGTTTTAAGTGATTTTCTTCCATTGAGTCAAGTTCAGATTTTGGCGACGGATATGGACGCGGAAGTTTTAGCAAAAGCAAAGGCGGGGTGTTACACCGGTCAGAGCATTAAAGGACTGCCGCAGCGTTACAGAGATAAATTTTTAGAAAAAGATGAGCATGGTATTTATCATGTTTCTAACAAATTAAAATCATGTATTTCTTTTAAGCAGCACAATCTGTTAAAGGATGGATATCCGCAGAGAGTTCATCTGATTGTATGCCGGAATGTGATGATTTACTTTACGGAAGAGGCAAAGGAGCGGATTTACCGCCGATTTTCGGATTCTTTATGCAAACAAGGAATTTTGTTTGTAGGAAGCACTGAGCAGATTATTGGTGCGAAAAAGTATAATTTCCAGGGAATTCAGTCATTTTTTTATGAAAAACAGTAAGAAAACCACCTTCGGGTGGTTTTTTGATTGCTTTTTTTCTCATTTTCTAGTATATTTATAACGTATGAGTTTTTTTAGGAGGTAAAAAAGATGGAAAATAAAGTTGTAATTGCGTTAGATGCCATGGGTGGCGATTACGCACCGGTTGAAACAGTAAAGGGAGCCGTAGAGGCAGTAAATGAGAATAAAGGGATGAAAGTAATTCTTGTTGGCAGAGAAGAAGAAATAAAAAGTGAGCTTGCAAAATATACCTATGAGGAAGCGAGCATTGAAATTATGAATGCAACAGAAATTATTGATATGGGTGAAGTCCCAACAAAGGCAATTCGTGAGAAGAAAGATTCTTCTTTAGTTGTTGCCATGAAATTAGTACGCGATGGAAAAGCGGATGCGATTGTATCGGCAGGAAGTACAGGTGCCATTTTGGTTGGTGGACAACTTGTTGTTGGTCGAATCAAAGGAATCAAGCGTCCGGCACTTGCACCATTTTTACCTTCTAAAAACGGATTTTCTCTGTTAATCGACTGTGGAGCGAATGTAGACGCCCGTCCGGAACATCTGGTTCAGTTTGCTCAGATGGGTTCGGTTTATTTTGAAAACGTTATGGGCAAAAAAAATCCAACGGTTGGTATTGTAAATATCGGAACCGAAGAGGAAAAAGGAAATCAGCTTGTGAAAGAAACATATCCGTTGCTTCGTGACTGCAAAAACATTAATTTTGTCGGAAGTGTTGAGGCAAGAGATATTGCAAAAGGCGGCACAGATATCCTTGTCTGTGAAGCTTTTGTCGGCAATGTGATTTTGAAATTTTTTGAAGGTGTTGCTAAAACATTCTTAGGCTGCATCAAAGAGGGCATTATGAAGAGCCTCCGAACAAAAATCGGTGGTATGCTGATTAAACCGGCATTAAAAGGATTATTAAAGACATTTGATGTCAGCAGCCAGGGCGGTGCCCCATTGCTAGGATTAAAAGGGCTTGTGGTAAAGGCTCATGGAAATTCCAAGAGCTCGGAAATCAAAACGGCTTTGGGACAATGTATTACATTTAAAGAAAATAGTATTAATGAAAAAATACAGGACAAGATTCAGGCTTAAAGGAGGCTTTGTGCTGTGAAAGAAGACAAATTAATGCAGTTACAGGACAAAATTGGATATCACTTTCAAAATCTTTCGCTGCTTAACAATGCGCTGACACATAGTTCGTATGCTAATGAGAGGCATTGGAAATATGAGAGAAACAATGAGCGGCTGGAGTTTTTGGGAGATGCTGTTTTAGAATTGGTAAGCAGTGATTATATCTTCTCAAACCATAAGGATATGGTAGAAGGAAAAATGACGAAGCTGCGTGCCAGTTTAGTATGCGAGATGAGTCTTGCATCTTCTGCCAGGGAAATTAAATTAGGAGAATATCTGAAACTGGGACACGGCGAATGGGTTACCGGTGGCGGCAAGAGAGACTCGATTTTGTCTGACGCTTTTGAAGCTGTGATTGGCGCAATTTATCTGGATGGTGGATTGAATCCGGCAAGAGAGTTTATTTTGCAGTATGTTTTATCGGACATCGAAAAGAAACAGTTATTTTATGACAGTAAGACAATTTTGCAGGAAATTATCCAGAGCAAATTTCACGAAAAAACAAATCTTTCTTATGCACTGGAAAAAGAGGAAGGCCCTGACCACAATAAATCGTTTGAAGTGGTCTGCATGGTAAATGAGAAAGCCTATGGCCGTGGAAAAGGCCGTACGAAAAAGTCGGCCGAACAAAAGGCGGCATATGAAACGATATTATTATTGAGACAGGAGAAGTAGTCCATGTATTTGAAAAGTATAGAAGTTCAGGGTTTCAAATCCTTTGCAAAAAAACTTGTATTTGAATTTCATAATGGAATTACCGGAATTGTCGGACCAAACGGCAGTGGAAAAAGTAATGTTGCCGATGCGGTCCGCTGGGTATTAGGCGAACAAAGTGCTAAGCAGTTACGTGGTTCGAGCATGCAGGATGTTATCTTTTCGGGAACAGAGATGCGCAAACCACAAAGTTATGCATATGTTGCATTGACAATCAGCAATGAGGACCACAAATTAAATCTGCCTTATGAAGAGGTACAGGTAGCGAGAAGAGTGTACCGTTCCGGTGAAAGTGAATACTTGTTAAATGGTGTAACCTGCCGTCTCCGTGATGTACAGGAATTGTTTTTTGATACCGGTATCGGAAAAGAAGGTTATTCCATCATCGGGCAGGGACAGATTGACAAAATTCTTAGTGGTAAACCGGAAGAGCGAAGAGAATTATTTGACGAAGCTGCCGGTATCGTTAAATTCAAGAAAAGAAAGGCTGCTGCTGAGAAAAATCTGGAGACAGAACGTCAAAATCTTCTTCGTGTACAGGATATTTTGACAGAATTAGAAAAACAGGTTGGTCCACTGGAAGAACAGTCGAAAAAGGCGAAAGAATTCCTTCAGTTAAAAGAAGAGTTAAAACAGTTTGAAGTAGGACTGTTCTGCATGGATTATGAGACATTACAGCAGGAAACAGAAGAAATTGAGAAAAACCTTTCCCATACAAAAGAAGAATTGGAACAGGCAAAAGCGGATAAAGAAAAATCGCGTTCTGAATATGATTCGGTAGAGTCTGCAATTGCGGATTTTGACCGTTCGGTTGAGAAGAAAAAGGAAAAAGTAAATCAGGATAAACTTTTGATTACGAATTTTGAAGGAGAAATTCGTATTACCAAGGAAAAAATTTCGTCTGCCGCACAGGGAAAAGAATATTACAAAGAGCGTACGGATGCATTGGAGGAATCCAAACAGGCAGCAAATGAGGAACTGGCTTCTTATACCGCTTCCCAGAAAGCGGCACTTTTAGAACTCGAGAAAATTACAGACGAAGAAAAATCGCTTAGCAGCCAGATGGAGCAGTTAGAGAAAGCAATTTTAGAAGATGAAATCGAGTTAAACGAACAGAATGAGCAGATTATGGATTCGATGAATGCTTCCAGTAAGATTACTGTGGAACAGCAGAAAGCGAAATCCATGCTGGAGCAGAATAAGATTCGTAAAGCAGAATTAAATCAGAAAATTTTAGCAAATAAAACACAATATTCTTCAGCGGAAGAAGAAATGAAAAGAGAAGAGGAACTTTTGAAGGCGGCAAAGAAAGAGTTAGACTCTGCTTATGTGGCGAAAAAAGAACTCTTACGAAATGCAGATATAAAACGGCAGGATATTTTATCTTTGCAGAAAGAGCAGCAGGAAAAACAAAAGAATTACCATATCATTGATTCTAAACTTGAAACGGTAAAAAACATGGCAGAGCGCTATGAGGGGTACAGTCAGAGTATCCGCCGTGTGATGGAGCAGAAGAAACAGGAACCAGGTGTGCTTGGTGTTGTTGCAGATATTATCCGGGTGAAAGAAAAATATATTACTGCTGTTGAGACAGCACTTGGCGGAAATATTCAAAATATCGTAACAGAGGATGAACATGTTGCAAAACGAATGATTCAGTATTTAAAAAAGAATCGTTTGGGGCGTGCTACATTTTTACCGCTGACGACAGTTACACCGAAAAAAGAAAAGCCATTCCGAGATGAAATTCTAGAGGAAGATGGTGTTCTTGGAAATGTAGCTTCCAAGGTAGACTGCGATGAAAAGTATAAATTAATTATCGAATATCTGTTAGGGCGTTTTCTTCTTGTGGATACGATTGATCATGCGATGCAGATTAGTAAAAAGTATCAGTACCGAGTGCGTATTGTAACATTAGAGGGTGAATTGTTCCATCCGGGCGGTTCTCTTTCCGGTGGTACCTTTAAGAATAATTCAAATCTGCTTGGCCGCCGCAAGGAGCAGGAAGCATTAGAAAAAGAAAAACAGACGATTGAGAGTGCAATTGCTTCCGTGAAAGAAGAAATTCAGACAGCGCAGAAACAGGTGGAAAACTTTGTTAAAGATGCCAATGCCAAAGAAGAGACGGTTAAAGAACTGGAATTAAAGAAAAATACGGCTCAGATTAAATATGAGCAGGCAGTATCGGTAAAAGAGCAGAAGGAAAAAGAATACCGCGCTATTGCCAATGATGGAAAAGAAATTGAAAACCAGAAGGCATTAATTGAAGATTCTCTTTCAAGAATCGACAGTGATTTGGAATTGTCGAAGCAGAAAGAGGAGCAGGCAAAAGAGCAGGTAAAACTTTTATCTGTCAAATTGGATGAAGAACGTGAAAAACAAGTGGCGTTACAAGAGAAAATTTCTCAAAACCGCTTAGAAGTTTCTTCGTTCCAGCAAAAGAACAATTATGTAGCTGAAAATATTCACCGAATTGAAGAATCACTTCATGATCTGGAAACAGAATACAACAAATTGATGCAGGAGCAGAAAAATTCGGATGATACGGTTTCTGAGATGGAACAGGCAATTGCCGGTTACGAAGAGAAAAACAAACAGTTACAGGAAGAAATTGTCCGCCTGACCAAAGAAATTGAAGAGGAAAGTAAGCAGAAAGAAGAAATGATGGCATCCCAGAAAGATATTTTTGAGAAGCGGGATGCACTGATGAATCATATGAGCGAACTCGACAAAGAGTCTTTCCGTTTAGAGTCGCGAAAGCAGAACATCGAAGAGAAGATGGAAGCAAAAGTCAATCATATGTGGAATGAATATGAGCTTACATACCGCAGTGCCAAAGAAATTGATATCGACCATTCCATTTCCTATACACGCATGAAGGCAAATGTGACGGATACAAAAAACAAAATTCGTGGTCTTGGCGATGTCAATGTAAATGCAATTGAAGACTTCAAATCCGTCAGTGAGCGTTATACACTTTTGAAAACGCAGCATGACGACTTGATTGAGTCGGAAGACGCACTGAAAAAGATTATTGCTGATTTAGATGAAGAAATGCGCAAACAGTTTACAGAAAAATTTGCGGATATTCAGAAACAGTTTGACAAGGTGTTCCGCGAGTTGTTTGGAGGCGGAAAAGGTACTTTGGAATTGGTCGAGGAAGAAGACGTATTGGAAGCCGGCATTACAATCAATGCGCAGCCGCCGGGAAAGAAACTTGGCAACATGATGCAGTTGTCCGGTGGAGAGAAGGCGTTAACAGCCATTGCACTTTTGTTTGCTATTCAAAATTTGAAACCTTCTCCGTTTTGTCTGCTTGACGAAATTGAGGCAGCACTTGACGATTCCAACGTAAAGCGGTATGCTAAATACTTGCATAAGCTTACAAAAAACACACAGTTTATTGTAATTACCCATCGAAAGGGTACGATGGAAGCAGCGGATGTTCTGTATGGTATTACCATGCAGGAAAAAGGCGTTTCTACGCTGGTATCCGTAAAACTCATTGAAGAGCAGTTAGACAACTAAAAGTAAGGAGACAGCAATGGAAGAAAAAGTTGGATTTTTCAAACGATTAAAAAATGGACTTTCCAAAACGAGAGATTCTTTCGTTTCCGGAATTGATTCTTTGTTTACCGGTTTTTCGGAGATTGATGATGATTTTTATGAAGAACTGGAAGAATTACTGGTAATGGGGGACATCGGTATTAATACTACAATGAGTATTATTGATGGACTCAAAGAACGTGTAAAAGAAGAAAAAATTAAAGAAGCTTCTGCCTGCAAACAGCTTTTGATTGATACCATTAAGGAGCAGATGCAGATTCATGAAGACGCTTATGAATTTGAACACAAAAAGTCTGTTTTATTATTGATTGGTGTAAATGGTGTTGGTAAGACGACCAGTGTCGGCAAACTGGCAGGACAGTTCAAAAATCAGGGTAAAAAGGTAATGCTTGCTGCCGCTGATACATTCCGTGCAGGTGCAATTGATCAGTTAAAAGAATGGGCAAATCGTGCCGGCGTAGATATTATTGCAGGACAGGAAGGTTCTGACCCGGCTGCGATTGTGTACGATGCGGTTGCTGCCGCAAAAGCAAGAGATGTTGATATTCTTCTCTGTGATACAGCAGGAAGACTTCATAATAAGAAAAATTTGATGGCAGAACTTCACAAGATTCATACCATCATCGAAAAAGAGTACCCGGAAGCCTTATTAGAGACCATGATTGTTGTTGATGGTACAACGGGACAGAATGCACTGGCGCAGGCAAAAGAATTTAGCGAAGTAGCAGATGTGTCAGGTGTTATTTTAACAAAACTTGACGGAACTGCAAAAGGCGGTATTGCAATTGCCATTCAGTCAGAATTAAGCATTCCGGTTAAGTATATCGGAATTGGTGAACAAATTGGTGACTTACAGCGATTTGATGCCGAAGAGTTTGTGAATGCATTATTTGAAGAATAGAGAAAGGTTGTGTTTTACCGGATGATGACGTTAGATCAGTTTGAGCAGGCAAGTGAAAAGGTGCAGAATGTAATTCTTCCTACAAATTTAATATATAGTGAGTATTACAGTGCACAGACCGGCGGAAAAATTTACTTAAAGCCGGAAAATATGCAGTATACAGGCGCTTATAAAGTTCGTGGTGCCTACTATAAAATCAGTACCATGTCAGAAGAGGACAGACAAAAAGGACTCATTACCGCTTCTGCCGGAAACCATGCACAGGGCGTTGCTTATGCAGCGAAATTGTTTGGGGTAAAGGCAGTGATTGTAATGCCAAATACAACACCGTTAATCAAAGTAAACCGCACAAAAAGCTATGGTGCAGAAGTGGTTCTTCACGGTGATGTATATGACGATGCGTGTTCTTATGCTTTGCAGTTAGCAGAGGAAAAAGGATACACTTTTATTCATCCGTTTGATGATGAAGTGGTAGCAACCGGACAGGGTTCCATTGCTATGGAGATTATTAAAGAACTTCCAACCGTTGATATGATTTTAGCACCGGTTGGCGGCGGCGGTTTGTTATGCGGCGTTTCAACACTCGCCAAATTATTAAATCCGAATATTAAAGTCATTGGTGTAGAGCCTGCAGGTGCAAACTGTATGCAGGAGTCGTTAAAGCAGGGAAAAGTTGTCTCTCTACCAAATGTCAATACCATTGCAGATGGTACGGCAGTAAAGACACCGGGACATAATATTTTCCCATATATCCAGAAAAATGTAGATGAAATTATCACCGTGGATGACCACGATTTGATTGTTAATTTCTTAGACATGGTGGAAAATCATAAAATGGTAGTTGAAAATTCCGGTCTGCTTACGGTATCTGCACTGAAGCAGTTAGACTGCAAAGGCAAGAAAATTGTCTGTATCTTAAGCGGCGGTAATATGGATGTCATTACAATGTCTTCTGTTGTTCAGCACGGACTTATTCAGCGTGGCAGAATCTTTACCGTGAGTGTCCAGCTTCCGGACCGTCCGGGTGAATTGGTACGGGTGGCAGATGTGATTGCAAAAGCACAGGGAAATATTATCCGCTTAGAGCATAACCAGTTTGTCAGCATTAACCGAAATGCCGCCGTGGAACTTACGATTACGATGGAAGCGTTTGGCAATGACCATAAAGAATCCATTATTGCAGCATTAAAAAAGGCAGGGTATACACCGAAACCGGAACAGCCGACTGCCGTTTACCAATAAAGGAGGAGCCGTGATGGACCAGAAATCATTACTCTTTACACCGGAAGGTGTACGAGACATCTACGGAGAGGATTGTGAAAAAAGAGCCAAAATTCAGCAGGGAATTCATACGATTATGAAACAGTATGGATTTAAGAATATTCAAACGCCTACTTTTGAGTTCTTTGATATTTTTAACAGAGAACGTGGAACTGTAAAATCTGCTGATATGTTTAAGTTCTTTGACCAGTACAACAATACGCTTGTGCTGCGTCCGGATATTACACCGTCGATTGCACGCTGTGTGGCTAAGTATTATGAAAAAGAAGAAATGCAGATTCGTCTGTGCTATACAGGAAGTACCTTTACCCGCTTAAGCGGTTATCAGGGAAAACTTTCGGAAATCACACAGCTCGGTGCGGAAATGATGAATGACGCGTCTTCTGATGCCGATGGTGAAATTATTGCCATGACAATTGAATGTCTGCAAAAATCCGGTTTGAAAGAGTTTAAAGTAGATATTGGACACGCCGATATTTTCCGCGGGCTTATTGAGGAGACGGATTTATCCGAAGAAGAAATCGAGACGTTAAAAACCTATTTAAATAACAAAAATATTTTTGCGGTTGAGGATATGCTCGAAAACCGTGATATGCCACAAGAATGTAAAAATCTTTTGGTAAAAATGCCGGATTTGTTTGGCGGAATCGAAACCATTACTTATGTTAAGGAACAGACCACAAACAAACGTGCCTTAAAAGCGTTAGAGCGATTAGAAAAAATCTATGAGATTTTGTCGGTATCCGGTTTAGAAGACCATATCACATTTGATTTGGGACTTTTGTCGCATTATGAATATTACACCGGAGTTATTTTCAAGGCTTATACATATGGTACCGGAGATGCGATTGTGACCGGTGGCCGGTATGATAATCTGGTCGAACAGTTCGGTAAAAAGACCCCGGCGGTTGGATTTGCGTTACTGTTAGACCAATTGATGGAAGCACTTAGAAGCCAGGAGATTCCAATTGAGGCACAGGAGAAAGATTATCTGATTTTGTACCGCTCAGCGAATCGAAAAAAAGCGTTAGAGATAGCAAAATCCTATCGTACGGATAATCAGCCGGCAAGACTGCTTCGAAAGGACGCACAGACACCATTAAGTGAGTATATTGCCTATGGCAAGCGAAATGAGGTTTCCAAGCTCCTTTATATTGATGACACCGGTGAAATTTCAGAGTTTGACTTATTGGAAATGTAATGCAGACAAAAGTTTGAAATGGAGGTTTTCATGAAATATATTACGATTGCACTCGCAAAGGGCCGTCTTGCAAAACAGACACTTGCACTGCTTGAGCAGACCGGCATTACCTGCGAGGAAATGAAAGACAAAGAAACAAGAAAGTTGATTTTCGTCAACGAAGAGTTGAAATTGAAATTCTTCCTTTCTAAAACATCGGATGTACCTACTTATGTGGAGTATGGCGCAGCAGATTTAGGTGTCGTAGGAAGCGATACAATTATGGAAGAGGGAAGAAAAGTATTAGAAGTTTTGGATTTAGGACTTGGCAAATGCAATATGTGTGTTGCAGGTCCTGCTTCAGCAAAAGAATTGCTGCATAATAATCAGGTGATTCGTGTTGCCTCGAAATATCCGGCAATTGCGAAAAACTATTTTTATAATCAGAAACATCAGACCGTGGAAATTGTAAAATTAAATGGTTCTGTTGAACTGGCACCAATTGTTGGTTTGTCTGAGGTCATTGTTGATATCGTTGAGACGGGTTCGACATTAAAGGCAAACGGACTAGAGGTATTGGAAACAATTTGTCCATTATCCGCCCGCGTGATTGTCAATGAAGCAAGTATGAAATTGCAGCGTGAGCGCATTACGAAACTGATTAAAGATTTAAAACAGGCACTGGAATAAGGAGGAATGGTAACATGCGCATGGTACAGCTGACCAAACAGGAAAAAGAAAATATTTTAGAAAATTTGTTGAAACGCAGCCCGAACCAGTATGATGAGTATCAGGAAGCAGTCAATGAAATTTTGGAAAATGTAAAAAAAGAAGGAGACAAGGCGGTCTTTGATTATACAAAACGCTTTGACAAAGCCGATATTTCCAAAGAAACCTTGTATGTGACAGAAGAAGAAATCAAAGAGGCATATTCTCTTGTTGATGCTGACTTAATTGAGACAATGAAAAAATCGATTGCAAACATTCGCGATTTTCATGAACGTCAAGTGAGAAACAGCTGGTTTCACACAAGAGAGGATGGTGTGATTTTAGGACAGCGCATTACAGCATTAGCAAGTGTTGGTGTTTATGTACCTGGCGGAAAAGCAGCTTATCCATCCAGTGTTTTGATGAATATTATTCCTGCAAAAGTGGCTGGCGTAAAACGTATTGTTATGGCAACTCCTCCGGGAAAAGACGGAAAAGTGACACCGGTCACTTTGGTAGCTGCTCATTTGGCCGGCGCCTCAGAAGTTGTAAAGGTTGGCGGTGCACAGGCGATTGCAGCGCTCGCTTATGGAACGGAATCAATTCCGAAAGTAGATAAAATTGTAGGGCCTGGTAATATTTTTGTTGCCCTTGCCAAGAAAACGGTATATGGACATGTCAGCATTGACTCAGTTGCTGGTCCAAGTGAAATTCTTGTGCTTGCAGACGAAACTGCAAATCCACGTTACGTGGCTGCAGATTTGTTATCCCAGGCAGAACACGATGAGTTAGCGTCCGCAATTTTGGTAACAACAAGCCGTGAACTGGCAGAACAGGTATCGAAAGAAGTTGATACTTTTGTTGCTTCTTTATCCCGTAAGGAAATCATTTCAAAATCTTTGGAAAACTATGGATACCTTTTGATTGCTGACAATATGGATGAGGCAATTGACGTGGTAAATGAGATTGCTTCTGAGCATTTGGAAATAATTACAAAAAATCCGTTTGACACAATGACGCGTGTAAAGAATGCCGGTGCCATGTTCTTAGGTGAATACTCCAGCGAACCGCTTGGCGATTATTTTGCCGGACCAAATCATGTCCTTCCGACAAATGGAACAGCGAAATTCTTCTCCCCATTGTCCGTTGATGATTTCATCAAGAAATCCAGCGTGATTTCCTATTCACGTGAAGCACTGGAAGAAGCGCATGAGGACATTATCAAATTTGCGAAAGCAGAGCATTTGACAGCACACGCAAACTCCATCGCTGTGCGTTTTGGCAAAGAGGTCTTTGACGAAAATTAATACTTGACTTGTACAAGTGAAGTATGTTATATTTTTAATGTTGTGAATAAAGTAGATGGTCCTCTGATGGAAATATATCATTAAGAACATCAAAATCAGATTAGGAGGAACAACAATGAACGAAATTATCAAGAAAATCGAAGCAGAGCAGTTGAAAGCTGAAGTACCTGAATTTCACGTTGGTGATACTGTTAAGGTATATGCCAAAGTAAAAGAGGGACAGCGCGAAAGAACACAGGTTTTTGAAGGTGTTGTATTGAAACGCCAGGGCGGAAGCACTCGTGAGACATTTACTGTCCGCAAGTTCTCCAATGGTGTTGGTGTTGAGAAGACATGGCCTCTTCATTCTCCAATTGTTGAGAAAATCGAAATTGTTCGTCTTGGTAAAGTAAGAAGAGCAAAACTGAATTATCTGCGCGGACGCATAGGTAAAGCAGCTAAGGTTAAAGAACTTGTTAAGTAAATATTTGCTTTTCATCGAGGCGCATGGGCTTGGCTCATGCGTCTTTTTCAGTAAATGAGCAAAGGGGTATTGCTATGAATTTAAGGTTTGAAGAAGAAAAAAAACACGAACAGAGAATGCAGTTTCTAAAAGGAGCCATCCGCTTTTTGATTATGGTAGCAGCGGTTGTATTTCTTGCCTGGCTGATTATTACGTTTGCCTTAAAAAAAGTAAGTGTAATTGGCAGTTCCATGGAAACGACACTTTACAATGGGGAAGATGTGATTGTAAACAAAACTTCTTATGTGCTTTTTCCACCAAAAAGAAATCAGATTATTGCTTTTTATCCGGAAGTACAGGACGAGGAGGAGACAATAAACAGTGACAGTATGATTCACATCCGCAGAGTTGCCGGTCTTCCCGGTGAAAAAGTACAAATTAAAAATGGAAAACTTTATATTAATGGAGAAGAACAGAAAGAAAAATATGATTTTGAAGCGATGCATTCCGGCGGACGGGCAGTCAATGAAATTACGCTCAAAGACGATGAGTATTTTGTGCTAAGTGACAGCCGCAATGACATGGATGACAGTCGGAATTCATCTTTTACAAAAGTTACGAAAAAGAATATTATCGGAAAAGTAATTTTGCGGCTTGACCCATTTTCCTTAATTGGAGGGCCAACGGCAGAAGATAAGAAAACGGAATAGGAGGAAGTTTCGATGCATTTTCAATGGTATCCGGGGCATATGACAAAGGCAAAACGTGCCATGCAGGAAGATATCAAACTAATTGATGTCATTATTGAACTGGTGGATGCTAGAATCCCCCGAAGCAGCAAAAATCCTGATATTGATTCGCTGGCACAGGGAAAATCAAGAATTTTACTGTTAAATAAAAGCGATATGGCGGATGCGGCAAAGACTCAGGCATGGATTTCATATTATGAGAAACAAGGCTTTTTAGCATTGGCAGTCAATTCAAAAAAGAAAAATGAATTAAAACAGGTGAATGCGTTAGTGCAGAAAGCCTGTGAAAAGAAAATTGAGCGCGATCGAAAACGAGGCATTAAAAACCGTCCGGTTCGTGCTATGATTGTTGGTATCCCGAATGTTGGAAAGTCTACATTTATTAATAGTTTTGCAGGAAAAGCATGTGCAAAAACAGGAAACAAACCGGGCGTTACCAAAGGGAAACAGTGGATTCGCCTGAATAAACAGGTAGAACTTTTAGATACACCGGGTATTTTATGGCCGAAGTTTGAAGACCAGACAGTTGGACAGCATTTAGCTTTTATCGGTTCTATTAAAGATGAATTAATCCAGAGTGTAGAACTTGCACTGGATTTGATTGAGTTTTTAACGGCAAGTTATCCGGGAATTCTTGGTAAAACATATTCCGTTGATGAATCTGAGGATTCCGTTGCTATTTTAAATGCAATTGCTGTAAACCGCGGCTGTCTGAAAAAAGGAAATGAGTTAGACCATGATAAGGCTGCTTTTTTGCTGTTGGATGATTTCCGCAATGCAAGACTTGGAAAAATTTCAGTTGAAAATCCGCAGGATGGTGAGAATAATGGAAATTGAGAAAAAATTTTTAGTGAGTGACATTCCGGATTTAAGCCAGGCGGTCAAAGTGTTTGAAATTGAACAGGGATATCTGTGTTCGGAACCGACCGTGCGGATCCGCAGGAAAAATGACGACTATATTTTAACTTATAAAAACCGCATTGCTGTTGATGATGAGGCATTGAATGTTTCGGATGAGCGGGAGATGCCTTTGACAAAAGATAGTTTCTTTCATTTGAAACAAAAATGTGATGGCATCTGCATAAAAAAAACGAGATACTGCATCCCATATCAGAATTATATGATAGAACTGGATATCTTTCATGACCGTTATGAAGGACTTATTCTGGCAGAAGTGGAGTTTGACTCTGTTGAAGAAAGTAAATTGTTTGAAAAACCGTCATGGTTTTTAGAAGATGTAAGCGGAAAAGTTGACTATACAAATAGTTATTTAGCCCAAAAGTAATTTTTTACTTGTCAATTTCGTTTTTGCGTCTTATAATGTTAAGTGACAAAAAACGAAGGAGGTTATGACTATGTCATACGTAGATGAGGTATTGGCTGAATTAATCGAGAAGAACCCTGCTGAGCCAGAGTTCCATCAGGCAGCCAAAGAAGTTCTTGAATCACTTCGTCCTGTTGTAGAGCAGAACGAGGAAAAATTTCGCAAAGATGCTTTACTTGAGCGTCTTGTTAATCCAGAGAGACAGATTAAGTTCCGTGTTCCTTGGGTTGATGATAAAGGACAGGTACAGGTAAATACCGGTTACCGTGTTCAGTTTAACAGTGCTATCGGACCATACAAAGGTGGACTTCGTTTCCATCCATCCGTAAACCTTGGTATCATTAAATTCCTTGGTTTCGAGCAGATTTTCAAAAACTCCCTGACCGGACTCCCGATTGGCGGCGGTAAAGGTGGTTCTGATTTCGATCCAAAAGGTAAATCAGACCGTGAGGTTATGGCATTCTGCCAGAGCTTTATGACAGAACTTTGCAAACATATCGGAGCAGATACAGACGTTCCTGCCGGTGATATCGGTGTTGGTGGACGTGAAATCGGTTATATGTTCGGACAGTATAAGAGAATCCGCAACCTGTATGAAGGTGTTCTGACAGGTAAAGGACTTACTTACGGTGGTTCTCTCGCTCGTACAGAAGCTACCGGATATGGTCTTTTGTACTATACACAGGAAATGTTGAAATGCAACGGACATGATTTAGCTGGTAAAACAGTTGTTGTTTCCGGTGCTGGTAACGTTGCTATTTACGCAACACAGAAAGCTCAGCAGCTTGGTGCAAAGGTTGTTACCGTTTCGGATTCTACCGGCTGGATTTATGATCCGGAAGGAATCGATGTTGAACTTTTGAAAGAAGTAAAAGAAGTTAAGAGAGCACGTCTTACTGAGTATGCAGCAGCTAGAAAGAGCGCTGAGTATCATGAAGGCAGAGGCGTTTGGTCTGTTAAATGTGATGTTGCTCTTCCATGTGCAACTCAGAACGAATTGCACTTAGATGATGCAAAAGCATTGGTTGCTAACGGCGTTATCGCTGTTGCTGAGGGTGCTAACATGCCTACTACTTTGGAAGCTACTGAATATCTTCAGGAGAACGGTGTTCTGTTTGCACCTGGTAAAGCTTCTAACGCCGGTGGTGTTGCTACATCTGCACTTGAGATGAGCCAGAACAGTGAGAGACTTAGCTGGACCTTTGATGAAGTTGATGCAAAACTTCAGGGTATCATGGTTAATATTTTCCATGCTTGTGATGATGCTTCAAAGAAATATGGTTTTGAGAAAAACTATGTTGTAGGTGCTAACATCGCTGGTTTTGAGAAAGTTGCTGAAGCTATGACAGCTCAGGGAATTGTTTAATCAATTAAATGAATAACGATTTAGGAGTCAGCCTCAAAAAAGGCTGGCTCCTTTTTATGTCGTAATGCGCCAAAAATAGCGTCAAACAATCCTTGCAAATCCATCTTTTCTCTGATACAATTTTTGTTACACGGTGATGGGTTATAATAATGGGAAGGGAGTCATTATGACAAAACAAGATTTTATGGAACAATTGATTGAAGAACTGTATCGTTATTTTTCACCGGAGCAGTATCAGTTAGAGGGCAGTGTTTTGCTGAAAAACAATGATACAAAACGGTATGCCATTCTTTTGAAAAAAATCGAAGGGACGGTATCACCTACAATTTATCTGGACAATTTTTACTCTGAATTTGAACATGGAAGAACAACAATCTCCGAAACGGCAAGTCATATTTATGAGCAGATGCACGATTTTGAGGATAAGATAGAAGCATATCAGGAATTTTCTGCCGAATTATCCGATTGCAGCAACAAAATAACATACCGGCTTGTTTCAAAAGAGAGGAATAAACAATTTTTGGAATCGGTACCACATCTTCCTTTCCTGAATATGGCGGTAGTTTTTTATATCATTCATCATGTATCGAAAGAAGGTATGGAATCAATCTGCGTAACAAACGAATTGGCAGGAAAATGGGGACTTTCCGCAAAATCACTCTATATTATTGCCGAAAAAAACACACCCATTCTTTTGCCTCCGGTAATTGATACGATGGAACATACGCTGGAATTGCTTATGGGAGAGATTAACTGCGCAATTGAACCTGCCGGGGATTCCAATAAGCCTATTCCGATGCATATTATGACAAATAAGTATCAGATTAATGGTGCCTCTGTATTGTTATATCATGGATTACTGGATGGACTGGCAGAAAAACTGGGTACGGATTTATATGTGATTCCAAGCAGTATTCATGAACTGATTATTATGCCGGCAGAAGATGGTTCCTTGTCATTATCAAAATTATCCGATATGGTAAAAGAAATCAATGAAAATCATGTAAAAGAGGAGGAAATTTTGTCCGATTGTGCCTACTATTATGACCATAAGGAAAAATCGTTTTATATGTAAAAAACACTTTACAAAGTCGAATCCATTGATATATAATAGATGAGTAATGCATCTGTGGCTCAGTGGATAGAGTAGAGGCTTCCGAAGCCTTTGGTCGGGGGTTCGAATCCCTCCAGGTGCATTCTTTTTATGCATTAGACTCTGGCTTAAAAGGAGAGATTACATGGAGAACAAAAAGGATTATATCGTACGTGGTACAGCGGCAAATGGTCAGATTCGCTGTTTTGCCATTACTTCAAGAAATTTAGTAGAAGAGGCAAGAAGCCGTCATCAAACAAGCCCTGTCATTACCGCGGCGCTTGGCAGATTATTATCCGGTGGTGCTATGATGGGTGCCATGATGAAGGGGGAGAAAGATTTATTGACACTGCAGATTCAGTGCAGCGGACCGGTGCAGGGACTCACAGTAACAGCAGATGCTTTTGGGCATGTAAAAGGCTATGCAGTAAATCCGGTGGTATCTCTTCCTGCTAGAAAAGATGGCAAGCTGGATGTTGGAGGTGCACTTGATTTAGGCGTTTTAACGGTAATTAAGGATATCGGCATGAAAGAGCCGTACTCCGGACAGGTGCAGTTGGTTTCCGGGGAAATTGCAGAGGATCTCACATATTATTTTGCAGCATCGGAGCAGACTCCATCATCGGTAGCATTAGGTGTGCTGATGAATAAAAACAATACCGTTGCGCAGGCTGGTGGTTATATCATTCAGCTTATGCCGGATGTTGAGGAAGAAACCATCGAAATATTGGAAAAGCGTTTAGCCTCCATTGAACCGGTAACAACCTTGTTCGAGAAAGGCCATTCTCCGGAATCGATTCTTGTGGCAATTTTAGATAGCTTTGAGGTGGAACTGTCAGAAGAAAAACTTCCGGTTTGCTTTCACTGTAACTGCTCGAAGGAGCGTATGGAGCGTGCTCTTGTAAGTCTTGGAAGTAAGGAATTGGATGATATTATAAAAGATGGTGAATCAATTGAACTGCATTGCCATTTTTGTAATTCCAATTATTCATTCTCCATAGAGGAGCTTAAGCAGATAAAAAATAGCTTAAAAGAATAGACAAAGACACCAAAAATTGCTATACTGTTATAGTGTTAAACGAATTACAATAGAAAGCTGGAATATACTATGAAATTAAAATATAAGAAAATGGTCATCATTGCATCCATTGTTGTTATGGCACTTGGATTTGTAGCACTTGTCTTTTTGGATAACGGAAGTCCGAATCAGAATGCACAGACAGCAGATTTGAACTTAAACGAGAACAAAGACATTAATAAACTGATTGAAAATTACTTTAATGCTAAAAAGTCCGTCAATATGGACGCTTTAAGCGAGTTAGTCAGTGATCCAAGCAGAATTCCAAAAGACCGCTATACGATATTAGCCAGTTATGTGGAAAACTATAAGGATTTTGATTGTTATTGCATTAAAAATGAGGAAATGGATTCGTATCGTGTTTATGTAAAGTATAACATGAAGTTAAAGAATATTGAAAGCTGGGTTCCTTGTTTGACCAAGTATTATGTTAAAATAACATCCGAAGGAAAGTATGTCATTTACTTTAGTGCTTTGGACAATTCCGAAGTGGAGTTTATTAACCTGGCAGATAAGAACGAAGAAATTCAGAAATTGAAGCAGGAAGTAAACAAAAGCATGTCCGATATATTGGAAAAGGATGCCACCTTTAAACAGTATTATCAGAAAATGCAAAAAGAGATTAAAGCGGCAGCAAATGGTGAAAGTTCTTCCGCATCACCGGCAGCATCAGCTGCGAGTAATGGAACCGCAGTTCCAAGCACTGCTCCAAGCACTGCTCCAAGTACGGCACCAAGTTCTGTTCCGAGTGCAAGTAGTGCACCAGCAGCAAACTGACAAAAGAAAATGAATTACAAAGATGGTACGTTTGAATCGTCAGACGTACCATTTTATTCCCAGTAAAGAGAATAAAGGATGATAAAACTATGCAGGAAACAGGTACGCGAATTAATAAATATATGAGTCAGTGTGGCTACTGCTCCAGAAGAGAAGCTGATCGGCTGATTGAAAAAGGGGAAGTATGGATTAACGGTACTTTGGCAACAATGGGAACAAAAGTGATGCCCGGCGATACGGTAATGGTTCATCATACAACAATTACTCCTTGCCAAAAAGAATATCTTCTTGCATTTCACAAGCCTGCTGGTATTGTGTGCACGACAAGCAAAATAGATAAGAATAATGTAATTGATTACTTGAATTTCCCGGATCGGATTTATCCGGTAGGAAGACTGGATAAAGAATCTACCGGTTTATTGCTTCTTACCAATAACGGACAATTGATGGACGATATTTTACGGGGAAGCAATTATCACGAAAAAGAGTATATTGTTCATGTAAATAAACCAATTACGGATTCTGTATTGCAGGCAATGGCGCAGGGGGTACCGATTTTAGATACAATAACCAGACCATGCAAGATACGCCGAATGGGAAAAGACTGCTTCTACATTACATTAACGCAGGGATTAAACCGTCAAATTCGTCGAATGTGTGAATATTTTGACTATCGTGTCACCATTTTAAAAAGAATCCGGATTATGAATATTGAACTTGGTTCGCTCCCTGTCGGTAAATGGCGTGAGCTGACAACATCCGAAATAAAAACATTGAAAAATCTGGCACAGAATAAAGGAGAAGCAGAATAATGGAAAATGTATCCCGCATGAAAGAATTAATTTCACGTTTGAACCAAGCTGCCAAAGTATATTATCAGGGGCAGGGTGAAGTGATGTCAAATTTTGAATATGATAAACTTTATGATGAACTGCTTGCATTGGAAAAAGAAACAGGCATTACAATGAATAACAGCCCAACCATTCATGTCGGATATGAAACCATTAGTGAACTTCCAAAAGAGCAGCATGTTCAGCCAATGCTTTCTCTGAATAAAACAAAAGAACCAGCGGATTTGGTTGCATGGCTTGGAAACGAGCAAGGTCTTTTGTCAATGAAATTAGATGGTCTGAGTATTATTTTGACTTATGAAAACGGTGAATTAGTAAAAGCATTGACACGTGGAAATGGTGAAATTGGAGAAGTCATCACGAATAATGCAAAAACGTTTGTAAATATACCGGGACGTATTCAGTATACCGGCACTTTAATTGTTCGTGGTGAAGCTTTGATTCGATATTCCGATTTTGAAGAATTAAATAAGCAGGAAAATGTAGAAGAACAGTATAAAAATCCGCGAAATCTCTGCAGTGGAAGCGTACGACAGTTAAATAACGAGATTACGGCAAAACGCCGTGTGCATTTCTACGCCTATAATATTATTTCGATTGGAGATGAATTTTCATTCACAAAGAAGAAAGAGGGGCTTTCTTGGCTTGTGAAACAGGGCTTTGAAGTGGCACCTTACCGTGAAGTTTCTGCTTCAAACATAGAAGACATGATAACTTATTTTTCAAATTATGTAAAGCAGTCGGACTTGCCAAGTGATGGTTTGGTATTGACTTTTGATGATGTTGCCTATAGTGCTACACTTGGACGTACAGCTAAATTTCCTCATGATTCGATTGCATTTAAATGGCAGGATGAACTGGTAGAAACGACGCTTCGGGAAATTGAATGGAGTGCTTCACGTACCGGCTTGATTAACCCGGTTGCCGTTTTTGATGCTGTTGAATTAGAAGGAACCACTGTTTCCCGTGCCAGTGTTCATAATGTAAGCATTTTGAAAGAACTGAAATTGGGAATTGGTGATAAAATATTAGTCTATAAGGCCAATATGATTATTCCTCAGATACAAGAAAACAAAACACAGAGCGGAACGTGCGTAATTCCTGATAAATGTCCGGTCTGCGGTGCGTCTACAACATTAGAGCAGGAACACGGTTCTGTCTTTTTGCTCTGTCCAAATAAAGAGTGTTATGCAAAGAAAATAAAACTGCTGACACATTTTGTAAGTCGTAATGCTATGAACATCGACGGCTTATCAGAATCCACACTTGAAAAATTTGTAGCAGATGGCATGATTCATTCATTGACAGACATTTTTTATTTAGAAAAATATCAGGATAAAATTGTTGAGATGGAAGGGTTTGGTGAAAAATCCTACGACAATCTCATTGAGTCTATTGAAAAGGCAAAACAAATACCACTTGCAAATTTACTATACAGCCTTGGCATTAAAGGCATTGGCTTAAGTATGGCAAAACTTATTGCCGAAAAATATCCGTATCCGATTACAAAGATGCAGGAAATAACAGGAGAAGACCTGCTTCAAGTGGATGGCATTGGTGAGGTATTAGCAAAGTCTTTTGTCCGGTACTTTGCAGATAAAAACAATCAGGAACAGTTAAAGAATTTAGATGACCTGCTTATTGTTTCTTATCCGGAGAAAAAAGAGCATCAGCCATTTGCCGGCCTTACCTTTGTTATTACAGGGACATTAAATACATTTGATAACCGTAATCAGTGCAAAGACATGATTGAATCGCTCGGTGGGAAAGTGGCAGGAAGTGTCAGCAAAAACACCAGTTATCTGGTGAATAATGATATTACTTCCCAGTCCTCTAAAAACAAAAAAGCAAAAGAACTTTCGGTTCCGATTATTGAGGAAGCCACACTCGCTCAGATGATTGAAGAGGCTAACGAAAAAGCTTAATATCCTTTTTGGAAATCAAGCCACATTGATAAAAATACAAAAAGGATGCAAAAAGAACCGGAATCAGCAATAAGTACGATAAATAAGGCTGATTTGTTAAATGAATCAGGTTACGGCAGAATATTTTACTAATATAGAGAAGGCTCACAAGAAAGACAAAAGGCCAGACAAAATATTTTGCAACCTGAATGGTAATGTGTGTTTTCTTCATCAGGTAGATTCCATGACACAAACAGATGACTATCTGGCTGCATAAAAGTCCGAACAGATAACCAAAGATTCCATAAACAGGAGCCAGAAAAAACAGGCAGCCAATTCGAATGATAAGACCAATTACGGTAAAAGCAAAAGTGATTACCGTTTTCCCGAGTCCATTGATAATGCTGCCTAAAGTTGTTGTCACATATAGAAATGGGCATAAAAAAGCAAGCAGCGTCAAAAGTTTTCCGGCATTTTCGCTGTGAAACACAAATTGTCCAAGGTCCATTCCATAATTTAAAAAGACAGCACAGGTGAGCCACGCCAAGCAGTAGGGAATAACGGACTGTAACAGAAGTTGTCTGCCGCACATGGTGATTATCTTTTTTACCACTTGCTCTGGATATGGCAGGCAGTAAAAGAACAGAAAGTGAGTTTGTAATGGTTCCCGGAAAAAGAATAAAAGGCAGCACAATACCTGTCAAAATTCCATAAATTGCCAGTGCATCTTCTAAAGAAGAACCTGCCCTGCATAAAATCGGCGGAATGAAAACTGATTCTACACTGCCAAGAAGTGCAATAATTAGTTTTGTGCCGGTAAGTGGCAGTGCCATACGAATCACATTACCAAACTGAGCTTTTTGACGAAATAGATGGATAAAAGAAGATTCTTTTATCAAATGATACATATTATAAAAGTTGCTTGCCAGTTCACCAATGACAAGTCCGGCTACGGACAAAATAAGAGACGAAACCGGAAGCAAATCGTAAAAGCAGAAAGAGACAACAAAAACAACCCGGACTAACTGCTCAATAATCTGTGTAACAGCCGGAATCTTGGCATTGTTTTTTCCGTAAAAATATCCATTGATTGTGGAAGTGACACCACAAAAAGGAAAGATAAAAGCCAAAACAAAAAGAAGCGGTGCCGTTTTATCTGCACCTAAAAAAGAATGTGCAATTACTGTGCGGAAAGAAAAAAGGCTAAACGACAAAATGACTGCCAGACAAAGAGAAAGTGTAATACCGGCTTTTATAATTTGTCCATGATTTTTTTGGGGCTGATGCGATATCAACTGTGATACAGCTGTCTGGATGCCAGCGGCATAAATTGTAAAACAAATCGAATAGACCGGAAAAATTAATTGGTAAATTCCTAAATTTACTTCCCCTAATTCACCGGCAAGAAAAATTCGATAGCAAAAGCCAATAACTCTTGTGGCAAATCCGGCGATTGTTAAAATCATTGTTCCCTTTAATAATTGGTCTTTCACCGCACACCTCATTCTTTTTTTATTAATATATGTGTCAAATCACGAAAAAATGTTGTTAAAATCATTATTTTATAGTATGATAAATAGGAATGTTTATGTACAAAAGGAGAGATACCTGTGTTATTAAAAAGAAATGTTTTTCGTGTTTTGTGTGCCCTTTTTTACTTACCGGTCGCACTTTTAAGCATGTTTGAGATTATCAATTTGGTTATGACCAATTCTCAAAATAGATATTTTCTGGTAGGAGGCGTTGTTTTTGGCGTACTGCTTTTTCTAATTGCCGCGTACTTTATAAAACAAAAAAAATGGTTAATTATTGCCGAGAATAGTCGTCCTATTTCTATTATTTTAGAGACGATTATTGTTGTTCTTGTCGGCGTAGGTCTTTTCTTGTGGCAGAACCTAGTTTACGGATGGAAAACAGCTGCTACATCTTTGGTACTGACTTTATGCATTTATGCAATTGGACGTCTCTGCAGTGGACGGATTTGTGGAATTATCAGTTTTGCAAGCAGTATTTATTTAGTTATTTATCTGAATCAGGCACAGTATCTTCCGGAGCAGATGACGCTGAATATGTTTAGCTTTTTAATTCCATATCTTTGTTTTTTGATTTGGTTAAAGGCTTTAAGATTCGGAGAGAAAACAAGTGTTTTTTCCTGTGTTTTCGGTGCTTTGTTTCTTGGCGTGGTTTTCGCTTTTGCTGTTCGAATTAATCCACTTGTAACCGTTTTATTTTTCGGGTGTTTTCTGGCTTTGTTTTTTGCCGGACAAAAAAATCCGAATCCATCCATTTTTTCAAAAGGTAGTTTATGTGCCGTTTATTTTCTTGTATTTACGGCAGGCATATTAGCAGTATTGTTTTTCTTTGAAAAAACAATTGTTACAAATATAACTTTTGTAAAAGATGCATCCCTTCCATTGGATAGCTGGCGTGACATGGTAGATTATATTCTTTTAAAATATGCGAAACCATTATTTTACTTTTTTGCACCATTTTCAAACGGTGTGTTTGTTATGCTTTTCTTTTTCTTTGCTGTTTTAGCCGGATATTATGCTATTCGAAATCGGTTTTCTTATATTGGACCGGTTCTTATTACTTTTTTTGCAGCTGTATGTTACTATATTTTGTGCTCTGAACACACAAATATTTTTTACTGCATTACATGTTTTCTGCCAATTTTAACCGGCTACGGATTCAGTAATATCCTTTTGCCGGAAGTAATTCTGCCGGAAACAGAAAAAAATGAAACAGAAATGCTTGAACCGGAAAATGCCGAGACAGAAGATTTGGAAACAAAAAAATTGGAAACTGCAACAAAGAGTGAAGAACCTAAACGCGAAGAAAAATCAGAACCTGTACCGGAACCAAAAGAGGCGTTACCGCACAAAGAAGCGAAAGAAAAGGAAAATCTTATCTTGAAAACCTTAGGAAAAATGAAAGATGAGATTCCTGAGTGGACGATGCCGGAAGAATTTATAGAAAAACAGATGGAAATTGAAGAAGAGCCGGAACCGGAGAAAACAGAACAACTGCAGGAACCGGAACAGACACTGGATTCCATTCTTGAAGAAGAAACAGAAACTCCTTCGGATGCACTGGTTGAAAATACTTACTTATCGACACAGACAGAAGAGGAACAGTTAAGTAATTTACTTAACCGTCTGGATATGGCTGAACCGATTAAACGTATGAACGAGAGTGCCCAGGAAGATATGGCGGATGTAATTGAGCGCGATGAAGAAAAGGTAGAATTATCTGAAGCACTGCCTCTTAAGCCATCCAAAAGCACCCTGCCCAAATATCAGAAACCAAAATTTGATTTTGATATTCAGCCGGTTAGTATTCCTTTGGATGACCAGTATTCGAATATCAGTGAATATGATGAAGTTCCAACAATCCATGATTTAGAAAATCAGTGGAAAGATGATTCCAAACCAATTATTGAAACAGTTGCTACAAGCATGGAGGAAGCACCGCAAACATTCAATACGTTGGAAGCGTCCGATACACCGGAGTCTGTTGATTTTACTGTTCCGCCAGAAGAGATTGAGCCTGAGCAGGAAGTTCACAGTGAAGAAATTGTACGAAAAAACGGAATCGGTAAGCGTTCCTATCATAAAATTACCATTCGCTAATGTAATTTGTCACAATCTGTCGAATAATGCATAAGATATAGTGATAGATACAAGAGAGAGGGTATGAGGTATGAGTCAGACGATTTACTTGGATAACGCCGCCACCACGCCTCTTTCAGAACAAGTGTTAGAAGAAATGATGCCTTATTTAAAGGATTCCTACGGAAATCCATCCAGTGTATATGACTTAGGTGTCGCTAATAAGTCTGCATTATTAACGGCACGAAAGCGAATTGCCAAAACGCTTAATTGTGCCAACCCGCAAAACATCTATTTTACCTCGGGTGGAACGGAATCAGATAACTGGGCAATCATCGGCACTGCCGAGCAGTGCAAAAAAAACGGAAATCATATTATTACTTCAAAAATAGAACATCATGCCGTATTAAATACATGTGCCTATTTGGAAGAAAGAGGTTTTGAAATTACCTATTTAGATGTGGATGAACAGGGGTTTATAAAACCGGAAAAATTGCTGCAGGCATTGCGTAAAGATACCATTTTGGTATCCATTATGACTGCAAATAATGAGATTGGCACAATTCAGGCAATTCCTGAGCTTGCATCACTTGTAAAAGCAAACAGCAGGGCTGTTTTTCATACTGACGCCGTTCAGGCATATGGACAGATTCCGATTGACATCACAAAAATGAATGTAGATTTATTAAGTGCCAGTGCACACAAATTTTATGGCCCAAAAGGTGCCGGATTTTTGTATATACGGGAAGGAGCGAATTTACCTTCCTTCCATCACGGTGGAAAACAAGAGAGCGGACTCCGCGCCGGTACAGAAAATGTTCCTGCTCTTGTTGGTATGGGAAAAGCGGCTCAATTAGTAAACGAAATCTTAATGGAGAAATCAAATACGATGTCACAATTACGTGATTACATGATTCACCGAATAGAGCAGGAAATTCCTTATTGTCATTTGAATGGCTCAAGAAGAAAACGCCTTCCTAATAACATCAATATAAGTTTTTCTTTTGTCGATGGAGAAACGATTGTTATTTTGTTAGATATGGAAGGAATTTGCGCCTCTGCCGGCTCCGCCTGCAATGCTGGTCAATCCATCACCTCTCATGTAATTGAAGCAATTGGATTAACCGGCAGTTTGGCAAGAGGAACTGTCCGTTTTACCCTTTCTTCCCATACAACGAAGGAAGAAATTGATAGAACAGTAGATGCATTAAAAGAAATAATTGAAAAAAACAGAAATTTAAACGCCAAATATCATATTTTTCTCGAAAATAACAGGCATTAAATATCATAAAATACCGGAGTCCGTTTTTCGAACACTGTATATTGACGGATTCCGTATTTTTTTAATAGGACTGCCACTTCATCAAAATGAAACGCCAAAAATTCAGGAGAATGAGCATCTGAACCAATCGTTACCATTTCGCCGCCAAGTGCTAAGTACCATTCAATAATTTTCTCATGTGGATTTTGACGGGAAAGAGGTGTCTTAAATCCGGAAGTATTAATTTCAAGCGCAAGGTCTTTTTGAATCAGCGTTTGCAAAATAGCTTCTAAAATTTCTCTAAATTGCTCCGGCTGGTATTTGTAATCTGTCGGTGCATACCGGACGATATAATCCAGATGTCCCAAAGAATCCATTTCATGAAATGTTGTTATATTATCATAAATCTTTTCAAAATACGTTTGAATGCACTCGGCTGGTTCTTGATTTTTCCAAAATGAGGGATAGTATGGATCTTTTCCGTCAACCAAATGAAGTGAGCCAATAATATAATCAAACTCTTTATCTTGGCATAAGGCTTTATTTTTATCCACTACATCAGTAATAAGCTGCATACCACACTCCACACCGGTATAGACAGAGAGTGGTGCAGTCTTTTGCAGTGTATGAATACGCTTAAAATAATCATCCAAATCAAAACAGAACGGAATCCCGTCAACCGGATGTTCCAGCGCAGATTCTGGGAAATTGTAATCCATATGGTCGGTAATGCAGATTCCCTCTAAGCCTTTTTTGTAAGAAGTTAAAATCTGTTCCTGCATATCTGTTTCGCTGTCTGTTGAAAATGACGTGTGAATGTGTGTGTCCATTTTGACTGTCATTACACATAACTCCTTTCAAGAAATACGGAATCTTCGGCATTTACGCACCGGATTCCCTCAATATGGGAGGATGCCATTAAGGAATAATTGGTATAATATACAACAAATCCCGGTTTTCCTCCGTTTGGTTTTTTTACATTTTTCTTCTGTGTGTAGTCAATTTCCACCTTGTCTGCCCCTTTTCCTTTAGAGAAATAGGCAGCTAAACTTCCCGCTTCTTCAAACGTTTTAATCGGCGGTTCTTCGCCATTTGTTTTCACAATCACATGAGAACCGGGCATGTTTTTAGCATGAAACCACCAATCATTTCCAGTTGCTGTCTTAAAGGTCAGTTCGTCATTCTGGTAATTATTTTTTCCAACAAAAATATCATACCCGTCACTGGAAATAAAGTGGAGTGGTTTACTTTTTTTTATCGGTTTCCCTTTTTTTCCTGACCGTTTTTCCTTCATATATCCAAAATCACTTAATTCCTGCCTTATGACTAGTAAATCTTCCTCTTTTCGTGCAATATCAAGTTCTGTCATAATGGATTCCAGATGTGTAATAGTTTCTTCGGTTTCTTCCTGCTGCTCTTTGACGGCCTCCTCGGTACGTTTTAGTTTGTTGTAACGGGCAAAATACTTATTTGCATTTTCAATTGCCGTCATCGTTTCATCAACCGGAATTGTTATTTCTTCGTTATTATAATAATTCACACAAGTTAGCGAAGTATCTGTCTCGGAGAGCTGATAACCATATGTTGTCAGTAATTCACCGTACACTTTATATTTCTCTTTTCCATCTGTTTTTTTCAATTGCTTATACTGCATATCACGTTTTTTATAGTTCCGTTCCAAAATATTAGTCACGGATTTACGCAAATCAATTGATTTTTGTCTGATGCGCTCAAGCGTATCCTTTTCTCCATAAAAGGTTTCTACCACTTCGGACATCGATTCATATATTTTACAGGTACAGTCTGTGTACATCGTAAATGAAAAAGCGCCAAAATCAATCGGTTTTGCCCCTCGAAAAACAATACAAGGAGAAAAATCCCTTCCTTTTGTTTGCTGCATTATGCTGCGAAACTGTTCCATCAACGCCGATTTATCATTCCCGTTTAAGGAAGCCGTTGGTGCATCTCCGTCAAGGTGACTTCTATAAGCGAGTTCGTGAGAGAAAGAAGAGCTAAACCCGGATAAGGAGCCGTATAACATTTTTGCAATCGAAACCGGTTTTATAAAAAGAGTCTCATTCCAGTCATTTGTAGTAACCTCATATGGATTTATTTTATGTTGTGTATTTGGTATAAAATAATCAAGCCCGGGTAGTACCTGTCTGACAGAACTGGTTAATCCATTAATATGTTTAATACTGTCAACAATCGTATTTTTTTCGTCGACTAAAATAATATTACTGTGTTTTCCCATAATCTCGACCATCAGTGATTTTTGAACAACATCCCCTAATTCATTCAGGTTTTCTAACTGAATTCTAATAACGCGTTCCAATCCGACCTGCTCAAATGACAGAATTTTTGCTCCACCTAAATGTTTTCTTAACAGCATACAAAATCCCGGCGCTGTAAATGGCGAAGGTTTTGGTGAATTTGTCAAATGAATCAGCGGGAGAGAAGGACTCGCTGAAATCTGCAATTTATACTGTGTTTTATTATTTTTTATGGAAAGCAGAAGTTCGTCTGCCTCCGGCTGTGCAATTTTTTGTATGTGGCCGCCGGTTAATTTGGCGTCCATTTCGCTGACTAAGGCAGCAATTGTAAAACCATCAAATGCCATGCGTATTCATCCTTTCTTTTCATCTTTTCCTATTATACAATATTTCCGGAAAGAGGGCAACAAACTTGACTTATCGACTGCGATGCTCTATAATGATACAGATTGGATAAAAAAGGAGGCTTATCATGATTCAGAGCATGACGGGATTTGGCCGCGGTGAGGCAGCCAATGAAAAATATAAGGTTACCATCGAAATGAAGTCGGTGAATCACCGCTATCTGGATTTGTCGGTTCGTCTCCCAAGAAAATTAAATTTTTATGAGCCTGCCATTCGAAATCAGGTGAAAGAGTTTGCAAAAAGAGGAAAAATCGATATTTTCGTTTCCATGGAACAATTGCAGGAAAACGCTGAATCGATTCAGTATAATCCTCAAATTGCAGCTGCTTATTTAAGCGGCATTTCCCAGATGGCAGATGAATTTTCGATTGACGGAACGATTCAGGCCTATCAATTGGCACGATTTCCGGATGTTTTTACAAAAGCAGAAGAGGATGACAACGAAGAAGAATGGATTCCGATTGTGACACAGGCATTACGTGATGCTTGTGAAAAATTTGCGGAAAGCCGACGCATTGAGGGAGAAAAATTAGCAAAAGATTTATCAGCAAAACTGGATCATATTTCTGATTTAGTAGATAAAATAGAAACGCGTTCTCCTCAGATTGTAGAAGAATACCGAAAGAAAATTACCGAGAAAGTCGAACAGCTTCTTGGTGATACACAAATCGATGAAAATCTTTTGGCAACAGAAATTGTTATGTTTAGCGATAAAATTTGTGTCGATGAGGAAATGGTTCGTCTGCGTACTCATGTTGAGCATGTCAAAGAAACCTTAGCGGTTGGAGAAAACATCGGGCGTAAACTGGATTTCTTAATTCAGGAAATGAATCGTGAGGCAAACACGACATTATCCAAAGCAAATGATTCCGAAGTTTCCGAGTATGGAATTGATTTAAAAACCGAAATCGAGAAAATTCGTGAACAGATTCAGAATATCGAATAGAAAGGCGCATGCGATGCAATTTATTAATATTGGTTTTGGCAATGTAGTAAACAGTGATAAGGTTTACAGTATCGTAAGTCCGGATGCTGCTCCGGTTAAGCGGTTAATCCAGCAGGCAAAAGACCAGGGGGCTGCGATTGATGCCACTTGCGGCCGCAAGACAAAAGCAGTTTTAGTATTGGATAATCAGACCATTGTATTATCCTCCTTACTGCCGGAAACCATTGCTGCAAGAATGAATCAATAAACGAAAGGAGCTTTCTCTATGTCAAAGAAAGGCGTTTTAACCGTTATTTCAGGCTTTTCCGGTGCCGGAAAAGGGACCATTATGAAACAATTGATTGAAAAATATCCATACTTTCTCTCTATATCGGCTACGACACGTAAGCCAAGAGAGGGAGAAGTAAATGGGCGTGAATACTATTTTCATACCCGTGAGGAATTTGAACATATGATAGAGCAGTGCGAGTTAATCGAGTGGGCAGAATATGTCGGCAACTATTATGGCACACCGAAACAGGCTGTAAAAGATCAGCTTGCAGAAGGAAAAGATGTTCTTTTGGAGATTGAAATGCAGGGCGGTATGCTTGTAAAAGAGCAGTTTCCGGAAGCGGTATTGATTTTTATCACACCACCATCTTATGAAGAACTTGCTTCACGCTTAAAAGGAAGAGGAACTGAGACCGAGGAACAGATTAGCAAACGACTTAAGCGTGCCGGCGAAGAAGTGGCTTATATGAAGTCCTATGACTATCTTGTTGTTAATGACAAGTTAGAAGATGCCGTAGAATGTGTGAATCAGATTATTCAGAACGAACACTGCCGTGTCTGTAACTGCGAAAATCTGATTGAACATATGGAATCAGAATTAAAAAATCATTCGGAGGGAGAGTAATTAAACTATGGATATGAAGGAAACACAAACCTCACAGGCAAAGACAATGGTTGTTGATGATTTACAGGAAAATCGTAAGGCAGCCAGAAAAAAAAGAAGTCCGTTTAGCATTATTTTTGAGGTGCTGTTATATGTTGCCATTATTGTATTTTGTATTTTCGTCGTACCAACCTATATCTTGCAACGGACGGTTGTCGATGGCAATTCAATGCAGGATACTTTGCAAAACGGAGATAGTTTATTGGTTAATAAGTTTATTTACCGTATTCATGACCCGGAGCGATACGATATTATTGTATTTTACCCAAAAGGTCATGACGTTGATGAGTACTATGTAAAACGTATTTATGGACTCCCGGGTGAAACGGTCTACATTGATAATAATTCCATTTATATCAATGGCAAAAAGATTGACGACCCATATGCAAAAGATGCCATGGACGATAGTCAGATTGAATTGGGAACAAAAGAGAAACCATACACCTTAAAATCAGATGAATACTATGTTTTAGGAGATCATCGTTCCGTAAGTTTAGACAGCCGAAGTATTCCACAGGGTGAAGATCCGGATGCACCGGGTCCTGTAAAAAGAGAAAACATTGCCGGAAAAGTATTTTTACGTATTTGGCCATTGAATCAGTTTGGAAAACCATGATATAATAACAATTGTTAAATTGAAAGGAGAAATTATTATGTTACATCCATCGTACACAGACCTTATGAATATTGCAAACAGTGAAGTTGAGCAAGGAGAACAGCCTGTTGTAAACAGCCGTTATTCCATTGTATTGGCAACTGCGAAACGCGCCAGACAGATTATTGCTGGCTCTGAGCCTTTAACAAAACATAATGACTGTCCAAAAGCGCTTTCCATTGCTATCGATGAATTATCTTCCGGTGCCATTAAAATTGACGCAGAAGATGACGATGCAGAAGAGTAGATAGAAATATTGTATAAGCCGAAACGATTTGTTATATAAAATACAAATCGTTTCTTTTTTGAAAATAGTCATTGACAAACATCTGTTCGGATGATATATTATATACAACAAACAGATGTTCGGACTGTACGTTCGATTAATAAGGAGTGACTATTATGAGAAAATTATTACAATTACGTTTTACATTTATTCTTGTACCAGCGATTATTTTATTGCTTGTTTTTTTGAGCGGCTTTACCGGAAAGACTGCTTCTGCAGATATGAGTGGTCAGCACACAATGAAAAGCTATGAAAATGTATTAATTAAATCCGGTGATACGCTTTCTTCCCTTGCTGATACCTATGCAGAGAAGTATTCCAACTTATCAAAGGCAGAATATGAGGAAGCTATTATTTCATTAAACAGCCTTTCTTCAGAAAATATTCATGCCGGTGGTTATTTGTTACTGCCTAATTTCAAATAGACAAGAAATAGAAGCATTCGCACCTTTTTGAGTAAATCTATGCGTAACTGACAATATTCTGTCAATTCATATTGATAAACTGTAGAAAAACCAAGTAAAGAGGTGCCATTATGAAAAAATACAACAAAATTTATTATAGAATTATTTTTGTTACTATGTGCTTTGTGCTCAGCAGTGTATTTATGCTTATTTCCGGAGCAGAGAGTTTAGCAAAATCAAAGGGAATTAAACTTCGCTACAATGGAAAAACTTCCGTTAATCGTTCGAAACAAATGTCAGTAACTTACCAGAACAAAAAAGTTTCAAAAAAATCCTACCCGGCAGTTGTCATCAAGAAAAACTATATGGTTTCCTATGCTGACGTATTTAAGAAGGGGATGAAGGTTTCCTGTAAATACAAAAAGAAAGGAAAGGTTCTTACCTTATCGGCAAATGGCATTTCTTTAAAAATGCAGGTTGGAAAAAAGACAGCTTACAAAAATGGGAAAAAAGTGAAATTAAAAGCAGCTCCTGTTTCTGTTCGTTTTGTATCCAAGAAAAAGACTAAAATACTGATTCCTATAAATTATGTTGCTAAAGCACTTCGGTTTTCTTATAAAAAAACCGGAAAAACCATTCGGTTAGGTGCTCCGTTAAAGCTTACATATAACGGGAAATTAACCTATTACATGGGTACACAGGGAAATATTTATTACAATCATAACAAATATACACTTCGTTCATTGCCGGTAATTAAATTATCCGGAAAGATGTACCTGCCTGCAGAAGAAACTCTTTCTTCTATTATGGGACTTACTTACTCCTATAATCAGCAGACAAAAGAACTACAGGTATCGAATTCCGATGTAGATATGTCATTTCGTGCCGTGCTTGACAGCCGTCAAGCTATATTAAATGGGAAAAATGTGACATTGACAGCACCTCCTAAAATGATTTATTCGCACAAAACAAAGAAAAATATTTTATGTATACCGGCATCCTCCGTTTTAGGACAATTAAATTATACCAAAAGTTGGGATAAGAGCCTGTTATGCTACCGTATTCAGAGTAAACAATTTTTTAATTGGAGTACGAAACAGGCATCAAAACAGTCAACGGTACAACAAACAAACACAACAACCAACTCTTTATATACGTTTCAGTCCTTTTATCAGGAGCAAAATGGAACCGGCTCGATTTCGTTCCAGTTATCGGGTACAAGTGAAGAGATTATGAAAACAGCAACGGTAAATCGAACCGGAAACACGATTTCGATTTCACTGCCTAAATCCTCATACTTGTTAGAAAACAAAAGTTTTGAGCGCTTTGGTGAGATTATTCAGAAAATGGATGTAACCAACAGTGAAACAACGGTAACGATTACCTTTACTTGTTACAACACAGCGGATTATTCCTATATCATTCATAATAAGACATTGGAAATTAATATACTGCGTGCCTATCAGGCAGGAGATGGAAGTGTAACAAATTACTCCCTATCGATTCCACGTCCTGCAAATGTACACATTAATCAAGTAAAAAATCAGGATTTATATCTGAACAAAAAGTTTCAGATTATTATTCCCGGTGATTATGTGTCCTATTATCAAACAAATCCAATTGTGATAAATCACAGTTCGATAAAAAATATTATGACTGCAAAAAGTGGAAATAATACAGTAATTACGATTACAACAACATCTTTAGTTGGATATAAAATTTATGAAAAGGGAAATACACTCAATGTATTAATGGGACAGCCAAATAAAATATTTAAGAATGTTTTGGTTTTGGATGCAGGTCATGGTGGTCATGATCCTGGCGCACAAAATAATGGAACAAATGAAAAAGATTTAACTCACAAGATTATTTATACATTGATGAAGGATAAATTTGCAGGAAATGCACCGGACACAAAAGTGTACTGGACCAGAACCAAGGACAGTTACATTACGCTTGCCAATCGGGCAGCTTTTGCAAAATCTGTTCGTGCGGATGCGTTTATCAGTCTGCATATGAATTCTGCTAAAAGTGGGTCTGCAAATGGAACAGAGGTATATTATTCTGTATCCAATAATAAAACAAGTTTTAGTGGTATTACAAGTAAAGCCATGGCGAACTTGTTCCGTAAGCAGTTACTTGCAGATTTAAAAACAACAAACCGTGGTACAAAAACAGCTGCTTATTATGTATTAAAACACAATACAGTCCCGGCTATTTTGATTGAACTTGGATTTATTTCCGGAAACAGTGATTATTCTAAATTAACAAATGCCACCTTCCAAAAGAATGCGGCAAATTCCATTTATAAGAGTATTCAGACAATGTTTCAAACCTATCCTACCGGTCGGTAGGATAGGGGATTAGGATTCTCGCAAACGAACTGCCGAAGCAGCCTTTCGTTTTCTGTCTTCTTCCAGCGCTGCATAATGTTTCCTGGTTGTATTTACATCATTATGGCCTAATACTTCAGCAACCAGATAAATATCGCCCGTTTCACGGTATAAATTGGTACCATATGTACTTCTAAGCTTATGAGGCGTAATATGCTTTAATGTCGTAACATGTTTCGCACAATCAGAAACTAAATTTTCGATTGACTGTACACAGATACGTCTTTTTTGAATGGATAAAAACAAAGCATGTTCATGACCTTCTTTTGTTGTAATCGTCATTCGTTCTGCATAGTAATCGTATAAAGCTTCGGCAACTTCATCTCCAAAGTATACAAAATCTTCCTTGCCACCTTTACGCACGATTTTAATCCGATTATTGTCAAAATCAACGTCCTCAATGTCCAATCCAACACATTCGGATACACGGATTCCTGTGCCGAGCAGAAGAGTGAACAATGCGAGATTTCTTATTTTATTTCTTTCAAAATAAACTTTTTTCATCCCTGTCATTTCATCGCCACCGTGTTCTACATAATCTAGAAGATTGGCAACTTCATCCGGATCTAAACGAATAATTTCACGTTTATGCAGCTTAGGCATATCGACAATTAATGTGGGATTATTATGAATATACTCGCGTTTATAATAATAAGCATAAAAACTTCGTAATGCCGCTAATTTACGATGAATTCCTCGTTCTTTGTTGGTATGAATTACACCGTCTGCATCTTTGTAATATTTTAAATATTCTAAATATTCTTCAATGTCAACGGGCTGCAATTGTTCTAAGTCCTCTAAACGAATGTCTTTAATTGAATCTTTTTTAGCAAACACCGGATTGTTTATCTGCAAAAACTGAAAAAACAAACGAATATCATATACATAAGATATTCTGGTTTTAGCAGATGTATTTGGCTCAATGGCACGAAAAAAATCCTTTGTAAAATCCGGCAGTGTCTGTAAGACGCTACGCAGTTTTAATGTATTTTCACGGCTTGTCTGCTCATGATAAGTAATTTTCTTATCCATAAACTTAAACCTCCTAAATCCAATATATAAGTAATTCCAATAAAATTATAGCAAATAGGTATTTTCCCGTCAAGTCTTTTTGAAAAACTGGAGTTTGTCCAAGAGAGTTAAAGAGGCAAAAATTTAACTCGCACCCTGCTATATTGTTTTCTGGATGCGAGTTATCTTATTCATTAAGATGTAAAATTCGTTTTAACTCCATTGTCTCTTCTAATGAAAGTTTCCGATTTCCCAAATAATCATTAATAAATGTGCTTAAGGAACCATTATACATTTTATTAAGCAATGCTTTTGTCTCAATATCCTGGATTTCTTTTTTTGTTACCTTAGCGCTGCATAAAAATCCCGGGTCCTCACGCCGAATGGCTCCTTTATTAATCAAACGTTTGATTACGGTATATGTCGTATTTTTTTCCCAACCAATATATTCTTTAATGATTTTAGAAATGTCTTTAGCAGCCAAAACTTTATTGGACCACAACAATTCCATGACATTTAATTCCCCCTCATGCAACCGCATTTCCTTATCATCCGAACTCTTACTCATAAAAACAAATCCTCCTCAATGTCAGCAGCAAAAATCACGTTATCTACATTTGTAGACAAAAGAAACTACAACAATAGAATGCTCCCCCCTAAAGATTCTACAAGTTGTTACTTCACGAACATTTGCCAAGTAACTAAATTCTACACCTATAGTAATGTAATTGTCAAGCAATATTTTACCTGGAACATCACGAATTTCCGAGGTTTTTTAGCAATTCTACAAAATATTGTGGGAGTGGCGACTCAACCTCAATATATTGATTGGTAACCGGATGTTGAAATCCTAAAATTTTTGCATGCAGTGTCTGTCCCTGTAGTTTTTCAAACATTTTTTGTGGTTTTGGACCGTATAATTCATCCCCCAGTAACGGATGCATAATGGATGCCATGTGTACACGAATCTGATGCGTGCGTCCTGTCTCAAGCTGACATTCAATATAATTGAATTTGTGATTTAGATGAGAAAGTACACGATAATGTGTAACTGCTCTCTTACCTTTCTCTGGCTGAACTACCGCCATCTTTTTTCGATGAACAGGATGTCTGCCAATTGGCTTATCGATTGTGCCTGTTTCTTCCTGCAAATTATGATATACAATAGCTTCATATTTTCTCGTAATAGAATGAACCTGCAATTGTTTTGCCAGTGACTGGTGGGCAATATCGTTTTTACATGCAATGATTGCGCCTGTTGTGTCCATATCAATTCGATGTACGATTCCGGGCCTCAATACACCGTTTATTCCCGACAAATTTCCTTTACAGTGATACAAAAGACCATTCACCAAAGTATGGCTCATATGTCCCGCAGAAGGATGTACAACCATTCCTTTTGGCTTATCAATAACAATGACATCATTATCTTCATATAATATGTCTAAATCCATTTTCTCCGGCTTAATTTCCAGTTCCGTTGGTGCCGGAATTTCGATTATGATTTTATCACGAAAAGAAACGGGATATTTCACCTTCGTGATGACATTCCCGTTCACTGTAACCTTTTCATTTTTAATTAATTTTTGGATAAAGGAACGAGAATATTCCATCTGATCAGCCAAAAACTGATCAATTCGGCGTTCCTCTTCTGTTTCTACATCAATTATTAATTTTTCTTCTTCCACAAAAAATCTTCTTCCTTATATCGAAATAGTAAGCAATAAATCAGTAAGACAGCCGCAACACAAACATAGCAGTCTGCCACATTAAATACCGGAAAATTAATTGCTTTTATATACAAAAAGTCAACTACATAATGCCACATCATACGGTCAATAAAATTACCTATTGCCCCAGCTGCCAAAAGGATAATGGTAAATCGAAGCAGCAGAAATTTCTTTTCTACCGGTATTCTGCTGTAAAAATATATCATTGCACCAAGGACAACAATCGTAATTATGGCAAAAAACCATATAGCATTCGGAAAAATTCCCCATGCTGCACCCGGATTTTCTAAATAATGTAATGTAAATACACCGGGAATTATTGTAATATCATCCTGCCTTAAAGAAGTAATCGCAAAATTTTTCGTTATGCGGTCTCCGAAAATAAGCAAAATAAATACGAGTGCAAATACTGCATGATGTATTATTTGTTTTTTATTCTGAACCATTAAAAATCATCTACCGAACCAAGAAACTCAAAAGGGTCCTCGTCCTTTCCTTTCTTTTTCTTATTCTTATTCTTCTTACCCAAGTTTATATTCTGCAGCAGAGAATCCAAGGATGGAGTCTCTTTTTCTTTCTTGTCCTCTTCCGGCTCTAAAGAAAGCATTTCCGGATTAGATTCCAAAGTTACCGCAGAATTTGGCACTACCTCAGAAGGTTCTTTAACAACAGCATCCACCGGATCTAATACAAGGGCATCCGTTACTTCTTTTGTGTCTGCGTCTTTTGGTTTCTGAATCTGATTTAAGGTATCACTTAAATCAATGGTATCCGCCGTGAGAATATCTTCCTGCAGTTCTTCGTTCTTTTTTTTCTCACGTTTTTCTTTTTTTACATCCGGAAGAACCATTGTTTCCGATAAATCTTCCGGCTCTTTTTCAACTGTCTCTTTCATAACAGGCTGCTCTTTTACGAGTGGTTCCGGCATCTCCATTTTTGTCGGTGCCTTTGGCGCTTTCGGTTCTTCCGATACCTGCTCTGCAATCATATTGTCTTTTTCATTCCGGATTGCTTCAATCTCCGGCGAATATACATCAAAAGAATCACTGGTAATTAACTCCAACTGAGCAGATGCAGCCTGTTTTAACTGCATTTTATACTGATTAAACTGCTGAACCAGAGAAAGACATTTTTCCTTTAATTTATCATACTCCTGCTCTGCCTCTGCAACAATTTTATCAGCTTTAGTATTTGCATCCTTTTCAATTGCCTCTGCCTTTAACTGGGCTGCGTCTTTTGTTTCCTTCGCCGTTTTTTCAGCAAGAACCAATGCTTTCTGCATCGTATTTTCAATGGAACGGTAATACTGCACCCCATCATTTAAGGATTTTACATTTTTCTGCAGTTCTAAATTTTCATCGTACAGCTGCTTGTACTGCTCCATCACAAGTTCTAAATAATCATCCGTTTCATCTTTATCATAGTACTTGCGTTTTTTGGGCTCCATCATTTTATTTTTTAAATCAAGTGGTGATAACATGAACCTTCATCTCCTTATCGGTATTGATATATAGTAATTTTTTGTTTCCCTTTTTTAGTAATATCTCCTTCATCAAAGGTAAGCCGATATTTACCGTGACCCCGAATTGAAAAAACGGAATCACTTGGACATCGATAACTGTTTGATGTTTTCTCCTCACTGTTAATAAATACTCTGCCCTGTGTAATCAGTTCGTTTGCCTTCGTGCGCGAAGAACCAATCATAGCAGCAACTATATTATCCAAACGAGCCGAGGCAACCGTTTGTCTGTGTATCTCATACTGTCTTTCCGGAATTTCGTCCAATTCGGAAATTTCACGGCATTCCATTATAGTATGCTTTACCTGCCGTAAATTTGAGAGTATAAACTCCTTTAATTCCTCAACACAAAAAAGATACGCAGCCTTTTCACAAATACGGATATCGCCGATCGTGGAACGGGAAATTCCAAGATTCAACACAGCCCCCAAATAATCTCTGTGTATTAAAGTATCCGCATACTTTTCGTGAACCGGGGAAATACGAATACAGCAAATTGGAAATGCTTGATCATCCGCATCTACAAAATTAGCCGGGAAAAAACCGGCCATTTTTGAATCACAATCTTTATGACCACCCCACATACGAAGTACAACCGATGGAAACATCTTTTGATTCTGCAGTAAAGCAGACATCTCACCTGTTGTGAGAAACTCCGTAAAAGAAGGATAATCGTTGTAAATGGTTCGATGGTATAAGTCCTGTACATGCTGCAAAAAGAAGTGTTCCTGCTTTGTTCCCATGATTAAAACTCACGATTTATCGTAGGCATCTTTGCCGAACTACCATCAAGCCCTAACGGGTCTCCGCTGATATCTACATTTTCCGGTGTGAAAATGAAAATATATTTTGAAATCTGATGATACTGTCCCTTGATTGAATAAATACATCCGGATATAAAGTCCATAATTCTCTGTGCATCATCTGGGTCAAAACCCTCCAAATTTACAACAACCGGCCGTCCGGAAAGTAACATATTACATATGTTCTGGGAGTCTTCAAAAGTTGTCGGCTTAATGATGCTGACTTCCATCATCGTGCGGTTCATCGGCACAACTTTTGGCTTAGCCCCTAAAAATCCACTGCGCTGCTTTGGTGCCGGCTCCTCATAGTCATTCTCCTGCGAAACAGGCTGTCTTTGTGGTTTTACCGGTTTTGCCTTTACCGGCTCCTCCACATACTCCTCTTCATATTCGTCATCAAAATCATCTGGAATCTTAAAGAAATTTAAAATGGAATCTAAACCCATATCTTCTCGTTCCTTTCTATAAGTATTGTCTATTTCCAAAAATGCCGGTTCCTACACGTACATAAGTAGCGCCCTCTTCTATCGCTACTTCGTAGTCTCCGGTCATTCCCATGGAAAGTTCGTTCATATTAATATTATCAATGTTTTTGCCATTAATGTCAACTAGTAATTTATGCAAATTACGAAAATGAACACGATTTTCTTCCGGATTTGAAACGTTTGGTGCAATTGTCATAAGACCATGAATTTTCACATTTGGATATGTAGAAATTTCACGTATGGCTTCTTCCACTTCTTCCGGCATAAATCCATACTTTGATTCCTCTTTTGCCATATTAACCTCAATTAAAATATCTGAAGTAATATTCCTTTTTTCGCTTTCTAACTGTATTTGTTTGGCAAGTCTTATTGAGTCGACAGAATGGATTCGTTTCACCCTTCCAACAACCTGCTTTACTTTATTTCGCTGTAAATGACCAATCATATGCCAATCTAACGGTTCTGTCAGTTCTTTTTGTTTTTCCACAATTTCCTGTACCTTGTTTTCACCAAAAGTAACGATGCCACACTGCATGGCCTCTCTCATCATTTCGACCGGTTTTGTCTTGCTGACCGCAATTAACGTAACATCATTTCGGTCTCTGCCTGCACGTGTACATGCCGATTCAATTTTTTTTTCAACTTTTCTCAGATTTTCTGTTACCATATCAATTACCTCTTTTCTCAATCTGTAATCTTTATGAAATTATTCAATAAAGTCATCATCATTTAAATACGTTGGGTCCACAACAATATGGTCATACGCAGACAAACCATTTGCTGTATGGTCTGAAACAATGGAGTACTCCTTGTTTTTATATAAAACCTCAATTGGACGGAACTGGCAGTATCCCTGGTTCACATAATACACACCTGATAATTCTCCTGTTTCATGTACCCGGTACTGCTCTGAATCACCAAATTTTGTAATGAGAATATCCCCATCCGATAAAGTGTTTTTTCCTACATAATAGTTATCGCCAACCAACAAAGACGATTTTAATGAGACAAATTCATGGCCTGCTTTATTATTTGGATCGGATGTTTTTCTGGTGACTCCAATCCCATCATCTCCATTTACGGCATATTTTTTCGGAACAAGATAATAATTCTTTTTTAATACGGAACTGTTTGGAATTTTCAGTCCGGACGCCGATTTTAAGTTAAATTCAATCTGCAAAAAGCGGTCATTAATATAGCGTTCCATATAACGGGTCGTACTAAGCGTAGCAAAATGTGTGCCATCTTTATCCCACAATTTTACCTGAGCATTAAAAGAAATATCATCCTTTGTAATGGTTACACGGACACTTGTTTTGTCCTTTAATTCCTGATAGTAACTGTCATCTAATTTTACAACAATTGACCAATCATTACTTGTAACCAGCTTATAAACCGGTGAGCCGGCTGCGACGCTTCCCTCTTTCTGCATCTGTTTTCTTGCTACACTTCCATATTGGTCAAATAATTTCTTTGTAATGTCTTCTTCTTTTGTTGTCTCGTAACCATCCATCGAGTAAGCAATGATTCCACTTTTTTTGGCCATAACTTTAGTAAAACTGTCCGCTTTTCCGGAAGATGCCATCGCTTTTTTTAAATCACTGTATAAATTCCCCTGATTCAAGTCCATCAGTACATTTTCTGCATCGTAGTGGAGTTTTGTCACCTCGCTGTAATTGGCATTGTGGAAAGAACTGTAAAAGCTGGCAATCACTTCCCGCATTTTTGAAATATTTTCCGAGTTGTCTTTTTTGCTTCGGATTTGTTCGAGCATTTTACTCACTTCTCCACTGGTATCTTCGGTGTATGCCACATCTCCCTTTCCAATCCGGCTTCCTTCCGAAAGATAATAATTAATATATGCCGATTCTTCCGAATTCACGATTTCTTCCGCACGCATTACAAAACCATACAATGGCGCATCATCTGAAATATCCGTTGTGTTCACTTCATAAATTGAAATATGTTCTTTTGCAAAATATCCCCATGCCAGCACAACAATATAAACAACAATCAAAAGCAGAAGGAAAAAGGCCAGACTGGATTGTGGCCGAAATCTTTTTTTCATTGAAACTACTTTTCTTTTTCCCATGATTGTCTTCCTTCCCTGACATTGTTCTTATTTTTCACTTAAATGCATAGTGTTTCTCAATTTCGGTATACTATCTAACAAAGGAGGTAGTATACAAAAATGAAAACAATAGACTATATTGTCCTGGTACTTGTTATTATCGGTGCCATCAACTGGGGCTTAGTCGGTTTTTTCGGACTGGACTTAGTTGCCTTTTTATTTGGTTCAATGTCCGTATTGTCACGCATTATTTATGCCGTAATTGGTATCTGCGGACTTTATGCCATCAGTTTCTGTGGGCGAATTAACAATTAAGTAAACGAGTAGGGGATCTCCTACTCGATACATATAAAATCACATACGAACCAGATTACGCCAGTCTAAGTCGCCACGCTCTAATGCTTTTACTAACAATTCCGCTGTAGCAACATTGGTAGCTAGAGGAATGTTGTGAATATCACACAGACGAAACACATTATTTACATCCGGTTCATGGACTTTCTGTGTCAATGGGTCACGCAGAAAAATAACTAAATCCAGTTCATTATTTTCAATCTGCACCCCAAGCTGTTTTTCTCCACCTAAATGTCCGGCAAGATACTTGTGAATGGAAAGGTTTGTTACCTCTTCAACAAGTCGTCCTGTCGTACCGGTGGCATAAATTTCATGTTTGCTCAAAATTCCACGATAAGCAATACAAAAATTCTGCATCAGAATTTTTTTTGCATCGTGCGCAATTAAGGCAATATTCATAACTACATTCCTTCTTTCTCTGAATTAAAAATCTAGGCTGCTGCTTCCTCGATTCGGTTGTATTCCTACGTTTAGCAAAATACCAATTGCCATCATATTACTAATAAGAGACGTGAGTCCATTACTTAAAAACGGCAATGGAAGTCCGGTATTTGGCAGCAATGATGTTGCCACACCGATATTAAAAAATGTCTGAAAACAAAACATAGCGCCAATTCCCACAGCAATCATCATTCCCATATAATCTCTCGCATTTTTTGCTGCCAGAAAACATTTGATAATAATAATGGATAACAGAGCTAAAACTACCATACATCCAATAAAACCAAACTCTTCGCTGATTGGTGTCCAGATAAAATCACTTTCTCTTACATCAACGCTGGTATAGTTTCGCGCCGTTGTGCTGCCATCCAAAAGTTTCCCATACAATTTTCCGGATGCAATGGAAAGAACCGAGTTGTTCTGCTGGTACATAACGCCAAGACTCTCTTTTTCCGGGTGCAGCCATCCGGTAATGCGGGCCAACTGATAGCCACGCAGAAGTTTTTGATTTGGCTGTAAAATATACCAGAACAAAGCACCAACCGCCGGAACTGCAACGGCAGCAACCGGTGCCAGTATTTTATGACCAATTCCTGAAGATGCTAACATCATAATGAGAATAACAATCATAACAACACTGGATGATAAATCCGTTTGTATTAAAATAAATACAGTTGGTACAAAGGTAATCAAAGAGGCAAGGAAAAAGTTTTTATACGTAGATAAATTTTCTTTTCTCTTTGAAAAAAAGGTGGCAAGTGCCAATATTAACGTAATTTTACATACTTCCGATGGCTGAAAAGTAAATACTTTGAAATCAAGCCAGCGGTAAGAACCCGTATCCAACTCAACACCTAATGGCGTCAATCTGGTTGCCATAGCCATAAGGGTCGTAACAATGTATATAATTGGAATATACATACATAAATCATGGTAATCAATAATGGAAAAAATACCTATGATAGCTATACCCATAACAACTCCGACCAACTGTCTTTTTAAGGAAATGTCAGAATTGACTATAGAAATGACATATGAACTTATAAATGTTAAAATAAGCACAACGGCAATCAAAAAAATATCATAATTTTTCCAGTTATACCGCTTAATCTGCAACCATTTCATAACGCGTTCCCGCATGATTTACCACCTTACCAATCCTTAATTTATTTCTTTGTCTGTTTCATGTCTTTAATCGGAATATTGGCAAAAAGTGCCGGCACCATACCATTGGAGCCTTCCGATTCAGTCTGCTCAATCTTGATATCCAGCCCGTCTAAATCAATTTCTACATATTTCGACAAAACATGGATAATATCATTTTTTATCTGCTCCATAATGTCCGGCGAACAGTTTGCACGGTCCGATACCAAAACCATCTTCAAACGGTCTTTTGCTACATTACTGGAGGATTTTTTTCTAAAAAAATCCGCAAATCCCATTACGATTCATCTCCTTAGCTTTTGAATTTGTTTTTAATTTTTGAGAAAAGACCATTTTTCTGGTATAAATCCAACAATGGAACATCCTCTCCCATGATTCTGTGACATATGTTTTCGTATGCCTGACCGGCAAGCGATTTGTTACCTACAAGCGGTTCACCTTGATTTGTCGAAACGACGATATTCTCATCATCCGGGACAACACCAAGCAAATCCACAGCAAGAATCTCTACAACATCATCACTCGACATCATATCTCCGCGCTTTACCATATCGGCACGAAGGCGGTTTACAACGAGTTCAGTTTTTCCGATTTCGTTTGCTTCCAGCAATCCGATAATACGGTCTGCATCACGCACAGCCGATACTTCCGGTGTTGTTACTACAATTGCACGGTCAGCTCCGGCAATCGCATTTTTAAATCCCTGTTCGATTCCGGCAGGACAGTCGAGCAATATGTAATCAAACTCTTCTTTTAATTCATTGGTCAGTTTTTCCATCTGCTCCGGTGTAACTGCTGTCTTATCTCTGGTCTGGGCAGAAGGCAGCAAATAAAGTGTCGGATATCGTTTATCCTTAATCAACGCCTGTTTGATTCGGCAGTTTCCTTCAATTACATCTACAAGATTGTATACAATACGGTTTTCAAGTCCCATAACAACATCCAGATTACGCAATCCGATATCTGTATCAATCAGTACTACTTTTTTTCCTTCTTTCGCTAATCCTGTTCCTACATTGGCAGTTGTCGTTGTTTTACCAACGCCTCCTTTACCCGATGTAATCACAATAACTTCACTCATAAATTTCTCTCCTTTCACCATAACAATGGCTTATATCAATATCAAACATCAATTTCTGTCAACGTCTGTCTTGACAAAGTATCAATGTATATTGCTCCATCTTGCAAATAGGCAATCTGCGGCTCTGCCGGTGTTTCCTGTTTTTCGTCAGAGGAACGGGCGATTACATCGCTGATTCGTATCTGCATCGGATTCATTTTCAATGCAACAATAAACGCATTTTCTTTTCCGGCAGCTCCGGCATACACTGTTCCATACAGACTTCCTAACACAATTACATTTCCTGTCGATACAACTTGTGCACCTACATTAATGTCGCCTAAAATCACAACACTGGTTTCAAACTCCATCACCTGTCCGGAACGAAGATTTCCTTTGAAAAATTGACCAGAATTTGCATTCATTGCCATCAGTTTTTCATTCAGTGTCTGATTGAACAATTCTTCTCTCTGCTTGTCCTCATCAATCAGACACACGACTTGTAATTTTGAATTTTCCTTGATGCATTCCAGTAAAATAGCTTCCTGTTCCTCAGTTAATTTTCTTCCGTCAAAGGAAACGGCAACCTGAGCCTCGCCAAGAAAATTCGAACTTTCCTTGAATTTTTTTTCGACTTCTTCTAAAATCTCCGGAAAAGGAAGCGCATCATCCAAAACAATGCGTATTCCTGATTTATTTCCTTTAATTACAACAGGTGCTTTTTTCATATTTCCAACTCCTTAATCCGTTTGTCTTGTTCCGCCCATTGCCGGACTCGAAACTTTTCCATTCATCAATTTTTTACGTGATCCCTTATCATAATAATACTGATAAACCTTACTGGCAAGTTCTGCGGCGTTAGAAGAAGAAAATCCATTTGGAATTACTACCGTAACCGAAATTTCCGGATTCTCATACGGTGCAAAACTAACAAATAATGCATGGTTTGGCTCACTGTTTGTAATCTGTGCCGTACCGGTTTTTCCGGCAACTGTAACTTTAACATTATTAAAAAGTGACTGGATACTGCCTGCCTGTACTACATTTTTCATACCGGTTTTGATTGCCGTCAAAGTTGATGACTGAAAATTCAATTTATTTCGTACATTGGACGATTTTTTATCCTGTGTTCCAGTTTTTGCATCCTTGATTTTCTGAATAAAAGTCAAATCAAAGCAGGTTCCACCATTCGCAATTGTTGTGACATAACGGGACATCTGAACCGGTGTGTAACTGTGGGAGCCCTGTCCAATTGCAGAACGAACAACATCGACATCGGAAAACGTTGGTTCCGCTTCCGGCAGTTCAATACCGGATTTTTCCGTTAAACCGTATTTTTCTGCATACTTTTTCAGTTTGCTCAAACCTTTTTCATTATCCACTAATGTATTGTGTCCATTTCCTAATCGATAACCCATTTCATAGAAGAAATAGTTACAGGAATGCTGGATTGCCTGTGAAACATTAATATTACCATGCGAATAAGTACTCCAGCATTTCGGCCAAGGCTTATTAATTTTATTAAACTGTACACCGTCATGGATACGAGTATAAGGATTAATAATGCCCTCTTCCAATGCGGTTGTGGCAGTCACCATCTTAAATGTCGAACCGGGAGCTGCCTTTTGCTGGGTCGCACGGTTCAAAAGTGGCGACGCACTGCTTGTACTGATTTTGGCATAATAATCGGCATCAACTGAATTTGCAAATTTATTATTATCATAACTTGGATAAGACGTTAATGCCTTCACCTTTCCGGTCTTCACATCTGTTACAATAACGGCACAGGAACATGGGGTAAGTCCTAAATCTCCTGCTGAAATTTCAAGCGATCGGATTTTCGATTTCAAAAAACTGTATGGGGAAATCATTCCTGCCTGTAATTTCTGATAGGTAGAAATTTTCTTTTTTAACACCTTCTGGTCATACAACAAAAGGCAAATCTCTCTGCCGGACAAAACACCGGAATCTACCATCGAGTGATACACTTTCTTATCAAACTTCGAATCATCCTGGATTTCATCGACAATATAAGAAACTAATTTCTGGAAGACTTCTTCCGAAGAATAGTAGTTATTGTCAATTTCCAGATTATCTAAATTAATCCAGTTGTTTTTGATTCCATAAACTAATAGCTGACTCAAACTTATTTTATTATTTACATACTTATTGTACATCGTATCTGTTGTGTCCATCGTAGACGTATTTAGTATCTGATTCGTTTTCAACATACTGAAAATGTAATCCAGATAGCCATCCGTTGTTTCCGACAAATGTTTTCCGTTCTTTTTATTATTGACACGAAGTTCTTTTTTTACGCGGTTAATAGCGCTCTTTTTCGTGCGGGAAAATGTCTGGTATACTGATTTTTCCAAGGATGTCGCATTACTCGTATTGAAATGTGACACATCAACAATACTATTTTGAATAATTGCATCGTAAACATCGTAAATAGAAATCAAAATACCTTTAGCATCTTTCCCTTTTGTACCATGTCCCTTCCCATTGATTAATTTGGAAGTAATAATACCGGCAATCTGTTTTTCTGCCAGACGATAAGTTGCTTTCTGCAAATCGGAATCAATCGTCAGATAAATATCTTTTCCGGCTACCGCATCCTTTGTTTTCTGCGTACTTACTACACGCGATGTACTGTCAATAACAAGTGTTTCGGAACCTTTTTTCCCTTTTAATTCATCTTCATATTCTTTTTCGATCCCTGTTTTACCAATCTGGTCTGCTGATGTGTATTCCGTATTCGGATCACTTTCTTTCATTTCCGCTAGCGTTTCGGAAGAAATCAATCCCGTATAGCCAATAATATGAGAGAAATATTTGCTGTCTTTATAGACACGGTTCATTTCGGTGGTAACTTCAACGCCAGGTAAATCAGCAGAATTTTCCTTAATGGCAGCCACTGTTTTATCCGAAACATTAGAACTTAATGTAATCGGATCATATTTTGAATATGTGTTCATCAATAACGCATAGCGCACCGTCATAATTGGCAGTGCCTCTGCATCCGTATACGTTTCGTCTTTATCAAAGAAATGAATGGTATTTACCTTATCTTCAGTGCGAATATAACGAAACAGTTCTTCTGCTGTCATATCTTTTTGCTTTTGCGTCAGCTCATGGATGGATTTACAAAAGAAAATCTCTCTTTTAAAACGAAGCTGTGCCGCCTGATTTACCGTGTATTTAAATTTCCCATTTTTATTCATGCTGATTGGAAAATCTAAATCTAAAGAATCCCCATGTTTCTCAATCAGAGTGATACACTTCTCAATCATTGTATTTTTTTCCTGATTTGTTTTCAAATCTCCGGAATCTTCTATCGTTATGGAATAACTCTGCTCATTGGTAACTAAAAGTTTACCATTACAGTCATAAATTTTACCGCGGGCACTCTTAATGGTTTTAATTTTCTGTTTTTGCAGAGAAGCTTCTCTGTCATAGGTTTCGCCTTTCACAATCTGAAGATAAAACATACGTCCGACAAGTATACTAAAAAGCAGTATATAGGTTGTCACCAGGGCGAAAAATCTTGATTTTACCACATTTTTCAGCATATCCAGTATACCGTTAAACATCTGCTATATCTCCTTTCTTTTTCTTTTCTTTGGCTTTTCCAAATGAGCTGCCAGTTCAAACAAAAGAACTCCTGCCAGTGTTGTATAAAGTATTTCCGGCAGAAACTTATGAATAAAATAAAAGCCCAAGTGTAGTCTGCCACGCATTAAAAATTCGGTGACATAATAGTAAAAGCAATACACAAAATCGCTGGAGGCAATTAAAACAACCGGAAGAATCAGGCTGTCTGTAAAATAGATTCTTTTACAAAAGCCGACAACAAAACCAATTGTCATAAAAATAAATGCATATAATCCAATTACGCTTCCATACAGGCAGTCTAGCAGCAAGCCTGAAAAAAAACCAATTACCAGTCCGGAAGTACGACCACGCAGATAACCGTATGTGATTGTCAGTACCAATAAAAGATTTGGAACCGCACCCGCTAACTTTATGGATTGAAATACGGTTGTCTGGAGCAAAAATGCTGCCAATATCATCACAACCGGCAAAATACGTTTTTTAATCATAATTCTTTATGTCCTTAATTTCTGAGTTGTCCTTAAGCTGCGTAATCACCAGTACATTTTCCAGCTGGTCAAAATTAACCGAAGGAATTAAATGCGCTGTCTTTGTCTGAGAAGACGGGTCACTTACAATGTCCTTGACATATCCAACAGACAATCCCTGTAAAAATTTATCACTGACGTGTGAAGTAACCACCTCGTCACCATCTTTAATCTTTGCCGTGTTGCTTATCATCTCAATGTCAATGTACCCTTTGTAAATACTCTCCATATTTCCTTTAACAATACAGGTTTCCCCGGTATCCTGAAACATTGCACTTACATTACTCTTATCATCAATGATGGCACGTACCTTTGCATACGACTCACCAACTTCAGAAACAATGCCAACCAAACCATTGCCGGCAATTACGTTCATATCAACCTGAACACCATCTTTCTTTCCTTTGTCAATCGTAAATACATGGAACCAGTTATTACCATCGCGGCTGATAACACGCGCAGCCACTTTCGGATAATCCGGATATACCTTGTCTAATTTATACAATTCTCTGTAATTATCCAGTTCTGCATTTTCACGGGCGAGAATTTTATTATTATAACTTAAATCATTTAACTTTTCCTGCAATTCCTTATTCTCTGCTAACAGGGTTTCTTTTGAAGTAAGTAAATCTGCTTTATCCGAAAGGTATTTACCAACGGAATTAATCCCCTTCTGCATTGGTGTCACCACATTCCCAACAAATGCTTTCACACCGGCGAACCGGTCTGTAAACTTAAACGAGAGAAGCACTAACAGTACACACAAAACCGAGAGACATATATATAATATTTTAGGATGAATCCATTTATTTTTCCTTCTCTTTTTCACACAAACACCTCCGCTTTGTTTTCGGAAAAAATTACAAGGTCAATTTTGCTAAATGTGGGTCTTCGATAATTGCACCAAGTCCCATAACAACCGTGCTTTCCGGTTCCTCACATAAGTTTACTTTCAGTCCGAGCTGGTCATATACAAAACGTCCTAAATCCTTAATGCGGCTCGAACCTCCGGTCAGATAAACACCGGATTTGTAAATATCGGAAGAAATTTCCGGCGGCGTGCGCTCCAATATAATTTTCACAGCATCAACAATGCTTTGGAACAATTCAGACAGTGCGGAATGGACATCTTTTGACTCAATCGTAATTTCACTTGGTAGTCCTGTTACCAGATTACGTCCACATACGTCAATGGATTCGTCCGTCACATAAGCAGAACCAATTGTCATTTTAATTTCTTCAGCTGTCTTTTCGCCAATCACAAAACTCTTATCTTTTTTGATTTTATTAATAATTGCCTCATCAAAACGATTTCCGCCAATCGGAATCAATCGGCTTAATACAATACCACCAAGGGACATCACGGAAATCTCTGTTGTATTTGCACCGATATCCACAACCAAAGTTCCTGTAGATTTTGTAATATCGAGATTCATACCTAGGGCATCTGCAACCGGCTTCTCAACGACATGGATTTTCTTCGGTTTCAGATTGGTATTTGTAATCAAATCAAAATAAGCTCTTTTCTCCACTTCTGTAATATCAGTCGGAACCGCAATATAATACTCTGCACCTTTTAACTTTTTCTTGCCATCCAGTTCATGGAAGAAATAATCAATCATCGACTGCATATTTCCGATATCGGCAATAACACCATTTTTTACCGGATAAGACACCTGAATGTTTGCCGGTGCCTTCTCATACATCTCATACGCCTCATTTCCTACCGCAAAAGTATGAGATTTATTGTAAATCGCAATTACACTTTTTTCATGAAGAATAATTCCCTCTCCGTTTTTATAAAACTTAATTGAACTTGTTCCAAAATCAATTCCTATTGCTTTTCCTAACATGTCAAATCAATCCTCTTTCTTTTAAACTAATGTAGCGGTTATCACCAATGATAATGTGGTCAACCAAAGGAATACCAATCAAATCTGAAGCCTCATATAACCGTTTGGTCATCTTGATATCTTCTCCGCTCGGAATGGGGTTCCCACTCGGATGATTATGCAGTATCACAATCTGAGCCGCGTCGCATTGCAGGGCAATCCGCAGAATCTCTCTCGGATTTACCACAGAATAGTTTATAGTTCCCTTAAAAACTGCTTTGTCGTAGAGCAGCCTTCCGCTTGCATCCAGTGCTGCAAGATACAAATGCTCCGTTTCAAGATTTCGCATTTCATCCATAAAATAAGCCGCCAATTGTTCGGGGCGGCTAAAATTTGTAGCATTACACTTACTCTCTCTTGCCAGTCGTTTGGACAACTCCACCGCACACAAAATCTGAACTGCCTTTACCGGACCAATTCCGTGAATCCTAAGAAGCTGATTGCGTGTCAGATGAAACAATCCCATTAATCCTTGATAAGAAGGATGTGCACTCAGCACTTCCAAGGCAAGAGCGAGGCTTGTCTTATCCTTAGTTCCGGACTTTAAAATAACAGCAAGTAATTCTGCATTCGACAAAGACTTCGCACCATCTCTTTCACACTTCTCATACGGCTTTTCCGAATCCGGCAATTCTTTCATGGTAAAATTTTCTTTTTTCATTTCGGCTCCTTTCGGAACCAAATTCCACCTAAACATTGTTATTTTACCATATCAAGGTAAAAATGTATACCTATTAAGCAAGATTTTTCTGTGAATTTTTTTTGAATTTTGTCAAAATCTATGGCAATTCGACAAATCCACCATCAATCATATTTTGCAGTGTTTTTAATATACCCATCTTTCCGTGTGGCCATGTAATTCCACCCTGAAAATAGACACTGTAAGGCGGTTCAATCGGGGCATCTGCACTTAATTCAATAGAGGACCCCTGTACAAAAGCACCCGCTGCCATAATGACATCGCTGTGATAGCCGGGCATCGCATATGGCTCCGGCAGAACGTAGGCATCTACCGGGGCTGCCTGCTGGATTCCCTGGCAGAAGGCGATAATTCGTTCCGGTGAGCCAAAAGCAATTGCCTGAATGATATCGTGTCTGTCTTCTTTACCATTAGGACTTGCCGTAAAGCCAAGTTTTTCATATAAATTTGCAGCAAAAATAGCAGACTTTAAGGCACTTGCCACAACCGTCGGTGCTAAAAATAATCCTTGATAAAATGCCGAATTAACCTGAAGGGAAGCCCCTACTTCTTTGCCAAGACCAGGTGCCGTAAGGCGGTATGCAGCAAGTTCCACTAAATCCTTACGTCCGACAATATACCCGCCCAAAGGCGCTAAACCACCACCCGGATTTTTAATCAGGGAGCCAACACAAATATCGGCTCCAACCTGCGTTGGTTCGATGGTTTCTACAAACTCACCATAACAGTTATCTACCATGCAGATGACATCCGGCTTTATCGATTTGATATAACGAATCAGTTCTCCAATTCTATCAACGGACAAGGTTTTGCGCATTGCATAACCTTTGGAACGCTGAATCGTAACTAATTTTGTTTTCTCATTTAATGCATTTTTAATTCCCTCATAATCAAACTCACTGTCCCCGACCAAGTCCACCTGTCGGTAAGAAACACCAAATTCACGAAGAGATCCTTTGGTATTTGTTCCCTCGATGCCAATGATTCCTTCCAGCGTATCATATGGTTTTCCGACCGGCGAAAGCAGTTCATCGCCTGGACGGAGAATGGAGGATAAAGCAATTGTCAGCGCATGTGTTCCACAGGTAATCTGTGAGCGCACAAGTGCATCTTCTGCTTCAAAAATGTCAGCATATACGGCTTCCAACGTATCTCTTCCGGTATCGTTATAACCATACCCTGTTGTTCCCCACAAATGGTTTTCACTCACACGGTTCTTCTGCATGGCATGAATTACTTTCAACTGATTAATTTCCGCTACTTCATCAATTTTAGCAAACCGGTCTTCAATTTCTTTTAAGACGTTTTTCCCAAAATCAATCACATCTTTTTTAATTCCAAATTTTTCATACATTTCTTCTGTTGTCATGATTTATCCTTCCCGGCATGAACAAATGCCCTTTTCTACTGCTAATTTCATAATATAGTTTACAATTTCATGGTTATTTGAAAAATTATCTTTGTTAATCATTGTCACATCTCGTTCCCGCCGAAACCATGTCATCTGACGTTTTGCGAAATGTCTGGTGTCGCGTTTTAAGCGGTAAACAGCTTCTTCCATTGTACACTCTTTAAAAAGAGCTGACGCAATTTCTTTGTAGCCAAGCCCTTGCATGGAAACCAAATTTCTTGAATAACCGGCGTCCAAAAGTTGTTTTACCTCCTTGACAAGTCCCTCTTCCATCATCTGGTCAACCCGTTTGTCAATCCGTTCATAAAGCACCTTCCGGTTCATTGTGAGAACCAGATACAAAAAATTATACGGCGACCCTTTCTGCCGCTCCTCTTTATTGTGATCTGAAAATTTCTGTCCGGTACTTTGAAAATACTCCAAGGCACGAATCACACGTTTTATGTTATTTGGATGAATGGCTTCTGCGGATTCCTTATCCACTTTTTGCAGTTCATAATGTAGATAAGAAGCACCTTTTTCTTTTGCCAGATTTTGCAAATCCGCTCTGATTTCATCACCCTGTTTTTCTTTTGTAAAAGCAATATCATTTAACACTGCTTGAATATAAAACCCGGTTCCGCCGACAAGAATCGGAATCTTCCCACGATTATAAATATCTTCCATAATTTCCTTTACGCGTTTTTGAAAAATCATCACGTTAAATTCTTCATCCGGATTCCATTCATCAATCATATAGTGCGTAACGCCCTGCATCTGCTCTTTTTTAATTTTTGCAGTTCCAATATCCATCTGTTTGTATACTTGCATCGAATCAGCCGAAATAATTTCACCACCTGCCGCTTTTGCCAGCTCAATGGATATTTCCGTTTTCCCGACAGCGGTTGGCCCTGTCAAAACAATAATTGGTTTTTTCATATCCATACACTCCTTTTTGACATTCAAAGCACACGTTTGAATTTTTTTTCAAATTCATACTGGCTCATTGCAATCGTTGTCGGTCTTCCATGGGGACAATGATACGGCTGATCCATCTGTAACATCTGTCCAATCAGTTCTTTTGCTTCTGCGTAAGACATCGTATGATTGCCCTTCACTGCCGCCTTGCATGCCATCGTAGCACAATGGTCGATTACAAATTCCGGTGCCGATTTCGTATTTTGATTTCTCAGATTGTCTAGCAATTCCAAAAACAACTGTTTCGGCTCTAAATTCAAAAAGTCAGCCGGCACACCGGTAATCAAATACTCTCTGTCTCCAAACATTTCCCAGCAAAAGCCAATAGCAGTTAAGGTCTGTGCATTTTCCTCTAACACTTCAATTTCCCGTCCTGACAGCGACACAACAATCGGCGCAATCAAATTCTGTGTCAGCGGTTTTTTATCCTTTAACTTTTTCATTAATTTCTCGTATAACACTTTTTCATGAGCTGCATGCTGGTCAATAATCAATAATTCTTTTTCGTATTCCACAAGCCAGTAGGTGCCGAAAACCTGTCCGATAATCCGGAAAACAACACCCTCTTGCTGTTCTTCTTTCTTAAAATCTAATTGCTTGCAATCTTCTCTTACAATTGATACATTCTGCTTTCCGGAAAATGGTGCACTTTCATACACAAATGGTTTTTCTTCCATCTTTTTCTCCGGTTGTGCGCGCATACTCCACTCTTTTTTTCTTTCATATTCAAACGGCTCCGGCTGTTTTTCAATCGGTTTTTCTTCTACCGGACTTTGCTTCTCTTTTTCATCCAGTGTGACATCCGGAATTAAAGTACTCTGCTTCAATGCCTCAGTAACCGTGTCTCTCACAAGTGATAAAACTTCCATCTGATTTGTAAAGCGGATTTCCATTTTGGTCGGATGGACATTGACATCAATAAAAGAAGAATCAATCGAAAGCATGAGTACCACAAACGGGTAACGGTGTCCCATAAGAAATCCCTGATATCCCTGCATGGTTGCATTTGCCAAAATCGGACTTTTGATATAACGCCCATTTACAAAGTAATTCATCATCGAGCGGTTTCCCCTTGATAAAATCGGTTTTCCAATAAATCCTTCTAAACGCATGCCATCCTGTTCTTGACAAATCGGTATCAGTTCTTTCGTAATTTCTCTTCCGTAGTGATAAAAAATATTGGTCTTTACCTGTCCGTCACCACTTGTCTGGAATTTTGTTTTCCCATCTACAATAAAAGAGAAACGGATATCCGCATGAGCCAGTGAATACCGCTGCACCAGTTCATGAATATAGTTTCCCTCAGTTGTTTTTGATTTTAAAAATTTTCTTCTTGCCGGTGTGTTATAAAACAAGTTTCGTACCACAAAAGTAGTTCCTTCCGGGCAGCCGACTTCCTCACATCCGGTCTCTTTTCCGCCCTCAATGGAATATCTGGTTCCTACAATGTCTTCCTTTCTTTTTGTAATCAATTCAACCTGAGCCACCGCCGCAATACTTGACAATGCTTCACCGCGGAATCCAAGACTTGTTACGGAAAGTAAATCTTCAGTATTTCTAATTTTGCTTGTCGCATGGCGTAAAAACGCCGTCGGAATTTCCTCTTTTGCAATACCTGCACCATTATCCGTGATACGAATCATGGAAATTCCGCCTTCTTTTATTTCGATTGTAATGGCGGATGCACCGGCATCCAAAGAATTATCCATTAATTCTTTCACAACAGCCGAAGGACGTTCCACAACTTCGCCTGCCGCAATTTGATTTATCGTTTTTTGGTCAAGAACTTGAATCATGACATCCTCCGTTTCTTTTTACCACTGTTCTTTTAATTTATTCTGCCACTTGTAAACTAAATTCATCGCATCCATCGGTGTCACATTGGATAAATTAATATCACGCAGTTCAAACAAAATGGCATCCGTCTGATTTGTCGTCTCCATCGTATCAAAAATGGAAAGCTGCGTCATGGCTTCCGTGTCGCCTTTTAAATCTTTCTCACTTAAATCCGTAAGTTTTGATAGATTACTATTGGCATCTTTGGCCTCCAACAAATCCGCAATTTCCCTTGCACGGACTAAAACTTCATCCGGAACACCGGCAAGTCTGGCAACCTGAATACCATAACTGCGGTCAGCACCGCCCTTTACAATTTTGCGAAGGAATACAATATCCTCTCCATCCTCTTTTACGGCAATACAGTAATTCTGGACGCCTTCTAATTTGCCCTCCAATTCCGTCAATTCGTGGTAATGTGTGGCAAATAACGTTTTTGCTCCAATTTTTTTCTTATTTACTATGTGTTCAACAACCGACCATGCAATACTTAGTCCGTCAAAGGTACTGGTTCCGCGGCCGATTTCATCTAAAATAATCAAACTGTCTTTTGTTGCGTTATGTAAAATATTAGCAACTTCGGTCATTTCCACCATAAAGGTGCTCTGCCCGCTCGCCAAGTCATCCGATGCCCCGACACGGGTAAATATACGGTCAACTAAAGATAAATCTGCTTCTTTTGCCGGAACAAAGCAGCCAATCTGCGCCATCAGAGAAATCAATGCTGTCTGACGCATATAAGTAGATTTACCTGCCATGTTTGGTCCGGTAATAATCACGACACGGTGTGTATCATCATCTAAGTAGGTATCGTTAGCAATAAACATATCCTTTGTCATCATCTGCTCAATCACCGGATGTCTGCCTTCTTTAATCGTAATGGAGCCATTGTGATTAATGGTTGGCCGTACATACTGATTATGCTCTGCTACATACGCAAGAGATGCTAACATATCCAAAAAGGCAATCACCGATGCCGTATCCTGAATCCGCTTCATCTGCCCAAATATTTTATCCCGCAGTTCGCAAAACACCACATATTCCAGATTATAAAGCCGGTCCTCCGCCCCCAGAATCACATCTTCCATTTCTTTCAGTTCATTAGTCGTGTAACGCTCCGCATTTGTCAATGTCTGTTTTCGAATCCAGTTTTCCGGCACCTGGTCAAGAAAAGATTTTGTGACCTCAAAATAATACCCGAAAACTTTATTATATTTAATTCTAAGATTCTTAATTCCTGTATGTTCTTTTTCTTTTGCCTCTAAATTTGCCAGCCAGTCTTTGCCTTCGGTTTTTGCCTGTCTGAGCTTATCAATTTCTTCATGATAACCGTTTTTAAAGATACCGCCCTCTCTTACCGAAATCGGTGGTTCTTCCTCAATTGCCGAATGAATCCATCCGTAAATATCTTCCAGTGCATCCATCTTATCATATAAGTCTTTAAAAAGCGGCGCTTTAAAATTGCCAAGAAGCATACGAATCGCCGGAAGCATTTCCAAAGAAGATTCCAGTGCTATCATATCTCTTGGATTTACAGTACGGTAACTGATTTTGCTCAAAAGACGCTCTAAGTCATATACCGGATTCAGATATTCACGAATTTCCTCTCTGGTAATAACATTCGCATTTAATTCCTCAATCGCATCATAACGCGCAAGAATCTCTTCTTCCTCAATCAAAGGCTGTTCAATGGAAGCACGCAATTTTCTGGCACCCATCGCTGTTTTTGTCTTATCAAGCACCCAGAGAAGCGAACCTCTTTTCTGCTTTTCACGCAGTGTCTCCACCAGTTCCAGATTCCGTCTGGTATTTCTGTCTAAAAGCATATACTTGCCAACATGATAAGGCTGCAAATGTGAAATGTGCTCTAGGGCACACTTTTGCGTTTCTATCAAATACATCATGACGGATCCTGCCGCAATCATGCCAATCGAGTATTCCTCTACCCCCATGCCGTCTAAACTGCTTACATGAAAATGACGGCACAGAGCCTCCCGGCAGCTTTCTTTTTCAAAGTAGCGCGGTTCGAGTGCCGAAATGGTAATTCCAAGCCGTTCACTCAAATCGGTCAAGTCAACACCGGATATGTAAAAGGAATCATTGCAGATAATCTCGGCCGGCATAAATTTATTTACTTCATCCAAAAGTTTACTTACCGACTCTACTTCGGTAAGCATATATTCTCCTGTTGTGACATCTACAATCGAAATGCCAAAACTGTGGTCAACCGAAACAATTCCCATCAAATAATTATTTCTGGTTTCATCTAAAGAACCGGTAAAACAATTGGTTCCCGGTGTAACAATACGTGTTACTTCCCTCTTTACCAAGCCTTTTGCCAGTTTCGGGTCTTCTACCTGTTCACAAATCGCTACTTTATAGCCCCGCTCTACCAAACGGTTAATATATGTCTCCGCAGAATGAAACGGGACACCACACATGGGTGCCCGCTCTTTAAGACCACAACTCTTTCCGGTCAGGGTTAATTCAAGTTCTTTGTGTGCACATATGGCATCATCAAAAAACATTTCATAGAAGTCACCTAACCGGTAAAAGAGAATACAGTCTTTATATTCATTTTTCGTTTCCATGTACTGCTGCATCATTGGCGTTAACTGTTCCATGGTCTTTGTTACCTCTTTCGCAATATTCCAATCTATTCTGTTGTATTAGCAGTCGGCTCTGGAGTCGGTACCTGAGTTGGTGCTTCTGTCGGTGCCTGAGTTGGCGCTTCTGTTGGTGCCTGAGTCGGTGCTTTTGTAACAACAGTACCTGGCGTTTTCGTTGCTTTCGGCATCTTCGTAGCCTTTGGCGATTTGGACGCTTTTGGTGTCTTCGTAGCCTTTGGTGCTTTTGTAGCCTTTGGTGTAGCCGTTGTACGAACCGGTTTCTGAGTCGGTCTTGGAGTAACTGTCTCAATCGGTTTTGGTTTATCAACAGAGAGATACATCGCATTGATATAACCTTTCTGTCCATTATATTCAACTTCCATCCATTCTTTCTTCTGCAAACCAGAGAAAGTCAGTTTTGTCGATGCCGGAACTTTTGCCACAACACTTGCCGTCAAAGACGGTTCGGAACGCATATTAACAGTCGATGTCGTATAACCTTCCGTTGCCTTTGCCAGTTCCTCATCCACCTGTGTATCGGCATCATCTTCACGAACCATCGTATTTCCATCCGGTGTCTGTGTTGGCTCCGGACTTTCTCTTACCGTAACAGCACTGTCCGATACAGCAGAAGCATTAGCCTCTTCATCTGTAACCGTATTATGATTAAAGAAAGCAACCGAAATATAATAGCCAATTCCAATCACTAACGCAAGTGTAAGTACCACGCTAATACCAAACATACTTGTCTCAAATACTTTATGTTCTGAACTCAGCATTCTGCTAAAAAAGCCTTTTTTCTCGTTTTTCATTCCCATTTACACTCCTTATCTTGAATATCTTTGTTTATTATAACCATTCTGTCGTCATTTGTCTATGATAAATTCCATTTTTCGCAAAAAAACGAACATTCGTTTGACACATATAATAAATTATGATATATTAAAAAAACAAACAATTGTTTGTATTTTACTAACTTTTTAGGAGGTTTCTATGGGAAATGGCAGAATATCAGCAAAACAGGCTGAAATATTAGAATACATAAAAGCACAAATTTTAGAAAAGGGATATCCACCGGCAGTACGGGAAATTTGTTCAGCTGTTCATTTAAAATCAACATCCTCGGTACACTCTCATTTGGAGACATTGGAAAAGAATGGTTATATCCGCCGTGACCCGACGAAACCACGTGCAATTGAAATTATAGATGATGATTTTAATTTATCCAGGCGCGAAATCCGCAACATTCCATTGTTAGGACATGTTGCCGCCGGTGCCCCATTATTTGCGGAGCAGAATATCGAAAATTATTTTCCAATGCTTGCAGACCAGCTCCCTGCCGGTAATTTATTTATGCTTGATGTCCGCGGTGAAAGTATGATAAATGTCGGTATTTATGACGGTGACAAAATCATTGTGCAGCAGACTCCTACTGCCAAAGACGGCGATATTGTAGTTGCATTAATTGATGATTCCGCCACGGTAAAAACTTACTACAAAGAAAGCGGACGTTACCGTCTCCAGCCGGAAAATGATTCTATGGAGCCAATTTATGTAAACGAAGTAATCATATTAGGAAAAGTAATCGGCTTATACCGCTTCTTCTAAACTTATATTGCAAAAACAGAGCATATAAAATCTTTTTATTGCTCTCTCGAACAAAATGCAATAAAAAATTTCCATGTGTAAGAGGCTTATAACGCGAAGCGTTATCTTATCTCTTACGCATGGAATTTTTTTATAATTCTTCTCTTGATATCTTCTTTCCATCTTTCCAAATTCGCTCTAAATCATAAAACAAGCGGTCTTCTTTGGAAAAAACATGAACGATTACATCACCATAATCCATCAAAACCCAGGAAGAATTTTTATTTCCCTCAATCCTCTTGCTTTTATAGCCGGCTTCTATCATTTTTTCCTCGACTAAATCCGTCATGGCATTTAACTGATTCTGATTTCTTCCATTTGCAATTACCAGATAATCTGCAATTACCGAAATTTCATCGACTTTAAGTATCTCAATGTCCTCTCCCAGTTTTTCATCTAAAGCATCATAAACAATCTGTACCATTTTTTTCGACTGATTTTCCATCTAACGTTTCCTCCTGATTCTATTTTATTGTGAAATAATAATGAAACGCTTCCAGTGACATTTCATCAATCGGCATCTGATTCTCTTCTAAATACGTTAATGTGTTTTTTAAAATCATACCGGTTGCCTGATTCAAATCAAAAAAGGCTGTCCTTCGAATTCTTTCAAGCGGATATGGTTTGCAGTCCATATCACGGTTTGGCTCAATATAATCCGCAATGTAAATTATTTTCTCTAATGTCGTCATCTGCGACTTGCCGGTTGTATGACAGGCAATGGCAGAACAAATTTCATCATCCTCTATACCATATCGAAGCACCGCTAATTTAGCACCTAATTTTCCATGAATTACAGCAGGGGTACTTTTTTCGGACTCAGACAATGGAATTTCCAGTTTCTCACATAAGACAAACATCTCTTCATTCGTCAGATATTTCGCACAGTCATGCAAAAGACCGGCTAATTTTGCTCTTTGCAGTGAAACATCATCATGCATCATGGCAAGATTTGCCGCCATATTGGCAACTCCTAACGTATGAACAAATCGTTTCGGCCGAAGCGATGCCGCTAAGCAGTTCATCTGTTCTTTTTCGTTTTTAGGTATTACAAAACTAGAGTCACCATATAACCGGTGCATCTGAATATAACGTACCACAGACTCCGGACAATATCCGATAATTGACTTTCCCTTTTTGATACGTTTTCGGATTTCATGTGAAGAAATTGACATGGCAGGTATTTTCAGTGGGCGAAAATCTCCATCTAACCGTTCACTTAACTGCTTGCAGTACTCTTTCGTCTGCTCATAGGAAATCTCATCCCGTGAGGCAGCCAATATCGTACACAATTTCACAATTTTTTCCGGATGATACCACTGTTCAAACTGCGCTAAAGAGTCGCCACCCATAATAAAATAAAAGTGCGCATCTTCTCTTTCTTTCTTTAATTCTACAAGTGTATCATATGTGTAGGTTTTCCCCACTCTTTTATATTCAATATTTGAAATTTTAAAATGCGGGATTTTGTCAATCGCAAATTGAACCATACGTTTTCTATGTTCTTTTTCTGCAATCTCATCCTGATTTTTGTGCGGTGGTTTTGCTGATGGCATAAACCATATTTCATCCAATTTATATTGTTCATACGCAGCCTGAGCCATCATCAAATGAGCATTATGAATCGGATTAAATGTTCCGCCCATGATTCCGATTTTCATTCTTTTACCTACTCCTTTGTATTTTTCGCCTTTGGCAGTTCAATTTTTTTCTTTGTTTTAGATTCACGATATAATACAATTTTTCTTCCGATTACCTGTACTACATCCGAATGAGTCCGTTCTGCCAACAGTGCTGCAACATCACCGGGCATTGCCACACAGTTTTTTAATACATTAATTTTGATTAATTCTCTTGCCTCTAATGCCTGTTCTACCGATTCTGTAAGTTCCGGTGTGATGGTTGCCTTGCCAATCTGCATGATTGGTTCCATCTTCATTGCCAGGCTTTTTAAATAGGCTCTTTGTTTGCTTGTCATTTTTTCCTCCTTCTCGCTTCGCATTGCTACGCGCAGCGCACCTCGCTGCTTTCCGCAACGCACCTCGATTCCGCTTCGCTTCATCTCGCGCTTTGCCGCTTTCCGCAACGCACCTCGATTCCGCTTTGCTTCATCTCGCGCCTCGCTGCTTTCCGCAACGCACCTCGATTCCGCTTCGCTTCATCTCGCGCTTTGCCGCTTTCCGCAACGCACCTCGATTCCGCTTTGCTTCATCTCGGTCGCGCTACGCGCGACATACATCTGCGCGAATACACTTATATGCAAGCGAGCTTGCATAAGTGTATTCGTGCAGATGTGCGTTGCTTTGTAGTTATCGCATAAATTCAAATTGCCAGCCGTACATTTTTACGGTGTCACCTTCTTCGATTCCAAGTTTTTCTAATTCGTCAAGAATTCCGTTTGTTTTTAAGAATTTTTGGAAGAATTCAAATCCTTTTTCGGAATCCAGATTGGTATAGCCAAGCATTCTTTCGATACGAGGCCCTTCGACAATGTAAAGTCCTTCTTCTTCCTCGCTTTTTTCAACCGTATACGGTTCATTTGAGAAGTCCGGTTCTTTTATCATGTATTCTTTTTCAAAAACAACCTGTTCTTCTTTTACATGGTCAAGCATGTCTTTGACATGATAAAGTAATGCCTGCACACCTTCTCCACTGACAGCAGATATCGGATATACTGAAATCCCTTCCGGTTCAAATTCATCCTTGATTGCCTGCAATACTTTTTCACGGTCTTCACCATAAAAGCAATCGATTTTGTTGGCAGCAATGACCTGCGGGCGCTTAGCAATTTCCGGATTATAAGCTTTTAATTCCTCGTTAATGGCATGAATGTCTTCAATTGGGTCTCTGCCCTCTGTGGATGCTGCATCCACCATATGAATGAGCACGCGGGTACGTTCAATATGGCGTAAAAATTCATGTCCTAATCCAACACCTTCTGAAGCTCCTTCAATCAATCCCGGAATATCAGCGATAACAAATCCATCGGCACCATCTAAATCAACCACACCAAGATTTGGATTCAAAGTTGTAAAATGATAATTTGCAATCTTTGGCTGTGCGTTCGTCACTCTTGATAAAAGGGTCGACTTTCCGACATTTGGGAATCCAACCAAACCAACATCAGCAATAACTTTTAATTCAAGGATAACTTCAAGTTCAATACCGGGTTTGCCCGGCTGGGCATACTTAGGCACCTGCATCGTAGGTGTTGCAAAATGCTGGTTTCCCTTTCCGCCGTTTCCACCTTTTAGTACCACTTCTCTATTATTTTCGTAGGACATATCGGTAATTACCTGTCCCGTCTGTGCCTCACGTACAATTGTACCTGCCGGCACCTTTACGATTTTATCTTCTCCATCAGCTCCGTGACAGCGTCTTTTGCCGCCCGGCTCTCCGTCTCCTGCAAAATATTTCCTCACATGACGGAATTCGTTTAACGTATTAATGCCCGGGTCAACTTCAAATATCAAATCACCGCCGCGGCCACCATCGCCACCATCCGGTCCACCGTTAGCAACGTATTTTTCACGGCGGAAACTAACATGACCGTCACCGCCTTTTCCGGAGCGGATTGTTATCTTCGCTCGATCTGCAAACATACTTTTTTCCTTTCTATGAACGAATAAGGGGCTGCACATAAGGCAGCCCCCTGACAAATCATTTCGATTTTATTTGCTTTCCACTGGATATACGGAAGCCTGTTTTTTATCTCTTCCTTTTCTCTCGAAACGAAGAACACCGTCTACCAAAGCATACAATGTATCGTCTCCACCTTTACCAACATTAACACCCGGATGAATCTTGGTGCCACGCTGTCTGTAAAGAATATTTCCAGCCAAAACAAACTGTCCGTCAGCTCTTTTAGCGCCTAAGCGTTTAGATTCGGAATCTCTACCGTTCTTTGTAGAACCCATTCCTTTTTTATGAGCAAACAACTGAAGGTTCATTTTCAACATGGTCTTTTCCTCCTAACGATTAATAATTTGAACATACTTCTTTCCATATTCTTCGGCAATATGTTCGATTCCTAATAGCATAGACTGTAACAATAACTGTGTTTTCTCCGAAATTTCTCCTGTTAAATCAAAAGAAATCATTCCTCTTTCCTCATCCATACCCTCCGAGAAGGAATCCTCCGTAAATTCTTCAATTGAATTTACACAGTTAATGGCGAGAACAGAAATCGAAGCACAAACAATATCACTGCCCCGGTCCGCGTATCCGGCATGCCCTTCCATATGAAAACCCGTTATGTTCCCATTCTGCTTTTTTACAATTACCTGAATCATAGATTCACCTGAAAGATTAAGCGTTAATCTTTTCGATTTTTACCTGAGTAAATGGCTGTCTATGACCATTCTTTTTGTGGTATCCGGTTTTTCTTTTATAACGATAAACAATAACCTTTTTACTTTTGCCTTCTGCTACTACAGTTGCTTTGACAGAAGCTCCGTCAACAGTTGGAGTACCAACTTTGACATCTTTGTCACCAACTAAAAGTACCTGATCAAAAGTAACTTCGGAACCAGCTTCCAAACCAAGTTTTTCAACTTTGATTACGTCGCCTTCTTCTACTTTATACTGCTTACCACCGGTTGCTATAATTGCGTACATATAGCACCTCCTAATAAAATTACTCGCCAACTATGGTGCCTGTCTCATGAAAAATGGACAGAACTATAACCTCGTTGTGCGGCATACGCTTAACAGTATAGCATGACCAATCACACTATGTCAAGTATTTTTCATGAACATTTGACGCAAACGAAACCAGCCCAAATTTATTTTTTGATCTTGACTTTCTTGTTCAGTCCTCTGGCACGAAGTACCTTTTTATATGCTTTATATTTACTCTTTGGCACTTTAATAACTGTCTTTTTTCGGATGCTCTTAAATGTTTTTTTAGCAACCGTTTTCTTTGTCAGTTTCTTTGTTTTGATTTCAAGCAGCGTTAGTTTTTTGCAGTTACTAAAGGCTTTTTCTCCAATGGAAGTAACATCGTACTCAACACCCTGAACGGTAATACTCTCAGGAATGGTGACTTTTTTCTTCTTTTTGTTTGTATAGCCTGTAAATTCAACCGTAGAGCCCTTTGCCTTTGATTTCGTTACTCTGTATTTATTTCCTTTTACTTTCAGTATTGCACCGACTTTTTTCGGTACTGCTTTTTCCCTTTCAGCAGACTTCTTCGTCGCCTGAGAATCCGAGGTCTTGGTCGGTTTTGCAGTTGGCGTTGCAACTGGTTTGTCGGTTGGTTTTGCAGTTGGCGTTACAGCTGGTTTGTCGGTTGGTTTTGCAGTTGGCGTTACAACCGGCTTTTCTGCCGGTGCTTCTTTGATGGTATAAACCACTTCTACCTTAGCAGTGCCTACTGATACGGTAGCTTTGATGGTACCGGGACTGGTAAGGTCCTCTGTCTGAGCTCCCTCACGTGTATAAAAGATTTCATAAGGCACTTCTACTTTGCCCCATTCTTCACTTAACTCGATACCAATGTCAACCGCATGGGCTGTTTTATCATATACAGCATCCTTGCCACTGACTGTCATCCTCACTGAATGAGCAGAATCCTTCTTACAAATACCTGTGATTACATTTCCTTGTGCAGTATATATTGTGTCATGAGCAGTCAGTGATTCCGGAAGTTTTTCATTGGAATAACTCTTCACACATTCCTGATAGCCGGTATATACTGTTCCGTGTGAAGAATCCGCCACCGGAGCTTGGTCTTTTTCACCGTCATTGTCGATGTTCTGGTACCAATACTGGCTTCCGTCACTCACTCCATGGTTCAGAAGGCTGCACACTTCTCCAGAGGCAAACTGCTGTGCCGTCTTAGCATTTTTATCTTCTGTTTTTTCTGAAAGATAATATGTATTTTCAATATGGCTTCCGGTAAATGATTGGCTAAGCGGATAAGTATCGCCATCCCCATCAAACGTAATGTCCTTTACAAAACTATCCTTAATCGTGCCATAATTTCCACCAGCTAATGCGCTGTGAACCCGAAGTTTAATAGTCATTTCATCGTCATACTCTGTCTTCTTCTTCGTTTTTATGACAGCATTCTCCACCGCACAATTTTCGATTGTTCCATAATTGTTGGAACAGAGAATACCAGAGCGAAAATCTGCCGAATAATTTCTAGATGGCACCGTTGCATTCTGGATACGCACATTTTTGATGGTACCATAATTATTTCCCATCAAAATATATGGATAATTTTTACTTTTCACATTGGTAATACTATGTCCATTTCCATCAAATATACCATAAAATGAACTTGCGCCACCATTGAGCAATCCAAAAACATCTTCTTCACTAAAATCAATATCAGCATCCAAAAGAACATTTAATGCATCATCCTCTTGAAGCAACTCATCCAGCGAATCAAAATCGGCTTTTCCCCCTATTTTAACAAACCATTTTCCATCTTTTTTAACTGCCGGAAGACTGGATGTATAACTTGCACCTTGTTTTACCGTATCTCCCGGATAGGCGACAAAACTATCACCATTTCTGTCCTGTGCCAAATAGAACACTTCATTCGGCAGCACATCTCCTTCAAATTTTTCTCCATCCACAGTCACTCCTAATTCCACTTCGCGCAAAGTAATCATCATATCTTCTGTGATTTTGTCCGGAGTCCCTGCACTTCCGTAGTCATATTCGTAATATCTTTGTCCGTCAAAGTATCGATTTCCCAATTTGAATCCATCCGGCACCACGAACTCTTGTTGATTTGTCTCTCCTTCAACCTGAAGCGTAATCTTGTGAGTACTTACTGCCGGGTCATCCTTAATCATGTTTTCTATTGCATTTTCGCTGTCCCGCTGATAAGTATATGTATAAACGTTTCCATCTTCCAATGTGATTATGTTTTTCCCATATTCCATAAAGCACTTCAAGGTGCCGTCTTCTGCGGTCTGGAGATTCGTGACTGGCTGCCCGTTAATGGTTTTCACTTTGGTATTTTCTAAAAGTCCATCCACGGTAAAAAGACCGATTTTCCTGCCATACACATCTGACACGTCTGACATGCGATTCAGAGTAAAATATTGCTCATCATAGGAAATTACACTATTGCAAATTACCGTATTTGACCCTTCTGACTCTACAATGCCAATTTTAACACTTTGCTGAGTTGGAGATTTCTGTTTCGCCGTTATCTTCGCTCCGTCAATGTATACACTATTCCTGCCTTTAAGAAAATACGAAATCCATTCTTTCTCTGCATCATCAGTCAGTGACAGTTCTCCGCCCAAAATAGCGATATCCTCAGCGTAAACACAACGACCATCACCGTAGGATAAATCTGCTTTTCCTCCTGTCATTGTAAATTTTTCCAATCCTTCAATTCCTCCATAGGCAACCAGATCTCCACCTTCCAATGTGACAGTTCCCTGACGACGATTTTCTCCCTCTTTCCTTCCAAATATAGAATAACCATAATTTTCTTCTTCCTCTGAATCTTCTTTGCAGTTACCTAGCATCAAAGTAAGACAGCCGTTACCTTCTTTGAGCGTTATATCACCAGTTACCTGAATCACATAACTATAATCCATATCCGGCGATATAAGACAGGAATCCTCTTCCACATACAGATTTGCTGTTCCTTCGATGTCCAGTACCGGAAAAAGCTGGTTGGTATAGATATTACCACAACTATCCACACCCGAATCATACATCTGATTATTTTGAATCTGTGCTCCATCAAAAATAATATTTGCTTCCACTCCCTTTTCTACCTTGATGTGAGTGTCGACAAATGCACCATTGATCTCATTGGAGCCTTTTATGATGTAAGTTCCATTTTTTGCAATATTAATTTCGATGACGGTAGTAGTAAAATCCTCACCATACGCATCTACAAAGTTTTTTTCTTGTCTAAGAGCCGCATCTGCCAGATTAAAAGTCACTGCGTTTTCTGTAGGCAGGGAAAGCTTCTGCATTTCTTCCATAACTGCCCTTCCCTTGGCATACGCCTCTGCATAGGATACGGTCGGGATACTTGTAAGCACCGTAGCCGATAATGTTACAATACAAATCCCTTTTTGTGCCTGTCTGTAAAAATTCTTTCTCATTTTTTCCTCCATTTCTGTCATTTTAAATCTTATTTTCCATTATACTATAATATTTTTCGTACTGTTCTCGCAGTATCTCACCTGTTGACCACGGCTTGCGTTTCCCGACATAATGAATAATCGCCGGTTTATCCCTTTGAAGATCTGCATACAATGTTTGGCTGTGAATATTGCCGCTTTGCAAATGTCCTGCCACAAATGTGGTATAATTCCAGGAAAAATCCAAAGGCAGCACCTTGCCATCAAACAGCATATTAAGGACATCTTGATCGCTAAACATATATTTGTGCCCCGTTAGCAATTCATAAACCTGCGACATCGTAATATGCTGCCTGGCTTTTTGCAGATTCAGAAGCAATACCCCTGAATTAAAATAATCCTCTGCATATTGCATCTTCAAACCGTCACTTCGATAATTATCCACATTATATGGCATACCATCTAAAAAAATGGCACGGCGCGTCTGTGACAAAACACGAAGATCTTCTGCCCGAACAGCCGCTACTTCCTTTTCACCAAGATGCGTATCGTAGAGTTTGCTTACATCCTCCAAAAAAATCATGTCGCAATCAAAATACAACATTTTTTCATAATTTGTGAACATCTCATCAAACAGATACAAGCGGTAATTGATAGCTGCTGTGTAATACGCATTTGCCGTTTCCGGAAAAAACTTTTTTCTTTCTCTCATATTAATAAAACGGATGCTGACTCCCGGCTCGTCTTTTCCCAGTGCATAGATTTGTTCTTGTGCCTCCCCGGGAATGTCATCTTGTAAAATAAGGATGTCATAATTTCGTGTCTTGTCCCGATTATACAAGAGAGAATACAACGATGTACAAAGTGGTTTTGCATACTTCTCATCGCTGACAAAGCATATATTAACCGAGGTTTCAAATGCTTTTTGAAGTTTTTTCATTTTTATCCCTTTCTTTGGTGTTAAATATTATAACAATATAAAGTTTATCATATAAAATAGTTAAAAAGCAAGTGATTACTTGAAAATGATTGTGTCAAGTAATCGTTGGCACTTTTTTCAGGTTCCGTGTTTCATGGAAAAAAGTTTACTCGCATGGGCGCTTACGCTACATAAGCACGCAGCGGTATGGGCGCCTATAATACAGGCACCTCATACCGGCGCACTTATAACCCATGCTTTGTAAATCTTTTTCCCATGAAACACTGGACGACCGAAAGGATTGCAAGGATTACTTGACACAAACAAAGCCAGCCAAACTCAGTTTTTCTTTATCTTATAAACGCGTCTCGGAATACTTTCCTGGATGCGCTTGTTGCCGCATCTAATAGCGACACATGACAACTAACATAATAAAGAAAAACTGTATGATTGGGAAGAGGGAAATTCCTTCTTCCCTTTTTAATTACTTATTTTTGCCAATGAAAATTATACACTAACCTTGAAAATAATTTTGCCTGTTTTCAGGGGCATCTCATCGCCATGAGTTCTTCTTTTTTGCCGCAAAATACATTTTTCTCTTACTTTTCACTCTCAAGACAAAGCCTCCCGCAAAGGTGGATTTTTTTTCATTCTCGTAATCTCAACAAGTCCAAGTTTTGTAATGTCCACAAGTACGGTTTTTACTTTATCTTCCGAAAGTTTCATACGGAGAAGCTGCATCAGTTCTTTCACATGTTCTTGTTCTTTCATATCGATAAAGTCAATCAATATAATCCCCGATAGATTTCGGAGACGAATCTGGCGCGCAGCCTCAATGGCAGCTTCACAGTTAATCTTGTAAAATGTCGTCTCTTTCGCTCTCTTGCCATCAATCGCTTTACCAGTATTTACATCAATGACCGTCAATGCCTCTGTTGGCTCAATCACAAGGTTGCCACCACTCTTTAACCAAACTTTTTTTTCGCAGGCTTTCTCTAATTTAGTTGAAATGCCGAGTAATTTATCCAGTGAATAACTATCATCCGAATATAATTCCACCTTATCCCCATAAATCGGATGCAGTTCTTCATAAACCGATTGTAAATCCGTGACAATCCTCTCAAAATTTGAAAGTTCCAAACTTCGGATATATTTTAAATAAAACGACGCCTCGCGATACAAACAGCTAAATCTTGTTTTATACTCACTGTAATCCATTAACTCATGCATTTGTTTCAGAAGTCCGGTGCACTCTTTTCTGATTTCTTCTTCACTCGCTGCCTTAGCACTCGTGCGAAGAATCACACCATAGGGATCCTCACAAAAATCTTCTAAGATTTTATAAAGTTCTTTCTTTTTTTCTTCCTCTGTAATTTTTTTTGAAACACCTTTTGTTTTTGATTTTGTGGAAACAACTGCAAACCGCCCTGCAATTTCCGGGAAAATTGTCAGTACCGGCTGTTTTGTCTTAACTGCCGCCTGCTTAATCTGAACAACAAATTCATCTCCGGCTTTTACCGTTTTCCCCTGACATTCACTTAAAGGAAGGAATCCAACCTTATTTTTCTCAAATTCCACAAAAGCCGCATGAATGTTATCCACGACATTCTGCACTTTCCCAACAAAAATATCACCAACATTTCCGGAAGTATTTTCCTCGTTTTCTACTAAAACATCATATAATTTGTCGTTATGCACAGAAACCAGTATCGTTTTATCCTGCACTTTTGTAATTACAATCTGGCTGCGGTTTGTCATCGTCTATTCTCCCTTTTTCTTAAAAATCATCTGCATTCTGTGAATCTGATACGAATAAGGTTCTAATTCATTCTCACAAAATGCATAAAATGCCTGCATCACAAGTTCCGGCTTAATATTTGTCTCACTTCCGCTTGTCAGCCGCATAAACAGCGAGTTTCCCTCATAATCACAGTGAAGTGTTCCATAGTTTTCACCATTTTTTTTAGCAAAAGCATCCATTGAAAAATCCCAGGCAAGAATATGTGGTTTAATATCCACTTCTTTCACAGATTTTTTCGTCTTTTTCTCAATCACAATTTCTTGCTGCTCCATAAAAGAAAGCCATTTTTCCTGCCAATTTTCCGGAAAAACACCCGCTTCTTTTTCCACTACCATATAATCCGCAGCGATAAGAAGCGACATCGAATTTTTAAAACCATCCGGCATAATTTCAATGTCTGTAACAAATATTTCATCAGTCATAAATTGATTTAAGTAGGTCACAAGCTCCGGCAGTGAAAGATCCGGCAGTGAATAAAATTCTACATCAATATATTCTCCGTCACTTGTTACACCGACGCCAAGCGGCGAAGCAAAACTCATTAACTGGTGCGGACTGTACCCCTTTGAATACGCAACATCCAATTTTGCACGTCGAATCGCTTTCTGAAAAAAACGCATGCAGTCAAGGTGTCCGATAAACTTCATCGAGCCGCATTTTACAAAACGCATTCTTGTTTTCATTGTGCACTACCTCCACTTGCTTTTCTATCCATCATACAGATACCCGCATGGAACGAAGCAGCTCCGCATCCACTGCACTTCTGCTTACAGTTCGGCGTAACCTTTCCCTGCTTTGCATTTTCATATTCACGGCGTAAAAACTGTTTGCTGACACCAATATCAATAAAATCCCATGGAAAGATTTCGTCTTCGTTTCGTTCTCTGTAATTATAAAAATCACGGTCCACCGAAAGTTCATCAAGAAGTTCATTCCATACATCCGGGCGGAAATAATCCGTCCATGCGTCAAAAATGCACCCCTTTTTGTAAGCCTTTTCAATTACATCTGAAAGTTTCCTGTCACCTCTGGCAAAGATTCCTTCCAATTCAGAAGTCACAGCATCATGGCAGATATAACGGATGGAACGCTGATTTATCTGTTCTCTCACCTTACCGGTAAGGAACCGGCGTTTCTCATCAAAATACTCTGCCGTTCCCATCGGCGCCCACTGGAACGGAGTAAATGGCTTTGGCACAAAAAATGACGTACTTGCCGTAATCTCCGGTCTTCCCTGACGTTCTTCTTTTGGAAGTTCAAAATAGGTAGCAGCGATATCATTTGCCAATTCCGCAATTGCTGCAATATCCTCATCCGTTTCACCGGGAAGCCCTAACATGAAATATAGTTTAACACGTTTCCAGCCTCCCTGAAAAGCTTCCCATGCTCCTTTTAAAATCACATCCTTTGTAAGACCTTTATTAATCACATCACGCATGCGCTGAGATCCTGCCTCCGGCGCAAATGTCAGACTGCTTTTTCTGATATCCTGAACTTTACTCATAACATCCAAGGAAAACGCATCAATACGAAGCGATGGCAGCGCAATATTTAATTTTCTCTGACGACATTCTTCAATCAGATAATAAACCAAATCCGCCAGTTCATCATAATCACTTGAGCTTAAAGAACTTAAAGTAATTTCCTCATACCCGGTATTGTCAAGCATCTCAATTGCCCGCTGTTTCAAAAAATCAAGTTTTCTCGGACGAATCGGACGATAAATCATCCCCGCCTGACAGAAACGGCATCCGCGGATACATCCACGCTGGATTTCCAGCACGACTCGGTCCTGCGTAGCTCGAATATACGGCACCAACGGTTTAGATGGATAATAAGTATCACTCAAATCCGTCACCACCTGTTTTTTTACACGGTTTGGTGCTTCCTTGCAATTTGGCTCCATAGACGCAATCGTTCCGTCCTCGTGATACGTTACATCATATAAAAGAGGAACATACAGCCCTTCCACACCGGATGCCCGCTTCAAAAATGTCAACCGGTCCTCTCCTTTTTGTCTGGAATCCTTATAAACATCCAATAATTCGCGGTAAACAGTCTCTCCTTCTCCAATATAAAAAATGTCAAAAAATTCAGCAATGGGCTCTGGATTATATGTGCACGGACCACCTCCAATTACAATCGGGTCGTCCCATGTTCTCTCACCGGCGTGCAGCGGAATGTGCGACAAATCCAAGACCTGCAAAATGTTGGTATAACACATTTCATACTGAATCGTAATACCAAGAAAATCAAACGCCCGAATCGGCTCCTGGCTCTCCAAAGCAAACAAGGGAATATTTTTCTCACGCAGTATCTTGTCCATGTCCGGCCACGGAGAATAAACCCTTTCACAATAGGTGTCATCCCAGCGGTTAAACATATCATATAAAATCTGTATTCCAAGATGTGACATTCCAATCTCATATACATCCGGAAAACACATGCAAAAACGGACATCAACTTCTCTCGGATTTTTCTTTACCATATTAATTTCATTTCCAATATATCTGGCCGGTTTTTCAACCTGCATTAAAACTTCATCACGAAGCGCTAGTTTTCTCATGCTCTGTTGTCCTTTCTCATACATTCTGTTCGTCAATTATACACAACTTTATGATATACTGTCAAATATCTTGCCACTTGAATCAACTTATGCTATATTGAAACAAGTGAATTTATGCGAAGGAGGGACCAAATTATGTGGTGTCCAAAATGTAAAAACGAATATGTCGATGGAATTACCCTCTGCGCCGACTGTGGTGTGGAATTAGTCGATGAACTTCCGGAAGAAACGGATGAAGTAAAACCGGTTCGTTTATGTCATGTTGCCAATGAAGAAATTGGTGCAAAACTGGTTTTATATTTGAATGTAGAAGGGGTACTTACCGCAGGAATTATGCCGGTTACCGAAGAAGATGAATTTGACGATGGATTTTACGTTGTCGTTGCCAAAGAAGAATACGATGAAAAAGCTGAAACATTTGAATCTTTTGACGGTGCATCAGAAATGACCGAAGAAACCGTTTCTTCCATGATGACGGATATTGACGACGAACTTGCCCAGATTCAGGACGAAGAAGCAAGTAAAATGCTTTCCGAACTCCGTACCGAATCCAGTTCCGTTTATGTCAAGAAAAAAGACAAATACACAGATTTAAAATTCAGCGGTATTTCCTTTATTGTATTTGGTCTTTTGGGACTCGGTCTTTTGGCACTGAATTTATTTGAATACATTAACTTATTTAATAAATTTTCATCCTTAATCATGGTCGTTGTCTTTGTCATTTTCTTCATTGTAGGAATTACTTCTCTTCTGCGTGCAAAGAAAATGAAATCCATGGTTTCCCAGGAAGAAAGAGCAAGTGATGATGTATTAGACTGGATTGAAGCAAACATCACTGATGAATACATCTCATCTTTAATTAATGAAGAAGAAACAGAAGAAAAAAACTACTTCACCGCCCACTCGGCAATGTGTAATAAAGTTAAAGAACAGTTTCCTCTCTTCAACGAAAACTATATTGATGAATTAATGGATGAACGTTACAACGAATACTGCGACTCCATCAACTAAACACTTCTCTATAAAAAAAAGGAAGTTTAATCGGTTCAAGACTATAATGCACTGCATTATCCTGTGTTGAACCAATTAAACTTCTCTTTTTTACTTCATTAGGTGCATTTTTCTAGCTAACAAATATAATCTTCTTCCCATCGGGAAATCAAACAATTCTTCTTTTGTCAGACCTTTCAGCAGAAGAAACGCCGTAAAGTATACCACTACCGCCACACAGACCGCAAGCATTGTACGAATCAAATTTGAGCCAATCACAAAGCCCACAAGACCGTAAACACTTACCGCAGCAAGCGCCATCCAAAATCCCGCTGCCAAAGGAGCAAAGAACGTCTTAATAACTTCCTGCCGGTACGAAGGCACATAGCGTTTGATTGCACGAAGATTCAGAATAAATACAAGAATCGGGAATGTGATATTACCAATCAAAAGTGCATAAACGCCAATGTTGGTACAAGCTAGGAAAAACGATACAATTCCTATATGAATCACCAGCGAAATTGCTGAGTGGATTACCGGAATCCGCATTTTATCAATACTCTGCAAGGCACCGCCGGTTACATTGGAAAGTGCATAAAAGATAATAGCAGTTGCACCAACTGTCATCATATGCCCGCCAAGGACATAGTTTGAGGATGAAAACAGCATGCGCACAACCGGCTGTCCAAGAACCGTAAGTCCCAGTGCACACGGAATTGCTATAATCATGTTAAATTTAATACCGGAAGCAACATTATAGTTCCACTGTTCATCGTCTCCCTCCGTGTATGCTGCCACCGCACTTGGTATCATGGAAGAAGCAATGGCTGTTGAAATCGCAATTGGTACACTGCACAATAAGCGGTATTTGGAACTGTACACACCGATAAAGCTTTTAATGGAAACAGCATCCAAACCTCTTTTTGCTGAGATAAAACCAAACAATTTATAATCAATTAACCCACTAATATTATAAACTGTCTGTGAAAGAACAATCGGAAGAATCGTAAGAATCAAAATCTTAAACAACGATTGGTAAGATTCCAGATTTCCGGTCACATCTTTCTTTTCTAACTTTGCCTGAACCGGACGGTATAACCAGTATACAAACATAACAAGCAAAAGAGCCGATGCCGCACCAAGACATGTACCAAGGGTACCACCCGCTGCTCCCCATGCAGCCTGCTGTAAACTCTCAGCATTCCACTTCATAAACAAATAGCTTGCCGCCACACTGACAATGGCATTGACCACCTGCTCAATAATCTGTGAAACCGCTGTCGGTATCATAGTTCTTTTTCCCTGGAAGAAACCACGAAACACACCTAATAAGGCCACAATAAAAATTGTAGGTGCAAGTACACGCAAAGGAATCTGAACACCACTGTATTCCGGATAAATCGTATGTTCAATCACACCTGCCCCAAAAAACAAGATCAAAGCAAATGCGCCGCCGGAGATTATGGCAAAACGCAGGGCAACTTTCAAAATTCTTCCTGTATTTTTATGTTCTCTGTTTGCCTGTCTGGCAGAAATCATTTTTGATAAAGCAAGTGGCAGGCTATAAGAAGAAATAATCAAAATCAAATCATAAATCTCAAAAGCAACTGCATAGATTCCATTTCCCTCTTCGCCAAGGATATTAGACATCGGGATTCGGTAAACCATACCGATAATTCGTACGATAAGCGATGCCATCGCCAAAATACCGCCCTGCTTTAAATAATCCGCATTTTTCTTTTTCGTACTCAATGCTCTATTCGTCCTTTCACTTAATCAAATTCTGTCGATTTTTAGGGTACACGGCAATGTAAGTTTTGCCCGGGTTAATCGTCAGCACATTACCGGACTCATCATAGTACGCCATTTCATTCGTTGTTTCCACACGTTTCCACGTAATAGAAATCCGTTTGCCATCGCTGTAATAATACCCTTTTCCGGAAGTATTGCCAAGTTTCATCGTCTGGTATCCATTGTGGTCAATATTTGACTCACTCACCAGTTGTATAATTACATTTTTAAATGCAAGCTGTTTTTTGTAATACGTGTCCATATGTTTTTGCCCGTATTCATATTTTTTATAGGTTTTACTCTTAGCACTGTATTTCATCTTACATGTGGAGTAATTCGAAAACGGAATCGTAACCGACTTAGCTGTTTTTCCATTTGCAGGTTCCGTATCCTCATTCGCAAAATTAAAATGTTTTGCCATTGCCTCGGAGTTCCTCGTCAATGAATATCCAAGCTTTTTTGCACCTTTTTTCATTTTCTTTCCATTTGTAAACACATTGTGAGGGGCGCGGATGGATAAATCTCTGGCATACACAACACCACCAATTGCTGACAAACCACTCAAATTGTTTGTTCCCAACTTTTTAATTTTTGACACTGCATATTTGGTATGTCCAAAATGACAGAAAATCGCATCCCATTCTTTGGCAAACTGCACATAGTAGTGTCTTGCACTTCGCACTGAACCAATCTTTTTCACCCTGCTGACATCCTCATAGACCGCCATCATGCGGGTAATTCCACCTTCTGCCAGTGCCTCATAAATAATATCTGCTTTCGATGTTCCTTTTTGATTTCGAAACGCATACTCAATATTGTTTATCATAATCGCATAGGGACGCTTCTTTGCCACAGACGGCTTAATATATTTACCGGTAAGCTCACTTTTAACCATACCTTCATATGGATTTTTCGTTGCCTGCGGCTCATTTTCCTGTTGCTTTGTCTGAACTTGCTTGTCCGTCTGCGGATTATTTTTCTGCAAAGACTTTCTTCCACAAGCCAGATACAATCCTGCGGCAATCAGTGATAACACCGCAATCCCACATAAAGCTAAAACAATTTTTTTCTGTTTCTGATTCATATTACCCTCACTTTCGCAGTCTCATTATCTCAAAATTTGTAACTTTTTCATGATTTCACGCTGCTTTTCTTCCATTTCTGCCCTTTCATCCTCTTCCATATGGTCATAGCCAAACAAATGAAGAAGACTGTGCACAACTAAGAATGAAAACTCTCGCAGTAACGAGTGTCCATATTCTTCTGCCTGTTCGCATACAACCTCCGAACACAAAACAATATCTCCTAACATCATTTCTTCTGATTCCGGGGAAACAGTAAGTGTCTTGCAGAACTTCTCCCCCGAAAAATCCGCCGGGGCATCATATTCCATCATCGGAAAACTAAGCACATCCGTTGGCCTGTCAACATTCCGGTGTGTTCGGTTGAGTTCATGAATTTCTTCCTTTGTAACAAGAGTAACACTAATTTCCGGCTCATAGGGGCACTTCACAAAATCCGTAACAAATGCTGCCAGTTTCTTAATTTGCTCTTCCGGCTCAAAAGGAAAAGTAACTTTCCCCATATCTTCTAAATAAATTGTCATCGTTTTCCTGCTTTCTTTGTCTGTGTGCTTGCTTTTTTACGCGACTCTTTGTAGTTTTCACGTGCCTCATACTTTTCATAGGCATGTACAATTTTCTGTACTAACGGATGACGCACCACATCTTTATTGGTCAGATAGGAAAAACCGATATCTTCTACCTGTTCCAATACTTTCGATGCCTGTTCCAGACCGGATTGTGTCTGAAAAGGTAAATCTTTCTGCGACAAATCGCCGGTTATCACAACTTTTGAACCAAATCCAATACGCGTCAAAAACATTTTCATCTGTGCCGGCGTTGTGTTCTGCGCCTCATCAAGAATAATAAACGCATTATCTAACGTTCTTCCTCGCATATAAGCAAGTGGCGCCACTTCAATCAGGCCTTTTTCAGAGTTCTTAATAAAACTGTCCGCTCCCATAATCTGGTAAAGTGCATCATATAAGGGTCTTAAATACGGGTCAATTTTACTCTGTAAATCACCCGGCAGAAAGCCGAGATTTTCTCCCGCTTCAATCGCCGGTCTTGTCAAAATAATTTTACTGACTTCATCATTTTTAAATGCCTGAATTGCCATAGCCATCGCCAAATAGGTCTTTCCGGTTCCTGCCGGTCCGATTCCAAACACCATCATTTTTTCTCGTATCTGGTTTACATATTTCTGCTGGCCTCTGGTTTTTGGCTTAATCGGTTTTCCCTGAATGGTGTAGCCAATCAATTCTTTGTCAATCTCTGCTAATGACACATCCGAATGTTCCTTCGATAGTGCTAGAACATAATCTACATTCTGCTCCGTAATCGTATTCCCACGCTCCGAAAGTGTAAGAAGCTCCGAAAATACATTTTTTGCCTGTTCAACTGCCGATTCACTTCCTACCAGTTTAACCGCACCATCGCGCAGAATTACGCTTATCCGAAGCGTTCGTTCAATCTTCTTTACATGACAGTCAAGACCGCCAAACAAATTCCTTTCATGCTCCAAAGGAATCTCTAAGATTACTTCATGAGTCTCCATCCTGCTTTTCCTCTGCTTTCTTATCAATCTTAAGTTCGCTCTCTGCGATATATTGTTTCCTTGTTTTTTTGCAAAGGAAACGAATCTGTCCACTGATTAACCAGTTCTTTTCATTTTGTTTGGTTATTTTCGCTTCCTTTGAAAGAATCTCCAATCCATCCTGTCTGCACTGCCGCAATAATTTCTGATACAGCCGCTTTCCCTCTTTAAAAATTTCTTTGCGGTTTCTCTTTCGAATCACAAACGTATACTCTCGAAACTCCTTTTTTCGTTTCGTAAAAGTAAAAGGAATCGGTAAATCCTCCCATTTGGGCAATATCGTTGTTATTATATCATATTTCTTAGCGTTATTAAACCGTTTAATTGGATTTTTTATCACGAAAGTCTTGTGATTGATTTCATACTCAGTCTGGTAGATTTTTTTCCCTGTATATTCCTTTTCGCAGACCTTCACCGGGATTTCTTTAGAAAATTTGCTGTCGCAGACAAGTAAAACCTCTCCTTTTGCTACCACTCCCATCTTATCCACAACCGTCTGATCATCTCCGGTAACCGGAACAATCCCGGAAATCAAAATTTGCCCCTTTTTCACCTTTTGTCCCGGCTTAACACATGCCACACCGCGGTTTACAACAATTTTTTTAACAATTCCGCTTTTTTCTGCTACCAGGTGGCAGAACCGACCTGCGCGTTCCCGTCCCACTTCCGGATTCGCTTCTTTTATAGAAATCACAAGAAGACTTCCTTTTTCTTCTGCAGACACCCAGCTGATATCCGGATGCTTTTGACGAATACTTTTTTCAATTGTATCACAGTGCAGGCTGCGCCGTTTCATTCCGCGGTATACCTGTAGAGAATTTACGGTTTTTAATAGTGTTTCTTTCGTATAAGTAACCTGTCCCTGAAACTGAATTTGCCAGACAAAGGTAGACAAAAAATGCAAAAGGAAGAAAAAGAGTAGAAAGCCCGAAAAAAAAGTCCAGTTTTTCTTCATTCTCCCGATATAAAAAGGAAAACCCTTCTTTTTTTTAATCTGCGGATGTAATTTCGTTTTATAGACAATGGGTTTCATCTTTTTAAAATCTTTCACACAAACACAAAATTCTACTGCTTGTTCTCTTTTTACTCCCCATAATAAAATGCCGTGATGACGGCACATATTCATAAAACGCTCGAAACTTCCTTTATGCGATTGGCAGACAACATAGCCCTGTAACCACTTCAGTCCAATTCCCCCTTATGTGCCAATGTACTCAACACAGCAGATTTCACCATATATTTTGCAATCTTCTTTGGTAAACCGGTCTATTCTAAGACACGTACCGCGGACAATCAATTTGTTGTGTCTTCCCTGTAACTTAATCTGCTCGGATGTATAATCAATAATGGACTGGTAGTTCTCAACCAATGCCATTTCTTTTCCATACAAATTCACAACCGTTGTATTTCCTAAAATATCCGGTGCCAAATGAAGTTTTTCTGAAAGATTTCCCATAAAACACAGCCCTTTTCTTTTATTCTATGCCGTTCCCGCGGCTGCGGTTCCAATGCATAAGAAAAAGTCTGTCTCCATAATAGTTTATGAAAACAGACTTTCTCATATGTGCTTCTTATTTGTATTTTCTTTTACGAGCTGCTTCAGACTTTTTCTTACGTCTTACGCTTGGTTTTTCATAATGCTCTCTCTTACGAATCTCCTGCTGAATACCAGCTTTTGCACAGTTTCTCTTGAAACGGCGCAATGCGCTATCCAATGATTCGTTTTCTTTAACTGTTACACTAGACATTGTATCACACCTTACCTCCCTCCAGTTGTAAATTGTGCTTCAATACAACTGATCGGGTATTTTTTCGCACTACCTAAGATTATACCATAAAATTCCCATACGTCAACTGTTTTTTGCAAATTCGTCTAAAGTTCCAAAGCGAAATCCCTTTTTCTTAAGGAAAGTAAGAACTGCTCCCAAAGCCTCGGTATTTGACTTCGAGCACGCATGAATCAGTGGAATCATTCCATTATGGTAATAAGTCTTAAATTTGCGAATCACAAAATTCTTTCCCGGCTGATTGGCCGTGTCGTAATCATAATAAGCTAAACTCCAGAAAATCGTCGAATATCCCATTGCTTTTGCCACCTTAACACTCCGCATGCTAAAGTTCCCCTCCGGTGGACGGATAAAAGGATCCATTTTAAAACCAGTCTTCTTTTTCATTGCCTTTTCACATTCTTTGATTTCTCTTTGAATACGTTTTACACTCAGTTTTGCCATTCTTGGATGATGTGTGGTATGATTTCCTACCAGATGACCTTCTTTTTTCATCTTTTTAACCAATCCTGGACTTGACATAATATAGTCTTTTGTCACAAAAAAGATTGCTTTTGCATGATGTTTTTTCAATGTTTTCAAAATTTTCTTTGTATACCCAGCCTCATAACCACAATCAAAACTCAGATATACAACCTTATTCTTTTTCGAACATTTTCCCGTGTAATACGCATGGTCTTTTTTACATTTCCATCCTGCAGGTCCAGTTCCATTCGGTTTTTTGTGATTTAAATTCTGTCCTAATCCCCAATTATACGACTGCGTAGAATAAGAAGACAGCGGTCGTTTTGCCTGACTAACCATTTCACCACCAGTCATACACAAAAGCGCTGTCAGAAACATTGTAAAAATTCGTTTTTTCATTCGTTTTCCCCCTGTTCATTAAAATATACCGGCAAGCAATGCGCCTGCCACTGCCCCAACTGCCACAATCACAAGTCCCATATCAAAATATGCAAGAACAAGTGCCACAAGCGTTCCCGCCGTAGAAGTAACTACATTTCCGGTTGCCGTAAAAATAGCCGGAAACGTAAGTGCCGCCAATACCGCATAAGGCACATAATACAAAAAGGACGTAAGCCACTGCGATGTAATTTCTTTTCGAAACACCGTAATTGGAAGAACGCGAATCAGATAGGTAATCACTGCCATTACCGCAATATAAATCAACTGCTCTGTCATGCTTTAACCTCCTTTTTTACCGGGAACATAAACGCTCCTATAGATGCTGCAATCACGGTAGAAAGAATCACCTGAAAGCCAATGGAAATTTCTTTGAGTACCGGTGTCGCAGTAAAAATACACTGGCAGATAACAGCAATACCAATAACAAATAAAACGGCCTTGCTCTTTTTTGCCGGCGGTATGATAATTGCAATAAACATCGCATACAGACCAAGTTCCATCGCAGCTGATAAAGCTCCCGGCATAATCTGAGACGCAAGTGCCCCGGCTGCGGTACCAACTGTCCATCCAAAGACCGGCACCGTAATCAAGCCATACATAAAGCGCGCCGACAAAGATTCTGTCTCCATTGATGACACTGCAAAAATCTCATCCGTAATACCATAGCCAATCATCAGCCGCTGGCGTAAAGTCATCTTCTTGTCCACTTTCTGCGATAAAGAAAACGACATCAACATATATCGCACATTAATAATAAACGTAGTCATTGCCATTTCTAAATAACTGCCATGTGCTGCCATAATTGCCACTCCGGCAAACTGTCCGGCGGATGTTACATTGGCAACAGAAATCAAAATCGTAATCCACACAGGAATTCCTGCATTTACTGCTTTTACACCAAATGTAAAGGACACCGACAAATAACCGATTGCAATCGGCAGTCCTTTTTTTATCCCTCGTATCCAATCATTCATTTTCCTTATGAAAAGTCACTGTAATCTCAGTTCCTTTATCCTCCTCGCTTGTTACTTCAATATCCGCATGATGAACTGCCACAATATGTTTTACAATAGCAAGTCCAAGTCCGGTTCCGCCGGTTTCTCTCGAACGCCCCTTGTCCACCCGGTAAAAACGTTCGAAAATACGTTCCTGATTTTCTTTGCTGATTCCAATTCCGGTATCTTTTACACAAAATATGACGGTATTTTCCGTTTCCGCCAAACACACTACAACCTGACCGCCTTCTTTATTATAGCGAATTCCGTTATCAATTAAATTATATACCAGTTCCTCCAGCATTTTTGTCACGCCATGAATCATCACAACTTCCGGCACTGTCTCCAGATGAAGCGTAACATTTCTCTTTTTTGCCGCCAAAGCAAGCAAATCCCCGCAGTTACGTACTGTATCCGCAAAATTCACCCACGCAAAATCATCGTTAAAATTTCTTGTATCCAATTCAGATAACTGCAAAATATCATTAATCAAAGTCAGAAGACGCGACGAATTTTTCTGGATTTCCCCGGCAAAACGTACCGCATCTTCTCCTTTTGCCATTCCTCCGGCAATCAGTTCCGAATAACCGGAAATTGATGTCAAAGGCGTTTTCAATTCATGGGAAACATTCGCCGTAAATTCCTGCCGCATATTACTACTTTTTACAATATCCCGGTGCTGCTTTTGAATCGTATTCAAAAAAGGAGTTAATTCTTTGTAACCGGTTGCCAGTTCCTCGCGATCCATGTTCTTTGCAAGCATTTCAATCGGTTTAACAATACTTTTCGCAAATAATCTTGATAAAAAGATAGACACCACAAACAAAAGAATCGCAATTCCTCCAATAAATGGTGAAACTCGCATCAAAAAGCTAATAAAACTCTGACTTTCTTTTGCCAAACGGAGAATATTACCATTGCTTAACCGTATTGCATAGTAATAAGAAGCATGAGATAATGTATTAGAGGTTCGGATGGATTTTCCACTTCCCTTTTCTATCGCCTCTTTTACTTCTGGACGTTCTTTATGATTTCCTAAAACGTCTGCATTTACATCCGAATCAGCTAAGACAACTCCGTCTTTGTCAATCAGTGTCACGCGTATGTTATCAACTTTTTTCTGCGAGATAATGCGGTCAGTATCTTTATAATTTACTAAATCCTCTCCTAACATATCGGCACAGGTGTGAAGATTCTCAATGACCTCATTTTGAAACAAATTATAAAACACAACCGTTGTTAATAACAACACGGCAATCATCGATATCATAGCAATTGCCATAAAGTTTAACTGCATCCTTTTTTTCATTCTGTTTCATCCTCCGTTTTTCGGAAACAATATCCGACATTTCGTATCGTTTGTATCTGGCTGCCGGCTTCACCAAGTTTTTTTCGCAGCGTCCGAATATGCATATCTAATGTTCTCGATTCTCCAAAAAAATCAACACCCCAAATTAACTCCATCAAAGAATCCCTTGTCATCACCTGGTCTGCATGGCTCATCAGTACCTGCAGTAATTCAAATTCTTTGTAAGTAAGCGGGCATTTTTCCCCTTTTACAAAAACTTCTCTGGCGTCCTTATTTAATTCGATTTTCTGCCGGTTTCCAATGACAGAAATTTGTTTCTTTTTGCTCGAAAATCGTCGCAGCAAAGCCCGGATACGTGAAACAAATTCCATTACACCAAATGGCTTTGTCAAATAGTCATCTGCCCCACAGTCAAGCCCCCTCACAATATCCAACTCTGAATCTCTGGCTGAAACCATAAGAATCGGAATCTTTGCATACAATTCTTTTTCACGGATTTCTTTCACGATATGAAAACCATCTGCATCCGGTAACATCACATCCATCACAATCAAATCCGGTAATTTTTTTTTGCACGCTTTCCAAAAAGCGGAAACGCTTGTCAAAAGTGCCACCTCATGCCCGGCATTTTTTAGTGCAAAACTTTCAATTTCTCCAATTCCATCATCATCTTCGACAAGATAAATCAGTGCCATTTATATCCCCTCTTCTTTCCTTATTATTGCAAACTCATCGCAATACAGCAGTCATTTCCAACTACTGTCACTTTACCATAGGAACCGCAGATAAGCGGTATCATCGGTGCCACGTGTCCGATATCCAAATCCATAAAAATTGGCACATCAAATTCACTTAATATAGAAAGAACCGCTTCATATTGGTCAAGACCAGCAATTATCTGCCCCTGTACACCGGGACGTCCAATCAGAAAACCACGGCAGGTATCAAACCAGCCCGCCTGCTTCAAGCTCCACAAAGTTCTTCTCATCTCAAATACATTCAAATCACAGGATTCCAAAAACCAAAGAATACCATCATCTTCATATTTTTGATTAAATTCCTTTACCTTATCAAATTTCGTTCCCCTCAAATGAGATAAGCAATCTAAGCATCCCCCAAGCAGTCGTCCCTCAATCTTGAAAGATTTGCCTTCTTTCTTATTGGTATGCAGAACAAAAGGCTCTGTGACATGATAGGCAGCTAACGGATGCTCTTCATCTTTTAGCGATTCCTTTTCCCACATCGGATAATTTTGCATCTCAAATTTTTTCCCCTGCAGTAATTCATAGGCATCCTGAATCGATGCATGCCACGGCTCCATACCAAAAGCTCCAGCATTTGGACCGTAAATTGCTGCCGTATCGGTCAGTGTTGCAAGTAAAAAAATCAGATTTGTATTGTCTGAGTACCCCATAAACCACTTAGGCGGCAATCGCTTTAATTGTCCAAAATCAATATATTCAAGTATTTCGCACATTAACTCACCACCGCCACAGGAAATCAATGCCTGATTTGTTTCTTTCTTATAATATTCCATAAATTCAGCCGCACATTTTTTCGGGCTGCTACTGATTCCTACACCATCTGACGCATAACAGTTAAACCCTAATTCAGTCTTAAAACCAAGCGCATTCCATTTTTTCAAACTGTTTTGAAAGGCAGAATAATACGGTTCACCCGCACAGCCAAACGATGGTGCAACAAATCCAATGGTATTTCCTTTTTCAATAAACGACGGATAACGCATATCTCTCCTCCTTATTTATGGTATGGTTCATGATTCATAATGCGGTTTGCACGATAAATCTGCTCAAACAAAATAACGCGCATCAATTGATGGGGAAAGGTAAAATCCGAAAATGACAGCCTCTCATCCGCACGGTCAAGTAAGGATGTATGTAAGCCAAGAGACCCTCCAATCACAAAGGCAATGTGGCTTTTCCCCTGATTCATACACATTGAAAGGTGCTTTGCAAATCCTTCTGAGTCAAATTTCTTTCCCTTTAAATCAAGTGCAATCACATACATGGAATCTTTTATTTTGGAAAGCAGACGCTCTGCCTCCTTTTGCCGTATCTGTTCCTGCTGTAAATCCGATGCCTGTTCCGGTGTTTTCTCATCCGAAACTTCTATAATATCTACTTTCGCATACCGCGACAAACGCTTTTTATATTCATTTACCGCATCTGTATAAAACTTTTCTTTTATCTTTCCTACACATAATATCGTATACTGCATAATGTTTCTTCCTTTACTTTCATATGCCTAGTATAGCACATATACAAATACCACATCAATAAAAAGAAAAAAATATGCAACTTTTTGAAACCTGACATATTTTTGACACACACTATCTGTATATTAACACTTGGAAAGTTTATAACTTTCTACTCCCACCCTATTATACGCTTTGACACCTTCGGGTGTCAGGAAAGACACCTCCTCCCAGAGGTGTCTTTTCTGTTGTAGAGATTTTTTCATTCTTATGTAGACAGTGACAAACTGACACATAATGCAGTATCAATCTTTTCAATTGCTTCCGTGTCCAAATGACACACTTTTTCACGTAATCGGGATTTATCAATCGTACGAACCTGTTCCAAAAGAATCACAGAATCTTTTACAATTCCATATTTGTGTGCATCCAATGCTACATGCGTTGGCAGTTTTGCCTTGTGCAGCTGGCTTGTAATTGCCGCACAAATAACCGTCGGGCTATAACGGTTGCCCATATCATTTTGTATAATAAGAACCGGCCGCACTCCACCCTGTTCGGAGCCAATGACCGGTCGTAAATCTGCATAATAAATATCGCCTCGTTTTACAATCATGGTTTCACACTCCCTCATTTGATATTCCTATTATTCCCAATATACGAAACGATATTCAATTTGTTCAAAAGCTTTTATTATTCTCCTAAATATTTTCTAGGCACACGGTTTGTAATACTGCATACAAACTCATAATTAAATGAATGTGATTTTTCTGCAATCTCCTCAACGGGGATATTTTTTTCTCCATCTTTTCCAAAAATTGTTACCGTATCCCCGATAGCGGCTTCTTTAATATGAGACACATCCACCATAAACTGGTCCATACAGATTCTTCCTAAAATCGGTGCATACTGTCCATGAATCAAAACACGTCCCTTGCCTGACAAATCACGTTTCATGCCATCAGCATAACCAACCGGAATTGTAGCGACCGTCATTTTTTCCTTCGCCGTAAATGTACCACCGTAACTGATACTCGTTCCCGGCTCTACGGTCTTTATATAAGAAATAATCGATTTCCATTGCATGGCAGGTTCCAATACAAGAACATCCTTTGCCACTTCATCAGACGGATACAGTCCATAGGTCGTAATACCGGAACGTACCATATCAAGGTTAGCCTCCGAAAATCCAATAATCGAAGCACTATTTGACACATGGTGAATTGGAATCTTAACACCGCGTTTCTCTAATTCTTCGACAAAAGCCATATATTTTCTAAAAGGTTCTCTCGCCGGCTCAATGGTTTTCTCGTCAGCTCTGGCAAAATGCGTAAAGATCCCTTCAACTTCCAGTCCCGGCAGTTTCGAAATTTTTTCTACCGTATCCAAAGATTCTTCACAAGGGATAAAACCAATCCGGCTCATTCCGGTATCAACTTTTATATGAATCTTTGCTTTTTTTCCATGTTTTAATGCTGTCTCACTTAACTGCTCTGCCATTTCCCACGTATACACAGTCTGGGAAATCTGATATTGCACCAAATCCTCATAGGATTCTTCTCCGGTATATCCTAGAATCAAAATCAGTTTATCAATTCCTGCTTTTCGAAGTTCTATGGCTTCCTCTATCATGGCAACTCCGTAAGCATCTACCTGATCATATAATGCCTTCGCAACCTGTACGGCACCATGCCCATAAGCATTTGCCTTCACAATTGCCATTACCTTTGTTCCTTCTTTTATATTTTTATGTACCTCATCGATATTATGCCGGATGGCATCTAAATTAACCTCTGCATAAGTACGATTAAACTGTTTCATTTTCATTTCCTTCTTTCTGAAAACATTTTGTATTTGTAAGAACCTCGGTCAAACCATCCAGCAAATCAGATGCCATGACTCCATACGGACTTTTCTGTTTTGCTGCCACATCACCGGAAAGACCATGCAGGTAAACACCGAGCTTTGCAGCCAAAAACGGATTCACATTCTGGGCAAGCAGACCGCTAATCACCCCGGTCAGAACATCACCCGAACCACCGGTTGCCATTCCATTATTTCCGGAAACATTGACATAACATTCCGTCCCATCCGAGACAACAGTCCTTGCATCTTTTTGCACCAAAATACAATTTCTTGTTTTTGCCGTATTTTTCGTTGTCCCTAAAATATCCTCTTGTAGTTTGGGTATCGGAATCCCGGTTAGCACACTCATTTCCTTAACATGCGGTGTTAAGACAAAATTATCCCGAAACGTAATATCTTTTTTTGCACAAATGGTTATCGCATCACCGTCTACCACAGTCGGAACTTTTGTATTTGCTAAGACGTACTCCACCAGTTCCTCTGATTGTTTGGATAAACCAATTCCCGGTCCAATCACGACAGCACTTGCAAGCGGAAGTACTTTTTTTATTTCCTCTCTGGTTGAAAAAAGAATTTCCGGCAGTGCACTAAGCAGTGTATCCCGGTTTGATGGTGTCGATACGACATGCACAAGTCCTGCTCCCATACGATATGCGGCTTTTGCAGACAGAAAGCAGGCGCCACTCATAGTATCACACCCGGCAATTACAACCACTCTTCCAAACGTTCCCTTATGTGAATGAGCGATGCGCTTTGGAAGGTTACAAACAATATCATCCGGCTCATAATAGTAAGCATCTGCCTGCGCGAAATCAACGCTTTTCCTTGGAAATCCAATATCCGCCACATAAACTTTTCCGGCATATTCACACCCCGGATACAAAACAAGCCCGGTTTTGTTCACGCCAAAGGTAATCGTCGCTTCAGCCTGTACGGCACAGCCTAACACTTTCGCACTTTTTGCATGAATACCGGACGGAATATCTAATGAATAAACCGTCACGCCACTTTGATTCATATCTAAAATAACCTGTTCATACACACCGGTTACTTCTCTGGAAAGTCCGATTCCAAAGACGGCATCAATTAAAATGTCGTATTCATCCATCGAAACAAGCGAATAGGTAAGAATCGGGACGTCACATGCCGAAGCAATTACAAGCTGTGTTTTCATTTCTTCTGACATATGTTCCGAATTTCCTACGACTGTTACTGCCGCCTGATATCCCATTTCATGTAAGATACGTGCCACACAGACGCCGTCACCGCCATTGTTTCCAATTCCACATACACATAAAAAAGTATCCGATGGTCCGGCTTTCTCCAAAAGGACGGAAACCACCGACATCGCCGCCTTTTCCATCAAAACAAGACTTGGCATCCCCATTGTATCAATAGCATGGGTATCAATTGCTTTCGCCTGTTCACCGGAATACATCTCTTTCATAAAAGTTCCTTCTTTCTATTCTTTTACATCGTCCGCCACAGCAATCACAAATGCCGTCGCAACTTCCTTTGTATTTGTGATAGAAATCTTCCAATCGGTAATCCCCATTTCTTCTGCTTTTTTTCTCGCTGCACCATAAAGCGTAACATAGGGGGCGCCGCTTTCTCTTCGCAGAATTTCCACTTCACAGGCATCAATGCCCGCAAAGCCGGTACCAAATGCTTTTACTACCGCTTCTTTCCCGGCAAAATCAGAAGCACCTCTCCTTTTTGCGTGTTCCATCTCCGCCCGTTCCTTTTCCGTAAAAATGCGATGGACAAAATGCTCTTTTTCCATCGCTTTTACAACACGGGAAATCTCAATGGAATCTACACCAATTCCAAGTATCATTCTTTTCCCTTCCTTTTATCATATAAATTCATTACGTCATGACCTAACAACCCATGCATCAAAGAATAGGCACTGTCCATACTCTCCTCTAAATCATCTTTCCATTCCGTTTTCTCACGGAGGGAAATGCGGAGTTCTTCAATTTCCTGCTTTACAATTTTCAACTGCTCATCTCCATTTGCCAGACGCTCAAAACAATAATGTGCCCCTGTAGCAAGCAGTTCTTCATTTGCCTTTTTTATCATTCTCGGAAGTTCAATCAATTCATCTGATTCCGTCTCTATCCGCTCTTTGATTTCCAAAAGAAGTCGCTGCTGGTTTTTCTTCTTCTTATCACGTAAAGGCTCTGCATCATTCATCCCAGCCACAATGCCTTCCATCAATTTCTTTTTCGTCTTTTTTAAATCTTTGATGTCATTTACTAAATATCCCTGCCTTTTGAGCAGTTCATTTAATTTCTCCTCAAGCTGAATAATCTCAGCCGGTTTTTCTCCCTGCGGAAACAAAGTATGCCAGCGACGGTCCAACACTAGAATAGGAACCTTTTTCCCTTTTAAAGCTTCTCTCACCAGCGTTTCAAATTCTAAGTCTCGTCGTTTCATACCATTCCTCCTATTCCGGTAAGTTAGAAATATTGTAGGAAAGCCGCATCAAACTTTCTGCCAGATGTACATTTTCAACCGCAATATTTCCCGGAAGATTCAAATCGGTGGCCGCAAAATTCCAAAATGCACTAACACCATACTGTACAAGCTGTTTCGCCACTGCCGGTGCAATTGATTTCGGCAGCGTAAGTGCTGCAATATCTACCGTATGTCCTTTTACATATCCTTCTAAGTCTTTCATGTCATAAACCATCGTATGACCAATCTTTTTGCCAATCTTATCCGGACTGACATCAAAAACTGCCGATACCACAAATCCTCGTTTTTCAAAACCGGCATAATTGGCGAGTGCATGCCCTAAGTTACCGGCACCAAGAATAATGACATGGTAATCCCTGTCAAGTCCCAAAATTTTACCTATTTCATTTTTCAAATAAGGAACATTATAACCATATCCCTGCTGACCAAAACCGCCAAAATTATTAAAATCCTGTCGGATTTGAGATGCTGTCACTTTCATTTGCTTACTTAACTCCCCGGATGAAATACGCTCAATTCCGTTATCCAATAATTCACTTAAATATCTATAATACCGCGGCAAACGCTTAATTACTGCCGCTGAAATCTTTTTATCTGCCACAAAAGTATCCTCCAACGAAAATAAAAAGTACAAATCAGCCATAAAAAAAACTGTCTGTACTTATTATAATGGAATGTTAAAAATTAGTCAATCTCCAATGTCCGCAAATGTTTCCATTTTCCCTTCTCAAACGGCTCCGGAATCAGGCAGGAAGACAAACGCAGGCATTTTAATCTGCGAAATTGATATAAAACCTCAATATGTTTTAACTCCAATGGCTTAAACTCATCAAATCCTGCTATCTCTATCACTTCAAGATTCGGAAATTCGCAGAGTGCATTTAAATCAAAGGACTCTTTTGTAATCTTCCACAAAGAAACTTTTTTAACTTTCTTTTTTTCTTTTTTCGAAAGCCAGTTTCTTTTGCCTTCTTCATTACGCTCAATGCGGCTGATTGCCTCTTCTCCGTAATAAATTCGATTGATACACATAGTAACCACCCTTTCCTTTTTTGGTGTTCATAAAATAAGACGATTGAAAACGGCAAAATGTTGCAAAAAAATTAAAATTATTATAAAATATGTTTTTGTTAGAAGTTTTTTGGAGGATTCAAACATTATGATATTAGCATGCAATCATATTTCAAAGGCATTTGCAGACGAAACCGTTTTGTCAGATGCTGTTTTTCATATAAATGAAGGTGAACGCGCTGCCATCGTAGGAATTAACGGTGCCGGCAAAACAACACTGCTGCGAATCATTGTCGGTGAACTTCCGGCAGATTCCGGTGAAATTGTAACAGCTAAAGGAAGTACCATCGGCTATCTCCCACAGCAGCAGGGATATCACTCAGACAAAACAATTTATGAGGAATTATTGGCTGTCAAATCGGATGTCATTGAAATGGACGAAAAAATCCGTGCAATGGAGCAGCAAATGACAACTTTAGAAGGTGCCGAATTAGAACGTGTATTAAACCAATACCATAAGCTGCAAACGGCTTTTGAAGATGGTGAAGGATATACTTACAAAAGTAAAGTTCTCGGCGTCATTAACGGTCTTGGCTTTCGCGGAGAAGCGATGCACCAGTGCATCAACAATCTCTCCGGTGGACAAAAAACAAGGGTTGCTCTTGGTAAACTTCTGTTATCAGAACCGGACTTATTGTTGATGGATGAGCCTACAAACCACTTAGATTTGGAATCCGTGCGCTGGCTGGAAAACTATTTAAACGGTTACAAGGGAAGTGTCTTAGTTGTCTCTCACGACCGCTTTTTCATCGACCGCATCGCCGAGAAAATTATTGAAATTGACCATGGTAAAATAATAACTTTTACCGGTGACTATACCAGTTATTCCGAAAAAAAAGAAAAATTACGCGAGGAAATGATTCACCGCTACTATAACCAGCAACAGGAAATCAAACACCAGGAAGCCGTCATCCAGAAATTAAAATCCTTTAACCGTGAAAAGTCAATTCGCCGTGCGGAAAGCCGTGAAAAAATGTTAGCCAAAATCGAACGTGTAGAAAAGCCGGTGGAATACGAAAAATCACTTTCTCTTTCCCTGACTCCTTCAGTAATCAGTGGAAATGATGTTTTGACGGTCACGGATTTTGCCAAAAGTTTTGGAGAAAACCACTTGTTTGATCATCTTTCCTTTTCAATTAAACGAGGCGAAAAGGTGGCAATTATCGGCAAGAATGGAACCGGCAAAACAACACTTTTAAAATTAATTCAGGGAATGATTCCGGTTGATGAAGGAAGTGCCGTAACCGGCTCTCATGTCGAAATCGGTTACTATGACCAGGAACATCAGATGCTTAACGATGATAAAACCATCTTTGAAGAAATTCAGGATGATTACCCGGATTTAACAAATACAGCAATTCGTAATGTTCTCGCTGCCTTTTTATTTACGGGAGATGATGTTTTTAAACCGATTCATCTTCTCAGCGGTGGTGAAAAAGGTCGTGTATCATTGGCGAAACTGATGCTGTCAAAGGCAAACTTTTTACTCCTTGACGAGCCTACCAACCATTTGGATATTACCTCCAAGGAAATTTTGGAATCCGCAATTAATAAATATGAGGGAACCGTGCTTTACGTCTCGCATGACCGTTATTTTATCAACCGCACTGCCACAAGAATTTTGGATTTAACCGGGCACAAACTGCTCTCCTACAGCGGAAATTATGCATACTATCTGGAGAAAAAAGATACGGTGGAAAGCCGCTTTTTAACAGATGACGATAAAACCATGCAGACTTCTGCAAAAAAAGATACAAAAGAAGAAGGTAAGCTTGACTGGCAGGAGCAGAAAAAACTGGCAGCGAAAAAGCGAAAAATTGAAAACGAATATCAAAAAACCGAACAAGAAATTGAAGCACTGGAAACGGACATTGCAAATCTTGATGAGGAACTGATGCGTCCGGAATATGCATGCAATGCTCATAAACTAAACGAATTATCAACTGCCCGCGAAGAAAAAGAAACCGCTCTCACTGCCGCTATGGAGCAATGGGAACGGTTAGCCGAACAATTAGAAGAATTTGAAGTTACTGAGTAATCCGCTTAGTAACTTCATTTGCTTTTGCATAAATTTCCGATGGACTTTCTCCCACAAAAAACTCGCCATTTTCATAGAGAACCATGCCATTTACCATCGTCATTTTCACATTTTCTTTACTACCACTGTATACTAAGTTTTTCACAAGATTATGCACAGGCTGCATATTTGGCCGCTGTAAATCAATTAAAATCAAATCAGCAAACTGGCCTTCCTTTACATACATGCATTCCGGCAGTCCCATTGCCAGTGCACCACCGGTTGTAGCCATCTTTAAAACATCTGCGGCATCCATAACCGCAGCATCCCTATATTTTAATTTCGGAAGAACTGCTGCTAAATACATTTCCCGGAACATGTCAAGTGCATTATTGCTCGCCGGTCCATCCGTGCCAATCGCCAGGTTAATTCCCGCCTTTTTTAAAGCAGGTAAATCCGCAATTCCACTCGCAAGTTTTGCATTGGATGAAGGATTCGTAACAATCGACACCTTTTTCTCCCTGCAAATATTCCGGTCTGTTTCATCCATCCAGACACCGTGGAAACCACCACCGCCATAGTCAAATACACCAATTGAATCCAAAAACTGAACCGGTGACATACCATAACGCATTTTACATTCTTCCACTTCTTTTTTGGTCTCTGCCAAATGCAGATACACCGGCTGTTTGTATTCATGAGCAAGTTCTGCCATGCCCTCTAACAATTCGCGGCTTGTTGTATATTCAGCATGAACACCAAGGCGAAATGACACCAGTTCATTCCCCTTGTTCAGCATTTCATATTCCTCTCTTGTGCGTGCAAGCGAACCGGTAAAGTTATTTAGTTCGCCACAAAAAACTGTACGAAATCCCATTTGAACCGATGTTTTGGCATGCTGATAATTATCCACATACATATCAAAATTTGAGGTAATTCCACTTGTCAGATATTCTAAAACTGCCACCTTGGATAAGATTTCAATATCCCCTTTCTGCAGTTTTGCTTCCATTGGAAACACCCTGTCATTTAACCAGTTCTGTAATGGCAGATCATCCGCATAGGATCGAAGAAATGTCATGGCAGAATGTGTGTGGGCATTTTTAAAACCAGGCATTAAAAGATTTCCTTCGCAGTCAATTTCCCGTGTAAATTTTCTTTTATTAAGTTCTGAATTGTTTTCCCCCACATAAGAAATACGGTTTCCATCAATGTGTACTTCTCCATCAAAGACTTCCGCATCTTCTTCCATCGTAAGAATTTTCGCATGATATAATCGTATGGAAGACATCCTAACACATCCTTTCAATGGCTGATTTCACAAGTGTTTTAAACTTCGGTGCCACACGGTCAGCCACTTCTTTTACCTCCTCATGACTCAATGGATTTGCTGCTGTTCCTCCCGCCATATTCGAAATACAAGAGACACCGCATACGCGCATTCCCATATGTCTGCCGACAATTGCCTCTACCGCCGTGCTCATTCCCACGGCATCAGCACCAAACATACCAAACATTTTCACCTCTGCCGGTGATTCATACGCAGGTCCCGTTGTCTGAAGATAAACACCTTCCTTTAAAACAATATCATTAACTTTTGCTTCTTTTGTGAGAATCTTCCGTAGTTCCAAATCATAAATTGTATCCATGGACGGAAAACGCACGCCAAATGAATCTACGTTTTTTCCAATCAATGGAGATGGCACAAAGGAACTAATCTGGTCAGTTAGCATCATCAAATCTCCTGCCTCCACCTTCTCACTGATTCCTCCGGCTGCATTTGTCAAAAACAAGATTTTCGCTCCCAGTAAACACATCACACGAACCGGCAAAACAACATCCTCCATCGAATAACCTTCATAGTAATGAACGCGTCCCTGCATAATGACAACTTTCGTGTCTCCAATTAATCCAAAAACAAACCGTCCATTATGTCCTGCCACAGTAGAAACCGGAAATCCCGGAATCTCGTGGTAATCAATGGATGCCACGCATTCAATCTCATCCGCTAATGCTCCCAGTCCGCTTCCCAAAATCAAAGCAGCCTGTGGCTTGAAATCTGTAATTTTTCGAATCTGTTTTACACACTCTCTTACTTTTTGTTCCATAATAACCCCTCCTTGTTATATAAACTCTGCAAATACACGGTTGCTGACATCAATTCCAAAATCAGTCAGGCAATACCTGTCACCATTTTCCTTTATCAATCCTTCACGAATGCACTTTTCTAAGGAACTTTGATAATAAGTTTCCATCGGCACTAAAAAATTCTGATAAAACATTTTTTTCGATACACCTTCCATCATCCGAAGTCCCAGATACATAAACTCTGCCATGCAGTCTTCCTTTGTTAATTCCTCTTTTTCAACAACCGGCAATTTCCCATTCTTTATTTTCTGCCCATAAGTCTTAAAATTTCGCTCATTGGAAAACCGCACATTCTCCATGCACGATGACGCTCCTAATCCAAGTCCAAGATAAGGAAAACGTTTCCAGTATTTTTTGTTGTGATCACACTCTTTTCCTTCTTTGGCATAATTGGATATCTCATAGCGGTGATACCCAAAATCCGAGAGCCTCTCTTTCGTCAGTTCATACATCTGCCTGTCCTCTTCTTCCGAAACAGGCGGGCATTCCCCATACTTTTCGTAAAACGGAGTTCCCTCTTCCAAAATCAGGCTGTACGAAGAAATATGCTCCGGTGCAAGTTCACACACACGTGTCAATGTCTGCTCGTATCCTGCTACAGTCTGCTCAGGAATTGCCGACATTAAATCCACATTGATGTTAGCAAATCCACATTCTCTTGCCTGATGAAAACTCACCAAAAAATCGTCATAGCTGTGAATTCTGCCAAGACAAGCAAGCTCAGAAGAAATCGTCGACTGAAGTCCAAAACTAATCCGATTTACGCCAGCCTTTTTATAATTTTTCAGTTTTTCAGCGTCTACCGTACCTGGGTTACATTCGATGGTATATTCCATTTTATCAGATAAATGAAATGATTTTACCATTTCATTCTGTAAAACATCAAACTGCCTCTCCGTAAGCAGAGATGGCGTTCCTCCACCGATAAAAATGGTATCTACCGCATCATTTGATACCTTGTCTTTCCAAAGCTGCATTTCCATAGCAAGTGCTTTTACATACTCATCTTTCAGCGCTTCTTTGGCAGGAAATGAAAGGAAATCACAGTAATTACACTTTTTCACGCAAAACGGAATGTGAAGATACAAGCCAAATGTACTCATTTATTCTTCCTCATCCAGTTTCAAAACACTCATAAATGCCTTCTGCGGAATTTCTACATTGCCAATCTGGCGCATTCTCTTCTTTCCTTCCTTCTGCTTTTCAAGAAGTTTTCTCTTTCGTGAAATGTCGCCGCCATAACATTTGGCAAGGACGTCTTTGCGCACTGCCTTAACCGTTTCACGGGCAATTACTTTATTTCCAATGGCTGCCTGAATCGGAATTTCAAAAAGATGTCTCGGAATTTCATTTTTCAATTTCTGGCACATCTTTCTTCCACGCTCATAAGCAGAACTTTCATGCACAATAAAGGACAGCGCATCGACTTCCTCTTTGTTAATCAAAATGTTTAACTTCACAAGACTTGCTGTCTCATAGCCCTTCATCTCATAATCAAAGGAAGCGTAACCACGGGAACGCGATTTCAACGAATCAAAAAAGTCGTAAATAATCTCATTCAACGGCAGTGTGTATTTCAAAAGTGCACGTGTCTCTTCCATATATTCCATGCCCTGATAGACACCACGTCTTTCCTGACAAAGTTTCATAATGGCTCCCACAAATTCTGTCGTCACCATAATCTCTGCATCCACAACCGGTTCTTCCATATGCTCAATTTCGGATGGATCCGGGAGGTTTGAAGGATTCGTCACTTCGACCATTTCCCCATTTGTTTTATAGACATGGTAAACAACGCCCGGTGCTGTCGTAACCAAATCCAGATTATATTCTCTCTCTAAACGCTCCTGAATAACTTCCAAATGTAAAAGTCCTAAAAATCCACAGCGGAAACCAAATCCAAGGGCAACCGAAGTCTCTGCCTCAAACTGTAACGAAGCATCATTTAACTGCAATTTCTCCAGTGCATCGCGCAAATCCTGATATTTGGCACCATCGGCCGGATAAAGACCACAGTAAACCATCGGCATTACTTTTTTATATCCCGGCAGTGCCTCTTTGCATGGATTTTCAGCATCTGTTACGGTATCACCGACACGTGTTCCCTCTACATTTTTCAAACTGGCAGTAATATAGCCAACCATGCCCGCGGTCAATTCTTCGCAGGGAATAAACTGACCGGCACCAAAAGTACCCACTTCAACCACTTCTTCTTCCAAACCGGTCGCCATCATGTGAATTTTCGTTCCCTTTTTCACGGTACCGTCAAATAAGCGACAGAAAATAATAACCCCTTTATAGGAATCATAAACAGAATCAAAAACTAAAGCCTTAAGCGGTGCTGTATCATCACCCTGCGGTGCCGGTATTTTTTTCACAATCTGCTCCAACACTTCTTCAATGTTCGTTCCTAATTTTGCGGAAATCAATGGGGCATCCTGTGCCTCAATTCCAATGACATCCTCGATTTCATTTTTTACACGGTCCGGGTCAGCACTCGGCAAATCAATTTTATTGATAACCGGCATAATTTCCAAATCATGGTCAATTGCCAAATAACAATTTGCTAACGTCTGTGCCTCAATTCCCTGTGCCGCATCGACAATCAAAATGGCGCCTTCACACGCCGCCAGACTTCTTGATACCTCATAATTGAAATCCACGTGTCCCGGTGTATCAATCAGGTTAAACAAATATTCTTCACCGTTTTTTGCCGTGTACGCCAGACGAACTGCCTGTGATTTAATCGTAATTCCACGTTCACGTTCCAATTCCATGTTGTCAAGCACCTGTGCCTGCATCTCACGGCTTGTAAGCAGTCCGGTCCGTTCAATAATACGGTCGGCAAGCGTTGATTTTCCATGGTCAATATGTGCTACAATACAAAAATTTCTTATATGATCTTTTCCAATAACTGACATAATTGTAATTCTTTCCTTTCCTACCACAAATCTATCCCTATCTTAGCATAATTACACATATTTTGCCACAAAAAGTTCCTATCCGCCTTGTCTTTTCCACATTTATGGTGTAGAATACAGATAATTAAGTCAAGGAGGGACACAAAATGAGAAAACAGATGGCTAAAATACTAACCGCCGTTTTACTGCTCGGCACATTGACTGATGTCTCGACTGCAAAAGCAGTGGCACCAAAGTTAAATAAATCCAAATTAACACTTTATATTGGAAGTAATTACACATTAAAAGTAAAAAAAGCTTCCGGCAAGGTAAAATGGACTTCCGGTAAAAAATCCGTTGCAACCGTTTCTTCCAAAGGAAAAGTAGTTGCAAAAAAAGCGGGAAAGGCTAAAATTACAGCAAAAATTGGCAGCAAAAAGTTGATTTGCCGGCTGACAGTAAAAAAACGACCACTTGGAAAAGGAACAAAGGCAAATCCAAAGTCCGCTTATAACAACAATTCCTTTACCTTCTATGAGGAAGGCAAAAAAATCGGAAAAATTTCCATGCAGTTAGAGTCCTTTGCTTCCGGTGCCGAATCCGCTAAATTAGCAAAAAAGAATTCATCTAATTTAGTTCCAAAATCAAATGAGGAATATTTGTATTTCCGCTTTAAGATTACCTATCATTCGGGTACACAGACAATTAAGGCAAAAGATGTTTTTAATTACTACTACAATATCTTCGGAGCAAACTCTACAAAACAGATGACAAACTTAGATTGGGGATTCTTCTTTGAAGATGTCGATGATTTAGGTCAGGTGCTGTTATCTCCGGGCAACACGATAACTTGTGGCAAAGCAGTCTTGGTAAATAAAGGATTTGCCCCATATACTTACCGTATTCAGACCGGTAAGAACACTTACTCTTGGTTTACAACAGCAAGATAATCAAGATAACAAAAAAGCAAGCCTCATAAGCAGACTTGCTTTTTTAATACTAAATTTCCAAAAGAACGCAGCCATGTGCAGAAATTGCTGTCTTTTGATTTGTTTGGATTTTTTCTCCTGTCCATAAGTCATTTGCAAATTCTTTTTCCTGAATCTCAAGTAATTCACTGATATTTACCATGCAATCAAAACCGGATACATTGAAAATGGCCACATAATCTCCTGTTTTCCATACAATCACCGTATCATCTCTAATTATCTCTTTTGCCTGTCCTGCCGGTAGTTCAAACAATGCAAGTACCTTTTGGTTGCATAACAGCGATAATGTTTCTTCATCCAATTTGGTTAATTCTGCCCCGAGCATAAGCGGTGACTGGAATATACACCAAAGTGTCATCATTGTCTTCTGCTCATCATAGGTAAGTGCTGACTTTCTTTCATCGCCAAAACCCTTTCCAATCATTCCAAACGGAAGCATATCGCAGTCCGGATATCCACCTCCTCTGGTCAGCCCCTGCCAGTTGTGACAACGGTCAAACATATCGCGAAGCGATTCCCAATTATCCCACAAATCATCGGTAATGCGCCACATATTTGCATTTTCATGATAAAACTCATTTTCCTCTACAAGTGCCGGTCCCGGGGACAAACTTAATACAATATCTCTGCCACATTTTTCAATCGCCCGATGAAGCATTTTAATCTCCTCTTTGGAGGAATCTGCATCCATACGACAGATGTCGTCACATTTAATAAAATCAACTCCCCAGTCCGCATAAAGAGAAACAATGGAATCATAATACTCCTGCGCCCCCTCAACACCCGGTGTTACGCCGTACATATCGGGATTCCATCCGCAAATCGAATAAGCGTCTGCAATTTCATTTGCTGTTTTATCGGTGCCAAGAATTTTTGTCCTTTGATATGCTGCCTGACGTGGAATTCCTCTCATAATATGAATTCCAAATTTCAGTCCAAGCCCGTGCACATAATCCGCCAATGGGCCAAACCCTTTGCCATCGGCAGAGGATGGAAAGCGTTTAACACATGGCAGTAAACGACTATATTCATCCATCTCCACATGGCAGAACGGAACATACTGAAAGCGCTCTCTCTGCTCGCCGGCCTCATAGGAATACCAGGCAATATCAACAACTACATATTCCCATCCATATTCCTTTAAGTGAGCCGCCATATAATCAGCGTTTTCCCGAACCTGCTCCTCATTTACGGTTGTGTCATAATAATCATAACTGTTCCAGCCCATCGGCGGTTTCTTTAAGTTCATGTATACAATCCTCCAATTTTTTCTCTATCGTACTATTTTTTCTCTATTTTTTCTATATTTTTTTGTGACAATACCATGTTAAAATGTGACATTTACGATCAAATTCCTATGGTTGTATTTTTTTTCGTTCGTGCTATAATAGATACAGACTTTTGGAGGTATAGATTATTATGAAAATCAGTAATAAGATACAATCAAAAAATGGCCTGAATATTATTATTGTTGGATGCGGGAAAGTGGGAATGACCCTAATCGAGCAATTAAGCAAAGAAGGCCATGACATTACCATTATTGACAAAAATGCAGCGAAGGTTCAGGAAATGTCCAATCTGTATGATATTATGGGGCTGGTCGGAAATGGTGCCAGTTATAGTGTACAGATGGAGGCCGGAATTGAAAACGCTGATTTAATTATTGCGGTAACAGCTTCTGATGAATTAAACCTGTTATGCTGTACAGTTGCCAAACAAGTCGGAGACTGTGCTGCGATTGCCCGTGTCCGCACACCGGATTACAGCAAAGAAGCCGGATACCTAAGAGAAAAACTTGGTCTCACCATGATTATTAATCCGGAATTAGAAGCTTCCCTTGAGACAGCCCGTATTCTTTATCTGCCAACAGCGTTAGAAGTAAACTCTTTTGCTCATGGTCAGGCAGAAATTGTAAAATTTAAAATTCCGGAAGGAAATTTATTAGACGGAATGACAATTGCCACCTTAGGAAAAAGTATTACAAATGAAATTCTTATCTGCGCCATCGAACGTGAAGGTGAAGTTTATATCCCAGGTGGTAATTTCCAAATGGCAAAGGCCGATATTGTTTCTTTTGTTGCTCCAAGACGCCATATCCGCAGTTTTCTGAAAAAAATCGGCTTTAAAACCAAACAAGTAAAAGATGCTATGATTGTCGGTGGTGGAAAAGCTTCTTACTATTTAGCCAAACAGTTAATTGCCATGGGAATCGATGTAAAAATCATTGAACAGAACAAGGAACGCTGCGAGGAATTAAGTATTTTACTGCCGGAAGCAATTATTATTAATGGAGACGGCACGGATGAGGAAGTTTTACGTGAAGAGGGAATTGAATATGCACAGGCATTTATTCCATTGACCGATATTGATGAAGAAAATATTATGCTCACACTCCATGCAAAACAAGTTTCCAATGCAAAATTGATAACTAAAATCAATCGAAGCACTTTTAAAAATGTAATTAGTAAGTTGGATTTGGGAAGTGTAATATATCCACGTTACATTACCTCCGAAGCGATTATTGCCTATGTACGTGCGAAAAAGAATTCGACAAACAGTAATATTGAAACTTTATATCATATGTTTGATAACCGCGCAGAAGCCATTGAATTTCGTGTTGATGAACCATCTTCTGTTACCGGTATTCCACTGAAAGATTTGATGTTAAAAAATGATTTGCTGGTTTCCTTTATCTATCGAAACGGCAAGGTTCAAATTCCAAGTGGTTTGGACACCATTGAAGTTGGTGATACCGTTATGATTGTCACAACCCATACCGGTTTAGATAATATACAGGATATTATAAGGAGTTAATGAATTATGAATACATCAATTATCCGCTATATTGTCGGATACATTTTAAAGATTGAGGCAGCACTTTTACTGATTCCTTCCATTGTAGCTGCTATTTACCGCGAACCGGAGGGGTTATGTTATCTTTCTGTTTCCGCTCTGTGCATCTTCCTTGGTGTACTCCTCTCTTTCCGAAAACCGAAAAATCATGTTTTTTATTTAAAAGAAGGCTGTGTTGCCACATCCTTAAGCTGGATTGTACTCAGTTTTTTTGGTTCCATTCCATTTTTACTGACCGGTGAAATCACATCCGTACCGGATGCTTTGTTTGAAACCATTTCCGGTTTCACAACAACCGGAGCCAGTGTTTTAAATAATGTGGAAACACTTTCCCACTGCTCACTTTTCTGGCGCAGTTTCACACACTGGGTTGGCGGCATGGGTGTTCTGGTCTTTTTGCTTGCTGTCATTCCACTAAGCGGCGGTTCGCATATAAATCTGATGCGCGCAGAAAGCCCGGGACCATCTGTGGAAAAACTGGTACCAAAAGTCCGTTCAACTGCACGGATTCTTTATGTTATTTATTTGACACTCACCATCATTGAGATTGTTTTACTTCTCCTTGGTAACATGCCTTTGTTTGATTCCCTCACCATCAGTTTTGGTACAGCAGGGACCGGTGGTTTTGGAATTAAAAATGACAGTATGGGCAGTTATTCGGCTTATTTACAATGGGTTGTTACTATTTTTATGATTTTGTTTGGTGTGAATTTTAATGCCTTTTACCTGATTTTATACCGTAAATTTAAAAAGGCATTCCGCATGGAAGAAGTCAGATATTACTTTTTAATCATCTTCGCTTCCATCGCAATTATCACTATGCAGATTCTCCATACATCTGCCGGTATTTTTGATGCGCTGCGCCACGCCTCTTTCCAGGTGGCATCCATCATTACAACAACCGGTTATTCAACCATTGATTTTAACCTATGGTCACAGACATGTAAAACGATATTAATTCTCTTGATGTTTGTCGGTGCTTGTGCAGGCAGTACCGGAGGCGGAATCAAGGTGTCACGTTTTGTCATTCTTTGCAAGACTGTAAAAAAAGAATTGAATGCTTATATTCATCCAAAAAGCATCAAAAAAATCAATTTTGAGCACAAAACAGTAGAACATGAGGTAGTACGTGCGACAAATGTGTATTTTATTACCTATATGATTCTGTTCGCGTTTTCTGTGTTTGCAATTTCCTTTGATGGCAATGACTTAATTACGAACTTTACTGCCGTGGCAGCTACAATTAATAATATTGGTCCCGGTCTTGAACTAGTCGGCCCTACCCAGAACTTCGGATTGTTTAGCGGATTTTCCAAATTTGTCCTGATGTTTGATATGCTTGCCGGACGATTGGAGTTATTCCCGCTTCTCCTTCTGTTCCATCCTACTTTGTGGAAGGAAATTGCTTCCGGGAAGATAAGGAAGTTAAAGAAGTAAGTTGTTTTCTAAATTAATATTATGTATTTCCGTAATTTAACAGAATCCGGTTACCTTCTCGTGGGCGCTCCCGCTTGTTGAGATGCGTAGCAGCAGGGGTACTGAAACTACCAGTACCTCCTGCTGACGCACTCAAAACCCACGTGAAGATAACCGGATTCTGTTAAATTACTGGAACGCTAATGATATGAATTTTAGAAATAACTTACAAACTTTTGTCTGTAAATTTGTTAAAGTAAATGAGAGGAACTTGTCAAAACAAATTGACAAGTTCCTCTCACTATAATTTATTATCTGTAAATAATATTTCCAGAATTAGAATTTACCAGCTTCTGCTGCTTCCTGGATGGAAACGGCTACGGCTACTGTCATACCAACCATTGGGTTGTTGCCTGCACCGATAAGTCCCATCATTTCTACGTGAGCAGGTACAGAAGAAGAACCGGCGAACTGTGCGTCACTGTGCATACGTCCCAATGTATCCGTCATACCATAAGAAGCAGGACCGGCTGCCATGTTATCCGGGTGAAGTGTACGTCCTGTACCACCACCGGATGCTACGGAGAAGTACTTCTTGCCCTGTTCAAGACACTCTTTCTTGTATGTTCCTGCAACCGGATGCTGGAAACGGGTAGGGTTTGTAGAGTTACCTGTAATGGATACGTCTACGCCCTCTTTGTGCATAATAGCAACACCTTCCTGAACGTCGTTTGCTCCATAGCAGTTAACTTTAGCACGAAGACCTTCCGAATAAGATTTACGGAATACTTCTTTTACTTCGTTCTTATATGGGTCATACTCTGTCTCAACGAATGTAAATCCGTTAATACGGGAAATAATCTGTGCTGCGTCTTTTCCAAGACCGTTCAAGATAACGCGAAGTGGTTTTTTACGAACTTTGTTTGCCTTCTCAGCAATACCGATAGCACCTTCTGCTGCGGCAAAGGACTCATGTCCTGCAAGGAAACAGAAACACTCTGTCTCTTCTTCCAGAAGCATTTTACCAAGGTTACCATGTCCAAGACCTACTTTACGTGTATCAGCTACTGAACCAGGAATACAAAATGCCTGAAGTCCGATACCGATTGCTGCTGCTGCATCTGCTGCTCTCTTGCATCCTTTTTTGATTGCAATTGCAGCACCTACTGTATATGCCCAGCAAGCATTTTCAAAACAAATTGGCTGAATACCTTTAATCTGGTCATATACATTCAAACCAGCGTCTTTCGTAATCTTCTCTGCTTCTTCGATAGAGGAGATACCATACTCAGCTAATACGCCATTGATTTTATCAATTCTTCTTTCATATGATTCAAATAAAGCCATTATTCTATCCTCCTCTATTTATTTAAGAACTTCATCTGTTCTAGGGTCGATGATTTTAACTGCATCATCTACACGGCCATACTGTCCGCAAGCTTTCTCGTAAGCAGTATTTGGGTCATCACCTTTTTTGATGAAATCTGTCATTTTACCAAGACTTACAAATTTGTAACCAATAATCATATCTTCCTCATCCAGAGCGATTCCGGTAACATAACCTTCTGCCATCTCCAAGTAACGAGGACCTTTTTTCAATGTACCATACATCGTACCAACCTGAGAACGAAGTCCTTTACCAAGGTCTTCCAAACCGGCACCAATTGGCAAACCATCTTCTGAGAATGCACTCTGTGTTCTACCATATACAATCTGCAAGAACAACTCTCTCATAGCAGTGTTGATGGCGTCACATACAAGGTCAGTATTCAAAGCTTCCATAACCGTTCTTCCCGGAAGAATCTCAGATGCCATAGCTGCGGAATGAGTCATACCAGAACATCCAATAGTCTCTACAAGAGCTTCCTGAATAATACCCTCTTTTACATTCAATGTAAGTTTGCATGCTCCCTGCTGAGGTGCACACCAGCCTACACCATGTGTCAAACCAGAGATATCTTTAACTTCTTTTGCTTTTACCCATTTTGCTTCTTCTGGAATCGGTGCACAACCATGGTTCACACCCTGAGCAACTGGGCACATGTTTTCTACTTCTTGTGAATAAATCATGTCATAACTCCTTTCAGAATTTTGTTCCTATACTTAAAAAGCATACAATATTTCGACATCTTTGTCAATGTTTCGAGACGACTTCGCCCTGTTTTTTGTAAATGCTGCCAGCCGGTATCACTCCTCGAACACTGGACAATGGATATACATTGCTGTTTGCTCCGATAATAGAACCCGGATTTAAAATACTGCCACATCCAACTTCCACACAGTCTCCCAAAATCGCTCCCATTTTTTTCAGACCGGTTTCAATTTTTTCCTCACCGGATTTAATTACAACCAAAGTTTTGTCCGATTTTACATTGGATGTAATGGAGCCGGCTCCCATATGGGACTTAAATCCCAAAACCGAATCTCCTACATAGTTATAATGAGGAACCTGAACCTTATCAAATAAGATGACGTTTTTCAACTCGGTTGAATTTCCAACAACTGCGCCTTTTCCAACAATGGCATTTCCTCGGATAAATGCACAGTGACGGACTTCCGCCTCTTCATCAATAATCGCCGGACCATGAATGTATGCAGACGGTGCAACACTAGCAGATTTCGCAATCCAGATATTATCCTCTCTGCACTCAAACTTATCTGCCGGCAATGTTTTTCCAAGTTCTAAAATAAACTCACTAATCTTTGGAAGCACCTCATACGGATAGGTCACTCCCTCAAAAATTTTTTCTGCAATTGTATGTCCTTTTTCAAATAAAACATCACATGCAATTTCTTTCATTTTTCTGCCTCCCTATGGATTATTTATTTTCATATTTCTTCAACAAGTCACGGTTCTTGATTTCGTACTTATTAAAGAAAAATGTATCACCTTTTTTATCCCACTGTTTCGGGGAATATTTTGGAACATACCAGTCTTTGCTTTCAAAATATTCCTGAAGTTCCTTGGATTTGAATTTGCGTCCATGTCTTGCATATAATTCATTTTTTGCAAGATTGATTTCGGATTTACTCATACCGCTTAAATCACTTTTTGTTAAATACTCAGTATCACTGTTTGGAAATATGTAAGTATCATCATCCTCAATGTCCTCATCCGCATCATCAAAGTCTTCAAACTCTTCACTGTCTCCAACATCAGATGGTGCTTCTGTCGGTTCTGTACCCCAGAAAGAATCCTGTGTCGGTGTAGGCGTAGGCGATGGACTTGGCGAAGGTGTTACTTCAATCTGGTTCGGAATCTGATGAGAAATGTTTTGACTAAAATGCAATTTCACATCATCGCTTCCTGTCATCACAAACTGGTCATCAGTCTCAAAATTTCCTGTATAAATCATGCCATCGCAAGTAATGGTATAACGGTCATTCGACTCCGTCCAATTTAATACTTTACTGCCTTCTCCGCCTCCAATCATCTGACCGGAACCATCCGCATTAATCGTCATTGTCAACCTGATATCATCCGCTTCTTTATCCTGCAAAACAGCGAGATCATGCAGAGACCGCAGCCCGTCTTCCGGCGTTGTGGCAGCAAACTCATACCATGTTCCCTCTAATTTTTTACCGGAATCCATAAATGGCAGTTTAATTACACCAGTAAGAATTAGAATAACAGCAATGCCAATCAAAATCACCGGGATTGTTATTCCAAGGATTAATCCAAGATGACTTCTCTTTTGCTTTTGCGGTTTCTGTGGCTTATTGAAAGATGTTTGTGCTGCCATATTCTGTTTGGCTGCCTGTACTCTTTGCTGTGCCTGTGCTTCCTGTTGCGCCTGCACTTGTTTCTGTTGCTGCATTTGCTGTGCCATCTGCGCTTCTTGCTGCGCTGCCGCCTGAATCAAATCACAGCCACACTCTTCACAAAATCGCGAACCCGGCTGGTTTTGATGACCACAATTGGGGCAATATGTAATCTCCATAATCCTATTTCCTCTTTTCTTAATTATTAAGTTAAAATAACATAAGATATTATATCACTGCCGGTCTAATAATGTCTAGCAAGAAATTCCAATCAATTGAAACAGAATATTTGCTTTGCAAATATAGTTTCAATTGATTGGAATTTCTTGCTTTCATTTTAGTTCGAGAGCACACTTCCTGTGTTCTCCCTACATGATAACTTCTCCTGCTGTGTTAATTAGTTGTTTTCTTTTGATGCAAATAAGGCTTTTAATCGAGCGATTTCACTATCTCTTTTTGATAATGCCTCATTCTTTTCCTGAGTTACTCTCGACAGTTCTCTTTTCAGTCGCTCAATTTCCTGCTCCTTGACTTCGTTCATACTATCCACGTATTCTTCCACCGTACCTTCTGATAACAACATAGGCTCTACCTCCGCTCGGTTTCGAATCAGAAACGAGCGCAAATGGTCTGCGTCAATACAATAGTCAACTGCTTTGTGTATTGCCTTTGCCAAGTCTCCGATTTCGTTATAATTTTCCCGTATTTTTGAGATTAATATAACATAATCTTTTAGCGTTTTGCAACCGTTTAATACATTTTCGTTCATACCATCGTTGATGTTCAATACTTTTACAAAAAGTTCAAGACACGGCTCATTTCGCTGTTCGAGAATTACTTCATATTCTTTGGCTAGGTACAAAAGGCTACGTAGTGGATAATTCAAGCAGACGGTGCTGCTGTGTTCAATTAAACACATTTTTTGCTTTTCACTCTCATCTTATGTCTCCTTTCCATTTTCACTTTACGCCTTCGTCGTTTTCTTCTTTCTCGTGGTTCGCTTTTTCTTATTTTCCCCCGCATGATGAGGCTGCACCGAACGATAAAAAGAATTCAGTTTTGCACGATAATCGACGCCTTTTGCACGCTGTACCACCTGCTGCACAAAGGCTTCGAGTTTTTTCATGTAGTCACCCTCGCTGATTGAGCCGTCTGCCACACCGGTTAAGCCCTTCTCCCAGCTTGCCGTCAAATTCGGCGAAATCATTTCCGGCATGGAACAAAATACAATACCATAGACAAGTTCGCCCTTTAGCGTCGGTGTAATAATCTGATTCTTTTTGTTCAGATTCAGATATTCAATGGAAAACAACTTCTTCAAAATTTCCGCTCTCGTTGCACTTGTGCCAATGCCGCTTCCTTTAATCTGCTCTCGCAGTTCTTCATTTTCGATGAGCTGCCCGGCATTCTCCATTGCTAAAATCATAGAACCCGAATTATACCGTTTTGGCGGAGAAGTCTCCCCCTCTTTTACCGAACATTCGGTGAGAGAAACAGAGGTGCCTTTTTTTAAGAGATTAAGTACCTCTTTTAAGTCAAAACTCTCCTCTTTTTCCTCTTCTTTTTCTTGTGCCGATAGAATCTCTTCCGGATTCTTCTTTTTCGTAAAAGAATACTGGGTAACAGGCAAAAATCCTTCTTCCAAAAGAACTTTTGTTGATGTAAAAAAACGTTCCTCTCCGGCCTTTACCGTTACATTTAGCTTCTGATATACCGCAGGTGGGTAAAAGATACTAAGAAAACGGCGGACAATTACTTCATACATCTTTGTCTGTAACTCTCCCAGACGTGAAAGTGCACTTAATCCTTGACCGGTCGGAATAATTGCATAGTGGTCAGTAATCTGTTTGTCGTTTACATACCGTGTTTTCTCAAGTCCCTTATACGTCTGGTTTTGCGAAATATAAGGCAGGAAAGATGCCGTCATAGGATACCCCTGCAGTCCATTTAAGTTTTTCCCGATTTCTTTTGCCACCGCACTGGAAAGAACACGGGCATCGGTACGCGGATACGTTACTAACTTTTTCTCATAAAGTTCCTGAACAACCGAAAGTGTTTCATCAGGACTAATTTTAAAAAGTTTTGAGGCGGTGTTCTGAAGTTCCGCCAGATTAAATAAAAGAGGCGGATTCTTCTTTTCCTTCTTCTTTGCGACCTGCTCAATTTCCGATAAAACCGGCTCCGGCTGCATCAGAGAATCAATCAGAGCCAGCGCATTTTCCTTTTCTTTAAAACCATTTTCTTTGTAAAGAGCCGGTGACTGATAGTATTTCGAGCCTTCTACCGCCTTCCATTCTCCCTGAAATTTTTTGCCCTGTAACTCAAAATTGCCAATCACACGGTAAAACGGCGTTTTGACAAAATCACGAATCTGCATTTCACGCTTTACCACCATGCCAAGTACACAAGTCATCACACGTCCAACAGACACGGACGTCCACTTCTGCCCCTTTAACGTATCATTGAGCCAAAATCCATATTTCAAAGACAAAACACGCGAGAAATTAATTCCCATCAAATAATCTTCTTTGGCGCGCAAATAAGCCGAACTGCTAATATTATCATATTCAGCCATCGGCTTTGCCTCGCGGATTCCGCGTAATATTTCTTCTTCCGTCTGGGAATCAATCCACACACGAAGTTTCTTTTTGTTAGCAGAAACCTGCGCCATCTGGTCTACCAGACGATAAATGTATTCACCCTCCCGCCCGGAGTCGGTACAGATGTAAATGGTATCCACATCCTCACGGTTCAAAAGATAACTGACCGTATCAAACTGCTTTTTCACACCGGGAATTACTTCATATAAAAACTTCTCCGGTAAAAAAGGAAGGGTGTCTAACGACCATTTTTTCAAAGCGGCGTCATAAACTTCCGGATAACTCATCGTCACCAAATGACCAACACACCAAGTCACAATCGTATCTTCCGACTCAAGATATCCGTCTCCCCGTCTTCCATTTACCTTTAATATGCGGGCAAACTCCTGCGCCACACTTGGTTTCTCTGCTATAAAAACTCGTTTTGCCATGCTCTCACTCTCTAGTATCCTAATTCTTCACCAACCAAAATAACTTTGATTCGATTTTTCACTCCACTGCGCCTTGTCACTACAAACTGACTGCAGATACAGTCCTCACCGTAGCAGTTTCCACACATACCATTTACTGCACAAGGTGTTTTTTTGTTCAGTCGGACTGCATTTGGCGGGCAGGCAGTAAGACGAACCCGTTTCAGACCGGACTCCACGTCCGTTACCACTTTGTTCATACCTGCAATAACAATCACATTTTCCGGTCCGTAACAGAGAAAACTCACACGGTTTGCCCTGCCATCAATATTAATCAGCTCACCGTCTGTGGTAATCGCATTTGTACTCATAAGAAAATAATCGGAATTAATCATTCTTGCCTTAATTTCTTTTTCCTCTTCCGGCGTAGAAAATGCGGTGCGGTCGATTACATCGCAGGGACTTTCCTTCAGCCAATCCATAATCCCGGTTTCCTGTAAGGTAACAGAGCCTCCATAACAAACCGATTTCCCCTGTGTAAAAAACTTTTCTTTCACAAGTGCTAATGCTTCTTCTTTTGTTTCTACATAAAATCCTTCCATCCGGCGTAACTTTAATTTCTCAATCATTTTCTCCGCCAGTATACGGTTTGCCGTCTTTTTTGCTTCCTGCATCGAATCACTCCTCGTAAATCATAAGTCTGGGCAGATACGCCCAGACTTACTGTTTTGTTCTATAAAAATATTGCACACGATTCTAGTACAATGGGTACTTATCCGTCAATTCCTTAACAATTGCCTTTGCTTTTTCTGTATTTGCTTCATGGTCATCAATCAGCATTGCAATTGCCTCAGCAATCTGATCCATATCATCCGGATTCATGCCACGGCTTGAAACCGCTGCTGTTCCCAGACGAATACCACTCGTTACAAATGGAGACTGTGGATCATTTGGAATTGTATTCTTATTTGCTGTGATATTAGCATCATCCAGCCATTTTTCTACTTCTTTACCGGTCAGACCTTTGGCAGCCAAATCAACCAACATCAAGTGGTTGTCCGTACCACCGGAAACAATATCAATGCCGCGTTTCTGCAATCCCTTGCAGAGAGCCTGTGCATTATCAATGATACGTTTTCCGTACTCTTTAAAGCTTGGGTCTAATGCTTCTTTGAAGCAAAGTGCTTTAGCAGCAATCACATGCATCAAAGGACCACCCTGAATACCAGGGAAAATTGCTTTATTTAACTTATGCTCCGTAGCAAATTCTTCAGAAGAAAGAATCATACCGCCACGAGGTCCACGCAGTGTTTTGTGTGTTGTCGTTGTTGTTACATGAGCATATGGAATCGGGCTTTCATGATAACCGGAAGCAACCAGTCCTGCGATATGAGCCATATCTACCATCAGATAAGCACCAACTTCATCTGCAATTTCACGAAATCTCTTGAAATCAATCTTACGGCAGTAAGCACTTGCACCGGCAATAATCATTTTCGGTTTGCACTCTTTGGCAATGCGCTCTACTTCGTCATAATCAATAAATCCTGCGTCATTCACACCGTACGGTACGATGTGATAATAGGTTCCGGAAATATTTGCCGGGCTTCCATGAGAAAGATGTCCGCCGTGGTCAAGGTTCATTCCCATAACTGTCTCGCCCGGTTTAACCAAAGCAAAGAATACAGCCATGTTTGCCTGGGCACCGGAATGTGGCTGAACATTTGCATAAGTACAACCAAACAGTTTCTTTGCGCGGTCTCTTGCCAAATCTTCCACGATGTCCACATACTGGCATCCGCCATAATAACGTTTGCCCGGATAACCTTCTGCATATTTGTTTGTCAGTGTGCTTCCCATAGCAGCCATTACGGCTTTGCTGACAAAGTTTTCTGAAGCAATTAACTCAATGTGGTCATTCTGACGACCGGTTTCCTGTTCCATTGCTTTTGCCAATTCAGGATCGGCATTTTTTACCTCATCAAATGAATACATAAATTCTCTCCTTTTTTATTTATTGTAAAGCGTTTTACGCCTCATCAATTGCTTTTCCGATATCATGTCTCATATACTTATTTGAAAAATCAATCCAGTTTGTTGCTTCATAAGCATTCTTTCTTGCCTCTTTCAAATCTTTTCCCTTTGCCGTCACACCAAGTACGCGGCCTCCATTTGTCACGATGCCCTCATCCGTAAGTTTCGTGCCGGCATGGAATACATAATAACCATCTTTACCATCAAATTTTTCAAAACCTGTGATTACTTTGCCTTTTTCGTAATGCTCCGGGTAACCATCGGAAGCAAGTACAACACAAACCGCTGCATTGTCTTCAAATTGAAGGTCAATCTCATCGAGTTTACCATCGATGCAGGCATTCATCACATCAATAATATCATTTTTCATACGCGGAAGAACGACCTGAGCCTCCGGATCACCAAATCTGGCATTGTACTCTAATACTTTTGGTCCATCTTCTGTAAGCATCAAGCCGACAAACAAAATTCCGACAAAATCTCTGCCTTCTTTTTTCATCGCATCCATCGTAGGCTGATATACTTTTTCCTCACAGAATTTCTGAACCTCATCCGTATAAAACGGACTTGGTGAAAAGGTACCCATTCCACCGGTGTTCAATCCCTTATCACCATCTTTGGCACGTTTGTGATCCTGTGCACTTGTCATTGGTTTGATATGTGTACCATCGCAGTAACAAAGCACAGATACCTCACGTCCGGTCATAAACTCTTCAATAACAATTTCATTTCCGGCATCACCAAACTGCTTGTCTAACATCAATGTCTTAACACCGGCTTTTGCTTCTTCTAAGTTGTTGCAAATCAAAACACCTTTTCCAAGCGCAAGCCCGTCCGCCTTCAAAACAATTGGCATTTTTGCCGTCTCAAGATAAGCCAGTGCCTCATCCGGATTCGTAAAGTTCTCATAGGCTGCCGTAGGAATGTTGTATTTCTTCATCAAATCTTTTGAAAATGCTTTGGATCCTTCGATAATCGCTGCATTTTTTCTCGGTCCGAATACACGGAGTCCACGTGCCTCAAACACATCAACCACACCGCCTACCAATGGGTCATCCATACCGATAATCGTCAAATCAATCTGATTTTTTTCTGCAAAATCAGCCAGTTTGTCAAATTCCATTGCGGTAATATCAACACATTCTGCAATCTGTCCGATTCCGGCATTTCCCGGCGCACAATATATTTTTTCCACTTGATTACTTTTTGCTACACTTGCTGCAATGGCATGTTCACGGCCACCGCTTCCTACAATAAGAACTTTCACGAGATATCCTCCTAACTGTTATTTACGTTTTACAATTCCATCCACAATTTCTAATTTACCATTGGCAATTAAATCAATTGCTTCCGGAAGAATTTTCCATTCTGCCTGTTCCATCACACGCTTCTGCAACACTTCCGGCGTGTCATCATCAAGCACTTCTACTGCTTTTTGTGAAATAATCGGACCACTGTCGGTTCCCTCATCAACAAAATGAACCGTTGCCCCTGTCACTTTATTTCCTCTTGCCAAAACGCTTTCATGCACCTTAAGTCCATAATATCCGGCACCACAGTGCGATGGAATCAACGATGGATGAATATTTATGATACGGCCTTCAAACGCTTTTACAAAATTCTCTGGCAAAATCACAAGATACCCAGCTAATACAACCAAATCAATCTGTTTGTCATTTAAACAGCGAATCAGTGCTTCTCCAAAAGCATTCCGGTCTTCGTAATCTTTTGGAACAAGGACTTCCGATGAAATCCCGGCCTTTTTCGCACGCTCTAAGGCATACGCTCCCGGCTTATTACTGATAACAAGTGCAAGCTCCGTATTTGTAATCGTGCCCGCCGCTGCTGCATCAATAATTGCCTGAAGATTTGTTCCGCCACCGGATACACAAACGGCTACTCTTAGCATAACGTAATTCCTTTCTCGCCATCTACGATTTCACCCATGATGTAAGGTGTCTCTCCGGCTGCTTTGATTGCCTCAACGGTTTTATCTACGTCCTGCTTATCTACTGCTGTAATCATACCAACACCCATGTTATATGTATTAAACATTGCCTCTTCTGCAATCGAGCCATCGGATGCCAGCATTTTGAAAATAGGCGGAATCACAAAACTATCTTTCTTAATTTTTGCATGAGTTCCCTCTTTTAACATTCTAGGAATGTTCTCATAGAATCCACCACCTGTGATATGGCTGCATGCTTTAATCCGCACGCCTGCCTCTTTAATCTGACGGAGTGCTTTGACATAAATCTTTGTCGGAGTAAGAAGTGTCTCACCCAAAGTCAAGTCACTTTCAAGAGACTCATACCTCTGGTTTAATGTTTCTTCCTTCATGGAAAATACACTGCGGACCAGTGAATAACCATTACTGTGAATACCGGAAGAAGCCATACCTACTAATACATCACCGGCTTTCAAATCTTTGCCGGTAATCATATCTTTTTTATCTACGATACCAACAGAAAATCCTGCCAAATCATACTCGTCAATCGGATAAAAGCCAGGCATCTCAGCTGTCTCTCCACCAATCAGTGCGGAATCTGCCTGACGGCATCCGTCTGCTACACCACTTACAATTTTCGCAATTTTTTCCGGTTCATTTTTACCACATGCAATATAATCCAAGAAAAACAGCGGTTCACCACCGGCACATGCAATATCATTTACACACATTGCCACACAGTCAATACCAATTGTATCATGCTTATCCAAAATAAAAGCCAATTTAAGTTTTGTTCCTACACCATCTGTGCCGGAAACCAATGTTGGTTCTTCCATGCCAACAAACTTTTTCATCGAAAATGCACCTGAAAAACCACCGATATCCGTCAATACTTCCGGTCTCATAGTCGATGCAATGTGCTCTTTCATCAGCGATACTGCCTTATAACCTGCCTCAATGTCAACTCCTGCTTTTTTGTAATCCATCTTTGAAATTCCTCCTATATATTGTGCATATCAAAATTCATTGTACCATCTTTTGTACTATCGGTCAACGAATCTTAAATTTCATTTTTTTCGTACCGGAATAATTGCCAACACCTTTTACATAAAGAAGTGCCGTACCTTTTTTCTTGTTTTTCCGATAAGAAAGAATGTAATCTCTTTTTTTCTTTAACTTCTTTCCGCCAAGTTTCACCGTTACTTTCGGCTTAACAGCCTTACCGGTACGTGCATAAACTGCTTTCAAGCCGGTAACACTTGCTTTTTTCACAGAGGCACGGACAATCGTAAAGGAAGCCACCAATGTACCGGAATAATTGCCTTTTCCAGTGACAACAATGCCAGCAGATCCACGTTTTTTATTGTTTTTATAAAGTAATGTATAATCGGTATTGTTCCTCAAAATCTTACCATTCCAAACAACCTGAATCAAAGGTTTCACCTGTTTTCCGGTATAACTGTATTTTGCTTTACATCCAGTAATTACCGCACTTGCCATTGTCTCCGGACGAATGGTAAAGGTTTTCGTAAGTGAATTTGTATAAACACCTTTGCCACAAATCACTACTTTTGCAGTACCAACATTTTTGTTTGATAAGTAGGTTACGGAATAATCCAAATCCTGCACAAGCTTAACTCCATTTAACGAAACAGTAAACGAAGGGGTCAGAGCAGTTCCGCTGTAACGATAGCTTCCAAGGGAAGATACTGTCGCTTTCGCAATGGAGAACTCCAATTTTGAAAGCACCGTCTCCGCTGTTTCCAATGTAGCCAAATTTGCCACATAAGCTTTCTGTGCCTCACTGAGCGCATCATATGCCTTTCTTGCACTCTCAATGCGGTCTTTTGCCTTTGCATTCACCGTACCAATCTGATTAATCAATGAGGATACACGGAGTGCTGCATTCATATTTTCTGCATCTAACTGCCTCTCAATAGCCTCTAACTGATTCAAATAAGAGCTTCCAAAATATCTCTTCTGACGATCCGTCATCTGCTCGTAGTCTGCGCGGAGTTTTTTTACCGTATCCTCATCTAACAGAGAATAACCGCCCTCTCCGCTCCGGAGCGTATCAACCTGAATACGCAGGGCACTTGCCACCTGTACATCGGCATTAATCTCACGAAGAGAATCAATATTATAAATAGCTGCCTGTTTGTCCTCATCCAAAGACGCATATGCATTTAAAAGACTCTCAATCTGCAATTTCTTCGAACACATTAAAGCATCTTCCGTCTCTTCAATCTGTCGAATACTTTTAAGCATTTCCAAACGGTCGGTTGCTTCATCCAGTGTTGACAGATTCGAAATCAAATCCGATATATCACAAATTCCGCTGTAAGAATTAACAAATAAACGATAGGATTTGTATGCCTGCTCATAACGTTTGGTGAAATCTTCAAATTCATCATCCGACGCTGCCGTACCAATATCTGTAATCTGTTTTTTTACTTCCTCACAGTTTGTATTTAACAATACGGCATTGTTCATCTTTTTCACAAGTTCCGGTGCCACCAAATCCTGCTCATCCGCAGTAAGTTCCTGATTGTAGTAGCGGTAAGCACGAAGTGCCGCGGTAAGTTCTGTTTTATTCTTCGGCGTTTCTGAGGTCAATGCAATCATTTCCTCAAAGGTCTCAATGTTGCGGTACTGAGTCAGCACATACTGAATTGCCTCTCCACGGTAATAGTCGTAAACCGAAAGTGAAAAATTGCTGGCTGCACCGGCATCTACTGCATCCTGCAATACATCCAGTTTTTCTTTTACGGTATCGTCAAGAACATCATAGACACCTAAATCATCATACGCCTGCTCAACGTCTGCGATAATATTTGCTTTTTCATATTTCTCGTAATTTTCAAACAAGGAATTTTTCATTGCTTTGATTAAACAGTCTGCATATTTTGTATAACGGCGGAGTTCCGCAAATTTACTTTCATACAATCCATAGGCTGTTTTTGCGGACTGAACATCTTCTAAAAATAAGTTATAATCACCGGCAGAAGCATCTGCCTTTAGCATTTCAATTCGTAAAAATGCGCGATCTGCACTGTCTACCAGTTCCAAAAGTTCGCGAATCTGATTCAGTGCATTCACATCATCCGCATCCACTGCCGCTTTTATGTGGGCAGAGGCGTTCTCATAACTCTCTTTTGCCGTCTTGTAATTTTCTCTTGTTAAAGGTCTTGCTAACATGGCATCTACTGCTGTATGAATCGGTGCTGCCAGCTCCTCTAATGCCACATTCTGTGCATCGGCATAATCCTGATAGAATTTCTGCACGGACTGATAACGGGTAACGGTCTCTGTTGTTGTCTCATCCTCTCCCGGTACCTCCGATGTCGTCTTTGTGGCAACATACGCATCCAATGTATCAATCTCAGATGTGCTAAGCCCCGTTTGAAGTAATTTTCCTAATTTATCCACTTCATCTGCCAGTTCTTCCGAAAATGTGTAATCTTCCGGCGCAGGTGCAGCAGCCAATATAGTATCAATACAAAGTTTTGCCTGCTCAAGTGCCGAAACTTCTTCTGCCGAAACCGGCATCACCGGCAGAATACTTATCATCATCAATAGTGCACTCCATAAAGCAATCCATTTTTTCAATCTCATCATCCTCCATATTCCTATGCTTTCTCAACATCTGTTATTGGATGTTACAACAATATATTTTACCTTGTATTTGAAAAAATAGCAATAAGAAATCCTTTTCTTTCTATGAATTTTCTGATACAATAGGCAGGAAAGATAAAATTACAAAGGAGGTACACGAAAATGTCAAAGAAAAGAGGTTCTTTGCTTTCTTATCGCCCGGATATTAAAGTGGTAGATGCTACTCTTCGGGATGGAGGACTTGTGAATGATTTCCGTTTTACGGAAGACTTTGTACGTGATTTATACGCTGCGAATGTTGCAGCTGGCATAGATTATATGGAATTTGGCTATAAAGCATCCAAAGATATTTTTGACCCGAAAGATTTCGGACCATGGAAATTCTGTGAAGAGTCTGACCTTCGCAACATCGTTGGTGACAACGATACGGATATGAAAATTGCTGTTATGGCAGACGTTGGCCGATGCAATTACAAACGTGACATTATCCCACGTGAGGAAAGTGTCATTGATCTAGTTCGTATTGCAACATACATCAATACCATTCCGGCAGCTCTTGATATGGTAAGACACTGCAAAAATATGGGCTACGAAACAACGATTAACATTATGGCGATTTCCAACGCAAAGGAATCAGAAATCACAGAAGCACTGCAGCTGATTGGAGAAAGCGAAGTCGATGGTATTTACTTAGTAGACAGTTACGGCTCTCTCTATATGGAACAGATTGATGACTTATCTGACCAATATTTGGAGGCAGCCGAAAATACTGGTAAATTCACCGGTATACATGCACATAACAACCAGCAGTTAGCCTTTGCCAACACAATCACCGCTCTTACCAGGGGTGTCAGCTACTTAGACGCCACTGTAAATGGCATGGGCCGCGGTGCCGGAAACTGTGCCAGCGAGCAGTTGTTAGGATTTTTGAAAAATCCTAAGTATGATATTATTCCGCTTCTTAAGTTTTTGGAAAAACATATCGTGCCCTTAAAAGAGTCCGGTGTTGTCTGGGGATATAACATTCCCTATCTTTTGACCGGTCAGATGAACCGTCACCCGCGTTCTGCGATTGCGGCGACAAAGGAAAAACGCACTGACTTTCTTAACTTTTACTTAGAATTAGGAGATAAAGACTGATATCCGATTTCAAAAAGAGGCATATCCTTTGATATGCCCCTTTTTTTGATTTTCTATTTTGCTATGTGTGCCTCGACATTTTTCTTTGTTTGCTGCAAATTTGTTTCTAATCGCTTTAACTCCGTGATGGCTTGTTTTGCATCCTCTTCTGTCGTATCCTCAATCTTTTCATCTACCTTTTTTGACATCGACGTAAGTTTTTCTTTCATCTTTGCAAAATCGGCGTCTGCCTCGATGTGATTTTTCTGAATCATCGTCTCAATTTCCTTGTATAACGATAACACCTGGCTTTTCTTTGTCTGCACTTCTTTTTTGGTCTCCTCCGTAACAGAATCCGACTGACATCCCGTCACACTTACAACCATAAGCGAAAGACTCAATAAAAGACTCACCAATTTTCTTTTCATATCATCCATCCTTTCCTATCACTGCTTTTCCCAAAAAGTACCTTCTCTGGTATCTTTTAACACAATCCCTTTTGCCAGCAATTCCTCGCGGATTGCATCAGCTTTTGCGAAATCTTTTGCTTTTTTTGCTTCTTTTCTCTCTTCTATTTTTTTCTCAACATAAGAAGCCAGTTCATCGTCCACATCTGCCTCTTTTTCTTCCCATGCTTTCTCAAGCTGCAAAGAAAGTACTTCATCCATGCTCTGCACTAACACACGTTTCGAAGCATCCGAAAGTTCTGCCTTTAACATATCATATAAAACAGTAATTGCCGAACTGGTGTTAATATCACGAGAAAGTGCCTCTGCAAATTTCATCTTCCATTCTTCGCACGCAGCCGTATCCACTTCTCCATCTGTTGATAGATTGGCAATTCTCTTTACTAACTTATCATACGCACTTACTACATTATCCAGTGCATCCCACGAAAATTCAAGCGGTTTGCGGTAATGTGACTGTAAACAGAAGAAACGGTATGCCATCGGATTATATCCTTTTTCCTCTAAAAGAGAAACTGTCAAAAATTCGCCCTTCGACTTACTCATTTTCCCATTCTTCGTATTTAAATGATTGACATGGAACCAGTAATTACACCACTTATGACCGATGTAGGCCTCACTCTGGGCAATCTCATTCGTATGGTGAGGAAAAATGTTATCGACACCACCACAGTGAATATCCATATATTCTCCCAAATGCTTCATACTAATGCAGGAGCACTCAATATGCCATCCCGGATAACCAACGCCCCAAGGGCTGTCCCACTTCAATTCCTGATTATCAAACTTCGATTTGGTAAACCAAAGAACAAAGTCTGTCTTATTTCTCTTATTTGTATCTTCTTCAACATCCTCGCGGACACCAACTTGCAAATCCTCTTCATTCTGAGAAGATAAAACATAATAATTATCCAATTTTGAGGTATCAAAGTACACATTCTCTCCTGCAATATAAGCATATCCTTTTTCCAAGAGCACCTCAATCATGTGAATAAATTCCGGAATACAGTTTGTCGCAGGTTCTACAACATCCGGACGTTTGATGCTCAACTTTTCGCAGTCAGCCATGAATGCATCCGTGTAAAAGCGGGCGATATCCATAACTGTCTTATGCTCTCTTTTCGCTCCCTTTAGCATTTTGTCTTCCCCGGTATCACCGTCACTTGTCAAATGTCCGACATCCGTAATATTCATGACGCGTTTTACATCGTAGCCAACATAACGCAGGTATTTTTCAAGTACATCTTCCATAATGTAACTGCGAAGATTTCCAATGTGTGCAAAATGGTACACCGTCGGTCCACAGGTATACATCGCAACTTTTCCTTCTTCGTTTGGCACAAACTCATCCACTGACTTTGTCAAAGTATTATATAAATACGTTTTGATATCCATCATTGCTCTTTGTCTCTCTTTCTAACTTTTTTACTTTTCTTCCATTATAAAAAGCACCTGAACATTTTTCAAGTGCTTTTTATGAATCTTATCATTTTGCCAGTTTTTCAATGCCTTTAAACTTTTTAATGATATCGTCTACCGACAATTTATCGACAAGGAAATAATCCATGCCGTTTTTCTCTACCCGGTAAAAGTTAATTCCGTCATAAGGCAGGTAACGAACAGTTACATCACGGTTATTCTCGTGGTAAACAATTGTGAGGACCGGCTTATTGCTCTTTGGCTTTACTTTATTATCCGCTTTTCCGGAATACTCAAGCAGATAAGCAAGTGAATACGGCGATAAGAAGTCTCTCTCGTCATCATCTGAAATCTTCTTGCCATTTAATGTCCAGATATTCTTCACACTGCTATCCGTTGCATTATTAACTGCAGTTCCGCTTTCGGTTGCCGCAGCAGTCGGTGTTGCAGTTGTCTTTGAAGTATCCTTTTTCACGGTTTTACGTGTTACAGAAAGTGTTGTATTGCCGTATGTGACATCATATCCTTTTATGCTTGTCGCAAGTACAGAATACACACAGTGGTCCATATTGGTATAGGCATCAAGTTTTGTAATCTTTTCAATCGTGTCCGAACTCATCGTATACACATTCCGGCTTCCTTTTTCACAGACGTAATACGAATCTTTTGTCTTTTTCCCAATCAAAAGATTTAACGACTTATACATTCTTTTGTTCTCCGGAATGATATAGGAAGCATCCGAAGAGGATGAGGACGAAGACGAACCGGACACCATAGCATTTGGTGTTGCCGTAGCTGTCGGTGTATAACCATCCTTTGGCTGGTAGAAATCTACCGTAATCGCAGAAGTTGGCGAATCCAGTCCGTATTTCTTAAGGTTCTTGCAGTCATACTCCACCATTTTCTCATATTTCAGAACCGTAAAGTAACCAAGCACTGAACTCCACTCCGACTGACTGGTTGCCAGTGGTTTCGCATACGGTGCCGTAATATTCCAGTTCGAGTAAAAATCAACTTTTTCTGCATCCGTCACCTTTTTCGCTGCAAAATCATTGCCTTTTTTATTCTTTACAGAAAATGCAGTCAAATAATCATCATCAATTTCAGGTAGTGTATCCATCTTGATGAAACTAATCTCATCTACGTTAAATGCCGTAATCATCGCGGTATTCAAGCAGTAAATTTCATCATGTCCTGAACATTTTGCGTAGTAGCCCATATCTGATTTTGGCACCTCACTTCCAATCTGATACTGATAGGAAGCGCCGTCTTTTGTCTCAATCGCAATTGTAAATGCCGGTGTTTTCAAACCGTAGTCGGAAAGATTTCCGGATTTAGCTGAAAACTTCTGTGTTGCTTTCACAGGATTAACATTTTTTACCATAGAAGATATCGTCTCATCCGATACCGGAGCACTTTCTTTTCCGTCAATCTTCCATGTCCCCTTTTTCTTCTGGGAAAGTTTCCACGCCTGTTTACCTTTCTTTGTCAAGGTAATCGAAGAAATGTTATCAGACGTAATGGTATCCAATGTAATTTTTGCATTGTCCGAACCGGAATCCGTTGAGTTCGATTCACTTGTCGAACTGCTGTCTGCATCTTTGTCTGATGATTTACCGCGTGGAATCACAAAATAAAGGACCAAACAAATAATCAGTACCACCACAAGGGCAATCATCGTAATGGCATTCTTTTTCTTACTTGACATTATTTTTTCCTCCTTCGGTTCCAAATCAGGAATCCGCAAAGCAGCAGGGCAAGTGGAAGAACCACAACAAGCAAAGCTGTCCAGAAGGTAATATCACTGGAGTTTAACTGTACTGTCTCTTCTAAGAGGGAGCGGTCCGGAATATTTAATACTTTAATCTCATCTCCGCCATCACCGACAAGCCACTTCAGGGCGTTTACTAAAATTGCACGGTTATTGTACTGCTCTGCCATCTGGGTACCGATAATACTTGTTGTTGCGCCATAACTGCTGTTTGGCACATCCATAAAGGCAACGGAACCAATCGCAAAAATCTTCGTTGCATGGCCTTCACCCTTTGTATTTTCCGCATATTTATCTTCTGCGGTCATCGCTACACTAAAAGGTCCTGCCTGGTCACTGTCTTTTTTCTCCAAATTCTGTGTATCTTCTTTATCACTGATTTTGCGTGCATAGGATTTATCCGATGTCGTCAAAACCGATTGAACAGTCAATGTGCTTCGTACTTTCTTATCTGCCGTCATTCCTTTACTGTACCAGGAAAGAACGTCTTTTGTGCTCAAATCCGATGTCAAATCACTGTCTTTACTTACCTGCGGTGTCAAAAGCATATAGGCACCGCTTCCATAGGAAGCAAAGTAATTATCCGGGTCAAGTACATAACCGGACTGGACATTAATGCCGTAATCTTTTAACAGCTTATTGTAGTACGGTGTATCCACTGTATAATTCAGCAAAAAGATTGCCTTTCCGCCATTTTTCAAGTAAGTACTCAGATACTTATACTCGTTTTCTGTAATATCGGCAGCAGGACTGTACAAAATAAGCAAGCTGCAGTCATCCGGTACTTTTGTATTTTTCGTCAAATCAAAGTCTTCCTTCTCCAATCCGTTTTTCGAGAGAAGTTCTGTAAAGTCATCATTTAAGGACTGCATGCTGTGACCGCCGCCCACGTAAACTTTCTTTGTGTTTTTTAATGTTACTTTCTGAATTGCCGACGTAACTGCCGACTCTAACTTCAAGGATTTTGGAACCTGCTCCATAGAACCAGAAGAAGTGTCATACGTCATTTCAATCATATCACTCTGAAATGACAAATACTGTGATTTTCCGTTTTTGTTATTCACCACAATCATGTCATTATCCTTCACACTCTCGCTTGTGTATTTTTTCGCAAAGTTCGGATAAAGAACCGGGTTCTTCTTCTCAACCTTCACCGTTCCCAAACCATCGTAAAGTTTAATGATATTCTCGACATTAATCGTCTTTGTATAAGAACTCGTCTGTGCCTCATGTCCATCTTCCACCAAATAATAAATGGTAATGTCATCCTTTAATCCTTTGACATACGAAATCGTATCGGATGACAAGGAATACAAATAATCCGAGTTCATATCTTTTGACCAGTTCATTCTGGCAATTACAACATTAACAAGCACTACTACGGCAAGCACAATTACCATCGTAATTGTCTGAAAACTTCCCATCTTAAATTTACGGCTTGCAAATTTTTTCTTTTCATTTTTATTCCTGCTCATGATATCCTCCTTTTCCACACATCCTAATTATAGCGTTGTTTCTTAATTCTCTGAATCGTAAAGAATACAAACAGAAAACTAACACTCACATAATATAACATCGCACTCACATCCAAAATACCATATGTGAAGTTTGTGTACCGGTCCGTAAATGAAATCGCACTTAACACGTTGTACAGCAAACCATCAAAATGGGATGAGAAAAAGAAATACAAAACAAACAAGACAATTTCAGCCACAAGTCCAACAAGCGCCGAAACCCATTTGTTATGAATCCAAAAATTCAAGGCAAATGCCAGCAAAACAATTAAGGCTGCGAAGAAACATACCATAAAAATTTTGCTGGATGGAAGCATATTTGCAAGACTTGTCATCAGCATCGTGAAAATATTGATAACACCAATAGCAACGGCTGCAATCACCTGACTCTCCGTCAAAGAAGAAACAAACACGCCAATGGCAATGTAAGCACATCCCATCAAAAAGAAGCCAAGCGTGCTGCCATAAGCAACCGCATAATTTACCGTGTAAGAAGTACTTCCCTCTTCTGCTACGCTGCGCACTAAATTCTGTAAAATAATCGGATAAAGTGACACAATCAAAAGACCAATTGCAAATAATGTAACTAACGCTAAATATTTTCCAAGTACGACTTTATTAATCGAAATTGGTGACGTATATAACAACTGGTCCGTTTTCTGATGTTTCTCGTCTGCCATACTTTTCATCGTAAGTACCGGAATCAGGAGCAGAATAAAGAAAATCTCAATGGCTCCATAAACGGTAGAAAAGTTCAGCGAACCACCGGACAAATTATACAGGAAGAAAAACAATCCGGTCAGCACCAAGAAAAACGCCAGAAACACCCACGCAATGGCAGATGTAAAATAGGACTTTAATTCCTTTTTATAAATCGCTCTCATCTTATTTTCCCTCCTTTTTTCTTCTGCGGCTGTTTCGCTCCGCCATCTGACGGCTGCCATTTCCGGTCAGGCGAATGAAGGTTTCCTCAAGAGAAGGCTCCTTCGTATGCATTTCTAAAATAGCACATTTATTCTCAGCCAGCGCATAAAAGACCGTCTCACGGATATCTGAATCCGCCTCGGAAATAACTATGGCTTTACAGATTTCATCGTCTTCAGAATCGGTCACTTTATATTCTGTAATATGTTCAATGCCCGATAAAATGCTGCGGACTAATTCTTTATTTCCCTTAATCTCCATCGTCAGTTCATGCGTCTGCTCAATGTGCGCGGAAATGTTTTCCGGTTTATCTTTGACAATCATCTTACCTTCATTGATAATGATAATTTCATTACATACCGCACTGACTTCCTGCATGATATGGGAACTTAACAAAATCGTATGCTTCTCGCTCAAGTCACGAATCAAATCGCGGATTTCCAAAATCTGTTTTGGGTCAAGTCCAACCGTCGGTTCATCAAAAATAAGGATTTCCGGGTCGCCAACCATCGCGCCGGCAATTCCCACACGCTGTTTGTAACCTTTGGATAAGTTTTTAATCAGACGCTCCGATACATCCGTAATTTTCGCACGGCGCATGACTTTAGAAATCATAGCATCCTTCTTATCTCTTTTTACTTTCTTTATATCACAGACAAAACTTAAGTACTCTCTAACAAGCATATCCGGATAAAGCGGCGGCATCTCCGGAAGATATCCGATTTTTTTCTTCGCTTTCTCCGGCTCATCAAATATGTCTACACCATCTATCTCAATCGTGCCCTCTGTCGCAGAGATGTAACCGGTAATCATGTTCATTGTTGTTGATTTTCCGGCACCATTTGGTCCTAAGAAGCCAACAATCTGTCCTTTTTCAACGGTAAAAGTCAGGTCATCCACTACATTTCGATTACCATAACGCTTTACCAGATGTTCTACTTTAATCAACGTTTGAACCTCCTTTATGTTCATTCACCATAAGGGCTCACTTTATCAAACCCATACCCACATACTATACAATGTAAATGTTACGAAATTATGAACAATTGACACTTCCATAAAAAAGGAGTAGAATACACAAGAGTGAAAAGATGCAAAGGAGAATAAGAAAATGAGTTTCCATTATAAAAAAGAAGTGATCTCTCCGGAAGTGCTTCAGGAATTGTACTCCCTGACACCGGAGCAGAAAGCACAAAAAGAAATTCGCGATGCACAAATCCGCGCAATTATTACAGGTGAATCGGACAAATTTTTGTTGATTATCGGGCCATGTTCTGCTGACCATGAAGATTCTGTCTGTGAATATATTACCCGCCTTGCAAAAATGCAGGAAAAAGTAGAAGAAAAAATTCTGATTGTTCCACGAATTTATACAAACAAACCAAGAACTACCGGCGAGGGTTACAAAGGAATCGTTCACCAGCCTGACCCGGAAAAAGCACCTGACTTTATGGAGGGCTTGATTGCCATGAGAAAGATGCACCTTCGTGCGATTTCCGAAACCGGCCTTTTCTCTGCGGATGAAATGCTCTATCCGGAAAACTGGCCATACATCAGCGATATTTTATCTTATGTAGCCGTTGGTGCCCGCTCTGTGGAAGACCAGCAGCACCGTATGACCGTCAGCGGCATGGATGTTCCGGCAGGTATGAAAAATCCAACCAGTGGTGATTTTTCCGTTATGTTAAATTCCTGTATTGCTGCCCAGTCCTCACATACTTTCCTGTATCGTGGACATGAGGTAACAACAGACGGAAATCCATTGGCACACACTATTCTTCGCGGTGCCGTAAATAAACATGGACAGAATATTCCAAACTACCACTATGAAGATTTGGAACGTCTGCATGAGAAATATTCACTTCTCAACCTGCACAACCCGGCATGTATTGTTGATGCCAACCATTCCAATTCCGGCAAAAAATACTATGAGCAGCCTAGAATCGTGGATGAAGTGCTGCACAGCCGTTTGGTAAATCCTGCTATCGCCGAATTAGTTAAGGGTGTTATGGTAGAAAGTTATCTGCTTCCGGGCAACCAAAAAGTCAATGAGCACGAATACGGAAAATCCATCACAGACCCTTGTCTTGGATGGGATGAAACCGAGCGCTTAATTGATAAAATTGCAAGCCACTTATAAGATTTTCTTCATCAGTGGCAAATTCCATTTAACTTCAATCAGACAGGCAGTTATAAAGGTAAAAATCATAAGAACAATTGTGATTTTTCCTCGTTTTGGCTGCTTGTTTTCTGTTGTCGCATAAAACAAAAAAAGATATAACGGCGCCAGTAAAAAGACCTGTGGAATCAGACTGGCAAAGTAGACAATGATGCCAAATGCACTTTTGGCATATAAAAAAAAGACAAACAAAAAGCCGTTTCTTATTCCGGTATAAACGACAAATATCTTCTGACTCACCGGTCCTGCCGGACTTATTGCTAAAAGCCATATTAAGGCAAAATACTTTCCATGATTCCACAAAGAACGAAACCATTCCGTGAAAAACGCAGTTTCTTTTGTCCATGTCTTTGTATTATTTTCTAAAGTTGCCTGTAAAATTTCACAAAATGAATTTTGAAAACAGTAATAAAAAACAGCCCCACACAAAAAGCCGATTAGAAAACAGAGACTTATCTTTTGCAGAAATTCTCTATTTAACAATCGGCTGTGATTTGTTCGATGATGTTTATACATATGTCCACTCCTCTCAGGCAGTGCCTTTTACAAGGTATGTGGACAAAGCCTGTATTATTCCTGATTCTTATGTTTTAACATCTGATATGCCATAATACCGGCAATGGTTTTTCCATCTGTAATCCGGCCACCAAAAATCATCGCATTTAATTCTTCCAGCGAATAGCGTTCAATCTGAACAAATTCATTTTCATCCAAATGCTGCTTCGATGGAATTAACTTTTCCGTATAGTAAATCGCAATTTTTTCACTTGTATAGGCAGCAGCTGAGTGATAATCCACCAAATGATAAATCTCATCCGAACGATACCCGATTTCCTCTTCTAACTCTCTCGCTGCACAGACAAGAAAATCTTCCTCCAAAGAATCTCTTCCTCCTGCCGGGATTTCTAACAGCAAATCGTCAATTGCACCGCGGTACTGTCGTACTAAAATGATTTTTCCATCCTCATCCACCGGAATAATGGCGGAAGCCCCTTTGTGCTCCAACACATCCCAGTAAGCTGTATTGCCATTTGGCACTTTGAGTTCGTAAGTATAAAAATCCAAAATATGTCCATGATGTTCCAGTTTTTTACCCACAATTTGAAACTTTTCCATTATGATTCACCACCTGCCAATATTCCTTAATTTTTAAAACTATGAATTGGTGCCGGAATTCGGCCGGTTCTGGTTACAAAATCATCGCATCCAAACGGATTTACCGGCATAATCGGTGCATATCCTAAAAGTCCGCCAAATTCTGCCTGGTCACCAACATCTTTACCCTGTACCGGAATCAGACGAACAGCTGTCGTCTTCTGATTTACCATACCAATCGCCATCTCATCCGCAATGATACCGGCAATCGTTGTTTCCTTCGTATCTCCCGGAATTGCAATCATATCCAGACCAACGGAGCAGACACACGTCATTGCTTCGAGTTTTTCAAGTGTCAATGCACCCTCGGTTACAGCATCAATCATTCCCTGATCCTCGCTGACCGGAATGAAAGCACCACTTAAACCGCCGACATAAGATGATGCCATAACGCCGCCCTTTTTCACCTGATCGTTAAGCATTGCAAGTGCTGCTGTTGTACCCGGTGCTCCGGCACGCTCTAATCCAAGGGATTCAAAAATCTCTGCAATACTGTCTCCAACTGCCGGTGTCGGTGCTAACGACAAATCAATAATACCAAATGGAACACCCAGACGTTTGGACGCTTCATGGGCTACTAACTGTCCAACACGGGTAATCTTAAATGCTGTCTTTTTAATTGTCTCACAAACAGCACTAAAATCTTTTCCTTTTACTTTATCCAGCGCCGTTTTTACAACACCGGGTCCGCTGACACCAACATTAATTACGGCATCCCCTTCTGTTACGCCGTGGAATGCGCCCGCCATAAACGGATTATCATCCGGCGCATTACAAAAGACAACCAACTTAGCACAGCCGATGGAATCATTATCTTTTGTGAGTACCGCTGTCTCTTTCACAACTTTACCCATCAAAAGAATCGCATCCATATCAAGTCCTGTCTTTGTAGAACCGACATTTACTGAGCTACAGATATATTCTGTTGTTGCAAGTGCTTTTGGAATCGATAAAATCAGGTTTTTATCTGCCTGCGTCATCTTTTTCGATACCAGTGCCGTATAGCCGCCGATAAAGTTTACGCCTACTGTTTTTGCTGCACGGTCAAGTGTCTGTGCAATCTTAACAAAATCATCCGGTGTCTTGCACGCAGAGCCGCCAATCAAAGCAATTGGTGTAACAGAAATTCGTTTGTTTACAATCGGAATTCCAAATTCTTTTCCAATTTCTTCTCCTGTAGCAACCAAATCTTTTGCCATCGTCGTAATCTTTTTATATACGTTGTCACAAAGTTTATTCAAATCCGAATCAATACAATCCAAAAGGCTGATACCAAGAGTAATCGTACGCACATCCAGATTTTCTTTATCAATCATTTTATTTGTTTCAATGACTTCATTTATATTTATCATAGTTAAGCCTCCGTAATCTAATCCTTATAAGCGATGCATCTTGTCAAAAATCTCTTCCCTCTGTACACGGATTACGCAGCCGATTTCTTCGCCCAAATTTTCCAACTCTTCGGAAGCATCCACGAAAGATTTTGTAAGCTTTGCAAAGTCAACAATCATCATCATATTAAAATATCCATCTACAATTGTCTGAGAAATATCTAAAATATTGATGTCGTTTTCTGCTAAGTAAGTACATACTTTTGCAATAATGCCTACGCTGTCCTTTCCTACTACAGTAATTATTGTCTTTTTCATTTCTTCCTCCATTCTGAAATAGTTTTCTATTTCATAATTATTGTATCGTCAACAGTTTTGTCGGCGCCATACGGTCTGCCACTAACAACTCTGTATCCATCTTTTTCCAAACTGGGTTTTGTTCCAATTCATAACTTACGGTCTGATAGGCAAGTTCCGGAAAATTATTTTCCTTGCTCAAATGCCCCAGTAAAATATGCTGCAAACCGGGATGCAGCACTTTTTCAATCAGTCTTGCCGAGGCATCGTTGCTCAAATGCCCCTTTTCACCGAGAATCCTCATTTTAAGTGAGTACGGATAACTGCCAACCTGCAACAGGTTAATATCATGGTTTGCCTCTAAAAGCAGGGAATCGCAGTCTTTCAAATGGTCTACGATTTCATTGGAAAAGCAGCCCATATCGGTCGCAACTCCGATTTTTTTCGATTCTGACTGCACCGTATAACAAACGGGATTTGCCGCATCATGGGAAATTCTGACAGGCATAATCTCCATATCCTCGATTGAAACCGTCTTTTCCGGTACAACCGCATGGAACAAATCTTCGGAAACACCTTTCATATCACCTTTTTCCCATATTGCCTCAATCGTTTCCTTCGTAGCATAAACAGGAATCTGGTACTTGCGCAGTACCGGTCCTAAACCACAAATATGATCGGTATGCTCATGTGTAATAAAAATGGCATGAAGGTTTTCTATCGGAAAATTTTCCTCCATTAAGCCCTCCCGAATCCGTTTCATGCTAATCCCTGCATCAATTAAAATCCGGGCTTCTTCGCCACCGACATAAATACAATTGCCACTGCTTCCGCTGGCAATACTATATAACTGCATGTGTTTCCACCTCAATTTGTCTCATTTTATATTACATCTGAGAACTTATCTTCTCACTATCAATTGTAATCCGGTCACGTCCATTCTTTTTAGAATGATACATCGCCCAGTCTGCTCTTGTCAATAGTTCTCCCGGATTAGCGCAGGTCTGCGGATAACTTGCCACACCAACGCTGGCACGAACTGAAATATGTTTTCCTTCGTAAACAATTTCCTCACTCCGAATCTGATTATGAATGTCCTCAACAATATGATACGTTTCATCCAAATCTTTTTCAAAGAATGCTACAACAAATTCCTCACCGCCATAGCGTCCGGCAATACCGCCATGCTTGAGTGCTCCACGATTTAGTAACGACGCCACATAACGAATCACTTCATCACCGCACTGATGTCCATAGGTGTCATTCACCATTTTAAATTTATCAATATCAAAAAGTGCAAGTGAAACCGGCACTTTTTTCGTCATAGCTTCCGCCAAATACTTTCTTAATAGCTCCGTTAAGTGTCTGCGGTTATAAATTCTTGTCAAATCATCTCGGATTGCCATATCATTCATCTTCGCATAAAGACGTGCATTGGCAACACCAATACTAATCTGGCTGGCAATATTCTCATAGAACGCACGGCCGTCCATAAAGGTATTTTCTTTGTTCTTTCCAACAAACAGTGTACCAAGTCTTTCTTCCTGATTCCGGATTGGCAGGCATACCACCGATGGAAGTTCCTGTTTACCCTCTAATTTAGTAAATAACTGCACAGAATCCGTGACATTATTTTGTATATAAGTCTGAGTCATGCGGAGAATCTCTGACATATCCGTATGTTCAATGGATTCAATCACCTTTTTTTTGAATTCATCTCCTAACACACAGGAAATGGCATACACCCGCCGCTGTTCTTCTTCCATTCCCGGAACATAAAGTTCATGATCCTGTTCCAAAACAATTACAACAACATCCAAATCCAATCGAACCTGTATCATATCAACAATTTTATCTAACATATCCTTTATCTCGATTGATGATATAATAATGGATGACAATTCATTCTGCACCGACATTTCATCATGCGAACGGTTAATCTTTTTATTTGCAAGCTGTAATTCGATTTTTTGAACTCCTAATTTTTCATTTACCCGGTTGATTTTTTCCTGCTGTTCTTTCATCTTATCATTGACTTCATTTAAATCTTCCAGTGCACGGTTCTGGCGGAAAATATCTTTTTCAAAACAATCCCACATGTAAGACATCATTTCACTGACTACCACAATTAAAACAAGCACAACCGATACCGTCACAAGTTCACGGATAGCAATTCCAACCGTAACACGGCTTAAGTTATCTTGTGCTAACACAACAAGCATAACAAAAGATATAATACCATACAGACAGATATAAGTCACGTAAACAATAACCCGATGAGCCTTTTTCCCAAGAGCAACACTGTAAAAAAGTTCAAAGAAATAAATCAGAAACAGTATCAGGAATATAATCCCCTCTAATTTTGTCTCTGCCATATAATAATAAGCTAATCCAAGTGCCGGCCGCAAAAAGCAATACACTTTTTCTACCTGAATTATCCGCTTGGAATAAACATATTTTTTCTGCATATGGCGATTATGTACTAATTCTGTCACGATACACAACAAAGCGTATACAAAAAGAACCGCATATCGAATGCTTACCTCCTGATTTGCTGCAAAATAAACACCAATACAGTAAATTAACAGCATAACATCCAAAAAAATGTGATGAAACACAACTTGTTTTTGTTTCCAAAATTCTTTAATTTTATCTTCCATGCAAAGCCTCCCTTAAGACTCCCAGAACAATTCAATCCTATCACCATCATGAATAGGCTCTGTGAAATCTTTGTCTTCACCATTAATTCGAGTTACTAAACGCGTTCCTCCCGCTTTTGTCATATCAAACGGATATACATCAAACACATCGACAAAAATCGGATTTTTCTTATGTGGCATTTCGACCACATCACCATTTATCGTAACAAATACAGGTCCCGTCACTTCTTCTACCGGTGTAGAAATCGTTTTCTCCTGCTGTAATTGCTTTGCTCCTGGAATCACTTCTCCGTCCGACCCTAATTTTGCTGTATCAAACGGAACATCACTCATCCAATCCGGCAACGGTTTTAATGGAGCCAGCAATGGGTCCTCATCCATCTGCTCCTGCATCGTTTCTTCTTTTGTTTTTTCCGGCTCTTCCGGTTTAATAACTGGTCTTTTTGTAATTACATCACCGTCAACAATTTTTGCCGATGAACCAGCCTCTCTTCCATTCAAAAGAACCAAAGTATCAACATCCATACCAGCAAACTCTAACAATCCCTTAACGGAATAATAATCATAGGTACAGATTTCGTCTCCGTTCTTGACTTCGTAAAACGAGGATACCACCTCACCATTTGCCTCAACTAACTTTGGACATAACAGTTTTCTTCCAAATAAAGTCACGGTAATTTCCGCATTGCACTCCGGAATCTCTTTGATTAGCAATTTCCCGGCACTTCCCTTTGTGGAAGGTCGAATCTGAATCGTATCATTTTCCTCTACTTTATCATTCAAGCTGACTAGTGCTCCATTTTTCTTAATCTCAGCAACCTCGCCAACTTTGCCCTTCTTTTCCCGGACTTCACCATTTACCGTATAATGAATACTGTCTCCGCGAATCGGAAACAAATTGTCTTTGGAAAAACCATAACTGACACAGGCATCTAATACAGATACCTTGCCATTATCATATAATTTCACACGCTGCTCATTTACCATTACATGAATAAAATTATTTTTCTGCTCATAATAAGTCATGCAGATACCAAGTGGTGTCACCAACGTGGAATCTTTGCGAATTCCCTCCTGCTCAAACTGAACCTGTGAAAGCACCTCTGCACCACGTATTGCCACACGCTCATTCGGCAGTCCCAAATAATGCGCAAGGATCTCGGTAAATCCCTCATGCTTACCGCCTCCGCCGACAACAAATACCGCACTAACACACTGACCGCCATTCAATTCCAGAATACGGTCGGCAATGTTTTTAGTAATATTTTTCACAGCGTCTTCAGATATCTGTGCAATATCCTCTTTTGTTACCTGAATTTTGCTTCCAAATATGTCCTTAAAAGAAACACTCTTCTTGCGCTCACAGGCTCTTTTTATGTATTCGGCAGTCTCAAAGTCTGTCAAATACTTCTTAGCAATCGCCTCCGTCACCTCATCACCGGCAAGCGGAATCATGCCAAATGCAATAATACTTCCATCTTTCACAATCGAAATATCACTTGTTCCGGCTCCAACATCCACAAGCGCAATGTTCAAAAGGCGGAATTTTTCCGGAATTGCCATATTAATCGCAGCAATTGGCTCAAGCGTCAGACTTGCCACATGCAATCCTGCAAGCTCAACAGCCGAATACAAGCCATCCACAACCTCTTCCGGCAAAAAAGTTGCAATCAACTCTACCTCGATGTAATTTGCCATATGCATCTCAATCATTTCCATCGGGTAGCCATTCAAATAATATTTTACAATCGAATAGCCGACACAGAAAAACTTCTTTCCACTGTCGGTCTGCTCTTTTCTTATTTCATCATAAGCCTGTTCCACACCCATCATATCCAGAGAACGAATATGGTCTTCCGTCACCTTTGTCTCTGAATTAAACTGATAGCGGGCTTTGACGCGCTTTGTCTTTAACACTCTTCCGGCAGCCGCAATGCTGACGTCTGACAAAGGTTCTCTCACACGCTTTTCCAAACGCTCTTTGACTTTATAAATCGTATCTGCCACGGTCGGTATATCGTGAATCTGTCCATCAATCACGGCACGCGTCGTATGCTCAATGGATTCCTGGGCAATCACAACAAAACGGTCTGTACCAACCCGGTAGCCAACCGTTCCCACAATGCTTCTCGTTCCGATATCCAATCCAAATACAAGCTTATTGTCTTCTGCGTTCATCATTTTCACCTTGTTCCCTCATCAAAGATTCTACATATCCATTATTCTATCACAAATTTGTCTTTCTGACTAGTAATTCTTCTATTCTTTCTTGCAGCTTTTGCAGGTTTCCATTATTCACAAGCAGTGCATCACATCGTTTTTCCCAATCTTCGTCCGATAATTGCACTCTCATAATGGATTCTGTCTTTTCGCGGGAGTATCCTCTCGATTCCATAAGTCTCTGAATCCTTAGTTCTTTGTCTGTCACAACCGCCCAGATTGTATCACAGAGCGTGTCACATCCGGTTTCAAATAAAATTGCCGTTTCCAGACAGACAACCGGTTCATCCTTCCATTCATTTAATTGCTTACGAATCTGTTCCTTCACAAAGGGATGTACAATGGCATTTAGCCGCTCTCTGCCGTTGTCATCGCGATAGATTTTATCCGCAAGCAAAGGACGCAGAATCTGTCCATCCTCTCCTGTGATGTCAACACCAAATGTATCGCAAATCTTTTGATAAGGCTCCGTTCCCGGTTTCATTGCCTCATGACCGAGGGCATCCGCCTCAATAATCTTTGCCCCATATTTTTCTTCCAGTAGATTTAACACCGTTGATTTACCACAGCCTACGCCGCCAGTAATACCAATTACCATTTTCTTTCTCCTTGGTTTTATTTTGCCTCATACCAATTTGTTCCCTGCTTTACCTCAGCAATCAAAGGAACTGCCAAATCGCAGGCATGAACCATTTCTGTTTCCAAAATCTGTTTTACTTCATCAATTTCATCCTTGTGTGTCTCAATCAAAAGTTCATCATGAATCTGCAAAATCAGACGGGATTTGTAATTGCCTTCTTTTAATTTCTTGTGCACACGTATCATCGCAATTTTAATAATATCCGCCGCCGTTCCCTGTATCGGAGAATTCATCGCAATGCGTTCACCAAACTGGCGCTGCATAAAGTTTTTCGACGCAAATTCCGGAATTGGGCGGATTCTTCCAAACAAAGATGTCACATAGCCTTTTTGTTTGCCCTGCTCCACCAGTTCATCCATAAACCGTTTTACATCCGGATACGTTTCAAAATAATCCTCAATATATTTTTCAGCCTGTTTTTTTGAAATGTTCAAATCGCGCGACAGACCAAACCCGCTGATTCCGTATACAATTCCAAAATTAACCGCTTTCGCATTCCGTCTTTGCAGTTCTGTTACCTCTTCGTATGGCGTATGGAATACAAGTGCCGCCGTTGTTCGGTGGATATCCGCATTTTCCCGGTAAGCTTCAATCAAAGTTTCATCCTCCGACATATGTGCCAGCACTCTTAATTCAATCTGTGAGTAATCGGCATCCAAGAAAACGTATCCATCCTGTGGAACAAAAACTTTTCGGATTTGTCTGCCAAGTTCCATACGAATCGGAATGTTTTGCAAATTCGGCTCAGTACTGCTCAAACGTCCGGTTGCCGTCACATTCTGATTAAATGTTGTGTGGATTCTGCCATCCTTTTCATCGATATCGCTCTCCAGTCCATCTGCATAGGTAGATTTTAACTTCGTGAGCTGGCGGTACTCCAGAATCATCTCCACAATCGGATCCTCAAAACGGAGTTTTTCAAGAACTTCTGCTGAAGTGGAATATCCTGTTTTTGTTTTCTTTCCATAAGGCATATGCATTTTTTCAAACAAAATTACACCTAACTGTTTCGGTGAATTGATGTTAAATGACTCCCCGGCACGCTCATAAATATCCGCTTCCAGTTCAGAAATGCGCTCACCAAGTTTTGCACCATATTCATGCAATGCCTCTTTTTCCACTAAAATCCCCACCTTTTCCATGTCATAAAGGGTAAATAAGAGCGGCATTTCAATCTGTTCAAACAATGACTGCATTTTTTGTTTTTTCAATTCTTTGGAAAGATTCGGATATGCAAGCACATTTACCAGTGCACAGTAGCTAAAGTAACGTACTGCCTCGTCTTCTTTCTCTAAAAAGGCAGTTTCTTCCGGCTGTTTACCAAAAAACTGTTCATATGGGTGCATCAAAACAGATGCATAGTTTTCTGCAATCTCTTCTTCTCCAAACTTTTTCTGAACCGGACTTAGCAGATACGCAGCCAGATTCGTATCATACGAGTTTTCCGGTTTTGCATCCGGGAAGAAATCTAACTGGTTCTTTAAATCATTGGCAACCAATATATGTGTTTTCAAAAGATTACTGATTTCACTTGTAATATCGTATTCGGATAAATCATCGCCCACTTTGCAAAAAGCAATCTTTTCTTTGGAAAAAGCAACCGCCATACCTAAAAGTCTTCCATCTGCCTCCGTCATAAATAACGTCATCTGTCCGCTGGCACTCGTTGTTACTGCAGCATCCTTTCGAAAAACGGCCTTGACCGCTACCGGCTCTTTCTTTTCAATTGTCTGCACAAAAGACAGCCAGTCTTTTTTTGTCTCAATTACCTGAAAATATTTTTCCAGTTTTTTATCTCTGCCGGTATCCTCCGAAAATCGCTTTAAAATGGATTTCAAATCCAAAGACTGAATCATCTGGTATGCTTTTTCGTTAAACATATCCTCAAACGTACACTCTGAAAGCACCACTCCCAATTTGCAGTTTGTCCTTATAGTCGCTAAATCTTTACTCATTTTTGCCATGTCCACATGGTTCTTCAACGCCTCTTTCGCACGATTTGGTGTTACTTCATCTACATGCTCAATCGCATTTTCAACCGTACCAAACATCGTCAGAATTTTAACTGCTGTCTTCTCACCAATTCCCGGAACACCCGGAATATTATCTGAAGCATCTCCCATCAGCCCTTTGAGATCAATAATCTGAGATGGTGTAACACTGTATTTTTCAATTACCTGCGGTGTATGATAGTCTTCGACAACCGTCTTGCCACGACTCGTTTTCGGAATGCGGACCAAAATAGTATCCGTCGCTAACTGCAGCAAATCGCGGTCACCGGATACAATCGAAACAAGATATCCTTCCTGCTCCGCTTTTTTCGCCATCGTTCCTAAAATGTCATCCGCCTCAATGCCTTCTTCCGCATAAATACGGATATTCATCACTTGAAGGAGATTTCGGATTACCGGCACCTGTTCACTCAATTCTGCCGGCATCGGTTTTCTTTTCCCTTTGTATTCTTCGTACATTTTATGGCGGAAAGTCGGTGCTTTTTCATCAAACGCTATTAACAAATGCGATGGCTCTTCTTCATCCAATATTTTAAACAAAATATTTAAAAATCCGTAAATCGCATTTGTATGCAAGCCCTCGCGGTTTGTCAAATCCGGCACACCATAAAACGCGCGGTTCAATATGCTGTTTCCATCAATCAGTACAAGTTTATTTTCCAATTTTTTGACCTCTTTATTTTTTAATTTTTATTTTCCGTTTGCTTGTGTAACCACTCTCATAGCGTTTTCCTTTTTTGCTGTAGTATGCTTTCACACGGATATAATATGTTCCCTTTTTCAGACCGAACGCTTCAAAACGGTTTCCGTTCAATATATATTTCTGTGTTTTTTTCGCAGCGAAGGAAGATGCCGTCGAAACTTCCATCCGGTACCCATGTACCATTTTGCCACTCGAATAAGTAATCACAAACGATTTCTTGTTTTTCTTCAATTTCTGAATTTTCGGTGTCTGTGGCACAATTTTAAAGGTAATGGTTTTCTTTCCGGTAAAATTGCCCATTCCTCGGATAACAACCGAGGCTTTTCCGATTTGAAGATTGTTCCGGTACACCAATGTATAGTCTCTATTTTTCTTTAATTTCACTTTACCCACCTTCAACGTCACATTTGGTTTCACCCATCTCCCGGTATAACTCCTTGTCTTTTTATAATGACAAGTTGCCGAGCGGACCGAACGCTTCACAATGGTATAAGAAACTTTTTTTGTCCCCTTGTAATTACCGATTCCCTTAATCGTAATTGTTGCTTTTCCTAAATTTTTATTATTCTGATAAGATGCCTTGTAATCTTTTCCGGAATCAAGCACCTCATTTCCATCCTTAACCGTTTCGTTTCCTTTGATTGCCTTACCTTCATAAGCATATTTCTTTTTCAAACGAATCATTTTCTTTGTCAAAGCTTTTTTCTTAACCGGAACTTTCACACGGATAATCACCGTACGGTACATTGCTGTATTTTCCGGCACATATTTCGCACGATAACCTGAATATTTCTTTGCTTTCACCTGGCAAATTAAACGATATCCGATATCTTCTTTTGTCACTTTGTAGGTAAGCCCGGCTGCTCCTTTAATTGCTGCCGCTCCGTCAATGGTTGTGACATCATCTTCTTCTTTTACATTTGCCGCAAATTTGCGGATGGCATCCAACTCATATGTGCCATCGTCATCGCTGTCATCTTCTTCGTCATCATCCTCATCGTCATCCGCTTCCAAATCGTCTTCTTCGGCTCCACCTGTCTCATCTAACACGGACTCAAAACTCTCTGCATCCTCTGCTTTTTTTACACGATACCACTGATAAGACAATTCACCCGGATCCACTGAATCCAGTGATGGTTTTGCGGTAAGCATCTCATCAATTGCCGGTGTTCCGGTTATTTCCACACTTCCGGCAATTGCCATTTTGTCAGTAGTAAAGACCGCACTTTTTGCCACTGCCGATTCATTTCCTGCATCATCTGTCATAAAAGAATAAATTACATATTCCGTTTCCGCTGCAAGTCCATTAAATGAAAAATCAGAAGCTTTTACACCATCTACTCTTCCATAGCCGACAATCCCATAATGAGAAGTCACACGCGACAATATAAATTTCGTTGTCATACCACCGCTTTCTTTCTCTGCCTCTTCGCCTAACGCCTTTGGCAGTACCACGTAATAAAATTTACCCGGTTCATTTCCGGTAATCAATCCGGAAGAAGTCGTATCGGTATCACTGTCAAAACCGGAAACCGATGTAATCTGTGGTGCTGTAAAATCAGCCACAATTGTAATCGTTTTCTTTGTCGTATCAATCGCATTCTTTGTCGCATCTGCCTGTTTCGATGCTAAATAATAAGCAATCTCATTTTTTCCTTCTGTCAACGTCACAGACATCGTATCTGCCCAATTTGCATCCACTGAAGCCTGACTGCTGATTCGATAGCCTGCCGGTGCTTCTATCTCAACCTTATCGTCTGTCAATCCTGTCCTGTCTGCAATATTAATTGTATCTTTTTCCGTCTTTGCCACCGCATTCGTATGATAAGCACGAATTTCATAAGCCGGAGCATTTTTTGCCAGCTGATAAGAAATTTTCTGTTTCTCATCACTGCTTCTTTCATCCTTTAATACAAACTGCTGTTTTCCGGCAGTCTCCGATGAAATCGTAAGTGTAACAATTTCTTTTGGTTCAGCTGTAGGCTCTATCGTAGCAGCCCCTCCGGTCGCACTTCCACCTGAAGTCACATTTGCAGTTAATAATACAATTTCACTGTTTTTTTGTTCCTTCGCCTGCGTATTCACCGGGGTCATCCCCATAAATAATGCACATGCTAAAATCCATGCTAATCCTTTTTTTAACTTACATTTTCTCATAGTTCTCCCTTCTAATATAACTTAATTCAGGATAAATTATATTTTACACGTAAATGTGTTGAAACACAATATAAAAAGAAAAGTTGTTTGTGTCAAGTGTTCGTTGGCACTTTTTTTGTTTTCAGTAATTCCGTAGAAAAGCTTTGTGTCTCGTGGGCACTCTCGCTCGTTGAGTGCGTAGCGGTATGGGCACTGAAACTACCAGTGCCACATACCGACGTACTCAAACCCACGAGTCGCAAAGTTTTTCTACGGAATTACTGAAATCCAAAGGAACCGGCAGCGAACATTTGTCACAAACTAATGAATCAAACTGAGTTTTCTTTATTATTATAAAGTTTTTCCAGAATCTCCCTGGTAATTTTTTACCCCAGTTCACAAACATAATCGAACTTACTAACTTTTTTTCTAAAAAAGTGTTGACACATTAGGAAAAGGATGGTATAGTAAATATCGTTGTGAGCGGATGTGGCGGAATTGGCAGACGCACAAGACTCAAAATCTTGCGGTGGTGACATCGTGCGGGTTCAAGTCCCGCCATCCGCACTCACTAAAAAGCACTAAAAACTACGAAAAACGTTGTTTCTAGTGCTTTTTTATTTAACGAATTAGATTCTAAAATAATTTGCTTGTAGCAAATATTTAATGACAATTTATTGGGATTCCAGTAATTTAGAAAAAAGACATTGTGACTCGTGGGTTTGAGTACGTCGGTATGTGGCACTGGTAATTTCAGTGCCCATACCGCTACGCACTCAATGAGCGGGAGCGCCCACGAGACGCAAAGTCTTTTTTCTAAATTACGGAGCCCCAAAAATTAGTCATATTTTTTACTGTTACATTTTGGGTATTTCGATGCAGTAAAATGATGTGTTTTTTTCATCACCGAACTCGATTTCAAAAAGTATGTATAATACGGTTTTTTGTTGGTGTTTGTGCCATTGATAATCGGGTCGTCAAAGGTCACATCAATGTGATACCACTTACCGGAAAGTTTCACCATATTCCATGCATGGCCGACGCTACCGCTTGAACCGGTTACAAAGCGGCACGGAATTTTAAGTTTTCGCATCACCATCTGAAAGGCACGCGAATAACCATCACACACTGCCACTTTTTTCAGCAGTGCTCCCTTTGCCGTGTGAGATACACTCGGTACATATCCGCGTTTGAGACTGTAATAATCATATTTTACATTTCGAATCATCCAATTATGTACTGCCTGTACTTTTTGATAATTCGTCATATCTTTTTTAATAACCGATTTGATAATCTGGTTTACCCGTTTTCCAACTGCTTTTCCGTATACCGTTACTTTGTACTGATATTTTTTACCGCCGGCAAATGCCTGAATTATGGTGGTTCCTTTCTTTTTTGCGCGAATTTTACCGCTTTTTGTAACGGATACCACACTCTTTTTCTTACTCTTATACGTTACTGTATTAATGCAGTTAAGCAAAGGAATCGTGTCAGTATCTCCCGCAAGAAGGTAAATGTGGGAAGATGCAAATTTAATTTTGTTTGTCGTCGTAACGGCAATTCCTTTTTTCTCGGCATACGAATACGCCTTACTTAATTTTGGTGCTACAAAATTTAAGATTTTTCCACAGTCATAAAGGATATTGTCTGTCAATGTAACAGTTTCTTTTGGAAAAGAAATCACACGAAGCGATGAACATTTGGCAAAAGCATACTTTTCAACTGTCGTTACACTTGACGGAAGAATAATTTTCTTCACCTTTGAATTGTTATAAAAGGCAAGCGAAGAAACCACCGTTACCGTATTTGGTACGGTTACGGTCGTATCGCTTCCCCGATAAGAAATCAATCTGCCATTTTCAATCAAAAAATCCAAATTGTCGTAGGTACTGTCGCTGTTTTCTGTCGTTACCTCTCCAGACACAACGGAAAAGGATGCCGGCATGCGCTCTCCTAAGATTTCTCTTAAAATCGAAACCAGCACATCGGTATCTGACTGGCTTCCGTAAATTCTCGCATACTCGTCCTTTGTCACCTCATAGCGGACGTCATCCAGATAAACATAATAATGTGTCACCTCTGCCGCCCTGCTGTTTTTACAAAATACAGGCAAAAGCATACCGCATAAAATTAATAAAACAACAATTTCTCCGATTCTTCGGATTTTCTGATTTGTATTCATTCTAACCTCTTTTCCAATGCCTCCACAACAATTTCAAGGACTTTAATCCTTGCGTATAACTTGGAATTTGCCTCAATAATATGCCATGGGGCTTCTGTCGTCGATGTGCGTAACATCATCTCATCGACTGCTTTTTCGTAGTCATCCCATTTGTCACGGTTGCGCCAGTCTTCATCTGTAATTTTCCACTGTTTTTCTGGCGTTTCCATTCGCTGCTTAAAGCGTTTTTCCTGCTCATCTTTGTCGATGTGCATCCAGAATTTCAAAACAATTGTACCGGATTTTACCAAATGGGCTTCCATATCATTAATTTCCTGATAAGCACGTTTCCATTCTTCCACCGTAGCAAAACCTTCCACACGCTCAACTAACACTCTTCCATACCAAGTGCGGTCAAAAATTGCCATGTGTCCGTCCTTTGGAAAATGATTCCAGAACCGCCACAAATAATGATGTGCTTTTTCGATATCATTTGGCGAAGCAATTGGCACCACTTCATAACCACGCGCATCCATACACTGGGTAATGCGCTTAATGGCACCGCCTTTTCCACCGGCATCCCAGCCTTCGAATGCTAGCACCACAGGCACACGCTGCAAATACATCTGATTGTGAAGTTTCTCCATCCGCTTTTGCAAATCTTTTTTCTTTTCCTTATATTCCTCAGGCGTCAAAGAGAGCGTCAAATCCACACCTTTTAACACACTGTTTTGCAGATATGCATCTGTATCCTCACTTTTAGAATCCGTTTCCGGATTTCCTTTTTTCTGATTCTTCTCGACCGCCTGCTCCAGCCCGTTTACAATTGTCGTTAAAATTTTATCTACTGCAAATTTTTTGTCCATTGCCTCGACAATTGTCCACGGCGCATTTGCCGTATCGGTCTGTACCAGCATAGTATCAAATTGTGAGAAACATTTGTCATAATTCTCATTATTTTTCCAGTCTTTTTCTTTGACACGCCAGCTCGTGTCCTCACTGCCTGCCAAATGGTTTAACCGTTTTTTCTGCTCCTTTTTTGTAATAGCAAGAAAAAACTTAATCAAAACAACTCCATCGTCGGTAAACTGCTTTTCGTACCGACAGATTTCGTCCGCCTGTAAAATATCCGGGAACCCCTGATACCAGCTGTGATCAAAAATATGAATTCTTCCTTTTGCCGGCATTTTCGTCGCATAACGCCATAAATATGGATGCCTTTTATCCTCTTTCGTTTCCTTTTCCATCGTAAAAACCTGAAAACCTCTTGGGTCAAGAGGACGAATCATCCGTCCAATCATTGTTCCTTTTCCGGACGCAGAAAACCCCTCAAACACAATAACAATCGGAATCCCCATACTCCGGCACTGCCGCTGCAGTTCTCCCATACGAATTTCTAAATGTACCAGTCTCTCATCATAGTCTTTGCGAACTTCTTTTCGCTCCATCATTACCTTATCAAGCATAAGTAACACCCCTTTTCACTATCTTCTTGGTCTGCCCCACATCTGATTTTTACGGAGTAATTGGTACTTAGCATACGCCTGTTCCAAAATTTTGCGTTCATTAGCAAACTTCAGCAGATGATATGCCTCATGGTATTTATAATACCCCGAATCCTGAAAATATTCCTCCCTTTGCGGTTTTGAATAGAAACTATCCGACTGCATTAAAAACCAATGAACATCTTTGGATACCGTCCCTTCCGGCACATCAAATGTGTAGTGGCTTCGGTCAACATAGTCAACAATCCGGCACAGCGCACTTGCCTCCTCCTTTACTTCACGTAATGCCGTCTCCGGAAAACTTTCTCCCTGCTCAACTGTTCCTTTCGGAAGAACCCAGCCTTCATATTTGTGTTTCACATTTTTATACAACAATAATATCTTACCCCGGAAAATTACTACTCCGCCACAGCTTGTTGCTTCTATCATTGCAATCCCTCCTGCGTGGAAATCACGTTCCTCTGTACACGTGTTTTTTTCTTAGTATACCCCATTCTACCAATAAGCGTCAAACACCTTTTTAGCAATCGGAACAGCATAGGCACTTCCGGTTCCCGCAGCCTCTACAACTACGCTGACGCAAAGCTTTTTACCATTTTTTTCCGCGTAGCCGACAAACCACGCATGAGAATCCGTCGAACCGTTTTGGAACTCCGCAGAACCCGTCTTTCCACCTGCCTTATATGGCGTTCCATAGTATAAAGACGTCGCCGTTCCACCTTTTACGGTTCCCCTCATTAATTTCTTTACTTGTTTTGCCTCTTTTTCTGACATTTTCTTTCCGAGTGATTTCGGTGTATTTTCAGAAACCGTATTTCCGTTTGCATCCTCAATCCGGTCAACCACATATGGCTGCATCAATTCACCGCCATTGACTGATGCACAGACAAGTAAAATATTTTGCAGCGGCGTAACCAGTGTCTGTCCCTGTCCGATTGACGCCTGTCTTACATCGCCCTGCGCCGTCTTGTTATCAATCGTAAAACGGGACGATTTCTGCTCCATTTTTTCAAGCGGAATGCTTTTGTTGTAATAAAAGGATTCGCATAACTTGCGCCACGAATTCCGGTTCAAACCATCTCCGATGGAGCAAAATGCTGCATTACAAGACTCGGCAAATGCCTTTTTCAAATCCACTTTTCCGTGCACTTCGCCGCCATAGCACTTAATCTGTTCGCTTCCTGTTCCAATTTTTCCGGTACAGGTATAGTGAAATTTTGAATAATTATCCTGTTCTCTCATAAATTCAAACGCTGTATACAATTTAAAAGTTGACCCCGGCGGGTACAACCCTTGTGTTGCCCGGTTATAAAGCGCCGACTGCTCCCCGGAATCCGATGTCAGTTTGTTCCATCTGGCATCCGTCAATTGATTGGGGTCGTATGATGGTTTGCTCACCATCGCCAGAACTTTCCCGGTTTCCGGGTCCATCACAACAACCGCTCCACGCTTTGAACCAAGTGCATTACTCGCCGCTTTGGAAAGCCCGACATTCAATGTGGTAACTACATTGTTTCCCGGATTTTTTTTACCCTTTAATTCATTAATCGTACTAAGAAAAGGATTCAGTCCGGAGGTCAGCATCGTATAACTTTCTGATGCCTCCAACCCGGTTTTCCCGTGCGAAGAACGTCCGACAACATGCGCAAACAAACTGCCATACGGATACTTTCTCGTTTCGTTTCCTGAAGAATCCGTAACTGTCTTTGCCAGCACGTTTCCTTTGTCCGATAAAATTTTACCTTTCGTCACACGCTTGGCTAAAAGTTCCTGACGTTTATTTGCCGAATTGTTTAACACCTGATCCGAATCGTGAATGATAAAATAAACCATATATCCAGCAAGAATAAAAAAGATTGCCATCACAAGATAGGTCACAACCGCCATTTCCCGGTTCTGGCGTTTACTGCCTTTTTCCGGATTTTCGATTAATTGCTGCTTGTTCTTCATTTGTTGTGACCTCCTCTCTTCGGTTTCTCACATACATTCCCTGAATAATACTAAAAATCACAATCGTCGTTATAATGGAACTGCCGCCGTAACTGATTAACGGCAGCGTCACACCGGTTGACGGAATAAATTTGGTTACTCCACCGATACTCAAAAACACCTGAAAAATCAAAACCACACTCAATCCGAATGCACACAATTTATAAAAATTCTTTTTCATTTTTAAAGCGATATTGACAAACATAATAAAGGAACTAATGTAAATCAAAATCAAAAAGATACAGAAAATGACCCCCATTTCCTCTGCAATCGCAGAAAAAATAAAATCACTTTCCACAACCGGCACACTCTTTGGCATGCCCTGTCCAAGTCCCATGCCAAACAATCCTCCGGTTCCGATTGCAAACAAACTCTGGCAAATCTGATAGCCGCCCTGATTCATGTTCGACCAAGGGTCCTGCCACGCCGCCACGCGCACACGCACATGTGCAAATAACTGATACGCCACAACAGATGCCGCCGTCCCGGCAAAAGCTCCTGCCGCCAGATAGCGCAATTTCATCGTTGCCACATACAGCATCATAAGATATGTTACAAAATAAATCAGTGCTGCACCCAAATCCTTCTCTAACACAAGGATTCCCACATGTACTGCCGCCGCAATACTGATCACGGCAACACTCTTAAAATCTGTCCGCTTTGCCAAAAGGGATGCGATGAAAAACACATAAATAATTTTTACAAATTCAGACGGCTGCAATTCAAATCCGCCAATCGAAATCCAGTTTCTTGCGCCGTATTTTTCCACACCGATTACAAACACCAAAAGTAACAGCAGGACACCGGCAAGCGCATACTGCCAGCCGATTTTTTCCCAAATCGTAAACCGCTCAATAAACAACGGCACTAAAAGACACACTCCCAAAGCAAGCGATGCCATCACAAGCTGTCTGATTGCATAATCATAGGAAAGTCTGCCAAGCATAATAAATCCAATCATCATGCAAATCATCATGTTATTCCAGATTAGTTTTGACATTCCTTTGTAAAACACCTGATAGATTTTCGTAAAAAACAGAAAAAAGAATAACTCAAGTGCCCACAAAACCACATATTTAATTTCTTTTTCTTCCACTAAAATAACTGCACTGCAAACCAGATGAAGCATCACGATAAGCACACGCTGTGCCCGGAATACTCCCTCATTATTTCCTGCCGCCCGTCCGATAAACGCGCGGTAACTGTAGAAGGTATACAGAGCAAATAAAATAACGATTATATATCGTGAAAGTTCTGCTATAATAAGTTCCATGTTTTCAAAACCTTTCTCATTTCATCGGCTGTCTCCCATGTAAAATGGTGCCATGCCGGCTTATCAAATTCCGGCTTTTTCTCGCCGTTTTTTGTATATATCGTATTGTAGCAAAAATCACAATTATTTACCACATAGAATTTGTCCCCTTTTCCACCGGATACTAAAATTCTCTCTCTTTTTCCATCGCACCTGTCAAGCGTCCGCTTTAAGCATCCCTTCGTCACCATTACTTCTTTGCGCCCATAGCCACGCTTAATTGCCTGGCAGATACCAAATTCTGCCAGCACTTCTTTTGCGCGCTCATTTTCATGGTAAAATGTTTCGGCAGCAATCCATGGACAATCTTTAAACCTCTTTTTTGCCACAAGCAGCGCACGGTGGCTGTTAATCACAACCGCACCGACAAACAGCCTGTTTATCAATGTCCTCCACTTTTCTTCCGCTCCCGCTTTCATAATCCGTGGGAATGAAAGAATTACCGGACGATTTTGAAGAAGTTTGATTACCTCATCCTCTTCTTTTGCAAATAAAGCTACCGGAAGTTCAATCCATACATCGTTTTCATCCGTCTCCACTGCTGTCCTTAACTGCTCCATCGTAGAAACTTTTAGAATGGAGGCATTTTGCCAGACAAGAAGTTCTTTCTTTTTATGCGGTTTTTGCTCTCCCACACTCCGTCCAGACACCGCCTCTCTCTCAAAAGCTGCTAATGCCTCTCGTTTTAATTTGGCGATTTCTCCCATTGGCACAAAGGAATCCTCCTCTAAAGTAATGGAAAAGTCCGTGAGTCTATAATTCGTATTTCCCATTTTCCGAATGCGCTTTTCAATTTCGTCTTTTGTCACAGGACGATTCACGGCTCTTTGTAATGGTTCACCAAACACTGTAACTTCATGCAAAAGTCCCTGCAGTTTCAGAGCAATCGGTTTGCCGATTTTCGCAATCATTTTCCCTTTCAAAGAAATTTTGTCATCAATAGTTTCGATTTTTTCATCAATCCATGACAACAGTGCAGCATTTTTTGTACGATAAACTTTCTGTCCCTTAAATATCGTACTGCCCCTTTTTACATTGCACGTCACAACATCACCGGGTGCTGCTTCATTTTTTACCGTATACTCGTATGCTTTTGTATCATCTTCCAAGCGAAATTCTAAAATATCCTGATAATGCAGGGCTTCTTTTACACGGAATACCGCCTGTCCTTTGGACGCTTTCAAAACAGTACCAACACACGTACCAAAATGCCCGTTTTTTTTCGGATACATAATATTTTTCTTATCTGTCTCAAAAAGGTATCCGGCACAAAATCCGCCGCGGTTATAAATGTCTTTACTCCGCCTGATATCTTTCCACAGCCTGCTTTCTTTATTCTGAACCAATGCCTGAAAAGTTTCCTTCCCCTCACTCTCATAAACATCGACATAATGGCGGTATAACGAGGACAAATACGCGCTGTACTCCTTCTTTTTCATGCGCCCTTCAATTTTGAAAGAATCGATTCCGGCATCCACAAGTTCGGGAATATGCATAAGCGTACACATATCTTTTGTGCTGAATAAATGTCCGTTTCCATATGCACTCGTAAATGGAAGTCTGCACGGCTGCGCACACATTCCCCGGTTTCCACTGCGGTCTCCAATCTCCTCACTCATCAAGCACTGCCCGGAATAACAATAGCAGAGCGCACCATGCACAAACACTTCTATTTCCAAATCGGTCTGTGCTCTCATCGCACGAATTTCCTCAATGGTACATTCTCTGGCAGGAACAAATCTTGTAACACCATAGTTTCTGTATAACTCTGCCTCATCTCCGGATAAAATCGTCATCTGCGTGCTGGCGTGCAAATCCATCTGTGGAAAATTTTCATGTAAAAAAGACAACACGCCTAAATCCTGTACGATACAGGCATCAAGTCCCGCCTCATACAACGGAGCAATCAATGGAAACAAATCATTTTCCAGCTCCCTGTCCGAAAGCAGTGTGTTGACCGTCAGATATATTTTCTTATCATGCATATGCGCATACACAAGTGCCTCTTTCAGTTCATCGACACTTGGATTTTTTGCAAAAGCACGGGCACCAAATCGGCTGGTTCCTACATAAACCGCATCCGCTCCCATTTGAAATGAAGCATATAAGCCATCCAGCGAGCCTGCCGGTGCAAGAATTTCTACGTTACTCATTCGATTCTTTCTCCCTCTATCTTGTAAAGAAGGACTGCATTTTCAGCAGTCCTTTTTTTATCTTTTTTGTTTCAGTCTGGTCTCTAATTCAACCTGTTTTTTTTCTAATTTTTCAACTGAATCATGAAACTCATCGCGTTCTTTTTCAAGTTTCTTAATGGTATCCTGTAACTCAATAATCTCGTGCTTCATGTCTAACACCATTTTGTCTTTTAACTGAGTCTCGGTGCGGTATTCGCTTGCCTTTTTCTTCTCTTTGTAATAATCGTCGGCAATATTAATTGCAAGCAGGGTATTACGCAAATCCAAATCCAGTCTTGCATATCCCTCCTGTTTATGAAATTCTGCCAATTTACGATTAATGTAAGAGGCAATTTTCTGAATGTATTCCGGGCTTTCAAATCCACAAAGTGTATATTTTCTGCCATCAATTAAAACTTCTACATCATTTTTCTTTTTCATCTATGCACCTCACCTGCTCAATTTCCTAATAATTATACATAAAAAAACATTATTCGTCAAATGACAACCCCAAATGATGATATGTTTTTTCTGTCACAATACGTCCTCTGGGCGTCCTTGCTAAAAATCCATTCTGAATCAAAAACGGTTCATAGACATCTTCAATCGTCCCACTGTCCTCACCAATGCATGCGGCTAACGTATCCAGTCCAACCGGTCCTCCCTGAAATGTCTCAATCATCGCCAGCAAAAGGCTCCGATCGGTGTTATCCAGTCCATATTTATCTACTTCCAGCAAATCCAATGCAAAATTTGCGACCGAAAGTGTAATGTTTCCGTCGTATTTTACTTCGGCAAAATCGCGCACCCTCTTTAACAGGCGGTTAGCTAAACGTGGCGTTCCGCGTGAACGTCTTGCAATTTCTCTGGCTCCCTCCCTATCAATCGCCACATGGAAAACCTGCGCTGAACGAAGAACGATTTCGGTTAATTCATCTACCGTATAAAACTCCAAACGATGGACTACTCCAAAGCGGTCACGAAGCGGTGCCGTCAGCATACCGGCGCGCGTCGTTGCACCCACAAGCGTAAATTTCGGCAAATCCAGACGGATACTTCTCGCCGAGGCTCCCTTTCCAATCACAATATCAATGACATAATCTTCCATCGCCGGATAGAGCACTTCCTCCACCTGTCTGTTAAGTCTGTGAATCTCATCCACAAACAGTAAATCACCATCCGAGAGATTATTTAAAATGGATGCCATTTCACCCGGTTTTTCAATTGCAGGTCCCGATGTAATCTTTAAATTTACATCCATCTCATTTGCAATAATTCCTGCCAATGTGGTTTTCCCTAATCCCGGCGGCCCATATAACAGTACATGATCAAGCGATTCGTTTCTCTGCTTCGCCGCCTCAATATAAATCTTTAAATTTTCTTTTGCTTTACTCTGACCAATATAGTCTTTCAAAAACTTTGGACGAAGACTATTTTCAATTTTGTAATCTTCTTCCATCAGGTCAGTAGAAATCACTCGCTTTTCCATTACTTACTCTCATTCCTTTACAGATTTTTTAAGCTCAATTTCAAAATATCTTCCACAGACATTTCTTCCGTAACTTGAAGTTTGCGTACCGCACCGGCAGCCTCTGATGCGGAATAACCAAGGGCAACCAGCGCCTCAATCGCATCTTTCTTCGCATCTGCTCCGGCCGATACATTTTCTGTAGCAAAAGATTCTTCCACGCCGCCAAAGACATCTTCCAAATGACATTTATCTTTTAACTCAAGAATCAGTTTGCTCGCAGTTTTTGGTCCGATTCCCGGTGCTTTCGCAATCGTTTTTGCATCATCCGAAAGAATCGCAAGACGGAGCGCATCGGTGTCCATGGCAGTTAAAATACCAAGTGCCGCCTTCGGCCCAATGCCATTTACCGTAATCAGCAGCTTAAACATGTCCATACTGTCTTTCGTCAAAAAACCATAGAGCTGCAACGCATCTTCGCGCACATATGTATAGGTATAAATCTTAACTGTATTTCCTACCTGCGGCAATTCAGAAACAACCGACCCCGGCACTAAAATTTCAAATCCGATATTCTGATTTTCCACAATAATTTTGTCCTCACTCACGGAGTCCAAAATCCCTTTCACAAATGCTATCATAGTTCCTCCCTTATGCCGGATGCATTACACAAGTGCGTCAAACACATGTAAAATCGGCTGAATAATTTTCATCTTTAACGGTCTGTTTTTCCAGTCCTCATAGGTAATCTCAATACTTTGCGCAAATGTATTTATAAAATCGGCTTCCACCGCCTGCCTGAATTCTTCATCATAAATCCAGACACCATTCTCATAATGTAAGTAAAAGCTCCGGTAATCCATATTGATGGTTCCGACAATCGCACAATGCTCATTCATAACTACTTTGGAATGAATGAATCCCGGCTCATATTCGTAAATACGAATTCCATTTTTCAAAAGGATCCCATAGTTATATTCTGTCATGTATTTAATATGTTTTTTATCCGGAATATGAGGCGTGATAATCCGCACATCCACACCACGGCGCACGGCTTCCAAAAGCGTCTCAATCATCGCTTCTTCTAAAATCAGATACGGTGTCATTACATACATTTTTTCACCGGCATAATGTATCATCTGTTTATACATGCTGCCGACAAAAGAGCGGGTATCTAACGCCGGACCGTCACGCAGTACATGGCAGTACATATCCGACTGAATCGATGTTTTTTCTGCCCGGTACCGCTCATAATCAATCTCCTCATTTTTAGAGCAGACTGCCCACAGTTCGAGGAAAGTAACTACCATACTCCAGACAACATCACCTTTTAACCGTACTCCTTCATCTTTCCATATGCCAAAACGCTCTACTAAGTTGGCATATTCATCCGCAATATTAAAACCGCCCGTATATGCCACCTCACCATCAATGACAAGAATTTTCTGGTGGTCACGGAAGTTCATAAATAACTTACTGGTATATTTATGAATCGGATTAAACACTTCTACTTCAAAACCTTCTGCCCGCAGTTTCTGTGCAAAATCCGTGCTGGTACGAAGCAGCGCTCCAAAATCGTCATACAGGAATTTAACTTCAACTCCTTCTTCAATTTTACGCTTTAAAATATCATGCATCTTATCCCAAATTGCACCTTCAGCCACAATAAAAAATTCAATGAAAACATATTTTTTTGCCCGCTCCAAATCAGCAAACAAATCTTCAAACGCATTTTCTCCCATATCATAGTATCTTGCCTCATTATTTTTTGAAATCGGTGCACCATTAGCTTCCATATAACGCGACATACGGGATGAAACCGGATGTTTTTTCCGAAATTCATCGGACACTTCGGGATGCCATTCTAAGTGTCTGTCCACACTTTGAATCGTCGATTTTATCCGACGGTTTAATTTGTTTTTTTTGCCTACTTTTCCCCAAAGAGCAAACATAATATTTCCAGATACCGGAAGTAAAATTGTAATGCACAACCATCCATATTTATAGGACATGCTGCGGCTGTCATTCGTAAGTGCCAGAATGGTGAACACACCAAACAACTCCATTACCAAATAAAATAATGAAGCATACTGGCGCAGTAAAAACGGCAGTACAATCAAAATTGCAAACTGAAGCATAACCAAAGCCGCAACAATGCAAGCTCTCAAAAAGCCGCTCAAACTGTTTTGAACTCGTCCTTTTAATCCCTGAAGATGTTTTAATGGACGTTTTTCTCTCTGTGCCTCCATATCATTCTCCATCCTTTTCCCTCAAATTTCAAATAAATATAGTATATCACATACGGTGGTAATTCGCAAACATTGCACATCCTCTGATTTTCTGCTATGATAAGTGCAGATTTTTTACAAGAAGGGATTAACCATGGAACACACAGCAAAGGTACTTACTTCCTACGAAGAACAACTAAACAATGCAGCGTCTATCTTACCGGCTCCGGCAGAAAACATCTGCTTTTTTGATATTGAAACTACCGGGCTTTCTGCTGCTGTTTCGTCTCTTTATCTGATTGGCACAATTACCTTTGAAAATAATGAGTGGGTTCTAAACCAGTGGTTTGCCGATGATTATGTGAGTGAAGTACGTCTTTTGCAGGCATTTTCTGAGTTTTCAGAAAAGTACGAATGGATTGCGCATTATAATGGTGCGACCTTTGACATCCCTTATCTGGAAAAGAAATACCGCACAAATCATATGCCGTCCCCGTTTGCCGGGAAGCAGACACTTGACCTTTACCGGGCAGTCAAACACATCAAAAAATATTTCCCGGTTCCCAATCAAAAATTGATTACAATGGAGCGTCTTGCCGGTTTTACCAGACATGAACTTTTAAGCGGAAAAGAATGTATCACACTTTACACGGAATTTATGCATGAGAAATTTTTTCATAATCCGGAATCCTTAGAAAAAAAGAAAAGACTTCTCTTTCATAATGAAGATGATTTGATTGGTACCATTGTATGTGCACTTCTCCTTGCCTACACAACGTATAAACCGATATGCCCGAGTGTGCAGACAACGGAACACAGCGTTTTATTTACCGACACCTTAGAGAAAAAAGTGCCGGCAAATCTTTCCTTTCAAAAAGTGGGTATCTCCTTTTCTTTTGAAGGGAAATCCCTTTCTATTGAGGTACCGCTTTGGGAAGGTACGCTGTACCACTTTTTTGCCGACTATAAAAATTATTATTATCTGCCAAAGGAAGATATGGCGGTACATAAAAGCGTTGGCTGTTTTGTCGAACCTGCCTACCGTCAAAAAGCAACTGCCGCTAACTGCTACATCAAAAAAGACGGCAGATTTCTTCCGCTGCCGGCTGGCACCGACTGGGATTCTCCTGTTTTTTCGCTCACCCGAAAAGACAAGAAAGTTTTTATACCATGGGAAGAAAATACGGAACTAGCAACTGATTCCGTCTACCACCTCATTAATGGATTTATGCATATGCCAGAATAATACCGCCAATTCCTGCATAAACACTTGCAATCCCTCCCGTCTCAACAATGTGAATCTGACAATCCGGAAGTATCTTATTTAATTTTTTCTTTACTTCATATGCTCCTGCCTCCTGCCCGCAGTGTGAAATTACAATATGCGAAATCTTTTTTTCTTTATTTTCATTTCCAATTGCACGCACCATCGCAGACAACGCACGTTTCATACCTCTCGCCTGACCGGTCTGGCAAATGGTTCCTTCATCGGTCGATGCCAAAATCGGACAGATATGAAAAGCGTCCGCAAGTTTTGCCTGAAGACCATTTAATCTTCCACTTCGCTCTAACATCGTCAAATCATTTAGCACAAATTTCGTCATCATATCCCTGCGAAGTTTCTTGATCCGCTTACGAATTTCATCTTCGGAATACCCTTTATTTTCCCAACGCATCAATGCTCCTGCCAGTAATGTCTGCCCCGCGGATGCACTTTTGCTGTCAATGATATAAATTTTCTGCCCATTTTTTCCTTTGTTCTCCTCCCGCCAAAGTTTTCTCGCCAGGCTCGCGCTGTTATAAGAACCGGAAAGAGCTGAAGAAACCGTTATCACATAAATACGGTCTGCATTTTTATCGAACTTCTGCAAATAAGCATCCGGTGCCGGACACGCCGATTTTGGCAGCACATCCGTCTCTAAAATTTCATCAAACAACTCCTGTTTATTGATATGTCCATCGTCTGGCCACTCTTTCTGCCCCACTCGGATTTGCAGAGGAATCATCCGCAGATGCTCATTATTTCTCATTCCTTCCGATAAATCGCCACAGCTGTCCATTAAAATCTGGTAACTCAAAAAATCGTCTCCTTTGCTTTTTGAATTAGGGTTGACAAGATAGAAAAAATATATACAAAAATAAAGACGAGATAAGAAACCAATCGGTTTCTCCTCTCGTCTTTATTTTATCTGTACACGGCTAAGCCGTCACAATTATTCTGCTGTAGTAGAGATAATCTCTTTTTTATTGTAGCTTCCGCAATTTTTGCAAACACGGTGTGGTACCATCAAAGCGCCACATTTACTGCATTTTACCAAAGTTGGAGCAGTCATCTTCCAGTTTGCTCTACGCTTATCTCTTCTCGCTTTCGAAGATTTATTCTTAGGACAGATACTCATGTCGATTACACCTCCTCTGAATTACTCAAACACTTTTTCCATTATACTTGCTTGACCTAGTCTTGTCAACAGTTTTTTAGAAAAAATAGTCGAATTTTCCAATTATCTTTTACAAAATCTTATTTCAAAAGAGCAACCGTCTCATGAGCAATTGCCAATTCCTCGTTTGTCGGAATGACAGCAACGGTAACCTTAGAATCCGGTGTGGAAATAATCTTCTCCTCACCGCGAATCTGGTTTGCTTCTTTATCCAATGTGATTCCCATATAACCAAAGTGATTCAGAACCTGCTCACGTACAACGATGTTGTTCTCGCCAAGACCTGCAGTAAATACGATAGCATCTACACCATTCATGGCTGCGATATAAGAACCAATATATTTTGCTGTGCGGTAGCTGAATACCTCAACGGCAAGTTTTGCTCTTTCATTTCCTTCGTTAGAAGCCTTGTCCAAATCACGGAAATCACTGGATACGCCGGAAATACCGAGCACACCGGATTTTTTATTTAAGATAACCATAACTTCCTCTAAGGATTTATTCAGGCTGTGTGCAAGATACTCAACGATAGTCGGATCCATATCACCGCAGCGGGTTCCCATAACAAGACCTTCCATTGGTGTCATACCCATACTGGTATCTACAACTTTTCCGTTCTTTACGGCGGAAATACTGGAGCCGTTACCAAGGTGGCAGACAATAATTTTAGAATTATCCGGGTCCAGGTTCAACATCTGAATCGCACGCTTGGAAACAAAGCTGTGGCTTGTTCCGTGGAAGCCGTAACGACGTACTTTATATTTTTCATAATACTCATATGGAAGACCGTACATATAAGCAACCGGTTCCATAGTCTGATGAAAGGCAGTATCAAATACACCGATGTTTGGCACGCCCGGCATAATTGCCTGACAAGCGCGGACACCGATTAAGTTTGCCGGATTATGTAATGGTGCCAAAGGACTGCATTCTTCAACACCGGCAATTACTTCGTCATCTATAATAACGGATTTTGTAAATTTCTCACCACCATGTACCAAACGATGACCAATAGCGTCAATTTCATCTAAGTTTTTGATGACACCATAATTTTCATTCGTCAAAGCATCCAATACCATGCGGATTGCTACTTCGTGATCCGGCATAGCCTGCTCAATTACAACCTTTTCTCCACCATTTGGTGTGTGGTTCAAACGTCCGTCAATTCCAATTCTTTCGCAAAGACCCACTGCCAATGCAACCTCTGTTTCGGAGTCAATCAACTGATATTTCAGTGAAGAACTTCCGCAGTTAATAACTAATACTTTCATCATAACCTCCATTTCAGAGCGTAGCTAAATACTATGTCTGTTATTCATACCGTATTATTATACGCCTGAATTTTCAAAAAAACAAGCGTACATTTATAAATTTGTGCAATGGATAATTCTAAATCACCCAATCCCAGAATCCATCCTGCTCTAACTCACTTCTCGAATCTCTGCTATACTGCAATTCCGGATTTTTCACATTTACTTTCATGCCGGCGGAAACCGATTTAACAATAAATGCATTACCGCCAATTGTAACACCGTCGCCAATGACGGTATCGCCGCCAAGTACCGAGGTTCCGGAGTAAATTGTTACGTTGTTTCCGATTGTTGGGTGTCTCTTTTCGCCCTTAAGAAGCTGACCGCGTTTAGTGGATAACGCTCCAAGCGTAACTCCCTGATAAATTTTTACATGGTCTCCAATTGTTGTTGTCTCACCAATTACAATGCCGGTTCCATGGTCAATGCAAAAATACTTGCCGATGGCAGCACCCGGATTGATATCAATTCCTGTCAGGCTGTGTGCATACTCTGTCATAATACGTGGAATCAACGGCACACCAAGAAGCACCAGTTCATGGGCAATGCGGTAAACCGTAATAGCAAAAATACCGGGATAAGAAAAAATAACTTCATCGGTACTGTATGCTGCCGGGTCACCATCATATGCTGCCTGAACATCGGTGTATAAATACTCTCGTATCATCGGAATTTTTGAGAAAAATTCTTCAACAATTTTTTCTGCTTTATTTGATAAATCCGATTTTGGGCACTGGTCACATGTCTCATCATTTCCTAATACGCGTGCAATCTGCTTGCGGAGATGGTACTGGACAAATTCCATGCGGTCGCCCACTAAATATTTGATATATTCACTTCTCACGCGGTTGGTATCAAAAAATCCCGGAAACAAAATCCGGCGAAGTTCTTCCAATACCTGAATCAATACATTTTTATTTACAATATTCTCCGTATCCATCCGAACTGTAACCGGATACTCTTTGTAACTTTCTAATATGGCTTCTATCATTTTCTCTGATTTTTCGCTCAAAGTCTGCCCCTCCATTCTTTTTCCATCCTTTCTGATTATCGTAACACAAAACACTTCTATTTGTCCATCTCTACCGCATAAGATAGAGTAAAAACCGTGAGGTATTGTTATGATTGTCGGCTCACTTCTCTTTATCGGCTTCCTTTTATTTTGCCCGGAAGCAGCGATTTCCGGCAGTAAATATGGCTGTTCTCTGTGGATTTGCGAACTAATCCCAACACTTCTTCCATTTTTTATTGCCCTAAATTTCTTCCGGCTGCAATTGAAAAAAGCCTCCGAACATCCGACATTTCTCCTTCTTGGTCTGCTGTGCGGTTATCCCGCCGGTGCGGATTTGGTGAGTAAACAATACGAAAAACATCTGCTGACAAAGGACAAAGCTTATTTTTATCTTGGATTTGTCAATAATCCCAGTCCCATGTTTATCATGGGGTACTGTTGCAGCACCATCTTAAATGTTTCAACACCAAAAGCGATTCTTTTTTTCCTCACACTGATTCTGTCCGCTTTTTTAGGAAGTTTTTTTGTTTCTTCTATTCTGAAAATAACCGGCAGAAATAAAAACACTTTCCATGGCAGCAGTACACATAACGAATGTTCCCCGCAAAAGCTTCCTTTCTCCAAACTAATGGATAAAATTATTTTGGATAGTTTTATCCTGATTACAAAAATCGGTGGCTATGTGATTTTGTTTTCGATTTTTGCCTGTTTCTTGAAAATGCTTTTGCCTACCTCCAGTTTATTCGGCATTGCCTGTCTTGGTTCTATGGAAATCACAACCGGAATGTCCTATGTTGCAACCGCTCCACTTTCTCTGCAAATAAAAGAAGTTCTAAGTGCTTCGATTCTTGCCTTTGGCGGTCTGTGTGCAGCCGCACAAACGAGCAGTGTTCTATCGCAGTCAGAACTTCCCATTTTCCCATATCTTATTAATAAACTGATAAATGCCGTAATTGCCGGCAGTCTGGTTTATTTACTCTTCTGCATTTTTTAAGAAGGCATCTTCCGGAACCTCAAAGGATTCCTGTCCTTGTGGCTGTGGCTCAAGCTGTTCCGGCTCTTCCGGCATCTGCGGCTCACTGGCTGCGGCTGCTTTGGTCGGCTCAAGCTGCATCATAAGTTCTTCCTTATTACTCTTCATCAACTGAATACTGTTTTTAAGTGCGCTGGTAAGCATGCGGGATTTATTATCAATTTCTTTTAATGATTCTTCCACATGTCCCTGTGCCTCGCTCAATAAATCATTTGTATACAAAAGTGCTGCTTTTCTCATCTGATCACTTTCGTCCTGTGCGGCATTCACCAGACGCTCAGCCTCTTCCGTTGCCTGACGCATAATATCCTCCGCACGCTGATATGCAGTCTGAACAATCTCATTCTGGTCAAGAATCTGTGCGGTCTGCTGCTGTGCCTGAGAAAGCATGTCCTCCGCACGCTGCTGTGCCTCATTCAAAATGCCCTCGCGGTTTGTAATGATTTTCTGATAGCGTTTGATTTCTTCCGGTGCACACAAACGAAGTTCGTCTAATAAATCATAAAGCTGCTCGCGGTCTACGACAACTTTACTTGGATAAAGTTTTGATGGTTTACACTCTTCTACATAATTGTAAATCTCGTCAATTGCCTGCTCAATTCTGGATGGATTCATATTCTTCTCCTTTTCTCGTTCTTCCGGCTCCCTTATTTGGCACGAAGGAACACATGCTGATTGTTTTTATATTCTTTGATTCTCACAATTTCAAACTGCTCGGTGTCGACATAATCGACCGGTGTGTCTAACGAAGTTTCTAAAATCAAAATCGTATCCGGATTCATAATTTTAGCATCACCAAGCCACTCTAAAATCTTTGGCTCAAACCCTCTCTCATAGGGAGGGTCGGCATAAATAATATCAAAAGTTTCCTGCTGTCTTGCCAGTTTGGAAATCGCATAACTGACTTCCACCGGAAATACAACTGCCTGACTTTCTAGCTTTGTTTTTTTCAAATTTGCCCGAATACAGGAAAGTGCTTCTTTGCCAAATTCAACAAAGACTGCTTCTTTGGCGCCTCTGCTGATTGCCTCAATTCCAATTGCTCCGCTTCCACTAAATAAATCCAAAAAACGGCAGCCTGGAATGTCATCCTGTAAAATATTAAAAAGCGTTTCCTTAATCCGGTCGGTCGTAGGTCTTGTCCCCCTGCCCTCCGGAGAGACTAGAGGAAGCCGCCTTGCCTTTCCTGCAATCACTCTCATATCCAATTCTTCCTTCCCAATGCTTATCGTTTTCATTGTATATGATTTACGCCTTTTTTTCAAGGAAAACATTCACCTTACAGCGTAATCTGTCCCAAATACCGGTTCAAACGATTTCTTAAACGCTCATTTTTCTTATACAGAAGTGCTTTTTCATCCGCCGACATCTCCTTTGCCTCTTTGGATGCCTGCTGCAATAACTTGGCATCCTCAAAAATATCGGCAATTAAGAACACCTGCTCTCCGCTCTGACGGATGCCGAATAAATCCCCCTGCCCGCGGAGTACCAAATCTTCTTTTGCAATATAAAATCCATCGTTGGAATTGACTAAAACCTGCAACCGCTCCCTGCTCTCTTTGGTTTCTTTTGTCGACATCAAAATACAATAGGACTGCCACTTACCGCGTCCGACTCGTCCTCGAAGCTGATGTAACTGCGCCAGTCCAAAACGCTCTGCATTTTCTATCATAATCACACTGGCATTTGGCACATCAATTCCAACCTCAATCACTGTAGTTGAAACTAAAATATCGATTTCACCTTCTGCATAACGTGCCATAATATCTTCTTTCTGCGCCGGTTTCATTTTCCCATGAAGATATTCAATCGTTACCGAAGGTGGAAACTGGCTTTTAAGTTCCTCGGTGTAAAGCATTACACTTTCCAGTTCGGATTCGTCGTCCTGTTCCACCATCGGGCAGATAATATACACCTGCCGCCCTTCTTCAATCTGTTTTAGCATAAATCGATAGGCATTCGGACGATAATCCGTGTTGACCGCACAGTTCTTTATCGGAAGACGATTAGCCGGTCTTTCATCAATCACAGATAAATCCATATCGCCGTACAAAATTAACGCAAGCGTCCTTGGAATCGGCGTCGCACTCATCGCAAGGACATGTGGTTCTTTTCCTTTTTGATAAAGTTTCTCACGCTGCTTTACACCAAAACGATGCTGTTCATCGGTAATCACAAGTCCCAAATCATCAAATGCAACACCATCCTGAATGAGCGCATGCGTTCCAATCACAATATCCCATTCCCCGGAAGCAATTTTTTCTTTTGCCTGTCTCTTTTCTTTTGCGGTAAGAGAACCGGACAATAATCCAACCGTCACGCCGTAATCTGCCAATAATTTTGTCAGATTTTGATAGTGTTGTGCCGCTAATACTTCCGTTGGTACCATGAACGCTCCCTGATATCCGTTTTTAACGACTTCCAAAAGGGCTAACACCGCAACAATCGTTTTTCCCGAACCAACATCTCCCTGCACCAGACGATTCATCACAAAACCGCCTTCCATATCCGCACAGATTTCTTCATACACTTTTTTCTGTGCGCCGGTCAGCGAAAATGGAAGATTTTCCAAAAACTCAGCAGCCTCTTTTGTCTTTTGAATCCGGTGTGTGCTGATTTCTTTTCCATTTTCACGGATATAATTAAGCGCCATTGTATATAAAAATAACTCATCAAAGGCAAGTCTTTTCCTCGCCTCTTTCAATTCCTTATAATTAGCCGGAAAATGAATCTGACGCATCGCTTTTTTATATTCAATCAGCTGCTGGCGTTTGCGCAAATCCGCCGGTAAAAATTCTTTGAAATCCTCTACCTCCGTGATTGCCTCCTGCATTAATTTTGCCATAGCATGATTGGTAATCCCCGCCGTAAGCGGATAAATCGGCTGCATTTTCCCTACAATTTTGTAAAATTCCTGCCTTGTGTAACGCTTTGGCTGCACCATCTGCAACCGCCCGTTTCGCTTTTCGACCTTTCCACGGAACAAATATCTTGTCCCCATTTTTAACTGATTTCGCAGAAAAGGCATATTAAACCACGTAATTAGCAAACTGCCGGTCGTATCCCGCAGCGTTATCGTTAAAATACTTTTTGAGCCGCGTTTCATAATCTGCGGCCGCGCCATAAGCACGCCTTCTACAGCCGCTATATCTCCTTCTTCCAATGCTTCAATCGGACAAACCGGCTTGATTTCATCGTAGTTTCTTGGGTAGTGCTCTAGCAGTTCTCCCACCGTTTCAATTTTTAATTTGTGAAGATTTTGTTCCGCTTTTTCGCCAACACCTTTGACGCTGCGGACCGAGTCTGTTGTCTGCATTGCGATTTCCTTTCCATAAGATACTCAATCCTGTTGAGAATTTGGAATGTGCATTTTTTGCACATTTCTTTGTTTAATTAATTCATTATTAAACTCTTTTCCATCTGAAGCAGTTGTCGCAAAATTTACGACAACTGAATTAGCCAACTCTTTCTTTAATGCATTATTAATATGTTTACCGATTGCCTTTACATCTCTTCTATAAATCCCATTTTGTCAAATTCATATCCGAATTATACCATAAAAATAACGGTACTGTATATCCTTATTCATATACAGCACCGCTATTTTTTTCGATACACCAAACAACTTCGGACATACTCTACATATGTCGTCAGAACTCCTCCCAACTTCGTTGAGTCCCTCCTCAATGCATATAATGGACCTGGCGGGAGTCGAACCCGCGTCCAAACCAGAATCCCACGTTCTTCTACTATCATAGTCAGTTCTTCTGTTTTCTTGCGAAAACCATTCCCTCCAAATAGCGGGAACTAACACCCACTAAATATCAGTAGCTTCATGTTTCTCTTACCGATTCAAAGCTTTACCGGTAAGGTTCCCTACAAAGGAATGATGCTGTAACCTAGGTTGTAGGACGCCTAAGCACAACAGCCGCCATAATTAGGCAGCGTAAGCTAATTTATTATTATCAGCGTTTAAATTTAAGTCTGCGTTTTAACGTGGTCACAGTCCACGGATAGCTTCACCGTCTTCAGCTGGCCTGTCGAAACCAGTACAAGCCCGTACTGATAGATAACGTCAGGGTCACAAAGCACCCCAACTGTTATACATATACTATCACACACACATTATCATGTCAACCGCTATTCTTAACAATTTAATCTTACTCATCTGTAAATTCAAACTGATTATACCCTGTTATATTCGCAAGCCAGGTTTTTCCATTAGCACGTTTTGCATCTAATGTATTTATAGCAACACTATATACATTCCGTTTTTCATCATTCCCTGCATCATATAAACTTCCAAGTGCACTTATTACATAGATTCGTCCATTGTAAGTGCCCAGATACATCATCGTATGTCCCTGAAAATAAAGCGGACTTCCTATATGCGTCGTCTGAATCGCTTTTGTTTTTTCTTCATCTGATTTTCCATCAATATTTTTATATACCGGAATTTCACGCTGCCAATTTGTATTTCGAGGTAACGACAGTCCACAACAGCGATATGTCTGTGCCACATAATAAGAACAATCCATAGCATCCAATGAACCACCCCAGCCATATCGGTTACCAAGGCATTCAAACGCAGTGTTTATAAGGCTTTCCTCTGTAAATGGCAAATAACCAACATTAACTTTACTGTGTTCCGAAATTAATGCTATTTTCTTTACATACCTTCCCTCTTCGTTTCTTACCGGCATATATACAACATAATTATGCCAGGCATCTCTTCCGTCAACCCTTGCCGGAATATCCTTTTTCTCTACTAATTTCAAACAGCATCCAAGCGTCAGCACACGTGCCGATATATCCGGATTGTAAAAAGATGTTTCTGTCACAATGCGATCCGTTGTGACAACAAGAAAATTTTTATTTCCAATCTCAACATCCCAGGCATCTAACCATTCTTCTTTTGATTTGCAAACAGCCACATCCTCTGAATTAACCCAGCCGGTGCAATTTCCGGAAATGGCATAGTAAAACTTTCCATCCGCTGTTTTCATTTTTAAAATCAATGGCTCATTTACTGCTACCGCTGCATTCACACCTTCATTGTCCGTATCCGTTGCTGAATATCCAATATAATCTGATGTAGGACACCATTTCAATTCGGTTCTTTTGGTACAAATCGCATAGTTTATTGTATCCGTCTCTGTGACCGATTCATTGTCTAAAATATTATTTTTTATATCCGTAAAATATGTTGTCTTATCTACCTTAATTCCATTCGCATAGTAATTGCTTCTGTTTGCATCCGTATCAATGGATTTTGCAAGATTATTTCTCAATGTTTCCCCATTGTATGTCTCCTGTATATTTTTTATATCATTCATATAAGTACTCTTTTTATTTTCAAGCATTTTTGCATTTAGATTTTTCATTTCATCATTTTTCATAAGCGGCTTAGTCGCCTTGCTGCTCATATTAAGCCAAAATTTTGTTTTGGTCATTTTGCTTGTAACACCATCTGCATAGGAAATTTCATAATTTTTCTCTTCGTCTATAACCTCCGGTGTCATCGTTGGCTGCTTTGTCGGTGTTATTGTGCTCTTAATATTTTGCGCGGGTATCTTTGTAACTGACGGCTTCTCTGTCGATTTCTTCGTATCATTTTTTCCTACTGCTTTTTTCACCGTAACAAGGCAGCTGTATTTTTTTTTGCCGAGTTTAGCAGTAATTTTTGTTTTTCCTGCTCTTTTTCCAATTACATAAATACAATTCTTTTTGACCTTTTTAATTGTAACATATTTTTTCGTACTAAGTTTCCATGTTACTTTTTTGGATGTATTTTTCAATTTCAGTTTCTTTTTTTCCTTCACTTTTAATATCATTTTTTTATCTGAAATTGAAACTTTTTTTGCATATACCGGCTGACTGCACGAAATGCCGGTTACCACCATTGCCGCAGACAAAATAACGGCTGCTATCTTTTTGTTTTTCATATTAATTCGCCCCTTTTTCAATCATAAATCCTATCATAAAAAATCGTGAATAACTCAATTGGGTTATTCACGATAATACATCTATTTCCCTACCACGTCAAACTCTTGTACTCACTGGCTTTATCGCGCATCAGCAAGTCTGCCACTGCCTGCTCTGCCGTTTTATCGGAGAACAAAATTGCGTTAATCTGTTCCACAATTGGCATTGTTACGTGGTTTTTATTAGCAAGTGCCATCGCGGCTTTTGCACAGTTTACGCCCTCGATAACCTGCTTGATTTCTTTCTTTGCTTCCTCTAACGTCTTGCCCTGTCCTAACATATAACCACAGTTATGATTCCGGCTGTGGGTGCTGATACAGGTTACGATTAAATCGCCGATTCCTGATAAACCGCAGAATGTTTCCATTTTTCCGCCAAGTTCCACACCAAGTCTGGAAATCTCAGCGATTCCACGTGTCATCAAAGCAGCTTTTGTATTATCGCCAAGTCCCATGCCATCCAGAATACCGGCAGCCAGAGCAATCACATTTTTCAATGCACCGCCAAGTTCAATACCAATCATATCCGGACTTGTATATACACGGAAGCGGTCACTCATAAACACATCCTGTACAAACATCGCCGTCTTTTCCGTCTTTGCTCCGACAACAACCGTTGTTGGTACTCCATGGGAAACTTCTTCCGCATGGCTTGGTCCGGAAAGCACACAGACATCGGCCATCGGCAGCTCATCCTCAAGGATTTCGCATAATGTCATCAATGTATTTTCCTCAATTCCCTTGCCGACATTTACAATAATCTGATTATCTTTGATAAAAGGCTTTGCTTCCTGTGCCGTCGAACGGACAAACGGAGAAGCGACTGACCATACAATAATATCCTGATTGGTACATGCTTTTTCCAAATCTTCTTCAATCACAATACTATCCGGAAGTTTTACCCCCGGCAGACGTTCCAGATGTTCTCTATGCTCTCTGAGCATATCGGTCTCTGCTTTCACCTTTGACCAAATCGTAACCTGATGTCCATTGTTTGCACACAAAATAGCAAGTGCGGTTCCCCAGCTTCCTGCTCCCAAAAAACTAACATGTTTCATCTACTCGTTCTCCTTTTCCTTTTTTTCTCCCAATTTACGTTCTGTATGATTCATTAACCGTCTTATATTTCCCGCATGCTTAAAGTAAGCAAGTGCTGTAAAAATCAGCGCAATGACAAGCATAATGACAAACAAAGACGTTTCAATCCCATGGTACTCTAAAATCACATAAAGCGGAAAATACCACACAACAATCAATGAGCCAAGAGACACATATCTGGTAATTCCAACTACAATAATAAATACTGCCAAAAAGACACCAATCATAATCCAGCCAAGGCTTGTATTGGATGAAGAAGCAACAATAACTGCCGCCGATACCGCAATTCCCTTGCCGCCTTTAAAATGAAGGTAAAAAGGGAAATTATGTCCAATTACGACGCCAAGACCAATCACCAAAGTCATAAGATAGGTCAGTTCCGGTGAATATCCCATGTTCGGGCAAAAAACAAAACGTACCAACAGTGTCGGAATAAATGCCTTTAATAAATCTCCGGCAAAGGTAAGCGCACCGCCTTTTGCTCCCATGGTACGAAGAGCATTAGTTGTGCCGATGTTGCCACTTCCCTCCGACTGGATATTATGTCCACTCATCTTTCCAACCACATAACCGGTTGAAAAGCTTCCAAAGCCATAACCAATGACTAAAAAGATTATTGAATAAACAAGTTCCATGATAAATTACTCCTTTTCTTTACGTTCCCTGATAAAAATACGAATCGGTGTACCCATAAAACCAAATGTATCACGAATCCGGTTTTCGATATACCGCTGATACGAAAAATGCATCAGTTCTTTTTTATTGACAAACAAAACAAACGTCGGCGGCTTTGTACTCACCTGCGTCATATAAAACAGTTTCAACCGCTTTCCTTTGTCAGAAGGTGGCTGCTGTAATGCGACTGCCTCCATCAAAATCTCATTTAGCACACCGGTCTGGATACGCATTGCGTGATTCTCAATAACTGTTTCAAGCATATCAAAAATTTTCTTTGTACGCTGTCCGGTCAGGGCAGAAATAAAAATAATTTCCGCATACGGAACAAAAGACAAAATATCCCGTACTTTTTTCGTATATTCTTTCACCGTATGATTGTCTTTTTCGATTGCATCCCATTTGTTGACCGCAATGATCAATCCACGGCCTCTGTCGTGGGCAATTCCCGCAATTTTCGCATCCTGCTCAGACACGCCTTCCGTGGCATCAATCATCAGAATGACCACATCCGAGCGCTCAATTGCTGCAACCGTGCGAATAATACTGTAGCGTTCAATATTTTCCTTAATTTTACTCTTCCGTCTGAGTCCAGCAGTATCAATAAACACATATTCCGTGCCATTGTAAACAATTTCCGTGTCAATCGCATCTCTTGTTGTTCCGGCAACATCCGAAACAATAACACGATTTTCACCTAACAGATTATTAATTAAAGAAGACTTTCCGGCATTTGGTTTGCCGACGATGGCAATCTTAGGTCTGTCATCCTCTTCTTCTTCAATTTTTTCCAAATCAAACAATTCCAAAACCGCATCCAACATATCACCAATACCAAGTTTAGATGCTGCGGAAATCGGATGCGGGTCTCCAATACCCAAATTGTAAAACTCATACACATCCGGCATATATTTTTCAAAATTGTCGACTTTATTTACAACTAAAATCACCGGTTTCCCGGATTTTCTCAGCATATCTGCCACTTTAAAATCCGCATCTACAAGTCCCTGTCTCACATCCACGAGAAACAAAATCACATCCGCAGTGTCAATTGCAATGTCTGCCTGTTCTCTCATGTGCTTTAACATCTTATCCTTTGAATCCATCTCAATACCGCCGGTATCAATCATCGAAAAGGAATGATTCAGCCATGTAACATCTGCATAAATACGGTCTCTTGTAACACCGGGATGGTCTTCTACAATCGAAATCTTTTCCCCGGCTAATGTATTAAATAATGTTGACTTTCCAACATTCGGCCGTCCAACAATAGCCAATATTGCTTTTCCCATGCTCATCCTCCATTTCTGCCAATCTATCATATTATATTGCTTTTAGGAACAAAAAGCAAGTAAACGTTCTACTTTCTTTCATCCGAAAAATGAAAAAGCATCCCTCACAAGACGACATTCATCCCCGATTATAAACACGACATCATACCGCACCGGTGTATCCTCCGGCAATTTATGCTCCCATAAATAAAACTGACTCGTTTTGCAAATCCGTTTTATTTTCGTGGACGAAATAGCACCTTCCGGCGCACCGTATTTTTCATTTTTCCGATATTTAACCTCGACAAAGCAAAGATACTTTCCTTCTCTGGCAATAATGTCAATCTCGCCAAACCGGCAGTGATAATTTTTTGCTTCCAGTTCATAGCCGCAGGATTTCAAATATTCTCCCGCCTGCTCTTCTTTTTTTGCTCCCACTTCTCGTTGATTCATTATTTTTTCTTCACCTTACTTTGAATTTTGTCCATATCATCCACAAAAACTAACACCTCTGCCACAATTGAGTACAGCTCCTGCGGAATGTACTCTCCAATATCAAGAACCGACAGCGAGCGGACAAGTTTTTCGTCTTTATGAATTGGCACATTTTCCTCTTTTGCCACATCTATAATTTTATCCGCCAGATAACCGCGTCCACTGGCAATGACCTTTGGCGCCTGCTCACCCGGCGTATATTCAAGCGCAACCGCCGTCTTTTTTTCCTTTTCATATGCCATACTTATTCCCTCCTTAAGAAATCCAGTTATGAATAAATGTGCTCCTGTGAATCGGACACGGTCCGTATTTTTTCAGTGCCTCACGGTGCTCTGCCGAACCATATCCTTTATTTTTTTCAAAGCCATATTCCGGATAAAGTTCTGCGTATTCGACCATCATGCGGTCCCTCGTAACTTTTGCCATAATGCTGGCAGCCGCTATGGATAAACTTCTTGCATCTCCTTTTACAATACCGACCTGACGAATCGGAATCAAAGGAATCGTAACTGCATCGTTTAATAACAAATCCGGAACAACATCCAAATCCTCGACTGCATACCTCATGGCTTCATAAGTCGCCTGTAAAATATTGATCTCATCAATTCTTGCCGGTGAACTCATGCCAATGCCGACACTCACAGCCTTTTCCTTAATTTCATCATACAATTCCTCACGCTTTTTTGCACTCACCTGTTTTGAATCGTTTAACCCTTCAATCGTAAGTCCTTTTGGCAGAATGACTGCCCCTGCAACAACAGGTCCCGCAAACGGTCCGCGCCCTGCCTCATCAATACCGCAGATACAGGAAAATTCATCCCCGTATTTGCGTTCGAACTCTAGCATTCGATACAGTCTTTCCTGCTCCTTTTTGTGTTTCAAGAGCTTATTCTCATACTGTGTAATAAGTTTTTGCACACCTGCGCGTTCATCCGTTTTATACTGTGGAAAAAGAGCATTCCACTGCTCTTTTTCCGTCTGTTCAAACAATTGCTTTATATCTTTAATACTCTGCATAATTCCACTTCCGTTTCTTATTCCAGACTAAACAGCGTCCGCTCACCAATCGTAATCTGAGAGGTCACAGGGCTGCCCATAATCGTCTTTTTCTTGCGCTCGCTGTACGTTCTTCCTACGGTTTCAAACTCGATGATGTTATATCCCTTTGCCCAATCCTTAATTGAATATGGGATATACGCAGTCAAAGGCGCCGATGTTTTTACCTGATAACCGGTCTTACCACTATAGGTAGTTTTCTCGCAAGCTGTCGTCATATCCTTTGTCGTATACAGAATAAGATTTGAGCCGGGTGCCGTTTCACCGCTCTCGTTCTTTAGCGATATCTTTGTCACCAAACCATCTTCAGTATTGTTATTATCGTGAATCTGAACTTTCAGATACGAGGTTTCGCTGGTATACGAACGGTCGGACGAATAATCAATCAAAACCGAATCATCGGCTAATTTCACATATTTCTTTGCCTGTTTTAATGCCTTTACAACCAAATTATTTACGGTTTCCGGACGATTATTCATAATCTGAAATGCCGTATCCATCGCAACGTTTAAAACATCTGCATTCTCCGTGTTACCAAGTAAGGTCGAGTAATTTTCATTGTTTGCATTTTGCGGAATTGCCACATTACCATGTTCGCCGTCACTGCCCTTGGCTTTCATTCCCATCTTTGATGATGTAAAAATATTACTCGCATCATTCACATCAAAATAAGAACGATTATAGCCATAGGAAACAAATTTATCTACGTTAATATTACATTGGCTGTCTGTACTCCAGAGCGCATCCATCTCATCCGCTTCCGGATAGAAGGTAAGCGGATTCCACAGATAATAACACTTTTGCTTTTCGGTCAAATCATCGGTTTCAATTGTCTTTGGTCTGACATAATAACCGGTGTTATCTGCCGGCGTTTTTGCATCTGTTTTCGCCGTCTCATTTAAAGCTATCTGCTCTAATTTTCCCGTCATCAAAATGTCATCATAAAAAGTTCGGATATACGATTCATCCTCTTCTTTTTTCGCCGTCAAATCAAACTGTGACGCGATGATATAAAGTTTTGCCAAATTATTAAGCGTCGCTTTTCTCGTCACATTCGGCGTCTTTTTCGATTGATACATCTCAACATCTGCCGTTCCATATTTTTCAAGATTGCCAAGACGGTTTGTCATGACTAATGGCAGATTTTTGTTATTACACAAACGATATATCAATTTAAAGCACAAATTCCAATCCAAATCTTCGTCCATAAATTCTGCTACTTTGGACGAATCGTACTGATAATCCTTCTGATTTTCCACGTATTTATAATATAACTTATATACATTCACAATATTATTTGTTTCTGAATCGTAACTGCCTAGATAGAACATATCCGCGCGCTCTATCATATCCACCTTTTCTTTGGTATCCTTTTTCCCAATCGCATTCAGCTCCGAAGGTGTCATGCAGATAACCTGCATGTGAAAATCATCGTATGCTTCCTGCGTTGTAAAATGGAACAACTGACGTTTTAACACGTTATTATTTTTCAATCCATAATAAGAAAAGGTATAAACTTCCTTTGTCTCCTGCGGGGACTTCACATATTTGCTGGTCAAATTGCTGTTATCGGATAATTTCAGCATCATTCCAGTCAACGCCGAAGCCTCTTTCCCATTTTGATTATTATCATAGTTATATAACTCAGACGGTGACGTCCAGCCAATATTCGTTTCGTTATTCCAAAATCCATACTGCCCAATTTGTGCCGTCCGGTTTGTGTACCTCTCCAGTACCCCCTCTGGCAAATCCTCTTCCTTCTCAACGTAAATCCAGCGGTCTGCATCCGTTCCCATTTTCGTGAAAATGAAATTTGAAGCATCACTCTCGCTGGCAAAACCAAACTCACCTTTACCCGGCTCTACTGCCACAAGATATCCAGTTTTCTTATAAATCTCTTCTTCTGCTTCCTTCACAACTTCCGTTTTCTTTTTCACCGACCAGTTATTAATATCCTCTTTTGCCGGTTTACGGATGGTATTTTTATAGCTGTCTTTCTCAAAAAAATCCGGATATTTTTTGATTAATGCCGGAACATCATAAACTTCTCTGCTGAATTTCTGTGTTTTTCCTTTCTGTAACTGCTCGTCAAATGCCTCTGTTGACACACCAGCTTTTTCTAAATCTTTCGATGTAATCTCAACTTGATATAACTTCGCAATCTCTGTATAAGGAATGGATTCTTTTTCTGCCTTTTTCCCAATTTTATAGACCGAATAATCCCAGTTACAAAACCACTGTCCGATTTCTTTCAAATTATCCTGCCCCATAATAGAGGAACTGCCCGGAACATAAGAACGTTTTTGCTCTGCGGCGGTATCAATGCCGTACTGTAAAACATCCAGCGGTTTCGTCTCATTTTCATCCATCGCAAGATACCCCATCTGCTGCTGCGCCTTGTCTGCAACAATCTCCAAAATCACAAACGGATTATCTTTTGTTCCTTTTTTCCCTTCACAGGTCGGCACATCCAAGGTTGCCGGTTTCGCTCCGGTACCCATTTCGCCAATCCAGTTCTTTCCTTCATCCGTCACGGAATCCAAAGCAATTGAGTCCGATTTTCCTTTCACATACGGTTCTTTCGGACTAAACATACCAAATGCTCTTGTATAAACGCCGATACCTACAACAATGGCGATTACAATTGGAATCAAACTATATAAAAACCATATTTTTTTTCTTGTTCTCAAAAAAACCGCCTCCTTTACTGATTTCTCATCATAACTTCTTTATCACAGGTAAACTCTGCCATATCTTCATTTTTCAACTGCAGTGAAATATGGAGAATATCCTTTTGCTTTTTCTCTTTATCTTCTTTTTTCTTACATGTAAAATCTTTTACATGATCTAATAAAAGATGTTTTTTATCCGAGGTCAAAACCGCCTTCTTCGTCTCGGTGTCCTTTGCAAAATAAACGGCATCGCCATCCTGCCAGTAATAACTTGCAAGCGAACTCTCCGGCTTATGATCTGCACCGATTTTATCCTTTGTTATTGTAAGTCGTTTTTTATTGTCATCCCATTCGACACGGCTTCCTTCCATCACATAAGTCGTCATGTGGTTTAATGTCTCTTTTGCCTGATTCTGCAAATCCACCGAGGTCTGTGTAATTCTCATGTTTCTCGTAGCAAAACCAATCAGACCAATGATTGCCGTAAGAACAATAGCTGAAATCGCCATGGCTATCATTAATTCAATCAGCGAATATCCCGCTCGTACTTTTCCTTTCATACAATCACCTTCCACAATCAACTCTTTACTGTAATTCTTCCACATAGTGTTTACCGGTATCTTTTACCAGATATACCATGTAATCATTTACATTATTGTCATAAACTTCAATTTCTTCAGGACCAACGGAAAATGCACCGTCTTTTTTCTGAATTCCTATCGTGATGACCTCTCCGTCCGTCAATTCTTTTCCATCATATTTGAGGGAAATGCCGGATTCGCCAACCGACTCTCCTTCCCCTGACGGAGTGTAACTTTCCTCTTTGGTATAATCAATAAAATAATTTCCTGACTGTTTATACAAATGCATAAATAACTGCTTATTGCTTCCCATATTTTTGGATTTTAAGTTTGTCAGGCTCGAATCAATATCATAAGCCATCCCCTTTACATCGGCAGAACGGACCAAATTATAAGAAATTGCAATGCCGCCGGTAAGTATTCCCACAATGGCAATAACAATTATCATTTCCATTAAGGAAAATCCATCTCTTTCTTTTACTTTTTCCATGTCCGCTGCCTCCTTTCCAATGTGTTTTCCGCTTAATAAGAGTTTTTCTCCCAGTTTTCATACGAAATACAGGATGAAAAATCCGTTGCATTCTGTACACCACGTCCGGTATATCCATAAAACAGTTCTTTCAATTTATCGTCACTTTTTGCCGTTTCCAAAAGTTTTCCAACCAAAACCATATTGGATTTTAAGTTCAAATTACTTCTTGTCGTTGTCACTTTTCCTTTGGCTAAAATAAGTCCCTCGAAATCACTCTGTACTTCGACATCACCACCGGCAATAATAATTCCCTTTTTCATCGAACCATCTACAACATAATCTCCCGGCGTCACATAAATTACACCGGATTTTTTTTCATCATTCTTTGTCATAACCGTCGTTAATTTAGAAAAATCAATCAGCCGGTCTGCTACCAGTGCATTTGCATTTTCCGGCAAACGCATACCTCCCGTTGCTCCGGAGGCAAGAAGGGACAACTGATACCCCACATAATCCTGACCCTGCTTTCTGCCATCCGCTAACAATTCTTCATTTGGATTTCCGGCATTATCAAAATAATTATCGGACTGCATACTGCTTCCACCCGCCGCATAATAGTTCTGAATCACATTACCGGCAACTAAAAACAGTTCCGAAGAAAATTTCATATTCGTATCATCCACCGTAGATACATACGGTTTTGCCCGCTCATCAAGCTGATCTTTATTGGATACAGTTTCTCCATCTTCCTCTTTTGAACCTTGATAGTAATTTCTGAAATATTCATTTGCATTCTTCTCATCTTTAAATTTCAAATAATAAAATACATAGCCACCAGAGTTACTATAGTTCGCCGTATATGGCTCGGCAGAGTCTAGATATTTTCCAATATCCGAATTTAAAAGTGCTGTTTTATCAATCGTAACTTTTTCTCCTCGAATCACCGGATTGTGCGTATCCTGTGCATCTCTTCCATCTTCCGGAATAATATACTCATCCGGCAAAAGATAGGCAATCTGATTACTCTTTACTGCGATGGATTCACCCATCATAATATCGGAAACCCTAGCATTTCCGCTCTCATCGTTTCTCGAAACAAAAGTTCTTCCGGCAAGAATCAGCTTATCCAGATTTTTTGCTTTCAACGTTGTATTTAATCCATTCACCAAAATCGCACTGCTGTAATCAGAGCGCGCCGTCGATGTTGTCTTTGTATTCTGCTCATTATAACTGTAGCCATAATACTTTCCGGAAAGGGTAACAATCGAATTGTTTGCCTCAATATCCAAATCATTTGCCACATAAGCATTTTCATTCAAATCCAATTTTGTCTGCAGCGTTGACTCCGAATCCATCCCCTGTGATTTCAGGCGGATGTTCTGTACCCACAGATTTCCCGCTGCTTTTTCACCCTGTAAAGAAACCGTCGCACCGCCAAGCAAATCAAGACTTCCTCTGCTGATAATGGTCGGACTGTAAAAATAGGCTGCATTCTGGCTCTCTACTTTTATGCCGGCATCTTTATCCCCGGTATAAATATTTCCCCGGAAAGTGACACCTTTGTTATTATCATTATTCGCAACCGCCAAAGAAGAATCCGAAATTACAATGTAATCCTTAATCTCCTCTAACGTAGAATCCCCCTCAAATTTGTAATCCGGCACCTTCATGCAAATATCGGTGCGAATTGTCGAGCGGTAATCCGCAGCGTCCGTATAGTCAATCATCATATTTTTAATGGTCAGCGAATACTGATTATCCGCATCCACATCAATCACAAATGCTAAGTTCGTTCCCTTCTGAGTCGTAACGGCATCCGGAACTTTCGATAATTTTTTCAAAATGGAAAGGTCACAGTTCTGCTCTGTTCCCACTTTGCTTTCATCCCATGCATACGAATAGCCCATCAGTTTTGATGCCAGCAAACTAATATATTTTTCAGAAAAAGTTTTGTGCATACTGTCTTTTGTCTTTGTGTAATGCTCTACCACATCTTTATAAGCTTCCTCTCCGGCATCCCCGGCATACTCCAAAAGTCCGGTCTTTACTTCCTCAAGAATTCCTTCGGTCTGGTAAAAATTATCCGATGCGTTATGATCAACATTTACCGAAATCAAATAACGGCTTGCAATCGTCAAAAGAATCGTTCCAATGGCAGCAATAAAAAGAATCCCAATGATTACGGTAACCAATGAGGACCCCTCTCTTTCTCTATGCCAAATATTTTTTATCGTATTTCGCATCCTTTTCACGCCCCCTTCGATGATTGCAGACGGACAATTCGATTATCCTCTGAATAATTCGTTTCTGACGCTTCATAAACATCTACCGTAACACCGGCGATTCTTTCCTGCTTTTCATGGGTAACAAAATCCGTCTGAAAACTTCCGGCAGAAAGAGACGCCCCGTTTGTATAATAAACAGGCTGTAAGAAATTTCCGGAACCACTAAGCATAATTTTATAGCCGGCCGCTGGTGCTGCATCTCCTTTCTGGCATATGAAATAAAACTTCAACTGTTTTGCTTCGTCAATTGATAAATCTCCCAGATTCACTTCAACCGAATCCGTCAATGCATTGTCATGAAGAAGATTATATAAAATGTATATATTTTCTAATGTCTCTTTTTCCGCTTTCTGGTTTTTCACTACCGCGCTAAACTCAGACCCATTGTATGAATAACGGTAGGAAACATCAATCCGGTAAATGCCTTCCTGTTCCGTATCATTCTGAATATCAATCACAATATCTCTTGAAAGTCCATTTTCAATTGTGCTTTTGTTGACACTCGGATTTTTGTAGTAAAAATGACTTACCGCCGCCTGCAGCTGGTCAGATTCAACAATAACGGCATTGTTTGCTGAATAAATTTCCTGCAGCTTTGGCTGCTCATAATTATTATATTTGGATTCCACCTGGTTTCCCTCAGAATCCGTTGTGTCATAATCATAATCAAATAACACGCGCGCCTGATAATCAGAGCCATTTAATGTGACTTTTTTAGACAACGTCATCTGCTTGTTCTTTTTTTTCACAAGCGTCCACGCACTGCCTGTCGCCGCCATCAACTGACTGTCAATATCCGTAAGTGTCTTGCAGGAGTCTACCTCTTCTAATACCGATTGTGCCACAAGATCTGCTTCCTGCGTGCTCTTACCGGTTGATGAATAAAAATTTGCACTCGAAAAAAAGGAAAGTAGAGCCAATGAAGCGACACCCAAAATGGCAATCGCAATCAACACTTCAATCAGCGAAAACCCCTGTACCTGTCTTTTCATTCTCTCACTTCCCTTCACTCACATACAACTTATATATATACCTTATTTTTTAAACGTACCAAAAACATCTTCATTTCCAAGAATGATGCCTGAAATATCCGGCTCAACATATGCCTTTCCGTTTCCATTCAAGCTGAAAAAGTGAACTAAAATCGTTCCACTTAATTTTCCGGTACTGTTATCAAATGTAAGGTTAATCGATACAACCGACATTGGTTCTTCATTTTTTGCCACCCAGTCAATTGCCTTTAAAATCTGTTTTTTCGTGCCGGTCAGCTCAATTTCATAAGGAGAAGCCTTTCCAACCATCTTCATAACAGAAACTTTTTTCTCCGGATTCTTTTCCACATCACTCAACGTCGTTTCTTCGGATTCTGTGGACTGCTCCGCATCATCACCGGTTCCTGTTGTCACAATAAACTTACCATCCTTAAAAAAAGTCTTATCTGCCTGTGGACGTATTGCACGCAGACGAACACCACTTGCCACTGACATTTTGTAAATATTACTAATCGCTTTCTGCTGTGTCATCTTGCACGGATACGTCTGCGATTTTTTCTGAATTTCCTTCTGCGTCTTTGCCTGAGAAGCATTCATCTCATTTACGCGAATCTGCAAATCACTTAAATAATTCACTTCATTCATTTTCTGACCGGAATCCGTTTTCAAACGATTTGCCTGCTTCATATTTCTTTGAAATACAAATATCACGGTTCCAAGCAGAATCAATAATCCGCCAAGAATCAATATCAATCGTTTTTGTACGGTTGTCAATCCATTCTTCATCATTTCATCCCCGCTCTCTTTTTACTCTGTCTGACTGCCCTCTATCTCAGATGCTTTTTTATTCGCATCCACCACTTTATTGTAGGCAAATGTTATCGTATATGAATATTGTTTCTTCTTTGTCAGTGCTTCGTTGGTCTCGGTAATCGAGTCAATTTTCACACTGGAAATTCCATCAATTTTTTCAAGCTGAATCTGCAGGGCAGACAGCGATAAAAGTTTATCGGTACTGATTGCATTAATCGTAACTTTTTCTTCATCACTGGTAATGCTCTGAATCTTAAAGGATTTCGGGCACTGTGCTTCCATACTCTTTAACAAGGCATGAAAATGATTGTTTTTATTATCACAATATAAATCAAACACATCGAGCATTTTCCGATTCACTACCTCTTCCAGCAAGGCAGCGAATTCAGACTCTACCGGTTCCATCGCCTGTACGCGGTTCGTCCACATACGGTTGGTTTCTTTTTCCTGCAACAATCGCATCACAGAAAAGCCACCCACTAAAATACTAATCAAAAGGCAGCCTGCAAAAATCAGAACTGCGCCTGTCATGGAACCTTTCTTTTCTTCTTTTTGACGCACGGCGTTGGATACAAAATGAACCGAATCAAAAACAGCTCCAAAACAGTTAATATACTGCAAAATGTAAGCGTTAATATTTACTTTACGGTTAAAGCGAACGCCTGCAAGTTCTTCCGGCGTATGTGTCTGGATTCCAAGTTCATTTGACAACAGTTCATGAATTCCTGCTACTGCACAGCCTTTTCCCATGCAGATGATTTCCTGTATCGGCCGGTCTTTGTATTTGGAATTATAATATTCAATCACTCGTCCAATATTGCCAATCAGATAAGACGCATTATCTGTCACTTCAATTCTTTTATCCAATGACGGATTATTCTCCGAATTTTCTGAATTTAAGTTGTGTAAAATCACACGATTCCGTTTCAGAAGTGTATAGGCTTCTTCTTCCGTCTGCACCTGAAATACCGGTTCTTGCAAGAGAACCTCTGTAAATACGTTAATTCCATATGGAACTACTCGCTGTAGCAAAAGTTTATTATCACTGATAATATTAACAAGCGTTGCCGACTGGTTAATCTGAATCGACATTGTAACGCCCTCTTTGCTTTTAACCTGACGGCGCATCACCTGGAAAACAGCGTTTCCATCAGCATCAATTGATTCAATATGAAGTCCTGCCGCATTAGCAAGTGTGTAATAGGAATCAATCAAATCAGACGGTGCTGCAAACACCATGACATCCTGAATAAGTCCGCCCTCTTCTGTTTTCTTCGGTTCCCCCTGTTCCACATAAGAAAAAATATATTTTTCCACGTCAATCGGGAACAAATCAGGTACTTTTGCCATAACTAACGGCTGGATTTTCATTTTCTTTTTAGCAATCGGAACGCTGGTTTCACGGCTTGCAATTTTTCCGCTCGCTACGGTAAAAATAACATCCTTCGTGCGAATCCCTTTATCTGCACATGCTTTCCGAATGCAGGTTGCCAGTTCAGCAACCTCTATAATCATACCGTCTTTTACTGCATTTTCCGGCGTAGGAAAACGTACACAGCCATATACGGTCGGATAATTTGCCGTATGTTCCATATGCACAATCTGAACTTCATTTGTACCAATTCGTACAACAATTACTTTTTTCGCCATTCATTCATCCTCCTATAATCCCTTTCGCCATTTTTACAATGCTTTATAAAAAAGCCCTCTAAAAATGGCAAATATTAATATACAAAAGTACGGACATACCAGTTTAACACGGTATCGCCCCATAACAAAACAAGATAAACTCCCATCGCCAGATAAGGAGTTGTTGGAAATCTTCCCGATTTTTTACAGTACAACTGAATCCCCCCCTGAATCACTGCACCAAGCAGACAGCCGGCAATCAGTGCCAGTAAAGAATGCCCAAATCCGATACACAGTCCAACGCACGCCATAAATTCAATATCACCAAGTCCAAGTCCTGCTTTTCCCGTAATCTTTTTAAACAGAAGTGCGCACACAAGCAAAAATACTCCCATAAACAAAGCGCCTGCGATGTAATACAGCCACTGTGACGCATGAAAGAATAAATGAACTGCCCCAACGACAATCATCAAAATCTCACAGACAGCCGGAAACTTCATCGTCTTTAAATCCGTCACAGCAATGACTATCATAATAGAAGTAAGGACACACCAAAGGATACTATCCGGATTTAATCCACAGAAAGCAACCAATAAAACGTATAAAATTCCGTTTGCCAGTTCGACAAGCGGATACTGAATTGAAATCTTTGCTCCACAGTACCTGCATTTGCCACGAAGCACCAAATAACTGAACACGGGAAACAAATCATACCACTTCAAAGGGTGCTTACAACTCATACAATGGGAGCCCACCGTGACAACACTTTTCCCCTTTGGCATCCGGTATACGCATACATTAAGAAAACTTCCTATAATGATGCCATACAAGAATACAATTATGTAGAGGATAAAGTGTTCCAATGCCATAGTGGGCTCTCCCTTGTGAATTTTAATTAATTATTTTTACTCTTTAAATGGCTGACCATCACTATCTACAGCAGGTTTCTGTCCATCTTTAGAAATCATAACATATGTCGTAGATTTTCCTGACACATCTGTTGTATTAACTGCGTAAAACTTGCAGCCAGAGCATGCTGTTGACTGGAAAGCCTCGGCATCCGCAATACTGCTTGCAGAATCCTTGTTACTCTTCATATACTTCTCAACCGCTGCTTTTAAAGTAGCATCTGATGAAATCGCCGTCGGTGTTTTATATTCTTTAGCTGCATTTCCTTTTGTAACTGCCGAATTAAATGCTGAACTTACTGCTGATAACGATGCACGATCAGATGATTCTCTTGCACTTTCCAAGTAAGGAAGTACTACCAAAGCTACAACACCAATCAGGATTGCCATAATAGCAATAACGATGATTAACTCAATCAGAGAGAAACCTTCTCTCTCACCACTTAAATACTTCTGAATTTTTCTTCTCATAGTTACACTCTCCTTTTTTTAATTTTCCCACGACCAGTATAGGCTTAGCCATACGGATGACTTTATAAGTCTTATATCGTTATTGTACACAAATTTCTTTAGGTTTTCAAGTGATTCTTTGACGTTGTTTGTTGTTTGTGAAGAGTGTTCGTTTGCACTTTTTTTGTTTTCCGTAATTCCGGAGAAAAGCAAAAGCAAATTCTTCTCAAAGAACAAACTTAGTTATTTTCACCGTTGAACATTTACATATTTTTCTCTCCCTTGTAACAATTCAAGGCATATACGGAATCATTATTTCCTTAATCTTCCCCTTATTTACTGTTAAATCAGCAAACTGCCCTACAATAGATTTGTCTACACTTTTCTTCATCCATTTCTTGCTTCTCTTATATGCCTTCTCAGGACTTTCTGAAGCATCTTTTATCGTGCATTTGTCTTGTAACACTGCTTTAAAAGTCTTTGGCTCAATACTATAAATAGAGCCATCACTGCCCCAATTATCCACCTTGTGATACCAAACCGTATTTCCTTTTATTTTTGTAACAATGGCATAGCCATCAAATGATTTCTTTGTTGTTGACGGCTGTATACTTTCCAACATTTTTCTGGCATAGTTTTCAACTGTAAAATATAGTGATGCTGTATTATATTCTTCCATCATTTTATTTGCAGATTTTTTATAATACTGAATATATGTCTTTCTTTTTCCTGATTTATCTACAAGGAGTTGAATCAGCTGTTTTTTCAAGTAGTACGCCCTATACTCTTTTCCTTTAATTTTACCATAGGAAAACATTAGGTCATTTCCATAAAAATAATAAGTCATTTTTCCCTTTTCAAAGTTCAAAGTAACCGTTTGATTTTTTGTTTTTAATTGTTTTGATTTCTTGTAATAAAACTGCTTGATTGTATCAATGCGCTTTGAAACAACACTTTTAGAAAAAATCTTGTGTTTATACTCACTTCTTGCAAAGGCAGTTTCTCCTATATTCATAACAACCATAACAAACAACAAAAAAATCACACTCATACGAAACAATATTTTTTTCATTTTAAATTCCTCCCATCATAATTTCCTATGCTTTTCCTGCATCTTGATAAATCTTAAGCATTGGCATCATAACCGCACCAATTACGCCACCTACCAAAACAGCAAGCACAACGATAATCAGTGGCTCCATTGCCGTCGTAAGGTTCTTCGTTGCCGTCTCTACTTCTCCTTCGTAGTATTCCGCAACTTTATCAAGCATCTGCTCTGTCGTACCGGTTTCTTCACCGATTTTAAGCATGTGTGTTACCATCGGTGGAAATACTTCAGAAGCCTCTAATGGTTCTGACATCGGGATTCCCTGCATAACCTCTTCACGACAATCTTTTACTGCTTTCCGAATCACTCGGTTTTCGATGACATTTCCCACAATTTCAAGGGCTTCCACCAAAGGAACACCCGACATAATAAGCGTAGACATTGTCATCGAGAACTTTGCCGCCGCATTTTTTACGGAAAAATTGCGAAACATCGGTATTTTTAAAGCGACCCGGCTGGTAAACTGTTTGCCCGGTTCTGTCTTTTTACCGCAGATAATAAAAGTAAGCAGCAAAATAAGTCCTATCGCTATCGCAATAAAATTACTCGTCATAAAATCACTCAGTCCAATTACCATTTTGGTCAGCATTGGCAGTTCTTCGCCCATACTTTCAAAAGTCTGCTGGAAGTTCGGAATTACTGTAGTCATCAAAACAATAATTACGCCAACTGCTACTACTAAAACAACAATTGGATAAATCATAGCAGATTTAATCATGGAATTTAATTTCATATCTTTGTCAAACTGCGTACAAATACGGTCAAATGCAATTTCCAGATTACCAGTTGCCTCACCCGCAGCGACCATATGAATCAAAAGAGATGGGAAGATTTTACTTTCCATTTCCATGGCATCTGCCAAGCTATCTCCCTTTTCCACATTCACCATGACACGGTAAAGAGCTTCTCTAAGATATTTATTTTCTGTCTGATCCTGAACCATACGCAGACCGTCAATGACGGTTACGCCCGCTGTCAAAATACTGTAAAACTGTTTACAAAAAATAGTAATATCCTTTTTCTTGACCGGATTTCCAATCGTAATATTCCAACTGGCGTTGTCAAGGTCAAATGCTTCACTAAGCTCCAAAACGATGCTGCCTTCACCCTTGAGTTTACTCATTGCTACCTCTTCACTGACAGCTTCCATCGTTCCTTTTTTCTCTTTGCCATATTTATCTGTAATGAGGTATTTATACTTTGCCAATTCATTCTCCCCCTTTCTCGTATTTTAAAAACCACCGCTCCCAAACGTAGGACCATCCCAGTCATCCATCTGCCACGAAGGTTCAGCTAAGGGTGTTGGCATTTTCCCAGCCGGAATACGTCTTGCCAAATTCGACGGGTCCTGTGCAAATGTCATCGCATCCTCAGCCGTAATCTGATGTGTGCGGTAAAGCTCATAAAGCGCATCATCCATCATCATCATGCCGCTTTGTTTATTGGTCTGGATAATGGATGGTATCTGATGTGATTTCGCCTCTCGAATCAAATTGCGGACCGCACTGTTGGCATACATAATTTCAAAGGCTGCCACGCGGCCTTTGCGGTCAGCCGTAGGCAGTAACTGCTGGGAAATAATCGCCTCCAAAAGAGTCGCTAACTGCAAACGAATCTGCGCCTGCTGATTCATTGGAAATACATCAATAATACGCTCAATCGTAGGAACCGCTCCGATGGTATGCAAAGTCGATAGTACAAGGTGTCCGGTCTCTGCCGCTGTAACTGCGGTAGCAATCGTGTCTAAGTCTCGCATCTCACCAACCAAAATAATATCCGGGTCTTCTCGCAGAGCAGCGCGTAACGCCCCTGCATAGGACTGGGTATCAATTCCGACCTCTCTCTGATTTACAATCGATTTTTCATGACTATGTAAATACTCAATCGGGTCTTCCAGTGTAATAATATGTTTGTTCTGTGTCTGGTTAATGATATGAATCAAGGATGCCAGTGTCGTTGATTTACCGCTTCCGGTCGGTCCGGTAACTAAAATCAGACCACGCTTTTTCTTGACCAGTTCCAAAACGGACTGCGGCAGGCCAAGTGATTCCGGACTTGGAATTTCGGTATTCACAAGTCGGATAACAAACGACATCGTTCCACGCTGTTTGAAAATATTGACACGAAAGCGTCCCACGCCTTTAATCGCATAAGAAAAATCGACTTCTCCTTCGCAGTTAAATCGTTCTACCAGACGTCCCGGTATCATCTGTTCTACTAATGCTTTAGAATCTGCCGGAAGAATCCGTCCTTCCATCAACGTCACAAGTTCTCCGTTTACACGGCATTTCGGTGGGATACCTACCGTTACATGAACATCACTTGCCCCCATTTTTCTTGCTCGAATCAGTAAATCATCAATCGTCATTACGACCTCCCCATTTCCATTCCTGCCATTATTCTGTCGCGATGCGCTCCACTTCCGCAATGGAGGTAACTCCCTGCAAAACGAGTTTTGCCGCACCAATACGTAACGTTGTCATTCCTTCACTCAAGGCAACTTTCTGAATTTCATCGGCACCGCCGCCGGCAGCAATTACTTTTCTTACTTCCGGAGATACCGTCATAATCTCATATACACCAATTCGTCCGCGGTAACCGGTACCATTACAGAATGCACAACCCTGTCCGCCCGGCTCGTAAATCGGCTGTGTTCCTTCTCCGCGAATCCGAAGTCTCCTTTTATCTTCATCGGTTATCATCCTTTGTCTCTTACACTTCGGACACAGACGGCGCACCAGCCGCTGCGCAATAATACCAACTGTAGAATCGGCAATCAGATATGGCTCCACACCCATATCCGCCAGACGGGTAACGGTACTTGCTGCACTATTTGTATGCAGTGTGCTTACTACCAAGTGTCCAGTGATTGCGGCTTTTACCGCAATACTTGCCGTCTCTTCATCTCGAATCTCACCAATCATAATGATATCCGGATCCTGACGAAGAATGGAACGAAGTGCGGATGCAAATGTAAGTCCTGCCTTTTCGTTAACCTGAACCTGATTGATTCCATCTACATCTGCCTCAACCGGGTCCTCAACCGTGACGATATTTACACTGCCCTCGTTCAACTCACTCAGTACCGTATACAACGTTGTCGATTTACCACTACCGGTAGGTCCGGTAACTAAGATAATGCCATGCGGCTGGTGAACCAGATGGTCAAACCGGCGCATCTCCGCTTCCGGAAATCCAAGTTCACTTTTATCTCTCGTAAGCGCTGACTTCGATACCAGACGCATTACAATCTTTTCTCCAAAAGTTGTCGGCAGGCTCGATACACGAATATCATATTCAACACGGTCAAAACGCTGTGTCATACGTCCATCCTGCGGTGCTCTTTTCTCAGAAATATTCATGCCGCTGATAATTTTAATGCGCGCTACAATTGCATTTAATAATTCTTTTTCATAACGCATCATTTCCTGCATCACACCATCAATACGAAAACGTACACGCACGCTGTCTTCCAACGCTTCAATGTGAATATCACTTGCTCTTTCGTTCACTGCCTGCTCAATAATTTTATTTACCAGTAAAACAATCGGTGCATTATCAACTTCTTCGTTTGCTTCCTCCTGTTTTTCTCTGGCATTCTGCTGCTCCCTGCGCTCTTTGGAATATGTTTCTGCCATCTTGGCAACCTGCTCATTTCCATAATAGCGCTCAATCCCAAAACGCACATCGGACGGTGTCGCAACCATCGCCTCAATCTGCATGTTCGTCACAATCGCCAAGTCATCAATTGCGATAATATCCATCGGGTCCGCCATTGCCACACGCAGGATATTCGGATTATCCGGGTCAACTTCAAACGGAACCACATTGTGCTTTCTTACAATTGTCTCCGGCAAAAGTGAAATTACTTCCGGTGCAATTTTTGCCTCGCGGATTTTTGCTACCGGATAGCCCATCTGCTGATGAAGAGCTTCTACAATTTCGTTTTCATCGGTAAATTTTAACTCAATCAATGTCTCGCCAAGCTTCAAGTCAAGTTCTCTCTGCTTTTTGAGCGCTTCCCCAAGCTGTTCACTGGTAACCACGCCGGCATCTACCAGCAAATCGCCAAGTCTCTTACGTTTTCTGCCAATCATATGGATTCACCTTAATTTTCTGTATTTGCTTCTTCTTTTGCGTTTTTGTTTTTACGAAGTTTAATACCAACCGCAATGCCGGCAGCCGCTGTTGCTCCGAACATAACCAAACGAATCAAATAATACCCCAATGCTTCCAGAATTGTTCTTTCCATTCTACACACCTTCCTTATTCTTATTGATTTAACGTTTATCTGCGATTTGCCAACTCTCTGGTGATGTCTTCCCAAGTCAGACCACATTCTGCCATAAGTACCATCATATGATAGAGGAAATCAGCAATCTCATACTTTAACTCTTCTGCATTTGGATTCTTCGCCGCAATAATAATTTCCGACGCTTCTTCCCCGCATTTTTTCAAAATTTTATCAATTCCCTGCGTAAACAAATAATTGGTATACGAACCCTCTTTCGGATTTTTCTTTCGATTTTCAATCGTCTCAAAATCTTCCTGTAAAATCGTTAATGGATTGGTATCAATGTAATCTTTCTTTGCCAGTTCTTTGAAAAAGCAGCTGTAAGAACCGGTATGGCAGGCAGCACCAACTTGATGCACTTTTGCCAGAATCGTATCGTTATCACAGTCTAACGAAAGTTCTTTTACATACTGATAATGGCCAGAGGTGTCTCCTTTGCACCATAATTCCTGACGGCTTCTGCTGAAATATGTCATCTTTCCGGTCTCACAGGTAGCCTGATATGACTCTTCGTTCATATAGGCAAGCATCAGCACCTGACCGGTACGGTAATCCTGCACAATACAAGGAACTAATCCTTTATCATCTGTTTTAAATTCTGAAAATGGAATGGCACTTTTAAATGTATTCATCTCAATACCGGCCTCTTCCATATTTCGTTTTACCTTGAACAAATCGCGGCGCTCAAAATAATTGGTTGCCACGCCCTGTACCTCATCGATTTTCAACAAATCTTCCAAATCGTTGCGGAGCAGACTGTCTCGAATCAGAAAGTTCTTTCCGCTTGCTTTTATTCTTCGGTTTAATGGTTCCCCGGTATTTACATGTTTCAATAAAAGTGTCGATACCGGAAAAGCAATTTTTTCAAATGGAAGCCCTTCATCCACTTCCACAAGAATTTTATCTTCACCAAATCTGGCTGCAGCCTCTTTAACCACACCTTCATCCGGGCAGATTTCGTATTTCACAACTACGCGGTCCGCTCCTGTGTAAAATGCTTTTTTTACATCTTCAAAACGGGCTGCATACATGCCGACAATAAATGGTATATCAATTTTTTTATCAATCTCTTTTAAGGTTGCTAAAAATTCTTCTCTTTCTTCTGTTATTTTGGAGTAATTGTATAAAAACAATTCATCTGCTCCTGCAAAACAATAATCTTCTGCCATCGTCACTACATTGGCAGCTAATTCATTCTCCCCGTTAATAAAGGGAATCAGTTTTTTATAAGACACGTCTCTTCCTCCTCTATCGTTTAAAGAACGCCCTTTGTCGAAAGGACTCCTTCAATTCTGTCATCTACTTTTGAAGCCATATCCATCGATTTTGCAACCGCTTTAAACATCGCCTCTACTACATGGTGAGTGTTTTCTCCTGCTAACTGCTTAATGTGCAGATTCATCTGTGCACCGCTTGCTAATCCCATAAAGAACTCTTTCACCACTTCCGTTTCCATCGTACCAAGCCGCTGTGCTTTTAGCTCAGCGTCATAGGCAAAATACATGCGTCCCGAAAAATCAAGAGAAGCAAGCACCAGTGCATCGTCCATCGGCAACACAAAATAACCAAAACGGGCAATTCCCTTTTTGTCACCTAATGCTTTCAAAAACGCCTGTCCTAAAACAATTCCGGTATCCTCTACCGTATGATGGGCGTCCACATGGGTATCTCCCTGTACCGATACTGCCAAATCAAACAAACCATGTTTGGCAAATCCCTCCAGCATATGGTCAAAAAAGCCAATTCCGGTATGTATGTCATACTGACCAGTTCCATCCAAATCCAGTTCAATAACAATTTCCGTCTCCTTGGTATCCCGCTCGCACCGCGCAAAACGACTCATGTTCTTCTCTCCTTTCACTTACGCAACATATCATTTTTATTATATCGTTTTCCCTTGTAAAAAGCAAGGTTTTCGGTCAAGTATCCGAATTATTTTCAAGCCAGTTTTTATACAAATCCGGTCTTCTCTCACGTGTGCGCATAATGGACTGCTCTTTGCGCCATTCATTAATTTTTTCATGGTGTCCGCTCATCAAAACATCCGGCACTCTGCGTCCTAAAATTTCAACCGGTCTTGTATACTGCGGATATTCTAACAGACCATCCGAAAAGCTTTCCGTCTCCGCAGACTCCTCATTGTTTAACACACCGGGAACCAGTCTGGCAATCGCATCCATCATCACAAGTGCCGGCAGTTCTCCGCCTGTCAGTACATAATCACCAATTGACACATAATCGGTCACAATTTCTTCCAGCACACGCTCATCCACGCCCTCATAGTGGCCGCACAAAAAAACAAGCACATCTTCTTTTGAAAAATCTTTCGCAATTTTCTGAGAAAAAACATCCCCCTGCGGTGTCAAATAAATAACACGTGGTCTTTTCCCTGCTTCACTGCATATCTGCTCATAACAACGGTAAATCGGCTCTGCCTCCATCACCATACCAGCGCCCCCGCCATACGGATAATCATCCACTTTTCCATGCTTATTGAGCGTATAATCCCGTATATTCATTACCTGCAGAGAAATCAGTCCATCTGCCATGGCACGCCCCATAATACTCGTGTTCATCGCCTGTTCAATCATTTCCGGAAATAACGTCATTACATAATATTTCATTCTATCAGCCCTTTCATGACATGTGCTCTTACAATTCCTTCTTTTGTATCCACTTTCTTGATACAGTCCGGGATAACCGGGAAAAGCACTTCTTTTCCCTCTTTTGTCTCAATTACAAATACGTTGTTTGCTCCGGTTTCCATAACATCTGTTACTTTGCCGATTTCTTCTTCGGTATCCTCGTTAATAACAACGGCTCCGGGAACATCACAAAGATAATACTGCCCCTCTTTAAGCGGAAGTGCATTATCTCTCGTAACCATCAAATCGCATTTACGGAACCGCTCAACATCATTTATATTATTAAATTCTTTAAATTTCAAAATTACAATATTTTTAAAATATTTCACACTCTCCACATGAAGCGTTAAATTTCCCTCTTTTGTAATCAAAATAACCTCATCACATTTTTTAAAACGTTTTACATCATCCGTTGTCGGGAATACTTTCACTTCCCCTTTGATCCCATGCGTTGTTGTCACAACACCAATTCGCAGTAAATCTTCCATAATTCATCCTTTCCCTCTTTTTGGTAAGATACAAAACACCCCGCAGACAAAAGCCCGCAGGGTATTCATGGCGCGAGAACACGCCTCATCCTTATTGAATGTCAACCATAATCTTCTTGTCACCTTTAGAACCGGCGGCACGGACAACGGTACGAATTGCTTTCGCAATACGTCCCTGTTTACCAATCACTTTACCCATATCTTCCGGTGCTACCGTAAGATTCAAAACAATCTGTTTTTCATCTTCTGTCTCCGTGACAACGACATCTTCCGGACTGTCTACTAATGCACTAGCAATCACTTCTACTAATTCTTTCATTACCAGCCCTCCTATTTCTCAATACCTGCCTGTTTGAACAAACGTGCAACTACGTCTGTCGGCTGAGCACCATTCTGCAACCATTTCTTTGCTGCTTCCTCGTCTACCTTTACAACACATGGTTCCTGATTTGGGTCATAAGTACCAATCTCAGCGATGTTTCTTCCATCTCTAGGAGATCTCTCATCAGCAACTACAATTCTATAAAATGGTGATTTCTTCTGCCCTAATCTTTTCAATCTGATTTTTACTGCCACGTCTTTCACCTCCTTATTCTAATCTAAAAATCTATCTCCAAAAAATTTCCAAAGAAATTCTTTTTGGATAACATATTACATCCCGCCAAACGGGAACTTAAAGCCGCCAAATCCGCCTTTTCTGCGTCCTTTTCCGGACATCATACCGGACATCTGTTTCATCATCTTACGGCTCTGTTCAAACTGTTTCATCAGACGGTTTACCTCGCTGATGTCTACACCGGCACCTTTTGCAATGCGGCGTTTTCTCGATGGATTAATGATTCCCGGATTCGTCCGCTCCTCAATTGTCATGGAGTAAATAATTGCCTCCGTTCCTTTGAGGGCATTGTCATCAATTTCTAAATCCGCAGGTAACCCCATGCCCGGAAGCATGCTGAGAATACTGCTTAAGCCGCCCATCTTCTTCATCTGCTGCATCTGCTCTAAAAAGTCATTAAAATCAAATTCAGCTTTTTTAATCTTCTTTGCCATCTCGGCGGCTTTTTGTTCATCAATCTGCTCTTCCGCTTTTTCAATCAGCGACAGCACATCGCCCATGCCAAGGATTCGGGACGCCATGCGGTCCGGATAAAACTGCTCCAAATCGGATAACTTTTCACCCATACCGACATAATAAATCGGTCGTCCGGTCACGGCACGAATTGAAAGTGCCGCACCACCTCTTGTATCACCGTCAAGTTTTGTAAGAATGACGCCATCCACATGTAGCTTTTCATTAAAGGATGATGCTACATTCACCGCATCCTGACCGGTCATTGAATCCACAACCAAAATGGTCTGATGAACTTCTACCTGCTCTTTTATCTTCGCGAGTTCCTCCATCATGTCCTCATCAATATGAAGACGTCCGGCGGTATCGAGAATCACTACATTATTTCCGTTTGCCTTTGCGTGCTCCACACCGGCTTTTGCAATATCCACCGGATTGTGATTTGTTCCCATCGAAAATACAGGAACTTCCTGCTTGTCTCCATTTATCTGCAACTGTTCAATCGCAGCCGGACGATAAATATCACATGCAACTAAAAGCGGTCTTTTTCCTTTTGCCTTTAGCTTTCCGGCAATTTTTGCCGTCGTAGTCGTTTTACCGGCACCTTGGAGACCACACATCATAATAACCGTAATCTCATTGCCGGGAAGAAGGTCAATTTCTGTGGTTGTTTCTCCCATCATCTTGACCAGTTCTTCATTTACATATTTAATAACGGTCTGTCCAGGCGTAAGACTATTAAGTACGTCTTCCCCAGTCGCACGCTCCTGTACCGCTTTGACAAACTGCTTTACTACTTTAAAGTTTACATCTGCTTCAAGCAAAGCCATCTTCACTTCACGAAGTGCAGCCTTAACATCTGCTTCCGTCAAGCGGCCCTTACCGCGCAGACCCTTGAATACATTTTGAAGTTTAGCCGTCAAATTATCAAATGCCACGAGTAATCCCCTTTCTTTATATCAGTTCATATATCTCTTCAGCGAGTGTTGTAATCTGTCCTGCCGTTTGTTCATCAAAATTTTCTTTTGCAATACTTTCAATCTCACCAAGTTTGTCCTTTGTCAGCTGAAATTTTTCAATCAAATGTAGTTTTTCTTCGTACCCCTTTAAACGAGTGCGGCATCTCTTTACAATGTCATATACACCCTGCCTGGTAATATCCCGCTCTTTCGCAATCTCGCTCAATGAAAGATTACTTAAAACGTAATCCTCAAATACGACACGATTACTTTCCTTGAGCAGAGCACCGTAAAAATCATACAAATACGATAATTCTACAATCTCATCTAACTCAGATAACGATTTTTCCTTCGACATAAAAGCACCACCTGTAAAGTTTTTTTCTTTACAGGTGGTAAGTATAGCGTATTTGACTGGCGTTGTCAAGCCTTTTCTTCGTTTTTTTCTGTCCTTTTAGAAAAAGCATGTGGCACCTCCACAATATCGAAACGTGCTGTAATTGCTGCTTCTTTAGCAAGCGTATTGTATTTTTTTAAAATACGGTTAGCTACCATCACACCATCTTCTTTCGACGCATCCATAAGAACAACCACTTGCTGAGTGGAACTAAAGCGGCTTGTCACATCTCCTCTGCGCAGTGACCGTACAATGGCTGACTCCAAAAGCACTAATGAATCTTCCATTCTCTCCAATGAAATTTCTCTATCTTTAGGCAATTCCATGGACAATAAAATAACCTGTACATGCTGTCCGTTTCTCTCCACATTTCGAGCAATAAACTGGTAAATAAATGAAAAACGGTCGTATTCTACTGCATAAGCACCCGGACGATATTTCCTTTCGGTTACTTGCCGCATCAACTGGTCTAAATCCATCCGACAACCGGTCTGTCTGTTATTTTTTAAGTCTTCCGGCATGGATTCAAACAGATGATACGCGTCTTTTCCATTATTTTTTACATAATATAATGCCTGATCAGCTTTTTCATATAACTGCTCACAATCCAGTTCCTCACCACCGTAATATTTTGTCATGATTCCAATGGAAACGGAACACATACTGCATCCCATCTCCGTTCTGATTTTTGCAAAATCTTTAATAATACTTTCCGCACGTTTGCAAATGACACGTTCCTCCTCTAACTCAAAGAAAAAAACTGCAAACTCATCCCCGCCCATGCGGCAGACAAAATCATCATCTCTTGTGTTTTCCCGAATAACATCAGCAAATGCCTGAATCAGTTCATCGCCGGTTTTATGCCCATATGTATCGTTGACCTGTTTGAAATTATCCAAATCCATCATAAAAAATGTTCCGCAGGATTTCGAAGACAACAGATAATTATTTATTTTATCTTCAAAATACCGACGGTTTAGAAAATTGGTCAGTGAATCGCGTTCCAATTCACTCTGAGTCTCCAGCACGGTTTCAGTAAAAACCTGACGAAGCAGTTCATTTGCCTCATTCAGTTCTCCTTCACCCTTCAATTCGCCCTCTGCCCGGTCTTCATCAATCGTAAAGCCTTCCTCCAAAAGTTCAAGAAAAGCATCTACGATTTCCGGGTCAAATTGCGTTCCTCGTCCCCGAATAAGCTCCTGTATCGCATGTTCTTTGGAAAAATGTTTACGATACGCCCGGTCTGCCGTCATTGCTTCGTAAGCGTCCGCCACCGCAATAATGCGTGACACCTCAGGGATGTCATCGCCGCAGATTCCCAAATAGCCATTTCCATCATACCATTCATGATGGTATCTCACACCTTCCTCAAGTCCTGGAACAAATCTCGTATTCTGCACAATCTGTGCACCGATTTCGGCGTGTTTTTTTACATTTTCATATTCCTCTTCCGTGAGTCCTGAAGCCTTATTTAAAATAGTATCCGGCGTAGACACCTTACCAATGTCGTGTAGAAGCGCAATATAATAAAGTGCTTCTTTTTCTTTATCCGTATAACCACCGAGTTTTGAAGCAATGCCCCTGCAGTAGAGCGCAACGCGCAGCGAATGTCTCCTTGCATAACGGTCTTTGGCATCCACTGTGTGAGCAATCGTAACCATCAACTGCAAAAACAGCCGGTCAATCTGCTCTTTTTGTTTCGCGATCAAATGCGCCTGCTGTTTTCGGAGTACAGAAAGTTCGACAATATGCGCAATCCTTGCCTTCAAAACCTGTGGTTCAAAGGGAAGTGAAATAAAGTCAATCGCACTTTCTTCTAATCTCCTAAGTTCACTCTGTGTATCTTTCTCACTCGTCATTAAAATGACAGGGATTTCTTTTGTTTCTTTATCCTCTTTTATCCGGCGGAGAACTTCGTAGCCATCCATTCCAAACATATTCGCATTCATAAGAATCAAATCCGGAATTTCCGACTTCAGGCAATCCAGCACACTCATTCCTGTCTGAACCAATGTTACGTCATAAATGTCACCTAAAATAGTTTCCATATATCGCAACGCCACCTTCGTATTATCGGCAGCCAAAATCTTCGGTTTTTGCATCATACCGTCATCCCCTCATGTTCCTGCAAACGAGCAAGCGTCGTTGAAATGCCAAACTCATCGCAGACTTTTTTATATGCATCCATATTCCCTTGTTTTTTATCTGTCTTTATCGCTCGTATTAACAGATTTTTCGGTGTATGCTCTAATTCAATAAATTCCAATATTTGTGTTTCATATCCTGCCTGCTCCAGCAGATTTGCCCGCAGTGCATCCGTCATCAAAGCAGCCATCCGCTCTTTGATAATCCCATATTTAAATATCGGCTGCATTCGGTCATTTTTTAACTGTGCATTTACCTCATGCTGGCAGCACGGAACCGATAAAATCACTTTTGCACCCCAGCGGATCGCCTTGTCTAACGCAAAATCTGTCGCTGTATCACAAGCATGAAGCGTCACGACCATATCGACCTGATTCACTCCCTCAAAAGAGCTGATGTCGCCCTCTAAAAAGGTAAGTTCCTCATAGCCAAACCGCTTGGCGAGCTCATTGCAGTGTTGTATCACATCGGATTTTAAATCCAGTCCTATCATGCGGACACGATATCCATTCATGATTTTCAGATAATAATACATAGCAAACGTAAGATAGGATTTTCCACATCCGAAATCAACAATCGTTAATTCTTTATCCTTTGGCAGTTTATCGGATACATCTCTGATAAATTCCAGAAAGCGGTTAATCTGTCGGAATTTTTTCTGTTTTTTATCCCGGATTCTGCCATCTTCTGCCTGAACTCCAAGTTCAATCAGAAAAGGAATTGGTTCATTTTCCGGCAAAATATATTTCTTTTTGCGATTATGTGATAAAACCAGTGGTTTTTCACTCTTTTTGTTTTTTCCCTTTATTGTTATTTTCCCTTTTTTGCTTATCAATATTGTATACTGTTTTTCCGTTGTAAAGAACTGCATCTGGCGGTAAATGGGCACTAGTTCAGAGAGAATATAGTTTTTCGCCTCTTCTTTTGCATAGTTAAGATGAAACACCTGATTATTCTGGTATCTGGCGAACTGAAACATAAGCGTTCCTTTATCCTCATAGCAGCGTACATCCACTTTTCCGGCAAAATCTCCCTTCTTCGGATTACTGATTATCATATGCACGAAATTCTGTCCAAGACACTGCTCCAATACTTCTTCTAATTCCATCACCATGGTACCTCCTTGTATACATTCTGATAGCAAAAATAGCCCTCGGACTCAAAATCCGAGGGCTCATCTTATCCTTTTATACCGGGTAAGTCTGATTCTCTTTATCTGCTAACGTAGCATCTACTTTCGTCCGCTGTGCTTCACGATATTTGAAGAAATCAACTGCAACCTGTGGGAACAGAGCATAGGATAATACATCTTCATCCTGCTCTTTCCACTGTGACATCTCTGCCTCAAGTTTTTTAAGCTGTGGCTCAATCAAATCAGCCGGACGACATGTAATCGGTTTTGTATCGCCGATACATTTCTTCTGAACTTCCGGATTAAATGGTTTAACTGTCTGTCCAAATTCACCGGACAAAAGTTTTTTGGATTCTTTCGTTACCATCTTGTAACGCTCACCGGAAACTACATTTAATACTGCCTGAGTACCAACAATCTGGGACGATGGTGTAACCAATGGTGGCTCACCAAAGTCTTTTCTTACGCGTGGCACTTCCTCAAGTACCTGCTCATACTTATCTTCCTGTCCCATTTCTTTCAGCTGGGAAACGAGGTTCGAAAGCATACCGCCGGGAACCTGATAACGAAGAGTATTGATATTTACACCAAGTACTTTCGTATTCATAAGACCGCTCTCTAATGCTTCCTCACGCATTGGACGGAAGTATTCAGCAATTTCAGACAAAAGGTTCTGGTCAAGTCCGGTATCGTATGGTGTTCCACGGAATGTTTCAACCATAACTTCGGTCGCCGGCTGACTTGTACCAAGAGCGAACGGACTCATCGCTGTATCAATAATATCACATCCTGCTTCTACCGCTTTCAAATAAGTCATAGAAGCAACACCGGATGTATAGTGGGTATGAAGATCAATCGGAATTTCAACGGATTCTTTCAATGCCGTTACCAATTCCGTTGCTTTATATGGTGTCAAAAGACCGGCCATATCTTTGATACAGAGTGATTTCGCACCCATATTTTCAATTTTCTTTGCAATATCTTTCCAGTAATCCAGTGTATAAGCATCACCAAGTGTATAAGAAAGGGCAATCTGTGCATGTCCGCCTTCTTTGTTTGCTGCTTTTACTGCTGTCTCAAGGTTACGAATATCATTCAGACAGTCAAAAATACGGATAATATCAATTCCGTTGGCGATCGATTTCTGAACAAAATATTCTACTACATCGTCAGCATAATGATTATATCCCAAAATATTCTGTCCACGGAATAACATCTGCAATTTAGTATTTTTGAATCCGTCTCTTAACTTACGCAGTCTTTCCCATGGGTCTTCTTTCAAAAAACGAAGGGATGCGTCAAATGTTGCACCGCCCCAGCACTCTACGGAATGGTAACCAACTTTGTCCATTTTATCGACAATCGGAAGCATCTGTTCTGTTGTCATACGAGTCGCAATCAATGACTGATGTGCATCACGAAGTATCGTTTCCGTAATTTTAATCGGCTTTTTCTTAATCTCTGCCATTTTCTATATCCTCCTTATACTCCATAAATTGCCATAAACACACCGGCTGCTACCGCAGTACCGATAACACCTGCTACGTTTGGTCCCATCGCATGCATCAAAAGGAAGTTTGTCGGATCTGCTTCCGAACCAACCTTCTGGGACACACGAGCTGCCATAGGAACCGCCGATACACCGGCAGAACCAATCAATGGATTGATTTTTCCTCTGGTTACTAAACACATTAATTTGCCAAACAATACACCGGCTGCTGTTCCGAATGCAAATGCAACCAGACCAAGAACTACGATTTTCAATGTTGCTACATTAAGGAATGCAGAACCTGTCGTCGTAGCACCAACAGATGTACCAAGCAAAATAACTACGATATACATCAAAGCATTCGATGCTGTCTCTGTCAACTGACCTACTACGCCGGATTCTTTAAACAAGTTGCCAAGCATAAGCATACCAACAAGTGGTGCGGTACTTGGAAGAATCAGACATACAATAACCGTAACGATAATCGGGAAGAGGATTCTCTCCAGTTTGGATACCGGACGGAGCTGCTCCATCTTGATTTCTCTTTCCTTTTTCGTCGTCAAAAGTTTCATGATAGGCGGCTGAATAATCGGAACCAGTGACATATAAGAATATGCCGCCACCGCAATACTACCCATCAAATGCCCCTGCTGCAATTTGCCGGCAAGGAAAATGGATGTCGGTCCATCAGCACCACCGATAATCGAAACAGCTGCTGCTTCACCACCATTGAAGCCCCACAAAAGAGCAAGGATATAAGCGGCGAAAATACCAAACTGTGCCGCCGCACCAAGAAGAAAGCTCTTTGGATTGGCAATCAACGGACCGAAGTCTGTCATCGCACCAACGCCGAGGAAAATCAGCGATGGCAAAATACTCCATTCATCTAACTTAAAGAAGTAATTTAACAGTCCACCATCCTGAATAATCAGCGGATAAATATTTGCCAAGAGCATACCAAACGCAATTGGCAGTAAGAGCAAAGGCTCATAGCCTTTTTTGATTGCTAAATATAAGAAGATAAAAGCAACCAATATCATGACATAGTTTCTCCAGTCAATACCGTCCTGGAAAAACGCTGTCTGTCGAATAAGATTTTCTATTACTTCCATTTAGTTTACCTCCGGTTCTTTTCATTTGCTGAATCAGTCCATAGTAGCCAGTACATTTCCTGCCTCAACCATATCACCAGAGTTCACATTGATACTTGCAATTGTACCATCCTGAGGCGCTACTACCTCATTTTCCATCTTCATAGCTTCGAGAAGAAGAATTACATCGCCTTTCTTTACACTCTGTCCGACATCTGCTTTTACAGCAAGAATTTTACCAGGCATTGGTGCTGTTACTTCAACAGAACCAGCATTACCGGATGCTGCCGGTGCTTTCGGAGCAGGAGCTTGTGCCGGTGCAGGTGCAGGTGCTGCCGCCTGAGCAGGTGCTGCCGGTGCTGCTGCGCCGCCTGCCTTCTCTTCTACTGTAACATCATATACGGTTCCATTTACTGTAATTGTATAACTTTTCATGTCAATATCCTCCTTAATTGAACGTACGTTTTTTTATTGAACGAATCACAAGTCCGTCTGCCGGTACACAAACACCGGTCTCAGCTTCCATCTGTGCTGCTATCGCTGCGGTAATTACCGCAATAATCTGGGTGTTATCCGAAACAGGTACTTCCTGTTTTGCTACAGCTTTTGCTGCCGGTTTTTCCTGTTTTACTGCTTCCTGTTCCGCTTTCTTTTTCTCGAACATTTTTGGCACAAATTTCAAGAGAAAGATAATGATGGAAATAAGAATCAATACAACAAATACCGTTCCCATACCAATCAAGGTGTTCATTACGGCTTCACCGGGACCCACGGTAGCATTTACTTTTTCTAAATCAAGCAATAACATCCTATCACCTCATTCCGAACATCTGTAATGCATAAATTAAGTGTTTCCGAATTTCACTGCCGGAAATTACATTATCCACATAACCTCTCTTCGCTGCCGCTGTGGCACCATCCTGAAGTGTATCAAACTCTTTTGCCTTTTCTTCCAATGCTTCTTTGGTATTTGCTGCCTTTGAAATTTCATCTTCACAAAGAATCTGTGCTGCTACTTTGGCATCCATAACACCAACTTTTGCGGAATCTAAGGCAAGAACCAAATCCGCTCCAATATGTTTGGAGTTCATCGACACATAAGCACTTCCGTATGCCTCACCTGTAATCACGTTAATACGCGGAACATCGGCACTGGCAAACGCATATGTCAAATCTGCAACTGCCTGGGAAATCGTTTTTTCCTCCTGCATATCTGCTGCATACTCTTTTACATTTGTTAATGTAACAACCGGAATATTAAATGCATCACAGAAATACATAAACTGCTCTGCTTTCTTACAGCCGGCAGTTGAAAGAATGCCTTCTTTCGCATTTGCAATCGCACCTACTGTAACTCCATCTAAGGAAAGAAGTCCGGTTACCATTTCTTTTCCATATTCTGCTTTTAATTCCACAAATTTTGTATCATCGGCAATCTGTGTCAAGGCAGCTTTTGCATCCGTTGCATAACCATCAAAGCCATCCAGTACACGATTTGGATCATCCGAATTTTCAACAACCACTGCTGCTCCTGCATTTGCCGGAAGCAAATCAATTAAGCTGCGGATTGTTGTAAATACTTCCTGTTCATTCTCACATACAATGTCCGCATTTCCACATTCTGCCTGGAATGCAGCATCGCTTGTGTCACATTTTTCAATACGGTTTCCTGCAATCGCATTTGGTGAATTTACAAACAGTTTTCCGTTTGTCTTTTCGATAATTGTAATATCACCTAATTTGGATGAAATCGCAACACCACCGCCACAAGAACCTAAAACTGCACTAATCTGAGGGATTACACCGGATGCATTCACTTTCGCCATGTAAATGTCGCCAAATCCGGCCAATGCGTCCATCGCCTCCTGTACCCGGATACCGGCACAGTCAATCAGTCCGATAACCGGTGCGCCCGCTTTCATCGCCATCTCATAAATTCCGGCGATTTTCTTCGCGTGCATCTCACCTACAGAACCATTCAAGGCGGTTACATCCTGACTGTAGATATAGACCAGATTTGAATTTACAACACCGTAACCGGTAATCACACCGTCTGCCGGCACTGCTTTTTCCTGCATGTTAAAATCGGTATTACGTTTGGTAATCATGCCACCGATTTCAACAAAACTGTTGGCATCAACGAGAGATTCGATACGTTCTCTTGCTGATAATTTTGCTGAGTTACTCATTTGCAGCCCTCCAATTTCTGTATTATTGTTTATATAAAACTCAAATTTTATCCAATTGTAATTGTAACGCTTTTTCAACCCCTTGGCAACAACTATTTGAATTATTTTTTCAAATTCCTCATATACTGTAAAAAAATGTCTGGTGGCCTTTTTATGAAACAAAAAAAATGCTTTGCCATCCTTTTATTGTGTGCCCTGACCGCATTCCATATTCTGTGGGACAGACAATTTAGCTCCACCGATTCTTCGGATTTTGTTCCTGTTCTGCCGGAGCCTGTCATTCAAATCAATGCCATGGAGCAGACACCAAATCCACTTATTTTACACGCCTCCTATGCCTGCCTGATGGATGCCGGTTCCCATCGCATTCTATATAGTAAAAACACGGACCAAAAAGTACCAATGGCAAGTACCACCAAAATCATGACCGCCCTTTTAGCACTGGAGTCAGATAAGCTTAACGATGTGGTCATTGCAAGCCAAAAGGCAGCCGGAATGCCAAAAGTCCATCTTGGTATGCAGCCTGGAAGACAGTATTATATGAAAGATCTTTTGTACTCTCTCATGCTGGAATCCCACAATGACACGGCAGTCGCAATTGCCGAACACCTTGGCGGCTCTGTTTCCGGTTTCGCAGCAAAAATGAATCAGAAGGCAAAACTTCTTGGCATGTCTTCGACTCATTTTATCACACCAAACGGACTCGACGCAAATGGTCATTACAGCACTGCTTCGGATATGTGTAAGCTCGCTTCCTATGCTATAAAAAACAAAGACTTCCTTTCTCTGGTGCAGACAAAATCTCATTCTTTTTCAGACTGCTCCGGAAAGTACCACTACAGTCTGACAAACCATGACGCTTTCCTTTCTTATTACGAAGGCGCGCTCGGTATCAAAACCGGATTTACCGGAAAAGCCGGTTACTGTTTTGTCGGAGCTGCAAAGAAAAACGGCATCACGCTTACCAGTTGTGTTCTCGCCAGCGGATGGCCGCCAAACAAGTCATTCAAGTGGAGTGACACAAAGAGTTTAATGGATTATGGTTTTTTTTATTTTCAGAAAACACCGCTTCCGGTTCAAAACCTTGCCCTTGCCAAAATCCCGGTAAAGGATGGCAAAAAAAAATTTGTATCTCTCAAACCGGTTATCCCGAAAGAAACACTTACTGCTTCCTTTGACTCTTTGAAAATCGTATACCGGATTCCGACTGCACTTTGTGCACCAATCCGTGAAAACACATCCATCGGAAGCATTTCTTTCTATATAAATAATAAACTTTTTCAGGAAACCGAGGTTTTCCCGTCAGAAAGCATTGAAAAATCCTGTTTTTCTGATACAATAGAACAAGTGTTGAATCAATGGATGGATATCTTTTACCTATCATAAAAAATATTTTCAAAAAACTCTTTACTTTTGAATGTAAACATGATATGGTATACGCATAGTACGTTTTACAAGAACGAAGGTGTTCTCATTCATGGGGACACCTTTCTTTTTTGTCAGGCGTCTGCAATTCAAATAACATGGGAAGGAAGGAATTAACTATGCAAAAAAATGTAATCGAAGATGTTTTTGGAACAAAAGTTTTTAACGACGATGTCATGCAGGAATACCTGCCAAAGAAGACATACGCCCAGTTGAGGGATACCATTGAAAATGGTGAGGAGCTGGCTCCTGAAGTAGCAAATGTGGTTGCTCATGCAATGAAAGAATGGGCATTGAAAAACGGTGCTACTCATTATACCCACTGGTTCCAGCCAATGACCGGTGTAACAGCCGAAAAACATGACTCATTCTTAAGTCCGGAATCCAATGCACACGCTGTACTTGAGTTCTCCGGTAAAGAATTGATTAAAGGTGAACCAGATGCTTCTTCTTTCCCATCCGGCGGACTCCGTGCTACATTCGAAGCCAGAGGTTATACTGCATGGGATTGTACATCACCGGCATTTCTCCGTGAGGATGCAATCGGTACGGTTCTTTGTATTCCTACCGCATTCTGCTCTTACACAGGAGAGGCACTTGACAAAAAAACTCCTCTTCTCCGTTCAATGGAAGCAATCAGCAAACAGGCTGTCCGCGTTTTGAACTTACTTGGCGATGAGGATGTTACTAATGTAAAATGTTCTGTAGGACCGGAGCAGGAATATTTCTTAATTGACAGAGAGCAGTTTTTACAGCGTGACGACTTAATCTTTACCGGTCGTACATTGTTTGGACATATGCCGCCAAAAGGACAGGAACTGGATGACCACTACTTTGGTACAATCCGCGAGCGTCAGGCAGCATTTATGCGCGAATTAAATGATGAATTGTGGAAGCTTGGCATTTTGTCAAAGACACAGCATAACGAAGTGGCTCCTGCTCAGCATGAGATGGCTCCGATTTACAGCACAGCAAACATTGCAACTGACCACAACCAGTTAGTTATGGAGACAATGAAAAAAGTGGCACGCCGTCACAATTTTGAGTGTCTTCTTCACGAAAAACCATTTGCCGGCGTAAACGGTTCCGGAAAACATGATAACTGGTCTTTGGTTACTAATACAGGAAAGAACTTATTAAGTCCTGGTAAAACACCATATGATAACAAACAGTTCCTTCTGTTTTTATCCGCTGTTATCGCTGCTGTAGATGATAATGCCGCACTGTTACGTATGTCTGCTTCCAATCCTGGAAATGACCATCGTCTTGGTGCAAATGAGGCACCTCCGGCTATCATTTCTATTTTCCTCGGCGAGCAGTTAGAGGATATCGTAGAGCAGATTTTACAAAACGGTACTGCTACTCACAGTAATAAAGGCGAGCGTATGGATATCGGTGTTCACACCATCCCACCAATCAAAAAGGATGCAACTGATCGTAACCGTACATCACCATTTGCCTTTACCGGAAATAAATTTGAGTTCCGTATGGTTGCTTCTTCCATGTCAATTGCCGGTGCAAATACCGTACTTAATGCAACAGTTGCTGATGTACTTCAGAGTATGGCTGACCGCATGGAAAAAGCAGATGACTTAGATAAGACTGTAGATGAAATTATTTACGAGACATTGAAAGAACATCAGAAAGTAATCTTTAACGGAAACGGTTACTCCGATGAGTGGATTGCAGAAGCTGAAAAACGTGGTCTTCCAAACGTAAAAACAATGGTAGATGCAACTGCTTCTCTTCTCTATCCAAAAACCATCGAGATGTTTGAGAGACAGCATGTTTATACAAAGACTGAGCTTGAGTCTCGTGCAGAGATTAACTACGAAGCTTACGCAAAAGCAATCAACATCGAAGCTAAGACAATGATTCATATGGCTTCTAAGGAATACATCCCGGCCATCATTAGTTATGTAACAAGTCTTGGTGATTCAATTAACAGCATTTCTGCTGCTTGTGCAGAAGCAGACTTGTCCGTTCAGAAAGATTTGCTTACTACGTGCTCTTCTCTTCTTGCAAAAGCACAGACTGCTCTGTATGCTTTGAAAGATGCAGACAAGAAAGCAAATGCCATGGAAGAAGGAAAAGAACAGGCTGAATTCTTCCGTGACACCGTATTTACCGCAATGGCAGACTTACGTGCACCAATCGATGAGTTGGAAATGATTGTTGACAAAGAGTACTGGCCGGTACCATCTTACGGTGATATGCTGTTTGAAGTTTAATAAAAATCAGAATAGGATACAAAAATCCTCCCGCATATTTGCAGGAGGATTTTTTATTTAAGCATTTTTCGCAAGATACTCTCTTACTTCAATCAAATCCGGGAAAATCATGTAAGACAATTGTTCCATTTCTTCTGTTGGCTTTAACATATCCGGCACATGCAGAACTTTAAGTCCGGCCGCAGCCGCCGAGCGGACACCATTGTGTGAATCTTCAATTGCATATGTGTCCTTTGGATTTATTTTCATCTTTTCACAAACATCTAAGTAAATATCTGGTTCCGGTTTACTTTTTTCTACCATGTCACCGCCAACTATAACCTCAAAGAAATCATATAAATTCGTCGCCTTTAACATTTCTTCCACACGTTGAACACGTGTCGAGGACGCCAGACCAACCCGCCATCCATTAATCTTCAAAAACTGCAATAGTTCTCTTGCACCGGTTTTTAATGGCACACCGTTTTTCTCTATTTTTTCATCAAACATTCGGTGTGTCTCCTCCCGAAACTGTGCATAATCTAATTTATCACCATACGTTTTGGAAAATATCTTTTTTGTTCCTTCCGATGACACGCCAATCACCTGATAAAAAACGTCTTCAATACCGGTCAGCATAAATTTTCCGGCAGCAAATTTCCAGCATGAAAAGACGAGATTTTCTGTATCAAACAGAACACCATCCATATCAAAAATTATCTGCTTTTTCATCCGGGTATTCATCTCCATTTCTTTATACATAGATTCTACCGCTTTAGTATAGCAAAAAATAGAGGTAAAGGCAATTTGTATTAAAACATCCGCTCATGCATATATTATTATTGCAGATTTATCACATATACTGCTTGCATTTGGCGGATATGTGTGATAATATGTCTGTAGTGATTAGGTTGCAGAAACTTGCGATGCCTGCGACCGGAAGGAAGACCTGCGGGCCTTCCTTTTTTATACCAAAATTTTATGGGAGGATTTTTATGCAAAAGAAATTAACGAAACCTTTTATTACATACTTTGAACAATTAAATAACCTAATTCAAAAAAAGCATCTTAATATTTCCAATCTATCCTATGCCAAAAACAAATTACTAAACATTGGCTATTACTCTTTAATTGATGGCTACAAGGATATATTTTACAATCCAATGACAAGAACTTACGAAAAAGGTACAAACTTTACAGATATTGTTGCCTTATACGACTTCGATGAAAATCTTCGTTCGCTTGTTTTTAAATATATTTGCCATATTGAGCAAAAAATCCGTTCGCTGATTTCCTATTCTTTCTGCGAAGTTTTTTCTGAAAATCAAGCAGCATATTTAAACTCTGCAAACTATAATATTTCTAAAACAAATCGTTATCATATTTCAAAACTAATTTCTAAATTAACATATGAGGCCACAAAAAACACAGAACACAATTATGTTGTATATCAGCGAAATACCTATGGAAATGTTCCATTGTGGGTAATAATGAAAACTCTTACCATGGGACAAACTTCCAAAATGTACTCCTTTATGCACCCTAGCATAAAATCTAAAATCAGTATCCATTATGACAACATTACAGAAAAAGAATTAATCCAATATTTAAGGATTTTTACTATATTTCGTAATCTATGTGCACATAACGAGCGACTTTTTTCTTTCCAAACACGCTTTGAAATACCTGACACTGTATTACATAAAAAACTTGGCATTCCTCAAAAAGGTACCCAATATCTTTACGGCAAACACGATGTATTTGCATTATTAATAGCATTTCGATATATGCTTGACACAGAGGATTTTATAATTTTCAAGAGGAAACTAACCCAATTATTTAACACTTTTACAAAAGCAACCTCTCAATCCCAAAGAGACAAACTTCTCAAAGCAATGCATTTCCCACCGAATTGGTCAAGCATCACGCGCTACAAATTATGCTAGCAGTCGGTAATAATATATCATTTGCCTCCTGTCCTTTCATTTGATATACTATTGGTATGCTTAACTAGGAGGACTTTTTATATGATAACCATACCACTTGATAATACCGACTTAAAACCTTTTTATATACAGATTTATGAATACATCCGCAAAGAGATATTGAATGGAAGTATTGCTGCAGAAGAAAAACTGCCGTCGGCGCGTAATTTAGCCGCGAACCTAAATGTGAGCCGGAGCACGGTGGATACCGCCTACGACCAGTTGGTTGCCGAAGGATATCTGGACGCCCGCCCAAGACAGGGATATTTTGCAAACCACGTTACGCATTTAAAGCAAATCCCGACTTCTGCTCCACAAAAAGAAAACAATGAAAAAAACACAAAGGAAGCACCACCGGTACGCTTTGATTTTAACCCGGATTCCATTGATTTAGAACATTTTCCTTATTCGATTTGGAAATCCATCGGAAAAAACCAGCTGGATTTACCATCCAATTTCAGTGCCGGTGATGCCAAAGGGGATTTGCCGCTTCGTCAGGCAATTGCGAATTATCTTCGTGGCTCCCGTGGGGTTATATGCCGCCCGGAACAAATTATCATCGGTGCCGGACTTTCCAATCTTCTTCAGATGCTCTGCATCCTTTTTTCCAGGGAAACCATATTTGCCATGGAAGACCCCGGATATTTGAGTGCGCGTCAGGTTCTCTCGACCAATGGTTATTCCATTCTGGATATTCCGCTAAAGGAAAACACCATGGATGTTTTGGCACTTGCAAAAACAAACGCGGACATCTGCTATGTAACGCCAAGTCATCAGTTTCCTCTCGGCAGTGTTATGCCGGTTTCCACCAGACAAAAGCTTCTGCACTGGGCAGAAAAGGAAGAAAACCGCTATATTTTGGAGGATGACCACGACAGCGAATTCCGCTATAAAGGAAAACCGATTCCCGCGCTGCAAAGTTTAGACAAAGCAGGAAAGGTCATCTATATCGGAACATTTTCCAAAGCCATTTCACCTGCTATAAGAACCGGTTACATGGTGTTGCCGATGGCATTGCTGCCACGTTTTGAACGTCTGATTGACAATTACTCCTGCCCGGTTTCACGTATTGAGCAGGCAATTTTAACCGATTTTATTAAACAGGGATACTTTGAAAAACACTTAAACCGCATGAGAAAAATATACAAAGGGAAACACGACTGCATGATGGAACAACTGCAGAAGTATTTCCCTGAAAAAATTCTTGAAATATCCGGCGACAATGCTGGGTTATATGTGCTTATCCGTTATTTGGGACCACAGACTGAAGAAGAAATATTACGCAGAGCACAAACACTTGGTATGCCGTTAAAATCATTAAAGGGATATTACCAGAATCTTCCTTTCCACTATCTTCCAACTTTTCTTCTCGGTTTTGCAAACCTCAGTGAAGAAACGATTCCGGATGCCATTCGCTCTCTTTCTGAGAAAGTATTTGCTTCGCCAAAACCGTATCTCTTGTGATCTGTTCTTTTAATTGCGTAAGAGAGGCAAACTTTCTCTCTTCCCGCAAAAATGAGACAAAGTATGCTGTTAATTCTTTGTCATATAAATCACCGGAGAAATCAAACAGCCAAACCTCAAAGCCGACTTCATTCTCACCGGGGATGGTCGGCTTTACTCCAAGGTTACAAATTCCTTTATATCTTTTTCCTTCAACATCAACAAAAACCGCATACACACCATAGGGTGGCAGCACTTTATAAGCATCTGGGTATATATTTGCCGTTGGTGTTTCCATCGTCCGTCCCAGCTGATTTCCCTTTTGTACTACACCGGTAAGAAAATAAGGCGTCCCCAAAAGTTCATTTGCCAGTTCCATCTTACCGGTTCCAATCAACGAGCGGATTCTGGTACTGCTCACGACCTCACCGCCTAATTCCAATTTAGAAAGAACCGTTACCGAAAAACCAAGTTTTTCTCCTAACTGCTGCAGTGTATTTGTATCGCCGCTTCTGCCGGCGCCAAAGCGAAAATCACTGCCAACGATGACCGATGCGGCATCGCAGGTATCGCACAATAATTTTTTTGCAAACTCCTCCGGTGTCTGGCTGCAAAATTCCTTTGTCAAAGGAATCTCAAGCAGACAATCGATTCCTAAATATTCTGCTAATTTTTCTTTTTCATAAGGCGTATACAAAACCTTCGCTTCATCCACGGAAAACGAAATCATAACAATCGGTTTGTTTTCTTTTTTTGCCTGTTCAATCAGCAGACGGTGCCCTTTATGAATCCCGTCAAATTTGCCGATACAAACCGCTGTCTGTTTTCCCTGAAACTCTAAATTTCGTATTATTTTCATACGTCATTCCTCAATTCTAAAACATCTTCACTACGAAATACTTATCCTCCCTTTGGCGGTATTCGTAAATCGCATAAAATTCATTCTCCATGGAATACATTCTCACCTGCTCTTTGTCTTTTGGCATCTGATATGAAGTATCCTTTTTTGCAATGCAGTTTCCATTAAGTAAAAGGCGCAGTGCTTCATCCGATACCACACAGTCTTTTAAATCTGAAAACATGGCATCAATCGGAATCAAATAATCCTGTATCTTTCCCTCTTTTACTGCCTGCTCTATCTGTCCTAACGTAAGTGCCTGCTCTAAAAAAAACTCAGAAACACGAGTGCGCACAAGAGTTTTCATCGCCGCACCGCACCCAAGGAACTCCCCAATATCTTTGCAGAGTGTACGGATATACGTTCCTTTGGAACAGCTCACTTCCATCGTAAATTCATTTTCCGAAAAATCAATCGACAACACTTTAATTTCGTAAATTGTCACCTTGCGGGCTTTCCGCTCAACTTCTTTCCCCTGTCTTGCCAATTCATAAAGTTTCTTGCCATTTATTTTTATGGCAGAATACATCGGCGGAACCTGTTCGATTTCACCCACAAACTTAGAAACTGCCCTTTCAATTTGCTCTTTCGTAACCGACACCGGATGTTTAGCAAGGATTTCTCCTGTCATATCCTCAGTATCTGTCATGACACCTAATTTTACAACTGCACAATAAGTCTTATCCTTGTCCGTGAGAAGCCCGCAAACTTTCGTTGCCTTCCCTATGCATACAGGAAGCACACCGGTCGCATCAGGGTCGAGCGTTCCGGTATGCCCTATTTTTTTCATATGAAGAATGCCGCGCAGTTTTGCCACCACATCGTGAGAAGTAAAACCACGCTCTTTATACACATTAATAATTCCATTCATGTTTGACTACCCCAGCTGTTTTTCAATATGCCCGGTCAGATTATTGATTACATCAAATGCAGAGCCTTTAATGGCACAGCCTGCCGCTCTTACGTGACCGCCGCCACCAAAATAGCGGGCGATAACACTGACATCGACAATCTCATTCGAGCGCATGCTTACCTTAAACTCGCCCGGTTCTCTCTCATCAAGTAAAATTGCCACCTCGACACCCTCTGTCGTTCGCATTTCATCAATAATTCCATCCAGATCCGATGGCTTTGCCTCATACAATTTCATCACATTCTGACGCACAATAGAAAACAAACAGCGCCCATCCATAATGCGGACACTTTCCATCAGACAGCGTCCCATAATTTGAAGCTGTTTATACGTTTTTCGGTAAAAACTGTCATCGATAATCTTGCCAAACGGGATTCCAAAAGCAATCAGCTTTCCGGCAATTTCCATAGTCTCTTTTGTTGTGTTGGAATGTTTAAACACACCGGTATCATGGATGATTCCGGTATAGAGTGCACTGGCAATACCGGCATCTAACTTTTCTTCCTCCATCAGACCATACAAAATCTCACAGGTTGAACTTGCTTCTTTTACAACATTTTCATTGCCAAACTTTGTATTTGTAATGTGATGATCAATATTTAACACATACGGCGTTTTTTCCATCACCTTTTGTGCATCACCAAGACGCTCCTCATCTCCGCAGTCAAGGGAAATAAACAGGTCATAGGAAGGCTTTTCATAAAAAGCATCTTCCTCCTTTAGGTAATCAAAAGCATCCGGTATCTCTTCCACATAAACACAGACCTGTTTGTCCGGATAATTCTTTTTTATGTACCGGAACAATCCCATGCAGGAACCGATGCAATCGCCATCCGGGCGCACATGCCCGCCAATGGCAATCGTTTCTGCTTTTTCTATTGCTGACAGCAATTTACTCATTCGCTGTCACCCCCGTCCTCATCACGGTGATTCAACTCGCGGATTTTCTTCGACATCTCTACACCATACTCAATGGACGTATCCAGAATAAATGTTAATTCCGGTGTATTCCTGAGATTCATACGGTGCGCTAACTGATGTCTGGCGTAAGCGGCACTCTTTTTGAGTCCCTCCATCGTCTTTTCCTTCGCCTCATCATCGCCGAGAACGCTCACATAAATTTTAGCGAATTTCAAATCCGGCGTTACTTCACAAGCCATCACCGAGGTCATCGGATGAATTCTCGGATCCTTAATGTCTTCTCGGATGATCTGGCTCATTTCACGCTGTACTTCGCTGTTAATACGAATATTTTTTACACTGTTTTTTCTCATTTTCCATCTCCGTTCCTAACGATTTGACTATCTCGGAACCTCAACCATCTTGTAGCATTCAATCTGGTCTTCTTCCTGCAAATCATTAAATCCATCAAATACAAGACCACATTCATAACCGGCAGCCACTTCTTTGACATCGTCTTTGAAACGCTTCAAACTTGACAAATCGCCCTCGAAAATCTGCTCGCCCTCACGCGTGATACGTGCACGACATCCGCGCTCAATCTTACCATCCAAAACGTAAGAACCGGCAATCGTACCAACACCGGAAGCCTTGAATGTCTGACGGACTTCTGCATGAGCAATGACTTTTTCCTCATAAATCGGCTCAAGCATACCTTTCATCGCTGCCTCAACATCTTCGATTGCATCATAAATGACACGATACAAGCGCACATCTACATTTTCTCTGTCTGCTGTCTCTTTTGCTGCATTATCAAGTCGAATGTTAAATCCAATGATAATCGCGTTGGATGCACTTGCCAAACTTACATCGGACTCATTAATCGCACCAACCCCGCCATGAATCACACGTACAGCAACTTCTTCGTTACTTAATTTCACAAGACTCTGTTTTACAGCCTCAACAGACCCCTGCACATCAGCTTTGATAATCAAGTTCAATTCTTTAATATTACCTGCCTGAATCTGACTAAACAGTCCATCTAAAGAAAGTTTCTTCGCTTTTGTTTCCTCCAAAAGTTTATCTTTACCCTGGTCTACATAAGCCTGTGCAATCTGTTTTGCTTCTTTATCATTTTCTGTAGCAACAAAAATTTCTCCGGCACTTGGCACACCATTCAGACCAAGAATCTCAACCGGTGTCGAAGGTGTTGCCTGTTTCACACGCTCTCCCTTGTGGTCAAGCATCGCACGGACTTTACCATAAGCAGTTCCTACGGCAATATGGTCACCAACGTTTAATGTACCTTTCTGTACCAAAACGGTTGCAACGGGTCCACGTCCTTTATCCAGCTGCGCTTCAATTACAATACCTCTTGCACGGCGTTTTGGATTTGCTTTCAGCTCCAAAACTTCCGCTGTCAGAATAATCATTTCCAAAAGATTTGAAATACCTTCTTTTGTATGTGCCGATACCGGACAGAAAATGGTACTTCCGCCCCACTCTTCCGGAATCAGTTCATATTCAGACAACTCCTGTTTTACCCGCTCAATGTTTGCGCCTTCTTTATCAATTTTGTTAATTGCTACAATAATTTCTACACCGGCTGCTTTGGCATGGTTAATCGCTTCTACCGTCTGCGGCATAACACCATCATCTGCTGCGACAACAAGCACTGCTACGTCTGTTGACTGTGCACCACGCATACGCATAGAGGTAAATGCCTCATGTCCCGGTGTATCCAAAAATGTAATTTTTTCACCATTAATGCGGACAACATAAGCACCGATATGCTGTGTAATACCACCAGCCTCATGTTCCGTTACATCAGTCTCACGAATGGCATCCAGAAGGGAAGTCTTACCGTGGTCAACGTGACCCATTACGCAGACAACCGGTGGACGTTTTTTCATCTTGCTTTCGTCCTCTTCTTCCTCTTTGAGAAGTTCCGCTACCATATCTACTTTTTCTTCCAGTTCCGCAATAATATCGAAAGAAAGAGCGATTTCTTCTGCTTCATCAAAAGTGATTTCCTGATTCAGAGAAACCATCTGACCCTGCATAAACAATTTCTTAACTAAAGCTGCCGCTGGCATCTTCATCTTATCTGCCAATTCGCGGATGGTTAAAGATTCCGGAATTGTAATCTGCTTAATTTCTTCTTCCGGCTCCTGTTTTACCGGTTCCGGCTTAATGAAAGCTCCCTTACGGTTCGGATCCTTTTTGGAGCGGATTCTGCTCATTTCTTCCTTCGTACTCTTGCGGTAACCACCTGGTTTATTATTTCTATCATCTTTCTTACGGTTTCTCTGACGGGAGTTTTTCTGCTCCTGTTTAATTCCGTCAAATCCGCTCTGCGCCTTCTCAAAACGCTCAAACACGCGGTTGTTGTTATTTCCATTACCGTTTCCGTTGCGGCGGTTGTCTCCGCGTGAATTTTGTCCGTTGTTATTGGCGCGGCGGTCTCTGTCATTTCTGTCGTTTCGGCGGCCGTTGTTATTGCCATTATTCCCGCGGTTATCCGGACGGGAACCATTACCGTTTCCATTTCGGCGGTCTCTATCGTTTCTGTCATTTCTATCGTTACGTCCCTGACCGTTATTGTTTGGCTTACGGTAATTATCGTTTTTCTTTGGCTGCTGAGGTTTCTGTGAAGAAACTTTTTTCTCTTCCGGCTTCTTCTCTACCGGTTTCTTTTCTTCTGGTTTCTTTTCTTCCGGCTTTTTCTCCTCCGGCTTCTTTTCTACCTTAGGTTCTTCTTTCTTTTCTTCCACTTTCTTCTCAACCTTCGGCTCTTCTTTTTTCTCAACCTTTGGCTCCTCTTTAACCGGTGTTTTTACTTCCTCTTTTGGCTCTGCCTTTGCTGCCGCTTTTTTCTTTTTGAAATAGTTCATCAGAAATCCAATTGCTTCGTCTTCGATATTGCTGTTTGCACCTTTTACTTCGAATCCGTTCTCATTTAAAAGTGTTACCAAATCGCCACTTTTTATATTTTTGTCCTGCTGCTGTATGCTTCGGGCAATCTCATATATTTTCATTTTTGCCATACTTTGTTACCTCCAAATCTAAATTCTTGCCAATTGCTTTTGCAAATCCACTATTTGTCACTGCTACAGACGCCCGGAATTCCTTTCCGATTGCCTTGCCAAGCATTTCTTTGTCCCCAAACTCCACATAAGGAACATGGTAAAAATGACACGAATCTGCAAATTTCTTTTTGGTATTACCGGATGCATCTTTAGCGACTATAACGAGTCTTGCAATCCCCTCACGAATCGCTTTCTCCGTCATAAATTCTCCGCTGACCACATCGCCGGCCTTCATCGCCAGTCCTAAAGAACCGAGGACCTTTCTAATCTGTACCATCTTTTAACTGCCTTTCTAACAATAGATACGTTTCTTCTTTTACATTCATTCGGAATGACCGGCTTAGAGCGTTGCTTTTCCATGCTTTTTTCAAACACTCCTCATTCGCACAAAGATACGCTCCTCTGCCATTTTTTCGTCCCGTACGGTCAAGCATAATTTCGCCTTCCTTTGTTTTCACGACACGAATTAAATCCTGTTTATCCCTGCACGCTCTGCAGGCAATACACTGTCTTTGTGGTTTTTTTCGCTCCTGCATGCCGCATTCCTCCTTTCCATATCATAAAAGAACTTACGATAAACTTTGTGTTTCGCTCTTAATATCGATTTTATATCCTGTCAATCGGGCAGCCAGTCTTGCATTCTGACCCTCTTTACCAATGGCAAGAGACAACTGATAATCCGGAACAATGACCTCTGCACTCTTTTCGCTAGGATCAACCGTAACCGATACGACTTTGGATGGGCTGAGAGCATGCTCAATGAAAATAGCCGGATCTTCGTTCCACTCTACAATGTCAATTTTTTCTCCATATAACTCATCAACTACAGCATTGACACGCGCACCGTTCATACCAACACAGGCACCTACGGCATCCACATCAGGATTGTTGCTGTAAACCGCAATCTTAGAACGGGAACCTGCTTCACGGGATACATTTTTAATTTCCACAACACCACTCTGAATTTCAGCAACTTCGGATTCAAACAAACGTTTTACCAGTTCCGGATGTGTACGTGAAATCACAATTCTCGGTCCTCTTGGTGTATCTTTTACTTCTGTTACATAAAGTTTAATTCTGTCATGTGCCTCAAAGTGCTCACTTGGAACCTGCTCCTGTTTGGTAAGTACGGCATCAATTTTGCCAATATTTACATTATAATTTCCATTGTTATAACGCTGTACCATACCGGTTACAATATCATGCTCTTTTTCATAATACTGTTCAAACAGCACTTTTCTTTCTTCTTCACGAATTTTCTGAACAACAACCTGTTTTGCTTTCTGGGCTGCAATACGTCCAAAGTTTTTCGGTGTCACCTCAATACTGACGGTCTCACCAAGTCCGGTTCCCGGATATTTCACCTCTGCCTCTGTCTGAGACATTTCAAGCATGGCATCCTCTACTTCTTCTACGACAACCTTATCCTGATATACATGGAACTCGCCTGTCTCACGGTCTAAATTCACACGGATATTATCCGCTTTTCCATACTCATTTTTGCATGCTGCCACAAGTGAATTTTCAATAGCCTCAAGCAAAATCTCTTTGCTGATATCCTTTTCTTTCTCAATGGCATTTAATGCCTCAATTAATTCCGGATTTCCTTTCTTTGCTGCTGTCTTTTTCATTTTTTCTATTATCCTCCTATTCAATCATTCTATCGTATATCTGCAACGACTTAAAAAGTTATATATTTGCGAATCAGCGCAATTTCTTTGACCGGCGTTTCCATCTCTCTGTCATCCATTGAAAGAACAATCGTCTCCGTATCTTCCCGATACTCCTTCAATACACCAACAAATTCTTTGGCTGAATATTTTTTACCTTTTTCTTCCCATGTAACCGGTGAAAACAATTTCATCTCCACATCCTCACCGATGTTTCTCATAAAGTCTTTCGGCTTCTTAAACGGACGCAGTAATCCCGGCGAACTGACTTCCAAAATATAAGATTCCTCAATGAAATCGTCTTTGTCCATCTCATCACTCAGCTCGTGATTTACAAGGGTAAGGTCATCAATTGTAATACCGCCTTCCTTATCAATATAAACCCGAAGATGCCAGCTTCCCGCTTCCTTGACAAATTCCACATCTACCAGTTCAAATTGGTATTTTTGCAGAATCGGCTCTACTATAGCCTCTGTCTTTTGTACATAGTCCTGATGTTTACTCAATTCAAAACCTCTTTTCTTTAGCCGGAATGACTTCCGTCTGTATTTGAATCTACACGAAAAGAATGAGTGGACCAAAGTCCACTCATATCAATTAACAGTATCTTCATATAATAAAGTAACACAATTTCCTATGTTTGGCAAGAACTTTTTTATTTTAATGCTTCAATCATTGCCTCATAAGACTTCTTTGGCACATAAGTATATACCGTTTTGTACTTACCGGTTGTCTCATCCTTCACTCTAACGTTCTTTCTTGTAAAGAACAATGGCTTGCAGCTACCGCGCCAGGATGTCTGGTCGCTGATTCCCCATACCGTAATGCCGGTAATTCCTTTCGGGCTTTTGTTCTTGTCACGGTTTTTCTGAAGGTTTTTCTGAATATCTACAATCTGCTTAATAAAATCTTTCGTAAAGGCAGCTTGGTCAGCATCGGTTTCCTTTTCATTTTTATAAGCATATGTCGGCGTTCTTCCATCGGTTTCGTCCGTATCAAAATTAATCGTAATATCAAGCTCCGTAATCTGAACTTCGAGTCCTGCATTAATAAATGCTTTTAATGCATTTCCATATTCTTCGAGAGTCGGACGCTTAATATCCACGTGGCTCTGCATACCGATACCGCCACAGATTTTCGCATCCTCCCCTTCATTAATATAGGAAATAAGGGCAAGTTCATCGTCTACACTAAAATATGTGTCATAATCATTGTAGAACAAGGTTACTTTATCCTGAACATTTTCTTTTTTCAATTCATCGTAAGCATATTCAAATGCTGCTTTTACATATGTAGGCTTCAATCCCATATCGCCGTATACACTAACCCATGTTGTCGCTGCGGCAGCATTCGAACGATGAATGTACTCATTTAACACATCCCATGCATATACGATTGAACCAACTTCTCCGGTCAATTCTTTTTCTTTCTGCATCGTATGGCGCATTATTGTTCGAACGAAGAACTCAAGACGGGCATTCATCGTTGCTTCATCTACAACCGCCTCGTTATCATCGTAATTCTTCTTAAAAAACCATGTTGGTGTCTGCTGATGCCACATCAGAGTATGTGCACGCATACGGATGTTATGCTGTTTGGCAATTGCAAGAACACCATCAATCGTTTCCAATGTAAGTTCCGGAACTTCGGATTCCTTGTAATCGTCACTAATCACATATCCTTTTGCCTTAGCATCTGCAACAGAAATCATATTATGTTTATTTAACATACTATCCGGCTTCATTTCATTTTCTAATGTGAAGCTGTTAAAATTTTTGTCAACAAATTTCATGGTACTTACGTCCTGCATTTCCTTACGATTATTCCATGTCTGGTTATATGTCAGACATGTTCCGACATTGTCAATTACACCTTTAAAAATTTCTTTCATTGCCGGTGTCGTATCCTGTGGTTCGGCAGTTGCGGTTGCCGTCGGTTTAACTGTCGGCACTTCCGTCGTCTTTGGCACATTGGAAGGTGATGTTGTCGGCGTATTCACCGGGGTCTTAGTCACTTTAGGTGAGTTCTTTTTCACCGTGATTTTGCAAACCAGCTTCTTTGTTTTCTTACCTTTTTTAATTGTTGCTGTCAAAGTTGTCTTACCGGCTTTCTTTGCCGTCACTTTCACTGCATATTTACCGCTCTTTTTGAAAGATGCAATTTTTTTGCTTTTCATCTTCCATGATACTTTATACTTCTTGGCATTCTTTACGGTAATCTTTTTTGTCTTCCCAACCGTAATCGATACGCTCTTTTTTGATAGTTTCGGCTTGGCAGCCGCCTCCGATGTAATCCCCTGTACTCCGGCAAATGAACTAATAACCATTGCCGCTGTGAGAACCTTGGCGAGTACCACCTTTGTTTTTCTCATGATAAGTAATACCTCCTTCGCATGTATTATATTTACGATTATATTATATATACCGTCAGTGTCAATATAAATGTACTATTATATGAAATTGATGAATTATTCTATTCTAAAAGGGGATGATCTATATAGGATGGCATCAATTCAGAAAAAGTTTGCGCGTCATGGGCGCTCCCGCTTAACAAACTCGCAGAGGTATCGCTATGTAAAATACACATAGCTGATACCTGCGGGTTTGTACCCATTCCTCACAAACTTTTTCTGGATTGATGCATGCTATATAGAGAACATTTCTATTTAAAAAGAATGGTTCTATTAAGTTATGATATTTTTCACAAAAAAAGAAAGGTCTCCTGACCTTTCTCCAAAAGAAAAATTTCAATATGTTTAATAAAGTAAAAAGTAGTCCGTAGGGGAATCGAACCCCTGTTTCTGCCGTGAGAGGGCAGCGTCTTAGCCGCTTGACCAACGGACCATCAACAATTGCTATCATACTACAGACGACAACAAATTGCAAGTACTTTTTTTATTTTTTTTCATCTTTTTTGTTCTTTCTAATTTTTGGCAAATAATGAATATTCTGTTTCGGACAAATCATAGTACATTTCAGGCAGCTGATACACTCTCCGTCCCGCAATGGATTTTCCTGCAATTTTATTGATACCGGACAGTTTTTTCTGCATGCCTGACAGCCATTTAGACAGCTTCTCCCCCTCCTTAGGCGGAAAAATGGAAACTGTGGCAATAGTGAAAAGACAGCACCCATTGGGCATAAAAACTGACAAAAGAAACGTTCTTTTACTGCCATCCCTGCCACAATAAAAACAAGCAAAAGAATGGCACACAAATTAGAAACAGCCGAAAAATTCCCAGCACGCAGCAATGAAAATATTGTCCATGGACTATTTTCATTCAACAAATTTTCTTTTTCCAAAAAACACAGGCATATAATCCCAAACAGCAATACATATTTTATCTTTTGTAAAATCAGGGCAAAACGCTCTGGAATTTCAGGGATTTTTTTCTTTGTTTTTCTTTGCAGCCAGGATGACGCACAATAAATCCAGTCTCCAATTGCTCCAAATGCACACATAAAACCGCAAAAAAAGCGTCCAAAAAACATAGTAAACAAACATAATAATAAAAGTATTATAGAAAAGTCGTTTAATACAAGCGGAGTACCCTTTCCCATGGAAACAAAAATATTTTTAATTCCTAAAAATGCCTGCGAAAACAACGCCGGAAAATAAATAAAACATATTCCTTGAATGACAATCCGTATCCACTGTAATTTCTTAATTTTTTTCATTTGCTTCCTCCAATGCCTGTTTTGCTGCATTTATAATTCCCCGCGAAGAATAGGTAGCTCCAGATACCACATCCACCTCTGTGCTCTGCTTTTTTGTAATATCATCCAACAGGGTGACTGCCATATTCCAATACTCTTTTGTCTCCTGCTTTGCAGAAATTACGGTTATTGACTTAATTTTATTACTTTGAATTATAACTTTAAGCTTAACCGGTCCTCCAAAACCTTCTGCTTCTCCGTAATAAACACCATTTTTCCACTTTGTCGGCAATTTCTTTTCGTTTTCCATTTTCATCTGTTTGTAATCATCTCTTTTCTTTTGATTTCCCAGTGCTATCCACTGATAACCAAAAAGTACAGCTAAAACAAGAAACAAATTCATCCACTTTATTACTTTTGTCTTCACTGTGTTCTCGCCTCCGCTAATGCCAATCGGTATAAAGTAAGAAATGCATGAGACGAGCAGGTAGCCCCTGTCACCACAAGTGCATCATCTTTTTGCGCACCTATTAATTGATTTAATAAGCCCATACTTTTTCTTGTGCCATTTAATGCCCGATTTGTATAAAACTTGTTTGTGATGTCTGAAATTTCCACGTTTTCAAAGCCCGCAAATGCATTTTCTTTAAAAACAACATCTGCAGACAATCGATAACTTGAAAATTCACCATCCTCATCCGGCAAAACCTCCGTTGTCTCTGAATAACTTCCATTTTTTAATGGCTGTAATGGAGCATAGGACGGTTCGGGCGTCGGTACCAATGTTTCTTCCGGCTTAGGAGAATTAACAATCGGAGTCTCCCTTGGGTCCACGCTATTTTTCTTATCATCCGTATTCGCAGCCAGCAAAAGAGCCTGTCTGTATAAATTACAGATTGCCTGTGACGAACAAGTTGCACCGGATACTGCTGAAATCCCTTCAACTTTCTGCTTTTGCAAAATCTGATTAACAACGCCCTGTTCTTTTTTTGTTCCATTTGCTGCCTTTATGTAATACGGCTGGTTTTCTTCACAATCCGACGAAAAATTATTGATCGATACACAGCGTCCTTCACGGAACACAACCACTGCCTGCATTGTATACGGTTCAAACTCCATGTCCTCATCCGGACTGCAAATTGTTTTCACCAAATAACTTCCATCTTTGATTTGACCGACAGAAATATTTTCTGTGGAATCCGGTAAAATCGGTGATTTCGTAGCTTTCGGTCTGGAATTTTTTTCCTCTTTTTTTCCAATCGCTTTCGCATATGCATTCTGATAAGCCGCCCATACCGCTTGCGACGAATAGGTAGCCCCTGAAATAACATCTGCATTTTTATTTTGGCTCTTTAAAATTCTTCTGACCATCCCTTTCCACGCCTTCTTCATATAAGAAACATTTTCTTTTGTTTTATTATGCAGAATTTTCATCTTGTAAAGTGCTGCAACTTTTCCATTTTTAAATTTAGCCTTTAGAGAAATCCCATAACCAAACTTTTCACATTTCGCCGTCCCGGTATAGACACCATCCTTTGGAATTCCTTTTAGCGACGTAACCTTATTTTGTCTCTGTTCTTTTTTATCTGTTTTGTGCGCTGCTATTTTCACTGATGATTTTTCTTTTTTTCCTCCCGCTTTTCTAAGCGCATTCTGAACAGCCTGCAAAATTCCGGATGAAGAAAAGGTTGCTCCACTTATCGTATCCACATCCGTTGACTGACTGCTTAAAATCAAGGAAATTACTTTCTTTGCTTTTGAATAATATGCCGGTGTCTCTTTTTCATGTGAAACTACATCAATGCTCTTTATTTTTCCTTTAAGGATTCGCACCTTCACAACAATCAAACCACCGTAGCCTTTTGCACTTCCTGTATATTCTCCATCCTGCAGCCCCTTTTGTTTTACCTTCTTTGCCGTTATTTTCTTGACGTCATTTTGCTTTTTCTCTTTTGCATCCGCCACTTTTTCTAAATTTCCTGCCGGAGCATTTCCGCTAAGTGACGGAAATATCGGTTGATTACAAAGCAAACCAAAAGCGGCAAATACTGCCACACAAACTGCCGGGGAAAAAAAGAGCAGACTTTTCCATTTATTATTCATCTCTTACCACCTCATAATCAAAATCCGATGTAAATATTTTTTCAATACCTTCACTAATCACAATTGTTCCATCCTTAAGCAATAAAACAAAATCAAATTGTTCTTTGTGTTTTTTCCAATATTGTACCGCCTTTTCTTTTCCCATAATAAACAGAGAAGTTGACAAGCCATCCGCAAGTGTTCCATCCTTGCTTACAATGGTTGCACTAATCACACCATGATTCGCTGGTTTTCCGGTTGCCGGGTCTAAAATATGATGATACGTTTTCCCATTCTTTTCAAAATAACGCTCATATCCACCAGAAGTAATTACAGCCATATTTCCAGTTTTAAGTACTCCAAGATAGTCTCCCGAAAGTGGCGAATTACTTGGATTTTCTATTGCTATCTTCCACTTGCCTCCATCTTCTTTTGTTCCATATGTCTGCACATTTCCACCCAGTGAAAGAACCCCGCCTGTCAACTGATATTCTTTAAAAATCTGCGTTAAACGATTTGATGTATACCCCTTTGCAATTCCACCTAAATCAATTTCCATTTCTTCCGGCAAAGCAACCAAATTGGTTTTATTGTTCCACTCAATTTTAGAGGCTTCGATATTCTTTAATAAATGATTTATTGTTTTGTCGGATGGAACTTTATATTTTTTTGTCGTAAATCCCCATTCTTTCATCAATGGATAAATGGAAATATCAAATACGCCATTCGTGTCTTGATATAATTCTATGGATTTTGCAATTAACTGAGCCGTATCTTCCGATACAATCTCACTTCCATTCTCGTTTAAAATTGCAATCTCACTTTCATTTTTTCCTGTACTAAGAAGATTGTCCAAGCGTTCAATTTCCGATACTGCCTTTGTTGCAGCTTCCTCTGCCTTTTCTCCATATGTGGTAATCGTCATATAGGTATCCATAGCAAAGATTTCTTTCGTTGCTTTTTTGCTTTGTTTTTCTTTTTGTCCGCTTTGCTCTCCACAGCCACACAAACACAAAAGTACAAGCAAAAGAACCATCACTGTTTTTTTCATCCTAATAATCTTCCTTTCTATCTTCCTTTGTACAGCAAACAAGGGAGACTACACTTTGGTAGTCTCCCCGGGCATCCATTTAAGGATTATTTTTTTACTTTTACCTTCTTTACGCTTGACCATTTGCCAACCGACTTTTTGCCCGATTCTGTTTTTACGGCACGTACTTGAATATAATAAGTCTTTCCTGCCTTTAATTTCTTAATTACTGCTTTTTGAACATTCTTCACCGATTTCGTTTTCGATTTTTTCATGTTCTTTTTCAGTGAATAACGAACTTCATATCCAGTTGCTCCATTTACTTTTTTCCATGTAATTTGAGCTGTTTTCTTTTTCTTAGAAACTGCCTTCTTGATTTTTACAACTGCCGGTTTTGATACACTCGTTTTAGCCGTATCCTTTTTCGCTGAATCGTTTTTCTTGTCAGGTGAATTTGTCGGGACCGGTGTTGCCGTTGGTACCGGCGTCGCTGTATTGGATGGTGTTTTTTTAACCTTTTCCAAAGCATCCACCGCTGCTTTCAAATGAGTATAAGCCTCATTTACCATGGATTCATAGTGAGCACTTTTTGCGAGTTCTTCCTCTGCTTCTGCCAGTTCTCCCTCTACTTCTTTCCATGAAGCAGTTGTATAATCAGTAGCATTCATTTTCTTGACAGAATCAACTAATGCCTGTAATGCGGAAGTATCTACGGCCTCCGAAGGCGTTACATTTTCAGAAATTCCATCTTTTGTTACCTCAACGTCATAACTTGCATCTTCATAGCCAAGTCCATAAATCGTTACATTCCAATATCCGGTTCCATCTGTTCCACTTGGCAGTTCGGAACGATATGACTCAGTAAGTCCAAGTTGAATTCCCATTGATTTGTGCATCCAGTTATCAGCTGCAAATTTTGTACCATAAGAAGCAATTGCTTTTGTACGAGTACTGTCTGTACCGTAATAGGTCCATTTTACAGCCTGCATTCTTGAGCCAAGTGGTCCATAGCCTTCATTTGCTGCCGCACCGTCTTCACTGTTTATATCAACACGAAGAAATTCTCCATAACTTCCTTTCTTCTTTTCATCAGTCACAACGGATGCCACTGTCTTTGATGCCTTAGCAAGCGAAACATCTTTTACACCGGAATCGGTTCCTGTTTTTCTCTTTCCGAATGTATAACTTCCATCGGCCTGCTTTGCAGCAATTTTCAAACCATTGGTGTTCTCTGTTACCGATGCTGTTTCTTCATAAGAAGACAAAGCATTTTCAGAATAACCGCCAACCAGTTTTTCTCCATTTTCCACAACTTTATATTTGCTCTTGAAGTCTTGTAAATCTGCTGTTTTAACCGCTACCGGTACATATTTAATTCCGGTCACCGTGTAATTTACAACTTTTGTTGTTGAAGCATCAGGAAGTGTCATAACTCCTTTTGCATATCCAATCTTCTGACCATCTGTCGTATAAAAACTCTGGTTTTTATCTTTATCTTGCTCCCAATAAGACACCGGATAATTTTGTCCATTTTCTGCCGTAATTACGGCGTCGCACTGGAAACTTCCTCGATGCAGGCCATGATTCGTTGTCGCACGGGATACCGCATCAAACGCCCCCTTATCCAATTCACCACGGGCATCTTCTGTTTCATTGGAATCTGTCATATTTTTTCCATCTTTCAAATAAACATCTTCCGCAGCCCAATACTCTGCCCAATTAAGATCTGCATACAAATAAGTATATGACTCATCTGCCGCTGCACTTTTCGATGTTGTTACTTTATCAAAAGGTCCAACACCAAACAACATAGCTGCCGCTAATCCGCATGCTGTCATTTTCTTTGCCAGCAAAACAATTTGTTTACGCATAATTTATCCTCCATTTAATTCGTAACAACTAACTGTTGTTCGTATTTTCTAACGTAACAAATTATAAATTTGACATCCTGTTCTGTCAATGCTATTTTCCACTATTGATAATTCTTTTCGACTTGGTTCTCTATTGACAATTCTCCCCTCTGCAAATATACTAAAAAGGCGGCAAAAGCCGCCTTACATTTATTATATTTAAGAAAGAAGGGATACGATGCGTTCTTCCAACGACCGCGAATCAGCCACTTACACGCGCAGTGCTCTCATCTGCTTTGTCTGTGTGGGCATCTGTCTGTATTTTGATATACAGAAATACACAAAAACCGGCTTTACCTTTGACCGGGAATTTTTCATATCACTCGTCTTTTATGTTTTGCTGACCGTCCTTGGTATCCGCTCCATCCTCAAAGGACGGAAGTTGAAAAAGGACGAATAGTTATCACATAAAATCTAACAATGACATCTGGTCGCTGAGCGGGAGGTCGCCGAGCATTCCCATCTCCCGCATCTTATCCACAATCGTTCCGCTGACTTTACTGCGGGTTTTAAAGTTTTCACATGAAGTAAACGGACCATCTTTTGCGGCTTCCACAACACCTTCTGCCGCCTTATCCCCCATACCATCAATTGTATTTAATGCTGGCATAAGTTTCCCGTCAATAATTTGGAAATGTTTCGCCTTTGCCTGAAATATATCTATCGGCATAAATTCATAGCCTCTGGCATACATTTCCTGAACAATTTTCATATCGCCATACGCTGCTTCTTCTTTGGGAGACAGCTGCTTTGCGGACAAACGCTTTTTGTAGTCTTTCATCGTCGTCTCTAACCGCTCTCTTCCCTGACACATCAACTCATAGTCAAATGCTTTTGCGCGAATGCTAAAGAAAGCCGCATAATAAGCAAGTGGATAATACACCTTAAAATATGCGATACGAAATGCCATCATGACATAGGCAACCGCATGAGCTTTCGGGAACATGTACTTAATCTTTCCACAGGATTCAATGTACCAATCCGGTACTCCCGCCTGTTTCATTGTCTCCTTCCATTCTTCCCACTGTGGCACTTTTCCTTTCGCCACCAGTCCTTTACGAACTTTTTCCATGATATTAAATGCCATGCCGTCTTCCACGCCTGTGTGTATTAAATACGTCATAATATCATCACGCGTACAGATTGCGGTAGACAGTGTACAGTCACCTCTTGCAATGTAATACTGCGCATTATTAAGCCACACATCCGTACCATGTGACAAACCGGAAATACGCACAAGGTCAGAGAAGTTTTTCGGTTTCGTATCACGAAGCATCTGCATAACAAATTCCGTACCAAACTCCGGCACACCAAGGCTTCCCAAATCCAGTCCCATCAAATCATCCGGCGTAACACCCAGTGCCGATGTATTGTTAAACAACGACAACACCTGCTCATCATCGAGCGGAATATTTAAGGCACTGACACCGGTCAAATCCTCAAGCATCTTAATAATGGTAGGATCATCGTGTCCGAGTATGTCAAGTTTTAACAGGTTATGGTCAATCTTATGATAATCAAAATGCGTTGTAATAATGGATGTTGTCTGGTCATTTGCCGGATGCTGCACCGGTGTAAACGTGTCAATTGACCATCCCATTGGAAGTACAACAATTCCTCCCGGATGCTGTCCGGTCGTACGGCGCACGCCAACACAGCCCTCCAACAGACGCTCAATTTCCACCGTCCGCTTAGGAATTCCTTTCTCCTCAAAATAATTTTTCACATAACCGTATGCCGTCTTATCCGCAAGCGTACCTACCGTACCGGCACGGAATGTCTGTCCGGCACCAAAAATAACTTCCGTATATGCATGGGCTTTACTCTGGTATTCACCGGAAAAGTTCAAATCAATATCCGGCTCTTTATCCCCGTAAAATCCAAGGAATGTTTCAAACGGTATGTCATGTCCATCACGCACAAGTTCTGCCCCGCAATTCGGACATTTCTTCGGCGGCATATCAAATCCGGAACTGCCGGCAAACGCTTTTACCTCGTCCGAATCAAAATCCGAATAATGGCATTTTTCGCAGTAATAATGTGCCGGAAGCGGATTTACCTCTGTGATACCGGACATTGTAGCAACGAAAGAAGAACCAACGGAACCACGCGAACCAACAAGATACCCGTCCTCATTCGATTTCCACACAAGCTTCTGTGCAATAATATACATTACGGCAAATCCGTTGGAAATAATGGAGTTTAACTCCCTCTCCAGCCGCTCCGAAACCTGCACCGGCAAATTTTCCCCGTACATACTGTGCGCCTTATTGTAACAAATATCACGAAGCTCCTGATCGGAATTTTCAATAACCGGCGGACATTTATCCGGAAATACCGGCGATATCTTCTCAATCTGATCGGCAATCAAATTCGTATTCGTTATAACAACTTCTTCTGCTTTTTCCTCTCCTAAGTAGGAAAATTCCGAGAGCATCTCCTCAGTTGTTCTAAAATAAAGTGGCGGCTGTTTACCATCATCCATCTTTTTACCGGCAAGCAGAATTGTACGGTAAATATCATCCTCCGGGTCAAGGAAATGGACATCACAGGTAGCGCAGACAGGCTTGTTATATTTTTCGCCAAGCCTTACAATCCGGCGGTTCATTTCCTTTAAATCATCCCATGTATTGATGTTTGCGTAGGCACCTTTTTCCTTGTCAAACATAAATTCATTGTTGCCAATCGGCTGAATTTCCAGATAATCATAGAAATCCACCAATTCTTCAATTCTCTCCTCGTCTGCATCATCTAACAGTGCACGGTACAGTTCGCCCGCCTCACATGCCGAACCAAGAATCAATCCTTCCCTGTATTTCATTAACTGACTCTTTGGAATACGTGGACGTCTGGCATAATAATCCAAATGTGCCATTGATACCAAATGATACAAATTCACACGTCCAACTTCATTTTTTGCAAGAATAATCGCATGATAACTCGGCTTTTTCTTAATGATTTCCGGTGCCGAATGCGTCCTCTCATATAACGCCTTCAAATCTGTAATGCCCTGTTTTTCTAACATTCGGATCATTTTCTCAAAAATTTCCGCAGTTGCCTCAGCATCCTCGACCGCGCGATGGTGATTCACAAGTGAAATCTTCATCGTCTTTGCCACATTATCAAGCGTATATTTCGCCAAATGTGGAAATAACACACGTGCCACACCAACCGTATCTACAACCGTATAATGAATATCTCTGCCCTGCTCGGCACCTTTTTTGCAGATAAAACTATAGTCAAATCCGGCATTGTGGGCAACTAATACACACCCCTTGCAAAAGTCAAGGAATTCCGGAAGTATCGTCTCGATTTTTGGCGCATCACTTACCATGTCATCCGTAATACTTGTCACGTCAGTAATTCTCGGTGGAATTGCTACCTCCGGATTTACAAATGTACTGAAGCGGTCCGTGATTTTACCCTTTTCCACTTTCACCGCACCAATTTCAATAATGCGGTTTCTCGTTGGCGAAAAACCAGTTGTTTCCAAGTCAAAGACAACAAACGAATCCTGCAAAGTCTGCCCTTCTTCATTGACAACGGTATCGTCCAAATCGTCTACTAAGTACGCCTCACAGCCATAAATCACCTTAAAATTATCATCTTTGATGGCATGGTCGGCATCCGCAAAAGACTGAACAACACCATGGTCAGTAATTGCAATGGCAGGGTGTCCCCACTCCTGCGCTCTTGTTACCAATTTCTGACAGTCTACCACCGCATCCATATCACTCATCTGCGTATGTGCATGAAGTTCCACACGTTTTACCGGTGCCTCGTCTTTTCTGCCAACGCGGAAATCATCAATTTCTTTGGCACCGTCTATATTTTTAATCACAAGCTCCTTTGAATAATCATCAAAAGAAGCATGCCCTTTTACTTTTACATAATTTCCGCCCTTAATAAACTCTGAAAGAGACAATTCCTCTGCCTTTGTTTTTTTCACAAACATAAGACAGCGAATCGTATCGGTAAAATCCGTAATAGCAAAAGAAATTATCAATTTTTCACCATTACTGAATTCTCGTTCTTCCACACTTCGAATCATACCGGCGATAACGACTTCTCCAATTTCGTCCACAATATCGCTGATTGGCATAACTGCCCCTTCCACATTGGAGCCAAAAAACACACTGGGGTCTCTTGTCTTTTTTTTCTTTGCCACATATGTTTTCTTTTTTTGTATCTTGCGCGCCTCTTCCACCGCTTCTTCATTTTCTTTCTCTTCTTTTTTTCGTACTACTGTATAAACTTCCGGCTCCTTGTTAATCTTTCGCTCCTTCTTCTCATAGCGAAAAGAAATGTCCACTTCCTGACCGAAACTGCGTTTTAATCGTTTGGATAAAAATTCTTTAATTTCCTTACTTTTTTCATGACACAAAAAATCATCGTCGCAGGTTAAAACAATCGAGTTTCCATCCACTTCAAATGGATGGCTGCAAAACTTCATATGTTCAATCGTGTCATGTTCTTTTAACTCTTCTTTTAAAATTTCTTCGCATTTTTCCACCAGTTCATCCACCTCATAAGACGCTGCAAACGGGTAATACATCTCTAACTTTGGCTGCACTCCCATTTTACGGAACACCTGCGAATACAAAGCATGCTCCATCGTATGTATCGTTCGTCTGTGAAGCAGCTGGTCACTTTGACAGTAAATAAAGGCCAGCATCTTCGTACGCGATGCGCTGACCTTCTCCACCATAGTTCCTGAAAAATAATTATATAAGGAGTCCTCGATTGATAATTCCGGAAATGCTTCAAAAAAATGTACCACAAAAATCAACCCTTTCTCAATCTTTCCAGTGTAAAAGTTCCTGCCGCAAAGTTTCTAACAACTCGCTTTCCGGCACTTTCTTTACAATTTCGCCCTTCTTAATTAATAAACCTTCACCAATTCCTCCGGCAATCCCGATATCGGCTTCCTTTGCCTCACCCGGACCATTTACTGCACAGCCCATAACGGCAACTTTGATATCCAAATCAAAATCTTTCACCATTTCTTCTACTTTACCGGCCAATGAAATCAAATCAATCTGGGTACGTCCGCAGGTCGGACAGGATACAACCTGTACACCACCTTTATAAAGTCCTAATGTCTGCAAAATCAGTTTAGCTGCCTGCACCTCTTTCACAGGGTCTCCGGTAAGAGAAACACGGACGGTATCGCCAATTCCCTGATACAAAATTGTACCAAGACCAACTGCCGATTTAATGCTTCCCGAATACACCGTTCCCGATTCCGTAATTCCTACATGCAGTGGAAAATCCGTCTGCTTTGCCAGTTCTTCATGCGCCCTGATACACATTAAAACGTCGGAGGACTTGATGCTGATTACAAGATTATCATATCCCATGTCCGTAATTATGGACACCTTGTCAAGTGCACTTTCAACCAGCCCCCGTGCCGTGACGCCACCATATTTCTCAACCAGATTTTTTTCCAGAGAGCCACTGTTTACGCCTACACGAATTGGCACCTGACGCTCTTTACAGCAGTCAACAACTGCCTTTATTCTCTCATTGCTGCCAATGTTTCCCGGATTAATTCTTATTTTATCTGCACCGTGTTCCACCGCTGCAATGGCAAGGCGGTAATCAAAATGAATGTCCGCCACCAAAGGAATGTGAATCTGTTTTTTTATCTCTTCCAAAGATTTTGCCGCTTCCATGGTCGGAATGGCACAGCGGATAATTTCACAGCCTGCCTTCTCCAGCTGCAAAATCTGAGATACCGTTGCTTTCACATCTTCTGTTTTCGTATTTGTCATAGACTGAATGGCAATCGGATTTGTGCCGCCGATTGTCACTTTTCCAATCTGAATTTCCTTTGTTTTATGACGCATTCTTTTCAACCCCTTTTACTAGAACAAATTGATAATATCATGCCCAAGAATGACCACCATTAACAGCATCAAGAGCATAAAACCTGCCATATTAACATATCCCTCATATTTTGGATTCATCGGTTTTCTGCGAATCCACTCAATAATCAAAAACAGTAACCGTCCGCCATCCAATGCCGGAATCGGAAGTAAATTCATAACGCCAAGGTTGGCAGATAACATAATACACCAGTAAATCATGCTCATAACCATCATACCCGGTCCGCCGCCATTGTCTTTGTCACCACTGGCTTCGATGTTTTTGCCCATCGTTGATACAATGCCGACCGGTCCTGACACATCACTTGCCTTAAAGCGTTTTGTCACCAGTCCCTGCAGGCTCTTTACAACCGTTTCAATCCAATACTTCATTTCATAAGTGGAATACTTCAAATTGCCAAGAACACCTACTTTTTCCCACTTTCCGTGGTTAATTCCGATGCGGTAATCTTCATTTCCACTTGCATCTTTCATAAGTTCCGGTTTCATGACAATCGTTTTTTCCTGGCCGTCACGCTCTACGACCATCGTCACATCTTCGCCCTTAGGAAAGCCATAATAAGCGGTATACAAACTGATATCACCGTCAATTGTCATCGTTTTCCCATTGATTTCTTTGACTACATCGCCAACCTGCAAACCACTCTTTTGTGCCGGTGTGTTGTCAGCCACAACTGTAATCTGCGGACTTTGATATCCCATTACCGCAGTCAGTATAACAGAAAATATAAATGCTAAAATGAAGTTAAAAAATGGTCCCGCAAAAATAATTGCCATCCGCGCATAAACGGATTTTCTGCTAAAGGAAGAATCATCTGCGATATCCTCTTCTTCACCTAACATCATACAGGAACCGCCAAAAGGAAGCAGTTTCCAAGAATAAATTGTCTGTTCATTATACTCCGGGTGTTCTTCTAAAAACGCGGAGGATTTCAAAAACATGATTTTTCTTCCCTCACTTGTTTTCACCCATGAAATCAAACGCGGCCCCATACCAAGCGAAAACTCTAAAACTTTCACCTTATTCCATTTTGCCACGATAAAATGTCCAAATTCATGAAATAAAATAATTACACTAAAAACTAAAATTGCCAAAAAAATGGTCCATGCACTCATCTGCTTACATTCCTCCAATCTTTATTTAAACGTTCATATGTTTCCCTTTCGGTTTCTAAAATCTGAGACAAATCAGGATACTTAATTACCCGATGTTTACTCATAGCATATTCTATCATATCATAAATTTGTAAAAAAGCGATGTCTTTCTTTAAAAATCTCGCAACTGCATACTCATTCGCCGCATTCATCGCAGTCAGCATACTGCCGCCAATCCGGCTTGCCTCCACAGCAATTGGGATTCCCCGCAGAACATCCGTATTTGGTTTTTCAAATTGAATATCCGCTAATGCCTCAAAATTAAGCCTTTCTCCGCCTAAATAATTGCGCTCTGGATAATATAGGGCATACTGAATCGGAAGCCTCATGTCCGGTGTTCCAAGCTGCGCCATCACAGCACCGTCAACAAAGCCAACCATGGAATGAATCACGCTTTTAGGCTGAACTAACACATGAATTTTATCGATATCCACATCAAACAGCCACTTTGCCTCAATCATTTCCAGACCTTTATTTATCATCGTCGCTGAATCAATTGTAATTTTTGCCCCCATGCTCCAGTTCGGATGCATAAGTGCCTGTTCTACCGTTACTTTTTCCAGTTCCTCTTTCGTACCGTGGCGGAACGGCCCGCCGGACGCTGTCAGAAAAAGAGTTTCAATCTGTGACTTTTTCTCACCGTTTAAACACTGGAAAATAGCGGAATGTTCACTGTCTACCGGAAGAATTGACACGCCGTATTCTTTAGCAAGCGGCATAATGATATGTCCTGCCGTCACCAATGTTTCTTTATTGGCAAGGGCAATATCCTTTCCCGCACGGATTGCCTCCATGACCGGGCGAAGTCCAATCATGCCAACCATCGCAGCAACTACCACATCTACATTTGGCAGAGTAGAAACCGCAACAAAGCCATCCATTCCGTATAAAATCTCACAGGAATGATTCGGCAGCAATTTTCTTAACTCTTCCGCCTTTTCTTCATTTTTCATAACGGCATAAGACGGACAGAAACGCTGAATCAATTCTGCCATTTTTTCTACACTCTCACTCGCCGTCAGAGCAACCACTTCAAAATCGTCCGAATTCTGTGAAATAACATCCAGCGTCTGTGTTCCAATGGAACCAGTCGCTCCAAGAATCGTTACTCTTTTCAATTTCAATTCCTCCCAATCAGCCAAGATTCATTGTAAGGGCTAATAAATAATAAACAAAAGGTGCTACAAATATTACACTGTCGAACCGGTCTAATACGCCGCCATGTCCGGGAATTATCTTTCCATAATCCTTGATTTCATAATTTCTTTTAATCGCAGAGGCTGTTAAATCACCAACCTGCGAAATCAACGCTCCAATCACTGTAACCAACGGAAATACGATATATGGATTTGCTGTAAAAGCGGCATATTCCGGAAAGAAAAAGGCATAGCAAAAACCAAGCAGTCCGGCACCGACAACACCACCAATGCAGCCCTCAACCGTCTTTTTCGGACTCAGTTCTGAGAAATGATGTTTTCCAATCAGAACACCGGTCACATAAGCAAATGTGTCAGAGCCCCAGGCAGAAATTATAATCAGCCATACTAACCAGTTTCCGGCAACTAAATCTCTCGTTCTTGCAATATAACTGAACAAAACACTTACATACAAAAAAACAAACACTGCTTTCGTAATATCTTCAATTCGTAACTTTGGATAAGAAAATACATAAATCACTAACAGGGCAAGCATCATAAATATGAGCAGTCCCAACAACAACCAGTCAATTCCTCCATAGATACAAAGCATGCCATAATATACCGCAGTCGCCACATACGTCACCACTGCCAGAGAAGATTTTTCCATCTGAAGTACACGCAGCAGTTCATATAAACCAAGAAGCGATAAAACAGCGAGCGCAAAAAGCAGAAAATAACCTCCCTGAACAAAGAAGAAAATTGCGGCAAGCACTAAGACAATCCCACTGATTAAACGAGTAAAAAACATGATTTGCTCCTCCTAAACTCCTCCAAAGCGACGGTCTCTTTTGTTATAATAATCAATCGCTTTTTGTAATTCTTTTTTATTAAAATCCGGCCACAAAACATCCGTAAAATAAAATTCGGTATAAGCAAGCTGCCAAAGCATAAAGTTAGAAAGTCTTTCTTCCCCACTTGTGCGAATCAACAAATCCGGATCCGGAAGACCTTTGGTGTCCAAATATCCGGCAAACATTTCCTCGCTGATATCCTCAGGCTTTACTTTACCGTTTTTAACATCCGCCATCATCGTTCTCATTGCACGTGTCATTTCATCCCGGCTCCCATAGTTTAAGGCAACCTGAAAATGAAGTCCGGTATTATCTTTCGTTGCTTCTTCTAGTTCTTTGATACTCTGTTTCATGTCCTCTTCTAACGGAGTAATATCACCAATTACACGAACGCACATATTATTTTTTTTACTTCTCTTAATGCAGTCTTTCAAATACTGTCTGAGAAGTTTCATTAGCGCATTAACCTCATCCTGTGGCCGTTTCCAATTCTCCGTAGAAAACGCATATACGGTAAGATAATTTATCCCAAGATTATAGGCATCCTCACAAATCTGCTCCACGGTTTTACTTCCGGCAACATGCCCTGCTTTACGTGGCAGCAATCGTTTTTTTGCCCATCTTCCGTTACCATCCAAAATAATGGCAACATGGTTTGGCGCATTTAATTCTGAACGTTCCATAAAAATTCCTCCATCTTCTAAAAAAAGGAAGGACAGACAAGACTCCTGCAAAGCAGGAACAGGCTGTCCTAATATCCGGCACATGTGCACCGAAACTCCTTCTATACGGTCATTACTTCTGTTGATTTTGCATCAATTGCCTGATCAATTTTCTTTACATACTCATCGGTAAGTTTCTGAATCTTATCTTCTAACTGTTTCTGGTCGTCTTCTGAAATCTCGTTTGCCTTTGCTTCTTTTTTCACAGCATCATTGGCATCTCTACGAATGTTTCGGATGGCAACCTTAGCTTCCTCACCTTTTTTCTTGACATCTTTTACCAGTTCTTTACGACGTTCCTCCGTAAGTTCCGGAAATACCAGACGAATCACTTTTCCATCGTTTGCCGGTGTAAGTCCCAAATCAGAAGCTAAAATTGCTTTCTCGATATCTTTAATAAGACCGGCATCCCACGGCTGAATCTGAATCATGCGGGCTTCCGGTACGGAAATATTGGCAACGCCCTGCAAGGAAGTCGGTGTTCCATAATAATCTACCTGAATACGATCCAAAATTCTTGGATTTGCACGTCCGGCACGAATTGCACCATATTCTTCTTCCAGATTAGCAAGTGACTTTTTCATCTTCTCTTCATATTGATTTAATTCCATGACTGTTTAACCTCCATTAATCCACAGTAATAATCGTACCGTTGCTCTTTCCTGCTACGGCGTTTGCAATACTGTTTTCTTCATTCAAACCAAAAATCAGCATTGGCATTTTATTTTCCAGACAAAGCACGGCGGCCGCCAAATCTACAACACCGAGTTTGTTGTCAACAATATCTGCCATCTGCATTGAATCATACTTTTTCGCATCCGGATTTACTGCCGGGTCGGAATCATATACACCATCAATGGATTTCGCTGCGAGAATAATATCGGCATCAATTTCAATCGCACGAAGTGCCGTTGCGGTATCGGTTGAAAAATACGGATGTCCGGTTCCACCGGCAAAGAATACTACCATTCCTTTGCCGAGATATTTGTTGACGCGGTCTTTGGAAAATAACTTCGTAAAAGAACCACAGGAAAATGGTGTTAATACTTGTGTCATAAGTCCTACGGAACGACAGATTTCTGACATATAAATGCAGTTCATAACCGTAGCCATCATACCAATCTGGTCTGCTTTGGTGCGGTCTATCGTCTCACTGGAACGTCCGCGCCAGAAGTTTCCGCCACCAATTACAATGGCAACTTCAGTTCCGGCATCCACCAAATCTTTAATCTGTTTTGCAACCGGTACACAGGTTGCCTCGTCAAAACCGGTCCCCTTGTCTCCTGCCAAAGCCTCACCGCTTAACTTCAATAATACTCTTTTATATTTGCTCATTGCGAAATAGCCTCCTGTTATATTTCTTATTCAAAGAATGAATCCAAATCCACATCGGCATATGCCAAAGAGCAATGTCCATCAATAACAGCTCCACTGTTAATCTGAATGGATTTTGCTTTAATATCACCTTTCACTACCGCTGTAGAATCCACAATAACAGGACCATTTACTTCAATGTTTCCTTTTACTGCACCGGCAACCAGTACGGAAGTGCAGCTAATACTACCGATTACGACTGTTCCTACGTCAATTTTTACAATACCGCGGCTGTTAATATCACCTTCCAGTCTTGGTGTATTCACATAAATTTCGGAAGCAATTGTATTACCTGCTACTTTACCGGTAATTGTTAATTTTCCCTCACATTCTACATCACCTTCAATGGTACCTTTTACAACGAGAGATGTATCGGATTTGATACCACCGTTAATGGTTGTTCCTTTCGTAATTACGGTAACTTCCTGTGCAGCATCTTCCACCTCTTCCACTGGTGTATTATCAATGCTTGCTTCTTCCATTACTTCTTCGTTCATGACGTCTTCCTCCTCGTAATCTTCAACCGGTTCTTCAATTTCCTCCGGCTCATCTACCACTTCTTCCACCGGTGCTTCCACAGGTTCCTCTATTACTTCTTCCGGCTCTGCAGCCACCGCAATTTCATTTTCTTCCGTCTCACTATTTTCCACAACTAATTCCGGAACCTCTTCTGTCGGTTCTTCCGGCGGAAAATCGGTTGTCAATTCACTCATCGGAACTGTCTCTTTTGTTTTCTCATCATCCACTGCCAGATTTTCATCCAGACTCTCTGTCAACTCATTCACGGACTGAGCAATATCCTCTTTTAAGTCCTTAAAAAAACTCATTTTCCTTCCTCCTGATTTCCATTGTTGTGCTGAATGAGTATCATCGACTCATCCACCGGCAACAATTCATAATTTTTAGCTTTAATTTGCTTTATAATAGATGGCAGTGCTTTTACCGTCATCGGTTTGTCTGCCACATCATACATAAGTACAACTGCTGTATCATATGCATCAACGCCCTGCATAACGCCGGTTACCACTTGTTCTTTTGTGGCATTTGCATTATTGATATCAGGACTGATAACATTCCAGTCTAAATACAGATAATGGTTTTTCTTTAACACATCAATAAAATTCTGGATTGGAAGTGATGTGTTCTGCGTACTGCTTCCTCCCGGAAAACGATAAAACTTCGTGTGTACTCCGGTTGCTTCATATAAGCAGCGGTTGATTTGCTTTAAGTCTTTCTCAAAAGCCTCTTTAGAATCATAAATCACATCCTGAATATGTGAATAAGAATGCATTGCTAACGTGTGGCCTTCTTTTACAATCCGCTGATATATTTTCTTCGACGAAGCGTCCTCTTTTCCTGTCACAAAAAAAGTTGCTTTCACATGGTTCTTTTTCAGTATATCCAAAATTTTCCCCGTCTGGCTTCCCGGACCATCATCAAAAGTCAGATAAACCTTTTTTGTAGTTGTATCATCCGTTGGTTTTATCGTTGGCTCGGCAGTCGACGCTTTTTTTGGTGCTTTCGTTGTCTTCACCTCTTTTTCCTGTGCTTGGACAGCACCCGAATCCGACACCTTGGTAATCGTCTCAATCTGCTTTTCCAGTGAATGAACCTTCACTAATAAAAACAAACACATTATCGTAGGCAGCAACAAAAGTACAATAGCCGTCCCTACAATAATTTTCTTAATTCGCTTTACCCTTTTCTTTCGATAAGCAGCCTCCGCTGCATGAACTGTATTTCCTGTCACCTAACAGCGACCTCCTTATCCTTCCATCTCTCGCAGCACGTTATCTAATTTCTTTTTCTTCTTATCGCGCTTATACTCATACAATTTACCATCTGCCGCATTCACGCAGTCCTCTAAATCTCTCTTCTTTTCGGGTTCCAAAAGACAGTAACCAACACTTGCCTTTACCAGATACGGTAGTTCACTCTCTTCATTAAAGTCTTCCAGATACCCATTAAAATCCTTTACAAACTGCTCTGCCATATCTTCTGTATAACCAATTCCAACGACATTATATTCATCGCCGCCGACACGGGCACAAGCATCTTCTTTTCCTGCCACTGCCTGCATCGCCTCACCAATTGTCCGCAGTGCCAAATCTCCATTCATATGTCCAAAACGGTCATTAACCACTTTCAAATTATCCATATCAATGGCAAATATTACAAATGACTTCTTCTCCTTTTTCGCCTTTTTATATTTTTCAACGGAAACAGAATCAAATCCTCTGCGGTTGTATAAACCGGTCAGTGCATCGTGAACATATAAATTGTTCAATTTCTGAAGAAGTCCTTGGTTTTTCTGTTTAATGCGAATCATCTCTAATGCATTACCAAGAATTGCAAGCCAGTTATTAAAGGTCTTATTGGTACTGTAATTATCCTCATAAGACACAGCCAGATAACCATAAGAAAACTGGTTGTTATGAATCGGGAAAAAATAATAAATCATCGGCTTATCTTCCGATACATCTTTTGGCAAAAGCTGTGAAGTTTCAAACACATCAAACACACAGGCTCTTTTATGAAACAAACCGCCAACAACTTTACTCTTCTTAGCAAAGCCATTTGCCGGTGAACAATATTTCGGATACTGTTCGCCGCGCCCCTCCCCTAAGCAGATGAAAAAGCTGTCAATATGATCATTCGCACCTACACGAAGTGACTTTTCTATACCTTCTACATGGTCAAGATCCGACAAATCAATAAACATATACGTATTACTCTGATTTGAATCCATAATACTCTGGTATTCATTCATCTGACGAACACGTTTGGCTAACATCGACTGCATATTAAATGTCTCACAACCACAGGAATTACGAAAAATAACTTCGGAATTCACATAACTTTTCTGCGGTACTGTTTCGCCACGCCACATAGCTTCAATAAGCCCAACCGCCTGTTTCACCATATCATGAACCGGCACAGAAACTGTCGTAATCGGTGGGAGGGTAATCGAAGATTCCCATATATTATCAAATCCGGAAACAGCAATGTCATCCGGTACCAGAAAACCTTTAGTAATCAGTTCATTCATTAAAGAACTTGCCATATAATCATTTGCACACACAATTACTTCCGGTTTTTCAGCCAGTTCCATCGTAAAGTAATCGGCTGCTTCTTTCGCTTTCTTTGTCCAGTAATCCCCTTCATATACCATTTGTTCATCAAATGGTATCCCGCGGTTAGCCAAAGCCCGTTTATAATCAGCCAGTCTCGTAATCGTATCCGGATGGTCAAACGGTCCCGACATAAAAGCAATTTTCGTTTTATGATGTTCATCCACAAAATGATACACCAAATCCTCTATACGATGTTCCTGATTCACTAACACCGCCGGATAATCCTTTAAGTCATGGCGCAATGTAACAACCGGGCAGCTGCATTTTTTCTCAATGCTCTCTACCACGTAATCAAGCGCCGGTTTATTCATCAAAGTATCATGACATAAAATAATAGCATCCAATTCCTCAAACGGAATCAAGTGAACAATATTTGCTTCTCCTCTGCCATTTCTTGTTGTTTCGGTTCCATAGCACAAAAAGAATGTAAAATACGCCAAATTATAATCTGCCTCTTTTGCATACATTGACAACGTCTGGCAGATTTGTTCCTGATAATGTGATGACACATCACAAAGAATTACACCAATCGTTTTTCTCCCATTTCCAAACATATGGTTTCTCCTTTCCGTACTTTGCACACACTTATTCATATTATATCATATTATAAAAATATTTCCACATGTTTTTTCTCATTTGTCTACACTTACGCTGTCTGTTTTTGTGAAATCAGGGACTGTTTTTGCAAGCTCTTCTGCCGCCTCTTTAATTTCATCCGAGAAATCCATATACCACTGCCGCGTTTCCAAAACATATGCTCTCCGAAACGCCTCATCCGTACAAAAAGCAGTCCTCAAATTATGTAAGCGGTCAGCCGCTTTTACAACAAACGCAATTGGATTTGAGCGGACTCCCGCCACATATTCAGCCATGACATATCCTTCTTGTTTTGTCAAAAGGCGCACCGCTTCCAACACCCGTGCACCACCAAGATCAAAAATCTCCTCTTCGGTCGCATCGGTGTCCTCTAACAAATCATGAAATAAAGCTGTAATCTGGTAGTCCATCCCATAGCCTTGATTTCTCACGATTTCCGCCACCGCTAAAGGATGCATAATATATGGTTCGCCGCCAATGCGGAACTGCCCCTTATGTTTTTCTGTTGCAAAAGCCTCAGCTTTTTGGTATCGTTCCTTCTCATCCATGCGCTTTTTATCCATGCCCCTCATTTATAATGTATGATACATAAATTGTAGCATATTTACCGGAATAGTTCAATGATTGGTGGCGTTTTTTGTTGCCGTAGTTTAGAAAGAAAAGTTTGCGATTCGTGGGCACTCCCGTTAAACAAACGCGTAAGGGTATCGGCGTGCCAAATACGCACGCTTGATACCCACGTGTTTGTACCCACTCATCACAAATTTTTCTTTTCTAAATTACAGGAAACAAAAAAACATCATCGTCTACATCTTAGCAAACGATGATGTCTTATCATTCAATAAAACAATTAAAATTAGTTGCCCATCTGAGCGGCAACTTCTGCCGCAAAGTCTTCTTCTTTCTTCTCAAGGCCTTCACCGGTCTCGAAACGAACGAAGCTCTTAAGTTTCAGATTGCATCCAACTGCTTTTGCAACAGATTCTACATACTTAGCAACAGTCTCTTTGTTCTCAGCCTTTACATAAACCTGTTCGGTCAGACATACTTCTTTCAACTCTTTGTTCAAACGTCCGATAATCATTTTCTCAATGATGTTATCCGGTTTGTTTGCATTCTTAGGGTCGTTTTTCGCCTGAGCAAGAAGAACTGCTTTTTCTCTCTCTTTGTATTCATCGGATACATCATCGGATGAAAGATACTGAGGATTCATAGCAGCAATCTGCATTGCTACGTTTTTCAAGCACTCAACTACTTCTGCTCCGGTGTTATCTGTCTCAGCAGCAATCAAAACACCAATTTTACCGCCAGCGTGAATGTAATCAACAACAATACCATTGTCGCAGGTTACTTTCTCAAAACGACGGATATTCATGTTCTCACCGATGGTAGCAACCATAGAAGCAAGCTCTTCTTTTACTGTCTTAGAAGAATCGCCAGCCCATGGCTCAGCCAAAAAGGCATCGATATCAGCAGCAGAGGAAGCATTTACCTGATCTGCTACAGCAGCAACGAAATCCTGGAATTTTTCATTCTTTGCTACAAAGTCAGTCTCGCTGTTTACTTCAACGATAGCGGCTTTCTTGCCATCTTCACTGATGTTTGTCTTAACAATACCCTCAGCAGCGATACGTCCGGCTTTTTTCTCTGCCTTTGCAAGACCATTCTCGCGAAGCCATTCAACAGCCTTGTCCATATCACCATCTGTATTTGTAAGTGCCTTCTTACAATCCATCATGCCGGCACCTGTTTTTTCTCTTAATTCTTTTACCATTGATGCTGAAATAGCCATTTTTAAATCCTACCTTTCTCTTTCTTACTCTGCTTCTGCCTCAGATGCTTCTTCTGTCTCTTCTGCTAAAGACTCGCCCTGATTTGCCTCAATAACAGCGTCTGCCATCTTAGAAACAATCAATTTAACGGCACGAATTGCATCGTCGTTACCAGGAATTACGTAATCAAGTTCTTCCGGATCACAGTTTGTATCTACAATACCAATCAAAGGAATACCAAGGATGTGTGCTTCCTGAATACAAATTCTCTCTTTTTTCGGATCTACTACAAAGATTGCATCCGGGATATCTTTCATGTCTTTGATACCGCCAAGATTCTTCTCAAGTTTTGCCCATTCTTTCTTAAGGTTAATAACCTCTTTCTTAGGCAGAACATCGAAAGTTCCATCTTCTGACATTTTCTCGATTGCTTTTAATCTCTTAATACGAGTCTGGATTGTCTCGAAGTTTGTAAGCATACCACCGAGCCATCTCTCGTTTACATAGTACATACCGCAGCGCTCTGCTTCTGCTTTAATAGAATCCTGAGCCTGTTTTTTGGTACCTACGAAAAGAATTTTGCCACCTTCTGCTGCAATATCTTTTACTGCATTGTAAGCTTCATCTACTTTACCTACAGATTTCTGAAGATCAATGATATAAATACCATTTCTCTCTGTGTAGATGTACTCAGCCATTTTAGGGTTCCATCTTCTTGTCTGATGTCCAAAATGAACACCTGCTTCCAGTAACTGTTTCATTGAAATAACACTCATTATTTCGTACCTCCATTTGGTTTTTTCTTCCATCCGCTTCTTCTTTTTGTTACACTGTCTTCGCAAAAAAAAGACAGCACCATAGCAAAAATCGGCGAATGTGATTTTTTCAATCCGATTCATAATATCATAAACCGAACAAAATTGCAAGTATTATTTTCCACCGGTAATAATCCGCGCAACATCTTCCTGCGATGCGCCAACCGGTATTTTATAATCGCCGGCAATTAATTTTTTTGCCAAACCGCTTTTTTCTAAATAATGGTCAAATTTATCGGCATTCTTAATAAAACCAGCCTCTTTTAATTCATGGGAAACAGAACTTGACAAAAGACCGCTCCGCACTGTAAAAGAACGTGTTTTCCCACTTGGTTTCTGTGTTTCTTTTAGCTTTTTTGTTGCTTTCTGTGCAGCCGTAGAATCCGGTGTTTTCGTACGAACTGGTTTTTTAGACTGTACTGCCGCTGCTTGTCCCGTCGCTGCCTGTGAAGGCACAGCTGACGGCTGTATCAGCGTATCCGGTGTTTTTTCCGGAAACTGCATACCAAGTTCTTTAGCCTGTTTAATAATTGAATTTTCGCTGTTTTGTCCACGGTAACTAATACACAATAACAGTGTTGCAAGTAAAACACCCACGCCAAGTCCCCGGAGGAAATACCTCATCTTCATTTGTTATCCCCCCCATAAAGTGCAAGAACAAGTTTTACTTCACCCTGTCCGATATTTAGTTGTTTTGATATTTCTAAAACAGATTTTCCCTGTTTGTGTAATTCCTTAATCTTTTCATTTACATTCCCCTGCCCTGCCACTGACATTTCAGGTTTGGATGTTTCATTTTTTACTGCCTTTTTCGGCTCTGCTTTTTTTACCGTTTTTTTCTTTTCTGCTTCTTGTGCATTTGCAGTCAGACGTGAAATCGCTGTCTGGGAAGCCGTGACCGGATTTAAATCCATCCGATTTGAAACCGCCGGTTCCGATGCCATACGTGTTTCAGCCATGGATTCTTTCTTCACCGGTTTCGACATAAATTCTTTCAATTCTTTTTCTTTTTCACTCAGCATGTTGTACATAAAGACAACTTCCTGATGGTTGGCATCAATTTTTTCCAAAATCTGCTGTGAAAACTCATCCACCGCCATGATTTTATCATTGCACAAACGATTCATCCGTTCCTCAGTCGTATCCACTAATTCATCCTGTCTCTCGGATAAAATTTCTCCGACACGCTCTTTGATTTTTTCTTCTTCTTTCTCTGTCCAAAGTTCGGAACTTAAGTTTTCCTTTTCCCCCTCTGCAAAACCGCTATTCTTTTTTGCCACAAAGCAGCTTGCACACAAGCAGATAAAGCCAATAATAATCAATATGATTTCTATCGCTGTCATAATCCATCCTTCTTCTTAAATCGTAATATCAAAACTTCCGGTTGAACGAGGTGCTAATCGTTCCTTTTTTTCCTGTTTTTGTTTCTTTTTTGAGGAATTTTTCGCACCTGTCCCTTTTCCGTTTCCTTTCTTATCGTAATCCTTTGTTTCGCTTTCCTGCGTTTCTACTGTTTGTCTGCTTTCACGCCTTACTTGCTGCTGAAACTGAATACCATTCTGGTCATAAATATGCTGATTCTGATTCAGTTCACGGCCCTGTGCATCTGCCGCATTCAGCGTTCTTGGCGCCATAGTAACTGCATCAATTGAACCCATCGACATAGAAAACGCCTCCTTTTTTCTTACAATCCAACAATCCGTACATCTGCACCATCTCTTACAAAGCGGCAGTGGGAAACCTGCTCATGCTGAATTTTACTGACATCCTTTATGGTAATATCAATCCCTGAATACACGGCTCCTTCCACCCGGATACAGGAATGTTTATTTTTTTCAATCCTTACTAAAAGTTTTTCTCTTTCTTCGCGCAGTTCTCGAATCTGTTTCACAAGAAGCGGCTTATTTACCGTTGCCTGTTTCAAATAATTCATCTGTTCCGGCAGCACTTCCTGATTAGACGCTAACTGCTCCTTGACCCGATTTACAACTTCATCAATTTTCCGAAGCGTCCCTTCCTTATTTTCCACTTCTTCCTTGATTTCATTCGCACGAATAATCAATTCTTTATCTGAAATAATCTTGATTTTCGTTGAAGCACCCATTGTCGAGCCAAGTGTTGTCGCATGAACATCAGCATAAGTTGATAAACTTCCGCCGTTAATCAAACCTTTTTTTCCTAATATATCAACATTTTCCTGACATTCCACATCACTGTGCAAAATGGCATCGGCTTTGAGCATGCCTTTACATCGAACCTTACAGTTTTCCAAAAATTTTGCAGTAATATTACCTTCTGCCTGAAGCATACCACGGTCCATCCCCTGCATGCCTCGTTTGAGAACAATATTACCACCGGAAACAAGCGTTGCGCCTTCCACAACACCATTCACAATAATATCGCCCTCGGCTTTAATGGCAAATCCGGTTGTGACATTTCCCGTCACTTCTACCGTTCCTTTATAATCAATATCTCCCGTTGAGGAATCCACATTTGCCGGAACCCGGTAAACATCGGAAACCATAACCATATCATCAACTAAGGTTACGTGTCCAGAAACTTTTGAATAAATGGTACATTTATCCTCCGAAATCCGTATATTCCGTCCAAAACGAAGCGCACGGTTTCTCACCTTTTTCGGCATCAGTGGTTTACCTAACACGGATACACCCGCTTTTCCACGATACGCCGGCGTAAGTGTCGCAAGTTTATCTCCTTCTTTGACCGACTTAATATTTCCCAATTGATGAAAATCAACGCTGCCATCTTCATTTAATTTCGGACGGGCAGTCGTATTTATATCAAAATAATACTTGATTTTTGCACTGTATCCCTGAACCGGCATCGTTGCCTCAGCAATCAGATAGTCCTTTTCATAGGCATGATTCTGTAAAAAATGTTCAATCGCTTTTTTGCGGATTCCATGATGGACACCTGCCATCTGCAAATCCGAGACAATATCATCTTCTGTCAGGCTTGCGCCCCCTGTAGTCGGCGGATAAAATCGCGCAAATGCACGCTCTCCATTTGGCGTGATGGTAACAATACATTTTTCGCTTTCCGGTATAATTTCTCCTTCGTACAGCATAAACATCGAATCGAATTCTTTACGCTTTAAATACTGGTCAAGTGCCACCTGGTCATAATCCGGAAACGAAATGGCATCTAAATATTTCATAACCATCTCCGGCGAAATATCCACTTCACCTTCTTCCGGTGCAAAAATTTTCAGCCACATTCTTCCATCTTCTGCTACTACCTGAAAATAACCATTTGCCGCCATAAGTATCCTCCTATTTCTAATTAGAACAAACTAAGTAAATCAACGGAGTCCCCTAACTGCTCCTTAATTTTTTTCAATGCTTTTGTATGAAGCTGGGAAACTCTCGACTCCGAAACACTCAATATCTGACTAATCTCTTTTAATGTCAATTCTTCGTAGTAATATAATGTGATGACATTCTGCTCTTTTTCTGTCAGTTTTTTGAGGGCTTCCACAAGCATTTCCTTCAATTCCTGCTTTTGGATCGCATGATCGGGCTGCTGAAATTTTGCTCCCATCGTCTCCAGACGCCCTTCGTTTCCCTGTTCCAGATAATCATCTAAGGAAATCAAATTGGTAAATTCCGCCTCTGCCTTCCAGTTCTCATATTCTTCCACGGAGATTCCCAATTCATTTGCAATCTCATCGCCTTTCGCCGTTCTTCCACATTCTGCTTCAATTTTCGCCGCAGCCGCATCCATTTTTTTCTGCTTCTGTCTAAGTGTCCTTGGAATCCAGTCCATCTTTCGGATTTCATCCAAAATTGCACCTCGAATTCTCAAACTGGCATATGTTTCAAATTTTACATTTTTTTCCATGTCATACTTATCAATGGCATCAATTAAACCAAAAATTCCATATCCTACCAAGTCATCATACTCTACCGTATACCCCAAGTACATACTCAGCCTGCCTGCCACTAAATTTACAACACCGGCATATTCAAGAATAAGCTGCTCGCGTAATTGTGGGGTCTTTTTCTTATGATACTGTTCCCACAAGCGGTTTCGTTCTGTTTCCCTCATCCACTATGTCCTTTCCTAGGTCATGCCTGCTCCGTTTGTTCTGTCTGATCCACCTGTTTTTCTGCTTCTTCCTTTTCTCTTTCTTCCGCCTCCTGCTGCTCCTTCAAAAGACGAGCCTGCTCTTCAGCTTCCTGACGTTTTTTCTCCGCCTCAATCATAGCCAGATGCTCTGCCTGCACTTTTCCAACAATCTGCGCCGCAATCTGCCCAATGATATAAAAAAGAAGTAAAACAATAACTAACGTAATTAAACTATTTAAAACAGGCCACCTTTGTACCACACATAAAACACAACACACAAGGCCGGCAGCCAACATAATAAAAGCAGGTATATAACGATTTTTCATATCCTACACCTCGTCAAATCACATATTCATTTACACCAGCCACCGAAATATGTAACAACTCACATTCCGGGTCAAATATAATTGTGCGGCTGAAATCTTTTCCAGAATCATCCGCCACAATTGGAATATTCTTTTCCTGTAAAAATTTCCTGACTGCCTGATTGTTGTGATGTCCAACATTCAGCAGTTCATTATCCGAATGATGCGCAAACATTCTAGCACCGCCTGCAATTTTAGCACGCAGATTTTCTTTCAATCCTCCGCGTGCTAAAAGTTCATGATACATATCTAAAAGACATGTGTCTGCAAACTTCATTCGGTTTTGATTATGAGTAATCTTTGTGCTGTCCGGAAGCATAATATGTGCCATTCCACACAACTTTGTTTTCGTGTCATAGATTACGACCCCCATACACGAACCAAGTCCTAACGTCGAAATTTTATCCGGCGGTGCACATAACTTATAGTCAGCCATTCCAACACGAATCATCTCACTCATACTTCTTTCTTTTCCTCAATTACCGCATTCATATCCAATAAAGAAATGAGTTCCTCTCCTTTTTTGCCAATCCCGGCAAGGAAAGATGCTTTTTCCTCTTCCAGCTTAAATGCTGGTTTCTCGATAGAAGCCGGATTGATATTTACCACTTCCTGCACTTCATCGACAATTACACCAATCAATGACTGATCCTGCATACGGATAATAATGATTCTCGTTGCGGACTGACAGACATCATCCTCTAATCCGAAACGTCTGCGCAGACTCATAATCGGAACCACTTCACCACGCAGATTAATCACACCAACATAATATGACTGTGACTTTGGAACTCTTGTCATATGCTGCATTCTTACGATATTATCCACACAGGAAATATCAATTCCATATTTTTCATTTCCTAATTTGACAACAATATACTGAATTTCATCCATTGTTGTTTCCATTTCATTCATCAAATCTTCCATGTCGACACCCCCTACATTAATGTGTTTGTATCTAAGATTAACGCTACTTCACCATCACCAAGAATCGTTGCTCCACTAAAGAGTTTATCACAGGTGATGTGGTGTCCAAGCGACTTAATAACGGTTTCCTGTTGTCCAATCAATTCGTCAATCACAAGACCAACCTGCTGTTCTGCCTTCTGCATAATGACAACAATCAGAGATTCCGGATCATTTTCAACCGGCTCCATATCCAAAATATCATGCAGACGAAGAATCGGAATGACACGTCCACGAAGATTAATAACTTCTTTGGATTGTACAAAACTGATATCTTCTTTTGCAATATCCTCAATTCCATTGATGCTGCCAAGCGGAATCGCATATTTTTCTTCTCCGACTTTCACCATCAAAGCCTGAATAATTGCCAATGTCAAAGGAAGAGAAATCGTAAAGGTACTTCCCTCACCGGCAACGGTCTTTGCTGTAATATTACCACCAAGTGCCTCAATTTTAGTTTTTACAACGTCAAGACCAACGCCTCGTCCGGAAACATCAGTAATCTTTTCTGCTGTTGAAAAACTTGGCAGGAACAACAAATCAATAAAGTCTTTGTCTGTCATCGTCTCTGCCTGTTTTTCTGTAATAGAGCCTTTTTCAATTGCTTTCTGACGTACACGGTCAATGTCAATTCCGGCACCATCATCGCGTACTTCAATAACAACATTGTTACCATCCTGGTAAGCATCCAAAAAGATGGAACCAACCTCCGGTTTACCAAGACGTACACGCTCTTCATTGCTCTCCAAACCATGGTCAGCCGAGTTACGAAGCAAATGCATAAGCGGATCCCCGATTTCATCAATTACAGTACGGTCAAGTTCAGTCTCTTCACCAGTCATGTACAATTCCATTTTCTTATTTAATTTACGATTCAAATCACGAATCATACGTGGGAATCGATTAACAACACTCTCAATTGGCACCATGCGGACCTTCATAACGGATTCATGCAGGTTTGTTGTCACTCGCTCTAAGTACTCAATCTGTTCATGGAATGCCTGTGCATTTGCCATCTGTCCTGACGGAGAGGCAGCACCTGCCGACACAAGTCCATTCTTTGCAATAATCAGCTCGCTGACAAGATTCATCAGAACATCCAGTTTATCAATATCGACACGAACGGAACGACTGCCCACTTTTCCTTTGGAAGCCGATGCTTTCTTTGGCTTTTCTTTGGCATCCGGTTTTGCTGTTTCTTTCTTTTCCTGTTCCGGTTTTACATCATTTGATGGACCTGCCACAGGCGCATCCGGAATCTCAATATCATCGATGTAAACCTCTGTGATTTCCGATACATTCATAACAAGTTTTTTGATATTTTCTTTCGTATCACTTGATGCAAAAATCCAGCTGAAATCAAAATCAAATTCTTCATCCTCAATCTGCTCTGTCGAAGGTACAGATTTAATCAACTCACCTTTATTTTCAACAGATTTGAATACAAGGAAAGCTCTGGCAGATTTCAAAATACAAGTTTTTTGCAGATATACGGTAATTCCATACACGTTCTTTCCTTCTGCTCTTGCTGAATTGATTGCTGTCACTTCATATTCGGAAATCGGAATCTGCTTAAATTTGCATTTTTCATCCGATGCACTTTCCTGTTTATTTTCTGCTTTCTCTTCCTTTGCGGGAGTTTCTTCTTTTTTTACCTCTTTTTGCGCCGGAGCAGCTGCACCGTCGCCACTCTGTTCCTCTAACAGAGCATTCAAATCATTAATAATATCTTCGTTGTCTTCGGTTCCTTCATTTCCCTCAGAGGAAATAACAGCCAGATAAGACTCCAGCGCATCCAATCCTCGGAATAATACATCAATCAGCTTTTCATTCACTTTCATGTTTCCATTGCGGATTTCAGAAAATACATTTTCCAAATCATGGGTCAGACGCTGCATACGAACAAAGCCCATTGTACCGGACATTCCTTTTAGCGTATGTGCCGCACGGAAAATCTCATTGATTGTATCTTTATTCTCCGGCTCCTTCTCCAAGATCAGAACATGCTCATTCAAACTCTGCAAATGCTCTTTTGTCTCATCGATAAACAAATCTAAATATTGACTCGTATCCATCTTTTCACACTCCTATATGTTTTATCATGGTGTCTGCCACATCTTCGAGTGGCACAACTTCATTTACAATTCCCGCCTGTACTACTGCGCGCGGCATACCATATACCACGCAGGTGTCTTCATTCTGCGCTACAACCTGAATGTCCTTGTTTTTTTTCAGTGCACGGATTCCTTTGCAGCCATCGCTTCCCATCCCAGTCAAAACACCACAGACAATGTGTTCCACCGAACAAGAAACCAGTGATTCAAAAAAGATATCCGCACACGGCTTTAATCCCCCTCTTGCCGGCTTATCATTTTCCGACAAAATCAGATTTCCCTGTGCATCTTCTATGACTTCACACTGCTTGCCGCCCTGCGCAATATAAACCGTGCCCTTTTTCAGGCATTCACCATCCTCAGCCTCCTTAACGTCGAGATTACTAATCTCATTCAAGCGAGCTGCTAATGACTCCGTAAATCCTGCCGGCATATGCTGGACAACGACTAACGGTAATGGAAAATCCTTTGGAAAATACGGAATTACCGACTGTAATGCCCTCGGTCCTCCGGTTGAAGAAGCAATCACTGCCAAACCGCCGCTTCTCCTGCCGCTTTTTGGCACCTTCTTTTTTGCGTTTTTCTTCACCTTCTTCTCGGTCTGACTTTCCACATTTTTTGATTGGCTCTGAACCTGTAACTGCTGTTCTAAAATTGACTGCTCAACCTTTTTAGGAAGAGGCAGCTTACACGCCATATAGGTTCTCAGTAATACCTTTTTTCGGAATTCCTGATACCCCCCGCCAATGGAACCATTTGGTTTTTTAACAAAATCAAACGCACCAAGTGCCAATGCTTCAATGGTTTCATCAGCGCTCTGGCTGGCAATTGAACTTACAATCAATACCGGAATCTGAATTCGATATTTGTTTAGTTCCTTAAGGAGCTGTACGCCATCCATCTTCGGCATATTAATATCAACCAAAAGAATGTCCGGACGACATCCCCCCTGCAAAACATTAAGCGCTTCAAGTCCGTTATTCGCTGTCTTTTCGACAATCAATTGTTCATCATCATTTATTATATCAGAAAGGACCCTTCTCATAAGTGCAGAGTCATCAACAATCAATACTTTTTTCATCTGTGACATCTACTCCTTTCTCATCCTTCTTCGCTGCTCTTCAAAAACGTACTTAATTACCGTTTCACGTTCTTTCTCATTAATATTCAAAAATTCGCCCCTTGTCTCATAGGCAACACGGCTTCCCTCAAAATGAACGCAGGATACTACCTTCATATACAAAGAAAGTGGAACAATTCCACTTTGCAGCGAAAGTGGAAGGACAATTTCCACAAAATCCTCTTTTTTACATTCTACATTACCATGAAAACGAATTCCGCCTCCACTTAAATCTGAAATGGTACCTTCTTCCCACAAAATTTCATCTTTCTCATTGTCATGCTCCGCTTCATTTCTCTTTTCAAACTGCTCTTTTGGAACAATCCGGTAACGAATTGGGAACAAACAATCCAAACGATAAAATTTTCTCCTCTGAAATTTTTTCAATGGTGTCAAAAAGATAACATCCATCACATACATACGGTTTTCTGTGTAACGCTTCTTAATCTGTGCCGTGCACTGATACAAACCGGAGTTTGTAAAAAAGCACAGATTATAATCATCATCAATTTCCAATGGAATTACTTTTCCTTCACGAATGGGCATCGCAATTTTGGCGGTTCTGTCCCCGTCAAAATCCAATACCTGACTGCCATATTTTTTATCTGACACCTTTCGCCCGATTGCACTTTTTATATGCATCAGTTCAATCCGGTCTCCAATCGCAAATGCAGCTTTCACGGGGTTGCTCCTTTCTATCGCCGATTAAATTTCATACGAATTACATTTGAAAATAACTGCTTAATACCAACAGCGCGTGGTTTTTCTTTCTCCATATCAAGTAAAGAAAGTGCAATCTTTTCCACAGACTGCGAAGCCAGTGCATCCGGGTCTGCTACGCTAAGTGGTTTCTGATGCATGACTGCTCTCTGCATATTTACATCATAAGGAATTGCCCCCAGATAATCAATATCTATGTCTAAAAACTTATTAACAACAACACCTAATTTCTGAAACAATTCATCCGCTTCTTTTTTTCCACGTACCTGATTGGCAATCATCTTAACAACCGTTTTTTCCGACATATACGAAGAATTGCGGTTCAACGCTTTTAATAACGCATAGGCGTCCGTAATGGACGTCGGCTCCGGCGTAGCCACCAAAAACACTTCTTCGCTGGCTGCCACAAACTCAAGCACCGAATCTCCGATTCCGGCACCGGTATCTACAATAATTACATCTGCCTCTTTGTCTAACTCTTCCATTTTCTGAATCAGCCAGAAAACCTGTTCCCGACTCAGATTTGCCATCTCATTGATGCCGGAACCACCGGAAAGAAAACCGATGCCTTCCGGTCCATAAGTTATTACATCTTGTATGCTTTTTCCTCGAAACATCAAATCTGCCAAATTATACTTTGGGCGAATACCAAGCATAATCTCAATGTTTGCCAAACCAAAGTCAGCATCCAGTACAACCACTCTCTTGCCGAGTCTGTGAAGCTGAATTGCCAGATTTACAGAAAAACTCGTTTTCCCAACCCCACCTTTGCCGGAGGTAACCGTAATAACTCTTGCTGTCCGTTTTTTTTCATCAATTTCCTGCTTTTTAATTATATTTCGTAAGCTTTCTGCCTGATCCATTCCACACCTTCCTTTCTCGCCATAGAATTAGTTCGTATGATTATCACTTAGTAATTTTTTTGCCACTCTCTGCGGATCCATCTCGCCAATGTCTTCCGGAACATTTTGTCCCCACGTTACATAAGACAATGGACAATTTGTTTTCACTCTCATATTCAACATGATTCCCGCCGAAGACGTTTCGTCAAGTTTCGTAAAAATAAGACTAAAATCCGTAAGCGCCGAGTAGACTGACGCAATCTTTTGTAAGTCACTGTATTTTGTACCTGCATTTAGTACCAGATAAACCTGTCTTTCATTCACCGGAATCTGCTCAAGCAATGCCCGGATGTCTTCCATCTGCTCTTTGCTTTTATGAGAACGTCCGGCAGTATCAATCAAGCAGACATCATACTGCTTAAGTTTTTCAAGATTATCCCCCAATTCTTGAGGACTGTAAATCACCTCAAGCGGGACGGATAAAATATTTGCATAAGTCTTTAACTGTTCCACTGCTGCAATGCGGTAAGTATCTGCTGTTACGAGTGCAATTTTTGCATGCTTCTCTAATTTTAATTTCGAAGCAATTTTAGCAATGGTTGTTGTTTTTCCTACTCCGGTTGAACCAAGGAAAAAGATAAATTTCGTCTTCTCATTTTCTTCTGACTTAATGCTGTAAGGCTGCCCTAACATCAAGATGATCTTCTGGTAAATATTTGCCAGAATCTGGTCTAACGGTGCATTTTTAGCAAGCGAACGATTTACCTCATCCATAATGGATTTTGCAATTTCTTCATCCACTTCATTCTGAACTAACTGCTGATATATCAACTCTTTATAGGCCTTTGTTTTTTCATCCTCCTCATCCTCTTCTTTGGATTCAGGAACCTCTTTTGGCTCTACGTTCTCTTTTGGCTCCGAAACCGGTATTTCGAGTGTTTTCTCAACTTTCCCGGTCATACCTTCTTTCTGCATCATCTGTTTCTCCAAAAGAGCTTGCAGCATACTAATACGTTCTTCTAAACTGCTGTTATCCGGTGCATCTGTCTTTTTCTCTGTTTCTGAAAATTTGCCTGCTTCAACCGGCCGCTTCTCTTTTGCCGCTTCCTCTTGTGAGTACAGTGGCGTCTCATCCAATGCTGCTGTCACCTCAACCTTTCCGCGGACAAATAACTTCGCAAGACCTTTTGGTTTTACCTTCTTAATATTCATGACAATGGCATTATTCCCCAATTCGTTTTTTGCCATTTCAATTGCAGCTTTTTCTGATTTTGCTAAAAACTTTTTGATAATCACTCTACCGTCACCATCCCAACTGATTGTAATTCAACATCGGAATCAATTTCATTATATGACAATACATGCAGATTCCTAAATTGTTCTTGCGTTAATTTTTTCAGGTACATACGAACAATCGGCGAAGTAATAATAATCGGCGTTCGTCCCAGTTCCTCTAATTTGTCTGTCTCTTCCCGTAAAGAAGTCATCAGTCGGTTTGTATAATCCGGGTCAAGTGCCAGATAAGCACCCTGTTCGGTCTGTTTCACCGAATCCATAATAACCTGCTCTACGTTCGGATCCAATGTCACAACGCTGGTTGTTTCATTGTTATTAAAATACTGATTTGAAATTGCACGTTTCAAACTCTGTCTGACATACTCCGTCAATACATCCGTATCATGCGTTGTCGGCGCATAATCGGCTAACGTTTCAAAAATTGTAACCAAATCTCTTATGGAAATGCCTTCTGCCAAAAGATTCTGTAACACCTTTTGGATTTCTCCAACATTTAACAATTTTGGAACCAGTTCTGATACCAGCGTCTCGTTTGCCTCCTTCACATTCTCAATCAAGTTGTGTACATCCTGTCTGGTGAGAAGTTCATCCAGATGTGATCGGATAATTTCCATCAAATGTGTCGCAATAATTGATGGCGGATCAACTACGGTATAACCAAGGGATTCTGCCCGCTCACGCTGACTTTCCGTAATCCAAATTGCCGGCAGATGGTACGACGGTTCAAACGTCGGAATACCGGAAATTTCTTCTTCTACATAACCCGGATTCATCGCCATGTAGTGGTCAAACAAAATTTCTCCCTCACTGACCGGCACGCCTTTTATCTTAATCAGATACTGATTTGGATTGAGCTGAATGTTATCACGTAGTCGAATCATCGGAACAACACAGCCAAGCTCTAATGCAATCTGTCTTCGTATCATAACCACACGGTCTAGCAAGTCACCGCCCTGGTTGACATCGGCAAGTGGAATAATTCCATAACCAAATTCCAGTTCAATGGCATCCACCTGCAACAGTGAACTGACATTTTCCGGTCTCCTGATTTCCTCTGCGGATTCCTCTTCTTCCGAAACTGCCTCGTCTGTCTCTGTCATCTCCAACTGATTTGCTATCATTCTTGCCGTCAGTAAAAACATAATTCCATAGGCACAAAATACCAACATGTTCAGTGGCGTAAACAAACCTAAGCCAATCAAGGCAATACCAACAATATTAAGTACTTTCGGCGTAGAAAAAAGCTGCCTTCTCAAAATATTGCCAACATCCGCTTCTTTGGAACCTTTCGTTACCAAAATACCGGTGGATAATGAAATCATAAGGGATGGAATCTGGCTTACCAGACCATCACCAATTGTCAAAATCGAATATCTCTGAACCGCTGCATTAATGTCCATGCCATTCATCAGAACACCAATCGCAATACCACCAACGAAGTTCAAAACCGTAATTACTAAGCCCGCCGTCGCATCTCCCTTGACGTACTTTGTAGCACCATCCATGGAACCAAAGAAAGCCGATTCCTGTTGAATCTTTTCGCGGCGTTCTTTTGCCTCTTCATCCGTTATGGCACCTGTATTCAAATCAGCATCAATTGCCATCTGTTTACCGGGCATCGCATCCAGTGTAAAACGCGCTGTTACTTCTGACACACGCTCGGAACCTTTGTTGATAACGAGTAACTGCATGATAACCAATACAAAGAACACAATAGCACCAACAACTAAGTTACCACCACCGACAAAGTTACCAAATGTATCAACTACATTACCGGCATCTGCCTTCAGCAAAATATTTCTTGTAGAACTGACATTCAACGACAATCGAAATAACGTCGTCAAAAGCAGTAACGTCGGAAATGCCGACATATCAAGAGGCTCTTTAGAAAACAATGCATTAAACAAAATAATCATAGAAAGTGCAATATTTAATGCAAATAACAAGTCCAGCAAAAAGAGCGGAACCGGAATAATTAAGCATAAAATAGGTACTAAGATAAATGCACCTAACACCATATCTTCGCGACGCATTGCTTTTCCTCCTTTACGTTTTTTCTATCAAAATCAACTTACTTTTCCTTGTAATCCATATACATAAGCTAAAATCTCTGCAACCATCTGGTACAATTCCGGCGGAATCTGCTCTCCCAATTCTACATTGTGATACAACATTCTCGCCAGAGGCTTATTTTCTACAATTTCAATCTTATTTTCCTTTGCTACTTCACGAATACGGCCAGCCAGATAATCCGCACCCTTTGCCACAACAATTGGTGCCTCAGCTACTTCCTTATCGTATTTCAGCGCAACCGCTAAGTGAGTCGGGTTTGTGATAACTACATCCGCCTCCGGCAGTTCCTGCATCATACGTCGTCTTGACGCCTCTTGCATCTTTCTTCGAATCTGGCCTTTAATCTGTGGATTTCCTTCCGTATTTTTATATTCGTCTTTGACTTCCTGCTTCGTCATTTTCATGTCATTGTTAAACTTGCGTTTCTGGTACATCCAGTCCGCAAAAGCAATGACAAAGAAAACAGCCGTAATCTGAAAGGCAATATTTAACACGGTACTAACAATCAGGCTAACCGCTGACCAGATATCAAGCTGATAAATGTTGACAATCATGCCCCATTCATCTTTTAGCGCCTGATATACCACGTAGAACAAAATTCCTACTTTAACAACCGCCTTAATCAATTCAAATATTTTATCTTTTGAAAACATCCGCTTAAAACCGCTGATTGGATTAATTTTATTCGGTTTTGGCTGTAACGGCTTTAATGTAACTTTCCATTTAACCTGAACAACATTTACAACAAATGCGCCAATCATCGCAAGTGCTAACATCGGCAGTAACGTAATGGTAATCTCCTTGAAGCCAAACTGAAGCAAACCATCCGCACGCTTAACGGTAAATACATCCGTTGCATAGTCGTTGATATTTCCATAATAAAACTGAAACATGTCATACAACCGCTTCATCATAAAACCGCCGAACACTTTTAAGCATCCAAATAATACAAGCAATAAAACTGCCGTGTTCAAATCCTGACTCTTTGGAGCCTGTCCTTCTTCTCGTGCCTTATCCAGCTTTTTGGGTGTCGCGGGTTCTGTTTTTTCACCGCCCTCACCGTCTTTGGCAAAAAGCTGAAGGTTATAGGAATATACCAAATAATCACCTGCCAACTCATCTGACTTTTCACTTCGGTGTAAACAAATGAATCACCTGTGTGATTACGTCCTTCATTTCACCAAAAATGTAATCTGAAACCATCGGAAAACTCTGTATCACAATTACCAAAACAGCCAGTCCTGCCAGCACCTTAATCTGCATACCAACCACAAACATGTTCATCTGTGGTGCTGCCTTAGCAAGTACACCAAGCACAACATTAATCAGCAGCATACAACAGAAAACCGGCAGTACAATACGCACCGCAATGATAAAATAATTCGCAATAAAATCAACCACGATGTTTTTCAGTGAAACGGTGTCAAACACCGCTTTTCCAACATCGAAATAGGAAAAAGAATCCACAATTGCCCGAATGATGTAATAATGCATATTGGTAACAACTAACATAAGCATAAGCAGATAATTGTACAAACTTCCGGTTACGGAAAACTGCATATTCACCATCGGGTCAAACATATTTGCCATGGATAATCCCATTTCCATATCCATCAACTGTCCCGCCAGGTTAATAATGTAAAAACACATACTGCACATCAATCCAAGAACCACACCAATCATAGATTCTTTCAAAACGAGTGCTGAATATCCAAACACCCCGGAATACGTCAAATCGACAACCGGAGTGACCTGAATCACCACTAAGGACATAAAAACGCTCATTGCCGCACGAATCCGCATCGGCACAGACGAATAACTAAAAAATGGTGCTGTCATAATAAACCCGGAAACTCTCATCAAAATCAAGAGATAAAACTCCAGGTGTTCGAGCGTAAATGTCATTCTCAGCCTCCTGCATAAAGAGCAAATTTTTCACACAGTTTTGTAAAAAGTTCCACGCAATTGTTCATAATCCATCCACCACATATAAGCATTGTAATGAATATTGCCAATAGTTTCGGAACAAAGGTTAAAGTCTGCTCCTGAATGGAAGTAACTGTCTGAAAAATACTAATTACCAGTCCAACAATCAGGGAAACTAACAACAACGGAGCACTACATTTAATGATACACCAAATCATATCGACTGTCACATCAAGTACATCTGCATCTGTCATCTAATCGCCCCCTGTCAGTAAAAGGTTTTGACCAACTGTCCAATCACGAGATTCCAGCCATCTGCTAAGACAAACAATAATATCTTAAACGGCATCGAAATCGTCGTCGGCGGCAGCATCATCATACCCATCGACATAAGTGTCGATGCCACTACCATATCAATTACGATAAACGGCAAGTATATCAAAAAGCCGATAATAAACGCAATTCGTAATTCACTTATCATAAACGCCGGTATCAGAACAAGAGTCGGTATCTCATCTTCTTTTTCAATGGAAACATCATTGCTCTGTTTCTCAATTTCCATAAACAAGCGGATATCCTTCCGGTTCGTCTGCTCAAACATAAATTTGCGGATTGGTTTGAGTCCGGCATTTAATGCTTCTTCCTGAGTAAGTTTCCCCTTATCATATGGCTGAATACAATCTTTATTTATCTGCGTCATAACAGGTGCCATAATAAAAAGGGTCAAAAATAACGCAATTCCAATCAATACCTGATTAGGTGGTGAAGTCTGCGTTCCCAATGCCGAACGGACAAAATGAAGAACGACAATAATTCTTGTAAAGGAAGTTACCATAACAAGCAAAAACGGTGCTAACGACAACAATGTCAACACCAAAATCATCTTCATACTTGCCGATAAGCTGGAACTTCCGGCATTGGAAGTAATATTAAACTGAAAATCCTGCGGAGAGTCCGGGTCCTGCACTTCTCCTTTGGAACTGCCACTTGCTTCGCTTATATCTGATTTTGAACTAACCGGTGCCGCATGCACATAAATTGTGGCACTACAAAAAAAGGTTAATATACAAAGCATGGCTAACAGAATTACAACTCGTACAGATACTTGATGTGCTTTCTTCTGTGTCTTCATAAATACCAACCTTTTCTAATTTTCTTTCTTATTTTTGTTCAACTTGTCAAGCAGTTCTTTAAACGAAACTTTCTGACCATTACGAACTTCTTCTGAAAAATCCAGTTGAGCTTCATCCAATGGTGTTAAAAAGGTAATCTGATCCTTTGTAACACCAATGGAATAATATTTCTTGCCTAACTGAATAATCTGAATGTATTTCCCATTCGTAATTTTAAACGTCTCAATCACCTTAATATTACGTGACTGGCTCTGTATCATCCCAGATTTTGCAATCCATTTTGTCACATAATACGTCCCGGCAAGGACAAGGACAAAGACAACAACAACAGCGGTCAACTGTAAAATATTCTCAAGCATTAGCCAATAGCCTTCTTAACAGCCTCTAATACACGATCTGCCTGGAAAGGTTTTACAATAAAATCCTTTGCACCAGACTGAATGGATTCGATAACCATTGCCTGCTGACCCATAGCGGAACACATAATAACCGTAGCATTCGCATCAGCTTCTTTAATCTTTTTCAGAGCCTGAATACCATCCATCTCCGGCATTGTGATATCCATCATTACAAGGTCCGGTTTTGTTTCGTTGTATTTCTCGACAGCTTTGAGTCCATTCTCTGCTTCCCCTGCGACATCATATCCATTCTTTGTCAGAATATCTTTGATCATGACTCTCATAAATGCTGCGTCATCACAAATTAATACACTCTTTGCCATTATAACTTTCCTCCATTTTATTCTTTAATAATTTCGGTTACACGAATACCGAAACTTTCCTCAATCACAACAACCTCGCCCTTGGCAACAAATTTTCCATTTACAAGAACATCAATTGGCTCCCCTGCCAACTTATCCAATTCAATGATTGTTCCCGGTGCAAAATCCAGTATATCTTTTATCGATTTGCTGGTTCTTCCAAGTTCCACGGTAACTTCCAATGGAACATCCATAATCAAATCAATGTTTTCCGGTGCAATTCCGTCAAGCTGAGGTGCCTGAGCAAAATTTTGGAACTGTGCCGGCTGTATATTAATATCCTGTGGTGGAACAGCATACATTGGCTGCTGCATTCCTGCCATAGGTTGTTGTTGTGGATTTGCAAAATTTTGTGGCACTGCCTGTGGCTGTGGCGCCGGTGCTGCCGGCTGTGCCTGTGGCTGCGGTGTTGGTGTTGGTTCCGGTACCGGCTGCGATGCCGGTTCTACGGCAACTGCCTGGCTTGCAGGAGCGTTCTCAGCCGAATCACCACCTGTCTTACCAACAAACTGCTGATAAATCAATCTGGCAAATTCGATTGGGTACAACTGCATAATCTCACTGTCAACCAAATCACCAATTTCCATTCGGAAAGAAACCCGTGCAAATAACTGCCCGGACAAATCACCAAGAGCAGCCTCATCTAATCCCTCTCCAAAATCAACTCTCGTAGCAGTCGGCGGACTAATATCCACCTTTTCATTAATCATGGATGACATCGATGTCGCTGCCGAACCCATCATCTGATTCATCGCTTCACAAATAGCACTCAAATGTAAATCACTTAATTCGGTGTCATCGACGTTGGTTCCGTCACCGCCCATCATAAGGTCAGTAATTACCTTTACATCCCTTTCTTTCAATATTAATAAATTTTTACCTTGTAAGCCCGTCTTATAAGATATGTAAATGAAAACAACCGGAGCCTCGCACTGTGCAGACAATTCCTCTAGTGTCGTGTAGGAAACAGTAGGAGTTGTAATATCAACCCGGTTATTAACCAAAATCGACAACGTCGTTGCCGCCGTCCCCATACTTATATTTGAAATTTCACCTAACGCATCCGATTCTTCCGGAGTCAGCTTCTCGGCTTTCGAAATATCGCTTGATGTCTGTACGGCATCCGATGCTGCTTCTTCTGAAGTGCTATCCGCATCCACATTGCCTAATAACGCATTAATCTCTTCCTGCGATAACATTCCGTCCATTGCACTACTCCTCTCTGTAAATTGATTTTATTTTTACTGCATAGGAATCTTCATAAGCTCCCGGGATTGCAGAAAATTTCTTTATGTTGCCAACATAAACATCCAATTCATCTTCCAGCCTCGTGTTTACTTTTATAATATCCCCCGGCTGCAAATGAATGAAGTCATTCACCGATATCGCGCTTCGTCCCATAATCGCACGAACCGGAATCTGAGCTCTCTGTAATGATTCTTCCAGGTAATCTCTATATGTACCGTCTCCGGTTGCTACAGAAGTGGAGTACCAGTATTTAGTGTTCACCTTATCAATCACCGGCTCTAATACCGCATATGGAATACAAACATTCATAAGTCCCTCTACTTCACCAATTTTAATGCTCATCGTAACAATCGATGTCATCTCATTTGGTGTAACAAACTGAGCAAACTGCGAGTTTGTCTCAATCCTCTCAAGCATCGGCTCCAACACCTGAACAGTATGCCACGGTTCCACTAAAAGGTTTGTGCAAACTACCATAATGCGTTCAATAATTGTCAATTCTATTTCCGTAAATTCGCGATTTTTCTCCAACGGCTTTCCACCGCCTCCAAGCATTCGGTCAACAATAGCAAACCCAATTTCCGTTGACACTTCCATAATAATGTTACCATCAAGTGGCGCAAAATTTACAACACCTAGTATAACCGGATTTGACAAGGAATTGGAAAACTCCTGATAAGTAACCGCCTCCGAATGCATCACTTCAACCTGTACGTTCTTACGAAGATATACTGGCAGATTTGTGGAAAGAAGTCTGGCATAATGCTCAAAAATAAATTCAAGCGTTCGCAGATGCTCTTTTGAGAACTTGGATGGTCTCGCAAAATCATAATCCTTAATCTGTCGATCATCCGTCTCACCCGCCTCATCTGGGTCAAATTCACCACTATTAAGCGCGGATAACAAATTATCTATCTCATTCTGCGACAATACGTCACCCATTTGTTCTCACCTCTTTTCTCACACTGTTGTTTATTATATCATATTTCCTTCATAAACTAAAGTCTTTTTTTCGATTCTTACAATCAGGCAATCAATGGATCTTTTAACGAAATCTCAACAACTGCCTTTGTATTGTATTTTTCCTGAATTTTCTTCACAATTTCAGAACGAACCTTTACCAAGTCTAATGTTGTAGCTGTATAACTTCCAAGTGTTTCTTTCACAATATCATCTACATAAATATCATTGGTCTGAATCGATTCACTCACCTTTTTATAATCATCGGCTTTGCTGTTAAAAGAAATTGTAAAACCGGCAAGCTGCGCATAATGGTTGCTGTCGTCACCGGCATCTTTTTTTAGGTTAATATTTACTGCCGAATCATAAGTTTTCGTATAAGCCACCAAATCATCAATTGTATAGTCCTGCTCTTCGGAATTTGGGTCATCAATATTTAAATCAATCACCGATGCCACTTTATCAACCAGAGCAGCTGTCTTATTTGAGGCAGGTACAATAGAAAAGACAAGTACAATCCCCAATACAAGATTCACAATTGATACCGCCATAACAATAATGGTCAATATATTCTTCTTCATAAGAAATTCCTCCATTTACTTACTTGTATAAATCTTAATCTCAACACGCCGGTTCTGAGCGCGTCCTTTTCTTGTTTTATTGGATGCCACCGGCTCATACTCACCCATACCGGAAATCTCAATTTCCGTCTCCTTTGGCTTCATATGTTTTTTATTTACCAAATATTCAAACACCGTATTCGCACGTGCTGTTGAAAGCATCATATTGTTCTTGTATCTGCCGGAAATTGGAACATTATCCGTGTGTCCTTCAATTTTGATCCGATGGTCTGCATATCGCTTCAAAATATCTCCGACTTTGCTCATCAAAGGCACCATGTTTTTCTTAAACTCAATATCGCCGGATTCAAAAAGCAGTGCACCATTTAATGAAATTTGAACAAATTGATATTTTTTATCCATATTAATGTTAATCTGATCTTCCACGTTCTGATGTTCTGCATCCTGTGCGAGTTCTTTGTACAATTTTTCTGCCTTTTCCTTTTGTTCCTGCTGTTGTTTTTTTAAAAATTCCTCTTCTGCTTTGGCTTTATCATTCATCGGCTTTTCTCCGGTTGACTGGTTGCCCTGCTCAGATTTGTTACCATCCTGCTTATCAACCTGTTCTTCCGATTTCTGATTGTCCTCTCCGGAATTTTCATATTCGTTAAAATACTCCGAAATCGAAACGAGTTGATCGGTTCCACTTGATACAAATGCACCTTCCCCAACAGCAGCACCGCCACCATCAAAGATATTAATCCGCTCCGTCATGGATGTTACTAACTGTTCGTACTTATCAGCATCGACAGTCGACATTGAAAACAAAAGGACGAAAAAACAAAGCAAAAGATTCATCAGGTCGGCAAAGGTATTAATCCATCCGGCGCTAATACCCTCCTGTTCCGCCTTCTTTTTCTTTCGGGCCATTAAGCGTCACCACCTTGTCCGCTGCCTTTATTACCACCACCAAGAACTTCTTCTCTCTCACTAGGTGCAAGGAAAGATTTCAGTTTTTCCTCAATCACACGTGGATTTTCACCTGCCTGAATAGAAAGAATTCCTTCGCAGATAACTTCCTTCATCATAATTTCTTTCTGGTTTTTCGCACGCAGTTTTGTTGCAATCGGGATACTGATCCAATTGGCAATCAGCGAACCATATAAAGTAGTAACCAACGCAACCGCCATGTTCGGTCCAATTGAACTTGGATCATCCAAACGTTTTAACATGTTAATCAATCCAATCAAAGTACCAATCATTCCCCATGCAGGACCCATAGCGGCCAAGTTATCCCAGAAGCTGTAAATTTTGCTATGTCTCTGCTCAATGCAATCAAGTTCTGTCTCTAGAATACTTGATACCAATTCCTGATCCGTGCCATCAACAATCAACATAATTCCCTTCTTCAGGAAATCATCATCTATGTCACTGGCTGCCTCTTCTAACTGCAAAAGCCCTTCTTTACGAGCTACGTTTGCCAAATCAATAATTTTATGTATCGTCTCCCCCTCGCTGGATTCCTGTACTTTGATTGTCAAAAGGAATGACTTTAAGCAGTTTATAAGTTCTCCAATGCTGCCGGACATCGTCAGCATACACATCAAACATCCAACAATAACAATCAAAAAGGACGGATAATCCCAAAAGTTTCCCAATGCAGCAAATCCTAAGTCACCAGAAACAATACCATATACTACGGCCCCCGCACATCCTACGAGGCCTATAATTGTAGCTATATCCAAAATGACACCACCTAACTGTTACATGTTATTTCTTTCTCGTATAATTTTACTAGATTTTTCACTTCTTGTCTACTTTCTTTTACAATTATTTTTTTCCCCGTTGTTAAAGTTATCACCGTATCCGGTGTTTCCTCTACCATTTCAATCAAATGGTTATTAACGGTAAGCAATGAACCATTCATTCTTGTCACATCAATCATAAACCCCTCCTTACTTGTAAAAGCACACTGTCCCATCCGCATAATTCATGCGGATGGGTCAATATGCCTAATCATTATCGTTTCAGATTAATGAGTTCCTCAAGCATTGTATCAGATGTAGTAATAACACGGGAGTTTGCCTGAAAACCACGTTGTGTCGTAATCATATTGGTAAACTCGGTTGCCAGATCAACATCGGACATTTCCAAAGCTCCGACTGAGAATTTACCGACTTCTGAAATATCCACACCAATTCCATCAAAATCACCGGAGTTCAAGGTTGCTGCATACATGCTGTTTCCAACCGCCTCTAAGCCGGATGGATTAGCAAATGTTGCCACTGCGATCTGTCCTAACAATTTTTTGTCACCGTTACTGTATACACCATAAATCATACCATCAGTCTGAATTGAGAAACCATTTAAAGTTCCTGCTGCATTACCGGCGCCATCCCCGTTATTATTGCTGTCACCACGGTTTGGTTTTACTTTACAGGTTTTATTGCTCGCATACATCGTCAAATCCGAGAAGTTAACATCCACACCACTGGTTGGATACGAATTTCCGGTATCACTTAAGTTTAAGTTCAGCACCTTGCCATCAGCACTACTTACACTGGTAAATGCACCGGTTACCGGATTAAAGGTAAGTGTTGGCCAGTCTGTATCCGCAGGGAATGTAATGTCACCGCTGCTTGGATCTACCTTGTAATTTGTACCGCCAAGGTCTAATGAATTAAAGTTAATTTTCTGCTCAGTAGATACATAATTACCGGTCGCGTCATCTTTCTTTTTCAGAACTGATTTACCATCAGCACCCAGAATGTCATGAAGACGGACACGATAAGTATTCGATGAATCTGCGCTCGTCTGAATAATACTGAATTTTGCCGTACACAAATTACCTAAGTTATCATAAAAGCTGACAGCGATTGGGTAACCGGCTCCATCTGCACTATAAGCAACTAAAGGGTCTTTTTGGTCTACATTTCCGGAAAGGGAAACTTTTGTTGTCGCATTTGGGTCGGAATAAGCATTCTCACCACCCATAAGATTCAAGGTGGATACAGTATCTTTACGGATTTCTCCGTTCTCATCAACACCCCATCCAAGAACAGAAGCACCATTTGTTGTACAATATAAAGTACCATTTGCATCAATATCCAGCGCCCCGGATTTTGTGAAATATGTATTTCCATTGCTTCTTACAATCAAAAACGCATCACCGTTAATCATAAGATCCATGCCGCGATCGGTACGCTGCGTTGCTCCGGTACCACTTAAGTCCACGCTAATTGCTGCCACGTTAGAACCAAGACCAATCTGCACCGCGTTCGTTCCTGCTGTGCCGGTTGTTGCGTTCGGACCGGATGCATTCTGTGTTGTCTGATAAAATACATCGGTAAAGTTTACTGTACTTCCACGGAAACCAACCGTATTTACGTTTGAAATGTTATTACCAATTACGTCCATCTTTGTCTGATGAACTTTCAATCCGGATACACCGGAATACAATGATCTCATCATAATGAATCACCCTCCAATTTTACTATCGTTATGCTCTCTCTGTCAGTCAAGAGCATGTATGCTTCCTGTTAAGGGCCAGCATATATTTGTTTTCAGTTAATTATCGCTCCATCGATATTGGTAAATACAGCATTTTTTGTGTCATTTACCGCAGTAATCACCAGATTATTCTTCACATTCACAATAAACGCAAAATCGTCAACCATAACTAAGGACTCTTTCATTCCTTTTGCTTTCGCCTTACAGGTTGCCTCTAACAGTCTTTCTTTCTGATCTGCCGACATATCAATCTGTCTGGTTTCTAATCGCTTTGACGCATGTTTGGAAAATAAGATTTCATCAAACGATGCCGTATTTGTCTGCACGATCTGTTTTTTTACCTGTCTCTGTGAATCTGTTGTCTGCATCCGGTGACGAATCTGTTCCATGGATGTAAAACCATTCGTTACATTCATAGCACCCGACCTCCTTGTCACACTTATTCAGCCTCTGTCTTCTCTGTTTCTTCAGCTTTTTCGGTGTCTTTATTCGCATCCGAAGAATCCTTATCTCCGTTTGGAATACCACTTCGTACTACTTTGATACATACCTTATCTTTGACTGTTGTTTTAAGCGGATCATCAAAGTAAAAGCCTAAATAATAATCACCCGGCTCTAATTCACTGAAAGCTTCCGGGGAAATGGTTACCGTTCCATTATCGTACTTTAGATACTTGGAATCTATGTACTGGCCGTTTAGCACAACTGCCACACTGCTTGCCTCATATCCTTTACTTCCTAAATCAATAGAAACATCAATAAGGGATGGGTTTGAAAGATCATATGTCTTCGTTTGTGCTGTAACGCTTGGCAAATACTCTTTAATAGCATAATAACTATCCATTACCTGTACCAAATCGTCTAAGTCATACGAATTTCCATCAACAACCAACATAGCCTTGCCATTCTTCATTTCGACACAATCTACCGTTCCGCGTACTTCTTTGTAAGTTCCCGCAGAATCAGTTGTCTGTACAATAACTTCTTTGCCAACCAAACTGTACGCACTTGTATTTGACATCGTAGAACTCATATTGGTCATCTGTTCAAGCGCAGAGAACTGTGCTAACTGAGAAATAAACTGTGTATCATCCTGTGGATTTAACGGATCCTGATTCTGAAGCTGAGTCACAAGAAGTTTTAAAAACTCATCTTTACCAAGTTCACTTGAACCTCTTTGATTAACTTTACGCTCAGTTGTTCCATACGTTAAATCTTCCAACGCTGTCGTCAAATCACTTGTACTGCTTACTGCCATCTTCTCACTTCCTTTCTAAGCCGTATAATCGACCATACTATTAACGTCACGCCGTTCAGACGCTGTCGTCAAATCTTCATTCTTTTCCTCATCCGAAAAACTTTCATTCGGACGGAATTTGCGGTTTCCGCTCTGTTTGGAACCGGTCTGCTCTTGTCCTTCGCCGTCCTTTTTCAGTCCAAACTCAGCGACTGTCACTTCTACCTCATCCACTTTAAGTCCCTGCTCGTTAAAAGCTTCTTTTAAGTGAATCATCTGACTTTCAAGTGCTTCTTTTGCCATCTGGTTTTCTACAACCATCGTCGCTGTCGCAATTCCTGCGCTTGCTGCCACCGTGATATTGACACGGCCTAGGCTTGCCGGATTTAAGCGAAGTTCCATACTGGTCGTTTCCGGCATTACACGGATGCGAACCTGTCGAACAACCTGCTCCACAATCTGATTCATCGTCTGTGTTACACTCTGCCCCTTCATGCCACTTGATTTTTCAAGTGCTTGTGAAAGACGGTCTGTAAACGTTTCCGCCATCGTAGCATGGGTAGGAACCAATGAATCATCACCCTGCGACATCTCACTGTCATCACGCATGGACATATCCTGCTGTGAATCTTTTTGCAAATTTGAAGAATTTGCATCTTCCACTATTGCGGTCATGGTATTCTCCACTGTTCCTGTCTGGTTTAACGTATCTTTCATAGTGTCCGTTTCACTTGCCGCCTGCAATGTATCCACTGCCTGCTTTAACAGTTCCAGCATCGCCTCTGCCTTAAGAGAAGCAAGTTCTTCCTTCGTTACACCGAGCGTGTCACACACAAAATCAGTAAGTGCATCAGTCACTTCTGAAAGTTCTGTATTCAACGCATCATTAGTTAAAAATGCACTCGCATCTTCTACGCCATGCACACCGAGAACCAGCTGTTTAAGCGCATCCGCATTTACTGCCATAATACCACTCTCACTGTCACAAAGGATGAGTGATTCCGGCTGTAAATCGAGTGAATTTAAGATATCCTGTAACTCATCGTTTGTAAGTCCAAACAAATCCTGTAGTAAAACCGTTACCTGCGAAGCAAGAACAACGGTAACTTCTTCGATATCCAGTTCGTCATCCGCCATCTGATTTACTGTCAGCGAATCCTGCGTATCGTTTGAAGCCGCTGTGTCGGATTTTGTACTGATAGCTTTTGATTTCTGATAACGGTTTGCCGCTAACTCTTTTTTCGCCATGCGATTATCTACTCTATCATCCGGTACAAAACCATCCATGGTCTTTTTTGTCTGCTGCTTATTTCCCTGACTGCTCATTACGGCCTCAAACAAGGTACCTTTTGCCTTTTCGCTTTTCTCAGCAACTGCTGCAGCAGTCTTTGGCAGAACATTTGAAATTCCCTGCATCGTCATTTCATTTCCCTCCTTTCTTCTTAAAAATCTACTACAAATTTTATATCGGCATTTACCCGTCTTTTCTTTAGTTTTTATTTGTTTTTCATCGCCGTCATCTTCGTCGTAACCTGAGCTGCCGTCGTTGGTTTCATGTTCTGCAAAATCAAAGCACTTTTCGAAGTCTGCATACTGTCAAGTATCTTTGCAACCAAAGTTAAATCATTGGTCATCTCGGACAAAATTGCTGCTGCGCTGGCAGGTTCCATTTTGCCGTATGCATCCGCCTGATCCTTGATTTCCTGCGAATACTCATAATCCTTGCAGACTTCCTTATAAATTTTTTCTGCATTGTCCGGCTCTATTTCTTCATAGTATTTTTTAAACTCTTCCGTATCCGGTGCCTTATCGTTATAAACGACGTTTTTATCAAACTCCTGCACACGTTTTGCAAACGCACTCTGTTCCTGCTCAAATTTCTTTAATCGGTTAATTTCCGCCTGCAGATCGGACACTTCACTCTGGTTGGCACTGCCGGCATTTTTATTTGCTGCGAGCTGGCTCTCAAGCTCTTTAATTCTCGCATTTGCCTCCGTCAGATTATCATATTCTTTACTTGTCGATGTATCACTCTGATTCTGTGCCGGTTCCGGCAAAATCATATTCACAACTGGAACATCTTTCAAAACCGGATATAACACTTCACTTCCGAAATTTCCCACATCCAGTTTAATCAGCACACCAAAAATAGCAAGCCATATCACAACAATCACAAGCACAATCAGTACCGTAACAATTTTGCTTCCTGTACTTTCATCTGTCGACACCTTATTTTCCTTATTCTTATCTTTTTTTGCCATGACAAATCTCCTTTCACTCGAATTTCTCTGCACCATAGCGGTAGCTCACAAGCTCATCCACTTCTTTTTGCTCTTTTTGATTTTCTTCCGCTACAAATTTTTCAAAAGCCTTTTCTTTTAACTTTTCAAAAGTCTTTCTTTCCTTCATTGCTTCATTGAGATGTTCTCTTGCCACCTCAACTTCTTTTTCTTTCTGCTTTACGACTAATATCTGCTGTCGCAAATACATTCGAAAAATCTCAACGTCATCTTCCCTTCTCCTTATCTGCCCGACTTTCAGATTTTCAAGCATTGCTTCTTTCAACGTCTGCTTTCCTGCTTCCAGTCTGTTTTCACACTGTTTTTGCATAAGCAGTGCCTCCTGAAGGGAACGGTTCGCCTGCGCAAAATTATTTTTCGCCTGCTCTTCAAGCTTTTCTTTCATGTTCAAAATATTCTGCATGGAAAAAATAAATCGTGCCATCGTTCACCCTCTCTATCCTTCCTCTACGGAATCCTCTTCAAAAATATCCCGCATCATCTGAATAATGTCATCAAATAAAAATTTTTCATCGGTTCCTTGACGAAGGAATTCATTAACGGCATCAATTTTTTCTATCGCGAAGTCAATTTCCTTATTGGAACCGGGGCGGTAAGCACCGATATTTATCAAATCTTCTGCATCCCGGTAAACCGCCAGTATATTTTTCATCTTTCCGGCTAATTTCTTATGTTCTTTGGACGCCACAACACTCATAACACGGGATATACTCGCTAAAACATCAATTGCAGGATAATGATTTCTCTGTGCCATGGAACGCGACAGAACAATATGTCCGTCTAAAATACCACGCGCCGTATCGGCAATCGGCTCGTTAAAATCATCACCATCAACCAAGACCGCATACAATCCGGTAATGGAACCTTTATCTGAATTTCCGGCACGCTCTAGCAATTTCGGCATTTCCGCATATACACTTGGCGGATACCCGCGCGAAACCGGTGGTTCTCCGGAAGCCAGTCCGATTTCTCTCTGTGCCATGGAAAAACGGGTCAGGTTATCCATCATAAGTAAAACATCTTTCCCCTGATCCCGGAAATATTCCGCAACCGCCGTCGCCGTCTTCGCCGCCTTATTACGAATCAAAGCCGGTTTATCCGAGGTTGCTACTACGACAACCGAGCGTTTCATACCTTCTTCGCCTAAATCCCGCTCAATAAATTCACGAACCTCACGTCCGCGCTCTCCAATCAGTGCAATCACATTAATATCTGCTTTCGTATTTCTCGCAAACATACCCATCAGCGTGCTTTTCCCGACACCACTACCGGCAAAAATACCAATCCTCTGTCCCTTTCCAACGGTAATCAAGCCGTCTACCGCTTTTACACCAAGCGGCAGAACATCCGCTATCATCTCTCTGGTAAGCGGGTCAGGTGGTGTCGCTTCTACTGAATACCGCGGACAATTTTCCGATAACTCAAGTTCTGTCATCGGTTCTCCTACACCATTTAATGTGCAGCCAAGAAGTTCCTCGCCAACTGCAACCTGCAAAGGTGCTCCGGTATTTTCCACCCAGCTTCCAAGTCCGACACCTTCGACATCATCATATGGCATCAAAAGAACCCTGTCATCACGAAAGCCAACTACTTCCGCTTTTACGGGTTCTGTTCGGTTGTTTGAACGAATCAAACACAAATCATTCAATTTTGCACTTGGCCCGATGGACTCAATCGTAAGACCAACCACTTTAGCAACTTTTCCTAACTGACTGGTGTAACTTTTGTCCATGAGCACATTGTATTTTTCAAAATTAATGAGTGCCATAGTTCTACCTTCTTTGCGCGAGTACATATTTACACAAGCATGCGTAGTGTACGAACCATATTATCAAGCTGCGTCCGAAAACCGCAGTCAATCATCTGATTATCTGTCTCTATAATACAATCTCCTTCGGAAAGGCTTTTTTCTTCCTGCACCTCTATTGTACCGGTAATTCCAGCCTTTTCCACCAAAGCATCCTTTTCCCCTTCCACATACAAAAGGTCATCCGATGCTACACGGATAATATAGTGTTTTGCCGGTTCCATATCCGCAATTCCACTGCGAATCAAATGTAAAATAACATCTTTTCTGTCTGTCAAAATCACACCGGATAATTTACGAATCAGATTGCATAAAACATCAACATAGCGTCCTTCGGTTTCCGCTAACATCTGCTGATATTCCTGCTCTTTTTTTAACTGCTGACCGGAAAGTTCATCTTTCTGCGCCTGAATCTCCTCCTGCGCCTGCAAAAGACCTTCCTCATACCCTCTGGTAATTCCTTCCTGTCTGCCTTCTTCCAAAATCTGATTTTTCCGATTATTTGCCTGTTCGACAATCTCATTTGCCTGTTGTCTTGCCTCGGCAATAGCTGCCGCTGCCTCTTCTTCGGCTTTCTGTATTTTCTCTTCAATTACCTCATCGTAATTGGTTACCGGAAGTCCTTCCTGAAAAGATTCATCACCGGTCTCCTCCTGTGCTCTCTCTTTTTCTTCTTTGGCAACCTCCTCAAAGGTCTTCATTACCACTTTCTTTTTTGCATCAAGCGGCTGAAACTTCTCTTCCTCCGATTCATAACAAATCACTTTTGCTTCTTTCCCCTGCATATTCACATAGGGATATTTGATGAGATTAGACAATGATCTCGTCACCTCCACCACGGGAAATTACAATTTCAGCAGAATCCTCCAGTTTGCGGATAATATTTACAATCTTCTGCTGAGCCTCTTCGACGTCTTTCAATCGAACCGGTCCCATGTATTCCATATCTTCTTTAATCATATCAACAAGTCTTGTGGACATGTTGTTAAAGATTACATTCTGTACCTCTTCGTTTGCATTCTTAAGTGCAACAGCAAGTTCGCTGTTCTCCACTTCTCTAAGCACACGCTGAATCGAGCGGTCGTCCAGCATAAGAATATCCTCGAACACAAACATCTTTTTTCGGATCTCGTCGGCAAGTTCCGGTTCCTCGATTTCCAAGTTTTCCATAATGTGTTTCTCGGTACCACGGTCTACTGTATTCAATACTTCGACCACCGAATCCACACCACCGACAATTGTGTAATCCTGACTGACAAGTGATGCCAGTTTCTGCTCTAATATATTTTCCACTTCTTTGATGACATCCGGTGAAGTACGATCCATCATCGCAATACGTTTTGCTACATCTGTCTGCTTATCCGGTGTAAGAGAACTGATAATGCCGGCCGCCTGCTGTGGGGACAAATACGACAAAATCAACGCAATCGTCTGCGGATGCTCGTCCTGAATAAAGTTCAAAATCTGAGAAGCTTCTGTCTTGCGGATAAACTCGAACGGACGAACCTGTAACGACGCCGTCAGCTTGCCAAGAACTTCCTGTGCTTTGCTCTCACCAAGAGCTTTCTGCAACAAGTCTTTTGCATATCCAATACCACCCTCGGCAATGTACTGCTGGGCAAGACATACCTCATAGAACTCATTCAAAACCTGTTCTTTTTGAGCCGGTGTCACACTTCTGGTATTGGCAATTTCCAGTGTGAGCTGTTCAATCTCATCTTCTTTTAAATGTTTAAATACGACAGCCGCCTTCTCCGGTCCTAACGTAATGAGGAGAATTGCCGCCTTCTGAATCCCATCCATTTCACTATAGGATGATGCTGAATTTCCTGCCATTACATCGCCCCCCAATCTTCATTAATCCAGTTACGCAAAAGCAAAGCTACCGCTTCCGGATTTTCGTCTACAAATTTTTCTATCATGATGCGGGTGTCGGATTTGTCTTCCAGTTCGATTTCTTCCAATGTCTGCGCATTATCCTGCGTTGTAGCGAGCAAATCTTCCACGGAAAGCTCCGGCTCCATCTCGGTAACCTCAACCGGTGAAGTACCTTTAATAATAACAAAGATTAACAAACCGGCAATCAAAACCGTGAGAATCACCATCAGGTAATTTGTTACATTATCTCCAAATGAACTTGCTTCTTTTGCCTCAAATACCGGTTTTTCCACTACACGAATCTGAATGTTATTTTCAGTAATACCGGTAGCGGCAGCCACAAGCTGTGACAAATCGGTTGGCACCTGCTGTTCCGTCACATTGCTGTTTGCATCCACATACTCATCAAATGTCATATTATCAAGAGCACCCTGTGACTCTAAAGTCTCTTCTTTCACCACACGGTAATGTGTCAGCACAATTGCAATAGAGGACTCATCCTTCTTTACTGCACCAATTTCATGTTCAATATTCTGAACGGTTTTATTCGGCAGATAGTCATATTTATTTAATATCGTTTCCGATGAACTATCTCCGTTATCGGTAATCATCGTGTCAGTAACATCACCATTCGAATCGGTTCCAGGCACGCCGCCGGAAGAGGAGGCTCCTGTTGATTTATACTCGTAGGAACTGCCATACAAGCCCTGATCCTGTCCCTCATTTGTTGTATATGTAGTAACCAGTTCCGTTAATTTGTTCATGTCGAACACAATATTATTCTTAGAAACTTCAACATCATCATAACCTGCTTTTGTCAAGAGGTCACGCACATATTTAGCGAAGTTATTTTTCAGTTTATCACGGTAATCTTCGGTACTGCTGATTGTTCCGCCAAGTCCAGCATCCTGCTGTCCGTTAAACAAAAGATTTCCTTTTGTATCAGTGAGGACAATATGATCCGGTTTGGTGCTTCCTACTGCATTGGCAAGATAATAAGCAATCGCATCTGCGGTATCACTGTCCATGGTTTTGCTGCCCGCCATTTTAAATGATACGCTCACCGAAGTATCCTGCTTGTCCGCATAAATCGTACCATCATCTTTCGGACGGTTGATATAAACAGTCGCATCTTCCACACCATCAAAATTCAAAAGTCCCTTGCGAATTGACGACTGCAAAGCCAGTGTTGCTTTAGTCTGCTTTTCATCCGAAGATGTCGTCATGTCTGACTGAAGTGCTTTTTCCCATGTCATTTCATCATCCGTAATCTGATTTTCCCCCATCAGTAAAACGGCATCTGAATACTGTGACTGCTCCACCTTAAATGTTGTATTTCCGTTGTTATCCGATTCTTTTACATAATCAAGCCCAGCCCCCTGCAGTGCCGTATCAAACGTCGTAGCAGTTTCACCACTTAACGTAGCAACGTCGGTATACACCGGGCGGGTCATAAAATAAGCAAGCAAAACAATCGCAACCAAAATTGCGCATGCTACACAAATTATAATTGTTTTCTGTTTTGATGTATACTTATTCCAAAACTCAAGAATTTTGTCCTTGAGCGCAATCAATTGTTCCATCATTGTTTTCTATCGCTCCTCAACGCCTTTGTCAGTTAAATCTGCATATTCATAATCGAACGATATGCTTCTACTGCTGTGTTTTTTACTGCTACCGTATATTGCAGTGATACATTTGCTTTCTGCTGAGCAACCATCAAATCATGAAGACTGTTGCTCTGTCCCATTGCATACTTTACTTCTTCTACTTCTGCTGCATTGGAATAATCTTCCGTCTGTTGCACTAAATTCATCGCTGAATTTAACAAACTGTCAAAGCTTGCTGTGCCGCTTCCTTTTGATTTTTCCGTCTGTAAACTATTATCTGCATATTTACTGATATTTTCAATGCCACTAATTGCAGACAAACTAGCAATATCCATTTAGGTTTCCTCCATTCACAATTAACTCTGTCCAATATCAAGTGCCTTAAGAGCCATCCCTTTTGTCGAATTCATTACCGTAACATTTGCTTCAAAAGCCCTTGTCGCATCAATCATGTTTGTCATCTCGGTCACGGTATTTACATTCGGATACGTCACGTATCCATCTTCATCCGCATCCGGATGGGAAGGGTCATATACTTTACTTCCTTCGGAATTATCTTCCACTATTTTACTTGCCTTAACACCTTTTCCAATATTATGACGGTTTGCCATGCTAAGACTTTCACTAAAACTCGGATAACTTTTCTCCTCAAAAAGAACTGTCTTCCTCTTATATGGTTTGCCATCTTTTGCACGAGTCGTGTTTACATTGGCAATATTTTCCGAAATTGTATCCATTCGAAGCTGCTGCGCCGTCATACCGGTAGCGCTCACATCCAAAGCCCCAAATACTGACATAGTCATTCCTCCTTAATTGATTTATGAAGTCTTTAACGCTGATTTCATCCGTGAAAATTCCTGACTGATCGAATTCATCAGCGTATAATACTTAATCTGGTTTTTTGCCAGTTCCACGTTTTCTGTCGATACATCTACGTTGTTTCCGTCACTCCGATAACTAAGCCCCGGCTGTTCATTATACACCGTTGCATTTAAATCATTCAAATCTAGATTTGCCACCGTCTCATCTAATGAATCTGTTCCTGCCACCGCATTCGACAAATATGTCTCAAACTGTACATCTTTTCTTTTGTAACCCGGCGTGTCTGCATTTGCGATATTATTTGCCAGCACATCATTTCTTGTCCAGCTCGCATCCGCTGCCTTATCTAACACATTGATGTAATTGTATGCATTGGATAAAACCATCGTAGCACTTCCTTTCTTATTTCTTTATTCCTAGAAAAACGCAAACGGCATTATGACTCCCCATCACAATTCCCTTTGCGTTTACGAATTCCATTTCTCACGATAATAACTGTTAAACTCGGTATAGACAATATCATTCAGAACCTTAATATGCGTTCCTTTCACTCCGGATGACTTTGTCTTGATTAAGCCAGCGCTCTCTAATTTTCGCAAAGCATTGACAATAACAGTCCTTGTAATGCCAATTTCTCCGGCAAGCTTGCTCGTCACAAGGGTACCATCCTCTCCCCCCATTGCATGGAATACGTAACTGACCGCTTTCTGCTCAAGTGGCGTAAGCGTCGTCAAGGCAGAAGAGAAATTACTCTTCTTATGCTGCTCAATATCTGATTCCTCTTGAATGGACCTCATAATTTCAAGCCCTACCACAGTCGTGCTATATTCACTTAAAATAATGTCCTCAATCGAAAATGCTTTCTGACACCGGCACAGAAACAATGTTCCCAGTCTCTCGCCACCAATACTAATCGGTGTAATCAGTGCCTCAACTCCCTGTCTTTCTTCTTTGGAAAAACCAAGAGTCTCCAGATTCACATTTTCTTTTGTTGACAGTACATTAAGGAAACGTTCATTTAACATCGTCTCGATATAACTGCCCCGTTTACTCTGAAAACTCGGAATCATCCCGTCATCATTCACATAAGTTCCCAACAACTTTCCCTTACTGCTGATTATGTACGCATTTGCTAAAAGCATCTGTCCCAGCACAAAACAAATATCCGCAAATGCCACCTTAGATGAATGTTTGTCATTGAGGAGACGGTTTATTTTTCGAGTCTTATCCAATAATTGAATACTCATATTGCTTGTCCCCCATGAAACAATATTACCACAATTTCACCTTATTGACAAGCATTATGTCGTCTGTTTTTTATTTCTCTTTCTTTTCAATATAACCGCATGTGTTATCAGCACAGACTAACTTACTGCCTTTTTCCAACATCATGCCGCCACACTTTGGACAGCGTTCATTCGACGGCTTCTGCCAAGTCATCACATCACACTCCGGATTATTCTCGCAGCCATAATAACGACGGCCCTTCTGGGTCTTTTTAATAACAATCTCGCCGCCGCATTTCGGGCACTTCACACCGATTTTTTCATAATATGGTTTGGTATTTCTGCACTCCGGAAATCCAGGGCACGCCAAAAACTTACCGTGCGGTCCGTACTTAATTACCATATTGCGTCCACATAATTCACACACGACATCGGTTACTTCATCTTCTATTTTAATTTTTTCGAGTGCTTTTTCTGCATGTGAAACAGCCTTTTCCAAATCCGGATAGAAGTTTCTCACAATGGTCTTCCATTCCACATTACCCTCGGCAACACCATCTAGCAAAGCTTCCATCGTCGCTGTAAAGTTTACATCCACAATACTAGGAAATGCACTCACCATAATCTGATTTACAATATCTCCCAAATCTGACAAATACAAATTCTTCTGTTCCTTTGCCACATAGCGGCGTGAAATCAATGTTGAAATTGTTGGCGCATAGGTACTTGGGCGTCCAATTCCCAACTCTTCAAGAGTTTTTACTAATGAAGCCTCAGTAAAATGCGCCGGCGGCTGCGTAAAATGCTGTTCCGGCAGTAATTCACTTAAAGACAGCACAGAATCCTTTGTTACTTTAGTAAGCACAGCATTTGGCTCTTCTTTATCATCATCCTGCTGGTACACCGACAAAAAGCCCGGAAACACAAGTTTGGAACCGGAACTTGCAAATTGATGTTTTCCTGCCATAATACGAACTGAAATCGTATCGTATTTTGCTGAGTGCATACGGCTTGCCACAAAGCGCTTCCAAATCAGCTGATACAAACGGAACTGGTCTCTCGTTAAAGATTCCTTTACCTGAACCGGTGTCAAATCCACATATGTCGGACGGATTGCTTCGTGCGCATCCTGAATCTTGCCCTTTGTTTTTGACACTGCTGCCTTTTCAATAATATTTTCTTCTCCATATGTTTCACGAATATAATCTTTACAGGCTAAATCCGCTTCTTCCGAGATACGGACCGAATCCGTACGCAGATACGTAATCAGACCAATCGTTCCATGTCCCTTTACCTGCACACCTTCATATAACTGCTGGGCAATCTGCATTGTCTTTCTCGTTGGAAAATTCAAGTGTTTTGCACACTCCTGCTGCAACGTAGACGTTGTAAAAGGAAGAGGTGGCTTCTTGGTGCGCTCACCCTTCTTAATACTGCTTACTTTAAAATCTTCTTTTTCAATTTCTTTGCGGATTTTTTCTGCCTCTTCACCGGAAGCAATTTCACATTTGCCCGGATTACCATAATATTTAGCCACCAATGGCTTTTTTACACCCGGCACTGACAATTTTGCTTCCATCGACCAGTATTCTTTCGGAATAAAGGCATCAATTTCACTTTCCCTGTCAGCAATCAGACGCAGTGTTACCGACTGCACACGGCCGGCACTCAAACCTCTTTTTACCTTCTGCCACAATAACGGGCTGATCGAATAACCAACCAAACGGTCCAAAACACGTCTTGCCTGCTGGGCATCCACTAAATCCATATCAATTTCCCGCGACTGCTTTAACGACTGGCGAACCGCATTTTTTGTAATTTCATTAAAGGTAATCCGGCTTGTCTTTTTCGGGTCTAACTTCAAAGCATGACATAAATGCCAGGAAATTGCCTCTCCCTCACGGTCGGGGTCAGTTGCGAGATAAATTTTATCTGCCTTCTTGACTTCTTTTCGCAGAGAAGCCAATAACTCACCTTTTCCTCTGATTGTAATATATTTCGGCTCAAAATCATTTTCGAAATCAACACCCATCTGGCTCTTTGGCATATCTCTGACATGACCGTTGGATGCTACGACTTCGTAATTTTTCCCTAAAAATTTTTTAATCGTCTTCGACTTTGCCGGAGACTCTACAATAATAAGATTCTTTGCCATATTACCCTCCATTGCTAATGATAAATGCTCTCTATTTAATGAATCATATTCTTCCAAAAATTTTCACAAATTCTAGCATACACCATTTTAATCGGGCTTTCAAGCAATATTTATATTTTTTTCATAAAGAAATTTCTGCCGACCTCGATGACATATCCTTTTTTCTGAAGTACAATCATGCACTTTAATAACTGTGTCATTGGCAAAGATAACCCTGCTGAGATCTCATCCATATGCATCGTTTTTCCACCGAGAAAAGCAAGGATTTTCTGCTCTGTCTCATTCACATTCCGCGAGCCGTCAGACGTCTTAACTCCATAATAATCCAGTATATCATCCGGTGTCAAAACCGGCACTGCTCCCATACGAATCAGCCGGTTACAACCGACACTTAATTCATCTCCAATCCGTCCGGGGATAACAAATACATCTTTTCCCTGCTCAAGTGCCGCATCTGCTGTAATCAAAGATCCGCTCTTTTCTCTGGCTTCCACAACTAGAATTCCATCCGACAGACCGCTGATAATACGATTTCTCATAGGAAAAAAGACAGGCTTTGCACGAGCATACACCGGAAATTCTGAAATCACTCCTCCATGCCTTACAATACTTTCATACAAATTCTGATGACACGAAGGATAACACCGCATCACACCGGAACCTAAAACAGCATAAGTTTCACCCCCGGCTTCCAATGCCCCCTGGTGCCCCCATCCATCAATTCCAAGAGCCATCCCGCTAATCACAAAAACGCCTGCCGCAGCCAGACGATAACTAAACATCCGTGCCATATCCCGTCCGTACGGCGTACAATTTCTCGCCCCGACAACCGCCACAGAAAGTTTTGATGCATCCGGCAGTTTCCCTTTTACAAAAAGCCTCTTTGGTGGGGAGTCAATGTGTTTTAATCGCTCCGGATAAGATGCATGAAAATAGGAATAAAATGATATATGATTCTTCGCCAACTGCTCCCACTCATGCTGCCAGCCTTCCTGCTTATATGCTTTGGCAAAGTAATTCTTTTCACGTGGTTTCATCCACTCTGCTTTTTTAATATCCGTTTCAGAAAGAGAACGCGCCTTATCTATACTTTTATACCGCTCAAAGAACCTCTGTACAAAAGGCAAACCAAGTCCGGAAAGGGAAGTCAGCCAAAACAGATATTTTTCTTCTTCCTTTGTCATATCGTCTCCACCCCCCAGTATTTGCGGTCCACACTGCGAAAACGAACTGCCTCCGTTATATGGCTTTCTAAAATCGTATCACTTTTCTCTAAATCCGCAATTGTCCTCGACACACGCACAATCCGGCAAAGCCGCCTCGCGCTCATCTGTTCCTCGTGAAATAAAAATTCTAACAATTCTTTCTCCGCTGTGCCCATGACACAGTATTTTTTCATTGCCTGTGGTGTCAACTCACTATTATAGGAAAAGTTTTCTTTTCGATAGCGTTTCTTTTGTATCCTGTGTGTCCTCTCCACCCTCTCTCTTATCTGCTTACTTGTCTCTCCTTTTCTCTCATACAGAGAAAATTCCGGCAGCCCTGTTTCTACACATAAGTCCATCCGGTCTAACAAAGGCTCACTGATTTTCGCTAAATAGCGCTTGATATCTGCTGTCGTGCATCGACATTTATCCCGGTTTGGATAATAACCGCACCGGCATGGGTTCATCGCCGCCACAAACGAACAGTCCGATGGATACTCATAACTGCTCCCAACACGTGCAATTGTTACTTTCTGTTCTTCTAACGGCTGTCTGAGCACCTCTAGCGCACTCCTTGAAAATTCCGGAAGTTCATCTAAAAACAAAATTCCTTTTGAAGCCAATGTAATCTCTCCCGGCATTGGAATTCTGCCGCCTCCGGTAAGTGCCGCTGCCGTCGTTGTATGGTGGGGAGCACGAAACGGACGCTTTTTCAGCACAGACGCATGTTCTCCTAAAAGTCCGCACACACTGTACAATCTCGTCACTTCTACACTTTCTTCTAACGTCATCGGTGGCAGAATCGTTGGAAGTCTTTTCGCAAGCATCGTCTTCCCACTTCCCGGTGGACCAATCATCAAAAGATTATGCCTTCCACTCACTGCAATTTCCGCCGCACGCTTCATCATTTCCTGTCCTTTAATATCGGAAAAATCAAGTCCTTCTTCCTGTGACTCATCCCACTTTTCAAAAGGAATATATACTTTCTTTAGTGAAATTTCTCCCCGTAAAAAACGCAGCGTTTCTGAAAGGCTTTCCACCCCATAAAGAGAAATTCCTTCTAATACGGCAGCTTCTTTTACATTTCCTTTTGGCACAAGAAACTGTCGAAGTCCCTGCTTCTTTCCTTCTAAAACCATAGCTAATACACCATTTACACTCTGTACGGAACCATCCAAACCAAGTTCCCCGATAAACATCGTATCTTTGATACATTCTTTGGATAAATGACCGAATGCGGTCAACAGACAAATTGCAATGGGAAGGTCAAATGTTGTGCCTTCCTTTCTTACATTCGCAGGCGATAGATTCACCGTAATGCGTTTTGCGGGAAAACGAATCCCCATCTGGCGCACAGCAATCCGCACGCGCTCTCTCGCCTCCTTCACGGCAGAGGCTAAAAATCCCACCATATCAAAAACGGGCAGACCATCACTGACATCTGCCTCAATGCGGATTACTCTGGCTTTTGTACCATAGACATCCGCGCCAAACGATTGACTAAACATAAATTCCTCCTAACCTGAGGAACGAACCAAGTACATTGTAACACACAGGTCAGAAGGACGCAAGTCTTTTTTAATTCTTTTGCTGCTTTTCCAACAATTTTTTAATTTCATCCATAAAGGTATTTACATCCTTAAACTCACGATATACCGAGGCAAAACGAACATAGGCAACCGGGTCTAACTGCTGAAGCTTGTCCATCAGAATTTCTCCGATTTTTTTGCTCTCAACTTCCTTTTCTCCGAGATTAAAAACCGCACTTTCCACAGAATCTACCAATTCATTAATCTGGTCAACCGAAATTGGACGCTTAATACATGATCGGAATACACCGCGTTCAATTTTTGAACGGTCATACGGCTCTCTCATCTGGTCTTTCTTTATGACAACAAGAGGAATCGTCTCCAACTTCTCATAAGTCGTAAAACGCTTCCCACATTTTTCACACTGACGACGGCGGCGAATCGAATTATTGTCATCGGCCGGTCTTGAATCAATTACTTTCGTATTTTCTTCTGCACAAAATGGACATTTCATAGTCTTCTCTCCTTCTTTTCACTACTGTAAGTATATCGAATTTTTCGCATGAAGTAAAGACTAGCTTCCACATTTGTTTGTAACGCGCTCCTTATTTACCTCCACAAGAATCAAATCTGTTCCGATTTTACAGATATGGCATATTTCAATGACGTATTCTTCTTCTCTACCCAGCACACCAAAAAATTTGCAGGGGCCCGGAATAATAATATGTGTAATTTTTCCGGTGCACAAATCAAACTCGACGTCTTCTACAAAACCAAGTCTCTCGCCATCACAAATATTAATAACTTCCTTCTCCCTCAAATCACAAATCCGCATAAAAATCTCCTTCTCTTTCTAAAATATTATATGTAACAAACGCATAATTTGTGTTTCATCTGTTCATGATAAAAGAGAGGACATCAATGGACAAAATGGAGGACATACCATGGCACACTACAAGGTAGAAATCTGCGGCATTAATACAAGCAAACTCCCACTTCTGTCAAATGAAGAAAAAAAGACACTATTCGATAAAATAAAAAAGGGTGATAAAAAGGCACGTGAAGCTTACATCCACGGTAATCTCCGTCTCGTGTTAAGCATCATCCAAAGGTTTAATAACAGTACCGAAAATGTAGACGATTTATTTCAGATTGGATGCATTGGTTTAATGAAGGCAATTGATAATTTTGACGTTACACAGAATGTAAAATTTTCAACTTATGCAGTACCGATGATTATTGGCGAGGTACGGCGCTATCTTCGCGACAACAATGCGATTCGTGTGAGCCGTTCTCTCCGTGACACTGCCTACAAAGCTATTTATGCCAAAGAGGCACTGATGAAAAAGCAGGAAACAGAACCAACCTTAGAAGAAATTTCAAAAATGATTGATGTTCCACCAAAAGACGTCGTATTTGCGCTGGATGCCATCCAAAGTCCGGTCTCACTGTATGAACCGGTTTACTCCGAAGGCGGGGATACGTTGTATGTCATGGATCAAATCAGTGACAAAAAAAACAAGGAATCCAACTGGGTCGAACATCTCTCCTTAAAAGACGCATTGAGCCATCTGCCGGAACGGGAAAACCACATTATACAACTCCGCTATCTGGAAGGGAAAACACAAATGGAAGTGGCAAACGAAATCCATATTTCTCAGGCACAGGTCTCACGACTGGAAAAAAACGCCCTGAAAATCATGAAAAATCACTTAGAAGCATAAAATAAAGAAGTTCAATTTGATTTAAGGTGTGATAACACCTCATGTTAAAATCTCTCACAAATTGAACTTCTTTTTTCATATTCTAAAAGAATATGCTATTTTAGTCTACATACTTCTTTAATGTGCTGCGGATTGCACCTTTTCCGGCAATCAATTCCACAAACATCTTCTCCACTTTCTCACCAAGAGAAACCGAATAGAGGTCTACGGCAAAAATCGATGCATCGCTCAAAATCGGCTGCAATTTATCATGTACATCCGTGTCACCAAAGGAAATTCCAGCGACATGAGCTTTCACTTCATCCAAACGTGGGTCAGGACTCTGTTCAAAAGCGTTTCCTTCGTCATCAATTCCCATCAAATAGCGGCACCAGCCTGCTAATACAAGTGGAATTAACGTAAGGCTCTTTGTATCTAAGTCTTCTCTGTTCTCATAGAACTTAATTGTCTCGCCAAAACGGATTGGGAGCTTTTGTGACGTATCACAGGCAATTCTCTGTGGCGTATCCGGCATAAATGGATTTGGCAGACGCTTTGTCAATACTGCGTTTGCAAATTCTTTCGGATCAATAACACCCGGATTTACAACAACCGGCATTGCTTCCTCATAACACATCTTCTGAATCAACTGAGAAAGTTCTTTATCTTCCATCTCATCATGAATGGAAGTATGTCCTAACATACAGCCATAAATAGCAAGTGCTGTATGCAGCGGGTTCAAGCAGGTACAAACTTTCATTTTTTCTACTTTATCCACCGTTTCACGGTCTGTAAATACAATCCCTGCTTTTTCCAATGGTGGACGTCCATTCGGGAAGTTATCTTCAATAACAAGATAACCGGTTTCCTCTGAGTTAACAAACGGTGCCGTATACGTATTACGGCTTGTAATAATCAAGTCGGTATCTTCAAAACCATCTTTTTCGAGCATTTCTTTTACTTTCTCATCCGGTCTTGGTGTGATTTTATCAATCATCGACCATGGGAAAGATACTTTTTCTTCCATATAGGAAACAAAATCATCATCCACTTTTCCTGCCTGTTTCCAAGCATCTACATATGCCATAACGCCGGCCTTTAACTTGTCTCCATTGTGAGAACAGTTATCGGTGCTGACAAGGGCAAGCGGTGTACCATTTTTAACAAAACGTGTATAGCACAGAGAGGCAATGCGTCCCATCAGGTGACTCTGATTTCCCGGTCCTGCTAAAAATCCATCCTCTACACCCGGCAGTTTTTCTCCTTTACCATTGACTAATGAATATCCTTTTTCCGTAATGGTAAATGTCACCATCTGAAGAGAAGGATTTTCAAAAATCTCAGTAAGACGTGCATAATCTTCTGGTGCCACCGGGTCAGCAACTAACGATTCCGTTACGCTTCCAACCACGTGTTTCTCAATGGTTCCCTCAGCTTTTAACACAACCGACAAACTCAACCCATCATATGGTTTGTATGCCTTTGTAATAATCTCATGGTCAAAGCTCTCTGCCACAACAACACCGCGGTCATATTCTCCTAAATTCAGCAAATCCTGTAATTTTGCAGCCGGAAATGCACGGAAAATATTACCGGCACCAAAGTGAACCCAGGTCGGGTTTTCCTTTGTTTTTTTCTTTAATTCTTCTCTGTCGTACTTAGGAAGAAGATATCCTTTCTCCTCCCAGACGTTTGTCTCGCCATTTTGTAAATCTAATAATTTCATACCCAGTCACCTCTTATTTATTTTTATGAATTGCTTCCCACAAACCATTCAGATAAGCGACACCAAGAGCACGGTCATACAAACCGTATCCCGGTCTTGCCTGCTCGCCCCAAATCATACGGCCATGATCCGGACGAATGCATCCGTCAAATCCGGTGTCAATCAATGCTTTTACGATTTCATACATATCAAGATTTCCATCGCTTGACAAATGAGATACTTCATGGAACAAATCTTTGTTTTCATACTTAATGTTTCTCAGGTGCGCGAAATGAATTCTCTCTGCAATTTTCGGATTGCGTATAATCTTTGGCAGATCGTTGTTCAAATTACTTCCAAGCGACCCGGTACAGAGTGTAAATCCATTATAAATACTTGGATTCATATCGGCAATTTTCAAAAGATCCTCTTCGCATGTTACAATACGTGGAAGTCCAAATACATCCCAAGCCGGATCATCTGGGTGAACTGCCATTTTAATTTTGTATTTTTCACAGGTAGGAATAATTCCATCCAAGAAATATTTATAGTTCTCACGCAGTTTGTCTGCATCAATGTCTTTGTATTTCTCAAACAAATCCATAATCTCATCGCGGCGGTTCGGCTCCCAGCCAGGCATTACAAAGCCGCCACTTGCCTTTTCAATGCGGTCAAACATCTCGCTCGCATCGATACCGTCAATAATGGATGAATCATAAGCAAGTGCTGTAGAACCATCTTCCAAAGGCATTGCCAAATCCGTACGTGTCCAGTCAAAGACCGGCATAAAGTTGTAACATACAAGATGAATATCTGCCTTTCCAATAGCTTCCAATGATTTGCAGTAGTTTTCAATCAATTCATCTCTTGTCGGAAGACCAATTTTAATGTCCTCGTGTACGTTGATACTTTCCACACCAACTAACTTCAAACCTTTTGCTTCTACTTCCTGTTTTCTTTTCATGACGTCTTCATACGTCCATGCTTCTCCTGCAGGAATATCATGAAGTGCTGTAATCACACCGGTCACGCCGGGAATCTGGCGAATCTGATCCAGTGTCACACTGTCGTTTCCTTCTCCATACCATCTTAATGTCATGTCCATAATCAATAACCTCTTCTCTTTTTATTATACTTTCTTAGTATGTTACGAATGACCTTGTCTCAATCATCCTATTCATATATTTTTCGGGAAAGTGCATCTTTTACTCCACTCTTCCGATAAAAATATGTATTTACGCGGTCTCTCCATTCGATTGCATTAGAAAGCTGTCTCTCCATGCAGGAAAGGACTCTCTCGTAGACATCCTCTGCCATCTCCTCTTTCCACGCCTTCCAACCAGCAATCATTTCTTCCACTTCGTTAACACCCTCAAAATGCGTGTCGTATATATGCTGAATCAGTGTTTTTCCTGAAGCTAACACTTCATCATAGCGGACATAATGGAAAAATAACAAAAGCTCCTGTGGGCACTGTTTTTTATCTGCATACTTTGTGCACCATGGCTCATTATACTGGGTTGTGTAGCCGGTACCGTTTGGTGTACGGTCAACACCAAGACCATTTCTATCCGCTCTGTGATAAGTTCCCCAGCGGTCATACTCATATCCGTCAATATCCGGTCCGTAATGATAATGCGGTGTCACCATCCAGCCAATACCAAGCGGAGACGTATATTTTTCATATGTGGGCCAGGACTTCATAAGCATCGAAACGATGCCGTCGGAAAGAGATTTAGGAAGGGTAAGTTCTGCCCATTCTTTTGCAATAACCGCCGAATCTTCGGACGGATTCATCGCCATCCTTCCATAGCCGTAAGTGTTTGCCGCTGCTAAATCATTTCCGGTCCAGTTAAAGTCATTACCGGTGTTAATAACAGCTGCCATACCACACAAATGCTGCCCATAAACAGAGCCATCCACTATTTTCTGCACGGTTGAACCCTCGCCCGCAGCATACGTATCAAAGTCAAGAATTTCACGCCACATCGGGAGCAGATAACACAAATCAATCTGCTGTCCGGTGTACTCCTGTGCAATCTCTACTTCCAAAATCATGTTAGTCTTCTTCAAGCCGCCAAATAACGGCGAAACCGGCTCTCGCACCTGAAAATCCATCGGTCCATTTTTTATCTGTAAAATAACATTGTCATCAAATTTTCCATCTAATTCTATAAAGTTGTCATACGCCGCTCTGGCACGGTCTGTCTTTTTATCACGCCAGTCCTGCCCGCAATTATATACAAAGCAGCGCCATACCAAAATTCCGCCATACGGAGCAAGTGCTCTTCCTAACATATTTGCACCATCCGCATGCGTTCTGCCATACGTAAATGGTCCCGGCCTTCCCTCAGAATCTGCCTTTACCAAAAATCCGCCAAAGTTTGGAATCACTTCATACACATGTGCCACAGCCTTTTTCCACCAGTCTGCAACCATAGGATTTAATGGGTCACAGTCTGCAAAATTATCTAACTCCATCGGTGCGGCAAAATTTACACTTGTATACAATTTAATTCCATATTTTGCAAACAAATCGGCATATTGTTTTACCTGCTGCAAATAACGGTCTGTAATCAGATAAGTCTCATTCTCGTGAACATTGACATTATTGATTACAATCGCATTGATGCCAATCGATGCCATCATTCTCACATACTGCACAATGCGGTCATTCCATATAATCTTATAATCCTTGTAGAAAAAGGATTCACCGGAATATCCTCTCTCAATACTGCCATCCATGTTATCCCAGTGATTCATCATGCGAAGCGGCATTTCCGGTGTATTGTAAACCGGAAGACAATTCATCTGTTTGGTCCGAATTAAACGAAGAAAATGGAACACACCATATAACAGTCCACTCTCCGACTCCCCGGTAATCTGATACCGGCTCTCATCTTTTGTGATAATATATCCGTCTTTTCCTTCTTTTATGGATGAATCAACGGAAAATACCACGCCTGCCTCTTCTTTTGTTACTGGCTGAGGAACTTTTCCTGCCATGTTTTCCATAGCAAGTTTGTATTCACTGACAGCACTTTCTACGATTTCTCCCTCACAGGATTGAAAATATGTCAGCCATTCTTTTTCAACTGTATCTACAGGCTGATAATCCAGCCAGCATTTGCTATAATCCATCTGTTTCTCCTCATATTCTGCAAGTTTTGTGTTTTATCAAAAGATTTAAAAATCTCTAATTTTCTATCCTCACTATTTAAGAAAGGGCTGTGCAAAACAAACCTTCCGCTTATTCTGAACAGCCCCATGAAACTAAATTACCTGTTTCTTTTTGTTATTATTTTGTATGCTCTTTTGCAAACTTGTCATACTCAGCATTAACTTTGCTAATCTTGGTATCCCATTTGGTTGAAAGCTCTTCAATCTTCTTAGCAGGTGTTGTTGCATTTGCATATACAGGATAACAGAAATCACCATAGTCAATTTCACTAATCATTGGCAGATAAGAAGTAGATTTATGCTTCTCCTCTAACATCATACCGATTGTTTCATCTACTGCACGGTCATCTCTGAACTGTGGGTAATACTGCTCAAGAATCTGATCATGAGGAGTATATCCTTCAACAGGCTCTGTGTACAAATCGTAAGCAAATGCAATCTTCTCAGCTTTTTCCTGATCAAAGCAGCTTGGCATAACAACGATGTTGTCGTTTGGTACTGTCTTGTTAGTAGCATCCTTCTGATCCTGGTTGTATGGGAACATTACGAATCCCCAGTCATCTTCCATATCAGCGAAAGCGCTAATCTCATAAACTTCGGCAGTCTGCATAGCAGCTTCACCATCACGGAATGCAGCTTTATACCAATCCCATGCTACGTCTTCTGATGGTTTTGGCTTAATATAACCTTTCTTAATCAGGTCTACACCCCAGTTCATAGCATCTTTGAACTCTTTGGATGTAATTGCATCAACGTATTTACCGTCTTTATCACGGGATACAAATGTTGCATTGTTGTTAGCTGCACACATTGGCAGATAATATTTTGAGAAACTTGCCATAGCATACTGGTCTGTTTTACCATCACCATCGGTATCCTTTGTAAGTTTCTTACAATACTCTTCGAACTTGTCCCATGTCCACTGATTTTTTTTCTGCAAATCATATGGCTCATCTTCCGGAATGCCAGCTTCCTTGAAGAGACGTTTGTTGTAGAAAATACCACCACGTGGCTCATTGTCTGGGCTCATACCCCAGATACCATCACCAATGCTCATCAACTCTTTAACGGTTGGATTCCATTTTTCTTCATCGAAATTGAACTCCGGAAGAGTTGACAAATCATACATCAAGCCTTTCATCAAAGGCTCAGAAACAAATTCCTGATACAGATAGTAAAGTTCGTATTTTGGACTACTTGCCATAACGTCATTTACATAATCTGATTTTGCATCTGTATAGGAATAAACAGAATCACGAGTGATTTTGAAATTGTACTTCTCCTGAATACTCTTCCAGTACTCATTCTGCTTTTTACCAAACTCGTCGGTTCTGTTTGCAAGGGTATCCTTTGAAGTGAACCAGTCACCTACTGTGATATCCATGCCACCAAGGTCACTAAATGTTTTCTTGTCTGAAGAAGATGATGTTTTTGCGCCATCGCCTGATGCACTGCCTGCATCATTGGAGGAGCCGCCACATCCAGTAAGGGAACCTACTGCAAGAACAACACAAAGACCCATCGCAATCAGCTTCTGCATGCTTGCTTTCATTTTGTTTTGCCTCCTTATTTAATATATTGTTATACCGGAAAATCCCGGCGATAACCTAAGTCATTACTGCCCGACGGCACCTGCCAGAACAGGCAGATGCCAAATAAGGCAAATTATTTTTGTTACATCTTGATACCAGACTGGCTCAAACTTTCTACGAAGCCCTTCTGTGCAAATAAATATACAATAATCAAAGGAATAATTACCAATAATGTACCTGTACCAATCATGGCGGATGCATAAGCGGTCGACGCTTTATCAAGACCTGTGGTTGCTTTCACATAAGAGTTCAGCACCTCAGACAAACGAGCCACCTTGTTTGCCAGAATCGAATAGTTTGGAAGGAACATTCCTGAATAAAAACTATCCGTCCACTGCCATACAAAGGAAAACAGGAAACAGGAAGTAATCATTGGTTTTGCATCCGGCAGCATAATGCGCACGAATGTTTTAACCTTACCACATCCATCTACATAAGCAGCTTCTTCCAATTCCTTCGGAATACCACGGAAGAACTGACGAAGCATGTAAATGTACAAACCATTTTTCAATCCCATACAACCAAGACACATAAATGCATATGGTGCAAAAGAATCCAGTAAGTTCAGTGGCTGCCCCGTTATCAGACTGAATATTCCGAAAATATCAAAGTAACGGAAATTCAAGTACAGGGAAGACTGAATGGTTGAAGGTGGAATTACAATTACAAGTACCACCATCGCAAACCAAAGGTTCTTCAATGGGAATTTATATCTTGCAAAACCATATCCTACCAATGTACAGGAAATAATCTGCAAAATACTTACCAAAAGCGAAATCCACAATGTGTTACCAAGTGCAGCCCAGTAATCCATCAAATCAGCGGCAATCTTAAAATTGTCCAGTGTGAAGTGACGTGGAATTACGTTGATTGTCGAATCGTACAAATCACGCTCTTCCATGAAACTGATGGAAATCTTGTTTAACAATGGCTGCAAAATCAAGAAACACAATCCAAACAACAATACAAAACGCACAATTTTGTAAGCAACATTAAATGATACTTTGCGTAACAGATAGCCGTTGGATTTTCTATTACGTTCCCTGAAGGCTTGAAACTTATTCATTTTACTCATAATAATATACCCTCCTAGAAATAATCAACGAAACAATACCCAACGCAACAATTACACATAGGAAATATACCCACGCCATCGCCGACGCTTGACCGTAGTCCATTCGTCCTCCGATACCGATTGCGTCGATGCGATCCATAACTGTGTTGTCTGTCTTCAAGAAGAAGTCAATTACCGTATATACGATATTTACCAAAATCATCGAGCTCACCATTGGAAGTGTAATCTTCCAGAAACTTTCCCAAGCAGTACATCCCTCGATTTTTGCCGCCTCGAACATACTTGGCGAAATCGTCTGCAAAGCAGAAAGGAAAATGATAATCTGGATACCAGAGGCAATCGCAATATCATATACACTGTTAATAATGTCAAATACATAACTAAACATCTGTGACATCGGACTGGAGTCTGATGTAATCAAAATGCTCTCAAGCACACCGGTAATACTTGTGTTATTATTCGTCGCCTCAATCGCATCTTTCATGTCAGCCAAAAGCGTATTTCCGCTTTCCAGACCAACGATAACACCGGATGAAAGAATAACCGGCAGGAAGAATATCGCACGAACTGCTCCTCTTCCTTTGAAGGACTGATTCAACAGTAACGCAATAAAGAAACTGAAAATCAATGTTGCTGGAACGTTTGTCAACATTTTTACCAACTCAGAAATGAGGTTTGGTACAAACTGCTCATCTACCAAAAATGCCTGGCGGTAATTTTCAAGTCCCGCCCATGTCATGGACAATCCACCTTCAAGTTCTACCGTACTGAAACTCATTCTTAAGGACTGTACTAACGGCACAACCAAGAACAGGATAAAACCGATGATGAATGGTGCAATAAATAAATAGCCTGCAACCGCATTTTTAAATGCTAATGTCTTTTTCTTTTTATTCTTGCGAGCCATTTATTCTTCACCTCCCTTCACAGCTGCGAAATCTCTGGCCGCAATTTCCTGGCCATTGTATTGATAGTTGCTATAGTTGTAGTTTACAACAACTGCTTTTCCGCCTTCGAAGGTTGTCTTATATACGCCCTCTGCAATTTTTTCATGCTTATCAATTGCTTTATCGTATGTTCCTTCGAATGTTTCATTAAACTTGTTGTACAGACTCAAAGTATCTTTCTTCCAGTCATCGTAGTTACAAGCATAGTATCTTGTGTACTTACCATCCTGTAAAACACTTGTCTTTTCAGCAATGTAAGTAAAGTATAATCCGGCACCGGACTCAGCGGACTTCAGGATATTCTCCTTCTCATCGTCTGCCAGGTTAATTGCACCGCCGGAGTAATTTACCAAACCATGCAATGCCATGGTATAGAATGGAACCTGCTCATCAATGATGTTTACGGCACGGGCATCTAAGTTCATATCTGTAACGAAGTCTGCGTAAGGTACTGCATACTGGTTACCACTTGTAATCATAACCTTATTTCCGCCCTGTTTCAGTGACTGTAATTTCTTAACCTGAAGATTCAAAGCTGCTTCACGCGATACTCTGTCTTTTGGATTGTAGTCACCGGCAAGTGTATTACCGATATCTTCCATACCGACATTCTTGCTGCCATAATCATTTACTTTTTCTACATAAGTGTCAACCGCATCCATTGCATACGACGGTTTTACCAAGTAATAACTATCGTAATTATGATAATCGGTGTAATCATCATTTGCCTGGTAAGTAATTGGATCCCAGTTATAAAGCTCACACTCTTCACGGCTGACAAACTTCGCTGTATTTCTTGTGGAACTGAATCCGTCAAACCATTTGTCTTTGTATACATAGTTAAATGTACCATTCAGATAAAGCTGCATACCATTTGTCTTATCTGCATAAGCAGTCAAATCTTCCAAATCTGAAGAACTTCCCAAACGTCCTACTGTTTTTACTTTAGCAGCAGATGTCTGTTTCACACCGGTATTAAACCATCCGGTATACTTCGCATTGATATTACCAATGCCGGCTTTCTGCAAATCCTCCAAAATTGATTTGGCCTGTGTGTAAGAAGTCAATGACTGAGAACGGACAACCGGATAACCAAGGATATGCTCGGTATCATCTACGGCACCAATCATCTCAACAGCCAATGCCTGTTTATCACTGTCAACTTTACCAAGACTTGGATATTTCTTCTGAAGATATCCGCGGTACTCTTTTGCCAAATCCGAATAATCGGTTTTATCAGAGAAAATGTATCGCTGGGAAAGTGTTTCATTTGGCAGCCCGTCTTCATAAACACGAACGGTTGTATCCGATTTTGTGGATACATCCATGTTTTCGCCGTGAATCAGACTGTAAATGAATGTACCATAGTTATATCCATTGTTCTTTCCGGAAATATCCGCCTGAACGGTTGCGTAAGAACTTCCCTCTTCGGCTACACAAAGGAATGAACTCTGGGTAGTCTCATTTGCAATGGCAAGCAGTGGGAAATTGGATTTTGTCTCATCGACAATTGTTGTTCGTGCCTGACCATAATCCCAGCCGTAAACATCACTCTGATATCTCTGCTGTCCTGTCTTACCATTGTTGAAGTTAATTTTTCCACCGGTTCCTTCCGGAACAATCATGTAACCTTTTTCATCAACATTCGATGCTCCCATATATGGAAGAACCTGAAGTTTAACAATCGGATAATCTTCGTTGTAGGAGATTTCCTTCATCGGTACTTTTACAACCAGCTGGTTATCTTCCAATACATAGTGAACACTAATATCGAAAATTGGTTTTCCTTCGTTACGGGATACTTTGTAATTGCCCATATCTTTTGTACGGTCCTCCAAAGTATATCCTGCTTCTACGAATTTGTCTTCCAACTGCTGAAGACGAGAATCGGTAACCGACTCATCCAAATAATAAATTGGCTCATCCTTCAAGTCAGGGAAAAGTTTTTCACCTTTTGTCAACAGCTGCTTGTCGGTAGAATCATCCGACTTACTAAGTTCCTCATAGTTATAATAAACATAACTTCTGAGTGCTGACTTCTGTGCCGATCTTGACATCTTATCCAGATACTTCTTCATTCTGGACTCTTTGATTGCGACCGGACAAGTGTAGGTTTTTTCAAAATCACCTACGGAATAACTTACTTTAATTTCGTTATCGTTTACTTTCTCGATTTTATAAAACTTATTGTCCCGAATACACTGAGAGTAGTTATCAATCTCTTTCTTCGTATCCGTACTGTTGGAGTAAGTAAGGTTCAAAGTTGAGCTTAACACATCTTTGTAATGTCCATCGGCATTTGCATACTTCTCTACATCCTCAGCAGTCGGATTGGAGCGATATACCTTTCCTGTTGCCTTGTCTGTAACCTCAAGTTGTGTGGAAGAACCACTCACTGAGAGTTTCAATGAATCATTTTCAATTACTACATCTCCGCTGTTATCATACTCATAAGTTTTCATCTCTTTGGTCCCCTCATCGGAATCACCGCAGGCACTAAGAGCGAAACATGCCATAACTGTAATCAGGAGCAAATACAACTTGTTTTTCATTCTGTCATTTCCTCCTTTCATCAATACATTCGGAAAATGGTTTCTTTGTAAATCGAATAGAAATAGGAGAAACCATCACTAATCAAACTGAAGAACAGTACAAGCAAAAATACGATAATCAACATACCTACCGCTGAGAAAATCAAAGATAAAAATGCTTTACCCAGCATGAAGTCATGAATCATCATTACAGATGCGATAATCAGCAATCCACACCAAATCATGGAGAAGTTGCTGAACACAGTGTAAAATGCACCCTCTTCTTCAGTAACAACGTTACTCATAGGAATCAGTATCAACTGAATAATTACATATGGTGTCATTGCATAAGCGGTACCCATCCATATATCTTTTAATGTACCTTTACCATCAAACAAGGTGGTAAGACACCAGTTTGCAACAACATACACAATAAATGGTACAAGGAATGTTGCAATCTCTAAAATCAGGTTTACATTATCCCAGTTTACCGGATTAAACACGAAACTGGTTGCACCTAATTTAATCAGGTTTGTCAAAAGGACCAGAATAACAATTGTATTGGCTGCCGCCATAGACCCTCTCTTTTCATGTGTCAAATCCCAAAAACCATCAAAAGGTCTTACGATACAATGAAGGGCATAACGCAGAGAATCGCGGTAACGAATCCATGCATCTTTATTGGTCAGTCTTTCTTTTATTTTCATCCTTTTTCAACCTCCCTTCTGGCTTTCTTCACAAATCCAACACCAAATCCAAGGAGAATGAGGATTGCAATAATAATCAAGATCGTACCAATGTTCTCCTCAAACCAAACCTCTCGGTAAAGCTTAAATGCTTTAGAATAATTCTTGGCATCAAGTTTTAATTCAAAGTAATCCATTGCCTCTTTATAGTTCTTCTCACGAAGAAGTGCACGGCCGATTCCAATATATGCCTGGTCGTAGTTACCATTATGCTTCAGAACTTTACGCCAGATATTAGCGGATTCATCATAATTACCCTTCTTGTACTCAGCCAGACCATCGTTAATCATTTTACCATAATCAGTCAAAGTGAACTGGGTAATCGTTCCTAACTTCTGATCTGTAACCAAGAGGGAATCACCAATGTCTTCAATTGCCGAAGGATTCATAAACAATCCGGCTTTATAACCATGTCCACCAAAGGCATACAGCATATTCCCCTGGAAATCATAAGCAAAGATACGGCCTTTTGTATTATCCAGTGCATAATAAACATCATTTGACAAGCAGCAGATATCTACAAACTTGGAAGGTCCTTTCATCTCGCCTTTTTCGGTGTAACGCAAATCACCATATGGATCATTGTAACCGTTACGTACCAAAATGTCAGTTCCCTTTGCATTCAGCTTACGAATCGGTTCAGCCGACTCTACAGCTCCATCAAATGTACTGATTGTTGCATAAATGAAGTCTTCGGAATCCAGACAAAGGTTCGAATACTCTGTTGGAACGAACAAATCCATCTGTGCACGCTGCTCTTTTGTCGCAACCAATTTCCACAAATAAGTAAGGAAATCATAAGTTACTTCACTGGCTCCGACAAATCCCGTAAAGTCTCCGGTGTCATCAAATTCAAGGAAACCTTTGTTTACGTTCTGAACCTGAGCAAAAATACGTTTTGCACCATCCACAACTAACTTCTGTGGAAGGAATTTTGCATCCGTATAGGTTTTGTCATTTGGACGGCCAATTACTTTTACCATATTGCCGTCTGCATCCAAGTGAACAATTTTATTATTACCGGTATCGGCAATGTACATTTGTCCATCATCTGTCGCAAATACATCCTGAGGACCATTCAATTTTACATCTTTTCCCTCAGCATCTTTGTAACCGGTTACCTCTTTTACATAAGTAAACTCATTGTTTTCATATGTAAATTCACAAATACGATTATTTCCTGTATCCGCAACATACATCTTATTTCCGGTTGAGAAAAGACCCTGTGGCTCAGAAAAATTGCCACAATCTTTAAAATCAGAACCGGAAATTACTCGCTCAACCGAATAAGCATCCGGAGACTCACGGTCAACATCCCAGCAATCATAAGTATATGTATAATGTTTGCCATCAGAACTATTCGCGAGGACCTCCGCATTGCTTACAAGGAGGGATGCAACGAGTAATAACGCAAATACCGAAGTAAGTCGTTTCATTTTTCTCATTTTCTTTCCTCCTTATCAGTCTTTAATTCCGGAACTAGCCATTGTTTCCAGAATGTTACTCTCTGCCAAAACAAAGATTAAAATCGGCACCATCATAACGACCATTGTCGCAGCGGAACCTACACCGGCACGGGCAACACCACCGGCCATAATCTGCTGCAATGCATATGGCAGCATCTTATATTCTTCCGAGTAGATATACACCTGACCTTTCATGTTCCAAAGGTTTTGTACAGAGAAAATTGTTACTGTCAACCATGCCGGTTTTACGTTTGGCATGACAATCTGAAGGAAGATTCTTCCCTCTTTCGCACCATCAATCTTAGCCGCTTCAATCAATGCATCCGGAATCTGCTCCATAAACTGTTTCATAAGGAACAATCCCATCGGCAGTGCGAACGCCGGCACCATCAGTGCTAAGTACGTATCAATCCATCCAAGCTTACTCATAATAATATAAGTAGGAATCTGCAATACATAAGCATTGAACATGATTGCAGCCTGAATAATCTTGAAAATCTTTTTGCTTCCCGGGAACTCATATTTTGCCAAAACATAAGCAGCCATTGAACCAATAATCAAATGACCTACCGTACCAAGCAATGTAATTAATACCGTGTTAAAGACATAACGGGTAAATGGTACATAGGAGCTTGACATAACAACAAGCAAATCCTGGAAGTTATTAAATGTTGGGTTCTTCACGAAAAACCTCGGTGGATACAGATAAATCTCATCCAGCGGTTTAAATGCACTACTGATGGAGTATACCAACGGAAGTACAAAGAAGATACCAAACAAAATCAGCAAAATGTAAATACCGATATCACCACCGACTGAGCGGTTCGGTTTTCTTCGTTTTAATTTAATTAATTTCATCTTTGCTATACCTCCTATCAAGTTCCAACTTTGCTAAGCAGTGACTGAATTGCCTTATTCAACAATAGCATCACGGCGAACAAAATTGTTGCAATTGCGGAAGCATAACCCATCTCAAATCGTGTAGTACCATAGTCAATCAGATGGGTAACTACGGTACGCGCCGCATAGTCCGTACTAGGGAAACCACAAAGCGCCATCGTCTGATCGGCGACACCAAATGTCTGTGTGATTGCCATTACGGCACCAAACAAAAGCATTGGTTTCATACCAGGCAGTGTGATGTACCAAAGTTCCTGCCAGCGGTTTTTAACACCGTCCACATAACCCGCTTCAAACTGCGAATTATCAATACCTTGAAGTCCGGCCACAAAGGAAAGGAATCCCTGACCAAGACTCATCCACAATACGACGATAATAATAACATTCATCATGTAGGCAGTATCCGTGAGCCACAGAATCGGCTCACTGATAAAACCAAATTTAATCAAAAATGAATTTACATATCCGTATGCATCACCACTAAATAAGATAGACCATACTAAGTATGCCTGACCTGAAATTGTCGGTGCATAGAATACAACTACGGCGAAAGCACGGATATAACGTGGCAGTTCGTTGATAAACCAAGCGAACAAAAATGCCATGATATAACCAAGCGGTCCGGTAATTGCTGCCAGCAAGAATGTATTTTTAACCGCAATCAAGAATACATCATCTGCAAGAAGCAGGTTAATGTAGTTATCCACACCAACGAATCTTGCCGGTTCCAGTACGTTATAGTACGTGAAACTGTAAAATACTGACATCAGCACGGGCAAAATGTAGAATGCAGTAAACACAATCAAATACGGCAGAAGGAAAAGGTAACATGTCTTGGACATCTTAGCTTTCTTCCATGCGATTTTAGCATTGCGCTTTTTAATCTGCATGTATTTTCCCAGAAAATTCATTTTTTCACTCCTCTCTTATTTTTGTTTTGTTTCTTTTTCTTCTTGTTCCAGAGTCTTCAAACCAAACTCTTCACGTTTGTTTGATAACTCCTTATTTATCGTAATAACATAATCAAGAATCGTCTCTCGAGGGTCCTCGTTGTTATTCATGACTTTACGGATTGCGTTTGTGATATGACGTTCTGTGTAATATCCGCCGGCAACCTGCGGAATACCAAATGCCCATTTGTGCTGTTCATCCAGTATAGCGGACTCTTTGCTGCTCCAAGACAAAGTCTTAAAGGTTACATTGTTTGCTGTTGCATAACGTGCCGCAGCACCCATAACAGCCTCAAGTTCCCTTGCGTAGGTAGCCTGTGTATCAGCACTTGCCCACCATTTCAAGAAATCCCATGCAATATCTTTCTTACCACGCTGTTCCGCACCTTTAAGCATCATAGAAGCAGTACCCCATGACTGAACGGAACGGTTGATTGAGCCATCTTCCTGTTTCACACCAGGAAGCATACCGAAGTTCCAAAGACCTTTAATCTCAGGAGCGAATACAGACAATGTATTAAATGTACTGTAATCCGCTACACCGATTGGCATTTCACCGCTTCGGAAACGGTTTGGGAAATCGTACTGTTTAACCAGTTTGTAGTTGGTAAACAATTTGGTATAGAATTCAAATGCCTGAATGCCTTCTGTACTACCAATTGTTGTCTCAATACCCTCATCACGGTACAAGGAACCACCGCGCTGAACAAGCTGTGCATAGTAGTTTGCAAGGTCAGGGTTGGATGCATTGTTAATCTTACGCTCTACCGAAGGAATCGCAAACGACATGCTGTTCTTCTGCAGTTTCGGAAGGACTTTAATTACATCATCCCATGTATTAATCTGTGTCGCATCAATACCGAGTTCATCCATAATATCGGTACGATAGAACAATACGTTGTAGTTTTCTGTCTCCGGCAGACCATACAAACCTTTATGTCCGGTCTTGTCTTTCAGCCAGTAAGACTCATAAGAACTTGCCTGGTACTCAGAAAGTACATCTTTATAATCCGAGAACTGGGTCAAATCCACAGTCGCGCCACGAAGTGCGTAGTTAACAGGCTCTGTCTGCGAAATACAAAGTGCTACATCCGGACCATTACCTGACATAACGGCTGGAAGCATCGCATTTACCGCACCGGCAGAGTTTGTAACTGTATTCGCTGACGCCGCAGCATCAATCAGTTTAACGTTTACTTTAATTTCTTTTCCATATGTTTCTTTTGAAGTCGGAGTAAACTGCTGGTCTACCATGTTCTTCAAAATATTACTCTGGTCACGTCCGGCAGTAATCCATACATCGATAACATCCGGATCATCCGAATCATACACATTACCAAGTGCAGAGGAATCGGAACGGAAAGAGTTAACAAACAATGTGCACTCATGTACAATTCGGTCAAAACTTCCTTCGTTTACTTCTTCAATTGAAGATTTGTCACCGGCAAGAACAATATAGTCAATATCCATCGCCGTTGCACTTAAGTTGTTAATTGATGTACCAAGAGAGGATACATTCTCTTTGAAGTTCGACAACGTCTGAGGGATTTTATCCGGACGGTCAACAAACTCTTCCATCTGTGCAGCCAGCGTCTGCGCTACGGCGATTTCACCACCACGTTCACCGGTATATGCAGTAACTTCATCAACTAAATGATATAAGATTTTGGACTCATCGCCCATTGCCTTAATGATATCCGGATATACTTTTTCAATCTGGTAATCACGGAACTCATCCGGCTCTGTACCTGTCAATACAAGAATCTGACGATAGTACTGATTCATACGGTATACACTTTCAGACAACTGGGAGAGATACTCACCAAGCTCGCCAAGTGTAATTTTCAAACGAATTTTATGTTCTCCAGCAGTGAGGTGGAATTTGTATGCCTCGCCTTTATCATTCTGTAAGCAAAGCATTTCCCAAACATTGCTGTAAGTAAATTGCAGACTAACTACCTCTTTAAAAGGAATTTCTCCGTCAATGTACAAAGAACGGTTTGCGATATAACCACGGTTATATCCCTGACGTCCTTTAATACCGATTACATAATCGCCTTCTTTTTCTACTTTCGTAGTCCATTCCAGCCAGTCACCGGCAACTTTCCACTGTGTACCACCAATTACATTCAAAACCTGTTTGTCTGTATTGTGCTTGGTAACATTTCCTTTTTCATCCTCGTATTCGGTATCGCCCGATGTACGGTCATATGTAGCATATAAAGATGGTGATGAACGTCTGTCCGACTTTTCACCCTGAATCTTCTGAACGTAAGATTTGTCAACGTTATTTGTCTTTCCTTTGTTCTCTGCTGCGTACTCTGCATAGGTAGGAATCTTTTTCATATTACCTACTGTGAATTTACGCATAATCAAACGTTCGTTGACGCCAGTTAAGCGAATCTTATTGACACCCTTCTTTAAATAGAAGTAATACGGATCCATCTCATATCCGGTTGGGTCTTCAAAATAGGAAGAAATCCATCCGCGTGTCGGATCCTCAATCTGGGAAGGACGAATCTCATTTCCCTGGTTATCCTTGGTTGGTTTACCATCATCCGTGTAGACACGTTCGAAGTCAATACCCTCGGCACCATTAAATGGAGTTTCGTATTTACCCGTTTTTTCATTGTAAAGTTCTACCTTGGTCTCAATTGCAATTCCTCGGTCGTCCTTGTCTCCTGTGGAAGGATAATACTCAAGGTTCAAGTTGTAATAACCCTCCTCTTCCACATTAACAGAATACACTGCGCTTTCTCCTTCCGGAATCAACACCGATTCTGATTTTTCATTCTCCGGACCAAGATCATTATGCACAGTGACGTTTTTGGTTGTCTCTTTCTTCACGAAACCGGCAACCGGAATATCATAGGAACCACTTGGTGTATTGGCATCCGTGCGCTTAGCCACATAATCACTGTACTGGCCTTCACGCTGATATTCGCTGCTCATAGTGTCAAAATCCACACCTGCGTACTTGTCGGAGTTGTCACTTACGGAAGAACCTTTTAACTTAAAAAATAGTACAAAAGCGATAATCACCAGTACTACAATCAGGAATGTCCGTAAGCCTTTTTTCTTCATCAACTTTGACATAGCTGTCGCAATCTCCTTTCGTTGTTTCTCTTTTTATGCATTCTGCCAGTGAAATAAGCCATCGGAGCAAAACACATAATGTTTTTTTGTATAATATGTATACAGTTTGTTATAAAGTATATCACCATTTTTGTAACATGTCCATAGTTTTTGATAGTTTTTTTTATGTATTTTTGCTAAAAAATGATTGTTTTTCCCTTGAAAAATGTTTTGTATTTACAAGAGAGAATCCATATAGTAGAATGCAGGTATAAATATTTCACAACTTGGAGGTTTTTATGGACAACAAAAAAAAAGGCATGAATCCGATACTTCCGGGCTTCTACCCGGATCCATCGATTTGCCGTGTAAACGATGATTATTATTTGGTAACTTCAACTTTTGCTTATTTCCCCGGTGTTCCAATCTTTCACAGCCGTGATTTAGTACACTGGAATCAGATTGGTAACATATTGGAAAGAAAAGAACAGCTTCCTTTAGTAAATGCAGAAACAAGTGAGGGTATCTTTGCACCGACACTGCGCTACCACGACGGAACCTTTTACATGATTACAACAAACGTAACACCAACAAATGATATCAATAATTTTATTGTCACTGCAACAGACCCTGCCGGTCCTTGGTCGGATCCTTATCCTTTGGATTCTGCCGGCATTGACCCATCTCTCTTCTTTGATGATGATGGCAAATGCTACTACTGTGGTACACAGAACCGCAGAGAAGGCTCCCGCTATTTCGGGGATAATGAAATTTATATTCAGGAATTAGATTTAAATACGATGAAACTTGTCGGCGAAAGTTACCCGGCATGGCATGGTGCTCTCCGCGGCGTGGAATGGCCGGAGGGACCACATATCTATAAGAAAGACGGCTATTACTATCTTTTGATATCCGAAGCCGGAACCGGGCACAACCATGCTGTTTCAATTGCACGAAGCAAAAGTTTGACAGAACCTTTTACCGGTCATAAGGCAAATCCAATTTTCACACACCGTCATCTTGGCTACCACTATCCGATTGTAAATGTCGGACATCCGGATATCGTTGAAACCCAGAATGGCGAATGGTGGATGGTATGCTTAGCTTCCCGTCCACGAGGCGGCTACTATAGGAATTTAGGACGCGAAACTTATTTAGTACCATTTATCTGGGAAGATGGATGGCCGGTAATCAATCCGGGAAAAGGTATTTTGGAAGATACTTTCCCAATGCCTAATCTTCCTGCTTATGAAGCGAAAGAAATTCCTGCAAAAGAAGATTTTGACACCGATACGCTTCCACTTCATTTTATGTATTTACGCAATCCGAAAGAGGAAAACTATTCTCTTACAAATCGTCCGGGATATTTAGAAATGAAACCGGATGCTGATACGTTATCCACAAAAGGAACTCCTTCCTATGTGTGTCAGCGCCAGCTTAGTTTTGATTTTACAGCAGAAACAAAACTTTTGTTTTCTCCTGCTGTAGAAAACGAGCAGGCAGGAATTGCCATTTACCAGAGCCAGTCATTTAACTACCAGCTCTTGGCCGGCAAAAAAGGAGACGCCACTGTTCTCTCTCTTGTTAAGACAGAACGTGATGAGGTCACTGTCTTAAAAGAAGAAATACTGGATGCCCTTTATCCTGACCTCACACTTCGCATCACGGAAAATGAACAGGATTTAACCTTTGCTTATTCTGTCGATGGCAAATCTGAGAAAATACTTGCGGATAAAGTAGATGCAAGAATTCTGTCTACTGATGTAGCCGGTGGCTTTGTCGGAAACACCATCGGACTGTATGCAACCTCAAACGGTGAGGAAAGCAGCACCGTCGCAGCATTCGATTACTTCTTATATGAGGATGATAACAAATAAGATAGTTACTATAAAAAAGAAGTTACAAATCGACTCGAAACAAAAGATTCGCTTTCGCGAATAAAGTTTCTCGCTGATTTGTAACTTCTTTTTTATTGAAAGCACCTTATTTTTAACGTCCCTCTAAGCGCAAGATTTCTTTCTTTAACCGCTTCATTATTTTTTTCTCTAATCGTGAGATATAGCTTTGGGAGATGCCTAAAAGGTCTGCGACTTCTTTCTGTGTGAGTTCCTGTCCGAGTTTATCGTCGATTCCAAATCTAAGACGGATAATCGTTTGTTCTCGTTCAGATAATGTTTCCAATGCTTTACGCAGTAAACTTCTATCAACTTCTTTTTCAATGTCTTTGTAAATAATATCTTCACTTGTTCCCAAAATGTCCGAGAGCAGCAGTTCGTTTCCATCCCAGTCGACATTTAAAGGTTCATCAATGGATACCTCTAATTTCGTTTTATTATTTCTACGCAGATACATAAGAATTTCATTCTCAATACAGCGTGACGCATAGGTTGCAAGTTTGATGTTTTTCGTCGGGTTAAAGGTATTAATTGCCTTCATCAGACCAATTGTTCCAATCGAGATTAAATCCTCCACGCCGACACCTGTATTATCAAATTTTTTCGCTATGTACACAACAAGGCGAAGGTTATGTTCTACCAGTGTATTCCTGGCTTTTTCGTTCTGCTCTCCCCCCAGTTTCTCAATGCAGGCTGCCTCCTCTCCCGGCTCTAACGGTGGCGGCAGAATCTCTGCCCCTCCAATATAATGAATATCACCTCCTCGGTGAAAAAATACACTTTTCCAATCCTGAATCATCCGAAACTGAAACTGTCCCGGCATAGAAATCTTAAGCAGCATACTATGATTTCTCCTTTCCATTTTCATTATTCAACATATCGGGATGCAGTATCATCTCGTATTCTCCATCCACAGAAACACATTCTTCACAAACTGCCACCCACGCATCTTCCACAAACTGCCAGTCTCCCCTACATTCGATTTCCAATCGCTGTGCCCGGAAAGCACAAAGCATTCCCATCTTTTTTCCTACGGAGTGATAAGGAATCATCCGCATCAGGGGCGGATCCTTTCCCTTCCACAACTTTTCCAAAAAATTTTTACTGCCAAGCATAACCGGCTTTTTGCTGATTGCATCGTAAAGTCCATTTCCGGTATCCAAAAGTGCCATTCCTTCGATTTTATTTCCCCGGTCATATATCCGCAGCCGGTAAAGATATGACACCCGTTCTTTTTCTTTTTTTAGTTTTGGCATAAAATACCGAAAAAGAAAGAGAACAAAAAGCATAAGCCCTAACATCGATGACCCGGTAAGCGGGTAATGAAAACTTTTTTGTACCTGAAGCAAAAGCCCCGCCAGAATAAAAGCACATGCATAATAAAGTAAAAGGTGCATCACCGTTCTTGCAGTCGTCATTTTACCAAAAGCAAGCCGGACAAGAAAAACACTAACAAAAAAATAGGACAAAACAAGCAACAGGAGATTTCTGTGCACATGAAACAATACCAAAAGACACGCCATCACAGCTCCTAATACTGACGCAAGGATAAGGCGCCACAACCGAATGGTTTTTTGCATCAATAAACTCTGTGTCAGAAAAACCACCAGATTCATCCCTGTGTTAATCAGAAAGAATACATCTAAGTATAACTTCACTCTCATTGGCATCTTCATCCCCTTTCCGTTTGTGTAGGCTCATTATAGACGATAGACTCTGCAAAGCTTGTCAAACGGCCGCTCCCTTTTCCCATTATTGTCAGCCAAATCATTCTTTCATCTGACATCGTTAGACACAATCCAATCAAGACGGTAGAGTTTCTACATTTCTCACTATCATTGTTTGTCGAAAGGCTTGCATCTGCTGCAAAAATCTTTTACAATAAAAAAAGCGGTTTTAACCGCTGGAATTTGAATAGGAAAGGATCTATCATTATGGCAGAAAAAAATCCCATTGTAACAATTGTGATGAATGACGGCGATGTTATGAAGCTTGAACTTTATCCTGAAGTTGCAGAGAACACAGTAAACAATTTTATTTCTTTGGTAAACAAAGGATTTTATGACGGACTCACCTTCCACCGTATCATTAGTGGCTTTATGATTCAGGGCGGTGACCCAGATGGAAACGGAACCGGCGGTCCCGGTTACAGCATCCCCGGAGAATTTTCTTTAAATGGCTATGACAACTCATTAAGCCATGACCCAGGTGTCATCTCCATGGCACGCTCCCAGCATCCGGACTCCGCCGGAAGCCAGTTTTTCATTATGCATAAGAAAGCCCCTCATCTCGATGGCTCTTATGCCGCTTTTGGTAAAATTATTGAAGGCATGGATGTTGTAGATAAATTAGCCGAAGTTGCTACTGACTGGAGTGATATGCCACTTACACCGGTTATTATGGAAAAAGTAACGGTAGAAACTTTTGGAGAAGATTATCCGGAGCCAAAAACAGTTTAACAAAAAAAGAAACTGCAGACTCATCTCCCTTTTAGGAAATGAATTGCAGTTTCTTTTCTATCTCACGATTTCTCCCATATAATAAAAGCCTTTGCTTTCAACTAATTTTACCGGTAAGATTTCTCCAATCAAGGAGGCATCGCCCGGAAAATGAACGACCGCATTATTGGATAAGCGTCCGGTTAAAAGTTCTTCGTTCTGTGTATTTATCTCTTCTACCAGAACCGGAACCGTCTCACCCTCAATACTCTTTGTAATCTCTGCGGAAATTCCCTGCACTTCATGCAGCAATCTGTCAAACCGCTCTTTCACTACTTCTTCCGGCACTTGATTTTCCATTGCAGCCGCCGGCGTACCGGTGCGCTTTGAATAAATAAAGGTGTAGGCGCTGTCATAGCGAACTTTTCTTACTACATCTAATGTGTCTTCAAAATCTTCTTCTGTCTCTCCCGGAAATCCAACAATAATATCCGTCGTAAGCGATAGTTTTGGATTCTTTTCCCGAATCCGCTCCACCAAAGAAAGATAGGATTCTTTCGTGTACTTACGGTTCATTTTCTTTAAGATTTCCGTGCTTCCCGACTGCAATGGCAAATGCAGATGAGTGCATACTTTATCACATTCCGCCATCGCCTCAATCAGCTCATCCGACAAATCCTTCGGATGCGATGTCATAAACCGGATTCTCTTAAGCCCTTCAATTTCATTTACCTGACGCAATAGATTAGCAAACGTAACCGGATTTTCCAAAGTCTTTCCATAAGAATTTACATTTTGTCCAAGTAACATTACCTCTACCACGCCATCAGCCACAAGGCCTTTGATTTCGGAAATAATATCCTCCGGCTCTCTGCTTCTCTCCCGCCCGCGCACATATGGCACAATGCAGTAACTGCAAAAGTTGTTACAGCCATACATGATATTGACACCAGTCTTAAAAGGATATTTACGTTTTCCCGGCAAATCTTCCACAATCTCTTTGGCTTCCTTCCACACATCCATCACCGGACGTGCCGACTGCACCTGTGTATACAGTAACTCTGCCAGTTTATAAATGTTATGTGTACCAAATACCAAATCGACAAACGAATAACTCTTGCGAATCCGTTCTACCTCATCGGCTTCCTGCATCATACATCCGCAGAGGGCAATCTTCATCGACGGATTTTTCTTTTTATGATTTTTCAAATAACCAAGCCGTCCATAGATTTTTAAATTAGCATTTTCGCGAACAGTACACGTATTGTATAAAACAAAATCCGCAACCGGTTCCTCTACTTCTTTGTATCCAATATACTCAAGAATTGCTGTCATCTTCTCCGAGTCCTTTGCATTCATCTGACAGCCTAGCGTCTGAATTGACATGGTAAGAGGATGTCCGATTCGCTCTTTCTCTTCCTCTGCCCACTGCCTGCACTTTTTCATAAAATAATACTGTCTCTCCGGTTCTGACTGTGGAGCCTCTCCTTCGATGGAAAGTGCCTCCAGACGTTCATAATCAAACATATTGTTCCTCCATTAGTTCTGTTTTTTACCAAACGTAACAGAAAATGTCTTTTCCTGATAGGATGAACCGGAAGCAATTTTTACAGTGACTTTACCCTGTGTTCCTGCCTCACACTTTGAAAGTTTTTCCTGCAACTGGGAAAGTGTTTTCACGGTCGTTCCATTTAATTTGGTAATAATATATCCTTTCTGCAATCCTGCTTTCTCTGCCGGTGAACCAGCTGAAACTTCTGAAATGTAAATTCCCTGCGGAATTCCATATGCCTGCTCGTATTCGCTTGTCACATCACGGCCGGTAATACCCAGATAAGCCTGATTGTTTGCTGCCACTTCTTTTTGATTCATTAACTCTTCTAAGATTGGCTCTGCAGTTGCCATCGGAATCGCAAATCCCATTCCCTCTACTTCCTCAGAAGCAAATTTTGAGGAATTGATAGCAATCACTTCACCTTTGCTATTTACTAATGCACCGCCGCTGTTTCCCGGATTAATTGCTGCGTCTGTCTGAATCAATTTTACACTTGCGCTGTCTTCGGCGTCAATCTCACGGTCCTTTGCACTAATATAACCGACCGTAACACTCGTTCCATAGCCAAGGGCATTGCCAATTGCAATTGCCTGTTCGCCGACTTTCGTCTTTTTACTGTCGCCAATCGTAGCAATTTTTATATTCTTCTTTGTCGAATCCGACAATTTACTCATATCCACTTCTACAACAGCTAAATCCGTTGATGAATCCGTTCCTTTTACAGTAGCACTCACTTTGCTCCCATCGTTAAAAATAATGGTAACTGAAGTGGCTCCTTCGACAACATGATTGTTTGTCGCAATGTACATTTTGTTATCTTTTTGAGCAATGATAATACCGGATGCACTTCCGGTTCCTTCACTCGTCTGTGCGCCAAACGGCGTATTGGTTGTAGTCTGTGCCGTAACATCAATTGCCACAATCGACGGAAGCACCTGCTCCGAAATTGATGAAACATCCGATGTCGATGTACTTTGGTTTGTCGTCACCGTAGTCGTTGCCAGTTTCGCAGAGGCACTATCCTTCACCGTCTCATTCTGGCTGACTAACACATTCTTTCCAATCATTTCCGCTCCCTGAAAAGCGGTTCCAGCGGCTGTTCCAAATAACACAGCAGCTGCTAATATTTTAGCAAATTTTTTCATATTCGCACACATCCTTTCGTCTTTGTTGCTCTTATCATAATATGAAAATGTGTGCGGTTTTTGTTCGCTTTTTGTATGAATTGTGTGTTCTTTTTGACGAAAGTGTGTCTTTTATGCCTCAAAGTTGCCAAGCACACGCATAAAGGCAGATTCCTCTTTCACACCGCGAAGTGCATTCTGCACAGCCGCATCGTCTAAGTTTCCCTCCACATCAACAAAGAAGCGGTATTCCCAGTTTCGTCCCGGAATCGGACGCGACTCAATTTGTGTCATGTTCAAATCGTTATAAAGAAAATGGGACAAAATCCGGTACAGTGTACCACTCTGATGCGGTAGTTCAATGCACAGCGCGAGTTTATTGCTCTCTTTTGTGTAAACTTCTTTTGGTCCGATAATAATAAATCTCGTACAGTTGTTCTTCTCCTGCTGAATGGAATCGGCAACAATTTCAAGTCCATATTCTTTGGCTGCACGCCGGCTTGCAATCGCCGCCTGCGTCTTATCTTTATCCTGCGCCACCTTCTTGGCTGCTGCTGCCGTTGAACCATATTCCACACCTTCAAAGAGAGGATGTTCCTTCATAAATTTACGGCTCTGCAACAATCCCTGCGGATGGGAAAATACCGTCTGAATATCTTCTAACTTTGTACCGGGAAGTGCTAAAAGGCACTGGTCAATTTTCATCACGTATTCGCCGACAATGGCATTTTTATAATTCAACAATAAATCATAATTCGTGCTGATACCGCCCGTCGAAGAATTTTCAATTGGCAGGACACCGTAATCTGCCTGTCCGTTTTCAACAGCTTCCATTACGCCCTGAAAACTCTGACAGCTGATTCCCTGTACCGCCTCACCAAACACGTCTTCCATCGCCTGCTGTGTATGGGTGCCCGGCACGCCAAAATAATATACTTTTGCCTGTTCTTTATCAAACGCTTTTTCCGTTTTTTCAAAATCCGTGATATCATCCGTATGCGGCAGAACACCATACTGGTATTTTCGGCTGATGGACATAATCTGACTGAACAGCTCACGGACCGCACGCTCATTGAATTTACCATGAGATATTTTCGAAAGACTGTCTAACTTCTGTTCCTCGCGCTCTTTGTCAAATACCGCTTTTCCGGTCTCCATCTTATACTTGGCGACCTCATTGGCAACTTTCATGCGTTCTTCAAACAGTTTGACAATCTGACTGTCAATCTCATCAATCTGCTTTCTTGAAACTTGTAAATCAATCATTTGTATTCCTCCAAATCCTCTAACAGCATACTGACACTCTTACCAAGCACCGGATGTTTTACATATGGAGCAATCTCAGAAAGCGGCTCTAAAACAAACTGTCTTTTATGCATTTCCGAATGTGGTATCGTAAGCGTCTCTGTGTGCATGACACAGTCTCCATACAAAAGAATATCCAAATCAATCGTTCTTGGTCCCCAGTGAATCTTTCTCTCACGGTTTCCCTTCTTCTCAATTTCATGACAGACAGAAAGTAATGCCTCCGGCGTCAAAAGTGTCTCAAACCCAATTGCCGCGTTTAAAAATTTATCCTGATCCGTATAACCATATGGCTCCGTTTCAATGATTTCTGAAACCTTTATCTCACGGATTGTCTCTACTTTTTTTAATTCTTCAATCGCCGCCTCTAAATAGGCCTTTCTGTCTCCCATATTGGAGCCAATCGACAAATATGCCGTTTCCCATCCGCGCGTAATGCTTACACTCACCGTATCCAGAGGAAGTAAAATCGGTGCCCATGGTTTCTTAATCTCTACTTCCACTTTTTTTACAAGGGGAAACTTTAGCAAAATCTTTTTTGCCAGCTGCTCCGCTGCTGCCTCAATCAGACGGTACGTTTCCTTTTCCATCTGCTCTTTAACAAGATAAGAAACTTCTGCATAATTTACCGAATCCGCCAAATTATCACTTTCCCCTGCTGCCCTCGTATCCGTATAAAGAGCAAGAGAAACCAAAAACTTCTGTCCAAGTACATTTTCCTCTTTCATGACACCATGGTGTCCATAGATTTCTAAATCGCGGATTTTAATTACATCCATGACTAGTTCTCCCTTCTGATGGCATCTGTCATGCGAAGGGCACGTACATTTTTCTGCACATCATGCACACGGAAGAACTCGCAGCCTTTCATCGCTCCGATTACACTTGTCGCAATCGTTCCCTCTTCGCGCTCATCAACCGGCAAATCCAATGTAAGTCCAATCACACTTTTTCTCGATGTACCAAGCAATACCGGATATCCCATCGCTCTAATTTCTTCCAAGTGGTTGATAATGGTCAAATTCTGCTCTCTTGTCTTTGCGAAACCAACACCCGGATCAAGCATGATTTTCTCTTTCTTTACTCCATACTTCTCAGCAAGAGAAAGAGAGATTTCCAAATCTTTTTTTACGTCATCCATAAAGTCGTTATATTCCATCGTCTCACGGTTGTGCATTAAGCAGACACAGACATCATACTCAGCTGCCAGTTTGGCACAGCGCTCATCATAACGAAATCCCCAGATATCATTTAACAAATCTGCCCCGGCAGAAAGCGCCGCCTCAGCCACTGCACTTTTATAGGTGTCAATTGAAACCGGCACATCAAACCTTTTTTTCAATGCTTCAATAACCGGTACAACACGGCGGATTTCTTCTTCATCGCCAATCTGAACATGACCGGGTCTTGTCGATTCACCGCCGACATCTAAGATATCCGCTCCTTCTTCTACCATTTTATCTGCCTGCTTAAGTGCACGCTCTATATCGTTATATTTTCCACCATCTGAAAAAGAGTCCGGTGTCACATTTAAAATGCCCATCACATAGGATTTCTCCCCCAAAGGGAACTCACGGTTTCCTATTTTCATCTTCTTTCATCCTCTCTCTATCCAGCAATCATCTGCATAAACATCTGTGCCAGGTTTTTATCTTTTTCAAATTCTCCTTTTAACGCATACGTCATTGTCTGTGTACCGGGCTTTTGCACCCCGCGCATCGTCATACACATATGCTCTGCCTCAATCATAACCATAACGCCTTTTGGCTGCAGCGACTGCATAACGGCATCTGCAATCTGCTCCGTCAGCTGTTCCTGTATTTGGGCACGTCTGGCAAATACTTCTACCGTTCTTGCCAACTTACTAAGTCCGACTACCTTACCATCCGGTATATACCCAATATGGACTTTGCCATAAAAAGGAAGAAAATGATGTTCACACACCGAATAAAATGTAATATCTTTTTCCACTACCATGTTTCCGGTATCCGCATGAAATGTACGTGACAAATGTTTTTCTGCATCCTGTTCATAGCCGCCAAATAACTGCTCACACATATTTGCAATCCGCTTTGGTGTCTCTGCTAACCCCTCTCTCGTACAATCTTCGCCAATGCCTTCCAAAAATAACTGTACTGCCTTTTCTATTTTCTTATGATCCATAACCGCACCTCTCAATCTCCTTGCCATTCACTCCATAACCTTTCCCATTGTACCACACGAAACCGTCTTTTAACAAGGGCAGCAGCCAATATTTTTACTTGTTCTCACAAAAAACAATATCTGCCATTTCACCGTCCACTGCCTTCACCAAATCATCCGGTGAAAGAAGAATCTGGGAACCAAGTCTTCCCCCACTGACAATTACTGTATCCCATTCTCTCGCAGATTCATGAATAACGGTACGGTATTTCTTTTTCATGCCAATGGATGTACAGCCGCCCCTGATATAACCGGTAACTGCCTGAATGTCTTTAACGTGAACCATCGCAAGCGATTTTTCTCCTACAACATGTGCCGCCTTTTTTAAATCGACCTCTTTGTCTACCGGCAGAACAAAGACATAATATTCTTTGCTTTTCCCCTGCATAACAAGCGTCTTAAACGACTGTTCATACGGCTGTCCCAATTGGTCCGCAATGTGCATGCCATCCACAAACTCATCGCACTCATATGTCTTTACCTCAAACGGTATTTTAAGTTTTTCCAAAATACGCATCGCATTCGTTTTTACTTCTTTTTCTTTTTTTGCCATAATTTCCATCTCTTTTCTAATTTACTGCTTGTTCTTCCAGCGGAGCTCTCCTAATAGGGATAATGAGCCAAACATCACAATGGCATCCCCGCTCTCACACTTTATAATTGCCTTTTTTAAGCCTTTTTCCACAGAGTCTGCGGATTCTGCCGGCACATCCTTTTCTCTCTCCCATACCGCCTTTAAATCGGCTGCAGGCAGACCTCTTGTACTCGGTGCAGGCACCGCCACGATATCGGTTAAGAGCGGACTCATAATCGAAACAATTTTTTCATATTCCTTATCACGAAAGACACCCATCACGCCATGTATCTTTCTGCCCTTTAATAACTCTTTTAATGAATCAGCTAATGCTCTTGCTCCGCTTTCGTTGTGAGCACCATCCACATAAATCAACGGGTCTGTACATACCCGCTCCAGCCGTCCGCGCCAGTACGCCTCTTTTACACCTACCATAATCCGCTCCGGCTCGAGTGGAAATTCTTCTTTGAGACTCCTGCAGACGCCAATTGCCAAACTGGCATTTTGCATCTGATAAATACCGGTCATTCCGGTGCGGTAATTTTCTCCACAGTAGGAAAAGACACAGCCATTTTCATCCATCGAAAGAAGGCTCATATCCTCTTCTGACACTTCCGTTAATTCTGCCTGCTTTTTCCGGCACACAGAAGTAATCACAGCCCTTGCTGCCGGTTCTGTCTGAAAACTGATGACCTTTCCTTTTTCTTTAATGATACCGGCTTTCTCTCCGGCAATTTCTGCAATCGTATCACCTAACCACGCCATGTGGTCAAGACCAATCGGTGTAATAACCGAGGCAAGCACATGAGAAACCACATTTGTGGCATCCTCACGCCCCCCCATACCGGCCTCTAAAATAACCACCCGGCACTGCCATCTGCAAAACGCCAAAAAGGAGACTGCCGTCTCCAATTCAAATGTGGTCGGATGCTGCCACCCATCTTTCACCATCGCCTCAGCTGCCTCAGCCACTTCGCCAATCAGCTCCGTAAGCAAATCCTTATCAATGTAGTGGACACCATCCATATCTTCATACTGAATACATTCCTCATAACAAAATACCGTTGGCGATACATAACGTCCGGTCAGATAGCCGTTTACTCCAAAAATACTGCTTAAATACGCCGCCGTAGAACCTTTTCCATTGGTTCCTGCAATGTGGATAATCTTTAAGTCATCCTGCGGATTCTCCAAACGCCTGCATAATTCCCGCATGCAGGAAAGTCCCGGACGTATACCGGCTTTTGACGCCTCTTTAATATACTGTCTCGCCTCATCATAAGTCATCTTCATCGTATTCTCATCCTTTGTCTTATTTAAATCTCATCTGACCTTTCTGCTTGTCAATAGTACCGTCTGCCACCGCATTATAAACACCTTTTTCACCGGATGCTTTTCCTGCCATGCGGCTCTGGCAGAGATTACAGTATTTGCCACTTCGGATTGGCACACCACAGGATAAGCAGAAGGCAACCTTATTCGTTGCATCCTCCACGACTTCCACTCGCCCGTCCCGCAGAAATTCCTGTATTTTATGCCGGCTCACACCGGTCTCTCTCGAAATCGTAATTGCATTGCTCGGACCATATGTGTTAATAAAACGTTTCACCTTTCCAAAATCTGTGAGGTACTCTTCCCCACAGGATTCGCAGACATAACAGCCACCGCCTTTATACATCATATGTCCGGAACATTTATCGCAAACGGTGACTGTTTCTTTCGCGAAAACATTTTTTCTCTCTTTCATACCAATCATCCTCTCCTAATGCTATATTTCCCTTTTGTATTTGATTACTAATACTATATCATAACTAACCCTTTTCGGCAAAGAAAAACTGCGAATTGAAAACAATCTCTTTTTCCAACTCGCAGTTTATAAAATATCTGTGCCTTTATTTTACGGTTCCTGTGGCTCTTCCTCTTTCGAGAACATCCAAGTATCCACTAAAATGCCCTTTACACTAAACTTAAAGAAAACTTTATGCTTTCCTGTTACGGTTTTAGTAAGTTTGGTCTTAAAATACTGATAATCCTTATCCGCATTTACTGTGATTTCACCAACTTTTTTGTTACTTGCAATTTTGTCAATATAAACAGAGATTGTTCCCTCTGCTGCATCATTTGTTGCACCGGCAATGCTCATCATTACTGATTTTGCACCATCACTGCCAAAATCAACACCTTCTAATCCAACATAATCACCTTTGTCAATGGAAGAAAGAACACGATTATTTCTTCCATCATTTTTCTCAGGTCCAACAATCGTTGAAGTTCCATCTGACCATGCAAAAGTCTCTGCTTCCACTACATCATATGGGCTAAAACTTCCAACTTGAGACACTCCCTCATTTGTCATAGAAGAAGTCAAATCACCATTTTCATCCATTGTTACCAAATCCACACCAGTGGTACGATACCCCTGTGTAATTCCCAAATCGGCTGCCAGCTTCTGTGAATGATAGAACATATAAATTTTATCTCCTACTTGAAGCATGCAGTGGTGATTATTATTTTTATCATTACTTGGCAAACCGGTAAAATAAGATGTTGGGTTTTTCAAAACAACCTTTGCCTCGGACCATGGTCCCATCGGTGAATCCGAAACCATGTAAGCAATATTCGCTACACCGAGTCCATTTGTCGTCGGCCGTTTCTTGGCACCATCCCAGTTTGTACAATAGCTATAATAATATTTACCGTTAAATTTATTAATTCCGGAATCCTCAAATGGTGCCGGTGCATCGATAACAACCGGATCCTCCTTAAGGCTTATCATGTCATCACCCAGTTTTACAACACGGATGCAGTTTGGATGCTCACGGTCTTCAGCTTCACCAATTCCACCAAAATACAGATATCCTTGTCCATCATCATCTACCAATACAGCCGGATCAAACAACCATGGTACTTCGCTTCCTCCACAGTTTGGTGTATTTCTACTGATCAGCTGCTTACCAATCGGGTCATGCCATGGTCCTGTCGGACTGTCTCCTTCCAACACACCAATTCCGCTTCCGTTGTCAGCAAAGTAAATAAAGAACTTGTCTTTGCCGTCAATGTTTTTATAGCATACCGCAGGTGCCCAGCTATTCTTTGACCAAGTTGCCGGACCTTTCTTTCCTGCCACCTGAATAATACCCTCATCACGCCAGTTTACCATATCAGCAGAAGAATAACAGTTTAACGTATTGATATTGGAATAATTGTTATTTGGAATCTTGCCATCTTCACCAATTCTCATGGACTGGCTGTCATTGGTACCATATACATAAACGCGTCCATTATATTCAATTGCATACGGATCCGCCATAAATCGCTGCGCCGCAATCGGGTTATTATTTCCTACTTCTTTTAACGCTTCAGTCAAGCCGTCTGTGTTTACATTTTCCAAGTTTTCTGCTCCTAATTTAAATGAAATAGATTTAATATTAAAAGTAACTTCGTCTTTATCTTTTGTTCCAAGGAATAACCAATCTGCTTTTCCGGACGGATTTTGTTCTGTCAAATCAATCGTAATACTATCATTGAATGCAATCGGATATACCCAACTATCCAAACTCTCATGGTCGATGAAGTACTCGCCATCTTTATTTCCAAAGCTCAAACGAAAATCTGCTGATGCACTTCCTTCAATCGTAATACTTTTAACTTTATTAAGGTTTAATGGCCTTTCAAATGCAATCGCATAATATTTCCATCCGGCATCTACCGTTACACTGCCATCTTCATTTAATGTATAATTTGCACGTGTATCTGCATCTGTTGGTTTCACTTGATCACCTTCCATTTTAAAAATATTCGGGTCCGGCGTCGGCGTTGGTACACTTGTTGGTGTAGCCGTCGGTTTTAAAGGTGTAGCCGTTGGCGCAGCATTTGTCGCCTGCGATGTCGACGGTGCTGCCGTATTTGGTTTTGTCTGTGGCTTTGAAGGTGTAACAGCTTTCACTGCCTTAACCGTCACTTTCACCTTTCCAATTACTTTTGTCTTTTTCTTCTTTTTCTCTTTTACCGTAATTACCGCATTACCCTTTTTCTTTGCTGTTACAACACCAGATTTGCTAACCGAAGCAACTGCTTTTTTACTACTCTTAAACGTGTACTTTGCTTTCTTTACTTTTCCGGAAATTGCAATTTTCTTTTTCTTTCCTACTTTTAATGATATTTTCTTTGTTTTGAGTTTTGCCTTTTTTGCCGCCTTTGCTACATTGCTGTCAGGAAATGATATTCCTGTACAAACAAGAGCAAGTGCTGTTGCAAGTGAAAGAACTCTTTTTGTTTTTTTCTGTAACATAAAAAATACCTCCTCCTTTTTTATCTACTTAAATTGTAGCAAATAGAAGGAGATATTTCCATGATATGTCATGCACTATTTTTGATATTTCCGGCACTTTTTATTTAATCACACGAACGCGGATAACACCGTCAAGTGCCTCTAATTCCTTTACTACTTCATCGGTTGAATCAGAGCAGATATCAAGTATTGTATACGCAAAGTTTCCACGGCTCTTATTTACCATGTTTTCGATATTGACACCATCTTTGGAGAACAATGTCGTAAACTGGCTCAACATATTCGGTACATTCTTATGAGCAATCGTGATACGTCCTGCTGTCTGGCATACACCGGCATCGCAGTTTGGATAGTTCACAGAATTTTTGATGTTACCATTTTCCATGAAGTCACGAATCTCACTGACTGCCATTTTCGCACAGTTGTCCTCAGACTCCTGTGTGGAAGCACCAAGATGAGGTGTTACGGTTGTATTTGGCAGCTTTACTGTTGTCGGATTTGGGAAATCAACAACGTATTTTGCTACTTTACCGGACTCCAGTGCCACTTTGATGTCGTCTTCGTTCACCAGTGTATCACGGGAGAAGTTAAGAAGAACAACACCGTCTTTCATCTTGTCAAATGCCTCTTTGTTAAACATTCCCTTGGTGGAATCCAAAAGCGGAACATGTACGGTAAGGTAATCACACATCTCATACAATTCCTCATTTGTTTTTACCATCGTTACATCGCGGGACATGTTAAGTGCATGCTCAACGGACAAATAAGGGTCACATCCGTAAACATCCATACCGAGACGGTTTGCCGCATTGGCAACTAATACACCAATTGCACCAAGACCGATAATACCCAATTTCTTGCCTTTAATTTCTGTTCCGGCGAATGCTTTCTTTGCTTTTTCTCCGGATTTTGCAATATTCTCATCGTCTTTGTTATCCTGACACCATTTGATACCACCTGTGATATCACGGGCAGCTAATAAAAGAGAAGCAATTACTAACTCCTTTACACCATTTGCATTTGCACCTGGTGTATTAAAGACAACGATACCTTTCTCTGCACATGCATCAAGCGGAATGTTATTTACACCGGCACCTGCACGGGCAACGGCTAACAAAGATTCCGGTAAATCCATGTCGTGCATGCCGGCACTGCGAACCAAAATTGCTTCTGCTTCATTTGTATTTTCCGTAATCTCGTAGTTATCTCCCAACATATCCAGACCGCAGGCTGCAATCGGATTTAAGCAGTTTACTTTGATACTCATTATGCATTCTCCTCCTCAAACTTCTTCATAAACTCAACCAATTTCTCAACACCCTCTTTTGGCATTGCATTGTAAATGCTGGCACGCATACCACCAACGGTACGGTGTCCTTTCAAGTTTTCAAATCCAGCCGCTTTTGCTTCTGCAACAAATTTTGCATCCAAATCTTTATCTCCTGTTACAAATGGTACATTCATCAAAGAACGGTCTTCTTTGCGTACGGTTCCTTTGAACAGTTTGGAAGAATCTAAGAAATCATACAAAACTTTTGCTTTTTCGATGTTTCTCTTCTGCATCTCTTTCAAGCCGCCCATTTTCTTAATCCATTTAAATACTTTGCCGCAAATGTAAATACCGTAAGCAGGCGGTGTATTGTAAAGAGACTGTGCATCGGCATGAATCTTGTACTGAAGCATCGTAGGAACTTTCTCATCCACTTCATCCGGAATCAAATCCTCACGGATAATTACAATAACAACACCGGCAGGTCCGATGTTCTTCTGAACACCACCGTAGATAACGCCGTATTTGCTGACATCTACAGGTTCTGACAAGAAGCAGGAAGATACGTCTGCTACCAATGTCTTTCCTTTGGTATTTGGCAGTGTTTTATATTTTGTACCATAAATGGTATTGTTCTCACAAATATAAACATAATCTGCATCCTCATCAATCGGAAGGTCGGAACAATCCGGAATATAGGAAAATGTCTCATCCTCAGAAGAAGCAATTTTAACTGCTTTTCCATATTTGCAAGCCTCATTGTAAGCTTTCTTTGCCCACTGACCGGTTACGATGTAATCAGCCACGCCATTTTTCATAAGATTCATCGGAATCATGGCAAACTGCTGGGAAGCGCCGCCCTGAAGGAACAATACTTTGTAATTGTCCGGAATTTCCATCAAATCTCTCAAATCCTGCTCAGCATCTTTGATAATTTTATCATATGCTGCGGAACGATGGCTCATCTCCATAACAGACATTCCTGTTCCCTGATAATCAAGCATCTCATCTGCTGCCTCTTTTAATACCTCTTCCGGCAATACGGCCGGTCCTGCTGAAAAGTTATACACTCTAGCCACTGTTATATCCTCCTTACATAACTGTTAATTAATTCTGAATACGATTCTCCTGGTCTTTCTCATCAAAAGAATCTTCAATCGCTGCTCCCGGAGCAACCATTGGCCATACCTTGTCATCCTGGTTGATTACGACTTCAATCACAACCGGTACCTCTGCTGACAATGCAGTCTTAATCGCATCGTCAATCTCCTCTTTTTTCGTTACACGGATTGCTTTTGCGCCCATTGCTTCTGATACTTTGCAATAGTCTACTTTATCTTCCAAAATGGTCTGAGAATATCTCTTACCATAAAACAAGGTCTGCCACTGTCTTACCATGCCAAGTGCATGGTTATTAAATACTACTTCAATAATCGGAATATTATATCTTGTTGCTGTCGCAATCTCATTCATGTTCATGCGGAAGCATCCGTCTCCTGCGATGTTAATAACCGGTGTGTCAGGCACTCCGACTTTCGCACCGATACAGGCACCAAGACCATATCCCATCGTACCCATTCCGCCGGACGTAATAAAATGTCTCGGAGAGCGGTATTTATAATACTGTGCCGCCCACATCTGGTGCTGGCCGACATCAGTCGTAATAATCGCTTCGTTATCGGTAAGTTCACTGATTCGCTCAATCACATAAGGTCCTGTAAGAGCATCCGTGTGATAAGAAAGCGGCAAAGCTTCTTTTCTCGCCATAACCTTATCAACCCAAGCCTTATGATAGTGCTGCTCCAATTTGCGGTTTAAGATTTCCAAAACTGCCTTTAAATCACCGATAATGGAATAATCCACCGGAATATTTTTATTAATTTCAGCCGGATCAATATCAATATGAACAATTTCTGCACGGTTTGCAAATTTCTTTGCATTTCCCGTAACACGGTCTGAAAATCTGGCACCTAATACAATCAATAAGTCACATTCAGTTACACTTAAGTTTGCTGTCTTTGTACCATGCATACCAAGCATTCCTGTATAATATGGGTCTGTGCCGTCAAATGCACCTTTTCCCATCAAAGTATCCGTTACCGGAGCGTCTACCTTATAGACAAATTCTTTTAATTCTTTCTCTGCGCCGGAAATTACGGCACCACCACCGACAAAAATCATTGGTCTCTGCGATTTTTTAATTGCATTGACTACGCTTTCGATATCTTTTTCATCAATCGTGTCAACCTGTCTCTGAATCAATTCCGGTGTCTGCGGTGTAAAATCGGTCACTGCAGCCGTTACATCCTTTGTTACATCCACCAAAACAGGACCCGGACGACCGGTCTGTGCAATCTTAAAGGCACGGCGCATAACCGCAGCCAAATCCTTTACATCTTTTACAATAAAACTATGTTTCGTAATCGGCATTGTGACACCGGCAATATCAACCTCCTGGAAGGAATCTTTTCCAAGCATCGGAAGTGTAACATTACAAGTAATCGCAACCATCGGTACAGAATCCATATATGCCGTTGCAATACCGGTAACTAAGTTCGTTGCTCCCGGTCCGCTCGTTGCCATACACACGCCAACTTTTCCTGTTGCTCTAGCATAACCGTCTGCCGCATGGGAAGCTCCCTGCTCATGAGAGGTAAGCACGTGACGGATTCTATCCTGATAACGATATAATTCATCGTACACGTTTAAAATAGAACCTCCCGGATAACCAAAGATGGTATCTACGCCCTGCTCAAGCAGACATTCAATCATAATCTGTGACCCATTTATTTGCATACCTTGCACCTCTTTCTTTTCGTCTGTTTCCCTATTCTCACACGCATCGTATTATTTCAAAATCGCTCCTGTACTGCCACTTGTTACCATATTGGCATAACGGCGTAAGTAACCGCTTGTCACTTTCGGCTCTCTTGGCTGCCAGTTTTTGCGTCTCTTTTCCATCTCTTCATCCGAAATATCTACCATCAAAGTATTTTCCGGAATGTTAATCTTAATGATGTCTCCTTCTTCTACAAGAGCAATCGGACCACCAACCGCTGCTTCCGGTGAAACATGTCCAATCGAAGCACCACGAGAAGCTCCCGAGAAACGTCCATCCGTAATCAAAGCAACGGAAGAGCCAAGTCCCATACCGGCAATTGCGGAAGTTGGATTGAGCATCTCTCTCATACCTGGACCCCCCTTTGGTCCCTCATAGCGGATAACAACAACATCTCCTGCAACAATTTTACCGCCCTTGATAGCAGCAATTGCATCTTCCTCGCAGTCAAAGACACGCGCCGGACCTTCATGAACCATCATTTCCGGTACTACGGCAGAACGTTTTACAACGCCGGAATCCGGTGCCAAGTTACCTTTCAAAACGGCGATGCCACCAGTTTCACTGTATGGATTATCAATTGGACGAATTACTTCCGGATTACGGTTTACTACATGTTCAATGTTCTCACCTACCGTCTTTCCGGTCACAGTCATAAGGTCTGTATAAAGAAGACCCTTCTTATTCAGCTCATTCATTACCGCATAAACACCGCCTGCCTCATTCAACTGTTCCATATAGGTGTGGCCTGCCGGTGCCAGATGACAAAGGTTAGGTGTCTTTGCACTAATTTCATTGGCAATATCCAGATTCAGTTTTACGCCTGCTTCATGAGCAATTGCCGGCAGATGAAGCATCGTATTGGTCGAACATCCAAGTGCCATATCGACTGTCATCGCATTTAAAAATGCTTTCTCACACATAATGTCACGTGGACGGATATTTTTCTTATACATTTCCATAACCTGCATACCGGCATGTTTTGCCAGTTTGATTCGGTCGGAATATACAGCCGGAATTGTACCATTTCCCTGAAGTCCCATACCAATTGCCTCGGTCAGACAGTTCATGGAGTTTGCTGTATACATACCGGAGCAGGAACCACAGGTCGGGCAGGCATGGCTGACATAATCATCCACCTGCTCTTCGGTCATTTTGCCTGCCGCATGAGCACCAACTGCCTCAAACATACTTGAAAGAGAAGTTCTCTGTCCCTGCACATGGCCGGCTAACATCGGACCACCGCTGACAAATACGGTTGGAATATTCACACGTGCCGCAGCCATCAAAAGACCCGGTACGTTTTTATCACAGTTTGGCACCATTACCATCGCATCAAAAGCATGTGCAAGTGCCATACACTCGGTTGAATCCGCAATCAAGTCACGGGTTACCAAAGAATATTTCATTCCCACATGTCCCATCGCAATACCATCACATACGGCAATTGCCGGGAATACAATTGGTGTACCACCTGCCATAGCGACACCAAGTTTTGCTGCCTCTACAATTTTGTCCAGATTCATATGACCCGGAACAATTTCATTATAAGAGCTGACAATAGCTACAAGCGGCTTTTCCAGCTCTTCTTTTGTCAAACCAAGCGCATTAAACAAAGAACGCTGTGGTGCTGTCTGCATTCCTTTTTTTACTGAATCACTTTTCATCTTGTCGTCCTCCTATTCAATCTCTGCTGCAATGGCATCACCCATTTCTTTTGTACCAAGCAGAGTCTTACCTTCATCCATAATATCAATCGTACGCATTCCTTTTTTGAGCACAGTCTTGACGGCATTTTCAACCGCATCTGCTTCTTTGGAAAGTCCAAAGGAATAACGTAGTAACATAGCTGCCGACAAAATCGTCGCAATCGGATTTGCCTTATTTTGTCCCGCGATATCCGGTGCTGACCCGTGACTTGGCTCATACATACCAAAGGTTCCCTCACCTAAACTTGCAGAAGAAAGCATTCCTAAAGAACCGGTTACCATACTTGCCTCATCCGACAAAATATCGCCAAACATATTCTCTGTCAAAATGACATCAAACTGTTTCGGATCTCTTACAATCTGCATTGCACAGTTGTCAACCAGCATATTTGTCAATGTCACTTCCGGATAATCCTTGCTGACTTCCTCGACGACTTTGCTCCAAAGTCTGGAAGAATCCAATACATTTGCTTTATCAACACTGCAGACTTTTTTATTTCTCTTCATCGCAATCTCAAACGCCTGAATGGCAATTCTGCGAATCTCATTTTCATCATATTTTAAAGTGTCCACTGCGGTGCGCACGCCATCAATCTCTTTGGTATAGCGTTCACCGAAGTAAAGACCACCCGTCAACTCACGGGCAAAGATAAAATCAAAACCACCTTCTACAATTTCTTCCTTCAACGGACAAGCGCCGCTCAATTCTTCAAACAGAATTGCCGGACGAAGGTTACAGAATAAGCCAAGTCCCTTACGAATTTTCAAAAGACCTGCTTCCGGTCTTTTTTCCGGTGGCAATTCATACCAGCTGTCCACTCCGACTCGTCCACCGACCGCACCAAGCAAAATCGAATCACTTTTTCTTGCACGCTCTAAGGTTTCATCTGTCAAAGGCTCGCCGTATGCGTCAATGGAACAGCCGCCCATCAACAATTCTTCGTATTCAAATGTGTGCCCATATGTATCTGCCACTTTATTCAATACCTTTTTAGCTTCTGCCACAATTTCAGGTCCGATTCCGTCTCCGGGAATCACTGCAATATGGTAGTTCATTCTCTCTCTCATCTCCATTTCGTTTCATAAAAGGGTAAACTTCCCCTCATAATCTCCTAGTATAAAGCAAGGTGGGGCTTTATGTCAAGTAAACACGATATGGAAATGTTTTAATTGTTGCTTTATTAGAAAAATCAGACCGGTGTTCAACGTCCCTCAGGTTGAAACCCGGTCTGATTTTTCTAACAACAAACTTCAATAACATTACCACTATCTTATCCACAGTTAAAAACTCTAATAATAAGTATTAAAAATTGATTCCAAGCAAATCAATCAAAATTCCTCCAACGACACCTGCCACATATAAATAACACAAAATGCCGACGTTTTGTTTTACATGTTTACGGTTCATGCGGCACAAAACAAGTGCTCCGACACCGGCATTGGTAAATAATCCTGCCATCATCGGACCGGCGCTAATGACTTTCTGTAAATAGAGCTGAGTAATGACTACGGACGACGCACAGTTTGGAACCATGCCAATTGCCCCCGCCAAAATCTCGCCGAGAACCGGACGGTCCATAAGAAATCCGGCTAAAGCCTCTTCACCCACACCATCAATAACAGCTTCCAGAACAAGTGTTATCAAAAACAAAAAAATGGTAATGTGAATTGTGTGACGCAGCGCAGAGAAAAAAATCCCCTCATCATCACATTTGCAGTGTTCACTCTCACACATTGTATGGATGTTTCGGTATCTCATTTTTCTGCCCCAGATACTGTGATACAAAAAGTCCAAAAGGAAGCCAAAAAGAATTCCCATTACCATTTTAACCGCCAAAATCTTAATGATTGTCCATGCAGGTACTGCCTCAGAAATAAAAATCGGAAGCATTTCATCGGAAGTAGACAAAAAGACAGCCACCAAAGCGCCTGCCGTTATCAAACCACCGGAATACAGATTTGATGCTGCTGCCGAAAAGCCACACTGTGGCACAATACCTAAAATTCCGCCAAATACCGGTCCTGCTTTTCCGGCACGCAAAATCGCCGCCTGTGTATGACTTCCGGTGCGGTGTTCGATCCACTCCATTAAAATATAGGTAAGAAAAAGAAATGGGATAAGTTTTAATGTATCCACTCCTGCTTCCATGCAAATATCAAGAAACTCATTCATCGTATCGATTCCTTTCTTTTCGTAAAACTAATTCATTTTTAGTTCACGACCTGATTTTTCCCCTTTTCCTTCCCCTGATTCAAACGCGAATCTGCAAGTGCAATCCGCTCTTTCATTGTCTGTTTTTCATCGCAGTATACAAATCCAAACGTTGCCGTAACTGACACACGCTGACGCTGGTAAGTAAGTACATAGTCCGCAATTTCTTTGCGAATTTTTTCCGTTAAGCGGTACCCGCTTTTTTTATCCATCTTCAGAAGCAGTAACACTTCATCACCGCCCCAGCGGCACACTTCACCACGATTTCTCACTGCCTGGCGGATTAGATAAGAAAGATTAATCAAAAGCTCATCTCCGCAGGAATGACCGTACGTACGGTTTGTCTGTTTGAAATTATCCAAATCCATCTGCACCACACAATAATCTTTTTCATAACACTCGTATTCCTCAAATATTTCATCCATATTCTGGCGATTTCTCATATTTGTGAGTGCATCGTAATGAACCATAAAATCAAGTTCATCATTCCGCTCCTCTAACACATTTGTCGCACTGCGTATTGCAACAACAAAGTACGCAGAATAAGCCATTAGAAAAATGGTACAGATAGCTACATTAATTGCAAAAATAACAAGCATCCTATGGTTTGACATACCCGGTAATTTATTAATTTCTCCGGCTGACGATGCCGAGTGAACAATCACAAGCAAATCAAAAATACCAAGTACACTTGACATGACCACACCAATTCGGCTCTTCATATAAATACAGGCAATGTAGTAAATAACAGGAATAAGCATAAAACCATATAAAGAAAAGCCATATCCCCAGCCTAAGCACAGGTTACACAAAAGTACATGTACAAGCACTTCGGCAAATGGTACCAGCATCCATCTCTCCATATGTTTCACACGAGAAACCAAAAAAAGCAACAATAAATAGATCACAACACTTGCAACATTAAACACGTATAAAATTGTTACACCAATACAATAAAAGAAAATACACAACGCCGTATGCATACACAAACTCAGTGCTAACATTAAAGCAAAAAAATGAACACTTCGTTTTTGTTCTTTTTCCCCATTTAACATAGCAAAACCTCCCTTTTCCTTGATTTCCTAAGAAATCAGTAAACTACCAACACAATACCTCATTTCCTTCCTCTGTCACAAGCACCATGATTTCCCACTGTGCCGATGGCATATGATCTTTTGTATAAACTTCCCAGCCATTTTTTGAATCGGTTATAATATCTTCTTTTCCCATATTTACCATAGGTTCAATCGTAAATATCATACCAGGCACTAACAGCATCTCTTCGCCTCGTTTAGAATGATAACCAACCCATGGCTCCTCATGGAACTCAAGTCCGACACCGTGACCGCCAATTTCACGAACCACCGTGTAGCCGTTTGCCGCTGCATGATCATGCACCGCCTGACCCATATCACCAAGGAATCCCCATGGCTTGACCTGTTCTAATCCTTTCTTCACACACTCTCTTGTTACCTGTACAAGACGTTTTTTCTCCGGTGACACCTCACCGATGCAAAACATACGGGAAGAGTCCGAAAAATATCCATTTAAAATTGTCGAACAATCCACATTCACAATATCGCCCGATTTTAATATGACATCTTCTGACGGAAATCCATGACATACCTGGTCATTTACCGAAGTACAGACACTGTACGGAAATCCTTCATAATTTAAAGGTGCCGGGATTCCGCCTCTTTTGGTTGTCATATCGTACACAATCCGGTCGATTTCTTTGGTATTCATCCCCTCATAAATATGCTCTTCCAGATAATCCAAAATAGCAATGTTAATTTTACAGCTTTCTTTTATTTGTTCAATCTGAGCCGGTGTTTTGATGATGTGGTGAGGCGGCACAATGTAACCTTGCTCACGATAAGATTCAATCTTTGCATCAAAACCGGCGTGACAGACCTTATATTTGCGTCCGCTGCCACACCAGCATGGCTCATTACGTCCAATTTGTTTTGACATTTTTGTCACACTTTCTATTAATTATAATGCTTTTTTAATGGCAGCAAGTAACTCATCATACTCTTCAAAAGCAGGAAGTTCCGGATGGTCCTTCTTAATCTGCTCGGTACTCTTAAATAAGAAACCCGCCTTACTTGCCTGAATCATTCCCAAATCATTATAGCTGTCACCGCTGGCAATCGTTTCATAACCAATCGACTGCAGTGCTTTCACTGTTGTATATTTGGAATTTTCAATTCGCATCTTAAATCCGGTAATCTCACCGTTTTCTGCCACTTCCAGAGAATTGCAGAAAATGGTAGGCCATCCCAGTTTTTCCATAAGCGGAGCCGCAAACTGAGTAAATGTATCACTGATGATAATAACCTGTGTCGTTTTGCGCAGTTCATCCAGAAATTCTTTTGCTCCGGGAATCGGGTCAATCGTAGCAATTGTTTCCTGAATTTCTTTCAGTCCAAGTCCATGCTCTTTCAAAATACCGAGACGCCAATTCATCAGTTTATCATAATCCGGTTCGTCTCTCGTCGTTCTTTTTAACTCCGGGATTCCACTTGCTTTTGCAAAAGCAATCCAAATTTCAGGTACCAGTACGCCCTCTAAGTCCAAACATACAATATTCATTATTCATCCTCCATCTGTATTTATAATTTCACTACTCTATGGACACAAAGTAGTAATAAATCGGCTGTCCGCCATACTGAATCTCGACTTCCATCTCGTCATCAATCTCCTCAATGGCTTTTGCGATTTTTTCTGCATCTTCTTTGGTTCCCTCTTCACCATAATAAATGGTAATGAGTTCCGATTCTTCATCCATCATCTTTTTTAATAAATCAATTGTCGTATCCACTACATCGGTGCCAACTACCTCAATCGTCTTATCGCTCAATCCCATGATATTGCCGGCTTTAATTTCCTTCCCGTCAATTACAGTATCTCTTACCGCATAAGTGACCTGTCCGGATTTCACCTCGGATAGTGCTTCTGTCATCGCCTCTTCATTCTGCTCCGGTGTAAATCCTTCCACAAAGTTAATCATTGCTGCAATTCCCTGCGGAATATTTTTCGTTGGAATTACGTGAACCGCCTTATCCTTTGTCAAATCCTTTGCCTGCTCTGCCGCCAAAATAATATTACCGTTATTTGGCAGAATATAGATATTTTTCGCAGGAATTTTCTCAATCGCACCAAGAACATCCTCGGTACTCGGATTCATCGTCTGACCGCCTTCAATCACTTCATCCACACCAAGTTCATGGAACAAATCCGTAAGTCCATCTCCGACCGAAACACTGATAAAACCATTTTCTTTAAATTCCACTTTCTTTTCTTCTTGTTTCTGCTGTTTTGCCATCTCACTGGCATTTTTGATGACACGCTCGTGATGTTCTTCGCGCATATTATCAATTTTCATGCGTGTCAGAGAACCATAGGTAAGCGCTTTCTGAATCGCAAGACCCGGGTCGTTTGTGTGCACATGAATTTTAACAATTTCCTCATCGGCAACACAGACAATCGAATCACCAATGGATTCCAAAAATGCCTTAAATTCTATTTCTTCTTTCCTTCCAAATGGCTTTTCAAGCATAATGATAAACTCGGTGCAGTAGCCAAATTTAATATCCGCCTCAGCAACAACGCCGGCATCTGCTCCCATGCTTGGTTTCTTAACAGAAGTGGCAGCCGGTTCCACATCGATTTTCACTTCCTTGCCAATCAACGCGGTATATGCACCTTCCAACACGGTAACAAGACCCTCTCCACCGGAATCCACAACACCGGCCTCTTTTAACACCGGCAAAAGTTCCGGCGTCTGATCTAACACATCACGCATATGCATAATTACGCTGTTCATAAACTCTGCAATGTTATCCGTGCGCCCATTTAACTCAAGTGCTTTATCTGCACCACCACGGGCAACTGTAAGAATCGTTCCTTCTTTTGGTTTCATCACTGCTTTATACGCAGATTCTACAGCACGTTCAAAGGCTTTTGTCAAAACATCGACATCCACTTCATCAACCTTTGACACTTCTTTCGTGAATCCACGGAGTAATTGCGACAAAATAACACCTGAGTTTCCTCTTGCACCACGTAAAGAACCACCGGAAATTGCTTTACCAAGCGATTTCATATCCGGATTTTCTAACGCTGCTACTTCTTTTGCCGCAGACATAATAGTCATCGTCATATTGGTTCCTGTATCACCATCCGGTACAGGGAACACATTCAAATCGTTTATTACTTCCTTCTTTGCATCGATTGCATTTGCCCCAGCAAGAAAACACTTTCTTACAAAAGAGGCATCCATCGTTTTTATAATCACAGTTTTCTCCTCCAATTTAACAGGCAAATTAGTTAATCACGCGTACGCCTTCAACGCATACGGTAATTTTTCCAACTTCCATGCCGGTATACTCTTCTACCTTATACTTCACATTATCAACAAGGTTTTGTGCAACCGCAAGAATACTTACTTCGTATGCCACAATAATATGAAGTTCAATCATCAGCTTGCCATCCGCCACACTAACATTCACGCCATGACGCAAGTTGTCCTTTTTCAACAACTTTACAAAGCCATCGCGTACGTTTACGGATGCCATACCAACAACGCCAAAACACTCTACCGCTGCGGAACCGGCATACTTAGCCAATACATCCTCATCTACAAAGATTTTGCCCATTTCGGTATCCATCTGACCTTTCATAGTAACCTCCAATCTGGTATCCCCTAACGGATAACTGCATAATTATCTTTATTTTACACTATTCTATAAAAAAAAGCAAATCCACATACTGCGAAACTTTTCCCATTTTCTGCATAGAATAGTAACAAAGACATCTATGCGGGTATCTTTTATGAAACGCTTAATCGGATTTATTTTGTTTTGGATTGGCATCGGTATGTGCATCATGCTTTTCATGCGGCACAGTCTGCTTGCCATCCTGATTATTATTGCCTGTCTTGTCCTTGGCTATAATCTCTTCACAAACTGTGACTAAAAAAAGAACACATTCTCCTACTCTAGTATAAGAATGTGTTCTTTTTTTATGATGTACGGGTAAACCGCAACTACGCTCTTTCCACTTTACCAGAACGAAGGCATGAAGTACAAACATACATTTTCTTTGTACCACCGTTCACCTTTACTCTAACAGATTTCAAATTCGATTTCCAAATCTTATTGCTTCTTCTATGAGAGTGGCTGACAGCGTTACCAAAGTGTACGCCTTTTCCACATACTGCACATTTAGCCATGAAAAGCACCTCCTTCTGCTTAAACTTCGCATGTCTCTTCTATATGAAACAAAATATCTCTCACACACGACAACACGAATATTTTAGCAAAATTCCAACTATAATGCAAGCAAAATTTTTATTTTTTTACAAATTTTAAAATTTCCACAATTCTTACGGATTATTCCGCATCTTTTCCCGCATCGTGTGGCTGCTCTTTATTTTTCTTTCCGGCAAATTTGTCAACAAAATCCGGTACCATATCAAGAATCTTTGTGATACCGTCCTGGTTCTTCACATTGACAAGTTTGGACGTTCCGTCTTTAATTACTAACACGGCACTTGGCTGGATTTTACCACCCATACCGCCGCCACCGTTGTTTTTCTTTTCGGTGTCGTTTGCAAATGCACCAGCAGCAACGCCAAAGCTCACATCCACAAGCGGAAGTACAATGGTTCCATCGTCAAAACGCACAGCGTCTCCCACTACGGTCTTTGTTGTGATAAATGCATCCATCCCCTTAAACAGGGATTCTACTGTGTTGGTAAAATTATTTTCTGACATTTTAAAAAGCCTCCTTTTTTAATCTATGAATCTGTTTCCACATTCGTTTCAATTCTTTATCCTGATACAGTCTCAAAAAGAGCCGCAAAAAATAAATCACCCTCATTCTGCCCTTTACAAAAAAATCAGCAGCCAGTCTTTTTTCCTCAAAGTCCGGTGTAACATAAACGTCCTCCTGATAAGCAATCGGGAACAAACTGATAAGACCCGTAACAAGCCCCGTCGATGAAGGGTCGCCGGTTCCAAATGCAAATGTCCCTCTCACCTTTTTCGGTGCGAGATACTTAAGCAGCTCTTTTATTTCCCGATACAACCGTTTCAAAAGTTTCTTGTTTTGTTTCACACACTTCATTATACTGGATAGCCCTTGAAATGAAAAGTTTTTTTTGTTTTTCTTTTTCTTCGCTTTTTTTGTCCTGGAAAAAGTTCTCTTCTTCTTGTCCTTTCTTTGTTCCTTTTTTTCTTCCTGCGCTGCCAAAACCGGCTCGCCTGTTTCTTCTTTGTTATCCTGTAATGGTTCCGGCTCTTTTCCTTTCTCTGATTTCACCACGTTTTTTTTTACTGGTTTTTCATTTCCCATTCTCTTTATCGGAATACCAAACACAGAGAAAACAATCTGCTCCGAATCTTTTTTCTTTTTCACGGCAACAACAGACAAAAGCCAGCTCACCTTAAATGAATACTGAATTTTTTCACGGTTATCCCCTGCTGCCCGGTAGCGCACCGGCACACATAAAACAAGAGACGTAAATAGTAAAACAAGTCCTAAAAGTATGCCAAGTATAATGAAAATCCATTTGAGTATTAATAAAAAAATCCACATAGGCACACCTCTTTTCTCTGTTACTTTCTACCCGGATAAAACTCCTTCTTGGCAAATACGTTCCTTGGGTTATATTCCGGATTCTCACGATATCCTTTTTCTAAAATCTGCTGCAGGATTTCGACAGCGGCATCATAATCCGAAGTCAGTGCCACTACATACATATCCACATGACGGTAGCGGCGAAAAAACAACTGGCGCGTCTGCATAATCTCAAACAAATTCTTATCATTCTGCGCCAAGGTAAGCACGACGTAACTCTTTTTCCATGGGCGCCGCTTTTCCACCCGTTTTTTGCACCGTTTCGGATTTTTTTCTACGGTTTCATCCATATATAAATTCTGATACCAGTAAATCATATTATGTCCACTCCTGCTCCTCACGAATCAAGTCTGCTAACATCGTAAGTACCACACATTTTTCAGCCTTGTCCTGACACCCCATCAGATTAACACGGATATAATCAAGTACCTCATCCGAATTTTGGAACGTCAATGGCAGTTTTTCAAGGACAAGTCCCATAATTGCTTTTTTCACCGGTTTTGACACCCGGCTTAACTTCTCGGAAAGTTCATTTACTAATTCATCTGTGCATTTTCTCACATAGGAAAGGTCTGCTTTTTCCTCTTCCTCACCGGATACTGACAAGTCAATAAACAAACTGTCTGACAAGAGATTTGCCACTAATACAAAATCGTGGAACTGTCCGGCAAGACCGGTTTCCATTAATTCTTTCTTATAAGAACTGCGGATTTCATATAAAATCGATTCCAAATGACTGGATTTTTCAACACACTCCTCGATACTGCCCTCTAACGGCACTAACAGTTCTTCTTTTAACTCTCCTTGTGCCAATGCCTGCCAAACGTTTCTTCCCGCTTTTTCAATCCGGCTCATTTTCTCACGGTAAGGAAGAATCAGTGCCATGGCATACACACCATTCACAACATTTTGCACTTCATAATAAAAGTCCGTAATCTCATGAATTTCTTTGGCTGTCTTTTCCAAAAGCGATACCAATTGATTGTATTTCTCGCCCTCCAATGACTCAAAATCGGTCTGTTCAAACGTTTGCAGAGCCTCTAAAATCTCCGGAAACTGATTTTCTTCCTGCTTTGGTTCATACAACATCGCACTCGTACGCACCATGTACAAAAAGCCATCCAGTGCCGATTTGTCGCCATCCTGATACAACGTAAGCGCCTCACCAATCCGCTCAAACAGTTTATTCTTTGTCATATGAACCGGAATCTGTCCCATAATCAAACGAATTTTATCAAGCGCCACCTTTTGATCTTTACTGCCAAACAAATACCCTTCTAACATTTTCATGTACTCTTCTTCCTCAAAAGCTGCCAGTTTCTCTGACAATTCTTTTTTGGAAAGATATTTTAATTCCATACGGTTTAACACGTATTCATAACAAATCATGCGGTCCGTGTACGCAGTTAAAACATCCATTTTATCTGTAATCTCATCCCGCAGATGACTCATTTTTTCGCCAAGCGCTGCATAATCACATGACTCATCCGCCAAGCAGCCAATCGCCTGTTTTACCTGTGAGAGCATTTTCTCCTTCTCATCCGCATCTAACACCTGTATTTCATCTTCCAAAAGCGAATACGCAGAAAAAGTCATTTCAAGCGTTCCATAATCCACATATGTTTTTACGGCAATATCCGCATAATGTTTTAAATTTTCCTTTATATTTTTCCCATTATGAATCTCTTGAATCAGTTTTCTCACGTTTTTATCCTTCTTTCTATCGTTTGTTTAGCTGACAAGCTGCCAGCCTTCCAGCCAGCGCAGACCATCTCTTGCCATCTGCTCATAGATCGGCTGTCCGGAAAGTACCGGATAAAAGATTAAGAACAGGAAAAAGGCAACTGCCAGATAAACCATACACCATTTAAACCATTTTTTATCCGAATCCACAAGTTTCACCATGCAGTACACAATCATCATTGCGACAAATGGCACACTTGGAAAATAGTGATAGGCAAATGTACAGCGCGGCACTAAAATCCACGGTAATAATTGAACCGCATAGGCAAATACCATAAACAAGGCTTTTTTGTCTCCCCTTGTCACAAGCTGGTAAGCAATATACAAAGCCGACGCCACGCCAAGCACAATAAGGAACGGTCCATATAACTTCCATGAATCACCGCCTCCATTACTTGAAGACTGTTTCACAAACACACTCCACAAAGCAAGGAACACAAAGAATTCACAGCCGATACTCTGAAGCCATTGCGACGTTTTGCTTCCAAGTCTGTTCGAACGCCTTCTTCCAAATGGCAGAAGAATCAATATCAATGCCGGGATTCCTGCCCACCATACAAGCGGGTTACCAAAGGCACTGATACCCTCTTTCATACCATCCCGCAAAGTCTGACAGTAATAGTACATCGGTCGTATCATCGTCGGCCACTCATACCAGCTTGACTGCCATGGATGGGTAGCCTCCAGTTTGCTGTGGTATTCATACATAGCATGCTGATTATTCAACATTTTTCCGACCGTCTCAGCCACAGGATTTCCACTGTGGTCGCGAAGTGTATCCACAAGACCGGAAGCAAATGTATTTTCCCATTTAAATCCTTCGTAATTCTCATCTGTCACTTCGTAGAAGCGCTCGGTGTTATCTTTTGCGCTGTCCTCAAATGGAACATAGGAAGCAACATAAATCGTCCCTGCTACAAACACAAAGAAAATCACACAGAAACCAAGTGTTAAAAGAAGTTTCTTCTTAAATACTTCAATGATATGTTTATGCGCAATTCCTTCGGTTTCACCCGTCGGATTTTTCTTCGCCAGATGGTACTCAAAAATACGCCAGCCCATAATGGCAAAGAAGAACACGGCAAGACCGGCAGACGCATATACTGCCGTCCATTTCGATGCACAGCCAAGTCCCATCATCACTGCACTTAAGCCAAGCGGGATAAAGGTCTTCCACAATTTTGTATCATAAAAACTTGTCTGGCTGTACTGATACATAAAGTAGAACATTGCTATAATAAAGAATGTTCCGTACACATCAATCGTAGCAATTCTTGTCTGCGTAAAATGCATAAAATCAAATGTAAACAAAAATGTCAATGCACCGGCCGCCCACGTGCGGTTTTTGAACAAACGCCTGCCAAAGAAGTACATAAACGGAATCATCCCGATTCCAAACAGCACACCGATAATTCGCCAGCCAAACGGATTCATGCCAAACATGCGCACACCAAGACTGATAAATACTTTACCAAGAGGCGGATGTGTCCACTCATAATTGCTCATTCCATGCGCAATTTCATAAGCCGTTCTCGCATGATAAATTTCATCAAAATAAGTGCCGCTCCTAAAGGTAATTGCCTTTCGGTATCCATCCTGTTCATCAAACAAGGAATCTCCGCCAATATGGTCACGGATTTTCACCGTATTCCCATTCGTATCCGTCAGTACCAGTTCATTCAAACTTGTATTATCCGAAAGTGTTGTCAAACGGATATAGCGGTACGAATCATTGGCAAAAGAATAAGTATCGGCATTTTGCTGATTTTCCTCCAAAAGTCTGCTAAAGCCATCAGCCTCACCACTGACTACCGTTCCCACTTTCTGATACTGTGGCTCCTCACCGTCATTTGCCGATTTTGCCACTTCCACTTCAAACCGCTGATTTGCTTTCTCCGTAGAGTAGCCGCGCAGCATACTAAAGTAACTATCTGCACCCAAATCTAAAGTCACGGTTTCTCCAGCTTTTTCAGCTTTCCAGACAGTCTCCGGCAAATCACTCTGCGGCTCAAAACAATCCTGCTCATCAAACAGATTTTTATATTCAGAAGCATTGACCGGTTTCATCCAGTTTCCGTCTTTGTCAAGAATCACTAATTCATTCAGCATAAAGGTATCAGAAAGCTGTTCTTCATCAACACTTAGGCGGATATAACGATAATCTTTTGCCAGATTATAATCATCCGCGCCCTCTTCCTGAGATTCTTTGTCCCAAGTCTTTAATGCATCCCAGCAGAACACACTTGTTGCTCTGACCGTGCCGACCAAATCATAGTTTTTCCCATCCTCTGACATTTCAAGTGTCATCATACGGTCTTCCTTCGCTCCAAGGAACGTATAAATCATTCCGATATCTTTTGCTTTACCAAGGTCTAATACAATCTGGGAATTGCCATTTTCCGGCTGCCAGTAAGTCTCCGGTGCCTTGGTATCACCCAAGTCATGAAAAGCAAATACACTGTATAATACAAGGATTCCAAACAGTACAATATAATCCCACTTTGTAAATTTAGGCATTTTTCTTGTCGCATGAATATGCTGTTTATAAACTTCTTCCGGCTCTTTCTCTTTTGCCTTCAGATTTTTCACAAGATACGGAAGCGTCTGCTTTTTCTTCTTTCCTCCTGCTGTCTCCTTTAAATCCTCCATAACCGAAACAGAAAAAGAAGCATAAATCAAATAAGCAAACATTAAAATTGTAAGGACTGCCGTAATTCCAATTAACGGTCCGTTTGGTGCCGTATTTTCGTTTTCCTCGACATACGCCCACAAAACATGACCTACATTCAAAAAGTGAATAGCCGAAAATCCCACATAAGTAAAGAATAACTGTTTGGTCGGCTTCACCAAAAAGGCAGCCAACATAAGTACAATTGCCGGGAATAAATATCTCTCATGCATACGCACTGAGAATAAAAACATATTGGCAAGAAGTACCGCCATGCTTGTAAAATAGCGGGAATTATCATCTTTTAAGCGGAAGAAAATCACGGCACTCAGTGCAACGGATACTAAAATTGCGAGTGTTCCCCACGAGCTTGCTGACACACCTAAAAATGAATTTGCCTGCGGCTGCCAGTTCTGTCCTAACAACGCCCAGAAATTGTATGCATTAATCGTCGCATACGGATACGAGCCCAACGTATTCACATACTGGCTGAACACTTTGTCCACACCAAACGGAAGGGTAAATACAACCATTGCCACAAGAGCTAAAACGCCGCCTACTAAATCCCGAAACATTTTTTCTTTTGAAAAATCTTTTAAGAAAACCTGTTCAATAATTGTCCAAATCAAAAGCGGAGCAAACATAATCATCTGCGGTTTGATAAGAACTCCGGCAACAAAAGCAAAATACGCAAAAATACGCTTTTCTTCCATGCACAGATAGCAGACAAGCAACAGGAAAAAGGTAAATACACCATCCACCTGTCCCCATGCCGAAGAATCCAGAACAACGACCGGACTGAGCACGTATGTCGCTGACAAAATAAGAGAAGAACCTTCAGAAAATTTTCTCTTTGCTATCTTATAAAGCAATGCCCCTGCACCAAGATCAAACAAAATCGGAATCAGTTTAATAACACATCTTCCGGCTCCCGTTGCAACATCCAGATTAAAGATGCTGCGCAGAGCCCCAATGCCCCACAGCATTGCCATATATCCGGGCGGATAATCCGTAAAAGAATCCGAATGATAGAAATTCCAGAATCCATCTTTAAAAATCATATCCGACCACGCACTAAAGCAGGTCATATCCGTTCCATGTCCTTCATACGCTGCCGCAAAAATCAGTTTTACAAGCAGCGCTGCCGCTAATACAAGCAGTAGATTAGTCCATGACTTTTTGCTGTCTTTGCGGTAAATCCGAATTCCTTCTACTTCATAGCGGAATTTTTCAAAATACAAAACAGCAAAAACTGCCACGGTTAAAACCGCTACTAACACTAACATTTGTACACTATTTGTCGCAATACCAAACAATTCCATTTTCCAATTCCTTCCTTCTTTTAATGATGCACATGCTCATGGGTAAATAAATGCTCTGAACAATACTCATAGTTTCCCTCACATTTGGAGCAGTAACGGAACTCTAACTGCGGAGAGTCCACATCTGTTCTGCCACAAATCACACAATGATGCCTTGGTACATTTTCCTGTGTGGGTGCTGCTTTTTTCTTATATTCCATCTTTCTCTTCTTCTGATGGTACGCCTGCTTTGGCGTAAGAGAACCACGTCCCATAAAATAGAAGATAAAAAAGTTTAATAAAAGAACCAAAATCACCGCTGCCGAATAATAATATCCACTCATCAGATAGCGGACAAACATATAGCCATCCATCAAAAGATATACAATACTCAGCCACTTTGCCTTAACCGGAATAATAAAATACACAAGGAACTGTGCATCCGGGAAAGCAAAGGCAAACGCTAAAAACATCGTCTGGTTCAAATCATCCATAATATTGGCGGAAAGCATATAATCCGTATAAGCAGTTGCAGCATTTGGCACTAATCCAAGTTGTAAAAACAGATAAAAAACAAATGTCATAATTACAACCAGTAAAAGTCCGCCAAAATAAAACAAATTAAAGCGGAAAGTTCCCCACATGCGCTCCAGATTTGTTCCAATCGAATAATACACAAAAATCCAGATTGCAAACCACAATAAACTAACCATGCCGGTACCGCCAAACTGCCCGGATGGGCTTAACACAAAGGTGAAAATACGCCAAACCTGTCCATGCAGAATACTTGCAACATCCAAACTCAGATACGAATAATAAAACATCGGATTCACAAGACTAATCAGAATTCCGACAATATTAACTCCAATGACATACCGCATCAGATTCGGAATGCCAAATTTTCCAAACCGTGTTCTCTCCAATCGGTCTAATAAACTCATAATTCTTTTTTAACCTCCATTCAACAATCGTCTTTTCCCTATTAAAACAAATCTTTTTTGCGGAACAACAACGCCACAACGCCGGAAATAATAAGCGTTAATACAATAATGGTAAAAAATCCAAACGGCGAATGTCCAAGTGGAATATTATCAAAGTTCATTCCAAAGAAACTGGCAATCATCGTCGGGATTGATAAAACAATCGTAACCGTTGCCAAGAACTTCATTACAATATTTAAGTTATTGGATATAACAGACGCAAACGCATCCATCATTCCACTTAAAATTCCACTGTATATATTTGCCATTTCAATCGCCTGTTTATTCTCGATAATGACATCTTCCAATAAGTCCTCATCTTCCGGATATTTTTTAACGCGCTCCGTCCGCAGAAGTTTCTCTAAAACGACCTCATTTGAGCGCAGGGAAGTGGTAAAATAAACCAGACTTTTTTCCAGCTCCAAAAGTTCAATCAACTCACTGTTTTTCTGGGAAATATGCAGTTTTTCCTCAATCTGGTCACTTTTTCTGTCAATAATACGCAGATAACGCAGGTAGGAAGCAGCATTGCGATACAAAATCTGGAATACAAAGCGAGTCTTTTTGAATGTGTAAAACTCGCGTACTCTACGGTTTACAAATGCTTTCAAAACCGGTGATTCTTCCAGACAAATCGTAATGATATGCTCCTTTGTCATGTAAATACCAAGAGGAATCGTGACATACCGGTCTTTCTCATCAAGCGAAGGAATGTCCACCAAAATCATATTGTATCCATCTTCCAACTCGATACGGGAACGCTCCTCATCATCTAAAGGTGCCCGTAAATCATCCAAATCAATCCCGGTTTCTTCCTCCAAAAAAGCCAATTCTTCCTCATTTGGGTGAATGGCTGATATCCAACAACCCTCTTCTATTTTATCAAGCACCACCATATCGTCTTCTATGGTTTTGTAAATGGAAATCATGCTTGTTCACCTTCCTTTCAAAGACAACGGCGATTCCCCGAAAGCAAGGCATCGCCGAGTCTGACCAATTCCATTTCATTATAAAGGTTCTAATAACCTTTGTCAAACCTTCTTTGGCACTTCAAAAAGGACATCTGCCGCGATAATAATCTGCTCCGGATTATTCTTTTCAAAAAACTCAGCCATCGTCATACCACACTCATTCAATATCGCTCCAAGGCTTTTTGTTCCATCTGCACGATAGACACAAGACACCTCTTTTTCTTCCTCTGACTGTGCCGTTTGTTCCTCTTCGTATTCCTCATCGTCTGTCACCTGTTCGGTTGTCTCCACATTTTCCTGCTGCATTCCCCGTCCTGCTATCGGTCCGCTTCCACAGGGCATCGGAATACAGATTTCCTGTCCCGGTCTTAAATTATACACATCCACATAAGGGTTTGCCCGCAGAATAAGTGCGAGCGGAACACGGTAGCGTCTGCTCAGCTGGTAAAGATTATCGCCGGAGCGAATGACATGTATCATTCCATTACAAAAGCGTTGATTCATTTTCAGATTCCTGCCTTTTTTTATTATCCTATTCAAAAGAATGCCATTTGTTCTTTCTAATTTTGTTGCAAAACCATTCTTTTTGTCGTATAATAAGGTTTCGATAATTAGATAACAAAAAATGATTTTAATAGGAAACTTTAGGAGGTACTTATGAAACGAGTAGGTATCGATATTGGTTCAACCACAGTAAAAATTGCTGTGCTGGATGATAACAATAACATACTGTTTTCTGCCTATGAGCGTCACTACGCAAATATCCAGGAAACCTTACGTGCAATTATGGAACGTGCTTACAACAAACTTGGTGACTGTGACATCGCACCGATGATTACCGGTTCCGGTGGTCTTTCCATTTCAAAGCACCTTGATATTCCATTTGTGCAGGAAGTTGTGAGCGTTGCTACTTCCTTAAAAAGTTATGCTCCTCAGACCGATGTCGCCATTGAACTTGGTGGTGAGGATGCAAAAATTATTTACTTTACCGATGGTATTGAGCAGCGAATGAACGGTATCTGCGCCGGTGGTACCGGTTCTTTTATCGATCAAATGGCTACCTTATTAAAAACAGACGCTGCCGGATTAAATACCTATGCAAAAGATTACCAGGCTTTATATCCGATTGCCGCACGATGCGGTGTATTTGCAAAGACTGATATTCAGCCTTTAATAAATGAGGGCGCATCGAAACCGGACCTTGCCGCTTCCATTTTCCAGGCTGTCGTAAACCAGACAATCAGTGGTCTTGCCTGCGGAAAACCGATTCGCGGTAACGTTGCTTTTCTCGGCGGTCCGCTGCACTTTTTAACAGAATTAAAACAGGCATTCATCCGCACTCTTAATTTAACCGGGGATGCCATTATTGCACCGGAAAATTCCCATCTTTTTGCTGCAAGCGGAGCAGCCATGAACTCGGAGGGAAAAGGCGCCACAACAATCGGTGCTTTGTTAAAGAAGCTTTCCGGCGAAATTAAAATTGAATTTGAAGTGACTCGTATGGAGCCACTTTTCAAAGATGAAACTGATTACAATGAATTTATCGAAAAACATAACGTACACAGCGTAAAGAAGGGAGATATCTCCACTTACGAAGGAAATGCATTTCTTGGCGTAGATGCCGGTTCAACAACAACCAAAGTAGCTCTTGTCGGCGAAGACGGTTCCCTTCTGTACTCATTCTATGATAATAATAACGGAAGCCCACTGAAGACGACAATTAAAGCAATTAAGGAAATTTATGAACTGCTCCCGGAAAGTGCCACAATTGTGCGTTCCTGTTCAACCGGATACGGCGAGGCACTGATTAAATCCGCTTTGATGTTAGATGAAGGTGAAGTTGAAACCGTTTCCCATTATTACGCTGCTTCTTTCTTTGACCCGGATGTTGATTGTATTCTTGACATCGGCGGTCAGGATATGAAATGTATTAAAATCAAAAATCACTCCGTAGACCAGGTACAGTTAAATGAAGCCTGCTCTTCCGGCTGTGGTTCTTTTATCGAGACGTTTGCGCGCTCGTTAAATTATGAAGTAAAAGATTTTGCAAAACTGGCTCTGTTTGCCGAAAATCCAATTGATTTGGGTTCCCGCTGTACCGTATTTATGAATTCTAAAGTAAAACAGGCACAAAAAGAAGGAGCTACGGTCGCAGATATTTCTGCTGGACTTGCTATTTCCGTTATTAAAAATGCCCTGTTAAAGGTAATTAAATTAACAGACCCGAAAGATCTCGGTAAAAACGTAGTTGTTCAGGGTGGTACTTTCTATAACGATGCGGTATTACGAAGTTTTGAGCGTGTTTCCGGATGTCAGGCAATTCGCCCTGACATTGCCGGTATCATGGGTGCTTTTGGTGCCGCACTGATTGCCCGTGAGCATTACGAAGAGGGAGAAACTTCTTCCATGCTCTCTTTACAGGACATTATCGAGTTAAAATTTGAAAGTTCCATGACCAGATGTAAGGGATGTACCAATCATTGTCTCCTTACAATAAACCGCTTTACCGGTGGCCGTCAGTTTGTGTCCGGTAACCGATGTGAACGTGGTCTTGGCAAAGAAAAGACAAACCGTGACGTTCCAAACCTTTACGCCTATAAAAATAAGCGTCTTTTTGACCACTATAAACCATTATCTGCGGACAAAGCATATCGTGGCAAGGTCGGAATTCCACGCGTGTTAAATATGTATGAGAATTATCCATACTGGTTTACTTTCTTTACGGAACTTGGCTACGAAGTCGTTCTTTCACCGGCTTCCAACCGAAACATTTATTCACTTGGTATCGAATCGATTCCAAGCGAATCCGAATGTTATCCGGCAAAGTTAGCTCACGGACATATCTCATGGCTGTTAAACCAGGGCGTTTCGTACATTTTTTACCCTTGTGTTCCTTACGAGCGCAAAGAATTTGATGAAGCGGGCAACCACTACAACTGCCCAATTGTCACTTCTTATGGAGAAAATATCAAAAATAATGTAGAAGAATTGGCAGATGAATCGATTACCTACCAGAATCCATTCGTCTCCTTTGAAAGCGATAAAATTCTTGCCGATGAGTTAGTACGCTATCTCGGCAAAGAAAATAATATTGATGCCGGCGAGATTCGAAAAGCTGCCCACAAGGCATACGAAGAATTGCAAAAAACAAGAAATGATATCCGCTTAGAGGGCGAACGCGTATTAAAATGGATGGCAGATAACAACAAGCGTGGTATTGTGTTAGCCGGTCGTCCTTACCATATTGACCCGGAAATCAACCACGGTATTCCGGAATTGATTACATCTTACGATATTGCGGTATTATCTGAGGACAGCATTTCCCATTTAGGAAAAGTTGACCGGCCAACGATTGCGATGGATCAGTGGATGTATCATTCCAGACTTTATGCCGCTGCCAGTTTTGTACGCACCCAGAACAATCTGGATATGATTCAGCTTAACTCTTTTGGATGTGGACTTGACGCAGTAACAACCGACCAGGTCAATGATATTTTGACAAGTTCCAATAAAATATGTACGGTTCTTAAAATTGACGAGGTCAACAACTTAGGTGCCGCAAGAATTCGTATCCGTTCGCTTATTTCCGCTGTGAAAGACCGCGAACGCAAAGGAATTAAGTCATCTCCTCAAAATTCAGCCTATAAACGAGTTGAATTTACAAAAGAAATGCGTAAAAGTTACACGATTTTAGCACCACAAATGTCACCAATTCATTTTGACATTTTAATGCCGGCTCTTGCTGCCTGTGGTTATAATCTTGTCCAGCTTCCTACCGGCGTAGGCGAATTGGATTACGGCTTAAAATATGTAAATAATGATGCGTGCTACCCGTCTCTTCTTGTGGTCGGACAGTTTATGAAAGCGTTGTTATCCGGTGAGTACGATTTAAATAAAACTGCTTTAATCATTACTCAGACCGGTGGTGGATGCCGTGCAACGAACTATATCGGCTTTATCCGCCGTGCACTAAAAAAAGCAGGCATGGAACAGATTCCGGTTATCTCATTAAGTGCCGGCGTGGAAACAAACTCCGGCTTTGACATCAATTATCGATTGTTAAAAGCCGCTATTCACAGCTTAATCTACGGTGATTTGTTTATGCGTGTCGTATACCACACCCGCCCTTACGAGAAAGTACCGGGTTCCGTAAACGCTCTTCACGATAAATGGAAAAAAGTCTGTATTGAGGCTGTGAAAAAACCAAAGCAGTCGGAACTTAAGAAAAATATCAAACAAATCGTGAAGGAATTTGATGAAATAGAATTAGATGAAACAAAGAAAAAACCACGTGTTGGAATCGTTGGTGAGATTTTAGTTAAATATCTCCCTGCAGCCAACAATCATGTTGTCGAACTCTTGGAAGCTGAAGGTGCTGAAGCAGTCTGTCCGGATATGCTTGACTTCTTTATGTACAGTGCTTACGATAGTGAATTTAAGGCTGATCATCTTGGCTTTAAGAAAACCAGTAAGTGGCTTGGAAATGCTGCTATCTGGCTGTTAAATCAGTTCCGCAAGCCATACTGCAAAGCACTTGCTGAGAGCAAACGTTTTGAGGCACCACCCGAGATTCACGTACTGGCTAAATATGCAGAGCCTTTCGTATCTAACGGTAACCAGACCGGCGAAGGATGGTTTCTCACAGGTGAAATGATTGAATTGATTCACAGCAATGTACCAAACATCGTTTGTACTCAGCCATTTGGCTGTCTGCCAAACCATGTCGTTGGTAAAGGTGTTATCAAACAGATTCGAAAGGCATTCCCAGATGCCAACATTGTAGCCGTTGACTATGATCCCGGTGCCAGCGAAGTAAACCAGTTAAATCGTATCAAACTGATGTTAGCAACAGCGAATGAGAATTTAAACAAATAAAAAGAATCACAATTTAGGAGTCTGCCAAAAGGCAGGCTCCTCTTTATTTTGTAAGAAATAAGGAGTCTGCCTTAGCAAACTCCTTATTATATTTTGAATCATTTTGTAGATTCTTTTTCATTTACTTCTTAACTTAGTTCATTTTCTTTCTAAATACAATTACTCCGAAAATTGCTAATACAGACAATCCCATAACAATCATTGGGAACAAAAGATTTGTTGTATCTCCTGTCTCCGGTGCGGAATCAGATAATGGTACATCTTCGTCAAGCAAAGTAGTTGTTTTCTTACTTGTTGCTGATGCTTTTGGTGTATCCGGATCTGTCAGCTCTTTACTTGCTCTCGGTGTGTCTTCATCAAAATCAAACAAGTTTGGAGTAGCTGTTGCTGTCACTTCCGGTGTCGGTGTTGCATCATCACCCGGAGTAGCCGTTGGTGTTACCTCCGGTGTAGCCGTTGGTGTTACTTCCGGTGTAGCTGTCGGTGTAGCTGTTGGCGTTGCCGTTGGTGTTGCTGTCGGCGTTGCCGTTGGTGTTGCTGTCGGCGTTGCCGTTGGTGTCGGTGTCGCCGTTACTTTTGGTGTCGGTGTCGCCGTTACCTTCGGTGTCGGTGTTGCTGTCACTTTTGGTGTTGGTGTCGCCGTTACCTTCGGTGTTGGTGTTGCTGTCACTTTTGGTGTTGGTGTCGCCGTCACCTTCGGTGTTGGTGTTGCCGTTACTTTTGGTGTCGGTGTCGCTGTCACTTTTGGTGTTGGTGTCGCCGTTACCTTCGGTGTCGGTGTTGCTGTCACTTTCGGTGTTGGTGTCGCCGTTACCTTCGGTGTTGGTGTTGCTGTCACTTTTGGTGTCGGTGTCGCCGTTACTTTTGGTGTCGGTGTCGCCGTTACCTTCGGTGTCGGTGTTGCTGTCACTTTCGGTGTTGGTGTCGCTGTCACATTTGGCGTTGGTGTCACTTTCGGGACTTTCTTTGAAATCATATGCCATTCGCCAGAGTTGCTGACAACCGTATGACATACCAGCCATCCTTCGGATGTAGTTCTCAAATTAACAAAAGCTTTTGGTGCAATTACCGTAGCTTTCATACCATCTGAGTCCAAATTCAAATTCGCCACATAAGGCATATTCCATACAACAGACTCTGCCATTTCCTCATGTGTTTTACTTCCATTTTTGACAGTAACCTTATATTCCGGAATGCGAACAGTATCTTTCAATGATACATTAAATACTAAGGACTGATTTGCTCGCAATGTAACCTTAACACCACCATTCTGAATTTTCCCCGCAGTGATATTTTCAACCATAGCATCTGCATCCACATATACAATTTCTTCATCAATTCCTGTAATGTCTACATGATAATTGTTCATGTCCTTAACATCTTTTGGTGTTGTGTAATCTGCCTTTTTCACAACAGATTCTGCATAGTTTGAAACAGATGCAAGCATTGCTTTAACTTCATCTTTCACACTTTCCTTTACAACTACATAAGGCGTCCCACGGAATTTCGACTCTCCCACAACTTCCCCAATCCGAATTTCTCCGGAAGCATTTGCTTTGCTCTCGGAAATCGTGTTTCCATTCCAATGACCATTCCCCTGGTACTTACCTACGGCAAAGTTTGTCTCCATATCTGCTGTCTGATTCAGATAATTACAAACAATTCCGTACTCAATGCAATCTCCCAAAAAAGGCTGATTATTTGACGCAAATGAAATTCCGCCAATCACCCCGATTGCAATTGCGATTGAGGCAACAGCAACCGCTGTTTTTGCCCAAAAGCTTCGCTTCAATCTCCTCATCATATTCCTCCAGTCTTTTAATCTTTTTAGTTTGATTTGTTACAAGATTAGTATAATTTTATACTATCGCCAGTATAACATAAACCTATCACATATATCAAGAAGTTTTTTTCAATTTTTTACATTTTTTTAATGATATCAAAGTTTCAAATCAGAAAACACTAGAAAGGCAGTTTTGCTATGAAAACATTCACTGATATCCATATAAAATAAGCCATACTTCACTATATGAAATATGGCTCATCCAGTTGAGTCTTATTCAAAATTCATTTTCTATTTTTTCAGGAATCTCCCACTGAATTGGAGTTTCTCCATTCTTTAACAAAAAATCATTTGTCTGGCTAAAAGGTTTACTGCCAAAGAATCCTCGGTATGCCGACAAAGGGCTTGGATGAGGTGCTTTCAGCACAAGGTGTTTTGGATTTGTCAACATTTTCGCCTTTTCCTGTGCCGGCTTCCCCCATAAAATAAATACAATTGGTCTATCCTGTGTATTTAATTTAGCAATTGCCGCATCCGTAAACTCTTCCCAGCCGACACCACGGTGTGACATCGGCTTATGTGCCTGAACCGTAAGCACCGTATTCAAAAGTAGAACACCTTGTTTTGCCCACGAAGTCAGACAACCGTGGCTTGGAATTTTGCAGCCCAAATCATCGTGCAGTTCTTTGTAAATGTTTTCAAGAGACGGCGGAATTGCCACCTGTGGTTTCACCGAAAAACAAAGCCCATGCGCCTGTCCTTCATTATGGTAAGGGTCCTGTCCCAGAATCACAACCTTAACCTTCTCAAGCGGCGTGAGATGAAAGGCCGTAAAAATCTCATCTGCCTTTGGATATACAGTTGTCTCACTATATTGTTTCCGAACAAAAAAGAATAAATTTTTATAGTATTCTTTAGAAAATTCTTCGTGCAACGCACGCTCCCACTCACCTGTCAAAGCACTCATAACAACCTCCCTCTTTTTTTATAACCGCACACTGATCCCCCGCTCTTGCAGGTATTTTTTCAATTCAACGATTTCAAGTTCTTTAAAGTGGAATAGTGAAGCTGCCAAAACCGCATCCGCTTTTCCTTCCGTAAGGGCATCATAAAAATGCTCTTTTGTTCCTGCACCGCCGGATGCAATAACCGGAATTGAAACATTTTCAGAAACCGTCCGTGTCAGTTCAACATCATAGCCGTCTTTTGTTCCATCACAGTCCATGCTGGTCAAAAGAATTTCGCCGGCACCTAAGCGCTCCGCTTCCATTGCCCATTCCACGGCATCTTTTCCCATATCTACACGACCGCCATTTTTGTAAATTGTCCATCCACTGCCGTCTGCCCGTCTTTTGGCATCAATCGCAACAACGACACATTGTCTTCCAAATTTATCCGCAGCATCCGATACAAGTGTCGGATTTAAAATTGCCGCTGAATTCACTGCAACCTTGTCCGCACCCTCACGCAAAATCATACGAAAATCCTCAATCGTACGGATTCCGCCGCCTACCGTAAACGGAATAAACACCGTTTCCGCCACTTTACGAACCATGTTCGCCTTTATCTCTCTTGCATCACTCGATGCTGTAATATCTAAAAAAACCAATTCATCTGCCCCTGCTTTTCCATAAGCAGCACCAACTGAAACCGGGTCTCCCGCATCAATCAAATTAACAAAATTAACTCCCTTTACCACTCTTCCCTCATTTACATCCAAACATGGAATTACTCTTTTCGTAAACACCGAAATTCCTCCTATCTTCGTCTTATTCTATATGGAAACAAAATTCTTCAAAATTTCCAGCCCAACATCTCCGCTCTTCTCCGGATGAAACTGGGTTGCAAAAATATTGTCATGTTCCACTGCCGCATGTACCGGAACAATATAATCCGTTGTAGCTGCTACATCTTCAATATGTTTGGCTTTTAAATAATACGAATGAACAAAATACACATACACATCCTCCGGAATTCCTTTTAACAGTTTCGAATTCGGATTGATTTTCAAAGAGTTCCATCCCATATGCGGAATTTTATATCCTTCTTTTTCCGGAAATCTTACAATTTCACCGGGAAGAAGTGAAAGTCCTTTTACATCATGTTCTGACTCATCGCTTCGCTCAAAAAACAACTGTAGCCCAAGACAAATGCCCATAATCGGTGTACCGGATGCCGCCACATCCTGCAGCACTTTTGTCAGTTCATAGCGATTCATCTTTTCCATCGCATCCTCAAACGCACCAACTCCCGGCACAATTACATGATCTGCTTTCTTAATTTCTTTCACATCTCTTGTAATCACCGGATGTTCCCCAATATATTGTAATGCCTTCTCAACGCTTTTAATATTTCCTGCATCATAATCCACAATTGCTACCATCGTTTTGTATCACCTCTGTCATTGTATTAGAATAGCCGACCGGAAAACCGGTCAGCTATCTTTTCATTATCTCTCATCCGCTTCATTTCTCTTCTGCCACTGCAAAAGAATCGCCTGCAAGCGGTCTGTGTATTCCTTTTGTGTCTCGGAAGCAATAATATTTCGTGCCTGTGATTCACTGACACCGAACTCATTGTACAGCTGATTTGCGAGTTTACTCTCCAATTCATTGTACTGGCTGAGCATATCATACTGCTCCGCTTTTGCTTTGTTTGCATCGTAAAGACGAATTCCAGCAATCAAAGAATCCAGGGATTCCAAATACATCTTCATCTTATAATAATTCTGATAAGCATCATACTCACGCTGGAGCTGCATACACATACGCACCTTCTGTTTGAGTTCTTTCGACGAATCCGAAACAGAGACTCCTGCCAAAGAATCATAGGCATTCTTATAATCCCGCTGTTCAAAAGAACTCTCCGCACTTTTTACGGATGTCGTATAAGAAAGTGCCTGACTGCCAAACACAACTGCTACACAGAGAAGTCCGAAAAATACCATAACAATCGCAGCACCAACCGGATTAATTCTGCCAACCACTTCATTAGCTTCCTGCTCGGCTCTTAATCGTTTCTTTTCTTCTTTTTCTGCCGCTTTTGCTGCTGCCTGTTCTGCCTTTGCTGCTGCTTTTTTTTCTTTTTCTTCTTTTGCCTGCTCTGCTTTTGCTGCCTTTTCCTCTGCTGTCTGCTGTTTCTTTTCCTCTTTCGCCGCTTTCTTCTCTTCAGCGTCAGCCTGCTCTTTCTCACGCTCTTTGGCTTCTTCCTCTGCGGACTGTTCCGTAATGATATTACCAAAAATACGTTTAAAGAAACCGTCTTTTTTCTCTTTTTCCTGCTTTATATCTTGTACATCTGCCTCTGTGTCATCTGAAACCACCAACGGCTCTCCGGACACACCAGCCGCTTCACTATCATCCAATACCAAAGGATCCAGCGCCAAATCACCAAAATCATCACCGGCATCTTCATCCATCTGCGGAACAAATTCTTCCTCAATTTCAGGGAATTCCGGTGCCTCATCTGCCTCACTGTAATCCACAGCAGAAAGTGCATCATCATAAACATCATCTACAGATAAAGCATTTGCATCATCGGCAAATACGCTTTTCTCATCATCTTCCCGAAAAAGAGAAGTCTCAGCCGGACTTTCATCCATAGGCTCTGCTGTTTGAACCTCCTCCTCCGGCTGCACTGCGGAATCCGACTCATCATAATCTTCATAATCCTGCGAAAGCAGTGCCAAAAGATCATTTACATCCGCTTCTCCATCAGAAGCTTCTTCTGCTGGTTTCTCCTCCACCTGTTCGTCCATAACGGGTGCCGGTTCACCTGCATTTTCCGGTTCTTTCTCTTCATCACTCATGTTCTGCATCAATTCTTCCAGATAAGCCTCATCCATCTGTGATTCTTTATTTTTACAGTCTTCACACAATTCTTCGCCATCTGGAATTTCTTTTCCACATTTTCTACATAAGGTCAAATGTCACACCTCCTCTTGCCAAAGCACAAACTTCTTATTTAAGCAAAAGGTCCAGCTGATGAACCAATCTGCCAATCTCCGGTTTAGAAAGCTGGGCATCTACACCAAGTGCCTCTCCTTTACGTTTCATCTCATCATTTACCAAAGATGAGAAAATAACAACCGGAAGTCCTTCAAATCTAGGGTCTTCTTTAATTTTCTTGGTTAGATGATGTCCATCCATCTGTGGCATTTCAATATCCGTAATAACAAGTGAAATATCTTTTCCAATCACCGCACCATCTTTCATCATGCGGTCCAAAGTGTTCCATGCTTCCAGTCCGTTGGTTGTTGGAATCAAATGTGAATAGCCAGCCTTTGTCAAGCATTTCTTCAACATCTCAAGAAGCAGCGGTGAATCCTCCGCAAGAAGGATTGTGTAATCAATACGGGAGCGCTCACCCATTGCCTCAATCTCAGACAGCTTAAGTCCCGTTTCCGGATTAACTTCCGTAACAATTTTCTCAAAGTCAAGAACAATAATTATTCTTCCGTTAATCTTTGTAATGCCTGTGGCTACCCCTTTACCATTTCCACTAATGGTAGAGTCCGGTTTTGCGATGTCTTTCCATGATACACGGTGAATACCAAGCACCTGCTGAACATGAAACGCTGTGTGTAGACGGTTAAAATTCGTAATAATATACATATCATGAGATGTGTCACCGCTTGACGGAACACCTAACGCTTTCGCCAAATTAATTACGGTAATCAGCCGTTCTCTCGGCATGAAGATTCCCTCTATGTACTCATGTGCATTCGGCACCATCGTTGGCTCTTGATACGGACAAAGTTCATTAATCTTTGCCACATTGATTCCATAATGCTGATTACCAACCACAAACTCCAATAATTCAAGCTCATTGGTACCACTCTCTAATAAAATTCCTGTTTCTACTGCCATTGTCTCTCTCCTCCTTACTCCATGTCATCAATATCATCAAACTGACCGGCATCTGCATCCAACCCCATTGTATGAAGGGTTCTGACTTTGCGCCGTTCTTGTTCTGCGGTAACTAAAATGTAATCTTTAACTTCTTTTGCATGCCGAATATGCTTTAATTCGAGCGTTGAGTCCGTTACATCACTTGAATAACATACAACCGTTCCTAAACGGAAAATTCTTTCTAAGAAACCGGTCACAAGTTTTACATCCTGAATCCGATACATCAATGTATCATCTTCTTCCGTTCTGAGAAAACCTTTTTTAATATTTACTACCTTTTCCTCAATCCGGTAAGTTGTAAAAGAAAGCGGCAGTCCAAAAAACAAGCTTCTCTTTTTTTCCTGATACATAAATGCCTCCTACTTCATTTTCACTGATGTTTTATTATTCCCTTCTTCAATCGACAAATCAATTGAAGAAGCGTTTGTCGCATTTTTATCTACCTGAAATACTAACACTGCCTTCTGTGACTTTCCTTTCGCAATCACAGTTTCCAAATAATCCAGTTGATTCTCCAATAAACTAATCTGTGGAGAATAAGTTGTTCCGTCCACATTCAGCTGATAGGTGATTTTTCGTCTGTCAATCAGTTTAACCTTTTTTTTCGCACCGGAATTATTTTTTAGTGAAAACTCTGCAACAAGTAGTTTTTTCCCCTGTTCGGCACGAATCTGTGAACTTCCGTATTTATCTGCCAGACGATAAGAAGTATACAAAACCGAAACACCTTTCAGATGATATAAATCATCTAACGATACTTCCTTTTTGGAATCTTCCGGTGCAGCTGCTGTCTGTTCCGGCTGCGATTCCTGTGGTGCGTCTGATGCCTGTGCAGCTGCCGATGTTGGTGTTGGTGTCGCCGGCATCGGTGTCGGCTTTTCTGTAACCTCTTTTTCTTTTTTTGTGATAAGCCGGTACGGATATTTGTCAGAATTTTGGAGCAAAACACCTGCTGCGTACTCCGCAATTTCATTTTCCTGCTCCTCAGACAAATTTTTTATATCCGCACATCCGGTAAGGGATAGAACGGACACAGCCAATACGGCACATAAAAAACGTATCTGTCTCAAAAAACCCCTCCTTTTACAATTAAATCCAGTTTATTTATTATAGCACATATCCCGTCCATCAATCAACACTTTTCACGTCAAGTTCAAACCAAAATTCGACACCATTGTCATAATTTTTCACACCAAACTTCTGATTATGGGCATCCATAACGGCTTTTACGATAGATAAGCCAATTCCATTGCCACCATATTCTCTTGTCCTTGCCTTGTCCACTTTGTAAAATTTCGACCAGATTTTATCCATATCTTCCTCCGGAATCGGATCTCCGGTATTGAATACGCTAGTGCATACACGGTCACCTTTCCGAATCGTCTTAATTTCAATTTTATTCTCGTATTTCACATGATTAAGTGCATTGCTCACATAATTGCTGACAACCTCCTCAATCATATACTCATCTGCCCAGACCATAATTGGTTCCTCATCCGGATGGTATGACAACGTAACTTCTTTCTGACGGAACAAAATATCAGAGGAATTTACTATCGACTGAATTACACTTCGCAAGTCAAAATGCTCAAAATGAACCTGGTCATTTCCAAACTCTAACTGATTTAAACTCAGTAGTTTTTTTACCATCTTGTTCATCTTGTCAGCCTCGTCCACAATGACTTCACAGTAAAATTCACGGCTTTCTGCATCATCATTAATATTTTCCTGCAATCCTTCTGCATATCCCTGAATCAAAGCAATCGGCGTCTTCAGTTCATGCGAAACATTCGCCAAAAATTCCTGCCGCATCTGTTCCTGCTCCGAACGCCTCTGTAAATCCAGCTTCAATTCATTATTCGCTGTCTTTAATTCGGAAATGGTTTTCTCCAAGCGGTCTGACAAAGCATTCATACTGTTGCCAAGCACTCCGATTTCATCATCACGGTTATCTTTATAACGAGTTGAAAAGTCAAGTTTCTGCATGTTTTTTGCATGAGCTGCCAGGCGCAGAATCGGCTTCGTATATTGATTGCTGACAAAATACATAATAAACACGCCGGCAATCATCACAATCATTCCGACATACAGCATAAACTGATTCGATACACCGGCACTTTCCTGTATACTCTGATAATTACTGCGCAGATAAATCCAGTAATTATCGGGCATCTTTCCTGTGAGTTCCAAAAAATTAGAATCTACTCTCGTGTCATACACATTATACATCGAATAATTTGCTGTCTGTGTAATTATTTTACAGTTATCGTCTAGCTTTTGCCCAAAATAAATTGATTTTACGTACTTATCAAGTTGGTTTTTTGTTACCTGCTGCAAACGCTCACTGTCACTCGGATATACATACGCTAATTCCGCGATATCACCAGACCCTTGGTAAACCCGAATCTGCACAAGATAAATGCTCATGTTGGTATTGCTCGAAAGCTGGTCTAACTTATCATAAATTGTATCTTTTTGCTCGCTGTCCATCTTATTCCAATCCACATTTTTACAAATATCGACAACACGCGAATAAACGCCCTGCATCTGACCTACCTTATTGGACTGATAAAAATATGGCAAAAGCACAACGTTTGCAAGACTGATAACACCGATAATAATGACAATGGTAACGACAAAAATCGCTACCAGTCTTGTTTTCATGGAACGCTTCAAGATAATCACTCCATTTCCTATACTTCAAATTTATATCCCATACCCCAGATTGTCTTAATGTACTTTCCTTTTTCACCCATTTTACTGCGGAGTTTCTTCACATGGGTATCAATCGTTCTGGCATCACCAAAATAATCATAGTCCCACACGTGATTCAAAATCCGTTCACGTGAAAGGGCAATATCTTTGTTTTCCATAAAGTAGGAGAGTAGCTCAAATTCCTTGTAACTCAAATCCACTTTCTCACCATCAATTATAACTTCATGTGCGGAGCGGTTTAACACAATTCCGCCATATTCGAGATTTTTCTCATTTGCCGAATTGGTTCTGCGAAGCAGTGCCTCTACACGCGCCACTAAAATCTTTGGACTAAATGGCTTTGCAATATACTCGTCCACCCCAAGTTCAAAGCCACGCAGTTCGTCATTTTCCCCGCCACGTGCCGTCAGCATAATAATAGGCACTTTGGAGTACTGGCGGATTTCCCTGCAGGTTTCCCAGCCATCCATCTTTGGCATCATAACGTCCAAAATCACAAGAACAATGTCCTTATTCTCCATAAAAACATCTACGGCTTCTTCGCCATCTGCCGCCTCTAACACACTAAAATTCTGCTTTGTCAAAAAATCGCGTACCAGCTTTCTCATACGCTGTTCATCATCTACGACTAAAATTGTATTTCCTGCCATATATAAACTCCTTTCACTGATTCAGACTGTCCTCTTTTTGCTGAAGACGTTCTTCCCATTTTTCATATTTGTCAATCAACTCTTCTTCCATATTAGCCTTATAATTTGTAAAATATGTGAAAATCGAGTATTCAAATCGAAAATTTATTACGACAAAACCAACCAAAAGAACAACTGCCGCAAAAAGGGCAATTTTCAGTTTCTTATTCAGTAACTGCTGCCCTTCGTACAATCGCTTCCACTTTGCTTCTTTTCGTGATGCCTGAGCAATAACATCCGGCTTTTTCTCATTTTCTTCCTTAATTGGAATTGGCGCTAAGGACTGCTCACTCACGAGTCCGCTTTTTCCAATAAAATGCCGCAGTTCCATCAAAAAATTATAACCGGCCATCGTATGAAACATCTTGTCCGACACGCATTTATTATAAATTTTCAAAGCAATTTTCGGATTTTTCAAATCCGCTGAGTGAATCAGTTTTTTTATCTGCTCTGCTTCTTTTTTCGTCTGTTCATACGATTCACGGCTCTCAAAAGAATACTGGTTCGTTACATAATTTTCAGCCATATAAATCCCCGCCTTTATTTCATCTTTGAATTTTTGCCAAGATACTCTTTTACTAATTCAATAAGCATATCATCTCTCGGATAACAGCTCTGTTCTTCGATATATCTTTTCTCCATTGCTTTCAAAGTCTTGTCCTCTTCTTCTTCCGGCTCTAAAAACGCCAAAAGAAAGCGCTCATAATCTGCATCTGATAATGTAAGCCCCTCTTTTATGGCAATTGTCTTTGCTGTCATACGTGCTTTCACCTGATCGTCAGCTGACGACTGAATATCTTCATCAGTCTGACCTAATGCACCGATAAATTCTTCATACGATTGCCCACTTGCTTTGGCAAAGACCTGATACGAACGTTTCTGGTCTTTGTATGCCTGTTTTCTGGAACCTGCCGGATATTTTTTCACGTTACATTCTTTTAATAAATCCTCCCATACCGTATCACCGATTCCCTCTCTGTTTTCTTTCTCTTCCTTCGCTTTTGCATACGTATAATACGCTTTTACGTTCGGGTATTTGTTTTTCGACATCTTTTTCGCATATGCATCGTTAAACTTCGCATTCACCTCAACGGAAAAAGTAATCGTTTTCCCCGCCACGTCCGGATCTGCATCATCCTCTGCAAATGTTACATTCAGATTATATGTCTCTCCTAATTTCAAGCCCATCAATCCACGTTCAAACGCCGCATTAAACAAATTTCCCGCACCAACTTGAATCACGGCACCGCTCTCACTCAAATCATCGGATGGCTGGTCGTCGACATAGCCTTCATAATCCAGAGAAATCCAGTCACCTTTCTCTACCCGCTCTCCATCGGCCACCTTTTTCTTCCAGTCCTCTGCCTCCAATAAAATCGCCTGATAAACTTCCGTCTCGGTCGGCGTAACGGTAACCGTTCTCCCCTTATATTTACCAAGTTCCAACATATCATTTTTTGTATAGTCGACTAGCTCTCCGTCCTTCATTTCACCCTGTGCTCGTATTTCTTTTTCCTGCGTTCTTGTCTGTGTGTTCGTTTGCTCCTGCTTATCTTTTTTTCCTTTATATCCAAAATAAAAACCGACGCAAAACCCAATCACTGCCAATACAATAATTACAATCCATGCTTTTTTCTTCGCCTTCATAATATCCTCCAGTACATTTTTCTATTGTCATTTTAACACAAAAGTGTGACGAAAGAAAGAATATTTGCGTAACCCCTTAGCGGATACGGTTGCTCCGCCGCCAGATTTTCCTTTTCTCCGCTTCTTTTATTAAATAATCGCGGAATGCCGGATGAGCAATACTCACCAATGCTTCCGCACGTTCCCAGGTCGAACGCCCCTCAAGGTTCACAACTCCGTATTCCGTTGCCAGAAAATAAACCTGGCTGCGCGGCGAAGTGATAATATCGCCATTAAACTGCGGACGAACACGTGAATGAGTCTGTCCATCCTTGTCCACATACACACTGCTCATACAAATAAATGCCTTGCCACCACGTGAAGCCGATGCACCAATCAAAAAATCCAACTGTCCACCGGTTCCGCTAATCTGTCTGACTCCGGAACTCTCTGCCGCCACCTGTCCATATAAATCAACGGCAACACAACTGTTAATCGACACCATATTGTCAATCTGCGCGATCACACTTGGGCGGTTCACATACTCAAGCGGATATGCCGCTACTCCCGGGTTATTATCTAACCACTCATACAGTGCGTTGGAACCAATGGCACATCCAAATACGCCTTTTCCGGGTTCCAGTTTTTTCTGCCTGTTTGTTAATTTCCCGGCTAAATACATTTGCAGATATGCATCGGAACAAAGTTCCGTATGCATCCCCAAATCTTTCAAATCGGATTTTGCAATAATTTCACCAAGCGCATTTGGCATACTTCCAATTCCAAGCTGCAAAGTTGCCCCATCGACAATATGCGGAATCAGATGTTTTGCAATCTGCCGGTCAATTTCTGTCGGTTCCGGTGCTTCCATATTGACAAAAGGCTCATGCTCCCCTTCTACAATATAATCCACATCCGAAATATGAATACATTCATCATAACCGCCACGCACCTGCGGAAGATTTTCATTTACTTCCACAATCACAATGTCTGCCATACGGGCAATCGGTGCGGCAACACCGGTATTTACCGAAAAATTGAAATACCCGTGTTTATCCATCGGAGCCACACTGACCATAACAACATTGACGTCTAAAAAGTATTCATAATAAGCAGCATTGTTATGAAAAACCATCGGGATATAATAGCAGAGCCCTTTATCGCAGAGCCTTCTCTCATACGCCGAGCAGTGCCAGCTGTGATACACAAAATGTTCCTGCGTCTCATCGCATTCTGCCACCGCAATCGGTCCCGCCATCAGATTACCGCGGATTTTCACATCATGAAGCTCGTCTCTTCTCTTTGCTAATGCGCGGTCTAAAAGAATCGGTTTCCCAAGGCAGCTTGTATAATCCACCCAGTCACCATCTTTTACAACCGAGACAGCCTCCGCGGGACTTCTCATTTTTTTCCTGTACTCCGTTTTAAAATCCTTCATCCATTCCCCTCATTTCTTACGACAGCCCATGTGGCCGTTTCTCTCCATTTTCATCCACTGTCACAAAAACAGCACGCCCGGTCAAATGACTCTCACCGGTCAGAAAATTCTTTCCTTCTACCAAAATCTCAATACTTGTCACCCCGATTTTTGATACCTCATAATCCAATTGCAGTATCATACCACTCACGACTTCTTTTTTTATCACAACTTCTTTCAGTGCGGCAAGTACAACCTGCTCATTGGTTCCTAACTTTTCGGTCACGCCAATCATGGCTGCTTCCGTCACCCACTCGGATATGTAGCCGGCGTATAAAGTCTGGTGATGGTTCATAAATTCAGGTCTGACAAAATGTCTTGTTGCTACTTTCATCATTTTCCCTCGTTTCTATGCAACAAGAGACCTTACACATACGCATAAGGTCTCCTGCCAAAATCTAGTTTCTTTTATGCCTCTTTGGCATTGATATAATTCATCAGACCTTCTGCCTTGATGATTTTCTGCATAAACTCAGGGAATGCCTGGCCTTTGTAGGACTCACCCTTTGTCTTATTTGTAATGATACCGCTGTCAAAATCAATTTCCACTTCATCACCGGCTTCAATGCGCTCAGATGCCTCTTTGCACTCAATAATCGGAAGTCCGATGTTAATGGAGTTGCGGTAGAAAATACGGGCAAACGTCTCTGCAATTACACAGCTTACCCCCGATGCCTTAATGGCAATTGGTGCATGCTCACGGGAGGAACCACAGCCAAAGTTTTTCTCCGCTACGATGATATCACCTTTTTTTACTTGATTTACAAAATCTTTATCAATATCTTCCATACAGTGTGTAGCAAGTTCTGCCGGATCCGAAGAATTCAGATAACGGGCAGGGATAATTACATCCGTGTCCACATTGTCACCATATTTAAATACTTTTCCTAATGCTTTCACAATCAATTTCCTCCATTTCTTACAAGCCAAGTTCGGATGGCTCTGAGATTTTACCGGTAATGGCACTTGCTGCGGCAACTGCCGGACTTGCCAAATATACTTCTGAATCCACATGTCCCATACGTCCAACAAAGTTACGGTTTGTTGTGGATACCGCACGCTCCCCTGCTGCTAAGATACCCATGTATCCGCCAAGGCACGGACCACACGTTGGTGTGCTGACAACAGCGCCTGCCTCGATAAAGGTCTGCACAAGTCCTTCTTCGATTGCCTGTAAATAAATTGCCTGTGTTGCAGGAATCACGATGCAGCGGATTCCCTTTTTCACTTTACGTCCCTTCAAGATGCTTGCAGCAACACGCATATCCTCGATTCGTCCATTTGTACAGGAACCAATGACAACCTGGTCGATGACTACTTCACCGGCTTCTTTTACAGTCTTTGTGTTTTCCGGCAGATGCGGGAACGCAACCGTAGGCTCTAACGTATTCAAATCAATCGTAATCGTCTCATCATACTCGGCATCTTCATCCGGCTCATAAATTGTATATTTCTTTGTCGAATGTTCTTCCATATATGCAATCGTCTTTTCATCAACCGGGAAAATACCATTTTTGGCGCCTGCTTCGATTGCCATATTGGCAATGGAGAAACGATCATCCATAGACAAGCTCTTTACACCCTCGCCCATAAATTCAAGGGAGCGGTACAACGCACCATCAACGCCAATCAATCCAATCAGATGAAGGATTACATCTTTGCCGCTGACCCATGGCTTTAACTCACCTTTTAATTCTACCTTAATGGCAGATGGTACTTTAAACCATGCCTGTCCGGTAATCATGCCGGCACCCATGTCGGTACTTCCGACACCGGTGGAAAAAGCACCCAGTGCACCGTATGTACAAGTATGGGAATCTGCTCCAATACATGTCTCACCGGCAACAATCAAACCTTTTTCCGGCAAAAGGGCATGCTCAATTCCCATCTCGCCAACTTCAAAATAATTTGTAATTCCCTGTGCTTTTGCATATTCGCGTACACATTTGCAGTGTTCTGCTGATTTAATATCTTTATTCGGTGCAAAATGATCCGGTACAAGTGCAATTTTGTCCTTATCAAACACCGTCTTTTTATTCAATTTCTCTACTTCATGAATCGCTACCGGTCCGGTAATATCATTTGCCAGTACCAAATCCAAGTCTGCCTCAATTAACTGACCCGGTACTACCGACTCCAGTCCTGCATGGGCCGCAAGAATTTTCTGCGTCATCGTCATACCCATCGTTCATTCCTCCATTCTTTGTGTATAAGTTCTTAACATTCACTATCATAACAGAAAAACGGCGTTCTGTAAATTATGTTCCGTCTAAAAATTTACAAAACCACCGTTTTTTAATCATTTTGTACCGGTTGAACCAAAGCCGCCCTCGCCGCGCACTGTATCCTCTAACTCGGATACTTCTTCGTACTCCGCAAAAATATACGGAGCAATCACCATCTGTGCCACGCGCTCGCCGCTTTCAATCGTTATATCTTCGTTTGAATGATTGTGAAGCGCTACCATAATCTCGCCGCGGTAATCGGAATCCACCACACCAACTTTATTGGCCGGTGCCAGTCCTTTTTTACACGCCAGCCCGCTTCTTGCATACACAAGTCCGACAAGTCCTGTAGGAATTTCCATCGCAATCCCGGTATGGACAAATTCCGTTGCTCCTTTTGCAATGGTAAGCGGTGCATCCAGACACGCATACAAATCCGCACCCGCCGCAAATTCCGTTCCGTAATGCGGCATCTGTGCTCTTTCGTCTATTTTTTTAAATTTTACTGTTGTTTTATTCATTTTCTTCCTCATTATTTATTGTATCTCACGTTCCCAGTGAACGATTTCTCCGGCATCTAATGTCTTTTTTACATCAATAATGCGCTGATTATCGGAACCACGGAAATTGATTTTCAGATTTTTTCTGTCAATCATAAATTCTCCATCAACCACAATATCAAGATAGGATACAATTTCTTTTGTCACTTCCGACTCTTTACACATTTTATCTAAGACATCTTTGTCAAACAAATAACCGGTATAGCACCAGATATTTTTCTCCGGATATGTCTGTTTTACCACGCGAAGCAATGGAAGAATCCCCTCCTGATTGACAGGTTCCATCGGCTCACCGCCAAGCAGGGACAAACCGGCAATATAATTCGGTTTTAAATACTCTAAAATACGGTCGATTTCTTTTTGTGTAAAAGGGTTTCCATAATGGAAATCCCATGCTTCTTTATTAAAACATTCTTTGCAGTGATGCGTGCATCCGCTGACAAACAAAGATACACGCACACCTTCACCATTTGCTACATCGCAGTATTTAATATCTGCGTAATTCATTTTCTTTCATCTCCTCTTTACAGATGGAGTACGCGGGCATTAATCTCCTTGGTTTTGCCCACATTCCAGAAATTCTCACCCAGATACCCACAGGTTCTTCTTGTTACGTTCATTTTGTCATGGTCTTTATTTCCGCAGTTTGGACATTCCCACTCAAGATTATCATTAATAATAATCTCGCCGTCATATCCGCACACATGACAATAATCCGATTTTGTATTAAATTCAGCATACTGAATATGCTCATAAATATATTTAACAACTTCTTCCAGTGCAGGCAGGTTGTTCTGCATATTTGGCACCTCTACATATGAAATCGCACCGCCGGAAGAAATAACCTGGAACTGTGCCTCAAATTCAAATTTACTGAAAGCATCAATTTTCTCGCGCACATCCACGTGGTAGGAATTGGTATAATATCCTTTATCCGTTACATCTTCAATCTCACCAAAGCGTTTTTTATCAATTTCAGCGAAACGGTAGCAGAGACTTTCTGCCGGTGTTCCATAAAGTCCAAAATGGATTCCGGTTTCCTCTTTCCATGTATCCGTTGCACGGCGCAGACGATTCATCAGCGCTTTTGCAAACTGACTTCCCTTTTCCGTTGTCTGACTCTCGCCGGTCATCAGTTTCGTAACTTCATACAAACCGATGTATCCAAGAGAAATAGTGGAATAACCGCCATGCAACAATTTATCGATTTTCTCTCCTTTTTGCAGACGGGCAATCGCACCATACTGCCAGTGAATCGGACTGACATCACTGGTTACACCCTCAAGCGCACGGTGGCGGCACATCAAAGCTTCAAAGCAGAGCGACAATCTTTCTTCCAAAAGCTGCCAAAAATATTCCATATTGCCTTTTGCTAAAATACCAATCTGCGGAAGGTTTAAACTGACAACACCCTGGTTAAAACGTCCCTCAAATTTATAATTACCGTTTTCATCTTTCCACGGTGTAAGGAAACTGCGGCATCCCATGCAGCTAAATACATTTCCTTCATAATTTTCACGCATTTTCTTTGCGGATATGTAATCCGGATACATTCTCTTTGCCGAACAGCGGACAGCAAGTTTTGTAATGTAATCGTACTCACCGCCTTTTAAGGCATTGTGCTCATCTAATACATAAATCAGTTTCGGGAACGCAGGTGTCACATAAACACCTTTTTCGTTTTTAATTCCCTCTAAGCGCTGACGAAGAATCTCTTCAATAATCATCGCATTTTCCTTGATGTATTCATCCTTTGGATCCAAATTTAAAAACAGTGTTACAAATGGAGACTGTCCATTCGTTGTCATCAAAGTATTAATCTGGTACTGAATTGTCTGCACACCGGAGCGGAGTTCGTCATTTACACGTTCTTTAACAAATTCTTCAATTACATCCGGCGCAATTTTCCCTGCATAACGCTCGGTATAATGCTTGCGGTACTTGTCCGCACTCTTTCTCAAATATTTGCCAAGGTGTCTGGTGTCTACCGACTGACCGCCGTACTGACTGCTTGCTACAGCTGAAATAATCTGTGTCATAACCGTGCAGGCAACCTGAAAACTCTTTGGACTCTCAATCAGTTTTCCGTTCATCACCGTACCATTATCAAGCATATCCCCAATATTAATCAGACAGCAGTTAAAAATCGGCTGAATAAAATAATCCATATCGTGGAAATGAAGCACACCTTCTTCATGCGCTTTCGTGATTTTCTCCGGAAGAAGAATACGCTTTGTCAAATCTTTTGACACCTCTCCGGCAATCAAATCGCGCTGTGTACTTGCCACATATGCATTTTTATTTGAATTTTCTTCCATAACATCTTTGTTGCTGTTTTGGAGAAGACTCATAATCGAATCGTCTGTGGTATTGGCTTTACGAACCAGTTCTCTCGTATAACGATAAATAATATACTTTTTCGCAAGGTCAAACTTTCCTGCCGCCATTAATTTCTGCTCAATGATATCCTGAATATCTTCCACCTGCATCGTATCACGTTTCATATTCTCGATACCGGCAACGATGCCATCAATCATGTCATCATTAACCCTTTCAAACGTATCCACTTCTGCATTTGCCTTCCGTATTGCAATCAATATTTTGTTTCGGTCATATTCTACGGTTCGGCCATCCCTTTTGATTACCCTCACTTTTTGTACAACTCCTTTCAATCCGTACCAATACTAACGTTCATAATTTTTCCTACAGGAATCATTATACCAAACGAGGTATGCATTGTCTACTATATATTGTAATTCTTTTGTATTTTTTTTGCAGTATGCACTATATCATGTGTTTTTACGAAATATAAAAATAAGAGCCGGAAATTCATCCAAAGCCCTTATTTTACGTTATTACACACTCAAATCTGGTGTAAGAAAATATGAAAAGCAACCGGTATCGGATATTTTTCCTGGACCTCTGACAAGTCACAAAGCAAAAGCCCATGCACTACATCTTGTGGTTTTCCTTCCGGAAGAATAATCTCATAACCGCGCATATGCCACTCCACATGGGAGAAAATATGCTTGCCGCTCTTTAATCGTTTTACCGTCACCTCACAGGATACGGTTTCTGACAAATACTCTTTCACCTGCTGCATCGTCAAATGTCCTTCTTTTGATGGAAATTCCCACATACCGGCTAATAGCCCTTGATTTGGTCGTCTTACAATTCCAATCCGGTCACCCTGCCGGAATACAAGGACTGTCTTTTTCTCGATACGGCGCTTTTTCTTCTCCGCCTTTTTCGGCAGTTCCATCTCACGCCCTTCTTTGTGGGCAAGACACAAATGAGAAAGCGGACATTTTTCACAGAGTGGTTTCCCATTTGGAATGCAGATTACTTCCCCGAGTTCCATCAGTGCCTGATTAAATTCGCCCGGACAATCCTTTGGCATAATGGCACGAAGTTGTTTTTCCATCTTAGTCCGAACCGACATCTTCATAATATCTTCATCGCAATTTAAATACCGCATCGTAACACGAAGCACATTGCCATCCACCGCCGGCTCTGCTAAGCCGTAAGCAATGGATGCAATCGCCCCCGCTGTATATCTGCCGATTCCCGGCAGTGAAAGCAGCAAATCATAATCGGCCGGCAGCCTGCCATCATACCGCTCCACCAAAAGAGAAGCTGCCTTCTTTAAATTGCGTGCGCGGTTATAATATCCAAGTCCTTCCCACAATTTCAGAAGTTCTTCCTCCGAAACTGCTGCCAGAGAAGGAATATCCGGCAGACACTTTGTAAACCGGTCATAATATGCTTTTGCCGCTTCTATTCTTGTCTGCTGGAGCATAATCTCCGACAGCCATACATGATACGGCGTAGCATCATCCCGCCACGGCATACTGCGTTTTTCCTTTTCATACCATAAGCAAAGAGGCTCAACGAGAGCCTCCAGTTTAAATTCTTTATTTTCGTTCATTTTCACCTTTTCCCAGTTCTATTTCATTGTGGGACAAATCGACGTACTGATTAATTTCCTCGATATCCATATGGGTAAATTCGGAAAGTTCTTCAATTGTCGCAATACGTCCGTATTCCTGTGCTAATGTCCTCGTTGCCTCCAACAAAAGGTTCACACGCCCAAGCAGTGCATGCACGCTGTCCGTTCCTGCCAGTTCTTCATCTACTAATTCAATCAACCGGCTTCTCACTGCATGTTCAATGGCTTTTTGATAATCCACAACTTCTTCATTTCCACAGAGCATCGCAACACAGGCGGTTAATTCCAAATTACCTTCCTGAATCAAATCTTCCACCGGCACACCACGGCCGCGGTATTTATCCGCCAACTGCATGACCCGGTGCAGATGCGCTTCGATAACAGAAGAAATTACTTCTTCCTCGCCCCTTCGCAACTGTTCGAGCAAACGCACAAGTTCCTCTTCTTCGTACCGCTTTAACTGACACAGTTCTTCTTTATATAAGCGCAGATATTTGGAATCCTTTTCGCTTTTTTCGACAGCCTCTTCTTCCGTTTTCTCTACCGGCGCACGATATCCTTCTACCTCAATCCGATGTTCTTTAAGGTATGCATAGACAAATGGCATCTGTTCCTCTGTCAAATTCCAGTCACTGCAATAATCGGCAATTTCTTGTTTGGTGAGCAAATTTTCTTTCGTTCGTCCAAAATCTACCAACTCTTCCATCTGACGTAGAAATTCTCTCTGGTCCATATCTGCCTCCTTAATTTTTACAATGCACTCCGATAAATCGCAATCACATCATCACGATTCAATTTCACATAATTTCCTTCGGTCTTACGCCCCTTCAAAAGCTTATCGGTCATAAGCTCGATATCCTCTTCTTTTGCACCAATCTCTGCGAAAGAAGATGGCATGCCGATTTTTTTCAAAAATGCTTCAAACGCCTCAATTCCTTTGAGTGCGGTTTTCTCCGGATGTTTCTCATTCATCGGCACCTCAAAGATACGGTTTGCAAATAAAGCGAGCTTGCCCGGATTTTTCTTACAGACATAACGCATCCAAAGCGGTGCAATTACTGCAAGTCCTGCGCCATGAGTAACATCATAAAGAGCTGACAATTCATGCTCGATATGGTGGCTTGCCCAATCCTGCACACGACCGACACCGCAAACATTATTATGTGCTAACATACCTGCCCACATAATGTTTGCACGCGCTTCATAATGATTTGGATTTTCAATGACACGCGGTGCCTCATATACAATTGTTTTTAAAATCGCTTCACACAAGCGGTCTGTAATCTCAACTTCCTCTGTGTTGGAAAAATAACGCTCACAAACATGAATCATGATATCCGTTGCTCCCGCTGCCGACTGATACGGAGGCAGGGTGCAGGTAAGTTCCGGGTTCAAAATAGAGAACTTCGGACGAAGCAAATCACTTTTTGTTCCCTTTTTCACCATTGTTTTTTCATCGGTGATTACCGTATTTGGAGAACCCTCACTGCCGGCTGCCGCAATCGTTAATATCGTTCCGATTGGAAGCGCTTTCTCAACGGATGCCTTGCCCTGATAAAAATCCATGAAATCTCCATTATACAAAGTACCGGCAGCAATTGCCTTAGACGAATCAATCGTACTTCCGCCGCCGACAGCAAGAATAAAGTCAACCTTTTCTTTCTTGCACAATTCAATTCCCTCGTATACGAGTCCGCTTCTTGGATTTGGTTTTACACCACCAAGTTCACAAAATTCCAAACCGCTTTCCTTTAATACAGAAATCACGGTATCATAAAGTCCGCTCTTTTTGATGGAGCCTCCTCCATAGTGAAGCAGCACTTTATGTCCGCCAAATTTTTTTATTAAATCAGCAACATGCTTTTCGGCGCCTTTACCAAAATCAAAATAAGTCGGCGCATAAAAGGTAAAATTATCCATTATAAAATATTAAGTCCTTTCTTCGATGCTTCTTCCCACACATCATCCGGCCAAATCGATGCTTGTACTTCTCCAATATGTGCTTTTTTCAGGAAAAACATACAAATTCTTGACTGTCCGATTCCACCACCGATGGTATACGGAAGTTTCTTTTCCAAAATTTCTTTCTGGAACGGAAGGTTTTCGCGCTCCGGGCATCCTGCTTTTTCAAGCTGCTCCTTCAATGCCTTTTCATCCACACGGATTCCCATGGAAGAAATTTCAAATGCCATATCAAGAACCGGGTAATAAACGATAATATCACCATTTAATGACCAGTCGTCATAATCCGGTGCACGTCCATCATGCGGCTCTCCGGAAGCTAACTTATCTCCAATCTGCATCAGGAAAACAGCACCATATTCTTTTACTGCCTCGTACTCACGCTCTTTTGGCGTCTTGTCCGGATAGCGGTCCTCAAGTTCCTGTGTTGTCACAAAGGTAATCTGCTCAGGCAGGGATTTCTTAATGTAGTCATACTGCATTGCCATATAATCTTCTGTTTCCATCAATGCCTGATATACTTTATTTACAATAGCTTTCAAAGTATCTACATTACGTTCTTCTTTGTCGATAATGCGCTCCCAGTCCCACTGGTCGACAAACAAAGAATGTACATTATCGGTTTCTTCATCACGGCGAATCGCATTCATATCCGTATAAAGCCCCTCTCCATGAGCAAAACCATAGCGGCCCAGCGCATGACGTTTCCACTTGGCTAACGAATGTACGATTTCTGCTACCCTTCCGTTCTGCTCCAAAATATCAAAAGAAACCGGGCGCTCTACACCATTTAAGTTGTCATTCAATCCGGAATCCGGATCTACAAAAAGTGGTGCTGAAACTCGTGTCAGATTCAAATTGACAGCCAAAGCCTTTTCAAAGAAATCCTTTACTTTTTTGATTGCCACCTCAGTCTCACGGATATCCAGTGCGGACTGATAGCCTTGTGGAATAATTAAATTCATGTTGCTAACCTCCTCATGTATGCTTTATAGTTCACAATTGTTTACGGTACGTGGGAACGGAATGACGTCGCGGATATTCTGCATGCCTGTCAAATACATCACGCAGCGCTCAAATCCGAGTCCAAATCCGGCATGACGTGCCGTACCATATTTACGCAAATCCAGATAAAATTCATAATCTTTTTTATCCAGTCCACATTCGTTCATTCTCTCAACCAGCTTATCATAATCATCTTCACGCTGGCTTCCTCCGATAATCTCCCCGATTCCCGGAACCAGACAGTCCATAGCGGCAACCGTTTTATTATCGTCGTTCATCTTCATATAAAATGCCTTGATTTCTTTTGGATAATCCGTTACGAAAACAGGTCGTTTGAAAATTTCTTCCGTAAGGTATCTCTCATGCTCGGTCTGCAAATCGCATCCCCAGCTTACTTTATATTCAAATTTATCATTGTGCTCTTCTAAGAGTTTGATAGCTTCAGTATAAGTAACATGTGCAAAGTCTGCATCCACAACTCCCCGCAGACGCTCAATCAGTCCCTTGTCCACAAACTGGTTGAAGAATTTCATCTCTTCCGGTGCATTTTCAAGCACATAGCGGATAACATATTTCAACATGCTCTCAGCTAACATCATGTCATCCTTCAAATCCGCAAATGCAATTTCCGGCTCAATCATCCAAAATTCTGCTGCATGGCGCGTCGTATTTGAATTTTCCGCACGGAATGTCGGTCCAAATGTATAAATGTTTTTAAACGCCATCGCATACGTTTCACCATTTAACTGACCACTTACGGTAAGGTTAGTTTCTTTGCGGAAGAAATCCTTTGTGTAATCTACTTTTCCTTCTTCTGTCATCGGAAGGTTTTCCATATCCAATGTCGTCACACGGAACATTTCACCGGCACCTTCACAGTCACTTCCGGTAATCAATGGCGTGTGTACATAAACAAATTCTCTCTCCTGGAAGAATTTATGAATCGCATACGCAATCAAAGAACGCACACGGAACACTGCCTGAAATGTATTTGTTCTCGGACGAAGATGGGAAATCGTACGAAGATACTCAAAGGAGTGTCTCTTTTTCTGCAATGGATAATCCGGTGCAGACTCACCTTCTACAACAACCTCATCTGCCTGAATCTCAAATGGCTGTTTCGTTCCCGGTGTTGCTACTACTTTTCCCATAACAATCACGGCTGCTCCTACATTCAATTTGGAAATTGCTGAAAAATTATCAAGTTTATCTGAATATACCACCTGAAGCGGCTCGAAAAATGTTCCATCATGAACCACTAAGAATCCAAATGTTTTGGAATCTCTGACGCTTCTTAACCATCCTCCGACCGTAACCGTCTGTTCTACATACTTTTCCTGGTTGCGATACAAATCGCGTATACTAATTAATTCCATATCTGCCTCATTTCTGCGTCTAAAACACAATAATATAGTTAGTTCTATTCTCAATTTTACAGTTTATCAAAATATGAAAAAAAATGCAAGGGCTACCGCTTGTGTTTGTGTTAAATAAACGGATGGCGGATTTTTTAGTTTCCGTAATTCAAGAGAATTGACATCTGTTTTTTTACACATAAACAAGTGGTGCTGACTTCGGATTATCCATCCAGCGAACCATAAATTTATGTCTGTATAACACTCTTCTTGCGTCTGCAAAAAAAGTTTATGGACTTTACCCTACCAGTAAAATTGGCACAGATTCTATTATAAGTATTTGTCCTATTAACGCTTTAGATGTTCTTATTACCGATGACGATGCATTAGAAGAAGACTTAAAAGCAATTGAAGAAAATGGTGTCGAAATACTTCTAACAGTATAGTCGACCGAGGCGACAGCCGAGACCTCGAACTTCGAGCCACGGCGGGGCTCGAAGTAAAAAAGAGCGATTCCTTTTGGAATCACTCTTTTTTATATTAGAGCGCGAGACGGGACTCGAACCCGCGGCCCCAACCTTGGCAAGGTTGTGCTCTACCAACTGAGCCACTCGCGCATTTATCTTGTGTCCATCTCTTTGACAGACACAAGACATATTATACATACTGATACGGTTCTTGTCAATAGTTTATTTCACTTTTTAACAAGTTCCCGAGTTCATTCGCGTTATGCATTCACAATCTGACCAAAATCCGGTTTCAAAGAAGCGCCGCCAATCAATCCACCATCAATATCCGGTTTTGCCAAAAGTTCTGCGGCATTCTTGGCATTCATAGAACCGCCGTACTGAATACGAATTGCATCTGCGGTAGCCGCATCATAAATCTCACCGATACAAGCACGAATTGCTGCACATACTTCTTCTGCCTGGTCTGCTGTTGCCGTCTCACCGGTTCCGATTGCCCAGATTGGCTCATAAGCAATAATTGCTTTCTTTGCCTGATCTGCCGTTACATTCTGGAATGCAATTTTAATCTGCATACGAATCCAATCTACGTAAATACCCTGTTTTCTCTGAGTCAATGTCTCACCACAGCAGATAATTGGGGTAAGGTCATGTTCAAATGCCTTCAAAACCTTTTTATTTACCGTCTCGTCAGTTTCTGCAAAATACTCTCTGCGCTCCGAATGTCCGATAATGACATATTTAACTCCGGCATCTACAAGCATGTTCGGAGAAATTTCACCGGTATAAGCACCGCTTTCTTCAAAATAAAGATTTTCTGCCCCAACATTTACATCACTTTCCTTTACCGCCTCAACAACCGGTACAATGTCAATTGCCGGTACACAAAATACAACATCAACATCATCATTTTTCACCAACGGAAGCAATTCGTTTACAAGTGCAACAGCCTCACTTGGTGTTTTATTCATTTTCCAGTTTCCTGCGATAATTCTTCTTCTTGACATAAAATATCACTCCTTATACAAAATATCTTCTCAACCTGCACTAAATGTGTAATTATTGTTTTTTTCTCCAAAAATTTCTGTGGTGGCATATAAAATACCACCACAGAATCAAAATCTTATATTATTATTTGTCGTTTGCTGCTGCAACACCAGGAAGTTCTTTTCCTTCCAAGAACTCAAGGGAAGCACCACCACCGGTAGAAATATGTGTCATCTTGTCACCAAATCCAAGGTTGTTACAAGCAGAAGCACTATCACCACCACCGATAATCGTTGTAGCGTCTTTCAAATCTGCCATTGCCTGAGCAACTGCAATCGTTCCTTTTGCAAAGTTTGGCATTTCAAAACATCCCATCGGTCCGTTCCAAACAACTGTCTTTGCGCCTTTGATTGCGTCTGCAAACAATTTACTTGTCTTAGGTCCGATATCCAAACCTTCCATGTCATCCGGAATACCACCGCGCTCAACAACTTTAAAGTTTGCGTCGTTTGAGAAATCATCTGCCACTACATTATCTACAGGAATCAAAAGTTTAACACCTTTTTCTTCTGCTTTTTTCTCCATGTCGAGTGCATACTGTTTGTAATCCTCTTCCAAAAGAGATTTACCAACCGGCTCACCATGAGCAGCCATAAATGTATATGCCATTCCACCACCGATAATCAAAGTATCTACTTTATCCAAAAGGTTCTCAATTACCGGAATCTTGGAAGAAACTTTGGCACCACCGAGGATTGCAACAAATGGTCTCTCCGGATTATTTACTGCATTTCCAAGGAAATCGATTTCTTTCTGCATCAAGTAACCAACAACAGCAGTATCTACATATTTGGTAACACCTACATTTGAGCAATGTGCTCTATGAGCAGTACCAAATGCGTCGTTTACGAAAACATCAGCCAAAGAAGCAAGTTCTTTGGAGAAATTATCTTCGTTCTTTGTCTCTTCTGCACGATAACGTGTATTCTCAAGAAGAACTACATCACCATCTTTCATAGCAGCAACAGCAGCTTTTGCATTTTCACCAACTACGTTATCATCTGCTGCGAATTTTACTTCCTGTCCCAAAAGTTCAGAAAGGCGAACAGCAACCGGTGCCAAAGAAAGTTCCGGTTTCGGCTCTCCTTTTGGCTTACCAAGGTGGGAGCAAAGAATAATTTTACCGCCATCGGCAATCAACTTCTTAATTGTAGGAAGTGCTGCTACCAGACGGTTTTCATCTGTAATTTTACCATCCTGAAGCGGTACATTAAAGTCACAGCGTACTAACACGCGCTGACCTTTTACATTAATATCATCTACTGATTTTTTATTTAACATAACAAACCTCCATTTTAATTATTTCTATGAAAAAAGGTCCGGTCCAACCGACCGGACCCTTTTTGGGATCAATTTCAAACCTTGTCCTAAATCAAGACTTATGCTAACTCGCTGAAGTATTTGATTGTACGAACCATCTGGCTTGTATAAGAGTTCTCGTTATCATACCAAGATACAACCTGTACTTCGTATGTGTCATCGTCAACTTTGCAAACCATTGTCTGAGTTGCATCGAAGAGAGAACCATATCTCATTCCTACGATATCAGAAGAAACGATTTCGTCTTCATTGTATCCGAAGGACTCTGTAGTTGCTGCTTTCATAGCGGCATTGATACCATCTACTGTGATGTCTTTTCCTTTAACTACAGCTGTCAAAATTGTTGTAGAACCTGTAGGTGTAGGAACACGCTGAGCAGAACCAATCAATTTACCATTCAACTCAGGAATTACAAGGCCGATAGCTTTTGCAGCACCTGTGCTGTTAGGAACGATGTTTACTGCTGCTGCACGAGATCTTCTGAGGTCACCCTTTCTCTGAGGACCATCAAGAGTCATCTGGTCACCTGTGTAAGCATGGATTGTAACCATGATACCAGACTGGATTGCAGCATATTTGTTCAATGCATCTGCCATAGGAGCAAGGCAGTTTGTTGTACAAGAAGCTGCGGAGATGATTGTATCATCTGCTTTCAATGTCTCGTGGTTTGTGTTATATACGATAGTAGGAAGGTCATTTCCTGCTGGAGCAGAGATAACAACTTTTCTAGCACCTGCATTGATATGAGCCTGTGCTTTTTCTTTGGATGTATAGAATCCGGAGCACTCCAAAACTACGTCTACACCAAGCTCACCCCATGGGCAGTTGTTTGCATCCGGGAAAGCATAGATTTTAATCTCTTTACCATCTACTGTGATGGAATCATCACTTGCAGAAACAGTATCTGCTTTCTCATATTTACCCTGAGAAGAATCATACTTCAAAAGGTGTGCAAGCATCTTAGGGCTTGTCAAATCGTTAATTGCTACTACTTCATAACCTTCTGCACCAAACATCTGTCTGAATGCAAGACGTCCGATACGTCCAAATCCGTTAATCGCTACTTTTACTGACATGATATTTCCTCCTAAAAATAGTTAAAATTTTGGTTTGTTAAAAAATATACAAACTTCTAGAACCTATTCTACCCAATTCCGTAATAAAATTCAAGAGTAAATTCAAATAATTTGTATTTTTTTACATTCTGTCATACAACTGCTCATATTTTTTCGCTGAATTCTTCCATGAAAAATCCATTGCCATACCGCGGTCGATAATCTTATTCCACTCTCTCTTTCTATTATAATAAACATCTTTTGCATAACGGATGGTATTGAGCATCTCATGTGCATTGTAATTGCTGAATGAGAAACCGGTTCCTTTGCTCTCATATTCATTATAAGGCTCTACGGTATCTTTGAGTCCGCCGGTCTCTCTTACAATCGGAACCGTGCCATATCGAAGACTCATCAGCTGGCTTAATCCGCACGGTTCAAAGAGTGATGGCATCAAAAAGGCATCGCAGGCTGCATAAATTTTGTGCGAACGCTCATTGGAATAGTAAATATTCGCTGATACGCGGTCCGGATATTTCCAAGCAAAATGACGGAACAGATTTTCGTACTTTTCCTCTCCGGTACCAAGTACCACAAGCTGTGTATCTTCTGCACAGATTTCTTCTATCACATAGTCAATCAAATCAAAGCCCTTTTGGTCGGTCAGTCTCGACACAATACCAATCATAAACTTCTTATCATCCTGTGAAAGACCAAGTTCTTTCTGAAGGCCGCGCTTATTTTTAATTTTTTCTTTGCGAAATGTTCTTGCATCATAATTTGCATAAATAAGTGGATCCTTTGCCGGATTATACTCATCGTAATCAAGGCCATTCACAATTCCGGTCAAACACCCTGACTTCGCATTAATCAGGCCATCTAATTTTTCTCCATAAAACGGGGTCTTAATCTCTTCTGCATAGGTATTACTTACAGTCGTAATCTGATCTGCGTAAACAAGACCACCCTTTAGATAATTAGCATCCCCAAAGGCTTCCAATTTATCAGGTGTAAAATAGTATGCATCCAGCCCTGCCGTATCCATAACTGTCTTTTTATCCCAGACACCCTGAAATTTCAAATTATGAATCGTCATAATTGACTGAATTCCACGGTAAAATTCGCTCTGCTGGAATGCATCATGCAGATATACCGGAATCAGCCCCGTCTGCCAGTCATGGCAGTGAATAATATCCGGGCGGAAATCAATCACAGGCAGTGTTGATAACGCCGCTTTATCAAAAAAGGCAAATTTTTCAATATCCTGATAAATTTCTCCATAAGGCTTGCTGCCGCTAAAATAAAATTCATTATCAAGAAAATAGAATTTAACACCGTTTAATTCCATTTCAAACACACCGACATACTGCTTACGCCATGCAAGTTCCAGATAAAAATGCGTGATATAATGCATCTGGTTTTTATACTCTTCCGGTATCGCAGTGTATTTTGGAATCATAACCCGTACATCATATTTACTCTTATCAAAATACTTTGGAAGTGAACCGACAACGTCTGCCAATCCACCGGTTTTTATAAAAGGAACACATTCAGAAGCAACAAATAATACTTTCTTCAATATCCTTCTCCCCTTTCTTTTTGACACAAAATCATATTGGTATTATTATACACCAAAAAGGGAGCGGTGAAAAGATTTTTTTAGGCTTTCATTTTCTGTTCTAACCGTATCTTGTCCGCAATTAGTGCTACAAACTCCGAATTTGTCGGTTTCCCTTTTCCATTATGAACCGTATATCCGAATAATTCATCAATCGTATCCACTTTTCCGCGGCTCCACGCCACTTCAATTGCGTGTCGTATTGCTCGTTCTACTCTGCTTGGTGTTGTCCCATGTTGTTTGGCTATAGAAGGATAGAGAATTTTTGTAATAGAATTTAACATTTCTTTATCGTCAACTGACATCATAATTGCATCCCGCAAATACTGATACCCTTTTATATGTGCCGGCACCCCGATTTCATGAATGATATTGGTAACATCCGATTCAAGATTATATTTCGCCATTTTTTCATTTCTTCGGTTCTCATTTCCCGTAGCAATGAGTTTTGCCCTCGCACCTGGTTTAAATTTCTGTACATGAGAAAGAAGTGTTTCCGACTCGAATGGTTTTAATAAGTAATATGAAGCTCCCAAGGCAAATGCCGTATCCGTAATTCGTTCCTGCGAAATACCGGACACCACAATAATCTCCGGCACCTTTTTCATCTTCTGCTTTTCCTGCAGCCGCTCCATCACACCAAGACCATCTAATTTCGGCATAATCAAATCCAGCAAAAGCAAATCCGGCTCCGTTTCCTCAATCATTCCCAGTGTTTCTACTCCATCTTCTGCCGTTCCCACGACCTGAATCTCATCATCATCCATAAGAATATTCTGAATCATGGATGCCATTCTTGGATTATCATCTGCAATTAATACTTTTAATTTCTGCACAACTAGTACCCCCTTGAAATAATTATAAATTTTTTATAAACTCAACGTGATTAAAAGTATATACCTCTTTTCTCCATATTACAAGAGTAAATTCTAAATTATTTTAATTTTTTATTTATATTCTTTTTATATTTCATCATCTTTCGACTCCTAGTTTCGGTTTTTGACAGCAAATGCGGTTCTTTTTACTGCACCAACATCTCCTCAATAAAAATTCCATAACCTCTTGTCGGCTCATCAACAAAAACATGAGTAACAGCCCCAACAATTTTATCGTTTTGTATAATCGGCGAACCACTCATCCCCTGTACAATCCCGCCTGTCAGTTTTAAAAGCTTTTTATCCGTCACCCTGATTTCCATACTCTTATTATCCCTTGCATTAATTTTTATATCTTCAATTTCAATTTCATACATCCTCGCCCTGCCTTCAAGATTCGCATACAGATACGCCTTTCCGGCTTCAATCTCTTGTTTTCTGCCAACTTCATACGCCTTTCCGGAATAGGCGGACACACGCTCCTCTTTCATCTCACCAAACACACCCTGCTCCGTGTTCTTTTTAATTTTTCCTATCGTATTTTTTGCAATCATATTGATATATCCCTGCAGTTCTCCCGGATTTCCTTTCTCCCCCTTCATAATATCGACTATCTGCGTCTGAAACAATTCACCCCCGTGTAAATTCAACAGCGTCCCGGTATCAACATCTGTAATTCCATGTCCAAGTGTACCAAATTCACCGGTCTTCGTTACATAAGTAAGCGTGCCGATTCCCTGTGTATCCTCCCGTACCCATGTTCCGATTTTATATGTGCCATCTGATGAAAGCACCGGACGCATGGCAATTTTTATCTTTTCTCCGTTTCGGCGTATTAAAACCGTAACCTTTTTATCTTTTGTCCCCTGAATTTCACGGTTTAAACTTTGAATCGTAGCAACCTTTTTCTGATTCCACTCCAAAATATAATCCCCCGGCTTTAACAAATTTTCACCGGGCGCATAAGTAAGCCCATCTTTTGCCGGGACCTCTGTCGTATCCAGCACTAGCAGCCCATTAGTCTCCACATAAATACCAATTGGCTCTCCACTCGGAAAAATCTTTTTCCTTCTCACCACTTTAACGTCCATCCTCTTTACCGGCAGCACACCAAATAAGCGGACCGATACCTCATAACTTCCTAACCGGTTTGACTTCATAGAAAAACTGCCCCCCTGATTTTGCACATGCAGAGCCGGAACACTTTGCTCGGTCTTAAAAAACGCCGGCAGGTCCAGTTCCTGTTTTTCCCCGACGTAAGTCAAAACAGAATCAGGAATTTTATTTTGAATATAATCATACATCAAATATCCAATCAATAATACATCAGCCACTAATAATCCAGCCAGCAAAAAACGAACTTTTTTTCTCATACTCATTCCTCCCATAATTGGCAAAATAAAAACAGAAGGTACAAAACTTACTATTGTTTTGGTTCCTTCTGTTTAGTATAGCCAACTTCTATTTTTCTAATTCTGAAAACTATCTGAACTTTTTTGGTTTGCTAACGCTTTCATCTCTCTCGCATTTTCAAGTACCGACTCTGTAATCTCAACACCGCCAAGAATACGTGCCAGTTCCTGTTCACTCTGCGACTTATCCAACGGACGAATCACTGTCTCCGAATGATTTTCATCAACCATCTTTTCAATCAGAAAATGGGTATCTGCCATTGCCGCAATCTGTGCCAGATGAGTAATGCATAGAATCTGGTGGCTTTTACTTAAAAGTTTCAGTTTTTCCGAAACCTTCTGTGCCGTACGTCCACTGATTCCGGCATCAATTTCATCAAAAATCAAGGTCTCAATATGGTCTTTTTCGGCAAAAACCGATTTAATCGCCAGCATAATACGGGACAACTCACCGCCGGATGCGATTTTTCCGAGGCTTTTCTTTGGCTCGCCCGGATTCGTTGCAATCAAAAATTCAGCTTCATCCCATCCATCCGCACCAAATGTATCTTTGCGGCTCCATGAAATTTCAAAATCTACATAGGCAAAATTTAAATCTGATAAAGCAGCCTTAATCTTTTCCTGAAGAATGGAAGCGGTTTCTTTTCTTTCTTTTGATAACTGCTCACATTTCTTTGTCAAATCCGACTCATATTCCTTTATTTTAGCAAGAAGTTTCTCCTTATACTGTTCAAAATCTGCAAGTTTTTGCAGTTTATCCTCTACTTCTTCCAAATGCGAAAGTATTTCTTCATAGGTACTTCCGTATTTCGCCTGCAAATTGTGAATCGTATCGAGTCTTTTCTCTAATTCCGAAAACTCATTGGCATCGAAAGAAAAGTCCTGCATATAATCCGCTGTTTCATGATTAAAATCATCTAAAAGTCCTTCAATCTGCAAAAGTTCTTCCTGCAAGTTCCGAATTTCATCACCAAAGCCTGTAATCCGCTGCATACTCTGCAACGCATGGCTCACAGCTCCCGCGGCCGTATCACTTGTCAAACGGTGTACCAGACCAAGCGATTCCACAATTGTCTCAGCGCCGGATGCTCTGCGGTATGCTTCTTCCACCTCTTCGATTTCACCGGCTTGTAAAGATGCCTGCTCAATTTCCTGTTTTTCGTATTCCAGAAAACTAAGTTCTCTCGCACGCTCCTCATCCGACACATCTTCATCCTGCCACTGTTTTTTCAGCGCTGTATATTCACGGTATAAAGCGGCAATCTCTTGTTTCAGAGCGACACACTGTTTGGTGGCAAACTCATCTACAATTGCTAAATGTTTATCCTTCTGCAATAATGACTGGTTTTCATGCTGTCCATGAATGTCAATGCAGAGGGCAGCCACCTGGCGAATCACACTGACCGATACATTTTCACCATTAATTCGGTTTACACTCCGGCTTCCCGTAATACGGCGGGAAATGACAATCTGTCCTTCGTCCGGGTCTACACCTAATCTTGATAATTTCTTTTTTGTCTCTTCATCTTCAATCTGGAAAACAATCTCTACCATCGCAGAGTTGCCATGCTTTCCTATAATTTCCTGCGAAACTCTTGCGCCGAGCGCGATGCCAATAGAGCCAATCAAAATCGATTTGCCGGCTCCCGTCTCTCCGGTAAGAATATTTAACCCGGAAGAAAAATCAACATCAATCTCGTCTATTATCGCAAAGTTTTTTACATGTAAATTTACTAACAATAGTCTCCTCCCATTCCACTACTTTAATTTTGTAACGTTCACGCGGCATCCGAGTTTTACACCGTTGACAACCGCATAAATCGTTGTTATACCTCTCTTACGTCCGGTAACAAGTCCGGTCGATGATACGGTTGCAATGTTAATATCTCTTGAATACCATGTTACACCGGTACTAATCTCGTTTACATGAAGCTGTTCGGTATCATATGGACGAAGGGTTACTGCCTTGCGGTTTAAATCCACAACCAATACATCACAATAACCATACAGTCCGGTCGAAGTCGTTCCGTAAATCGTAGCCTCTCCGGCACGTTTGGTCTTAATCTTACCATATTTATTTACGGTTGCCACTCTCGGATTATCGGAGTGATATTTAATCTTCGTCGTCGAATTGACCGGATTTAAGGTAATGCCGGATTGGGCAATCTTTCCTTTCGCCACGGTAATCTGGCTGTTTGCCACAGTAATTCCCGTTGCCTCAATCGGCTCAACAACATGAAGTATGCAAGTTGCTGACTTACCGGAACCATCTTTTGCCGAAGCCTTAATCTTTACAATACCCTCGCCGGTTCCCAATACTCGTCCGGTCCTGCTGACTGTTGCAATCGATTTTTTATTCGTCGTCCACTTCACGGACTTAATCGTCGCATTTTTCGGAAGAACAGTTGCTTTCAGTTTCAACGTACTTCCAACAAGCAGTCTGCCCGAATAACGGTTCAGTTTAATTTTTTTCACTTTACGAACAACACGCACTTTACATCTGGCGTATGCACCGGAACCATCCTTCGCTGTCGCTTTGATATAAGTCGTTCCTAATTTCTTTGCCTTTACCTTACCGCCGGAAGTCACGGTTGCAACTGATTTTTTGCTGCTCGTCCATTTTACCTTTTTATTACTTGAGCCGGTAACTGTGGCTGTCACATAGAATGACTTGCCTTTAGCCAAATATTTGGTTTTCGGCGATACCGTCACCTTCGTATCATTTTCTTTCTGTTTTGGCAGAATCGTAATCAAACAGGATACAGAAAATCCACCATCTGTCGTCGTACCGGTTACCATCGCCGTACCGGCTTTTACACCGGTTACTTTCAGATTGGAAATACCAGCCGCCTCTATTTTTATATTACTATTGGAAGTCTTCCACGTCATTGCCTTATTAAAAGCTGTTACCGGATTAAAAATTGGAATCAGCGTAAGCGAGCTGCCCACTCGAACCGTCTTTTCTGATGAGTCTAAGGAAACTCCTTTCACACCATCCTGCACAGTCACCATAATAACTGTCGTCGGTCCTGCCACTTTTCCGTTGTAAGCAGTCGCCTGAATAAATGTCGAACCTGCTTTCACACCGGTCACACGGCCATTCGTATCAACCGTTGCCACACCGGTATTATAACTCTTCCATACAATCGTATCTGTTGAATTTGCCGGTGTAAAGGTTGCCTTTAAGTTCACACTGTCACCGGTCTTAAGCGTTACGTCTTTTGGTGTCAGATTCAACGCCGTTGACGGCTGTTTCACAGAAACTTTTACATTCGATATCAAACCTTCGGTTGTCACCACATTAATATTCGTAGTTCCCGGTGCTTTACCGGTCAATGTAGCAATGCGGCGTTCTTCATCATAAGTTACCGCCACGATACCATCATCATTTGGCGTCCACGTAATACCGGTTGCCGTATTTTTCGGATTAAAATCTACTAATAACGGAACCGCCTCACCTACATTCATCGTCACATCCATCTGACTTATCGTCATACTATCCGGCGTACCGATAATCGTTACCAGACAGGATGCCATTACATTGTATGGATTGTAGGTCGGATACACACTAACAAGCGCTGTACCGGCTCCCTTGAATTTCATATAACCATCTTTGTCTAACTCAACAACGGAAGTATCGGAACTAGCCCATGTAAGCGCTGTATCGGTCGCATTGGTTGGACCCCACTTCACTTCGTCTTTCATATTATAACCGCTCTTGTAAAGCTCTAACTGCATCTGTGCGGCACTAAATGAAATTTCATTAATTGGAATACGCACCGTCACCTCAAACGATTTGTACTCGTTATTCACAGTACTGTAAACAGTCAACGTCGCACGTCCACCACCAACTGCAGTAAGAATTGCACTCTTGCCGTCCGATGCCTGTTCTACCGTAAAGACCGAAGTATTGCTGCTAATCCAGCGAAGCGGTGCAACGGTAACGGTCTGTTTGATGTTTGCAACTACTGTAAGATGATCGCCAACTAACATCTGCTGATCCGTTCCCGGATTCAAGGTAAAGCCGGATACCGTAGCCTCTACTTTTACCGTACAGGTTGCAGTCTTATACAAACCATTTCCGGCATCCAAAGTTACTGTAATCACAACATCCTGCGTTGTCACTTTCTTACCTTCAATCAAACCGGTCAGTCTGTCTACCGATACATAGTTCGGGTCACTGCTCTCCCATGTAATGGAACCGGAATAAATACTATTTAATTTAACACTTAACTGCTCTTTCTGCCCAACCACAATCGTCATTGACGTCCGATTTAACTGAATGTTATCCGTAATATCAATCTTTGTTGTGAAAGCCGCCGGCAGCGCCTCATTCTCGGCAAGTCCTAAAATTCTGCGAACATAGGCTTCCCTGCCGCTTCTCACGGTCAGCGTTGCCACTAGGTTACCGACATTTTTTGCCGTTAATTCTGCCTTTGTATTATCAAAGTCCGCATATTCGGAATAATCCGGTGCTCCCTGCGCCATCTTAATATCCACACTGAAACACTCATTAAAATCTTCCAGCGTCATATTATAACTTTCCGCAAAATGATATCCATCACCAATACTTAAAATCTCCGTTTTGTCCTGAATATCACTCTTAATTGTCAGATGCACAACGGTCGGTGTATATGCTGTTGTTCCATTATCCACGTTTTCATCATAACTGCCATAAGTATAGAAATACAGGTCATACTCACCCGCTTTTCCTTCAATCCGCAGTTCATTGCTTCGACTCGCCGTCGGCGTAATCGAAATCAAATCCGAATCTTTTCCAAGGGAATCTGCAATAATTTTTGAATTTCCCTGATCATCATCTTTTTTTACAACCCACACAATCTTACTTCGGATTACTTCCAGATTGTTTGCAAAGTTCGTATCCGTGTACAAACATTCACCGGAATTTAACTGGGCGTCAATCGCCGTTCCATAATTTGCCCCATTGGTTGTCGAAACACGAGGGATAACATAAACATCCAGATATGCCGTATACGTTTCCGCACCACCGGTCGGTGTATACGTTGCAATCACCTGCGTCTTACCGGCACCAACCGGAGAAACAAGACCACCGCTCTGTGTTACGGTTACTACCTCCTCATTCGCACTCGACCACTGGGTATTCGAAGAATTGGCAGAACCAAAGTTCAAACCAAGATTAACCGGTGCACTGTTCGAATACATCACAAGAGACCTTGCCGTGTCATTTTCATGAACAAATTTATAAATCGAATCGTCGGTTGATGTATCGATCGAGAATACGACACGGATATTACACGTCGTACTACCTAACACAGCATCCCCAGCCATACTGTCCTTAACGGTTACTGTAACGGTGACATCACCAGGTGACAAAGCCTTTACAATACCAATTGTTTTGGATGTACCAGGACTAATTGATGCAATAATGTCACGGGCTGTAGCATCTTCAATCGTCCATTCTACCTTATAACGTTCATCATCATAAGCCGTTCCTTCCGTACGAAGCATCAGCTGCATACTGCTTGTCGTCATGTCATAAGTAACTGCCGGGTCTAAATCAGCACCATTAAACTGAATAAAAATCTGGTCAGCCGCATGAGAAAACTGCCCACGCAGGAGAAAAAATAATACCCCCACAAAAAGTGTAAGAAGCACTGCATATCTTCTTTTTTTGAATCTTTTCTTAATTTGTTCTCTCATATCCATAACCATACCTTTCTATATCATCTATCTAAAATCTGATTCTAAAATAAACATTCGCATCCGTAATCTGTATATCGGACAAATTCAAATTAAAATTTAGTCTTGATTGTCAAAAGATGCCTCTTTTGTTCCCTTAAACACAAATAATTTGCTGATAAAATAATTAATTATAATAACCAAAACCTGAGTCAAAAGTTTCGCCACAAACAAAAGTGTATTAGAATCAGGGAACAATATTACAGCAAGCTGAACACCGCCAAGTTCGATAATTAAAGTGGATACACGGCCGCCAACAAACTTAATAAATTCAACCAAAAGTTCTTTCATTCCTGTTGTTTTCGACGCAAATACAAACTTTTTATTTGTCACGTAAGCAAACAAAATAGCAGACACAATTCCAATTAAATTTCCAAGGAACGTGCCCAGTGCAAATTTCCCGGCATACCACTGTTCCCATTTCAAGCCATACCACAATCCATATGTAATCACAAGATTAACAAGTGTTGTACATCCTCCAAAAAACAAATATAAAAGCTTGTCCTTATTTTTTTTATAAAAAGGCCACATAAATCGAAGCAACTTCCAATTCATAATACGGTCAAAAATATCTGTAATTTCCGGTTCCATCTTTGTTCTCCATTCTTTTTATTATTTTACTGTAATTAAAAGGGATTCCTGCAAACGATTCGTATCTCCGTTATTATCCTGTCCCCAGTAACCACTTCTTCCTTTTCAGCCCCACAAGAGCACCTCCTTTTTTATATGAATTCTATTTTACCATAAAAGAACAAAAAAACCTAGCATTTTGTTTAGCGTTTTACGCCCGAACTTGCCACACAAAAAAAATCGTGCTATAATACGACTTTGTGGTTTTTGCATGAATGAATGGAGGTTTCTATGAAAACAACAAGAGACGATATCAGAAACATCGCCATCATCGCACACGTCGATCATGGCAAGACAACCTTAGTGGATGAATTATTGAAACAAAGCGGTGTATTCCGCGCTAATCAGGAAGTTGCCGAACGTGTCATGGACTCAAATGATATTGAGCGTGAACGAGGCATTACTATTTTATCAAAAAATACAGCCATTACCTATGAAGGTGTGAAAATTAATATCATCGACACACCGGGACATGCCGATTTCGGTGGTGAAGTAGAACGCGTTCTTAAAATGGTAAATGGTGTCATCTTAGTCGTTGACGCTTTTGAGGGTGCAATGCCTCAGACAAAATTTGTGTTAAAGAAAGCACTGGAGCTGTCTTTGCCGGTTGTTGTCTGTGTCAACAAAATCGACCGTCCGGAAGCTCGTCCGGAAGAAGTTGTCGATGAAATTTTAGAGCTGTTTATCGATTTAGATGCGGATGAATCCCAGTTAGACTGCCCATTTATCTTTGCCTCGGCAAAAGAAGGTGTGGCATCCTGCGATGTCAATGAGAAAGGCACCGACATGAAGCCGCTCTTTGATGCGATTTTAAATTATATTCCGGCACCGGAAGGCGATCCGGACGCCGACACACAGGTCTTAATCAGCACCATTGATTACAATGAATACGTTGGCCGAATCGGCATCGGAAAAGTCGATAACGGAACCATCCGCGTCAATCAGGATGCCGTTATTGTCAACCATCATGACCCGGATAAAAATGAAAAAGTTAAAATTTCCAAATTGTATGAATTTGAGGGACTCAACCGTGTGGAAGTCGAAGAAGCAACGATTGGCTCAATTGTAGCCATTTCAGGTATTGCAGACATTCACATTGGAGATACTCTGTGTAGTCCGGAAAATCCGCAGGCAATTCCGTTCCAGAAAATTTCGGAGCCAACGATTGCCATGCATTTTATGGTAAATGACAGTCCACTTGCCGGTCAGGAAGGAAAATACGTGACGAGCCGCCATTTGCGTGACCGTTTATACCGCATGTTAAATACCGACGTATCCCTCCGTGTGGAAGATACCGACACAACCGAAGCTTATAAAGTGTCCGGCCGCGGGGAACTGCATTTATCCGTTTTAATTGAAAATATGCGCCGTGAGGGATATGAATTTGCGGTTAGCAAAGCGGAGGTTCTTTATAAAGAAGATGAAAATGGCAAAAAATTAGAACCGATGGAACGTGCTTATGTCGATGTACCGGATGAATTTACCGGAAATGTCATTGACCGCCTCAGCCAGCGTAAAGGGGAATTACAGGCAATGACCCCATTAAATGCAGGCACGACACGTCTGGAATTTATCATTCCAGCCCGCGGACTGATTGGATACCGCGGCGAATTTATGACAGACACCAAAGGAAACGGTGTTATCAATACAGAATTTGAAGGCTATGGTCCATTTAAAGGAGAAATCCCTTATCGTAAACAAGGCTCTCTCATTGCTTATGAATCCGGCGAAACAATTACCTACGGTCTTTTTAATGCACAGGAACGAGGCACTTTGTTTGTTGGTCCCGGTGAAAAAGTTTACGGCGGCATGATCGTCGGCGAACACGCAAAAAGCGATGACATTGAAGTCAATGTATGTAAAAAGAAAAACCTGACGAATACCCGTTCTTCCGGTGCGGATGAAGCACTGCGCCTTACACCGCCGAAAGAATTAAGTTTAGAGCAGGCACTTGATTACATTGACACTGACGAATTACTCGAAGTTACACCGGAAAATCTTCGTATCCGCAAAAAAATTCTCGATGGAACGGAGCGTTACCGTGCCAAACGAAATGCGGCAAACGCAGCAAAAAGCTAATGTAAAAAAAGAATGTCAATCACGAATGCTTGATTCTGAAACGATATAGGCTTATACTTACAGTATTATTTCGATTTCAGAATTACAGGGGGAAATGTTTTGGGTAATTATAAAGAAAGTATTGCCATCATCATTCCGGCACTGGACCCGGATGAGCGCATGGTATCACTCGTTGGACAATTGCACGACGATGGCTTTTCCAATATCATTTTGGTCGATGATGGAAGTCTTATTGCCAATCGAAAGTATTTTAAAACATGCAAAGAGACTTGCCACTGCAAAATAATCCGCCACGTCGTAAATTTCGGAAAAGGAATTGCACTAAAGTCTGCGTTTAACTATATTTTAGAGCAGCGCCCGGATATCAAAGGTGCCGTAACCGTGGACTGTGACGGTCAGCATGTACTTATGGACATTAACACTTGTGCAAAACTAACCTATGAGCATCCGGATTCTTTGATTCTTGGCTGCCGTCAGTTTGACGACAAGGAAATTCCTCTGAGAAGCCGTTTTGGAAACAAGTTGACTCGGCAGATGATCCGGCTTTTATGCGGCATACATGTTTCTGACACGCAGACCGGACTCAGAGGACTTCCAACCCCTCTCATAAGAGAGCATTTTGCAAATGTAAAAGGAGAACGGTTCGAATATGAAATGAATATGCTGATTGCTGCGAAGGAATACCAGATTCCAATTGAAGAATTTCCGATTCAGACAATTTATCTGGCAAATAATGAAAGCTCGCATTTTAATCCGTTCATTGATTCGATTCGGATTTACAAAGTGTTTTTTAAGTTTATGCTAAGCTCTTTATCCAGTTTTATTATCGACATTGCTTTGTACTGGCTGCTTGGCTATCTGCTTCGTCCGATCATCTCCGACAAGTGGATGCTTCCGTTTTTCGATTTGTCCGTGCTTATATTAATGCGGACTGTGATTTCACGTTTTGCCAGTTCGCTATTTAACTTTTTTGTGAACAAAAATCAGGTGTTTAAAAATGACTCAAGCTCGCCATTTCTTTTTGTAAGATATTACACATTGGCAATTGTTCAGCTTTTGTTGTCTGCTGTTTTAGTCGATCATCTGCTGACATTTATTACTTATTCGACACTTCGCAAATGTGTTATTGACACCCTGCTTTTTGCAATCAGTTTCCAGATTCAAAGAGAATGGGTGTTCAAGAAATAAAAAAAGAAGGATTAGTAAATCAACTCGCAACAAAGGATTCGCTTTGCGAATAAAGTTTCTCACTGATTTATTAATCCTTCTCTTCTATCTATTGCAAATGACATTTTCTATCTTTTATCATCTTGACTTTTTCCTGCATATAGAAAAGGCCAAGCATAGCCGCTGTAATATAAAACGGAACAAATACAAACAAATATCTGGCACGCACTTCAAATATCATAAGGAACAAATTAATCCCAGTCAATGTCATCGCAATGAAAAGTGCTCTTTTATTCCTATTATCAAAAAATATTGCAAAGAAACAAACCAAAATCTGTATAGAAACCCATATACTCTGCAAAATATTATAAATCATCTTATTATCCTGTGCATAATAAAAAGATTGTAATTTTTGTGCAAATTCACTGTGCAGTCCACGATATTCACCAAAGAAATTTCCTTCCCAGCCCCACGCAAATGAGCCATCATCATTTGCAATTATCAATTTCTGCATATAAAACTTTATTGTGCCCCAAATGCCTTTCTCACTTATACGTTGTCTCCACACCTCAATTTGCATTTCCTTTCTCTTCTCCGGATCGGATATCCCCCATGAACGCTCCCTGTCAACGCCAAAATAAGAGCCATATGTTTCCTCATTTGCCCCCATCATCAGATAATGCTGCCATGTCATTTGTGCATCTCCATTCCGCTGGCCATACACAGCATCACTCAAACTATTTATCAGGCCCAAAACAATTATGGTTCCTCCTGCAACAATTAAACATTTTGCGGCAATTTCCTTAATTTGGCACTTTCGCAAAAAAAATATTTCTGCCAAAACAATTGCAAGCAAAGCAATCACCACCGTCGGCTTGATTTTTATCCCCAGCGAAGCCGCTATCACAATTCCTATCCATGATGCATAACCCTTTTTCTCATCTTTCATGGAACAATAAAAATACAAAACCGCACTCAAAAAAGGAAGTACGTATGTATCTGAATAAGGAATTATAATCCATGGGTTGAATCCTAAAAAAACTGTGCAAATGATTATAGACAGGAAAGTCACTTTTCGACTATGCGTTAATTTCCAAACAGTCATCACAGTAAACACAATGGCAGCATCTGTGGAAATCACCCCCGCAACAATCGTAGGAAAATAATTATCTACACATCCAAATAAAGATGACAGATATTTTATTCCGGCAAAAATAATCGTCAAAAAAATATTATTCGGGTAAGCATTAAAATAATTCTGAGAAAACGAATCTCCTCTTTGGCTGATCCAATCCTGAATTGTTCCACCATGTGTCACAACATCTGCTGCCGACTGCAGTATACCGACATCCCACGTCGTATAAAAATAGATACATTTACACAGATACATCTGCATCACAAATATAATTACCGCATAAAATATGCAAAACATAACAACTCTGTTTTTTTTGCAAACACAACCTGCTATTTTTCTCGTGCAGCATATAAAAAAAAGGAGGAAAATTGCTGTCAACCCAAGCAATGCCAGCAAAGCATTCAACAATTGATAATGTAACGGAAACACATCACCTGCAAGTCTTCCGAACTCAAGCAGAATCATAACCACAATAAAAATGTGTACGCAAAGAAATATCTTTTTCGCTGCCACACACAAAAAATTTTGTATTTTTTCCACTATCACTTTCTTTTTGTATTCCTTTCCCCATCAAAACAAAATCTCTGAACTCTTACTCGGCCCGGTCTACATCATTTAGAATATCCTGTATAGCAAATCTCGGACGGCCTTTCGTCTCTAGATACATCTTTCCAATATATTCACCGACAATACCTATCGCAAGAAGCTGTAAACCACCAAGCGCCCAGATAGAAACCATAAGACTGCTCCAGCCAAGTACCGTTGCACCCATTGCATGGCGCACAATCGAATAGATCAGGATTCCAAGGCTTGCCAAGAAGATGACAAGACCAAGGCTTAATATAAAGCGGATTGGTTTGACACTAAATGAAGTGATGCCGTCAAATGCAAACGACAACATTTTCTTCAGCGGATATTTGCTCTCTCCTGCAAAGCGCTCCTGTCTTTCATAGTATACGTTGTCTGCCGGATATCCGATTAACGGTACAATTCCGCGTAAAAAGAGATTGACTTCCTTGTAATTTTCCATCTGCATTAAAACACGCTTACTCATCAAGCGGAAATCTGCATGATTAAAGACAATGTCAACCCCCATCCATTTCATGATTTTATAAAATCCTTCTGCCGTAAATTTCTTAAAAAACGTGTCTTTTTTTCGGCTGCTGCGCACACCGTAAACAACATCAATTCCATGATTAAATTTATCTACCATCTCATCAATAGCATGAATATCATCCTGTAAGTCAGCATCCATTGAAATCGCTGCATCACAATGATCCTTCGCATACATAAGGCCGGCAAGCACAGCGTTCTGATGTCCGCGGTTTCTGGAAAGATTCAATCCACTGACAAGTGTATATTCTTCATGCAGACGGCAGATAATCGGCCATGTCTGATCTTTTGAACCATCATTCACATAAAGAATCCGGCTTTTTTCGCTAATCTCACCTGCATCGATCAATTTTTGCAATTTATCACTTAACTGTTTTGTCGTCTCATCAAGCACCTCTTCTTCATTATAACAAGGTACAACCATATAAATTATTTTACCCTTTGACATACCTGTCCTCCTATATTATCACATTATTATGGGCATTATACCACAGTTTTCATATATTTGCAAAACATTTGACTTTTTACCTATAAATCGTTATAGTATATGAGGTATCTATTAACACTTGGGGAAAGGAACATACAACCATGAACAAGCAGTCTCGTTACATGCTAAGACAAAATTTGTCCTACTATAAAAATCGGATAAAATACGGTATTACAAAACTGCACTCGACAGTCTCTGACAACTATATTGTCTTTGAATCCTATGGCGGAAAAAAAGCCACTGACAGCGTGCGTGCCATATATGACGAGCTGCAAAAGGATGAAAAATTCCGCTCGTTTTATTTTGTGTGGGCATTCACTGACCCTGCAGCGCATTTTGATTTACTGGAAAACCATCATACCATACTGGTGAAGAAGGGAACTTCTGCCTACCGCAGATATTATGCCAGTGCTCGTTACTGGATTAACAATATCACAGTTGCTGATTATCTAAAACCACGAAAAACCCAAATCTATATCGAGACTTGGCATGGTACACCATTAAAGAGACTCGGCTGTGATATCGAAACAGATTCCGATCCTCGTCAAACACGTTCTCATATGCACAGACGATACCGGGCAAAAGGGAAAAAAGTAACTTTTTTTCCATCTCCGTCTCCTTATTATAGTGAAAAAATAGCTTCTGCTTTTGCAATCGGAGATCCTTCTGTAAAATTTGTCGCAAGTGGATATCCTCGCAATGACAAACTTTTTCATTATACAAGTGAAGAAATCCAAAAGAAAAAGGAAGCATTACATATTCCGGAAGGGAAAAAGGTTCTTCTCTATACACCAACCTGGCGTGACTCATCACTGGATGAAAATGGGGCATTTTCCTTGCCGGATGGTTTTGATGTCAATGTACTGATGGACATGCTCGGCAGCGATTATATTCTTTTATTTCGCGCCCATCACCAAATTGGAGCGGCAAAAATAAAAGATAACCCTGTCATATATGACGTAAGTGACGTAGAGTCGGTCAATGATTTGTATTTAGTCAGTGATTTAATGATTACGGACTACTCTTCCACCATGTTTGACTATGCAAATTTAATGCGTCCGATGGTTTTTCATATGTACGACGCAGATTCCTACAAACAAGATGTGCGTGGTCTTTACTTGTCGCCGGAAGAATTACCGGGACCAATCACAAAAACGGAACAGGAACTGGTTGATGCTATCCACCGTCAGGAATGCGAATTTCCTTATCGAGACAAGCAATTGGAATTTAACCAAAAATTTAATCCATATGAAGATGGGAATTCCGGCAAACGAGTGATTGATATGTGTCTTAGGGCACTACCTCATAAGAGAACCCTCTACGAACGTTTTGTAAACTATACTAAAAAAACGCTCAACCGAATGCGCATTTTATGGCTGTTACTGCGTTATAATGTTCTCGGATTTTTCCGCTCTCACGGAATGTTCCATAACAATAATAGTTTACGCCTCGAGCGTTTGAAGGACAGTCACAAAGGAGAACGGTGTTTTCTCATTGGAAACGGTCCCAGTCTGACCGGTGAAGATTTACATTTATTGAAAGATGAATACACCTTCGGTACAAACATGGTATACAAAATTTTTGACAAAACCGACTGGCGTCCGTCATTTCACTGTGTATCTGACACAATTTACGCATCCAAGCTTGGCATCGAACTTTCCAAAATGGTAAAGGCTCCTCTGTTTACAACAGAGCGCACCTATCGCCGCATGCGCAAAAAACCGGTCGATACCACTTACGTCCATACCATTCCAACCGAACGCTACAAAGTCCGCGGAAACATTCAGGCATACTGCATGATTAAGGCAACCGTACTTTCTCTAGCTGCCGAAATGGCGTTTCATATGGGCTTTAAAGAAATTTATCTGCTCGGTGTGGATTGTACAAACCCTCATGATAAAGGTGGACATTTTACAGATAATTACACAACAAAAGAAGTTGCAGAAACCGATATTAACCGAATCAAGACAAGAATGCATGCAAATACTTTAACAACCAAGCAAATTGGGGAGCACATCATAGACCGCTCCATGGAAGTATATGCACTTCTTGATTCGTATGCAAAGAAACATAATATTCATATCTATAATGCAACTCGCGGTGGAAATCTTGAAATCTTTCCACGCGTAAAACTTGAAGATGTTTTGAGTAAAAAAATGGAGGAATCAAAATGAAGATAATCGGTGTTATTCCGGCACGTTATAAATCCAGCCGTTTTCCGGGAAAACCATTGGTTGAAATCTGCGGAAAACCAATGATATACTGGGTCTATCATCAGGCTATGAAAGTCAAGGAACTTAACGAAATTTACGTCGCCACAGATGATGAAAGAATTCGTGCAGTATGCGAAAAATACGACATGAATGTTAAAATGACAAAAGATACCCATCAGACAGGCTCCGACCGCGTAGCAGAGGTTGCCGAACACACGGATGGCGATTTGTATATCAACATTCAGGGCGATGAACCTGTCATTAACCCGGAAATGATCCGAGAAGTGATTTCCATTTTCACAGAAGATGAATCGGTTTATTTTGGCAGTTTAAAAAAGGAAATCACAGATCCTGATGAAATCCGTGCCACAAGCACAGTAAAGGTAGTAACAAACGACATGGGAGATGCAATGTATTTCTCCCGCTCTGTTATTCCGTCCAATATAAAAGACGGTCAATTAGCACGAGTTTTTCGCCATGTTGGAATCTATGCTTATAAAAAAGATTTTTTGTTAAAATTTGCAAATATGGAGCAGACAGAATTGGAAAAAGGTGAAGGTATTGAACCACTGCGTGCACTGCAAAAGGGATACACCATGCGCTTAAAAGAAACAAACTACACTTCCATTGGTGTGGACTTACCGGAACATGTTGCACTGGTGGAAAACATAATAAGAAAAGACAATGTGTCCATTTGACATATTTTCTTCACATATGTTTTTTATTTTATAAACCAAAGGATTTTTAACAAAAGGAGATGTTATTATTATGACTATAACAAAAAAAATCTTATTATTCTTGGGTGCTGTATTTTTTTTAACATGCAGCAGTACTTATATCAAAGTACAGGCAGCTCAGGATATGCCTGATAAATCCGTACAAATTGGGAAAAAAACTACAATGCAAGTGAAAGATTCAACACTTTCAACGCAAAACAAAGCCGCTTGGATATGGAAAAGCAGTGATTCCAGCATTGCTTCTGTAAACAAACATGGCACCGTCACCGGAAAGAAAAAGGGAACCGTTACAATTTCTCTCAAAATTCCCGGTAAACCAAACGATATTACAGCTTCTGTACGTGTCGTTTCCTATTTTCGTACCAAATCAATCAAAATAACAAACAAACCAAAAGAAGCCATGGCAACCGGCGATAGACTGGAATTGAAAACATTGGTAAAACCCCATAATGCGCGTTTTAAGAAAGTAATTTTCACCTCCTCAAACAAAAAAGTTGCGTCTGTTTCAAAAAAAGGCATTGTAAAAGCCAAAAAAAAAGGTTCTACAACCATAACCGCTTCGGTAAAAGGAACAGCAAAGCGCACTTCATTTAAATTAAAAGTAAAAAAACGCATCAAGATAAAAAAAATCACACTTTCCGGAAAAAATACCGCACATGTTGGTGAACAAATAGCACTGACAACTACTCTTTCTCCAAAAAACACAACGGATGATACCCTTGTTTTTTCGTCAAACAATCCAAGTGTTGCCACAGTCAATAAGGATGGTGTTGTCACATCCCACCATGCAGGAAAGGTTACTATAACAGTTCGCGAGAAAGAAAGTAAAAAAAAGGCAAAACATCATATTACCATTGAGGATATACCATATACCTCAATAGAATTTGCAAAGAACAATCCTGTTTCGTTAGAATCCGGAACATCACATAAAATGCAGTTAGTCACAGGTCCAGCCAACGCAACGGATCATCGAATCAAATGGACATCCAGCAACAAAACCGCTGCAACCGTTGATGAAAATGGTACAGTAACTGCCCTTCGTCCAATTGAAACTGTTACTATTACTGCAGTATATAAGACAAATCCAGCTCTTACATGCAGCTGGAATCTTAAAATCACTCGTACAAAAGGCTACATTACGAAACAAATGTTAGATAACCTTGACTTAACTTCCATAAAAAAAGTGATGATTACCGCACATCCGGATGACGAGACACTTTGGGGCGGCGGACATCTTATAGAAGGTGAATATCTCGTTGTCTGCATGACGCATGGCTGGAATCCAAAACGAAGAACAGCCTTTGAGCAAACAATGCGTACGACAAATGACAAATACCTGATTTTGGATTACCCGGACGTCCGAAAAACATTTAGTAACGGAAAGTATGAAACCGACATGCTTTCCACATGTAAAAATGCTATGCAGGAAGATATTAATCTTATCTTATCCTACAAAAAATGGGATTTGATTGCCACTCATAATCCTTTTGGTGAATATGGAAAGTTTTTACACAAAACGATTTCCCAAATGGTAACACAATGTTATAATAAGATGACCAATAAATCTGCTACCCTATATTATTTTGGACGCTATTACAATTCAAGCAATAAAATTCCGGGAGAACAGATTGCCCCGGAACTTCTTGCAATTAAAAATAGTATGGTAGGCCGCTACTATCCAACAGCGAAAGGGGCCATTGACGCATTTGGACATATGATACCATATGAGAATTGGCTTCTTCCATCAGAATGGTAGTATCAATTTTAACAGGGAGGTTTTTATGAAACGAGTAAATATATTAGATTGTACACTGCGCGATGGTGCATACCTGATTGACAGTCAATTTGGCAATACCGCAATAAAAGGAATTATTGAAGGTTTAACAGAAAGCGGCATAGATGTTATTGAATGCGGATTTCTGAAAGACGAACCACATCGGGAGGGCACAACCATCTTTAATAATGCTGCACAGCTCCGCTCATTTTTACCTACAGACAAAAGGCATTCATCTTATGTCTGCCTTGCCGATTACAGCCGATACCATATTGATAACTTAGAGCCTTATGACGGCACTTCAATTGATGGTGTACGTGCCTGCTTTTTTAAAAGCGAACGTTTTGAAGTTATTGATTTTTGTAAAGCAATCGTCAATAAAGGATACAAACTTTATGTGCAGCCTGTTGACATATTAGGATATACAGATGCTGAGCTTTTAGACTTGATCGAAAAAATAAATGAATTGGAACCATATGCTTTTTCCATCGTCGATACCTTCGGTTCTCTGTATCGTGAGGATTTACAGCGTGTATTTTATCTGGTTCATCATAATTTATGGGCAAATGCTAAAATTGGATTCCACTCACATAATAACCTGCAGATGTCCTTTGCTCTATCTCAGGATTTTATCGATATGAGCCAGGGACTCCGCGATATTGTTGTAGACAGCACAATGGCAGGCATGGGACGTGGCGCAGGAAATACAAATACAGAACTTGTCATGCAGTATATGAACCGTAAGTTTAATAGTGGTTATGATATTGATATTGTTTTAGATCTTATAGACAATTATATCGACGGTTTCCATAACAGTTATGAATGGGGCTACTCCATCCCATATTTTCTTGCCGGTTCGCACAGTGCGCATGTAAACAACATCTCCTACCTTTCGGCAAAGGCAGGAATTGCAAGCCGCGATATTAACTTTTTACTAAACCGTTTGGATCCGGTGGAGCGAAAACGGTACGACTACTCGCTTCTCGAAAAGACCTATTTGGATTATCAAAATACACACTGCGAGGATGATTCTGCCATTGCATCACTTCAAAATGCACTCAGTGGGAAAGATATTTTGGTTCTTCTTCCCGGTCACACGATTAAAACATGCCAGGGACAAATTCAGCATTTTTATAAAGAGAAGAATCCTATTGTAATTAGCGTTAATCTTCTCACCGATTGTTATCCGATTGATTTTGCATATTTCAGCAACAAAAACCGGTACCAGTATTGGCGTAATGAAGCGGCTTTTAATAAATGTAAAAAAATTGTGACATCAAATGTAACGACAAGGAAAGATGATAATCTCTTTATTATCGATTTTCTGCGATTGGTAAAATGCGGTTGGGAGCAGCTCGATAATTCTGGCGTGCTTCTTCTTCGTCTGCTAGACCTGATGAATGTGAATAGCATTTCCATCGCAGGTTTTGATGGTTACAGCCATAATAGTGAAAATCCGAATTACGTTGAAAAAGCCATGGAAAAAACCAGAAATACATTAAATGCTGAAGAAGCAAATAAAGATATAAAAAGCATGCTTGTTGATTATAAAAATACGAGAAAATCAAGCTGCCCTATCTCATTCATTACACCATCTTACTTTGAAACGGTAATGGATGAATAATTACTAATACCGGAGGTACTCACATGAAAAAAGATTTTTCAAAAATTAAATTGTTTGCAATGGACGTCGACGGAACATTAACCGATGGAAAAATTTATATTGGTAATGACGGTGAGGTAATGAAAGCATTTAACGCAAAAGATGGATTAGGTATTAAACTCTTAATAAAAAAGGGTATTGTTCCTATTATCATCACCGGCCGCCGTTCAAAAATTGTCACCAGACGATGCGAAGAAATAGGAATTACCGTGCTTTATCAGGGTGTTCGCGATAAAGCTGATATCTTGAAAAATGTAATGGCGAAATACGACTGCACTCCTGAACAAACGGTATATATTGGTGATGATATGAATGATCTGTCCGCAATGCAAACAGCCGGCATTACCTTTGCACCGGCTGACTGCGCTGCCGCATTGCTTCCATATGTTGATTTTGTTCTGACTCAAAAGTCCGGCGACGCTCCTGTACGTGAGGCCATTGATATAATTTTGGAAAACAGACTTACACTGTCCGATTATGAAAGCATCTGATTTTCTTGACTCCTTTGGATAATCCGGTAAAAAGCCAGTAAACAGCTGCTGCTGAAGCAAAAGAAACCACTGTCAGCACGATAAAAATTAATATCGGATTTCCGAAGGAATATATAAATTTCTGTCCAAATTGAAACACGTAAAAACTATGAATCAACCAAACAAAAGTAATATATCTTCCTGCCTTTTTTGACACCCAGATAACTCCCGGAATTTTCTTAATAAGCATAACACACGCATAAATCATAGGTCCAACCAGGAAAAAGTCATAAGAAGATCCAATTTTATAACGCATATAAAAACTTGCAGCCGCAACAAATAATAATACAGGGTAACTTAATATTCCTTTCGGTAATATCTGATGATAATACGAGAATACCTGATACTTTGCAAAAATCATACCAAATAGATAAATTGGAAGTAGGTAAACAACGTTGCAAAGCAGAATTCCCCATACTGTCCCTTTAAAGTCAATCAACATATCATAACTCATCAACCTAGGGATACCATACAAAGAAAACAAAGCAATCCCCAAAACAACGAGAAAATCTGTAAAGAAATCAGCTTTTTTTCTCTTTAAAAACCGAAACATAAGCGGCGTCATCATAAGTAAAAATATGTATGGCATAACAAACCACCACTCACCATTATACTTTTCAAATCCAAGCATGCTAAGAATAATGCTTTCAAAATCATATTGAATTGTCCATGAGGATGTAAGATTTACCTTTGTCACACCTAATATAAAATCAATTGGAACAAAAATAATCATAACCTGCCATATGTATTTTAAAAACCGAAATATACGATTTGCAATCATTTTCGAAATTGATTTACTTTTACGTATACTCAGATATGTTCCATATCCACTAAGGAACAAAAAGAACGCAACACACACTTTAAAAGAAGCACAGATTGCTGCTTCTATAGGCTGCCCGCGAAACATATATAAACTCTGGTACATATTCTCAGGCAAAATCCGATCCGTAAATCCAAATAAGTGATGCAAAAGCATCAAACTAATAGCAATTAATTTCGCAATTGATGTGTCGGATTTTGAAAAATGATAGTGTTTCACTTTATCCTCTCCCCTCTAAGGTAATCTCTCCATGCAAAAAAGCCATCGGCAGCTAACAAAATCATAATAGGAATAAATACAACTAAATATCTTGAATTACATTCCCAAATAGTCTGAAACAATGCTATTCCAAGCATCGTAATACTTGAAGCAAAAATCGGCATATCCACCGCTTTTGCATCAGATTTTCTTTTTACTGCAAATCGTGCCGATAAAAACATCCCAACAAGTATTAAGCCATAATATAGCGTCATATACAAAAGAGCTATCCAGTATTTGCTTCCTTTTAATGTCACAAATTGTTTTAATATATTGTCAGGCTCCTGTGGGCCTTCAGCTAAATATACACAGCTGGCAAGTGTAGCATCTCCCCATGTTCTAACTTGTTTATCATAACCAAAAAATTTAAAACTTTCATGGAAAGAACGTGCCTTCAATCGTTTCTTAATCTCTTTTATATTAGCTTCTTTTTTCTTTTCATATGAATTGAATGAAATGGTAAAATCGACATCCTCCTGCTGATATCCCCCATATCCAAGTGCCATCATAATCCAATGGGTCAGCGGAAATTCATAGGCATCGCAATACGATTCTTCTAACGGAATTACAGAAGACTTTACATAATTACACAATCCATGACCGACTCCAAACGAAATTGCTACAATGACAATACCGGCAATAATCTTTTTCCATGATTTCTTTTGAAGTAATAAGCAGGCGAAAACTGCAATAAAGAGAATAAACACAGTAACTTTAACTGAAAATGCAGCAGATGCAGCCACTCCAAATAAGCACAACCAGCAAAAAACTTTCCATCCGGGTTCACTCAAAACAGCCTTCGTGTAGCAATACAGCATAACTACCAGCAAAAGCATTCCTGCTATATCCGTATAAGCATACATAGCCCATAACCACAACGGCATACAAAACCATGTCATTAAACCAACAAAAAACGCCTTCTTTTCATTCCAAATAAGAACCGCTATGTGATGAAGCAACAAGATAGATGCCACTGTCATAACACATCCAAGTGCTATAGACGCTAAATAAAATTCATTTAGCCCCGTCTCCGGCCATATAAAATGAACCATTCTGAAAAAAAATGTCAAAATACAATACCAAAACTGATTATTCGGATATCTTGCAAAGTACGTAGTATCTGTCAACTTATCTGTTAATGTATACTCACTTGCAGAACGAATTACTTTTCCCCAATCCCATGAAAAAATCTGCACACGCACGGAATAAGCAACAAAAAACATAAACACAGCAAAAACAATGCTTACGACATAAAAAACAATCTGATAATTTATCTCTTTAAAGGCAATTCGTTCTCTCATAAAAAAATGATATATTCCATAAACAACAATTGGCAGTAAAATCATCGCAAAAAAAGATTTTTGTATCAAACTGCTAAAGGCAATCAAAGCAATGCCGTACACAAACACAAACCAAAACCATTGCCCTGCTTTAAAAAAATGATCTTTACATGTCTTTTTCATCATCTCTGTCGATTTCGAATTCATCATGTTCTTCTGTTTCCCCTTTAAAATAAATCAGCCTTACCTCATTAAATACAATCTCATTCATCAAAATATCCGCATCTGCTTCTGCAATATGAATTCCAAACACAGCACGATCCCATTCTTTCGGAATCGCAATGGCAAACCCTGCATGATAGTAACATCGCAGACGTTTTCCAAGAATAAAAATTTGTTTACGGCAAATAAATTCTTCTGAATTAATCCGTACACCGTTATGCTCGGCAAAGATATAATCTTCTTTTTTCATAGCGTAAATCGGTGTGCAGAAACGCCCTCTCCACATACCGTTAAACTCCGATCCCTCATCTTCTATGATATGGAACAATTTAACGGAACGCTCAGACATTCTGGCTAATTCAACGCCCTTATACATAAGTACACAGTCATTGTCCTTGTAGACACGTTTGGCACGCACCTGTTTTCCGGCACGCATTGAGAGCATTCCCTCAATAATCGGAAGTGACGTCGGAATCTGTAAAATGTATTTCACTTTTATCTTTTTTAATACCTTCTGCACATCATCTCTGAGTGCCGCCAACTCTTCTTCCGATAAAATTTCTTCGATAATGCTCTGCTTACTTTTCATCATCATAAGCCGCATATGATACGCTACCATGTACTGCACATAAGGAATAATACGATGGTGCTTTTTCCTTGAGTAGGCAAATAACTGTCCGTAACCAGACGATAACAGCGTTGTATAACGCTCTTTTTTATGCCATGCCGTATCCACTAAAGAGGACTCATCCTCTCTCTTTCTATAAAAATAAAATGTATCCTGAATCAGTCCGTATTTTCCTTCTGACACAATCACCTGATTAATCGCCAGCGCATCCTCCCAAAAATTCATGGTCTCATCAAAATGAAGTTCATTTAAAACACGTTTTCTCAAGAAAACGCCACCTACATAATAATGTGGAAACGTATATTGTTTTTTAATGTCCACAACATCCATTTCCTGAAAGCGCCAATTTAATCGCTGCTCTCCGTCTCTTGTGCCAAAATATTTTACAGCAATAGCCGCAACCGAAACATCCTCATGTGATTCAAAATACATTTTCGCTTTTTCCATTGCATCATCTGCTAACTTGTCATCCGAATCTAAAAAGGTAATAAGTTCGTCACCCATCTCTCCCGCAATCCGTACGCCTTCATTGCGAAGTACAGAAACACCCTGGTTTGTGTCATAGTGCTTTACTAAAATCTGCTTTGGATACTGCTTCTGATACTGCTCACAAATGGCAAATGAGCCATCTGTACTGGCATCATCTAACAAAATCAGCCGGATATGCTCTGCAAAAGACAGTGTCTGGCAAATGACACTGTCTATTGTTTCCCGTAAATATTTTTCTGTATTATAAATTGGTACAATCACTGCTATCATAAGATACCTCATTTCTCCCAAAGCATAATCGTCTTTCCAAAGGACTTCTGAATGTCCATCTCAAATGCTTTTTTCATATCAGCTATCGAACGAACCGGAATTACCGCACCTACAATATTAGACAGGTAATTGATAATTTCCGGATGCTCTCTATATAATTCAACCGTCTTTTCAAAATCCACTCTTCCGCTTCGGCTGCTTCCGAATACTCTCAATCCTTTTTCCAAAATCATACGGGTATTAATCGGTACCGGATACTCCGATACTCCTAATATAGAGATCGTTCCCTCAGGCTTAATAAAATCAATAATCTGGTCGATTGCCTTTCCGGAACCGGCTCCACCCACACACTCAAAAGCATGATCTAATTCCATATTCTCCGGAATGTCACTTACCTGATACGTTGCGTCAGCAAATGTAAAATCAGAAAGCTTGTCTTTGTTGACACCAAAAATATATAGTTTTGTATCCGGGAACATTGTTTTGAAAAATACAGCCGTAATATAACCTAAATTACCATCGCCCCAGATACCTACCACATTTCTTCTACCATGTGCAAAACGGTCAAAGCGTGAAATCGCATGAACACTGACACTGACAATTTCCGTAAATGCCGCTACTTCTTTGTTGATTCCCTGTGGCAGACGAACTAATCTGTCCTTGCGGATTTTAACATATTCCTGCATAAATCCATTAAATCCGCTGGCACGGAATTTACTTGAGCGAAGATAGTTCTCCGCAATAAACTCATCTTCTTCTACCGGTGTATTCGGTATCATCACAACCTCTTCCCCCGGCTCAAACTCGCCACTTGGGTCACGAAGTACAACACCAATCCCTTCATGAATCAATGCCATCGGCAGTTTCTGACGAAGTACATGTTCTTCCCTAAGCCCCTGATAATATCTCTGGTCTGCATTACAAATCGAAAGATGTGTCGGACGAACGATAATGTCATCATCCTGCAACCCGATGTTTTCATAAGTGACCTCGAATTTACGAGGAGCCACCAACTGGTATACTGTATTAAGCATTCGCTCTTAATCCTCCTGCTCCGACTGAATCAATGTTTCTGCCACACGCAAATCATAAGGATAAGTTATCTTAATGTTTGATACTTCTCCTTCTACGAGATATACGTCTTCGCCCTTCATAACAAAAATCTTCGCTGCATCCGTAAGAATTTTCTTTTCCTCATCGGTCAAAGATTCATACAGCGATTTCAGTTTCTTTAAGCGGAATGTCTGCGGCGTCTGTCCCTGATACATCTTACTGCGGTCCGGCACAGATGAAATCACCTTGCCATCTTCACTCTGTACAATCGTATCAGTCGCAGCTACCGCCGTATCGCAGGCACCATACTCCTGTGCATAACGAATATTTTCCTCAATAATTCTATGTGTCACAAATGGGCGGACGGAATCATGAGTCAAAATAATCGTATCATCATCCACTTCATAGTTTTCCTCAATATAAGAAATGGCATTCATAATCGTCTCATTTCTTGTTGTACCACCTGCCATCACAGCAATACGGTCTGTCTCCCCCAAATATTTTTTTATAAGATTCTTGGTGTGTGAAATCCACTGTTCCGGACACAAAACAAGGATTTTTTCAAATTTATCATTCACAAAGAATTTTTCAATTGTGTGAATAATAATCGGTCTGTCACCAATATTCATATACTGTTTCGGTTTCTCTACATTTCCCATGCGGCTTCCAACACCGCCTGCTAACAATACTCCAAATATCATAATCTGCTAAAACCTCCAAAAAAATTCGTTGTTTTCATCATATCACAGATAGTTTGTCATTTCAACTCATCATCGAGGCGAAGTTTCCATTTACTGGACAAAATCGCACGGCAGCATGCATCAAATGGTTTCAAGCAGCAAATCAAGGTCACCACAATTCCAAATAAAACAAGTATAATTTCCCATGTATTTGGGAAATTATGATATAGTGCCTTGTACCAACAAGAATGCACAAAAAGGTTAATGAAATTATAATGAAATACATAAACACCCAAAGTTCTCGTTCCTAATTGAGAAAAAATATTCTTTCCTTTTGGAATGATGCATAAAAAAGCGAACACAAGCCCAAAGGATAACACATACGTAAACAACCGTAAAATACCACCATAAAATGCACCATGCGTAAGTGCCTCATAACTTCTTCCCGTCAACAGAAATCTCGCCCAAAATAATTTATCAATTCCGACATAGCAGACTAAAAAATATATCAGGATAACTGCCACAGAAACTATTTTCAACTTTCTATTTTCTGTCCATTTCGTAATTGTATCCATTGACAATGCATATCCAGTATAAAAAAATGGATAAAAAACTGCAATCCTCAACCAGCAGAAAAGATTCGTATCCATATTGGAGTAACCTGCTGCCATTGAAACAAAAACAGATACAATCAAAACATAAGCAGGTCGAAATTGTTTGGTATAAAACGTAATTAAATACATGAAAAATAACGCAAGAATAAACCAAGCGGCACCCGGTTCCCTGAAGAAATCAACCGATATAAATGTTCCTCCATTCATAATACCGGATACAAAATAACCAAACATTTTCATAAACAAATAAACCAGCAGATATGGTACTACTTTTACAATTTTTCTTTCCTTCACGGTTTTCTTGGAAAACATACCTGAAATCAGAAAAAAAGCCGGCATGTGAAACGTATAAACGGAGAAGAACAAGGAATTTACCAATTTAGAACTTCCTAAATAATTTTCGTAAAAATGGCAAATAACAACCAATATTATTAACACAAATTTTGCATTATCCCATTTTGCAATTCGATTCATCTTTTTCCTCTCTTTCTCATTCAATCTAACAAGCATTTCAACGTTTGATCATATACATTTTTCTCAATACCATATGACATACTTGCGTTAAAATCCGCCTGTGCTCTATTGCACACATCCACCTGATATGCTGTCTCACACAACCTCCCGGCATTTTCAAAATACATTTCCGGATATTTTAAACTTACATATTTTTCAAAATAATTTTTGTTGTAGCGGCAAACATATAAAGGCTTTTCTAAAATTGAAAATGCAGAAGCCAAACGTCCGTTATTTGTCACCAAAACGTCTGTAGCATACAACAAATCCGGAACCGGGAGAATCCGGTTTACATAGCCAAAGCTTTTTTTGTATTGATTTCCCATAGAAAATGCATTTTCCATCAAAATTTCACTGTTTGTAAAAACAAACCATTCTTCCCCAAGCTCTTTCATCCATTGCTTTACATCAATAGTTTCCCAATCCTTCCTTTTCATCTCTTCATCACCATATACAATAACAGAAAGAATCTTTTTGTCTCTTGCATGCGGAAAGTAATAATAAATCAGTTCCGAGACATTCTCTCTTCTTTTAGCATCCCCTATATCATAGGCAAACGGCAGGGAAACACCCTCGATTATTTCTTTATCTTCTAAACGGTACGCCCGTTTTAACAAATCTGCCGTAAATGGAGAGCCCGGAATGATGTGCGTAAATCTTGCAAAGGTATTTAAATTAAATTCTTTTCCTTTTGACTCCATTAAAAACATATTCTTAAACTGGTAATCATACGGAACACCCAGTAAAATCCGACTGCCTTCCGGTGCTAAGTTATTAATTTTAGTTGATAGAGAAGCATCCACACAGACAACATTTGTCATACCCTCCATAAAATCCTTTTTCGCACGGCGGTAACCATGTGCTGCCAGTGGATTTTTATGTCTTTCATTATTCAAATAATAGCGGAGCTTTACATCCTCTCCGGATTGTTTCGCAAGATAATCTTTCAAAAGCGCAAGGTCATTACTCAGCCCACGTCCGCGGCTGCTCAAAAATGTAATTTCTGTCTCATTCATGTTTCGCTTCCTCCATATACTGATTAATCATAGCGGCAATCCGTTCACTGCTGTGTCCGTCACACGCTCCCATATATTTTTCAATGAACTGGTCATATTTTTCTGTCAACGTATCTTTTTCCGGTGACTTTAGATACGCTGTAAGTGCCTGCTGCGTCTCATAAACATCCCCCGGCAAATCATCCGGATAATTCAGATAAAAGCCCCGGTTATAATTGAGTAAATCATAACAGTAAAATGCTATTGGTTTTCGCAAAAGCGCATATTCAAAAATAACAGAAGAATAATCCGTTACCAGCAAATCCGATACCAACATCATATCATTTGTGGAGAAATCTCTGATAACTTCGATATTGTCATAAGACTTCTCTACAATTTTATTTTTCATGACCGGATGCGGGCAGATTACAAATATCTGATTTGGCAGTAAGTCTTTTGATAATTTATCAAAATCCAAATCCGGTTTAAACTGCGTTCTGTCATCCCCTATATCACGAAATGTCGGTGCATATACAATAACATAGCGGTCTTTGAATTCCGGATGTGCAGCATATACTTTCTGCTTTGTCTCATCCATCAGCTTTTCATCATAAAATGCATCCGTTCTCGGACATCCCAACGCCTTTACCTTGTGCACATCGATATCAAAGGCATCTGCATAAATACTTCTTATTCTGTCACTGCTTACCGTCACCATATTGTACTGCACATGATAAGCATGATCCGCAGCAATCGACATGTTGGTTCCCCGCTGTCCGAATTTCTTAAACGCACCGCAGGCATGCCACAACTGTACAACACGCTGGCTCTGACGCAGCTGGAAGTGACGCAGATAACGGTTATAGTCATCCGTTACAATAACACGGCTTGTAATGTTTTTATAGTACATATAAAGTTTCGTAAAAGGATTATGTGGCAGACGCTTGGCACAAATCACTTTCTTTCCTTTGACATACGGATATAATGCTTTTGCATTGCCCTCTAGTTCACCGTCTTTTCGCACCGTAAAAAACAGCACCTGCTCTTTTACCGGATAGCGTCGCAGGAAATTTACCATCTTACGGAACAAAATCTGACCGATGTTTTCAGACGGGAAACGAAGCATCTTCGGCATAATCTCATTTAAATCCGGAACAATCTCCGGGCTGTTCAAATCTGCTTTTCTATCTACCAAATATTCCTTCATCATCGGAATGGTTTCCTTCGTTCCAACATAATCCACATATGTTGCTTCCAAATCCTCATAGAATACAATACGGTCATTCATAAACGTAAAATATCCTCTATGGTACCACTGTGTCAGATGTGACAGCAGACTTTTTGACTTATCTAGGGTTTGATTTTTCAAAAATTCCGTCTTGAAAAATTTATTGGCAAGTGTGTAATCCATACCCATGTATAGGTTATTTTCATAGCCTGTCTTTACGGAATTCAATGCCACCGTGCTGAAAAGTACCGCCTGCATATCTCCAAAATTGCGGTGATATATCAATTCTGACATAAAATCTGCCGGTGATTTGATAAAGTTCTTAACCACATACTTAAATGCATTATTCGCATAACTGACTTTGGCATCCGCAAAAGTAATGTACGGCGTCTGTGCCTGTTCCAATGCCTGATAATACAGTTCATCTCTTGTTTTTACATCAAAAAACTCCATATTATCCTGTAAAAATCCGGCTTTTTCCACTGTCTCTTTCCAGAAAAGCGGCATTATAATCCGAATGGCAATCAGATTTTGCAGTGTCAGACTCTGAATACTTAACAAAAATTTTTCTTCCTGTTCTTTCTCCCCATAAAGGGCAATGGTAAACCACGCATGAGAAAGCAAATCCTCTTTGTCTACCGCAAGATTGTCAAGTGCAAATTCCGGGTGAGAATCTTTTAACATCGAAATATCACGCATATCCAATGTTGAAATTTTATCATTCATTTCTGAAACCAGATGCGTAATTGTCTCCTTTGGCAGTGTCCAGTATTTCGCATAAAACTGATCCAACAGAATCTGCACTTCTTTTCGGCTGATTTCATTTAAATATTTGTGAATATCGTCATTATTCTCTTTTACTTCCTCAATATCTTTGTACTGTGGGAAATCAATTAAAATACTTTCTTTTGCCGACTCCAAAATCAGCCGGTGTGCCTCAATGTAATCTTTGATTTTCCAAGAAGAAATCGAAGCCGTAATCGACTCCGCCTCACCATCGAACATTCTGCGGTAATGGAAAATCACACGGTCAAGTCCGGTAATTCGGTTCGTACGGTATACATAACGCATCAAAAATGCCCCATCCTCCGAATAGGAAATCGGTGGAAGACGCAGTTCATACTGCTCAATAATTGAGCGTTTAAACAATTTATTACACAGAGAAAACGTCCACAGAATCTGTGGCTCATATTTGTCTATTTTTTCCATCTGCACCAAATCATTGATTCCATTGACTGCAAAAGTCTGAAAACGATTAAAAATATCATACTTAGCAATGACTAAATCTGCCTTTTTTTCTTTTGCACGCTCATACAGTGCCTCTAAGGCGTCTAACTCTAAGACATCATCTGCATCAAAGAAGTATACATACTCTCCTTTTGCCAAATCCAGTCCGCAGTTTCTCGCCGAAGAAGGTCCACCATTCTCCTTGTCCACAACTGTTATGTTGTCATAACGGCTTTCATAATCCCTCAAAATGTCAATCGTGTGGTCTTTGGAACCATCATTGACTACAATAATTTCATAATCGTCGATACTTTGATTGGCGAGACTTTCCATCGTCTCTGTTACATATTTCTCTGCATTATAAGCAGCAACAATTACCGAAACTTTCACTCTTTCTCTCCTCCATGAGTCTCTTTCTCTTCCTGATAAATATCTCTGACAATATATATCGGTCGATCCTTAATTTCCGCAAACAAAACGGCGATATATTCTCCTATAATTCCAATTACCATAAGAGCAACCGCAAACATAAAACATAAAACTACAATGATTGTAGAATACCCCGCCGGTGCTCCATTGACAATTTTGTTTATAATAGTGAAAATCATCAATATAAAACCACAAAGAGCCACAAATACACCTGAATACATTCCCAGTTTCAATGGCAAATCCGAAAAGCTGCACAGCGCATTAATGGAAAAATGCAGCAGTTTTCGAATGCTGTACTTACTTTCCCCTGCCTCTCTCTTCTGTGCCTCAAACTCCAATGTTGTTTTACGGAATCCAACACTCTGCACATATCCCCTTAAATAGCGGATTTTTTCTCTATAGTCTTTTCGCAGAACACCTGCAACATTTTTGCTGATGGCAAAAAAGTCAGAAGAATTATTTTCAAATTTAACCGGCGACATAAGATTCAAAACTTTATAAAAGGCACCTGACGTAATTCGCTTAATAATTCCGGCATCTGCATTCTTCGTTCGAATCATCGAAATCACTTCATAACCATCCTCAAACTTAGCAATTATGTCCGGAATACATGCCGGCGGATGCTGCAAATCTGCGTCCATACACACAACTCCATCCCCTTGTGCATGATCAATACCGGCAATCATTGCCGCCTCATGTCCAAAATTACGCGAAAAATCCACCACCTTAACTTTGGCATTTTCCTTTGCAAAACCTTTTAACAATTCAATACTGCCATCCTGGCTGCCATCATTTACGAAAATAAGTTCATAGTCCCAAACACACTTGTCCAAAACACTTACTGTTGTCTTATAGAATTGGTTCAAAGACAATTCCTCATTATATACGGACACGACAACTGAAATTTTTTTCCTTTCCATAAAACATTCCTCCGTAATCTTGTTATTTTTTCTTACTGTATTCCCATACTGCTTTTATTTCCAAATCCTCAGGCAGACCATAAAACAGTTTGTAACGCTCAATCCATGGCTCCCATTCAGGAGTGGCTGTCCATAAATAAGATTCGTATGGCAAGTGCCGAATTTCCACGGACGTTTTACCTGCCTCTACCTGTCTCTCAATTCTAGCCAATCGATCTTTATCCACCTGATAGATTGAGGAAAAAATATTAAGATAAAACCCTAATCCGAAAATGGACACAACTGCGCATGTCTTACAAAATGTCTTTGTAAAAATCCGGCTTTCTTTCTCTTCTCCGTCTAAAAGGATAAGCAGTTCCAAAAGGAGCATCAAAAACAGTATATACGTGGCAAAAAAGCATCTCTCACCAATCGGATTTACAACAAGTAACGGCGCGGCAACACAAACAATTCCCGCATTCCAAAACAAAACTTTCCATAAACATTTTTTTTGACTGCCAATAATAATACAATAAATAATGAGGGCAATCATGTAAGCTGCCACAAAAGCCGCTTCAAAATATAATAACCGGTTCTGTTTTGCAAATGTACTGATGCCAAAGGACGACAACAAAGACCATGTCGTAAATCCTGCCATAACTACCAGACAAATTTTTGCTACTAACACACTTCTGTTTTTATTTACGTCAGAATAGATCTTTTTATAAATCATGGCACATACAATAACGATCGCTAAATTCATCCAACAATTATTCAGGCAAAGATGCTTTGCAATTTCATTGACATAATTGTCAAATGCACGACTGATTACTCCTCCCTCTGCCATTTGACGATACTGATCCTGATTATTTGCGATCGTATGATATGCCGAATTTGAAAACATATAAGCTGCCCCTGCCACACTTCCGATTAAATACGCCACATGAGAAGCAACCACCTTGCGATGAACACAAATTGTATACACAAGCACACCACAAGCCAAAACCACATTATAAATTGTCAAATGCTCTACAATTAATGCATTTATTACCGCTAACACAAAGAGCGGCAGACAATGCCAAACTTTTCTTCGTGGCATTGTCTCCTGAAAAATAGGATAAACATACGCTATAAATAACAATGTGAAAAACATTGAGGTTACGTAGTTTGCATAACCTGCCGTCCATACAACGGCCTGACGAAAAATCAATTTAGGTATCAAAACAAGTGCAACACAACTTACATAAAAAACCCATTTTCTTTTAAATATATACTCGCAAAGTGCTACAATTCCTGTTAAGCAAAATGACATAATAACTGCCTTTAAAAGGTTTGAGCGCGTCATTGCCAAAACGATAAGATTTCCCACATATCGTCCGTTGTAATTTTCAAACCAGTTGTTTAATCTGTCGATACCGATTTTACTTCCCCATGCCCAGTCATCTCCGGTATATGGAAACAAGTAGCATAGAATGGCAATCAGCCCAAAACATATGATATAACGCAACCATATTTTATTATTTTCCTTCATGTTTTTCTCCTATCCTTCAATCATTTTTTTATACTAAGACGTTTACATGTCAAAATTATATCATGCCTCGTCCTCTAATTCCTGTAAAAATTTATTTTTTGGTACTTTTTTCACAAATAAATCACCAAATGCAAACCAGTACGCAAATGCCGGAAATACTTCAAACGGCAGAAACAAACATTCCGTCAGTGTAGCAATAACAAATCCGATACAGATTGCCGGTATCAAAAAAGCATATGTTGCATTTTTTCTTCTCTGTGTCAGGTAAAATTTCAAAGAAAACGCTACCCCTAATAACGTAATCACACCATAGAAAAACATACTGAGAAGTCCATAGGTGTAACCAAACTGAATCCAGTTGTTATGCGAATGGTTTTTCTTTTCCCCATCCACTACCATTGAGGTGCTGGCATGTCCTTTAAAATTCATTTTATCCCAATAGGCAAGATAAATATCAATTCTTCCATTCGTAATGGCATTCAAGCCCTTTGAATACTTGATGTTATACCAAATGCGTTCCCACATATTGCGTGGTGCAATCGTATTTTTCTTGTTTTGTGTCTCCTCCACATCTTTATACTGTGGCACCACAACATCGTCCGGCTCATCCGCTTTTTCTTTATTCCCCTGAAATTCACTTGTATAATACAAAGGTTTTCCTTCAAACACAATCGGATGTCCAACAATGTTTGGCAGATGCAAAAGGCAGATTAAAAACAGAGGATACAGCACTACGGTGAATACTGCCATACAGCCTAAGTTTCCTAAAAAGGTCCGGTAATTTTTTGTCTTTTTGGCCAAATAAAACCGTAGCACAATCCAAAGCAGCACAATTGCTGCAACCGCAATCAGTGAAGTTCTCGCCTGACTTTTTTCCAGATAGAAAAAGCATAAGGCAAGCGAAACATACGTTACAATGTTTTTCCGGCAAGACCGGCCGGTCTCCACACACCAGTCCAAATCCGACAAAAATACAGCGATAATAATATACAAATACAATCCAAACGTATTCGGATTTGTAAAAATGCCGGCATACCTGCCTCCCTCATACAGAGGACGGAACAAAAAGGAAATCACCGACATAACGGCAAACGACCATTTTATGGCATTCTTGAAGCACTGCCACAACAAATCTTTTCTCGTATGATTCTGCCACACAAAAAATACAGCGGTAAAGACAAAAGCTAAAATCAGACCCAGTCCACACATTTTTTTCGGCACTAGAATATCCGAAACGGTAAAGGAAATGCACATACCAAACCAAGCAATCCAAAGAGAACGTCTCCAGTGGATATGAACCAATGTCCGGTCAAGCGATAATATGGCAATGGCAAACATAACAAAAATACCACAAACCGTATTATAAAAATAGCTTTCCTTATGAAGTCCGTAGCGGACGATACAAAACAAAACAAGGTCAATTACAAAGCACAGCGTAATCAGCCGGTACCTTACCTTGTCTTTTATTCTTCCCACAATCGGAATCCATGGATCAAGGAGAAGAATAAACAAATCCTGTAATTTCGTAATCAATTTTATTCCCCACTTATTCACGACAAACGACCGCTAAAAAGCGGCCGTTTTATCTCATGTAATGTCTTACTTAATAACGTCATTCTTATCGGAAGCCGAGCTCTCGCTTTCTTTCGTTTCCTTCATTACTTTTTTCATTCTCTTTGTAATCTTCTTCACGGAATTGTAGTTTGGCTCACAAACATACAGTGCCGTTGAGCGAATCGAGAAGGTCGTCTTCTTAGCTCCGGTACCCTCGGCATTCGCATAAGCAATCTTCCATTTTGCCGTATCATTCAACTGCATATTGCAGAGCGATACAATCTTGTCCTTTGACATACTTGTCTGGAACATGGACTTCGATTCTTTCAACAAACTTGAGAAATTTGGCAGTACGGAAGGTGACATCACCTTGTTCAAAATTGCCTCAATCATATGCTGATGGTCACGTCCACGCTGGTAGTCACCATTTGCGAAATGGTGTCGCTCACGGCAGAATGCCAATGCTTTCTTACCATTTACTTTGTTATAACCTTTTTTGAACTTATAATGTGTACCGGCACCGTGTGGACCCCAGTCAGAAATGAAGTCATAATCCGAATACACTTCTACACCGCCAAGCAAATCAACAATCTTTTTCAGACTGGTGAAATTGACACGCACGTAGTAATCAATGTCAATGTTATACAATTTTTCCAGTGTATTAATCGAGCAGTCAACACCATAAATACCGGCATGGGTCAGTTTATCCGGAATACCTCCGGAATACGATTTACCGCCCTTACTGTACAGCGGTACATAGTAATCACGAGGTGTAGATGTCAGTAATACTTTCTTTGTAACTGGATTAACCGTCGCAATAATATTTACATCACTTCGGCTTGTCTGTCCAATCTTACCATATACATCAATACCACTGATATAAACATTAAATGGTTTTGTTGTTACATCGGTATCAACCAATTCTTCTACTTCTGACTCAATCTTGCTTGCATCCAGCTCTCTGGTGTCCGTAGAAAATGTCTTATACTGGCTCTTAACCGTATCTACAAAACTTTTATTCATGATAATTGCCTGCACTTCTTTTGCGTACAAGGCATCTACCATAGTCAACGGATCATCATACTCAACCGTGTTCAATGTCTTGTTCAGTTTCTTACTTGCATCCTGAACCGCTTTGTCCGTATTCTCACGGTCCTGCTGTCTTAGAATACCAAAAGAGTAATTTTTAGCATCTGCTAATGTCTTTGCTGCATCGTCCTTCATGACGTAGAAAGAAATAACATCAACCTTTTTGGTTGCACCACCGACATTCTGGAATGCTGCCATACTCTCTCTCACATAGTTCGCACCAACAAGGAACACGGCACAAAACAGAACGGCTAACACACGTCCAAATATATAACTGGAGTTTGTCAGCTGGCTCATCACCTGATAGACAAGCAATACAACCATAACGACTGCAATCGCAACCATGTACTTAACCGGTACAAGCCCTGTTGTTCCAAAATAAATACAAACTAACAAGGAAACTAAAAACTGCAAAATAATTACTACTAAACTAATCTTTCTCTCTAATAATGTTTTCACTCGTAACCCTCCGTTCTCAAATTAGCCTAATAATACGCTCACAACATTATATCTTATTTCTTGTCAAAAATCAAACATAAAAGTCGATTTACAGCATTTTTATCCTGATACTTGAAAATGCGCCTGCAAAACTGCTCTCGTTGTGAGTCATCCTCGTAAGCCGTATGCCAGTTTTTTTCCAGCTCCGGCTGCGTATATACAATCATTCCCGGCACAAATTTCTCATAGTCCTCGTAAAAATTTCTACCATCTTTCTGAAATACTTCATAGTCATACGCATAAAAAATCATTTTTCTTTCCAAAAGGCAGTACTCATAAATAATGGATGAATAATCCGTAATCAATTGGTCTGCCACAGATAACAGCGTAGCCACTCCCGGATAATCGGAAACATTTCTTATTTTATCCGGATACATATCCCATATACCGACAGGACAATGCTCTGCCACGTGCGGATGCAGACGGATAAGAAGCACCTCATTCTCTTCCATACATTGATTAAGGGAATCAAAATCCAAACAAATTTCCGGATTTTCAACCTGTGAATCTCGGAAGGTAGGTGCGTATAACGTAATTTTCTTTCCCCTCAAATCAGGATACTGCCCAAAAAAACGCTCTTGCATCTTCTGCCTCTTAGATTCATCTAACATCAAATCGGTGCGCGGCAGTCCAATCGGGAAAATTTTTTCATCGTCTACACCAAACGCACTTTTATACCATTTTGCCGTACATTCGGAGCTGACAATCAAGTGCGTAATATTTTCATTTGCTTTTTTTGCTAGTCTTTTTACTTCCCCGGTATCCGAATCCAAGCCGAATTTCTTAATCGTACCGGTTCCATGCCACAACTGCACCACTTTCACATTTTTATTAAATTTCATATACGCCATCGGCATGAACTCATTATCGAGAAAAATCACCGTTGCCGTTGCCATATGAAACGCTTTTCCAAAGAAAAACGAAAATGGTCTTCGTATGCCGTCTTTTTTTGTCAGATACACCATTTTCATGGATGGAAACTGATTTTTTATAGCATCTGCCACAATGCCGATATTTCCCTCTTTGCTGTCATCATGCGTTGCGACAAAAAATACTTTCTGCCGATTTATGGGTAATAGGCGGAACAGATAGAAAAAGAAAGCAAACAGCACATAGCCTGTTTTTTTAATCATTTTTTCAGTCTTTCATATTCAAATCATTTTTAATTTTTGTTGTGGAAATTCCTTCGGTACGCGGCAGGTAAACAACCTCGCAGTAGTCTTTGAGGAAATCAAACTTGCCCTTCCAGTCATCTCCCATAACAAAAACATCGACATTATTATTTACTATATCATCAATCTTCTGTTCCCATGTATATTCCGGCAGCACTTCATCCACATAACGGATTGCTTCAAGAATTTTTTTGCGGTCTTCAAAAGAATGATACGCTTTTTTGCCCTTGCCGGCGTTAAATTCATCTGAGGAAACAACAACAATCAGATAATCCCCCAATGCTTTCGCGCGGCGAAGTAAATTAATATGGCCTACATGAAGTAAGTCAAAAGTTCCATAAGTAATCACTTTTTTCATTTTATTTTCCTCCTATTCGTTCTCACTCATCTTTGCTTCGTACACACTTACTACGTCCTCGACGTCCCCCTGTGCAATCAGACGGCCCTGTTCCAAAAGAATGCCCTTGTTGCACATTCTTAAGACCTGACTGGTCGAATGTGATACGAAAATGACGGTAACACCTTTATCAAACATGCTCTGAATACGATTTTCACATTTTTTACGGAATTTCGCATCTCCAACACTAAGTACCTCATCCAGAATCAAAATATCCGGCTCAACAATTGTTGCCACGGAAAAACCGAGTCTGGCACGCATACCGGAAGAATAATTCTTTACCGGCACATCGATAAAACTGCCAAGTTCCGAGAACTCTACAATTTCGTCGTAACGTGCTTCCAAAAACTCTTTACTGTAACCAAGCATCGCACCATACAGATAAATGTTCTCAGCACCGGTATACTGTCTGTCAAATCCGGCTCCCAGTTCAAGAAGCGGTGCAATCTTGCCATTTGTTGTAACCGTTCCCTGTGTGGCTTTTAACACACCGGAAATTACTTTTAAAAGAGTACTTTTCCCGGCACCATTCAATCCCATAATACCAACACGGTCACCTTTCTGAACTTCAAAGCTGATATCTCTGAGTGCCCAAAACTCCTGAAACATCAATTCCTTTTTTATCATTTTAATAACATATTCTTTGATGTTATCAACTTTTTCAGAACTGAGATTGAACTTCATACTCACATTCTCTATTTTCATTGCTAATGACTTCTTCGCCATAATAACCTCCAATTTGCCTTACACCTTAAATATTCAGGATAAAGGAATCCTGTTTCCGATAAAATACAATCATACCAATAACCAATGTTCCAACCGCAAAAACGGATGTATACAGCAATAATCTCATATCAAAAGGCTGTCCAAAAAAGGCGCGGCGGAAATTGTCAATCACGCCAAATAATGGATTCAATTTTACCAGTTTTTGTGTGTCACCACTCATGTTGCTTGCGAAATAGAAAATCGCACTGCAATACATGATGAGCATTAACATAACGCTCCACAAATACTCGATATCACGGAAGAATACACATAAAGTCGATAATATCATGCCGACTCCCGTTGATAGGATAAACAAATTTAAGAGCGGAATCACCGTCATAACCATATAACCGTTAATCGGTGCATGGTACTGACCGGTTGCTAAGAAAAATACCATTACACCAACCAGTACAACAAGCGAAATCAAAAATATAATGAAGTTTGCCAAAATGCCGGAAAACGGATAAATGTATTTTGGTACGTACACTTTCTTAATCATAGCGCCGTTTGTACGAATGGAACGCATCGCACTGTTGGTTGCTGATGAAAAGAACGAATACAGCAAACGTCCGGTCAAGACATAAATCGGGAATGGCACGCCTGCAAATGCAGCATCGGTACTGTTTCTTCCTAACAAGCTGCCAAACACAACCGACAATACAATCATTGTAAGCAGCGGCTCAATCAGTGTCCATAACATTCCTAAATAAGAACGACGGTAACGGAGCTTGATATTTTTCTTCACAAGCTGTCCCATAAGATACTTGTACTTTAGGAAATTATTAAAAAATTGAATCATTCTCTAGTCCATCCTTTTTATTTTTTCAATCATTTGATTATAGCACCCAAATACGTATTTCGTCAACTATTCTACAAAAAAAGCCAACATAGGATTGACATTTTTTCTTTTTATGGTATATGATAGGTTTCGTAGTATCAAGTGATATTTTAAGAAAGAATGGAGAATGAACAATGTCAACTTACAATATGGAGAAGCAGCACAAACTTGGCAAACTTCACGCTTTAGAGCGTATTTGCATGCTGCTAGATGAAGATTCATTTCGTGAAATTGGCTCGAACATTACGAACTTAGAAGATGCTTTTAACATTAAAAAGGGACAATTTCCTTATGATGGCGTAATCACCGGTTACGGTACCATCGGCGGACAAAAAGTCGTGATTTACTCTGAGGATTTCACCGTTATCGGCGGTACTCTTGGTAAACAGCACGGTTTCAAAATTGCTAATGCAATTAAAATGGCAATCGAGAGCCGCTGTCCGGTTATCGGCATCAACGATTCCGGCGGAGCCCGTATTCAGGAAGGTGTAAATGCCTTAGCCGGATATGGTGAGATTTTCTACTATAATACAATGGCATCCGGATACATTCCGCAGATTTCGATTATTGCCGGTAACTGTGCCGGTGGTGCGGTTTACTCACCGGGTATTACCGATTTTATCTTTGTCATTGATGAAATCAGCCAGATGTTTGTTACCGGACCAAAAGTTATCAAAAGCGTAACAAACGAAGATATTACAGCAAAAGAATTAGGTGGTGCCAATGTGCACGCATCCAAAAGCGGTGTCGCTCATTTTCATATGCCAAATGAAAAGGAATGTTTCCGCCGCGTGAAGGAATTGATTTCGATTATTCCTCCGTGCTATGAGGATGGCTACCTGCACACAAACCGTCCGGCACTTCCTAAATACAACGAAAACGTTACTTTTAATGAGGATTTAGCAAATATCATTCCAAAAGAAAGCAATCACAGTTACGACATCCACGATGTCATTAACGGAATTGTAGATACAGACTCCTTTATCGAAGTTCAGGAAGAATTTGCAAGAAATGTAGTCGTTGGATTCGGACGCATTAAAGGAGTTGTCATCGGTATCATTGCTGACCAGCCAAAATTTATGGCAGGCGTCCTTGACTGTGACTCTTCTGATAAAGCAGCACGATTCATCCGCTACTGTGATGCTTTTAATATTCCGATTCTTACATTAACAGATGTGCCGGGATTTTTACCTGGTAAAGACCAGGAATATAAAGGAATCATCCGCCACGGAGCAAAATTACTATATGCCTACTCTGAGGCCACAACAATTAAAATTAATGTTATCCTTCGTAAAGCTTACGGTGGTGCTTACATCGCAATGAGCAGTAAACACCTGCGTGCTGATTTTGTTTATGCATGGCCAACCGCTGAGATTGCCGTTATGGGTGCCGATGGTGCCGCTGATATTTTGTATGGTAAACAGATGAAGAATATGAACCCTGCAGAAAAAGCAGCTTTCCGCAGCGAAAAGATTGATGAATACAATGAAAAATTCATGAATCCAAGTATTGCTTCCATGCACGGTTATGTGGATGAAATCATTAAACCGGAGGCAACAAGAGAACGTGTTTATGCCGACATCTTAATGCTTGCAGATAAACGCTCAATTGATGTAATTCATAAAAAACACGGAAATATCCCATTGTAAAAAATATCAAAAAAATCCCGGCAGCTGCTCCTTGGCAGTCCACCGGGATTTTTTTAGTTTCTACTCCACTGTCGGAGTTGGTGTGCTTGGTGCATCTGTCACCTCACCTTCCTGACGTTTTAGTTTGACTTTAATCTTGATTTTATTTTTCACCTGCACGCCGGTCGGCAGACTATATTTTAATTCAAGCGTATGCGAGCCATCCGATAATCCGTTCAAATCCACATAAGCTCCTAAATCTCCTACATTTACATCCGCCAGCGTCACATCTTCGCCTAACAATTCTACGGAATACTTTCCGTTTTCCGGCTCAAAATTCATTGTATAATTTTTCGGCAGATTACGCACGGCAATATCCGAAGATGTAAGTCCCAGCACACGCTGTCCATTCTTCTCAATATCACAACGGACGGAAACCGTCGTCGTCTCCCCTACAATCGACAGCCCTGATGGCAGGTACTCCCTTAAATCAATTTCCTTTTCGATGTCCTTTTTTGCTCTGGCAATCGATATTGGCACCTTAATTGAGACTTCTTTCTCCAGTGCTTCTTTCGTTCCTGAAACCTGGATACTCTCGGGTTTATAATCAGTCTGAACCAGACGATAGCCGGATGCCGGTGCACCTTCTGTCTCCACATAAACCGGTATTTTCTTGGTCGATAAGACCTGGGTTGACACCTTAATTGTATCATTGCTAAAGCTGACATTTGCATCATTTAAAGCATCCCCATTCACATCATATAATACCGGCGAATATTCAGAATCAAAGTCTTCGCTTTGACCTTTTAAGCTGACCATAACACCTACATGATCAATTTTCTTGAATTTCGATTCTCCGCAGGATACTTCAATCATATTTGGCTTTGCTGTCATCTCACCGAGTACATAATTCTCACTCAATTCGCCCTCGTAATCCACCTCAACTTTGAAACTCTTTGTGATGCGCTTTTCAAGGGCCACTTTAAGAACAGCATTATTCCAATCCACATCAACACTGGAAGTTGATTCCTTATTTAGCTTTACATTAATACTGACTGCATTTACTTTTGACAATTCGCTCAAATCAGCCGTTGCTGTAAAATCAGACTCCTTTAATGTCTCTACAAAACTTCGTTTTCCTTTTACCGTAACCTTAACCGTATCACCATCCACAATATCATAGACTTGATTTGCCGATGTGATTACATTTTCATTTAATATCTGTACCGGTATGTCATAAAATGTTTTTGATGTCGTCGGGTCCGTTATATTAATGATAACCAGCCAAAACAAAAAAGCGACAATCACCGATACAATTTTAAGCATTAATTTACTGGTCAGTTTCTTTTTCATCTTTTTTGCGCCCCTTCCACCATTTCATTTTTCCTTCATCCGGATTTCTTTTAGCAGCTTCCTGCAAACGTATCATCAGTGTGTCCGCATCCACTTTCCGATAAAGTTTACCATCACAAGCCAATGAAACAAAACCTGTTTCCTCCGAAACAATAATAGTAAGAGAATCCGACACTTCGCTGATGCCAAGACCGGCACGGTGTCTCGTTCCCAATTCCTTGCTCACTGCCAGATTGTTAGACAGTGGCAGATAACACGTCGCTGACACAATCCGGTTATCGCGTAAAATCACTGCTCCATCATGAAGCGGTGTATTATGCTCAAAAATATTTACTAATAACTGACTGCTGATTTTTGCACCAATCGGAATTCCGGTTCTCTCATACTCGCGGCACTGGATTTCTTTCTCCACAACAATCAATGCGCCCGTTTTCACACGTGCCATATCATAAACAGCCTTTATCACGGCTTCAATGCTTTCTGCCGAATATCTCTCATTTTTCGACTTTTGATTATCAAAGGTCAGTGAGCTTAAAATCTTTTTTCTTCCAAGCTGCTCCAGAGCATTTCTAAGTTCCGGCTGAAAAATGACAACAAGTGCCATAATTCCGACTACCATCGCATTCTGGAATACCCAAAGCACAACATTCATTTCCAACACAAGTGCCACTAAGAAAATAATTCCAAGAATCACCATACCTTTTAGCAAAACCCATGCTCTCGTATCTTTTATCCACAAAATAATGTGATAAAAGGCAAAGGCTATGATGGCAATTTCAAGCACATCTGTGATCGTAAAGTCGGGAATCGTAAGCCACGCCACATAATCCCTAAAAAAACTAATGATTGTGTTCATCCGCCACACGCTCCAATCTATTCAAAATTATTAAAATCATTTTCCAATTCTTTCTCCAATTCACTTCTTAAATCCTGATTTTCATCATCCTCGTCCGGGACAATTCTTGTCACTGTCTTATCAACGGCGGCAACTTTAATCTTCGGAACTGCTGTCACATAATAATAATATTCATCATCTTCAAACTGTAGCTTACGTGTTCCATGGTAATCCAGTGTCAATCGAAAAAACTGTATCATGTAAGCAACCAGCATACAGACGACAATAGATACAACCATCGGCAGTAAATTCACATTTAACTCTAAAAAAATATTAGCAAAAAGCAAAATGGATAAGTTTAAAATGGCTCCTACCAAAATTGCTATCTGCGAAGCATACTGTATCTTACTTCTCCGAATCAGATACACACAAATAAATGTCAGCACAAATGCCGCTAACAATGTGTACAAAAGTAAATTTCCCCGCAAATAATCCAAAAGATACTTCAGCGGTTCAAAAAAAGTACTCTCCTGCGTCATACGTGATGCCGCCAGTGCATATTCCTGCACACCGCACAGTACAAAATAGAAAAATACGCTGGATATCAATGCCGGAATCATCACCGGTGAAAAGAACAAGCCGCCCACAATCGGAACCAAATAGCTAATCTGAAGGACACTCAGCACCGGAACCGATGCCAGCACTACACTCTGGCGATTCGCAAGCCGTCCAAACAACAGATAGTAAATCAACACAATCAGCAAAATGGCAACCGCAATCAGTTCAGAAACCTGAAACACTTCAATTTCCGTCACGAGGAAAACACACAGAGGCGATGCCATATCCGGTGTAACCGCACAAATCACGGCAAGAAGAAGCACAATCCAGTGATTGGCAAGAAACGCCTGATAATTCAACTGACTGGTGATAATCATCAAAGTTATAATCATCAAAACAGCCTTTCCAAAGCACCTCAAAATCCGGTAATGCTTTTCGAAAAAACTCTTTAACCTGCTTTTCAGGGTAAGCAAAGCCATCATCATAACGTTTCCTCCTCTCCCTCTTTTTCATATAGTTCCTCTAATTCCATCAACGTTACATAATATTCTTTTACTCTTGCACGCGATTCATCATATGCACGCCCGGCAATTCTGGCAGTAAAAATCACAAAAAGAATCTCCGCCGCCACAAATACAATACCGCCATAAATAAGTATCGTCCGGTAAGGAAGCTCCCAAACATGCTGCATAACGTAATCCATGTGGTATAAAACCGATAAAAGAATACCCAAAACAAAAGCAACAAATACTGCCAATATTGTCTTCAATATCTGCATACGCACATAATCCATCCGCCAATAGTGAGTTCGCTTCAAATCAGAGCTGCCTATTCCCTTTTCATAATCCGCCAATCGTATCATTTTACGAATTCTTTCTTCACTTAGCAAATAAACACCTCCTGATTCATATTTTATCACAAAAAATAGTGATAGAAAAGTGTCATTTTAATGGAAAAACAAAAAAACAAGGAAGCCGCAAAGGTTTCCCTGTTTTTCGTTTTTATTTCATCTTTTTCGCGTTTAAAGGTCAAAATGTTTTGTATTTTCAGCCAATTCTTCTGACAGTTTGCGAAGTTCTCCGGTCGCTTTAGTGCACACCGAAAGAATTTCATTAAACTCAAGCATGGATGCTGAGGTTTCTTCCGTGCTGGCTGCATTTTCTTCTGCAATTGCTGCCAATCCATCAACAATTGATGTAACCTTATTTTTCTTATCCTCTAAGGCTTCTGCCTGCTTACGAATCTTCTCAATGGCATCTGCCACTGTGCCAATCTCATTTTGTAACAGATTGAACATCTGGCTTGTTTCCGAAAGCTTGTCATTTTGAACACCAATCTTATCCATTACCTTACTCATCGTCTGAACGCTTGTATCAGAATTCACCAAAAGTGTATCCACAATTTCAACAATCTTTTCTGCCGACTGGCGAGACTGCTCAGAAAGGGCACGAATCTCATCTGCCACAACAGCAAATCCTTTACCGTGTTCACCTGCTCTCGCCGCCTCGATACTCGCATTTAAGGACAACAGATTCGTCTGAGCAGCAATATCCGTAATCAATTCAGTTGCTTCTTTAATCTGTTTTGCCGACTGGTTCGTTAAATCGGTCTGCTTCTGTACTTCAATAACTGACTGCTTCGTCTGCTCACTAATCGCATTTAATTCTTCCAGATTACTGCCGGCGGTCTCATTATATTCTTCCATCTTCTCAGAACTAGCATGAAGGTTCTCCACATTTGCCGAAGTTTCTTCCAACGCCTGTCCCATCTCAGCAACCTGCTGGTTCGCACTCATCGTCTCATCCGCCTGACTGGTCGCACCGGAAGCAATTTCCTCAACCGCTGTATTTACACTATCCACCGAATCCGTAATGTTGGCAAAGGACTCTGCAAACTGATTTGAAAAACCATCCAGCGCCTTCGCAGAAGATGTAATATTGGTAAGAATTTCACGGAGCGAATGAATCAGACTCTGAATTGCTCTTGCAATATCACCAACTTCATCGCCTCGTTCCAAAAGTACAGGCTTCATCTCAAACTGAAGCGCACCTTTCGCCACATTGCCAAGGTTTGACACGGCACCATCAATACTCTTTACAATACGTTTCACCATAAAAAGTACAATAATAAATGCCGCCAAAAAAATCACCAACATAACAACCGCCATTGATATAATGGTATTTCTGAGACTCTGTGTCACCTGATTCTGGGTACGTCCGCAGAATACACTACCGGCAAACTCTTTCGTACCCGGCTGGTAGAGTGGCACATAATAGCCATAATAATCTGTTCCCAGCACATCTACATTTGTTGCAAAATACTCTTCACCTTTTTTCAAGGTATCATAAACCTCGGATGACATTTTTGTATTAATTTCACGTTTTCCAGATTCATCTTTTAATGTTGTCACTTCTCTGACATCACCAAAGAACAATGATACTTCAACATCCTGTTCATCTTTAAGCTGGTCAACCAGTTTATAATTTCCACTCAACATCGTATTGCCCTTATAGAGATTATCCCCCTTCATGACAAACTTTTCATTCCCCTCAGTTGCCAAATATGTCTGTCGTAAACTTCTGGCAATACCGCTTATCTCTCGTTTTACTAAATCTTCAGATAAATCACTTTGTTTATATGCACTCAACAAAATTCCGGCAATCGTTATCAGAAAAATCGGAATAACCACCGTCAGACTTAATTTCAACGCAAGACGTGCACCTTTTTTTTGATTCACAAAAAATTCCCCCTTTTGATAAATTAAAACTATAATATATAAATATTATGCTATACTATTATAACATCTTTCTTCTTTTGCTACAAGAGATAAGTTGTTGTTTGTGGTAAGTGTTCGTTGGCTCTTTTTTTGTTTTCCGTAATTTCGTAGAAAAGCTTTGCGTCTCGTGGTTCTACGTTCCACTCCGGTCCGCGCAGGTCAGAGGTTCCCCGAACCTCTTGCGCCACTTTCGTTTAACAAACGCGTAAGGGTATGGGCATGCAAAATACGCAAGCCTCATACCCACGTGTTTGTACCCACGAGTCACAAAGCTTTTTTACGAAATTACTGGAATTCAAAGCAACTGACAGCGAACATTTGTCACAAGCCAACCAACCATCCCCCACAATCAGTCTATAGCAAAAGTTTTTCTACATTATCTAAAAGGATGATTTTTTTCAGCACACCACAATCGGCAGGGAAAAGTTTTGAGTGGAGTGCGTTATATGTGCGTGGGTATCTGATATGCGTATTGTGCATATCGATACCCCTACGCACATATCAGCGAGAGCGGCGCATGACACTCAAACTTTTCCCTGCCGATTGTGAAGTCCTGAAAAACTCTCCTCCTAAATAATGTAGGAAAACGTCTCTCTCTCATGATACTGCCGCACCAATTCAGCGAGTGTAACTCTCTCAAGCACATCATCTACAGCATTATCCACTTCCTGACCCAAATCGCGAACCAGTGCATTCATCGTGCGGTTGTTTTCACTTTCTCTGTAGCCATCCAAATCCACGGCATTTCGCTGTCCCTCAATGGCACCGACCACATCTTTAGCGGTACATCGTCTGGTTTCTTCCGGAAGATAATAGCCGCCCTTGCTGCCGCGAATCACGTGCACAATCCCGGCGTGACGCAGTTTAGAAGCCACCTGTTCCATATATTTCTCTGACAAATCGTATTCTTTAGCCACCTGTTTGACCGTCACCGTACTGCCATCATGCAGTGCAAGGTCAATCAGAAAAAATAATGCATACTGACCCTTTCTCGTAATATACATAACAACCCCTCTTTCCTAATTTCTATCCTGCTCCAAAGAAGCAATTGCCACGGCACCATCGGAAACCGCTGTAATAACCTGACGAAGCGGTTTGGTTCTCACATCGCCTGCCACATAAATTCCCGGCACATTCGTCCGGCAGTCCTCCCCGGCACAAATATAGCCGGCATCGTTTCTCTCAACTACATCCTTCACAAATGCTGTCTGCGGCTCCATGCCAACAGCAATGAAAATACCGGATAACTCAATTTCTTTTTCCTCCCCGGTCTGGTTCTGTGTAAGAATCACTTTCTGTACCATACCGTCTCCGGCAATTTCTTTCACTTCATAATAAGGAAGAAATTCGATATTTTCCGCTGCCATCACTTTTTCGGAAAGTTCCTTAGCCGCGCGAAGACCTTCCCTGCGGTGAATCAAATACACTTTTTCACAAAGATTTGCCAGATACAGCGCATCCTCTAACGCCACATCACCACCGCCGACAACCGCCGTCGTTTTATTCTTAAAAAATGCACCATCGCAGGTTGCACAGTACGAAACGCCTGCACCGGTCAATTCTTCTTCTCCTTTTACAGAAAGTTTTTTATGCCCTGCACCGGTTGCCACTAACACGTTTTTTGTGCAGATGGTTTCACCGTCTTCTAATTGCACTTTTTTATATTCGGATTCATTTTCCACGGAACTCACTTCTGCGTCTATAAAGGGAACAGAAAGTGCATCCGCATGTTCTCTGAATTTCATTGCCAGCGAATATCCGGATTCTCCGTAAAGTCCCAGATAATTGTCCACACGTTCCGTCGTCACAATCTGTCCGCCGCTAAATCCTGCCTTCTCAATGACAACAACATCTAACATTGCACGTTTTGCATAAACGGCCGCTGACAAGCCCGCCGGTCCGCTTCCTATAATTACCAAATCTTTTACCTGTTCTGCCATCGTATCCCTCCTAATCTACTTCTGATTGGCAAACTTTCTAATCTGCTCACATGTCATTTCAATATCCTTATCCGTATGTTCCGCTGACACAAACATAGCCTCAAACTGAGACGGTGCCAAATAAATGCCCTCTTTCAGCATCGCCTTAAAATAAGCCGAATAGCGATTTGTATCCGAGGTCTGCACCGTATCATAATCAACCACTTTTTCACCGGTAAAAAACAAACTCATAAGTGAGCCAACCTGATTTACACAGACCGTTTCTCCAAATGTTTCACGCATCACTGCTGCCAGTTTTTCTGCCTTTTTCTCAATGGTTTCATAAATCGTATCCGAATCACGCAGAATTTTCAGTGTCTCAATTCCTGCAGTCATTGCAATCGGATTTCCCGAAAGCGTTCCTGCCTGATACACTTCACCAAGCGGTGCAACGCACGACATAATTTCTTTTCTGCCTCCATATGCGCCTACCGGCATACCGCCGCCAATGATTTTTCCAAGTGTCGTCAAATCCGGTGTCACGCCGTAATACTCCTGCGCACCTCCTTTTGCCAGACGAAAGCCTGTAATGACCTCATCGAAAATCAAAAGAGATTGATACTTTTTTGTAATCTCCCGTAAAAAAGGCAGAAAACCTTCTTCCGGACAAACCACACCCATATTGGCTGCCACCGGCTCCACAATAACCGCCGCAATGTTATCACCATATTTTTCAAACAATGCTTTTACCGATTCCGGTTTATTATACTCAGCAATCAATGTTGTCTCTGTATAACCCTTTGGCACACCGGCACTGTCCGGCACAGCCTGCAAAAGTGCCGCAGAACCTGCCTTTACCAAAAGTCCGTCTGAGTGACCATGATAACAACCCTTAAATTTTACAATGTAATCTTTGCCGGTATATCCTCTCGCCACACGGATGGCGCTCATCACCGCTTCCGTTCCGGAATTTACCATACGCATCATTTCCATCGATGGCATCATGTCATGAATTAACGACGCAATTTCATATTCTTTTTTCGTCGGCGCCCCAAAGGTAAGTCCCTGTTCACATGCCTGTTTCACCGCTTCAATCACAGCCGGATATGCATGTCCCAAAATTCCCGGACCATACGAACAAACATAATCAATATAATCATTCCCATCCTCATCCAAAATATGAGAACCTTTTCCACTTTTTACAAATACCGGTGTTCCGCCCACATTGCGGAATGCACGAACCGGCGAATTTACACCACCGGGCAGAAAGTGTTCGGATTTTTCAAATAACTGTTCCGACTGTGTCATAGCCTTACTTCCTTTCTCTATTGATAAAACTGCTCAAGCGCCCTGCCTAAATGTTCTAAATCGCATTGCTCTGGAACCACATCCACATCGATTCCATACGCCTGCAGTCTTTTTTTCGTCACTTCACCAATCGCCGCAACCGCAACATGCTCTTTTTTGCGGCCACGCTCCCATTCTCCTATCTTGTCCTTACCCATTCGGGAAACAAACGCCTCAACGCCGGATGCGCTGAAAAATGCAGCCACGTCCATATTCTTCCACATGGACAAATCCCCCGAAAAGGTCCCCTCGACATCATAAAAAGGGATTTCCGTAATCGTAACAGGCTTCTTTTGCAGTTCTAAAACAAGTTCTTCACTTGCCTGCAAAGCCCTCGGAAGAAGCAGATGTTCTCCCGGTTTCACGACATCTGTAAGCCCTTTGGCAAGAGCCTCTGTCGTAAACTGTTTTGGCATATAATCCGCATAAAATCCATACGTTTCCAGTGCCTTTTTCGTTCCGCTGCCAACGACAGCAAAACGAACCTTCGCAAACTCCCGTCTGTCAATTTGTTTCTTATCTGCCTCAGCAAAAAATAAATGAACCGCATTCTGGCTTGTGAAAACAATCCAGTCATATTTTTTTATCTGAGATAATTCATCCAAAAGTTTCTCTGTGCCATCCGCACGGACAACTTTCATTTCACAAAGAGGAAAAACAAAAACCCCTTTATCTTCCATCATCTCACGCAGTTTATTATGCAGTTTCTGCGTTGCTGTTGTACCGATTTTTTTCCCGGCAAGCACACCAAAATCCTCACTGACAAAATGATATTTTGCCGTCTGTCCCACAACAAAAACCGCCGGGGAAGTAATTTTATTTTCAATTACTTTATCCGCAATATCAAAAAGTGTTCCATGGACACGTTTCTCATCCGGCATCGTTCCGTGGGAAATCACCGCAACAGGTGTAGATGCATCCTGTCCCTGTTCCATCAGCCGGTCTGCAATCGTACGGATATTTGCGACACTCATCAAAAATACACTCGTGCCATCCTGTTTCGTAATATGAGAAAAGGATTGCTCTGCGCCCTCTTTTGTGTGACCGGTAAATACATGAAAACTGCGGCTTTCCTTGCGGTGTGTCAAAGGAATTCCGGCAAGCTCACTCACCGCCACCGCACTTGTCACCCCCGGCACCAAAGCAAATGGGATTTTCTCTTTCTGCAGTGCTAAAACTTCCTCGCCGCCACGCCCAAAAACAAATGGGTCACCGCCCTTTAAACGGACGACATTTTTATATTGTTTTGCCGTCTGAATCAGTATTTCATTAATCTCTTCCTGCTTCTTTGCGTGGCTCATCGGTTTCTTTCCCACATATATTTTGTGACAGTTTTCAGAAACCACAGAAAGCAGTTCCTCCGACAAAAGCCTGTCATATATGACCGCATCGCATTTTTGCAGCAGACGAAGTCCTTTTACCGTAATTAACTCCGGATTTCCGGGACCCGCTCCGATTAAATAAACCATACTATGATTTCCTCTCCTGACACAATTTTTCTACAAGATTTTGCCAATCTCCTCTGTCCCCCTGCACCGACCGCCGGATTACTTCTCCCTCTTTTTCTTCCATCAGAGAAAGATTCATCCTATGTCCATCGAGGGTACACAAAACACCAATTGGCTCATGGCATCCGGCATTTAATTTCATGAGGACCGCGCGCTCTGTCCGCAGACACTCTGCTGTATGAACATCCGAAATTTTTTCAGCAAGTTCATTAGCAAGCGTTCCTTTTTTTGTCTCCATCGCAATCACTGCCTGACCTGCCGCCGGAAGCATCTCCTTTACAGAAAGATACTCGTAAACAAAATCCGAATCGTTGTCAATACCCTGCCGCCTAATTCCGGCAGCCGCCAACACAATCGCATCGTACTCGCCTGCCCGCAGTTTATTGAGCCTTGTGCCGATATTTCCTCGAAGACTTTTGCAGACGGCATTCGGATACATCTTTTTAATCTGGCACTGTCTGCGCAGACTCCCTGTTCCAATGGTAAAAACAGAATCTTTTGTAAAGGAAGTTTCCTTTTTGTAAATGAGTACATCCTGCACACAGGCACGCTCCAAAACACCGGCAACCGTAAGTCCGCCTTTACACGGGTTTGGCATATCTTTTGCACTGTGCACCGCCACATCAATCGTATCGTCTAAAAGCGCCTGTTCAAATTCTTCAACAAACACAGCTTTTCCACCAAAGGAAGGAATCGGCGAATCCTTTTCCTTGTCGCCCCTGGTCGTCATATACACAATCTCATATTCGTACTCCGGAAATGCCTCCTGCAATTTTGAAACAACCAGTCCGGTCTGAATTTTTGCCAGTTCACTTTTTCTTGTACCAATCCGAATGACTGATTTTTTCCACTCTTTTTTTACCATGTCCAACATAATCTCTTTCCGTTTTTCTTCCTCCGGCTCTGTTTTCAAAACCTCATTTCTTTTTTCAAGAAGCGTCTTTGCCATATCTCCGCAGTTATCCGGCAGATGGCTCTTAATACTCTTTTTTATCTGAGAAGCTAACGCCGGAGCACTGCCACCGGTCGAAACCGAAACTACGACATCATCCTGCTTTATAATTGCCGGAAAATAAAAACCGCAGTCTTTTTTGACATCCACCACATTGACAAGAATCCGTTTGTCCTTACAAATGGCAGCGATATGGGAATTGACTTCACTGTCATTCGTCGCCATAATCACCACATCGGCTCCTTCGATATCACCATCCTCAAATGGTCTTTGAACCAATAAAAGGGCATCTTGTTTCGATTCAATTTTCTGCAATTCATCGCAAATTTTTGGTGCAATCACCGTAACACGTGCCCCAAACGACAGCATCATAGAAACTTTTCGGTATGCCACTTTGCCACCGCCGCCGATAACACATAACTTATCCTGCATTTGAATCATAAATGGGAAAAATGCCATTTCGACCTCCTCGATATAGAAGAAAGAAGGCAGACGCTACCTTCTTTCCTTTTTATTACGAAATTACTAATTCCTCTTTTGTCACCTGTTTTTCCTCATCGACACGGAACGCATTCAATACCGGATTGTCTGCTTCCATCAACGATAAAATCAGATAATTTGCCTTGGAATCATAGGCAAGCCGTTTGTCCTCCTCCGATGGTCTCGATGGAGACTCCGGATGAGAATGGAAATTGCCAAGCGGCACATAGCCATTTTTACGCATATCTTTGACTGCCGCAAGCTGCTCTTTCGGATCCATGGAAAAATGCTCGTTGCTCTCATCCATGTTTGTCAGGAGATAAACCTTTTTCACATACTGTTTTTCCCCTTCCACAACACCGCCAATCAAACCACAGGCTTCATTCGGAAGACCTTCTTTGCAGTGAGCTAACATTTTCTCATAATCACTTTTTGTCAAAAATAACATATCCTTTTCTTCCTTTCCGCCTACTTTCCGTCACACTCTACCTGCTCGTAATCAATTAACTCCGTAATTGTCGGATGATCACCGCAGACTGCGCAGGTGCCATTTGCCTTTGGCAGTTTAATCGTGTGAAATTCCATCTTAAGGGCATCATAAGTCAAAAGTTTTCCGGTCAGCAAATCACCAACACCAATCAGATACTTAATTGCTTCCATCGCCTGCAAACTTCCGATAACACCGCCCATAGCACCGATAACACCAGCCTGTTTACAGGTAGGAACAGCATCCTTCGGAGGCGGATCCTTGAAGACGCAGCGGTAGCATGGTCCTTCCCCCGGAACATAGGTCATAAGCTGGCCCTTAAAGCGGATGATTCCTGCATGGGAAAATGGTTTCTTTGCCATTACGCAGGCATCGTTAATCAAAAATTTCGCCGGGAAGTTATCTGTACCATCAATGATAAAATCATAATCCGCAATCAAATCCATAATATTTTCCGATGTTACAAACTCGCGGTATGTATTTACTACCACATCACTGTTCATTGCATTCATCGTCTCTTTTGCCGATTTTACTTTTGCTTTACCTACATCTGCCGTGCCATGAATAATCTGACGCTGCAAGTTCGACAAATCTACCTCATCCGCATCGACAATACCAATGGTTCCAACACCGGCTGCTGCCAGATACATTGCTGCCGGAGCACCAAGTCCGCCGGCTCCGATAATGAGGACTTTGCCGTTTAACAGCTTTTTCTGTCCTTTCACGCCCACTTCCTGCAAAATAATATGCCGGGAATAGCGCTCCATCTGCTCATTTGTAAACGCCATTAATTTGCGCCTCCTCCCATGAAATAAAGAAATTCTACGACATCATTTTCTTTGAGTGCCGTTGTAGCAAAATCTGTGCTTTCCACAAATTCATCGTTTACTGTTACGGTTACATAATCCGGGTTTTCCACTTTCTCAACCTCAATGAGTTTTGCGATTGTCAAACCCTCATCGTATGTTTTCTTTTCTCCAGCTACGGTTACTACCATTTTCATATCCTCCTTTATAAAACTTCCTCTACAGCTTCTTCTAACTCTTTCCGCTTTACAAGACCTCGGATTCGGTTTACTTCTTTTCCCTCTTTGAAAAACAAAAGGGTTGGGGAAGCTGCTACTTCATATTTTTGTGCCAGTTCGGCATCAAAATTCACATTTACTTTGACAACGATAAGTTTATCCTCATAGTCATCTTCAATTCCGCCTAAAACCGGCGATAATTGTTTACATGGAATACAGCTATCCGAATAAAATTCAACGATAACCGGAAGAGACGCCTTAAGAACTTCGGCTTCAAACTCTTCTGCATTCACTCGCTTTGCCATGTCCTGCCTCCTATTCTTCTACCTTTTTAACAATCAAATCATAGGTGCCATTTTCATTGTCAATCAATTTCAGAACCTGCTGTCCTTCTTCCTTAAAACTTCTTGGCACATTCTGAACCGGTTCTCCATCATTCATCGTAACCGCTAACACCTGTCCGATTTCCAACTCTTCCATTGCTACTTTTGCCTTTACAAATGTCATCGGGCAGACAACATCCGTAATATCTACTCTTTCATCTACTTCAAACTCAGCCATGATATGCCTCCTTCATCTTTTCTATAAATTTATCTTCGCCAACTCTCTCGATTGTAAACCGGAAACGTTCGCTTGGATTTGCATTATCATCAAAAAACTGAATTGCTGCGTCTGTTACACGGAACAAATCTTCCTCGGATTCAATGACCGGTAAAATTTCCTCACCTTTGTGAATCCGGTTACCAAACAGTCCGCCAAATGATACAAGATAACCGCTTTTTGCATCCCATGCATCCGTCGGGCAGGCCTTCACGCAGCGTCCACAGTAATTACATTTACTCTCATCCACTTTAATTTTATTATCCTCAAGAGTAATCGCACCGGTGCGGCATGCCTTAACACAGACACCACAGGAAATACAGGCATCTTCTTTCCACTGCACTTTCGTTGCGCCTTTGATACCAACATCATTTTCCTCTGCCTTTAAGCAGTTGTTCTGACAGCCGGTCACACCAAATTTAAACTTATGTGGAAGTTCTCTGGCGAAATATCTCTCATCCAGTTTTTTTGCAATATCATATGTGTCAATGTTGCCACTTGGACAAATCTGATTTCCCTGACAGGAAGTAATCGTACGAACACGTGGTCCGCACACACCCGGCTTACAGCCACCTTTTGCCAAATCTTCTTTTACGGCATCAATATCATCTAATTTGATAAATGGAATTTCCACGCTCTGACGGGAGGTCAAGTGAACATGTCCATCTCCATATTTGTCTGCTACTTCCGCAATTGTCTTCAAATTCTCTGCGGTTAAGTTTCCTCCTACGACTGCCAATCGAAGAGAAAAACAATTTTTTTGTTTCTGGCGCATAAATCCGCCCTTTTTCAGTGTACTGTAATCTACTGCCATTTTCTTATCCTCCTGCTCTTTCTACTTGAGTGCGTGCTTAAAATCTTCGATTAAATCTTCCACATCTTCAATTCCAACACTAATGCGAATCAAATCATCAAAAACGCCCGCTTCTTCTTTTTCTTTTTGTGTACTGTGTGCATTCAGCGTCGATTCCGGATGAATGATTAACGTTTTTGTATCGCCAATATTCGACACAATTTTCGGTATTGTCAATGTGTTAATCAAATCAAACGCACGCTCTTTGGAGCCAACTCGAATTGTAAGAATTGCTCCATATCCATTTTGCAGAACTTTCTCTGCCTGTGCATGCCATAAACTGTCACTAAGTCCCGGATAATTCACTGTTACATCCGGATACGTATTTAAAAATTCAGCCAGTTTTTTCGCATTATCGCAGGCCCGCTCCATGCGCAGACCCAGAGTTTCCATACCTAAGAGATTATAAAACGCTGTCTGTGGAGACAAACAGGCTCCCGTATTACGGAACAGACCGTTTCGCAGTTTTGCCGTAAAAGCAAATTTGCCAAACTTCGCATACTCTGCCATGCCCGGATATTTCTCCTTGTCCCAGCGAAAAGCACCGCTGTCGGTAATCACACCACTGATGGCGTCACTGTTGGCATTGATGTATTTCGAGGTCGAATTGACTACAATGTCCGCTCCTTTTTCAATCGGGCGTACTAAATATGCCGTTGCTACCGTGTTATCCATCACAAGTGGCAGATTATGTTTGTGTGCTGTCTCTGCTAACTTCTCAATATCCACAACGTCAAGTTTTGGATTACCAATCGTCTCTGCGAAAATCACGCGGGTCTTTTCATTGATGGCGGCTTCCACCGCCTGCTCATCGTGAATATCCACAAATACTGTCTTAATGCCAAATGCCTCAAAATCATGAAACACATCGATGGAACCGCCGTACAAACTTGTACTCGCTAAAATTTCCTCGCCCGCACGGACAACATTTAACAGCGCATTCGTAATCGCTGCCATACCGGATGCACAGGCAACCGATGCAATTCCACCTTCCAATGCTGTCATTTCATTTTCAAAAGCCAAAATCGTCGGATTATTGATTCTCGTATAAGAAAATCCGTTTGCTTTATTATGAAACAACTTTTCATGCTGTTCTGCCGAAGACTGGTAAAAAGCACTGGAATGATAAATCGGAGTCAGTGTAGCACCGGTCTCCTTATCCCCTTTTTCTACCTGATGCAGTAGTGCTGTATTAAATCTCATGGCGTCCTCCTCTAAATGTAATCACCGCGTTTTGCTTCATTACCCAAAAAGACGGACTGCTCACGGATATAATCCGCTGCCCACTTCGCATCTGCGCCCTCGTCAAGCCAGTTACTTAAGTACGATTCACTCTTATTCTGAATGGTATCTGCCTGCTTTTTATCAACTAACAATAATACAACAATACCGGCACGATGTAAATGTTTAATCACACAGTCAATATCATCATTTTTTCCAGGGGCATACAAATATGTATGTCTGCCATCCAGATTCAGAATTTTCTCGACGTCTTCCACAAACGCACGGTTTATCTTCTTGTCATCTTTTACAAATTCAACTGTAATTGCTTTCTGTCCATTGGTTGCCGCACGCACGGCTCTATCCACACGACCTTCGTAGACACTGTGCTCTTTCTCATGCACTTCTTCCACGACACCGCAGGCAGAAGTCATATTCGTCACACGGTCAATCAAAATGAATTCACCCATCGTTTTATGATTCTTAAATTCATCGATGACAATGCGGTCTGCCAGTGAAATTTTGCAGCTTGCAATCTCATTTTTAGCAAGATTTTTTACATCCTTTTTCTCACCGGTATTAACATCTACCGCATAAGAAATTTCTGTCACAGAACAAGGAATTGTTTTCGTTCCGAGTTTAAAGAAGAAGTTTTTGCCACGGAACAATTCGTCATCGTCCATCCACAAAATCGTAGCAGTCAGAGTCGATGCCGTTTTCACACCGGAATCTACCGTAAGTACACAGCCGCGGGAAACATCCACTTCCCTGTCTAACTGAATGGTAACCGGCTGGCCTTTTTTCGCCTCTTTACTATCCTTATCACCAACATAAATACTTTTTACTTTTGCCTTTTCATTGCTTGGCAGCGTTGTCAGCTCGTCTCCCACATGGATATTTCCATTTTCTACCTGTCCCTGGAAACCACGGAAGGTATGGTCCGGACGGCACACACGCTGTACCGGCATATAAAATCCTTTTTCATGAGAATCCTCTGCCACATCCACATCTTCCAAATAAGAAAGAAGAGTTGGTCCTTCATACCAGTCAATCGCATCGGATTTCTTTGTTACATTATCTCCTTCCGTTGCGGAAACCGGAATAATCTGAATTGTCTGAAGATTCAGTTCACCGGCAAGTTCTTGAATCTGTTTTTCGATTTCATCAAAACGCTCTTTACTGTAATCAACCAAATCCATTTTATTAACAGCAAATACAAACGAGTTGATTCCCATCAGCGCACAGATTCTTGCATGACGTCTTGTCTGAATCAAAACGCCCTGTGTGGCATCAATCAAAATAACTGCCAAATCCGCAAAGGAAGCACCTACTGCCATGTTTCTTGTATACTCTTCATGACCCGGCGTATCTGCTACAATAAAACTTCTCTTATCTGTCGTAAAATAGCGGTATGCCACATCAATTGTAATTCCCTGTTCTCTCTCTGCCATCAATCCGTCAAGCAAGAGCGAATAATCAATCGCACCGCCGCGGCTTCCGACTTTACTGTCAAGTTCCAACGCTTTTTCCTGATCGGCATAAAGAAGTTTTGAATCATACAGGATATGACCGATCAAGGTTGATTTTCCGTCGTCCACGCTTCCGCATGTAATAAATTTTAATAATCCGCTCATCTTAGAAATACCCCTCTCTCTTTCTTCTTTCCATACTTCCTGCTGCCTCATTATCAATTACTCGTGTCGTTCTCTCTGACGATACGGCACTAAGTGTCTCATCAATAATTTCATCCAATGTAGTCGCCGTCGACTCGCATCCTCCGGTCAGAGGATAGCATCCCAATGTACGGAAACGTACACTCTTATGCTCAATTTTTTCACCCGGACGTAATTTCATGCGGTCATCATCCACCATAATAATGTTGCCATCGCGGTAAACAACCGGGCGGACTTTTGCAAAATACAAAGAAGGAATCTCAATTTTTTCTCGTCTTATGTACTGCCAAATATCCGTCTCTGTCCAGTTGGAAAGTGGGAACACTCTCACTTCCTGATGTTTCTGAATCTGGGAATTATATAATTTCCACATCTCCGGACGCTGGTTTTTCGGATCCCAGGCATGATGCTCATTTCTAAAAGAAAAGATTCTCTCTTTCGCACGGGACTTTTCTTCATCTCTTCGTCCGCCGCCAAATGCTGCGGTAAAACCATATTTATCAAGCGCCTGTTTCAATGCCTGTGTCTTCATGATATCGGTGTAAGCAGAACCATGATCAAATGGATTAATGCCCTGCTTTACTCCTTCCTCATTGATATATTCAATCATTTCAATGCCAAGTTCTTTCGCTCTTCTGTCACGGAACTCAATCATTTCTTTAAATTTCCATGTCGTGTTTACGTGCAAAAACGGAAATGGAGGTTTCTCCGGATAAAAAGCTTTCATTGCCAGGTGTAACATAACCGAACTGTCTTTTCCAATCGAATACAGCATAACCGGTTTTTCACATTCCGCCGCAACTTCGCGAATGATATAAATTGCCTCTGCCTCCAGTTCATCCAGATGTGATAATTCACTCATATCGTTTTCCTTCCTTTCTTCTCTCCTCGTTAATATTTGTTGGACTCTTTCGTATTTAGAACAATCTGCTCGGTTTCGCCATCCTGTCTGTATATCTGCCAGTACAGCTTGTCTCCTTTTTTGTCGACTGTCATTTTGCTTCCCATACCGCCGATATCGGCTCCTAAGTAGAGGGAAATCGCACCGAAGTGACATTCTTTCACACAAGAGGAACATCCCCAGCAGTCCTTCGGGTACTTGATATAGGCTTTCCCTGCCTCATTCATTTTAATAAGGCTTCCCGGACATACCTGCTCGCAGGCTTTACAGCCTTTGCAGAGCGCCTGATTCATCGTGATGCTCATAATGCTCCTCCCTTCCAACTAATTTACGGGTAAATACGGTGATTTTGCCATCTTCCATTTTGGAATTAACATACTTTAACCAGTCACCGCTCTTTTTAGGATAATCTAAATTTTCATCAAAACTGTGCCATCTTGTCTCTTTTCTTGCAAAAAGATGAGCAATTACCGATTTGCACACGGTAAGACGTTCTTTCAATTCATACACAAACATCAACTCATGCATATCACCGGCGTTTACATTTTTGGCAAGTTTTTCTATTTTTTCAATCTTTTCTTTCGCAAGCGCAAGCTGTTTTTCATTGAATTGATAATGCGTGGAAATACCTCCGGCATACTCATCCATTACTTTCTGCATTGCCTCTTCCAGTGCTTCCGTCTCATACATACTGCCTTCATTTGATAAGTAGCGGTTGTACTCCGTAATCTTTGCATCGAGAACTTTTTTCTCCGTGTTCTCATCAGCTGTCGTTTCTTTATCTCTTTCCTCATTCAATTGAGAAACTATTTTCTTGGCTGCGATTTCACCTTCAACCATCGCACCGGTCACATATTTCTGCGGACATCCGCCTGCCACATCTCCTGCGGCAAACAAACCATGAATCGTAGTCTCTCTGTCGGTATCAACCCAGTAGCCGCTCGCTGTATGGCCACCGACGATATAAGGCTCAGTGCCCTCGATTTCGACATTCTGCTCACTCGGATTTTTACCCGATTCAAGCCATTTGAGTGTCTGGCTTGGTGCCATGTTTAAGTACGCTTTTTTCAGCGACTCATCCTGCTCTGCGGTAATGCCCTCTGTTCTCAGATAACACGGTCCGCGCCCCTCTAAATTTTCCATCACCGTGCCGTAGACACGCTCCGATGTTGTCAGACCGTATTTATCTTCGTATACTTCTCCTTTGGCATTCACCTGCTTCGCACCAACGCCCTGAGCAATCGTTCCGGTCGGTGCAATTGTGTCTTTACAGCGAAGTGCGATAAAACGCATTTCAAATGTTGTCATTTCTGCTCCGGCACGAATCCCCATCGCATAACCGGCTCCGGTATTAAACGGCGGATACCACATTTTGTGGCGGGAAAATCCCGGATTATTCGGCCGGTACAAACCTGCCGCACCGCCGGTCGCACAGAGCACCTTCTTTGCTCTTATCTCATAGGCGGTACCTTCTTCAATCGAAAAGCCGAAAGCTCCTTTGATTTCATTCTCCTCCACAATGTAATCGGTAATGTTAATCCGGTTTAAAATTGTGACATCCTCTAATTTTTCTACCGCCTTTGCCAAAAGCGGCTTCATATTTTCTCCATTTATTTTTATGTTGCGGTTTCCTCTGGCAACATAGTTTCCATTTTCATCTTTTAAAATAACAAGTCCTAAGTTTTCCATTTTATGTGTCACACGGTTTAATCCTTCGGACATCGTCATCAGCAAATCTTCTCTTACAATGCCGTCCGCATCTTTTTTTGCGTACTCCACATAATCTTCCGGCTTTCTTCCATCCACAATGTAAGCATTAATGGCATTAACGCCGGCCGCTAAACAGCCGCTTCGTTTGATATTTGCTTTTTCCGCAATGACAATCGAATAATCGGACTGTTCACGAATCGTAAGTGCCGCATAGCACCCTGCCGTTCCGCCGCCAATGATAAGAATGTCCGTATGCAATATCTTTTTGTTCTCAATCTGCATGGTGTATCCTCCCCGTTAAATGTAAAATACATCTTCTCTTTCCTGCATCTCTTTATTTTCCATCAAATAAGTCTGCGTCGAATCAAAGATATATAATCGGTAAATCAATACATGAACCGTCTCGCCAACCAAAACAAAATCTTTTTCCAAAGAGCGTTCTCCAACAACCAAAATACCATTGATGTCCACGGTAACATCCATTCGGTTTCCTCGGAACACGACATCCGTTACCACACCGGTTTCAGCGGCACTGATATATTGGTCCAGTTTTCCACTCTTTGAGATTTTCACAAATTCCGGACGAATGACCGCCTGATTAGCATGTTCAATCCGCTCGAAACCTTTTAATTTATCGTAATCCTCAACAACCGAAGACCTGCCGATAAATCTTGCTACAAACGGTGTTGCCGGACTTTTATAAATTTCAACCGGCGTTCCCATCTGCTCAATCGTTCCGTGATTGGTAATAATAATTTCGTCTGCAACCTCGACCGCTTCCTCCTGGTCATGGGTGACAAAAATACTTGTAATACCAAGTTTTACGACCATCTCTTTCAACCACGAGCGAAGTTCGGTACGCACTTTCGCATCAATCGCAGCAAACGGCTCATCGAGTAAGAGAACTCTTGGATTTGGTGCTAACGCTCTGGCAAAAGCAACTCTTTGTCTCTGCCCGCCGGACAACTGATTCGGATATCGTTTTTCCATCCCTGACAAACCGGTCATCGCTAACAATTCCGTAACCCGTTCCTTAATCTGCTTTTTCGGCATCTTCTGAAGTACCAGTCCAAATGCCACATTATCGTATACCGTCATATAACGAAACAGTGCATAATTCTGAAAGACAAAACCAATCCCACGCTTGGCAGCCGGTACATCATTCACCCGCTTGCCATCAATGTAAATATCTCCTTCATTCGGATTCTCAAGTCCTGCAATCATCCGCAGTAAAGTCGTCTTTCCGCTGCCGGACGGTCCTAACAGGGCAACTAACTTTCCTTTTTCCACACCAAGACTTACATGGTCAGAAGCAAGAAAATCACCATATTTTTTTACAATGTTTTTCATTTCTACATACATACTTTTTTCTCCTTACCATCTCGGTGTTCTAATACATTTCTCACAAACAATATGACGATTGCGATAACCACTAGCAGTGACGATACCGCAAACGATGCTGTTACGGATGTGTCGGTTCCCGACATATATAACGCATCGATTTCAAGCGGAAGGGTAAAGGTTTCGCCCCTCGTTTTCGACAACGCGTTTACCGCGCCAAACTCACCAAGTGCTCTCGCCGCACATAAAATGATACCATAAATCAGTCCCCATTTCATCTGTGGAAGTGTAATTTTACGAAAAATCGTAAAACCTTTGGCGCCCATCAGAGCCGCCGCTTCTTCCTCATCTTTGCCCTGTGCATTCAGCACCGGAAGAATCTCTCTCGATACAAACGGGAAGGTAACAAATATGGTTGCGAGCACAACACCCGGTATTGCAAATGTAATTCGGATATTCGTACCAAAGAACTGGTTAAACGCCCGAATCGCCGGATAAAACCATCCCAGTCTTCCAAATGTCATCAGATAGGAAAGTCCTACAATAACCGGAGAAATGGAAAATGGTATATCAATCAGTGTAGCTAAAATCTGTTTGCCCCGGAACGAAAACTTCGTCAATAGCCACGCCGCACAAATTCCAAAAAAGGTATTTACGACAACCGCAATCACCGTTGCTAACAAAGTAACAAGCAAAGCACTTACCACATACGGTGTTGAAATCGCCTGCACGTAAAATCCGATTCCTTCTTTCAGCGAATTGACAAGAACCGAAAGAAGCGGTGCCGCAAGCATCAGCAGAAGAAATAAAAGGGTAATCGTGATTAAAACAATTTTTGTTATTTTCTTTCGTCGTTCCATCCTTTTTTCCTCCTATAACAGATTTGTTCTTGCCGCCTGCCGTGCCTGTACGATATTGACAAACAATAATAACACGAAGGACAGCACTAACATCACAAGCGCAATTGCCGTCGCACTCTCATAATCAATGTAACTTAATTTCTGCATAATTACATAGGAAACAACTTGTGTCTTTTCTTTTGCACTGTTGCCCGATATGTAAATGACACTGCCGTATTCACCAATTCCTCTGGCAAGTGCCAGACCAAATCCGGTTAAAATCGCAGGTCTTAATTCCGGTAAAATCACACGTCTGAATGTTTTCGATGGGCTTGCACCTAACATATAAGCCGCTTCTTCATACTGTCCATCCAGTTTTTCAAGGACCGGCTGAACCGCCCGGATTACAAAAGGAAGTCCGACAAACACAAGTGCGATAACCAATCCGGTTTTCGTATAAGTCACCTTAATTCCAATACCCGCTAACATTTTTCCAAAAAATCCGGTTTCCGAATATAATTTGGAAAGAGTAATTCCGGCTACAGCTGTCGGCAGTGCAAAGGGAAGTTCTATCAGTCCGTCCACAATCCGCTTGCCCGGAAAATCATATTTTACTAAAGTCCATGCCACGATAACGCCGAACACCGTATTGATTCCTGCCGCCACAAGCGAACAGCCAATACTTGTTAAAAAAGCATTTCTTACATTTGATTTCCAAAGAAGAGAGAAAAATTCTCCCGGTGAAATTTTCAAGGAATACACAAGCACTGAAGCCAGCGGAATCAGCACAATCAGGGAAAGCATTAACACAACAATTCCAAATGTGCAGCGAAATCCGGGAATCACCCTTGCTTTTTTCACTCTCTTTTGTCTGACCGTATTCCTCATCCAAAAAACTCCTCTTCTAATAGTTATAAATCTCATCAAACATGGCATCATCATCAAAACATTTCTGATATGCTTTCTCCCAGCCGCCAAAATCGTCAATCGTCCATAATTTTATAGACAAATCAAACTCATTTCCAAATTCCTGCAAAATTTCCTTGTCGGTTGGGCGGTATCCGCTTTTTCCAATTAACCGCTGTGCCTGTTTCGTATAAAGAAAATCCAAATACCGTTTACTCACTTCTTCTGAGCCATTTGCTTTTGCATTATCATCCACAATCGCAACACTTGGCTGTGCTAAAATACTGACAGACGGATTTACAATTTCATACTTGCCGCCGTAGGATTTCATGGTTGCAATCGCTTCATTTTCCCATGCAATCAGCACATCGCCTTTACCATTTTCCACAAACGTCGTTGTCGCACCCCTGGCACCGGAGTCCATAACCGATACATTGTGATACAACTGCCTCATAAATTCTTTCTGCTTGTTCTCATCGCTCCATTTGGTCTTTGCGTAACCAAGAGCTGCTAAGAAGTTCCAGCAGGCACCTCCGCTGCTTTTCGGATCCGGTGTAATGACATCCACACCTTTTTGCGTTAAGTCATCCCAGTCGTGAATCTGCTTTGGATTTCCTTTTCGCACTAACAGCACAATGGTTGATGTATAAGGGGCAGAGGATTTTGGAAATTCTTTAATCCATCCGGCATCAACAAGCCCCGTCTTCTCAATCAGAGAAATGTCATGCTCTAATGCAAGTGTAACAACATCCGCGTTACACCCTTCCACAACCGACCTCGCCTGACTGCCGGAGCCGCCGTGCGACTGTATCACCTGAACTTTCTTGTTATAAGTCTTCTTATAATATTCTTCAAACATCGTATTATAAGATTCATAAAATTCTCTTGTCGGGTCATACGAAACATTCGTTATCGTGATAACATCTGACTTCGTTCCACAGCCGCTAAGGATAAGCACAAGTACCAGAAAAAGAAGGACACTCTTCTTTCTTTTTCTCATCGCCTGCTCCTTTACTCTTCTACTACAAACAAAGAAGTGGACAAATATCTCTCACCGGTATCCGGCAGTAAAACAACAATATTTTTTCCTGCATTTTCTTTGCGTTTTGCTAACTGTGTAGCTGCATAAAGTGCTGCACCGGAAGAAATTCCGACTAACAATCCATCACTCTTTGCTACTTTTCTTGATGTTTCAAAAGCATCATCATTCTCAACCGGAATAATTTCATCCAAAACATCTTTATCCAAAACATCCGGTACAAATCCAGCTCCAATTCCCTGAATTTTATGTGGTCCAGGCTTTCCGCCGGACAATACCGGTGAGCCGGCAGGCTCAACAGCCACAACTTTTACATCCGGATTTGCTTCTTTTAATCCCTGTCCGGTTCCGGTAACCGTTCCGCCGGTTCCAACTGCCGATACAAAAATATCAACTTTGCCATCGGTGTCTTTCAAAATTTCCTGTGCGGTTGTCTTTTTATGAATTGCCGGATTCGCTTCATTTTCAAACTGCTGTGGAATAAATGCATTTCCATATTCCTCTTTCAGCTCTTCCGCCTTTTTAATCGCACCCTTCATACCATCGCGTCCCGGTGTAAGAACAATTTCAGCACCTAACGCCGATACAATCTTGCGTCTCTCTACACTCATGGTGTCCGGCATCGTAAGAATCAGGTGTAATCCCTTTGCCGCTGTCACAAACGCAAGTCCAATTCCTGTATTACCGCTTGTTGGCTCGATAATCACGGTATCTGAATTAATTTTTCCATCCGCAATTCCCTGCTCAATCATCGCATGAGCCACACGGTCTTTTACACTTCCTAATGGGTTAAAATACTCCAATTTTACAATCAGATTTGCCTCTAACTCATTTTCCTTTTCATAATTTGTCAACTCCAGCAATGGAGTATTTCCGATTAATTCTGTCAACTGTTTTGCAATCTTAGCCATCGCTTTCACCATCCTTTTCCTACTATTCATGTAGGGTTTGTATAATTTAACTGTGCCTATCATATCACCTATTCCCTACTAAGTCAATAGGATTTGTAAAGTTTTTTTGAAAAAGTTCAGCCCATAAAAAGGAACCGGTCACGAATGTGTGCTCGTACACAATTCATGACCGATTCCTTTTTATGGGCTGAGCGCCCGATTATGAGCAAAACAAATGAAACAATGAAACATAACGCTGAAGCAGCACAGTTTCGCTTTGCTCTGATCGCTCCTGTCATCCAGGGGCTTTTTCCGGATGCTTCAGCGACTACTTACTACAAACGGGTCATTGCAGCAATCTGCGCCTCCATGGACGAAGATATATATGTTTTTTCTAATTCTATCATTTTGTTTTCCTTTCCGATTTTACTTTTCTACAATTTTCAAATCTAAATCATATTTTTTAAATTTTTCCATGGCTTTTTTATACGTTTGTTTTGTTCCTTTAGGAACGCAAAAAGTTTGCGAACTCATCTCAAATCTACTTAAAACAGGTGGCTTTTTAGACAAAAAACAATACTCCTTTACATGATACTCTCCTGTTGCGTTTACATTTGCTACTTCTTTAACAGATGCAGGTATCACCATCTTCTTCGCTCTTTTAGCAGCAAAATGCACCTTATTCAAATATTTAATTTCTTTTGGTACAACAAACGTATCATTTTTCGTTACACCAACAACAAGATGTTTGTTTTTCTTATTGTAGATACAGCCATTAGCAACCCCGTATTTCTTATTTTTCGGCGAAATATTAAACTTCACATAATGATTGGAAGCAAACAAACACCCTATATCATCCTGTGTCAATGTTTTCGGAATATAAATTTCAACAGTATCTTTACTGTAACAACAACTGCCATATAAATTTTCTATCTTTGTTACACTTTTAGGAATACTCAATTTCTTTAATGGCCGAACGGTAGTGTACATCGTTTTGCCATTCTTTGATAAAAGCACCCCATTTTGTACTTTATACTTTTTGTTTTTTCCTGATACTTTAAATTTTCTCCATTTTACATCTTTACATATATATTCCACATTTTTTCTAAGGCCTTTGGGAATATTTATGCTCTTGCCATCTTGTAACCCCATAAAACAATATTCAGAAATATCAACAATTGTATCTGGCAAAACAATCTTTTTTATTTTCGCAGTCTGTTTAATAATCTTTTGCGGCACAAAGTTACTATTCTCATCATCAACGTATATCCCAAACAAATTATCTGCCCCAACAGGTTCTTCTTGCTCACTACATAATTTATAAACCGGTTTACCATCCAATTTGGATGGAATTACCAGTTTTGTAATTCTTTTTGCATTACATATTTTCACCTTTTGTATCCGAACCTTACTGTTTGCATCAATCTTGTATATAAATTGAAAACTGCCAATTTTCTTTGACTTTGCAAATATGTGTCTGTTATTTCCCACGCTAATCCCTATTATACATAGTAAAACTAATATAAGTATTCTTCCTGTTTTTTTCATATGAGCCTCCTTCCTACTACTTTTCTACGATTTTCAAATCCAAGCCAAATTTTTTCATAGCTTTTTTATACACTTGTTTTTTCCCTTTTGGAACATATACAACACCTCCATATGGCAAATGCGCATCACGTTCACGCACTGGCGGCACCTTGGATTTAAAAACAAGTTTTATGTCACTAGCACTGTTCAGCGAAGTATTCCAGTAAGAATAAACCTTCTTTAATGTCTTTGGAAATATTATTTTGTCACATTCTCCTCCCGCAAAAGAAGTACCTTCTTTCAGCACGGTTACCTTTTCTGGAATTGTTATTATTCTTTTTTTTATAACTGCCACAACAAGACGTCCAGTACGTCGGCTAACCACACAACCTTTGGAAACAAAGTAGTATTTGTTTTTAGAGGCAATTTTTATCTGTATTTTTTTCATGTAACTAAATGCCTCCCCTTTGATTTTCGTAACTGTTTTTGGAATATATATCTCCTTAAGGCTTTTATTACCATACAGTGCTCTTTCTGCTATCGTCTTTACCTTATTTGGAATTTTTACACTACTTTTCGTCTCCAAATAACCGTAAAATGTCTTTCCACTTTTTGATATAAGGCATCCGCTTTTCACTTTATATTTTTTATTACCTTTATTGATTGTAACCTTTTTCCATTGCAAATTACAAAGTGCTCTCATATTATTTTCTAAAGTTTTAGGAACAGAAATCGTCTTTCCCTTTTGAATACTATGAAAACAATTTGGCGTCAGTTCTTTTACCTCTAACGGAAGAACTATTTTTTTTATTTTTGCAACATCTGAAACAATTTGTTCCGGTACGAGACTAGAATCTTCTTCTAAAATATACATACCGAAAATATTATCATTAAAATAGTCATCTGTATCGTCTTTTGCTCCCAATTTTATCACTTTGTTTCCATCGATTTTGGACGGAATCTTTAGTGTGGATATATCACTGCCCGTAACCGGCGTAATTTTGGTAATCCATACATCGTTTCCATTTGGAGCACTGTCATATTCATATTTGAAGTTCCCAATTTTCTTTGTCTCAGCAGATGCTGAGACCCCCATGCCTAATGCAATAGCAAACAATGCTGCACTAAACAACAATACTTTCTTCATAAGAATACCTCCTTTTTTTGTGTAATTTACACTCTTTACTTATCTAACGATTTAGAAGACAAAAAAGTTGCAGTTTTTAGATTTTACCTCCATAAGTTTTCTCATCTTAATTGTAATCCTCCTACGCAAAAATCCCGCTCCAGCTCAATCAAATTCTTCGCCGCATCCAACATAGCTGCAAAAGAAGATTCCTGAAGATTGGAATTATAGTATTTTCCAAAAAGCATCACCTTGCGGCTAATTTTTATCAGTTCTTTGACCTTGTTCAAATCAGACTCTCTTATTGGAACACCTTCTTTTTTCATAAAATCTAATCTTTTCTCAAAAAGCATCTTGTGCTCATAAATACAATATAAAGAAGGTACATGAACCGGAACGCCTAATCTTAAATTAGCAAAAAAAGATAAAATTGCATTCAAGTCATATCTTGTATCTTCACAGTCGTTTTTCGAATTTCTCTTATAAACATTTAATTCCCGAATCATTTTGGGAATATTGCTTTCCCATTCATAATCTGGTATTTCACGATACCCAATCAAGGCAATTTCACCCTTTTCCGGGCAATATGAAAGAGCCTCGTAAAAAATTTCAAATGGGATTTGTGCATGTTCCCAGTTTTCATTATCAAAATATCCTTGTGTATAAAACACCTTCTTATCCTTGTCATAACCGTATACGAAGCATCCATGCTCGTAAATTCCCGGATTTTGTTTTTCATATAAATAATTAGTAATTATGGTTTCGTTCCACAACGCAAAACAATACTCGCCCTCATCAAGCATTTTACAGATATACTCACAAAGAATGGTTTCACTGCAAAAATCATAAGGATATTCAATAAATGATTTAGCAAATACACCTTGAGCAGATACAAAATCATAATGCTCATAATCGGCATACTTAATCTGACTATCATACGGCGTGTATTCCAAATGTATATATTTATCATACACCCATCCACTATTGAAAGCCTGCTCATCAATAATACTATAACAGCAAGCCAAACCTAGATAGGCACGAATTGAAGGCTGTACATTTTTTAATATCTTTTTCATTTTTCCTCTCCCATTATATAATCAGGTGCATTACTTAATATCTCACAGTATCGTTTTAACTTCTTCCCAAGATTTTTACTCTCACAAGAAAATAACTCATAATCAGACTGCACAAGGGGTGACTGATTCATAACGCCCTTTTCTGCAAAATATGAAACCGCATTCTGAAAAACAACAAACCATTCTCCCAGAACCTTTTCCATATCCGTCACTTTCCTCATGCATTTCCTCTGCTCCCAAAAACTAAGTTTAGCATTCTCCCAATGTTCTCGGACCTCTTTTCTATCTACTTTCCCTGTCTGTTTTACAATATCGAAAATATCAAAACGCACCAAATGTTTTTGAATACTTTCCGATAGAAAATCATCTGCATATTTCTCAAACAACAAGGTCTGCTCTACTATATCCCCTGTCAATTTTTTATAACGAATCGTTACCAGTCGTTTCTTTTCGTCAATGGCAGCAATTAAAATAATATCTTCACAAACTTTCTTTTCATCTACAAAATTTACTATGTATGCACCCTTACTAAGATATTCTGATAATGATTTCCAAACATGTATCATAGTTGCAGGCGATTTACATGGATATTCTAAATATCGTTTTACTGCAACACCACTTTCCCAAATCTCTCGAAGAATTGGAAACCTCAGTTCCTTCTTTGTTTTGTCAAAAACAAGAGAGGAAAACAAATGATAGAATCGATAGTCATTACTCTTCTCATCTCTCCCTATCATTTCAGCAATCTGCGCCTCCATGGATGAAGATATATATGTTTTTTCTAATTCTATCATTTTGTTTTCCCCTTCCAAATTAAATTATAACTCTGTTTTATCTACTACAAATCTTTGTATCTCTTCTTTGGTACTCTTCAAGAGAGGTATCTAGCCAATCTTCATACACCTTCCTGTATTTCGCAGGAACATATACAATTATCGGAATGTTAAAAGCGATCAATTCTCTGTTTGTAAGTTTAGGTGGTTTTTTACCTTTAAAAACAAATGTAATTTTATTCGGTCTTAAAAATATTCCTGCCATTTTCTTCACACTCGAAGGAACTATTACTTTTTTAATATTCTGACCTCCAAGATAGCTGGTTGCATCTGTTATCTTAGATACAGTATTAGGGATTGACAGCACACCATTTTTAATATATCCTGCAACAAGTCGTCCGGTTTTCCTGCTATACACAGAACCATCTTTCACGGCATATCTTTTGTTATTTTTATCAATTTTAATTATTACCGGTTTTTTTGTTTCTAAAGCACAAAAGCCTATTTTATTTACACTTTTGGGTATCACAATTGTATCCGCTCCATTGTAATCACCGTCTGCTGTGCCATCCTTCAAAATGCCAACATCAATTATCTTTACCGAATTCGGAATACAAATTTTTTTCTTCTTTTGCACAATTCCATAAACGCTCTTTCCATTTTTGGATAATAAACATCCATTTTTTATTTTATACTTCGAATTCTTCGGAGATATTTCTAATTTTCTCCATTTCACCCGCGTAAACTGAGTAATAACATTCCACGTTACATTTTTAGGAATATTAATTGTCTTTCCATCCTGCACATTTATAAAACAATTTTTTGAAATCTTCTTAAGTGTTGACGGAAGAATAATCTTCTTTATTTTACCTACTTTCTTATGAACCTCAGATGGTATAAGTTCATAGGATTCAATATCTGGATTTACAAACACACCAAAAATATTCATTTTATGCTCATCCCCATCCTTGAAGTCCTCTTTTGAACTCCCTATCGCAGTAACTTCCTTTCCATTTATATGGGACGGTATTTTAAGCGTAGTAACTCCCTTATTAGAAGTTATCTCAATTTTTGTAATCCAAACATTCCCCTTTTCTATGTTATACTGATAAGAAAAAGCTCCTGACTTATACGTTTTTGCCGATGCATGAGAATAAGTCAGCATCACAAGCACAGATAAGTTAAATGCTAATATAATTTTTTTCATATATTTCTCTCCTTTATTTTGTTCCAAAACTATAGTGATATCCTGTTATACTTCTATCAACTTGACACATATAAATCTCAAAATTAATCATTTCATATCCTACCGTATAATACCCTGGCATGACTAAATCCTGAGCAATCAACGACTTACCTTCTTTATACTTTCTCATAATCTGCTTTGCAACATCCATTGCATCATAATATCGGCTTTTAATATATTCCGTGTCATCCGCCTTATATTGACGGTGTGTAAGAACGTCATAACTATCTCTTGCACTATGAGCATATGAATCTGTCGTAGTATGAATAGCCATTCCCCACAAAACAGCCCGCTTAAACCCATTAGTTAATTCCTGTTTTTGAGCTTTAGCATTATTTTTACTACACCCCAAATCTTTCATGTATGACAGCACGTATTTCCATCCCTTGCTCGAATTATCTTCCAGTTTTAATATTGATTTTTGCATATCACTAGCCTGCACAAAACCAATAGAATTACTTGCTTTTCTGCAATCTCCTTGTGATTTATATGCATCTCCAAGACGTGTTGCATATATAGCTGCCTTAATATAATTACATTCATAATACCCATGCCACCACGGATTTTTAGTCATTCCGGCAAAAATACGCGTATCTTTACCACTATCATTATTACCCAAATCATAGGTATATGTTTTAGCTTTGTATGTAAAATTCTTCTTTCCACTTAAATCAGGGAATCGTGCTCCTGCTCTAACACAGAAATATGCTTCTGATATCGTATTCTCATGGTCATCTTTAGACCAGCTTCCCTCCACACAGCCAGTATCCTCAAAAGTTTCAACTTTACGCTTGTTTGCTTTTACTTCGACCCCATTCTGTGTATTAATTTTTGTATGGTTTTTACTATAATTATCATACTGTGCTAAAGCGTATTCAGCATCCAAAAGTCCACTTCCATATGCATCGGATTCACCATACAAGTTAGCAGTTTCATTTAAAAGACCACGAACAAATTCCGGCGAAGCATTCAAATTTTTCTCCATAATCAATGACGCTGCTGCCGCAACCTGAGGTGCTGCAAGACTTGTCCCTGAAACCACCTCTTCTGAACCAATAAAACCGGTTGTCCGAATAAGTTCTCCCGGTGCTACAAGATCGAGTTCCTCGCCCTTTGCGCTATATTGCTCTACAGAACCATCTTTATCCACCGCACCTACTGCCATTACCTCGTCATAAGCAGCCGGATACTGCACGCCTTCACTTCCTGTGTTTCCTGCTGCGGCAACAACCAAAATTCCTGCATCTGCAGCATCCTGTACTGCCTTTTCCAAAGTTTCCGAATACTCGCTGATTCCAAAACTCATATTGATAATATTTACTTTATGGTTAATTGCCATATAAATTGCTTCAACCACTCGGCTTATCGGTGCTTTATTCCCATCTCCTAATACACGATATGAATAAATTTCGGCATTTGGATTAATTCCTGTAATTCCCTCACCATTATCTTTTGCTGCAATAAGACTAGCCACACTGGAACCATGACCGGAACCATCCATAAACATCTGTGTCATTTCTTCTTCTCCCGGAACAAGACTTGTCTGATAGGCAAGATCGATATCATTCCCCCAGTCAACTCCGGAATCCAAAATAGCTATCTTTACTTTGTTATTTGATTTCTTTGCCTTGTTTTCAGCATGAATCATCTGAACATTCCATTCTACCTTGGATTCATTTTTCTTATGTCTTTTCTCCACCTTCTTATGTTTTTTCTTATCTTTTCCCGCAAAGTATTTCTCGCCACAAGCAGAAACTTCTTTATCTTCCTCTACAAATTCAACATTCTGATTCGTTTCCAGTTGTTCTGCTTCTTTACCGGAAAGTTCCAAAGAAACCAATTTGTTTTCTTCCAGTTTATCCTCTCCATTTTGATTGATTTCCGTGCTTTCCTCATAAGTTGTTGTGGACTGTTCCATCGCCGTTTTCGTTTTAAACTTAACGATGTAATCTTTCTTTCCTTTTTGCTGTGTTCTCTGTCCGGTAACACCACTTTCATTTGCAGGTTCAGCTGCTCGAATATTAAGCATTGGCCCTACATGATGCATAACGAGCGCGGCCATTGCCGTCACTGCACAACTCCTTCTCATAATTTCTCTTACTCTCATAAATTAGACTCCTTTCATTGTTGAACAAAACCAAGCTAATTTCCCGGTTTTTTCGCTTGGATACAAATAATCAACAAAGGAAAAAGTAAACTCTCCCCTTATCTGATCTTTATCACACAGTTTCTTAAATAACATCTGAACCTCAGGAATATCTTCCTCGTCGTCTACCACCATATAAACATCAAATTTTTCATAATCTGTCTGAATAATTTGAAATTGTAATATCGCCATTTCGAGCATCAAATTGATTCGCTCAATTACTCCAAAAAGGCAATCATAATGTGCCACACTTCCATCTGCCTTTTGTATTAGGTCATTATCTCTTGCCATCTCCAATTCCAAAATCGGTTCCTGACTTCCGCAAGAACAATTCTTATCTGTGCAAAGACGTCCTCTATCTCCAACTTTGTATCGCACAAATGGCATCACCCGGTTATGCTTTGATGTAATACAGATTTGATTATCCTCCACAATTTCTACATAAACATTTTCTGTCATCACATGCAGCTTATGAAAAGGACATTCATAAGCAATCGAGTTTACTTCATAACACCCATATTGGCTGGCAACTTTACAGTTAAAAAATGCTTCCACCTCCTCTTTCCAGTCATTTGTAATCCGTTCTCCCGTTACTTCAATATAACTTATCGAGGTAATTGGTTTACACTGATATTTTTTTACTAACTGCATAAATAAGATTAATAGTGACGGTTGTATGATAATCCACTTAGGTTCAAACGCTTTCATTTTTTTATAAATTTCTAACAGTTTTTTTGAAGACAAATCTGCCTTGCAAAATCCCAGTCCATGCTCCGTTTTTTCCACTTCAATTTCCTTACCGCCCACAATCTTGGTTGTAAAGAAATAACATCTACGGTCACTGGGAACGATTCCATAGTATTTTTTTCTTTTCATCCAAAGGGATGTCAGCGATTTCATACTATCCCCTCGTTTCCAATATATTTCCAAACAATCACCGGAAGAACCGGAAGTCAACACTTTTTGCAGACGATTGGCATACAAATCACCAATATACTCTGGAGCAAATAACATATTTTGCTTGTCAACAATCATTTTCTTATCAATGACCGGATATTGTTCCCAGTCAGTTACCGGTTGCTCTCTCAATTTCTGATAAAAAGGTATATTTTCATAGGCATATTCCGCCATTTTCTTATGATCCATCTTCTATTCACCCCCACACAGATTTTCCAAAAACATTACAAACGAACTTACCGTTTCCATTTCATCTAACAACTCCGGATAGTCCGTAAGACGAATCCCCCATTCTTCTTCCACCTTGCTGACAATATCCAAAGCAGCTATCGAATCAATTTCCAAATCTTCAAATAGATTTGTATCATCCTGAATTTCGCTCGCTTCTATTTTGGAATCCATTTCCTCAAGAATCATTCGAATCACCTTATCTCGCGTTGTCTCCATATCTTTCCCCCTTACAGAGTTTTCCATTTCGGTTTCTCAAAAAACTCTCCACTTTTTTAAATTTAATGTGTCTATGTGGCAAATGAATCTCTCCACGAACTTGTTCCTGTTTGAGAGAAACCACTTTCTCCCATTGTTCCTCATACAAAATCGTAATTCCATCATCCTGCACCCGAACAATTACTTCAAAGCCAAACTTTTCGTCAATCATTCTTTCAATGCTGTTTAAATTTATTCTCTTACCAAACAGTTTTACAAAATCATTTCGACGCCCTGACAAATAAAGAAATCCTTCTTTGTCCAGATAACCATAATCCCCCGTTTTTAAAACTCCTTGATTATCGTCACCACGTGCTAAGTCATCAACTCCATAACAATATCCCATACTCACATTTTTACCGGCATAAAAAATCTCGCCTTCTACTTCATTATGTAAGCCATCGTCAATCCATAATTTACCACCACAAATCACCTTTCCTGCACTTCCCCTTTTTCTTTCAATTTCCTGCCAGGGCAGCACAGTCATCCTTGCTGTCGCTTCGGTCTGACCATACATTATCGTAAATGTCTTATCATTTTCTTTACAATACTTCGCAAATTTATCACGCAAATTCAGCGAAAGCCTTCCACCTGCCTGCGTGTATTTTTGAATCGAATTATCCTTTTGTAAATGTCCGCTTTTCTCTAATAATTCATAGGTATAGGGCACACCGGCAAAACTGGTGGCACCATTTACATTTGCAAATTCAAAAAAACTTTTCTGAACCACACTTTTCCCTGTAAGCAGAACCGTCCCATGTCGCAGCAAATGTGTATTCAGCACGGAAAGACCATAAGTATAGGAAAGCGGCAGCGATGTTATCGCAACATCTGTACTCTCAATCTCCAATGCACGACAGATATTTTTGGTATTATCCAAAAGGTTTCTTCTGCTGATACGAACCAATTTTGAAACATGTGAAGTGCCTGAAGTCGGTAAGAGAATTGCCAAATTCGGATTTATCTCTTTTTGCACCTTCACTCTTTTTTCAAACAGAACACGTTTGCTGCCAATGTCTACTACTTGATAGCCTGTCCTCTCCAAAATCAATTCATTTGTTCCCTTTGACAAAAACAAATACTCCGGCTCAAATTTTTCAATATACTCGGATAATTCAAACTCTGAAAGATTCTCATGTACAAGAATAGCTACAGTTCCTCGAAACAAACATCCAAGATAAAAGATAACAGAATCCATGTTATTTCCCATCTCTATCACGACCAGTTGTTTAACGCTTAAATGTCTTCCCACGTCGATTATTTTTTGCTTTAGTTCCCCATAAGTAACCCGCTGCATGGAATCATCCATCAATGCGGTTTTCCTGTCCTTTGAATCTCCCCAAACCTTAATCGCTTTCTCCTCCTTTTATGCTTTGCTAAATATTAAATTCATTTTACCTTTTTATTATAAAATTGTCAATCTTTTTATTTTTAAATAAATTTATTTTTGACAGATTCACCCTACTTCTTCAAAAGCAACAATGTTCCTGCCACCAAAAGCACCAGCCCCACTCCTGATTTTTGGGTAAGTTTCTCGCCAAACACAAAATACGAGAAAAAAATCGTAACCAGAATACTTAATTTATCAATCGGCACAACGACACTTGCAGGTCCTGTTTGCAGCGCACGGAAATAACAGAGCCACGACGCTCCGGTTGCCACACCGGACAGCACAAGAAACACCCCATTTTTTCTGCCAATTCCATGAATTGTTTTCTGTTTTCCGGTTGCAAATACAACAACCCACGCCATTACAAGAACAACGGCGGTGCGGATAGCCGTTCCCAAATTTGAATCGACATCCTGCATGCCAACCTTTGCCAAAATCGAAGTCAGACTGGCAAACACTGCCGACAGCAGGGCATATAAAAGCCATGTCTTTTTTGTTTTCTTGCCCGTTTCTGCTTCCTTCTTTTGAATCATCAGATACGTTCCGGCTCCCATCAAAACCATTGCACATATTTGAACCGCTCCAACCGTCTCCCCCAAAAATAAGAACGCAAGAATCATCGTCAAAATGGTACTGGATTTATCAATCGGTGTAACCCGGTTCACATCTCCAATCTGAAGTGCATGAAAATAGCAGAGCCACGATGCTCCGGTTGCTACGCCGGATAACACAAGAAACGTAATGGTTTTTCCGGATAAATGAAAAATTCCATCCTGCACTCCCATGCCAAAAACCAATACCCACGAAAATATTAATACCACAATCGTTCGGATGGCAGTTGCCACATTCGAATCCATATTTTCTATTCCGCACTTTGCAAGAATTGCTGTAAGCCCTGCAAAGAGAGCAGATAAAAAAGCAAATAACAGCCACATCATTTTACGCCCATTTCCTTTCAAGCACGCGTTTTTTCACAATTTCGTATGCAATCATCATAATCAAACCTGTAACAACCCACGAAATTGGGTAAATAATAAGCAAAACCCAAAATTCATGAACCATCTTACACGCTGTCGCAATCCAAATCAGCCGCAGCACGCAGGAACCAAAAAATGTAATTAACGCAGGCGTCAAAGAACGTCCAAGCCCTCTCATTGCTCCCGCGCTGATTTCATACACGGATGTTAAGCACTCTAACGTTGTCGCAATGACAATTCGCTGTTTGGCATACAAAAGAACTGCCGGGTCTGTTGTATAAATCTGCAGGAAAAAGTTTCGCCACACGACAAATACCAGTGACAGCAGACCACAACACACAAGGGATAATGCCATCGCCGTATGGAAAATCTTCCGACACCGTTTCGGCTCACCGGCACCAAAGTTCTGGCTTGTAAAGGTCACAGTTGCCTGTGCAAATGCATTGACAACAAAGTAAGCAAAAAATTCGTAATTCAATGCCGCCGCAGAACCTGCAATGGCATCCGCCCCAAAACTGTTAATTGCACTCTGGATACACACATTGGCAATGGAAAACATCATTCCCTGAAGCCCTGCCGGAATCCCGATAACTAATATTTTTTTCAATTCTTTTGGTACAATTTTTAACTGTTTTCTATCAATGCGGATAACCGATGTTTCATGCATCAAAATGTACATTACTATGCTGGCACTCGTCAGATTGGATATCACGGTTGCAATCGCAACCCCGGCAACGCTCATCTGAAACACAATCACAAGCAGCAAATTCAATCCGGTATTAATAATTCCCGCCGCAATCAAACTGTACAGCGGTCTCTTACTGTCACCAATACTTCGCAGAATCGATGAGCCAAAATCGTAAAGCATGATAAATGGCATTCCCAGTAAATAAATCCGCAAATACTGTACCGCCAAATCAATCACATCGTCCGGTGTTCCCATCAGCGTAAGTACGGGCTTTGCAATTAGTTGTCCAAATATCATAACAAAAACACCGCTGATAAGTGCCACGACAATCGCTGTATGAACAGCCGCCTGCACATTTTCCTCCGACTTCTGACCGATATATTTTGCAATGACAACATTGGCTCCCAAAGAAATTCCAATAAATAAATTTATCATCAAAGAAATCAATGAGCCATTGCTTCCCACTGCCGCCAGCGCTTCACTGCTCGCAAACCGACCGACAACGGCTGTATCCACCGAGTTAAATAACTGCTGCAACATACTGCTTGCTGCTAACGGAAGCGCAAACAATAAAATTTTATTCCAGATAGTCCCCTGCGTCATATCCATGCCGGCTTTTTTTCCTGCACTCATGCCTTAGCGCCCCCATTTTCCTCACCCGAAAATTCGTACTGCAAAATCGCACAGTTATCCACACCAAACGCCGCATATTCTTCATTTGTCATTTCATAGAAATAGGACTGCACCACTCTCGCAATTCCGTTGTGCGCCACTAAAATACAAGTCTTGCCGGACGCTTTTACCTCATCTAACAGGTTATACACGCGCTGTGCCAGCTGAAGCATCGACTCACCGCCTTCATATCGTTCGACAAACTGCTTTTTTGCCTCACGAAACTTGGCACCATCTCTTGCTGTCGATTCGTACTTTCCGAAATTCTGCTCCTTTAAGCGCATTTCCTCTTTTGCCGGAATCCCGGTTATTTCTGAAATATGTAATGCGGTATCTTTCGCCCGCACCAGCGGAGAATATAAAATCACATCCGCCTCTATCTTTTTCTCTAAAATCTTCTTTCCTGTCTCAATCGCCTGCTCATGTCCAAGAGCAGTAAGTTCTATATCTGTTGCGCCGCAAATTTTATTTTCTACATTCCATACGGTCTGTCCATGGCGCACGAAATAAACACTCTTCATGTTGTTCCCTTCTTTTCTCATATTCTCTTATTCATTTAAGCACACAAAGTTGACATTTTCAAGACGTTTTCAGTTATTTTCCTCCCGTGCTAACAATTTTTTATACGTCAAATCCATCCCCAGTGCGCCAAGCGGTGCGGTTATTAAAATCGCCAAAACCGCCACCGATAAAATCATCTTTCCACAGCCTAATCCTGCAGTAAGCGGCACCGAACCAATCGCCGCCTGAACCGTCGCTTTTGGCAAATATGAAATGGCACAAAACAGTCTTTCTTTCCATGACAGCCCGGTACCCAAAACGCAAACAAACACACCTGCCATACGAAATATCAGTGAAAGGAAAATTACCAGCACAGCAAATCCACCGGCAGCCGCCGTGTAGCGTAAATCGACCGCTGCTCCAACTAACACAAATAAAATAACTTCTGCCGCAATCCACAGTTTTCCAAATTTCTCCGACAGCCGCTTAGATACCGCAGGAATACATTTTGCCTTAAGCACACACGCCATACTGACAACTGCTAAAAGTCCTGACACAGCAACTTTTCCATCAAGCCATCCCTCCACTGCTGTCAGAAGAAACGATACACCAAGTACGAGAATAACTTTTGTACTATTTCTCACGTAATTTTGATGTTTGTATGCCGTTTCAAAAAAACGATACAAAACATAGCCAATTACCGCTCCCAAAAGGATTCCAAGAAAAATCGAAACCGGTACATTTACAAACCTTAACAAACTTACTTTTACCCCCTGCGCCATTCCCAAAAAGGTTGTAAACAAAACAATGACAAAAATATCATCACACGATGCCCCCGCCATAATCATCTGCGGAATAGACTGTTTTGTTCCATACTTTTCTTCCATCAACTGCACCATGCGGGGTACAACAACCGCCGGTGAAACCGCAGCAAGCACCGTCCCCATTACCGCAGCATCAATCCGTGAAATTTCCAAAAAGATAGGTGCAAACAGTACATATCCAACAATCTCAAATGATGCCGGCACAAAAGCCAGTAAAATCGCCGGTCTTCCCACCTTTTTTAAGTCATTTAAATTTAACGATAAGCCTGCCTTAAGCAAAATGATAATCAATGCCATCTTGCGGAGTTCTGCAGAAATTGACAAAATAGATGAATCCAGAAAATCCAGCACATATGGTCCCAGCACCATTCCTGTTACAAGCATTCCAATAATGCGTGGAAGTTTTAATTTCTGGCATATCGCCGCCATACAAAGTCCTACTAAAAAAATCAGTGCTAATGATGTCAACATATTTTTTTCCTCCTTCAATGGGTTTTGTTCTCTTGTTTTTTCAGTTTCCGTAATTTGTGTTTCAATTGTTTGCCCTTTGTGTGCCGCTTTCGCTTAACAAATACGCAGGGGTATCGACAGGTACGAAACACCTGCCAGATACCCGCGTATTAGTAGCACACAAAAAACAAACAATCGAAACACAAATTACTGGAATCCTGAAAAGCCTCACCAACACGCCATGAGGTGTTAGTTATTAAAAAACTTAGTTTTGAATGATTCATATACCACAAATAAAATATTCTTTTCTAATTTTATTAGATTCCAGTAATTCAGTAAAAAAACTTTGTGACGAGTGGGTTTTGAGTACGTCGGTTTGTGGCACTGGTAGTTTCAGTGCCCATACCGTTACGTACTCAACGAGCGAGAGCGCCCACGAGACGCAAAGTTTTTTACTGAATTACGGAAACTAAAAATCCCCCTACTCCATTTTCATTATTACTCCTTGTCACAAAATCAGCGGCTTTCAAAACCTCCGGCTCTGCATTTGCCATGGCGACACCAATTCCTGCCATTTTTATCATGTCCAAATCATTGCCGCTGTCGCCAAACACCATCATTTCTTCTGGAGCAATTCCAAGTTTTTTCCCCAGATACAAAAGACCACTCGCTTTCGAAACGCCCTTTTTGGTAACCTCAATATTTTTCATACCACCAGATACAGCATTCACATCCGGATATTTTTTAAGAACCTCCCAGACCGCATCGTAATCAATGCGGTGACCGTCCTCATCATAAGCAAAGTTAATTGTCAGTTTCTCAACATCTTCACCTCGCTCACGCAAGTAGTCCACTTGGCTTTCTACCACCTGCCGTGACGACAAAATATAATCACGGATTTCTTTTGTCAAACGCATCCTTGGCAAAAGGTCACGTTTTCTCTTTGTCATAAGCGCACCACCCTTTAAAAAGGTATCTGCCATCACATCGTAAGCCTCCACTTCGGCAAGCATTGGCAGATAGGCAGATAGTGGAATTGCATCCTCATAAAGACAAGTTTTTGAATCCCTTTCATAAATACCGGCACCATTTGTCGTAAGCACATAACGAACTCCGTCTAACCGGTAGATTTCATCCGAAATACCACAAAATGGCCGCCCGGTCGCCGGCACAATTTCAATACCGGCGCGGGCCGCCTGTTCAAGAGCTTCTTTTGTTTCTTTTAAAATCTTTTTCTCATCATTTAAGACAGTTCCATCCATATCAAAAGCAATCAAGCGAATCATATATCATTCTCCTTTGTGAGCCTAATTGTAAGGAAAATGGTACCATACTACGCATTAAATTGCAAATTTCAATTTTTTCTTATCAAATAGAAAAGAAGGATTTTGACATTCTTTCAAAAGTTTGTCAAAATCCTTCTTCATTTGGAATCAAATCAAGCTATTTTTTTAGTATCACTGCTTTAATGATAAATCCAGCACTATCACATGCATTTCCAAATATTTTAAATTGATATAAATCTTTTGTCTTGTCTAACGGTATCTCCACCTCGTGAGCATCCGGTGCAAATGCGCCACTCACAGTTGCCCATTTAATATTTACATCCGTTGACTTGTTATCTGTGTAACGAGACGCGTAACCAAAGCTGTCCTTCTCGGTCAGACGATCGTATTTAATAATGATTGATGAAAACTTCGTATCGGACAAATCCCCTGGCATATTCAGGAATGCATCCGGATATGCACCATCATATGTTATGGTAGCCGTCTTAGCATTTGTATCTACAGACACCTCCGTGCCATTTCCCTTTCCAACCGTTTCTTCCGTTAATGGAAGCGTATATTCTGTTTCATCCGCATTCCAACCGTAAGTCACCTCAATTGGTGCTGTGGTAGGAAGTGCTGTCGGTTTTGGTGTCGCTGTCGGTGCAGTTGCTCCTGCCTCGCGTTTTAACACAACCGCCTTAATAATTAATTTGGCATCTTTTGGATTCTCAGCTGCAAAAATCTTTATTTTCGCAAATTTCTTTGTGAAATCTAATGTAAATGTCTTTGTTGTCTCACCTGATGCAAATGGACTTGAACCCGGCCATACGATTCCCTCATCACCTTTCGATGTTGCATACCGAATCGCTGCACCAAAATCAGCATCTGTGGCCTGATTCTCATAGGTTATCTCTACTGTCTGGAATTGATTATCCGTAATTTCTGCCGGCAAGTTTACCCAAACACCTGGATACTGACCATTATATACCAGAGAAGCTGTTCCATTATATTGGTCTACTTCTGCTACTGCACCGCCTTCTGCAACAATATTTTCCTCTGTAATCGGAACAGCGTATTCCGTTTTATCCGCATTCCATCCTACTTTTACATTTGGATTCATTGTTGGAACTGGTTCTACCGTTGGTCTTGCAGAAAGATCCGGAAGTTCTGGATTTGTTTTTTCTGAAAATGCCCAGGAAGCCACATTATAGCCTGTTCCTCGGAACACAAAATACACATCATGAACACCTTTCACTTCACGATCAACATTTGCCGTGCTGAATGCATACAAGCCCTTGGTATCTCCCAATGTAATGGTTGCAATTCTGTTTTTTGCAGCTGTAGGAGCATCCAGATATACCTCAATCTGACCTTCTCCTGATGTTGCTGCAATTTCTGCGCTAATTGTTTTCAATCCATTGGTTCCAAAATCAACGCCACTAATCTTAGTCCAGTCACCGGTATCAATCTGATCTAGTACCATCGGTGAGCCATTATATGATTTTACAACAGTACGATCATCTCGCAAAGATTTCACTCCTGCACTCTTAGCACTTGTTGTTGCATTAATATATTTAACCGTGCCATCCGCATTCTTATATGGATTCACATTTTCAATCTGTTTTGCACCCTCATAGGAAGGCTCAATCGTAATCTTATCATTCTTTGTATCAATATCAATTTCATTTACATGTAAATTTCGATATTGTTTGCTATCACGATATAATGTATTACTAAGCACAGTTGAATGATAAAAGATGTAATTATGTCCTTTGAAATTCTGCATGTGATGATGATTGTTATAAGTCTCACCATACAATTTACTTGGATTATCTAAAATAGTACCAAGATAATTATGTTCTACATTTTTTTCATCCGTAAACTTGGTTTTTCCAATTTTATCTGGGAAAAAGCAGATATTCATAGGGTCTGAAGATACGTATGCCGCAATCTGAACGGCTCCAACATATGGCGTATCTTCTTTTACATCCCAGTTCGTACAGTAGGAATAAATGTATTTACCGTCAATCTGGTTAATTTCTCCATCTTCAAAGAAGCAGAATGTATCCAAGGTCTTTGGTATACCATCCGGAGAAACAATTCCTGTGCCTTTTTCAAATTTTAATTTGCACACACGACCGGTCTGAACATATTTTTCTTCGTCATTTCCACCACCGAAATAAATATATGCATTCCCCTTGTCATCTGCAAGAACTGCCGGGTCAAAACACCATTTTACTCCCTCGCATCCTTTTGACTTTGAGGTAAACATTTTCTGTCCTAAATCATCATGCCATGGGCCAACCGGTGAATCACCACGAACATATCCTATTCCTCCGCCATCGGTATAAAAGATATAATATTCATCCTCACCATCTCCATCGCCATCGATTTTGAGAGCTGATGGAGCCCATGCCTTTGTTGTCCAGCCATTCTTTTCCTTTTTCTTAGCAGAAGCTGTACTTGGCAAATTATTCAAATTCGTATTATCCATCGTCCCTTCATCGGTCCAGTTCACCATATCAGAAGTAGAAAGGATACTGAGTGAATTATTGGAATAAGAGTTTGCAGCCAATTTACCGTCCGCATAATCAAATCCTTCATTTGTTCCGTATACATAAAGTTTTCCATCGTTATCCGAATTATCTAATGCAGTCGGATCAGCAATAAAATCATAATTGGTAAGCATGCTGTTAATATCATGTACCTTACCGTCTTCTGTTGTATACTGTAAAGGTGCAGTCAATTTAATATTATCTGCATTCCATTTATTATCTGCAATTTGGCTTGCAAAAATATTATCTCCATAATTGTTATACACTTTGGCCCCTGCTTCTTCCAATGACATCTGCTTACCATCTTTATAAGCAACAATCTTCTTATTATCTTTATCATAGCCTAATGTATAGTCATCAAAGTAACTGTAGTTGCTCTTACTCTCTACTGCAGGTGTTGTGCTTGCGATATTTTGTGTAGGCAAAGCAGTTGGCTGACTGGAAACAGAACCCGGTTTCTTAGTTGGAGCAGTCGGCTGCTTGGTTGCGATTTTGTTTGCCGTATTTTTCGTAACTTTCACTTTACACTTCATCGTTTTCTTTTTCTTCCCCACTTTATAAATGGCGCGCAACGTAGCGGTACCCTTTTTTGCACCCTTAATTACAGCATACGCCTTTTTGCCCTTTTTCTTTGATTTTACAATCTTAACCACTTTCTTATTTGATGTCTTCCATGTTACTTTGGCACCTTTTTTTGCGTTTTTGATTGTAATCTTTTTCGTTTTGCCAACTTGTATGCTGACTTTTGTCTTGCTTAATTTGACCTTTTTAGCCGCTGCTTCTGACGTAGGTGCAATACTTCCCGGAATTACAACGGAAAGCGCCATCAACACGGCCAATGTTTTTTTCCTAGTCTTTGTCATAGTTATCCTCCTCCATATAATGTTTTGAATATATCCATATTATACAACATAGCATATTCAAAATCACTGCATTATACGGATAAACAATTGACATATCTAGCATTTTATGCATGTAATAGTTTCATAACATCTTTCATAATCAGCTCTTTGGTTAAATGATTTTCTTCCAAATCCGAGAGCAGTTTTTCATCCAGGCCAGATGCAAAACGTGGATTAATCAGTGTAACTTTTTTGCCGGTTTCTTTTTCAATACTTCGTGCAGCTTCTTCTCCCAACTGGAAGAAATCGCCCAAAGCAAGAACCGCAACTTCTTCTCCTTTTTCACATACCTGATACTCATTCAATGAATCATAGGATGAAGCCACCGGATATTTAGCCGGATGAACACCATTTCCCGGCATACTGATAACAACCGGATACTTGTCCTGGTCCACACTCCAGTCAAGCATAGCCAGATATTCTTCCTTACACGTCGGTGCCAGATACACAAGATTTGGAATATTACTCAGCATCGAAATCGTATAAAAACCAAGGTGTGTCACATCATTTAAACCAAGGATTGACGAATAATTCAAAATCGTCGTGACCGGACTTTGATTGATACATACATCCTGTGAAAACTGGTCATACGTTCTCTGGATAAAAGTTGCGTTGGTACCAAAGATTGGTTTCCCGCCATTTTTTGCAATTCCGGAGCACATTGCTACCGCCTGCTCTTCCGCAATTCCTATATCAATATACTGGCTTCCCGCTTTCTCACGATTTTCTTTTGGAAAACCAACATTACTTGGAACTGCCGCAGTCACAAATACAACGGATTTATCTTTTTTCATTTTATTTAAAAGAAGTTCACCGGTTAACACACTGTAATCTTCTCCTTCAAAATTCTGCAATGGCTTTCCGGTCGTTCGGTCAAACGGCATACACCAGTGCCAAGCTTCTTTATTCTCCTCTGCCGGCTCATACCCTTCTACACTTCAAAATCCATGCACGCTCTCGTCGCCGTATATGGTCTTACCTTACCATCAGCTACTGCTACATGTTTTGGATGTGTGCTGTAATTTTTCAACGCTTTTGCACTTTCGAAAGTTGAATCCAGCATAACATCTACCGTAGAGCTTGGCAGACAATCCGTACGAACCGAAATCTCCAAAAGACCCGGTATCTGTCCTGAAAGTCCCTCTAAGCCTTCCTTAATTCCCTGCTTAATTGTCTCCTTTTGCTCTCCTGAAAGTTCTTCTTTCAAGGTCCATAAAATAATGTGTTTTACCATAATAAAATCCTCCATTCTTTTACCAAATTCTAGCACACGGGTTCTTAAAAGTCAATATATTTTCTTGCAAATGTCAAATGTTTTTCGACCAGAATATGTGCATTACATCAAATAAATAAGACGGTATATTCATCACGTAAATATACCGCCTTAATTTGTAAATTCTAATTTTTCCCTCTACAACTTATACTGCTTCAGCAACTGCCCAACTTTTTCCGAAACATCTTCCGCAATCTTATATTGTTTTCCATCAATCACAAGATTTTTTCCAATGGTAAACCCTAATTTTGTTCCATCATTAAATTGCAATTCAAGTGAAATTCCACCAACAAACTTCTCACTGCTGCTATTTGTAATTTCCTGAATATCCATTGCCGCTAACAACTGATAAATTTCATAAATTCCCTTTGGCGAAATGACCTCTTGTTTGACCACAAGTCTTTGAATTTTACTTATTCTTTTGTAGACGGTCTTCGTAAATACCGCATTGTTTTCTTTCAGATTAGCGGTGTTTACTGATGCTTTCACCATCACCTTGCATTTGTATTGTTTTTTCTTGTATTTTGCATAAACAACTACATTGCCTGTTTTCTTTGCGGTCACTTTTCCCTTTTTGGTAACCGTTGCTTTTTTCTTATTTTTTGAATACCACTTTACAGCCCCTGCCTTTTTGTTTAACAGTTTAAGTTGTACAGTTGCCCCCTGCAAAAGAGAAACCTTTGTTAGATTCAACTTAACTTTTTTCGTTTTTGCTTTCGGAGCAACAGGAATCTGCGCCAGACATAACGCAAATAATAAAACAACAGCTACCCTCTTTTTCATCTTCATCATAATATTTACCTCCCATAAAAAAATTAGTAATTTAATTTTACCATATTCCCCCTATTATGCGCAAGAGTCACTTTATTTTTTTACACATGTTGCTTTACAAAAAATATCAGCCAAACTGCCCGCTGACATATGCTTTTGTTTTCTCTCTCTGCGGATTTTCAAAAATCTGCTCTGTTTTACCATACTCAATCAAATCACCCATGAAAAAGAATGCTGTTTTATCTGCCACACGCGCAGCCTGCTGCATATTATGTGTCACAATAATTACCGTATAATTCTTTTTCAGTTCTACCATAAGTTCTTCCGTTTTCTGCGTCGAAATCGGATCGAGTGCACTGGTTGCCTCATCCATCAAAATAATCTCCGGCTCCAGTGCAATCGCACGTGCAATACAAAGTCTTTGCTGCTGTCCGCCGGATAATCCTAAAGCACTCTTTTTCAAGCGGTCTTTTACTTCATCCCAGAGAGCGGCTTTTCTCAAACTGGTCTCTACAATTTCATCCAGTTTTTTGCGTCCGTGCACTCCGTGGTATTTTGGCGCATAAGCAATATTATCATAAATGCTTGCCGGAAACGGATTCGCTTTTTGGAAGACCATACCGACCTTTTTTCGCAGTGCAGCAGCGTCTACTTTACGGCTGTAAATATCCGTTCCGTCAAACAGTACCTCACCGCTTATTTTACACCCCGGAACCAAATCGTTCATCCTGTTTAATGTTTTCAAAAAAGTTGACTTTCCACAACCGGACGGACCAATCAGCGCCGTAATTTCATTTTTTTCAATGTCCATTGTCACATCATGTAATACATGGTGTTTTCCATAACTTAAATTCAAATCAATCGTTGATACAATACTCATACTCTCTTATCCTTTCCTTCTCTTTTTGAATACTGCCGCAATCACATGGGTCAAAATTTCAATAAACAAAACAAATACCATGAGCACTGCTGCCATCGCATACGGCACCCATTCCGGCGCACCGCCTTCAGTTGCATATAAATAAAGCTGAACCGTCATCGTTGCCCCCGGTTCCGTCACATGTGACATCACAGACGACGGTAAATCCTGTGCAATTCCCGCGGTGTACAAAAGAGCAGCCGATTCACTTACCATACGTCCAATACTCAATATAATTGCCACCACAATTCCCGATATTGCACATGGAAGAATAATCTTACGAATCATATAAAACTTTGACATACCAGTTGCAATCGCTGCTTCACGGTACGTTTGACTAACCGCTAATAAAGACTCCTCTGTCGTTCGAATCATTGTCGGCAGGACAATTAACGTAAGTGTTAAAGATGCTGATAACATCGAACCCGCATAATCTCCAATTGCCATTTTACGAACGAAAAAATTAAGTCCAAATAAACCATAAACAATCGAAGGAATACCGGAAAGGATTTCAATTGCAAATCGTATTCCCGAAACAATTTTTCCTTGTTTGGCATATTCCGCCAAATAGATTGCTGAACCGATTCCTAACGGGATACAAAAAATCAATGTCAGTACCACCGTATAAATCGTATTGATAAGCATCGGTTTAATTCCATAGGAATCCATCAAAATGTCCGGCTCCGTAAACAAAAACGCTCGGTTGACATAGGGAAGTCCCTTTTTCAAGAGATAACCAATCAATCCAATTGTCAAAAAGGCAACCGCCACCGTGAGCATTATTACCACAAACCGAAACAAAATTGAGGAAATCCTCACTTTACTTTTTAATACCATACTGCTGTCTCCTTTTCTCTATCGTTTTCCGGCTGCCGTTCGTTTGATTAGTGCATAGAACAGACCGTTAATCACAACGATAAATACAAATAATACCAGTCCGATTCCCATCAAAACACCGGAGGTCTCCTCACTTGCGTAAGCCATCTCTGTCACAATCGCCGTTGTCAAAAACCGAACCGGTTCCAACAGTTTTGGCATCTGTGCCACATTTCCGGCTACCATGATTACCGCCATCGTCTCTCCGACCGCACGTCCGAGTCCTAATAAAACCGCCGATAAAATACCGGATTTTGCCGCCGGCACAATAATATGTAAAATGGTATACTCGCGGTTGACACCCAGTGCTAACGAGGCCTCCATATATTCTTCCGGCACCGCTGTAATACTTGATTCACTGACCGAAATAATGGTTGGCAATGTCATTACAATCAATACAACAATCGCTGAAAGAAGTGTTAATCCGGCAGGAAGTGAGAACATATTCTGTACAAAAGGAACTAAAAGAATCATTCCCAAAAATCCGTAAATAACCGATGGAATACCAGCCAGCATACTAATTACTGTCCGAAGTACGGAGGCAACCGGTCTCGGAATAAAATGGCTCATTCCAACCGCTACCAGAATGGAAACCGGAACTGTAATCACAACGGTCCCAATCATAGAAAATACGGATGATAACAAAAATGGTAAAATTCCATACTTTGCCGGTTCCACGGAAGTATCCCACGTCTTTCCAAACAAAAAGTTTTTAATTCCTACTTTCGCAATACTCGGTCCACCGGACTGAAACATATAAACACCAATCATAATAACAGCGATTACCGTTACAATTGTAAAAAGGAATAAAAGATATCGAAACAAAAGATCCGATAATTTTTTATGTACTTTCATATTTTTGCGTGTCTCCTTCATATAAGGAAAGGGACACAGTTTTTTCCGATATCCGCTAAGGACTCGTCAAAACCTGCGCCCCATCAGTCATCCTTTGGATGACTTTTTCCAATTATTTTTTCTTAACTGTTACTTTGATTTTTGCTTTTACATTACCCTCTACGGTTGTAATGGTAATCGTTGCTTTACCTTTTTTCTTTGCCTTGATAACACCCTTTTTGCTAACGGTTGCTACCTTTTTGTTAGAAGATTTAAACTTCACAGCTTTGTTTACGGCATTAGCAGGATAAACCGTGTATTTAATTGTTTTTTTCTTGCCCTTTTTCAAAGTGATTTTGCTCTTTACATTCAATTTAATCCGACGTGGAGCAATTTTTACCTGAGATAAATTTACAAATCCCATTTTTGTGATGATTTTCTTTGCATTGCTACTGGTCTTAATCCATTTAATGAAGTTTCCGGCTGCTCCGGTTGCTTCCCCTTTTGTTGCAAGTACGAATGGACGACTCATCTTATATGTACCATTTGCTACATTTTCTGTTGTCGGAGATACACCATTAAATTTTACGGCTTTTACCTGTTTTTCATCCAAATCACCAAGTGACATATAACCGATTGCACCGGGATTTGTTTTTACTGATGTCTGCATCGCACCGGTTGTTGAAATTTCAGCGTCCAGTTTTCCATAATTTTTCGCAATGTCCTTTTTGAAGTCATTCTTCAAAACATCTTCAAAACAACTTCTTGTTCCGGAACCGGATTCACGTCCGTATACGGCTGCTGCCTTGTTGTAAGAAGAAACAATGCTCTTCCAGTTTGTTGTCTTTTTTGCATACAAGTCATAGAGCTGTTCCGGTGTGATATTTCCGACCGGATTACTTTTATTTACAACAATCGCAATTCCATCGTTGCAGATTACATTTGCCTTTAATACCGCTGCTTCATCTGCTTTCAAAGCACGAGAAGACATTCCGATGTCTACCTTTCCGTTCATTGCATCTGAAATTCCCGAGCCGGAACCGGTAATATTGGTAAAGTTAATTTTGATTCCTTTATTTTCTTTTGCGTACTGTTTTGCCAGCTGCTGAGCCAGTGGAGAAATCGATGTAGAACCGGACAATGTAATTGTTGCGGTTGCTGCTTTCGACTGGTTTGGTACTGCAATTGGCGCAAGTGTAAATGCCATTGCCATAGTAAGTGATGTTGCAATTATTTTTTTCAGTTTCATAATTCATTACCTCTCTTTTTTCATTTATTTGGTTTTAGATACAGAGAACCAATCAGTGATACAAACGGCACCGCCAAAATAATTCCGATGGTTCCCGATATTCCTCTTAATAGTTCAATCCCGATTGAATACATATTTATCATTTGGTTGTACGGATACGAATACGCATAAATCATAATCATCGTATTCAAGGAACTTCCGGTAAAAGCAAGAATTAATGTATTTGACATCGTTCCCATCATATCTTTTCCGACATGAATTCCGGATTTGAATAATTCCTTTTTGCTAATCTCAGGATTTCTGTCATGAATTTCCTGTATCGTACTGGAAATGGACATTGCCACATCCATAACCGCTCCTAACGAAGCAATCAAAATACCGGAGTATAACAGATCTCCTACCTGCAATTTACAATTCTGAGCCACATAAATCAGATTTTCAATTTCTTCGGTGTTGTATCCGGATATGTGTGACAATTTTCCAAATAACATGGCGATAATTCCGGATACCGCAACTCCCATAATTGTTCCTATCGTGGCACATACGGTTTTCTTTGTAAATCCGCCGATTAACAGAAGCGATACAATGGTAATCAGACAAACGACTGCAATCGTTAAAGGAAATGGGCTCGCTCCCTCATAAAGCAGGGGAAGGTATAAACCGATGATACATATAAAGGTAAACACCAGAGCGATAGCGGAATAAATTCCTCGTTTTCCACCGATGAGACAAAGTATCAGTAAAAACAATCCGATTAAAGCATACATGACATACTCTCTGTCGTAGTTATACACATTGGCATTGATTACATCACCATATGCACTAATCTGTACAATTACTTTTGTTCCAACCTGACAATTTGCCCCGTACAAATAACCATTTAGATTATTTGCTTCTACGGTTTTTCCCTTGTGGGAGCCGGATGTGATTTTTACTTTCACATCCTGACTTCCCGCCATCTCTCCCTCACCGGTATTATTTCCACCGCTGTTTCCTTTTACAATTTCCACCACAGTGGCTTTGGCATACTCTAAACCATCTTCGCTAATCAGTGGTGTCTTTTTCACTGAACTGCTTACATACCAGATGATACCAAACAATACCAAAAGTGCTGCCGCCGTGCCAATGATTTCAATTGCTTTCTTCTTCGTTATCCGCTCCATATAATTCAATCATCCTATCTTGTAACTTTCACTTTAAAGGTTTTCTTTAATGTACCTGCTTTTACAGTGATTGTTACGGTTTTCTTTGTATACTTCTTCGCCGTTACTTTACCGGCTGCACTTACCTTCACATACTTTTTGTTGGAAGATTTGTAAGTAACTTTTTTCTTTGTGTTGGTTCTCTTAGTTATGATTTTAAAGGATTTGCCTTTTTTCAGTTTCACCGTTTTACCGGCAATGGATTTTTTACCTTTTTTAATCGTAAGTGCTGCCTTTTTCACTGTGGTCTTAGCAGCCGGCTCACCATCATCCAAATCCAAATCATCATCACCGTAGGAACTCACTACTTTGTATTCCACATTGTCAATTGCTTTTTTCAAGTTTGCATATGCTGTGTCATATGTAGCTGCCGGAATCTTTGTTGTCAAATCCGGAAGCAGTGTCTTGTCTAACAAACTTGAGAATCCTGCACGAAGTGTCGTCGTTGTCGTATCACCAAGTTTAGAAGCGAATTCACCCTGTGCATATCCATAGTAGTTCAATGGGTCTTTGGCATTGTCCGCATTGTTTGTCTTGTCATAAAGTACAGACAATTTTTCTGCTCCCTTATCCTTTGATGTGGATGCAACAATCTCTTTCAACACTTTCACCGCATCATCTACTTTTTTCAAAGAATCTTCACTGTATACGGAACTGCTTAATCCTTCTGCTTTTTTAATCAACTGCTGTGCTGAATCTTTTTGGCTTTCCTTTTTAATGGTAAATGGTTTTGCATATTCAGCACCTGTATAATCAAAAGTCTTGATTGTAAATGCCTGATCCGAAAAATCAATGGTCGAATAGGTCGGAAGCTGATTGTTGGAACGCTCTGCGATGTAATACTGTTTCTGCGTAGCTAAGTTATAGAACTTAGAACCACTGGCAGAACCTGCCGCAATATACAATGTTCCTTCCGGATTTGTTGCCGAATCCTGTCCGTATTCAATTGCAGTACCATCAATAATCTGATAGGTTCTTGCATAACTGTGGTCATGACCGGTTAAGCAGACATCAATGTCATACTTATCCATAAGTGGCGCAAAAATTGTACGAAGATTTGCTCCATCAAAATCGGAGTGTGGCTGTCCGGAACCATAAATATCATGGTGGAAGGCTACTACTTTCCATTTCGCATTTGGTGCGCTTTTAATTGCCTTTTCCATCAGTTTGCTGTGCTCTGCCGCATTACGGTTATTACTATTCAAAACAATGTATAGTACATCGCCATAGCTGAAGTAGTAATCACTTCCGGAGTTCGTTGCTCCCAAATTATCCTCTGTATTTGGGTTGTTATAATGATACTTGTAATCGGTTCCTTTGCTCTCATGGTTACCGATGGAAGAAGCAAGCGGTAGATTACGAAGTACCGACGGATATAAGAAACCGGCATACTCGCTCTCTCTTACATTCTTTGTATCTGCTTCATCTGCTGCAGCATAATCAATCTGGTCACCTACTGACAGTACAAAACTAGCATCTCCATCTTTTTTCTTTGCCATCTCCAATGTTTTGTTCCAGTTGTAAGTATCAACCGCGATATTTACATCATCAATTGTTCCCTGTCCTTCGGAACCAGATGCACCAACCTGCGGGTCACCTACCAGCCAGATTTTGTAAGAAGAAAAATCTTTTGTCTGATACTTTTCTGCCTTACTCCATGTCGTTCCGTCGTTGGAATAGCTGTAGTAATAAGTAGTGTTTTTCTCCAATGCGTCTTTTATGGATACTTTGTTGGAAGCTTTGTAAGTCTCCACACTGTTGGAACGGTTAATATCGGTAACTGTGCCGTCATATACTTTGGCGTCGGATAAATCTTCTTTCTTTCCTAATTTTACTTTTGCTAATCCTTTTGTTTTGGAATACCAGCAAAAATTCAAATCTTTCTCTGTTGCACCCGGTGTCAATACAATCTTGCCGGAATCAATGGACTCTTTCCCTGTCCAGGTGCTGTCTTTCCATGTCTGGTACTCACTGACTGCTTTTGTGTCTGCTGTCAACGTGCTTTTTTCTGTTGTCTCTCCATAGGCTCCTGCCTGAATGGGATTTAAGGTCAGACTCAATGCTGCCAACGCAGAAAAAGCAATTACTCTGTTCATTCTTTTCATTTTTACCTCCATTTTTCCTGCCACGGATGTGGCACTTTCTTATTCTGCATTTCCTTCGTTACAATCCCATCTTAAAATTTCATTGTAAAATCCACTACCTAACAAAAGTAAAAAATTTGAAAAATTTTTTCAAAAAACCAGGCATTAATAAAAGCCCCTAAACTGCCTAAAAAATCGTTTTTAAGGCAATCCGAGGCTTTCCTTTTGTAAAATCCTTTAATTTAACTTTGCAAGTATTTTCTTAAATTGAATCGTAAACAAAATAGCAGTAAAGGTAACGGCAAACACGTCCGCAACCGGTTCTGCCAGATACACGGCAAAGGTCTGCTCCACAAAAAGCTGCGGCAGAATATAAATGAGCGGAATTAACAAAACAAATTTTCTCAACACCGCTACAATAATTGAACAAACAGCACTTCCAATTGAGACAAACGTCATCTGGCAGGCAATCTGGATACCGAAAATAAACAGTGCCCCACAATATACACGTAATGCCTGGGAAGTAAAATCAAGCAAAGTGGCATCGCTTGTAAACATGCCCACAAAAAGACGCGGGATGATTAAAATAAATGCCCACAAAACAACAGAGTATACCAAACTAATTGTTAGCAGCAAACGAAAACTTTTTTTCACACGCTCACGATTTTTCGCTCCGTAATTATAACTGGTAATCGGCTGTGCCCCTTGGCCAAGCCCTTGCAGCGGAAGCATCGCAAACTGCATCACACTTGTTAAAATTGTCATCGCACCGACCGCCAAATCCCCTCCGTAAGCAAGTAACGACGAATTAAAACAGACCGAAATGACACTCTCACTTGCCTGCATGATAAACGCAGAAAGTCCCAATGCAAGACACGGAAGCACCAAACCAAAATCCACTCGAAGATTTTTTCTTTTGAGGCGGAGAATCGTTTTCTCACCACATAGAAAATGAATTACCCACACACAAGAAATTCCCTGCGATAAAATAGTAGCAAGTGCAGCTCCTCTTACTCCCATATGAAACCCATAAATAAAAACAGGATCCAATATAATATTAGCCACTGCACCTATCATTACCGTAAACATACCGGTCTTTGCAAATCCCTGTGCCGTAATAAATGCATTCATTCCCAAGGTCAGCTGTACAAAAAGTGTGCCAAATGCATACAAACTCATATATGAATTTGCATACGAAATTGTATTTTCACTTGCTCCAAAAGCAAGAAGCAAATCTTTATTCCAAACCAGAATAACTACCGTCAAAATAAGAGAAATCACTACCTGCACCGTAACGCAGCCGCCAAGAATCTTCTCTGCCGACTCATGCTCTCCCTTTCCCATCGCAATCGAAGCACGCGGTGCACCACCGGAACTGATTAACGCTGCAAACGCTGACACAATCATAATCAATGGCATGCACACACCAACCCCGGTCAGTGCAAGGCTTCCGTCTCCCGGCATATGTCCAATATAAATGCGGTCAACAATGTTATAGAGCATATTCACAAGCTGTGCAATAACCGTTGGCACTGCCAGTTTAAAAAGCAGTTTTCCCACCGGCTCCGTTCCAAGAAAAGTTTTGTCCTGTTTCATATTGTTATATTTCCTTCTTTCTATCTTTTTTGTAATAGAACTAATTGTAGACAAAAAATGGGTAACATGCAAGATATTTTTTAGTTTCCGTAATTTAAGTAGAAAAGCTTTGCGTCTCGCGGGTGCTCCCGCTCGTTGAGTGCGTAGCGGTATGGGCACTGAAACTACCAGCCGCAAATTCTTGATACAGGGCACCTCTTTTAATGCAGGTAAGTGCCGCATGCAACCTTAACCTTTATAAAAAGTGAAAAGCGTTGCACGAATTTTGAAAAGAAGTGTCTGAAAACAACCAAAAGGCAAGAAATTCATAGAAAGAGTTGCATTTGCCCTGTGATTTTCTTTAATAAAGGCTGATAATCAGGCAAAAATGCAACTCTATAAGACAAATCTGATGTGACCCCCAAATGTTAGACTTTTTAGGCGTAGCAGTTTGATGGCTGCTAC